>Ga0207684_10000137_pt1 | contig 132561 bp, 121 predicted proteins | sample KBSK5501metaG_FD_184342 | JGI IMG/M metagenome (GOLD analysis project Ga0207684, IMG submission 184342) | Corn, switchgrass and miscanthus rhizosphere microbial communities from Kellogg Biological Station, Michigan, USA - KBS K5-50-1 metaG... | ecosystem: Host-associated > Plants > Roots >...
GGGGCGACACCCTCCCGGTGCAAAGCGGGTCAGATCTGCGCGGCGGCGGGACGGTCTAGCTCTAGTCCTGTCCGGTTCTGGCGCGCGAGTCCTCGCCCCCGCGATCGGAACTATCGGCCATCAGGCGATGCGCTTCGCCAGGGCCTCACGGGCGGAGTCGCGCACCCACCGGTAGGGGTCCTGGCGCGCGACGCGCTCCACCAGTAGGCGACCCTCCGGACCGAGCGCGGCGAGCGCGCTCACCGCGGCCTCGCGGACCTGCGACTCGTCGTCTTCGACCAGGCGGCTCAGATCGGCCAGCGCGGAGCTCGTCGCGAGGCGCATGAATCCGTGCGCCGCGAACGTGCGGATGATGAAGTCACGGTCGCGCGCGGCTTGGCGGAACGCCGGCAGCGCGTCCGAAGCGCCGATCTCCGCGAGCGCGAACAGCGCCTGAGACCTGACATTCGGGGCATCCTCGTCGACCGAGCGCAGGAGCGCGGCCACGATCGTGTCCCGCATCGAGCCGAGCTCCGCGTGGAGCTCCGCGAACGCGTTGGCCGCGATGGCTCGCTGCCAATCCTTCTCGCCCGGATCGACGAACAGCGCGAGAAGGCCCCTCAGGTCACGCGCGCGTGCGAGCCGCTCCGCGCGCGCGAACAGGAACGGCGGAAGCAGCATCCCGCCCACTTTATGGGAAAACGCTAGCCGGATCGGTCACACGCGCTCGATGGCAGCGTCAGCGCTTCGCCTGCCAGCGCACCGGCGCTCCGTCGAGCGCGGTCACGCGTCCCTGGCGCTCGAGGTGCCGCAGGTGCGCGAGCGTCTCCGCGAGGGCGAAGCGCTCGTCCTGGGCGGACCGCAGGACCGGAAAGATCGTTCGGCAGATCCAGTAGGCGTCGCGTTCGGCGCCAACCAATGCGTCGAAGGTCGCGTCGAGCCGCGTCGCGTGATGGGCGAGCAGCGCCTCCACGCGACCTGGCAGATCGTCGAACGGGTCGCCGTGCGCGGGCAGGACGCGACGCACCGGCAGCGCCGCGACCGCGCGAAGCGCCGTCAGGAAGTCGCCGAGCGGGTCGTCGCGCGAGGATGCATAGAGGCCCACGTTCGACGTGATCTTCGGCAGTACGTGATCTCCCGAGAACAGCACCCCTATCTCTTCGTCGAACAGAACGGCGTGGTAGTCGGTGTGGCCGGGTGTCCAGATCAGGCGCATCCGGCGACCGCCGAGCTCGATGTACGAGCCGTCGTCGACCCCGACGACGCCCTCGATGGGATCGACACCTTCGCCGATCGCGATCCACTCGCGCCGCATGTCGTCGTCGACGTCGGCGGGCATCCCATGGCGCTGGAACCACGCGTACGACTCGTCGATCCGCGCGTGGTCGGCGGCCCAGATCCTCGCTGCCGCGGCGATCTCGGGCCGGTGCATGGCCACCTCCGCGCCCGCCCGGCGCAGCGTGCCGGCCATGCCGATGTGATCGGGATGCAGGTGCGTCACGAAGACCCGCTGCAGGCCGTCCATCCCGATGCCGGCGGCGGCGAGCCCCGCGCGCAGGGCCTGTTCGCCTGCGGCGGTGTGCAACCCGGTGTCGACAAGGGCCCAGTCGTGCGCGCCCTCCACCAGGTAGGCGTTGACCGACTTGAGCGCGAACGGGAGCGGCAGCGCGATGTGGCGGACGCCCGCCGCCGCGAGCGTGTCGTTCACACGCGCGACACGAAGCTGTCGGCGAACGCGCCGAACGCGGGGTCGAGGTCCGCGATCGTGCGCGCGGGCGACGACACGACGATGCGAGTCACCCCGAGGTCTTCCAGACGCTTCGCCTCGTCGACATCCGCTCGCGCCGCGACCGTGATCTCGACGGACGCGGGATCACGGCCCGCGCGCTCGGCCGCGCGCCGGCACTCCGCGATCAGCTCGGCGACCTCGCGGCCGGCCGGGAAGAACCCATCGGCGTAGCGGCCGGCCCGCCGCGCGGCGGCCCTGGTGTGTCCACCGACGACGATCGGGATGCCTCCCGGCTGCAGCGGCTTCGGATAGCTGCGCGCCTCGCGGAAGCGGAAGCGTTCCCCTTCGAACGTCTCGTCCGCCGACCACAGCGCGCGGAGCGCGGCGATGGCCTCCTCGGCCCGCGCGGCGCGGTCCGCGAACGGCACGCCGATCGCGGCGAACTCCTCTTCGAGCCAGCCGATACCGACCCCGCAGATCACGCGACCGCCCGACAGCACGTCCAGCGTCGCGAGCTCCTTCGCCAGCACGACGGGATTGCGTTCCGGCAGGATGAGGACGCCCGTTGCGAGGCGGATCCGCTGTGTCGGGGCGGCGACGTAGGCCAGCCAGACGAGCGGGTCCGGGATGCTCACGCGCTCGTCCCCGGCCATGCGGCCCGAGCTCGAATAGGGGTAGCGGCTCGCGTAGCCCTGGGGGATGACGATGTGCTCGACCGTCCAGAGCGATTCGACGCCCGCCGCCTCGGCCGCGCGCGCGAGAGCGGCCGCGCCGTCGGGCCGGTCGAATGGCGGGACGTTCGCGAATCTGATGCCCACACGCATGGCCGTGGCCGTACCTCCGCGCCCGTTGTCGAGCGATTGTGAGCCAGAGTGCCGGTGCCCAGGGCTCGACGCCCACGGCGATCGTTTACCGAACGGTCGTTTGACATATCATCCCTGGCCGTGCCACGGCCCGTGGGGAGGCTGAGCCCGGCGCATGCCACCGGGCGACCGCGACGGCGGCGTTCGGCGGAGCGCGAGAAGGCCATCCGCGCGGCGGCGCTCCGGCTCTTCCGGCAGAAGGGCTACGACGCGGCCTCGATGCAGGACATCGCCGACGCCGTGGGTCTCTATAAGGGCAGCCTCTACTACTACGTCTCGTCGAAGGAGGAGCTGCTCGTCCGATCGTTCGAGGGGCGAGCGGAGCAGGTGCTGGTCGAGATCGGCGCGGTCGCCGACGGCGCCGGCACGAGCACGGAGCGGCTTCGCGCGATGGTGCGCACGTACGTTCTCGGCGTCCTGCGCAACCTCGACTCCGTTCACGTGTACCTCCGTGAGGAGCACGCGCTGCCACCCGCGACGTTGCGGCAGGTGCAGGCGGAGCAGCGCGCGATGCGCGACCTGTTCGAGCGCGTCATCCGCGAGGGCATCCTGGACGAACGCTTCGCCGCGACCGACCCGAAGCTCGCCGCGCTCGCGCTCCTCGGGATGTGCACCTGGGTCCATCGCTGGTACCGAGCGCGCGGGAGGTTGGACGACGAGGCGATCGCCGACGACTTCGCGGAGCGCGCCGTGCGGATGCTGAGCGCCTGATGCTCGCGATCTCGAACGTCGAGGTCGTCTACAGCGACGTGGTCGTCGGATTGCGCGGCGTGTCGCTGACCGTCCCGCCCGGCGCGATCGTCGCCCTCCTCGGAGCGAACGGGGCGGGAAAGACGACCTGCCTGCGCGCGATCTCGGGTCTCCTGGAGGTCCATCGGGGGAGGATCACGAAGGGCGCCATCACGTTCGACGGAGAGCGCATCGACCGAGCCGACGCGACCGCCATCGTGCGCCGGGGCATCGCGCAGGTGCTCGAGGGCAGGCGCATCTTCGCCGAGCTCACCGTCGACGAGAATCTGCGCACCGGGACGTTCGGGCGTCGCGACGGCGCGAGCCCGAGACGGGCCTACGACCGTGTCATGGCGCTCTTCCCCGTCCTTGCCGAACGGCGCGGGCGCCTCGCCGGCTACCTCTCGGGCGGCGAGCAGCAGATGCTCGCCATCGGCCGGGCCCTCATGGCGGAGCCGAAGCTGCTGCTCCTCGACGAGCCGTCCCTGGGCCTCGCTCCGCTGGTCATCGACCGCATCAGGGAGGCCGTCGCCGCGATCAATCGCGAGGGGACGGCCGTGCTCCTGGTGGAGCAGAACGCGGCGATGGCGCTCTCCCTCGCATCGCACGGCTACATCCTCGAGGTCGGCAAGGTCGTCATGGACCGGCCGGCCGACGTGCTCGCGCGCGACGAGGACGTCCGGGAGTTCTACTTCGGCTTGACCGAAGGGCAGCGCCGCTCCTATCGCGAGGTGAAGCACTACCGGCGCAAGAAGCGCTGGTTGAGCTGAACGAGATGCCGGTCGTGCTCGAGGTCGAGGGCGTCACGCTCGCATTCAGCGGTCTCGTCGCCCTGGACGGCGTTTCGTTCGACGTTCGCGAGGGCGAGCTCCTCGCGATCATCGGCCCCAACGGCGCGGGGAAGACCTCCATCTTCAACTGCCTGAACGGCGTGTATCGGCCGCAGTCGGGTCGCATGCGCTTCCTGGGGCACGATCTGGGAAGGCTGCGGCCGCACGAGATCGCGCGCCTCGGTGTCGCGCGGGTCTTCCAGAGCATCGAGCTCTTCCCTCAGATGACCGTCGCGGACAATCTCATGCTCGGCAGGCACCACCTCATGCGCGCGGGTCTGCTCGCCGGATCGCTCTGGCTCGGCCCGGCGCGGCGTGAAGAGGTGCGGCACCGCCGTCGCGTCGAAGAGGTCATCGACTTCCTCGAGATGGAGGCCATCCGCGACCACCGCGTCGCGGGCCTGCCGTATGGCCTGCAGAAGCGCGTGCAGCTCGGGCGCGCGCTGGCGATGGAGCCAAAGCTGCTGCTCTTGGACGAGCCCGTTGCGGGGATGAACCTCGAGGAGACCGAGGACATCGCGCGGTTCATCCTCGACGTCCAGGAGGAGCTCGGCGTGACCCAGATCATCGTGGACCACGACATGGCCGTCGTGCTCGACGTCGCCGAACGGGTGGTGGTCCTCGACTTCGGCCGCAAGATCGCCGAGGGAACGCCGCAGGAGATCAGGACGCATCCCGACGTCGCGCGCGCGTACTTGGGCGAGCAGCTCGAAGTGGCCGCGAGCTGATGGCCACCGCGCTCGAGACGCGCACCGCGCCCGCGACGCGGTACGCGCCGCCGTCCGAGACGTTCCCGGCGGCGTTCCGGCGCCGCTGCCGCGAGAGCGCAAGCGCGATCGCGCTGCGCGAGAAGCGATTCGGCGTCTGGCACGAGCACACCTGGGCCGACTACTACGACCGCGCGCGCGCCTTCGGCCTCGGCCTCGTTGCGCTAGGACTGGAGCCGGGCGATCGCGTCGCCATCCACTCGGAGGACCGGCCGGAGTGGCTCTTCGCCGAGATCGGCGTGATCTGCGTGGGGGCGTCCTCGCTCGGCATCTATCCGACGAGCCCGGCGTCGGAGGTGGAGTACCTGCTCGCGCACTCCGGGGCGCGCTTCCTGGTCGCCGAGGACCAGGAGCAGGTGGACAAGGCGCTCGCGGTCGCGGACCGCTGCCCGGCGCTCGAGCGGATCATCTGCATCGACCCGAAGGGCCTGCGCGGCTATCACGATCGGCGCCTGCTGCCGTATCCGGAGGTCGAACGGCTCGGGCGCGAGCTCGCGGCCGCTGAGCCGGACCGGTTCGAGCGCTCCATCGACGAGCGCGGCCTGCGCGAGATCCCGATGCTCGTGTACACGTCCGGCACGACGGGCCCGCCCAAGGGGGCGATGCTCTCCGGCAACAGCCTCGCGCACGCGGTGGCCATCGCGGCGCAGACCTGGAACGCGACGACGAACGATCGGATCCTGTCGTACCTCCCGCTCTGCCACGTCGCGGAGAAGCTCTTCAGCATCCACATCCCGATCGCGACCGGCGCGTCCGCCAACTTCGCCGAGAGCGTGGACACCGTCCCGCAGAACCTCCGCGAGGTGAAGCCGACGATCTTCCTGGGCGTGCCGCGCATCTGGGAGAAGATGGCGGCCGGGGTAGCCATCCGCGCGCGCGACACGGATCCGCTGAAGCGGGCGACCTTCCGCATCTGGCTTGCCGTCGGTCGCCGCCTCGCGAACGAGTGGATCAAGGCGCGGGGGCGGTATCCGTTCCCCTGGAACGTGGTCTACCTGATCGGCTGGCTCCTCTTCTACGGGCCGCTCCAGGAGAAGCTCGGCCTCTCGCGCTGCCACACACCCGTGAGCGGCGCCGCGCCGATCGCGCCGGACGTGCTGCGCTTCTTCCACTCCATCGGCATCCACATCCGTGAGGCCTGGGGTATGACCGAGAACGCCGCGACGGGGATCATCACGCCGGCGAACGACGTGCTCATCGGCTCGGTGGGCACCGCCACCATGGGCGCCGAGGTCCGCATCGCCGATGACGGCGAGATCCTGTTCCGCAGCGCGTGCGTCTTCGACGGGTACTACAAGGATCCGGAGACCAGCCGGCGGACGATCGACGACGATGGCTGGCTGCACACGGGCGACGTCGGATCGATCGACGAGGCGGGACACGTCCGCATCACCGACCGCAAGAAGGATCTCCTCATCACCTCGGGCGGGAAGAACGTCGCCCCGAGCGAGATCGAGAACATGCTCAAGGCGTCGCCCTATATCCGCGAGGCCTGCGTCATCGGAGACCGGCGGCCGTATCTCGTCGCCTTGATCGGCGTCGAGCGCGACACCGTAGCGGATTGGGCGACGCGCCGGCGGATCTCTTTCACGACGTACCGCGACCTCACCGAGAAGCAGGAGGTGGTAGAGCTCATCGCAGACGAGGTACGGCGCGTGGACCGTGACCTCTCGATGCCGGAGCAGGTCAAGAAGTTCCGCCTCCTGCCCAAGGAGCTCGATCACGAGGGCGGCGAGCTCACGGCGACGCAGAAGGTGAAGCGCGCCAGCCTCACGGAGAGCTTCCGCGACCTCATCGACGACATGTACGGACGGTCTGCATGAGCGACTTTCTCCAGCTCGTGATCCAGGGGGTCGCGCTGGGCTCGGTCTACGCGCTCATCGCGCTCGGTTTCGTCATCGTCTACAAGTCCACCGAGGTCATCAACTTCGCTCAGGGCGAGCTCGTGCTGCTCGGCGCGTACCTCGTCTACGCGCTCAACCAGACGGCCCTGCCGTTCCCGGCCTCGGTCGCGCTCGCCGTCGCGATCATGGCCGGCGTCGGCTGGGGCATCGAACGGACCATCCTGCGGCGCATGGTCGGCAAGCCCACGTTCGCCGTCGTGATGATCACCATCGGCCTCGCGATCATGATCCGGCAGCTCGTCTCGGCGGTGTGGGGCTTCGACGACCGCCTGCTCGGCGAACCCTGGGCGGCCGCGCGTATCCCCCTCGGCGATCTCGGCATCAACGTCACCTCGGTCATCACCATCGCCGCCGCGAGCGTGATCCTCGCGCTCTTCTTCGTCTTCTTCCGCTTCACCAGAGCGGGCGTCGGCATGCGCGCCACCGCGCTCGATCAGGAGGCCGCGCTCGCGGTGGGCATCCCGGTCCACAGCGTCTTCGCGCAGGCATGGATGATCGCCGGCGCGATCGCGGCGATCGCGGGGGTCTTCCTGACGGCGTTCCCCGCGACGCTCCACCCGGCCGTCGGCTTCACCGCGCTCCGCGCGTTCCCCGCGGCCATCCTGGGCGGACTCGACTCTCCGGGCGGCGCCGTGCTCGGCGGGGTCGTGGTCGGGCTGGTCGAGGTGCTCGTGCAGGGATACCAGCCGCAGGTCGCGCCGTGGCTCGGCAACAACTTCCACGTCGCCGCGACGTACCTGCTGATGATCGGCGTGCTCGTGGTCCGGCCGTACGGGCTCTTCGGCACTCGCGAGGTGGAGCGGGTATGACGCTGCAGCTGCCACGGCCCGCCCCGCGCCGCTCGGCGCCGAGCCCGCTGGCCACGCTGCCGCTGCTGCGGCGGATCGATGGGCTGCGCACCGGATACGCCGACGAGCTCGCGCTCTTCCGCGGCGTCGGTGGCTGGACCATCGTCGCCGGCCTGGCGCTGCTCTACCTCGCGACGCCGCTGGTCGTCGACGACTTCTGGCTGTCCGTCATGAACTTCACCGCGATCGCGGGGATCGCGGCGATCGGCCTGAACCTGCTCACCGGCTTCACCGGACAGGTCTCGCTCGGCCACGGATTCTTCCTCGGCCTCGGCGCCTACACCGCGGGCTACCTCGGCGGCGACCTCCACCTACCGGTCCTGGTCTGGCTCCCGGCGGCGGGGCTCGTCGGCGCGCTGGTCGGGCTGCTCGCCGGGCCGTTCGCGCTGCGGCTACGGGGCCTGTACCTCGCGATCGTGACGCTCGGCCTCGTCTTCGTCGGCGAGCATCTCTTCCTGAACCTCCGGCAGATCACCGGTGGGCCGCAGGGCCGCGTGGTCCCGTCGCCGCTCATCGACGGCCTGAACTTCGCGGACCTCCACAGCAGCCTCGGACTACCGCTCAGCCGCGAGCAGTCCTTCTTCCTGTTCGTGTTCCCGATCCTGGCGCTCGCCGCGATCGCCGCGAAGAACATCGCGCGATCGCGACCCGGCCGGGCGTTCCAGGCCATCAGGGACCGCGAGATCGCCGCGGCGATTATCGGCGTCGACCGCGCGCGGTACAAGGTCGCGGCGTTCGTGGTCTCGTCCTTCTACGCGGCGGCCGCGGGTGCGCTGTACGGCTCGTACCTCCGCCACATCACACCCGGCCAGTTCGACCTCCTGTCGTCGATCCAATTCGTCGCGATGATCATCGTCGGCGGGGTAGGCACGGTGTATGGCTCCATCGCCGGAGCGTTCTTCGTCGTGCTCGTGCCCCGCGTCGTCGAGGGGCTGAGCCCCGCGATCCCGTTTGTCTCGCACTCGGCCGGCGGCTCGGGCGTCTCGGTCTTCGTGCTCAATCAGCTGCTCTTCGGCGTCCTGATCGTGCTGTTCCTGGTGTTCGAACCGCTCGGCCTCGCGGGGATCTGGGCCAGATTGCGCACCTACGTGAGGACATGGCCCTTCTCGTACTGAATCTTGGCCCGCCGCGACGCGGCGGGAGGGGACCGGAAGAACAAGGGAGGAAAGAGGACATGCACGCCAGACGAGCACTCGCGTTAGCGACCGTCGCGCTGCTCAGCATCGCCGCGTGCCGCGGCGCCGACACACCCGTGGCGGCGACCCAGGGCCCGATCAAGACGGGCGTGGGCGTCGAGGGCCAGACCATCAAGCTCGCCGAGCTCACGCCGCTCACCGGATCGGTGGCGCTCATCGGCAAGCCGCTGACCAGAGGGCACGAGGTGTACTTCCAGTACGTGAACGACGTCCTCGGCGGCGTCGGCCAGAAGCTGCCGAAAGAGCAGCGGTTCAAGGTCGAGCTCGTGACGCTCGACACGCAGTACCTGCCCGACGTGCACGTGCAGCAGTACAACGCGGTCAAGGACAAGGTCGCGGCCGTCGCGCAGTCGCTCGGTACGCCGCAGACCAAGGCCATCCTCAATCAGATCCGTGAGGACAAGATGCTCACGGGCGCGGCGTCGCTGTCCGCCGACTGGTTCAAGGAGAAGTACGTCGTCCCGAACGGAGCCCCCTACATCGCGCAGGTCGCGAACGCCATCCAGTACCTGAAGGACAAGAACGTCAACCCGAAGCTCGGCATCATCTACCAGGACGACGACTACGGCGCGGAGGGGATCAGCGGCATCGAGTACGCCGCGAAGGCCGTGGGCTTCACCATCGTCGCCCGCGCCAGCTACAAGACGACCGACACCGAGTTCACCGCGCAGGTGAACACGATGAAGCAGGCCGGCGCGGATCACGTCATCCTCACCACGACGCCCACCCCGACCGGACGCATCCTCGGGGCCGCCGCGGCGCTGAGCTACGCGCCACGGTGGATCGGCAACTCGCCGTCGTGGATCGGCGCGCTCGTCGGGACACCCGACAAGCCCTCGCCGCTGGTGCCCTACATGTCGCAGAACCTCTGGGTCGTCACCGACCAGGGCTGCGGCTGGGCCGATACCGGCAAGGGCTGCGAAGGTTCGAAGCTCATGCAGGACAACCTGGCGAAGTACGCCAAGGACCAGGCGCCGGACTACTACTTCTCGTTCGGCTACGTCCAGGCCATGGGCATCCACGCCATCCTCGAGAAGGCCGTCGAGATGCGTGACCTCACGCGCGACGGTCTCCAGAAGGCCTTCGAGGCCGTGAGCACCGTCGACACCGGCGGTCTGCGCCTCGCGCTCGGGTTCGGCGCGAACTGCCAGGCCAAGGTCGGCGTGACCGGATCGACGATCTGGAAGGTCGACACGAAGGAGCCCATCGCTCTCGCCAACGTCGCGAACGTCGATTCCAAGCTCGCGAAGGACTACAAGTACTGCCCGTAAAGTGGATCGCGCAGGTGGGGCGCGGCGACGCGCTCCACCTGCGGTTCCATCTCATGCCCGGTCACACGAAGGGGAGGCGGCGATGCTCGTTCATAAGGCGCTCTTCGCGCTCATGGTGGTGCTGGCGGCCGCGTGCTCCAGCCCGAGCGCGCTGCCCCCGATCGCGACACAGGCGCCTCCGAGCGGCCCGCCCGCGGGCTTCACCGCGGGCAGCTACGAGGGCACGACACCGGGCGGCGCGGCCTACAAGATCGAAGCCCCGACGAGCTGGAACGGCACGCTGTTGCTCTACAGCCATGGCTATCGCGCGGAAGGAACGGCCAACCCCGCCATCGATGCCGGGGATGCCACGACCGCGAAGTACCTCCTCGACCACGGCTTCGCCCTCGCCGGAACGTCGTACAGCTCGATGGGGTGGGCGCTCGAGCAGGCCTTCAAAGACCAGATCGATGCGCTCGAGGTCTTCGCCCAGAAGGTCGGCAAGCCGAGCCGGACCATCGCCTGGGGCCACTCGCTCGGCGGGATCATCACCGCGGGGTTGGTCCAGCTGCGCCCGGAGCGCTTTGCGGGCGCGCTGCCGATGTGCGGCGTGCTCGCGGGCGGCATCGGCGCGTGGGACGCCGCGCTCGACGGTGAATTCGTCGCCACGACGCTGCTGGCGCCGGCGGCGACGAGCGGACCTCTCAGGAGTCCGAGCATCCAGCTCGTAAAGATCAGCGATCCGACCGCCAACGGGGCCGCGGCCAAGGCGATGTACGCGGAGGCACAGAAGACGCCCGCGGGCCGTGCCCGCCTGAGCCTCGCCGCGGCCCTCAGCGCCGAGCCGGGCTGGTTCTCGATCGCCACAGCGGAGCCCGCCGCGGCCGACTTCGTCTCGCAGCAGGTCAACCAGGAGCTGTGGCAGGAGCAGGTCAGCGCGCCGTTCGCGTTCAACTTCCGCGCCGAGCTCGAGAAGCGCGCCGGTGGGAACCCATCGACCAACGTCGGCGTCGACTACGCCAGGCTGCTGGACGCCTCTCCCTGGAAGGCCGAGGTGACCGCGCTGTACCAGGCGGCCGGCCTGAGCGTTCAGGACGACCTGGGCGCGCTCGCGCGCGCACCCCGCATCTCCGCGGACGCGTCGGCGCGCGACTACCTGAAGAGATTCATCACCTTCGACGGCAACCTCAAGATCCCGGTCCTCACCCTGCACACGTCGTCCGACGGGCTCGTCCCGGTCGAGGGTGAGTACGCCTACGGTCAGACCGTCGCGCGCGCCACGCGCTCGACGCTCCTGCGGCAGCTGTACGTCCGGCGAGCCGGTCACTGCGCCTTCACGCCGGCCGAGACCGTGACCGCTCTCGACGCGCTGATCAAGCGCCTCGACACCGGCGCATGGCCGGATCTCGCTCCGGCCGGCCTCACCTCGAGCGCTCAGCAGCTGGGCGCCGACTACAACGTGTTCTCGGTAGGGGGCAAGGTCGTGCCGGTCGGCGCCGCCTTCTTCAAGTTCGATCCCGCTCCATTCCCGCGGATGTTCGACGCCTATGTCCACTGAGGCCGGCGTGAGGCGGCTCGTCGATCGGATCGCCGCCGCCTCTCAAGGGAACGAGCCGGTCGCGCCGGTCGGAAGGCTCATCGGGTTCCGGCCGACGTCGGTCGAGCCGGGCAGGGCCGTCTTCGAGCTGGAGGCGGGGCCGCAGCACGCGAATCCGATGGGCACGCTCCACGGCGGGATCATCTGCGACGTCGCCGATGCCGCCATGGGTGTCGCCTACCTCTCGACGCTGGGTGAGGACGAGAGCTTCACGACCATCGAGATGAAGATCAATTTCCTCCGCCCGTTCTGGACCGGCACGCTGATCGCGACGGGGCGCGTGGTGAAGGGCGGGCGACTGATCGGGCTCGTCGACTGCGACGTGACCGACAAGGACGGACGGCTCGTGGCGCGAGCTTCGTCCACGTGCATGACGCTGCGCGGAGACTCGAACGAAGGCCGCGATGCGCTGAAGAGAGCCCAGCGGGACCAGCCGATGGGGCGGGAGGGCTGAGATGGACCTGACGGACGGCCCCGAGGAAGCCGCGTTCCGCACGACGCTGCGGACGTGGCTCGAAGAGAACGTGCCCGACGAGCTGCGCCGCTTCCGGGGCTGGAACGACCGGGCCGCCGAGCTCGGACGCGAGTGGAGCAAGGCGCTCCACGACGCGGGCTACGCGGGCCTCACCTGGCCGAGGGCCTACGGCGGCGCGGGCCTGCCGTGGAGCTACCAGGCCACGTACCTGGAGGAGGTCGCGCGCGCCGAAGCCCCGCCGCACATGGGCGTGATCGGCCTCGGCATGGCCGGGCCGACGATCATGTCCCACGGTTCGGCGGAGCAGAAGGCGCGGTACCTGCCGAAGATCCTCTCGGCCGAGGAGATCTGGTGCCAGGGCTTCTCCGAGCCCGGCTCCGGGTCGGACCTCGCTTCGGTGCGCACGCGCGCCGAGCTGCGCGGCGATGTCTTCGTCGTGGATGGACAGAAGGTGTGGTCGTCGTTCGCGCACGTCGCCGACCAGTGCATCCTCTTGACGCGGACCGCGACCGGCGGGGACAAGCACGATGGTCTCACGTACCTGATCGTCGACATGCACAGCCCGGGCGTCGAGGTGCGGCCCCTGCGCCAGATCACCGGCGAGGCCGAGTTCAACGAGATCTTCTTCACCGGCGTCGAGGTGCCGAAGGCGAACCTGCTGGGCGCGATCGGTGAAGGCTGGCGCGTGGCGATGACGACGCTGCTCCACGAGCGCGGCACGTTCGGGTTCGCGCTCTCGGGAGCGCTCGAGGTCGCGGTGCGCAAGCTGGTGGCGCTGGTGCGCGACCGCGCGAAGGACGACACGCTCGTCCGAGACCGCGCCGCCCGTGAGTGGATCGAGCTGCAGGCGCTCAAGTACACGAACTACCGCGGCCTCGCGTCGCTCAAGCGCACCGGCGTGCCCGGGCCCGAGGGGTCGGTCGCGAAGCTGCGGTGGTCCGAGGCGAACCAACGCCTGACGAAGCTGGCGATCGAGATCATCGGGCAGGAGGCGCAGGTGATCGACGGCGACGCCGTCGCTGCGTACTGGCGTTATCAGCAGCTGCGCAGCCGCGGCAACACCATCGAGGCCGGAACCTCGGAAGTGCTGCGGAACATCATCGCCGAGCGCGTCCTCGGCCTGCCGAGGGGTCGCTGATGGACTTCAGCTTCACCCCCGAGCAGGACATGCTCCGCACGCAGGCGCGCTCGTTCCTCGACAAGCGCACCGACGGCGCCACTTGGAAGGAGCTCGCGGGCCTGGGCTGGACCGGGGCTTCGGTCCCCGAGGCGCAGGGCGGCGCCGGCCTCGGGTTCCTCGAGGAGGCGATCGTCTTCGAGGAGCTTGGCCGCGCGCTCTATTCGGGGCCGTACTTCGCCACCGTCGGCCTCGCGCTCCCGGCCCTCGCCGCCGCGCCGGAGCTGCTCACGCGCGTCGCGTCCGGCGATCTCGCCGCGACGCTCGCGTGGCGCGAGCCCGCTGGATCGGCATCGCTGGCCGCGCTCGATGGCCTGCTGACCGAAGCACGCTGCGTGAAGGATCGCTGGCTCCTGAGCGGCGCGAAGCACCTCGTGCCCGATGCCGGGACGGTGCATGCGTTCGTGGTGCTCGCCCGCACGACCGCCGACCCTCCGGGAGGACCGTCGGGACCCGCCCTGTTCTTGGTGGAACGCAACGGCGATCGCCCCGTGGTCGCCGTGGCCGACACCGTCGATGCGACCCGCCCGCTGGGCCAGCTCACGCTCGACGATGACGAGGGCACCTTGCTCGTCGCGCCTTCCGCGATCGCCGAGGTGATGGCGCGGACCAGAGCGCGCGCGCTGACGGCGCTCGCGCTGGAGGCCGTCGGCATCGCGAGCCAGGCGCTCGCGCTCGGCGTCGGGCACGCCAAGACGCGCGAGCAGTTCGGCAAGCCGATCGGCGTCTACCAGGCGGTCTCGCACAAGCTCGCCGACATCTACGCGGAAACGGAGCTCGCGCGCTCGCTGGCGTACTGGGCCGCGTGGTGCGTCGCCGAGCGGACGCCCGACGCCGACCTCGCCGCGCTCGCGGCGAAGGCGTACGCGGCCGAGGCGGCGGTCGGAGCGTGCGAACGGTCCATCCAAGTACACGGCGGCATGGGCTTCACCTGGGATCACCCGCTCCAGCGGTACTACAAGCGCGCGCTCTGGATCGAATCCTTCGAAGGCTCAGGCGCCGCTCATCGCGCCGAGATCGCGCGGGCGATCCTCGACGACGACGGCGCCGAGGCGGGACCCTCCGGGAGAATGGTGAGGTCGCGATGGACGGTCTGATGATGGATTACCCGCTGACCCTGGCACCCATCCTCCGCCGCGCGGAGCTCCTCTTCGCGCACAAGCAGATCGTCACGCGCCTGCCCGATCGCAGCTTCCACCGTTACACGTACGCCGACTTCGCGCGCCGCGCGAAGCAGCTCGCGGTCGCCCTGCGACGTCTCGGCATCAAGCGTGGCGAGCGCGTCGCGACGCTCTCCTGGAACCACTACCCGCACCTGGAGGCGTACTTCGGCGTGCCGCTCGCGGGCGCCGTCCTGCACACCTTGAATCTGCGCCTTCACCCGAGCGATCTCGCCTACATCATCGGCCACGCCCAGGACCGCGCGCTCATCCTGGACGAGAGCCTGCTGCCGTTGTTCGAGAAGCTCCGGCCGGACGTCGGCATCGAGCACGTCATCGTCGTCGGCAAGGCGCTCGCGGGGATGATCGGCTACGAGGAGCTCCTCGCTGGCGCGGACGCGGATCGCTTCGAGGACCCGGCGCTCGACGAGCGTGAGGCCGCGGCCATGTGCTACACGTCCGGAACCACCGGCCGGCCCAAGGGCGTCGTCTACTCGCACCGCGCGCTCGTGCTGCACTCGTTCGCGCAGGCGGCCGGGCCATTCGGCCCGCACGAATCCGACGTGGTGCTCCCGGTGGTCCCGCTCTTCCACGTGAACGGCTGGGGCTTCCCGTACACGTGCACGATGGTCGGCGCGACCCAGGTCCTCCCCGGTCCTCACCTCGACCCGGCGAGTCTGCTCGAGGCCTTCGAGAGCGAGCGCGTCACCGTGACCGCCGGCGTGCCGACGATCTGGCTCGGGATCCTGCGGCTCCTCGACGAGAACCCGGGCAAGTACGATCTGTCGCGCCTGCGCGCGCTCGCCGTCGGTGGCGCGGCCGCGCCGCCCGCGATGATCCGCGGGTTCGAGGAGCGCCACGGCCTCACCGTCATTCACTCGTGGGGCATGACCGAGATGACCCCGCTCGGCACCGTGGCCGAGGTGCCGAGCGACCTTGTGGGCGCCGATCCCGACACGCGGCTTCGGTACCGCGCGACCCAGGGGCGTCCGGCGCCGTTCGTCGAGACCCGGGCGCGCGCCGATGACGGCGCCGTCGTGCCCTGGGACGGGAAGACGATGGGCGAGCTCGAGGTCCGGGGGCCCTGGATCGCGCGCGCGTACCACGAGAGCCCTGAGTCCGCGGATCGCTTCACCGCCGACGGCTGGTTCCGCACGGGCGACATCGTCACCATCGATGAGCGCGGCTTCATCCAGATCCAGGACCGCTCGAAGGATCTGGTGAAGTCGGGCGGCGAATGGATCAGCTCGGTCCTGCTCGAGAACGCGCTCATGTCACATCCCGCGGTCGCCGAGGCCGCCGTCGTCGCTATTCCCGACGAGCGCTGGGGCGAGCGTCCGCTCGCGGTCGTCGTGCTCAAGGCCGGGCAGCGCGCGAGCGCGGAAGAGCTGCGGGCGCATCTCGCGCCGAGCTTCGCGAAGTGGTGGCTGCCGGACGCCTTCGAGTTCGTGACCGAGATCCCGAAGACCGCGGTCGGCAAGTTCAAGAAAACGGCGCTGCGCGAGCGCTATGCCCAGCCTCCCGAGCCCGCCTCCGCCTCCGAGCACGCCCGTGCGTGAAGCCGTCATCGTCGCGAGCGCGCGGACCGGGCTGGCGAAGTCGTTCCGCGGCTCGTTCAACCTGACGCGGCCGGACGACATGGCCGTGCGCTGCGTGCGCGAGGTGCTGCGCCGCGTGCCACAGCTCGATCCGTCCCAGGTCGACGACGTCATCCTCGGCACCGGGTTCCCGGAGGGCCCACAGGGCGGCAACGTCGGCCGGACGGTCGCGCTCATGGCCGAGCTGCCGCCCTCGGTGCCGGGATCGACGGTCAGCCGCTTCTGCGCCTCGGGGCTCAACGCGATCGCGATCGCGGCGCGCATGATCGAGGGCGGCAGCTACGACGTCGCGATCGCCGGCGGGCTCGAGTCGATCACGATGCTGCAGAACGACTACAACAAGAAGGGCCTCGCGAACCCCTGGCTTCTGGAGCACAAGAGGGCCGTGTACATGCCCATGGGCCAGACCGCCGAGGTGGTCGCGGAGCGCTACGGGATCACGCGCGAGCGGCAGGACGAGCTCGGGCTCAGCTCGCAGCAACGCACCGCGGCCGCGCAGCGCGATGGACGATTCAAGGACGAGATCCTCCCGCTGACCGTCACGATGCAGCTGACCGACAAGGCGACCGGCGCGACCTCGACGAAAGAGGTGACCGTCGACCGCGACGAGTGCAACCGGCCGGACACCACGCTCGAGGGGCTCGCGAAGCTTCCCCCGGCGTTCAAGGAGGGCGGCACCGTGACGGCGGGCAACGCGAGCCAGCTGTCGGACGGCGCCTCGGTCGCGCTGCTGATGTCGGCCGATCGCGCGAGGGAGCTCGGCGTCGATCCGCTCGGGGTCTTCCGCGGATTCACCATGGCGGCGTGCGAGCCCGACGAGATGGGCATCGGGCCCGTGTTCGCCGTGCCGAAGCTGCTCAAGCAGGTGGGCCTGAAGCTCGACGACGTCGACATCGTCGAGCTGAACGAGGCGTTCGCGTCACAGGTGCTCTACTGCCAGGACCGGCTGGGCATCGATCCGGAGAAGCTGAACCCGAACGGTGGGTCCATCTCGATCGGCCATCCCTACGGGATGACGGGCGCGCGGCTGGTGGGCACCGTGCTGTACGAGCTCCGGCGCCGCAAGCAGCGCTACGGGCTCATCACGATGTGCGTTGGCGGTGGCCAGGGAGCGGCCGGGCTCGTCGAGGCGCTCAACTGACCGGAGGTCGCACCACCGGCGCCTTCGCTCCGTCGCCCGAGGTGCGTGCGCTCCGCGAGCGGGTGCGCGGCTTCATGGCCGAGCACGTCTATCCGAACGAGGGCGCGCTCGCGAAAGAGGACGCCGCCGCCGAGGCGCTCATGGTCGAGCTGCAGAGCCGGGCGAAGGCGGCCGGGCTCTGGGCGATGTTCATCGGCCCCGAGGCCGGCGGCACGGGCACCGGCTTCCTTCCGTATGCCTACGTGAACGAGATCATCGGCCGCAGCTCGTGGGCGCAGCGCGTCTTTGGCTGCCAGGCGCCGGACACCGGCAACGCCGAGATCCTGCACGGGTTCGGCACGCCGGAGCAGAAGGCGCTTTGGCTGCGTCCGCTCGTTGCGGGCGAGATCCGGTCATTCTTCGCGATGACCGAGCCGGAGGTGTCCGGGTCCGATCCGCGCGGCCTTCGCGCGCGAGCGGTGCGCGACGGCGACGACTGGGTCATCAACGCCCACAAGTGGTTCAGCACCGGCGCCGAGGACGCGGCATTCGGGATCGTCATGGCGGTCACCGACCCCGACGCGCCGGCGCACGAGCGGATGAGCCAGATCATCGTGCCCGCGGGCACGCCTGGCCTCGAGATCGTGCGCGCGATCCCGGTCTTCGGCCATCGCGGTCGCGGCTGGCGGACACACTGCGAGGTGCGCTTCACCGACGTCCGCGTGCCGGTCGCGAACACGCTCGGGCGACCGGGCGACGGGTTCCGCATCGCGCAGAAGCGGCTCGGTCCCGGACGGATCCATCACGTGATGCGCTGGCTGGGGCAGATGCAGCGCGCCTTCGACCTCCTGTGCGAGCGCGCGCTCTCGCGCGAGGCGTTCGGGAGCGCGCTCGCCGAGAAGCAGACGGTGCAGAGTTGGATCGCCGACTCGGCGGCCGAGATCCAGGCCTGCCGGCTGCTCACGCTCCAGGCCGCGCATCGCATCGACGAGGGGGACGAAGCGCGCGTCGAGATCTCGCTCGTGAAGTTCTACGCCTCGCGCGCCCTGCACGACGTGATCGACCGGGCGATGCAGGTGCACGGCGCGCTCGGCCTCACCGACGAGACGCCGCTGGCCGAGATGTATCAGGCGGCTCGCGCCATGCGCTTCATCGACGGACCCGACGAGGTCCATCGCATGGTCGTGAGCCGCGAGATCCTGCGCTCCTACAAGGCCGGAGACGGCTGGGACTTCGCCTAGGCGTCGACTCGAGGACCGCTGTTCCACGCTTCGGAGGAGAAAGATGCATACGCGAGAGCTGTTCGACCTCACCGGGAAGGTCGCGATCGTGACCGGCGGGGGGACCGGACTGGGACGTCAGATGGCCGGCGCGCTCGCCGAGATGGGCGCGGACATCATGATCTGCGGGCGGAAGACGGAAGCGCTCGATTCCGCGGCCGCCGAGCTGGCGGCGTTGGGCGTGCGAGCGTTGGGTCAGCGCTGCGACGTGACGAAGCCGGACGACGTGCGTGCGCTGATCGACCGAACGAAGGCCGAGCTCGGCCGCATCGACATCCTGGTGAACAACGCGGGGCGCGCGTGGGTCGCGCCCGTGGCGACGATGCCGCTGGAGCAGTGGCGCCGCGTGCTCGACGTGAACATGACGGGGTCGTTCCTCTGCGCGCAGGCGGCCGGCAACGTGATGATCGGGCAGGGCGGCGGCAAGATCATCAACATCGCGTCGACTGCGGGGCTGGGCGGCGCGACGCCCGAGGTGCTGGACTCGATCGCCTACAACGCGAGCAAGGGCGGTCTCATCAACTTCACGCGCGACCTCGCCGTCAAGTGGGGGCGCCACAAGATCAACGTGAACGCGATCGCGCCCGGGTGGTTCCCGAGCCAGCTGTCGAGCGGGGTCGTCGAGAAGTGGGGCGAGCGGCTCGCGCGTAACACGCCGCTCGGGCGGCTCGGAGGCGAGGACGACCTGAAGGGAGCGGTCGTCTACCTCGCATCGCGCGCCTCCGATCACGTCACCGGACAGGTACTCGTGGTGGACGGAGGCCAGACGGCGTGACCTCCGCCTTCGGCTCCGGCTTTCTGGTCCGGCGTTCGCCGGCCCATCAGTAATGACCGGCGCCGACGCCGCGATCGCCGACGCCCTGCGCGCGTGCCTCGTCCCGCTCTTCGGCACCGATGCCGTGATCGAGCGGCTCGCGCTGCTCGCGGGCGGCGCTTCCAAGGAGGCCTGGGCCGCCGACGTGCGCGCCGCGGACGTCCGGCACGAGTTGCTCGTGCGGCGCGCCGGCGGTGGCGTCATCCACTCGCACACCCTCTCGCTCGAGCACGAGTACCGGCTGGTATCGGTCGCGTACGCGGCCGGGGTCCGCGTGCCACGTCCGCTCGCGTATCTCGAGGACCTCGCCGGTCGCCCGGCGTTCGTCGCCGAGCGGGTCGCCGGCGAGACGATCGGGCGGCGCATCGTCCAGCGCCCGGAGCTCGCTGCCGCGCGGGCGGCGATGCCCGCGCAGCTTGCCGAGGAGCTGGCGAAGATCCACGCGATCCCGCTCGATGCGGTCGCCTTTCTCGGACGGGCCGCTGCCGGCGACGTCGTGGATCGAGTGGAGCGCGAGCTCGACGCGGCCGACGAGCCGCATCCCGCCATCGAGCTCGGGATCGCGTGGGCGCGGGCTCATCCACCCAAAGCTCGACCAGCGGTCCTCAACCACGGCGACTTCCGCGTCGGCAATTTCGTCGTGGGCGAGCGCGGCCTCGACTACGTGCTCGACTGGGAGTTCGGCCACGTCGGCGATCCGCTCGAAGACGTCGGCTGGCCGCTCGTGCGGTCGTGGAGATTCGGCGCCGACGATCTCCGGCTCGGGGGCGTCGGGCGGGTCGAGCCGTACCTCGAGCGTTACAACGCGCTCACCGGACGGAACGTCTCGATCGCGGAGCTCGACTACTGGGAGGTCGTCGGCAATCTCAAGTGGGCCGTGGGCAGCGTCACGCAGTCGCGGCGCCACCTCTCGGGACAGGAACGCAGCGTCGAGCTCGCGGTGCTCGGCCGGCTCACGGCCGAGGTCGAGTACGAGCTCCTCGACCTCCTCGAGCGAGCGGGCTGATGCAGGACCGCCCGGACGCGGCCGAGCTCGCGCAGGCGGTGCGTGAATTCCTCGAGACGGAGGTCCTCTCGACCGTCCAGGATCCGCGGCTTCGCTTCCGCATGCTCGTGGCGATCAACGGGATCGGTATCCTCGAGCGCGAGCTCGCGGCAGGGTCCGCGCCGATGCGTCGTGAGATCGCAGCCCTGACGCAGCTTCTCGGAGTGGCGGAGGCTCCGGACGACGCGGATCTACGGGCCCAGGCGCGGAGCCTGAACCGCGAGCTCGCGCTGCGGATCCGCGGCGGGAACGCGCCCGAGGGCACGCTGGCACCAGTGAAAGCGATCGTCGCCGACAAGCTGCGGATCGCGAGCCCCCGTTACCTCGAACGCTTCCGCGAGTGACCTCCGCCTTCGGCTCCGGCTTTCCGCGTCAGCTATCGCCTCCGCGTCAGTTCACCTCCGCCTTCGGCTCCGGCTTTCTGCGTCGGCTTTCGCCTCCGCATCAGTAGGTGTAGAAGCCGCGTCCGGTCTTCCGGCCGTAGTGGCCGGCGCGGTAGCGCTGCTCGATGCACCGCGGCGGCTTGTCCTCCTCGCGCCCGGTCGCCTTATGCCGGGCCGTCCGGATCATGTAGGCCAGGTCGATGCCGGTGAGGTCCATGAGGCGGAACGGCCCCATCGGGTAGCCCAGCGCCTTCTCCGCGGCCAGGTCGATCTCCTCGAAAGTCGCGTAGCCCCCGTCGAGGAGCGAGGTCGCCTCGCGCGCGAGCGCCCAGAGCAGCCGGTTCGCGATGAAGCCTTCGATCTCCTTCTTGAGGAGGATCGGCTTCTTCCCGCTGCGCCGAGCGAACTCGAGCAGCAGCTCGACGGTCTCGGGGGCCGTGTGCGGTCCCTGCACGACCTCGACCACCTCCATGACCAGCGCGGGGTTGAAATAGTGGAGATTCGCGACCTGCGCCGGCCGCTTCGTTGCGTCGGCGACGAGGCTCGAGACGAACGTCGAGGAGTTGGTCGCGAGCACGGCACGTGGCGGGCAGAGCCGGTCGAGCTCGGCGAAGACCTTTCGCTTCACCTCGAGGTCCTCGACGACAGCCTCGATCGCGAGGTCCGCGTCCTGCGCGGCCTCCGCGAGGTCGGCTGCGTAGGCGAGGTGCGCGCGCGCCGCGTCGGCCTCCTCTTTCGTCCAGCGGCCCTTCTCGATCCGAGACGCGACGTACTCCTCTATCCAGATGCGCGCGGCGGACATCTGCTCGGCGCTCGCGTCCCATAGCTTGACCGCGAACCCGTGATGCGCCGAGTTCAGGGCGATCTGCCGGCCCATCAGCCCGGCGCCGACGACGCAGACGCGCTTGAGCTCATCGATCTTCATGACTTCCCTCCCGCCGCGGTCCATTCCACCACCGCCGCACCCCAGGTCATGCCGCCGCCGAACGCGGCGAACACGAGGTGATCGCCCTGCCGCACTCGGCCCAGGGCGACGGCCTCGCCGAGCGCGATGGGGATGGATGCCGCGGACGTGTTGCCGTACCGCTCGATGTTCACGAAGACCTTCGACCGATCGAGTCGCAGGCGCTTCGCCACCGCGTCGATGATCCGCAGGTTCGCCTGGTGCGGAACGAGCAGGTCGACGTCCTCGCGGCCGAGCCCGGCCATGGCCAGGGCCTCCGCGGCCGCGTTCGCCATGCTCGGGACGGCCAGCCTGAACACCTCGTTCCCCTCCATGCGGATGACGTGGAGGTTATCGCGGACGCTCTCGAGGCTCGGCGGATGCTTCGAGCCGCCGCCCACCATCGTCAGGTGCGCGCGCTTGGAGCCGTCGCCGTGCAGCACGGTGCTGACGATGCCGTTGGTCGTCGTCGACGCCTCGACGATCACCGCCCCGGCGCCGTCACCGAACAGGACGCAGGTGCTCCGGTCCGTCCAGTCCACGTACCGCGAGATCGTTTCGGCGCCGATCACCAGGATCCGCCGCGCCGTGCCCGCGGCGATCAGCCCGCGCGCCACGGCGAGCCCGTAGATGAAGCCGGCGCACGCGGCGCCGAGGTCGAATATGCCGGCCCGGTGCGCACCGAGCTGGTCCTGCACGAGCGCCGCCGCCGTGGGTAGGAGGTAGTCCGGCGTCGTGGTCGCGACGATGATCGCGTCCAGCTCGCCGCCGGTGATGCCCGCGCGCTCGAGCGCTTGCCGCGCCGCGTGGACGGACATGCTCGACGTCGTCTCGCCGTCGGCGACGATGCGGCGCTCGCGGATGCCGGTGCGTTCGACGATCCATCGATCCGTGGTGCCGACCATGCGCTCGAGGTCGGCGTTGGTCAGCACGCGCTCCGGGACGTAGTACCCCCAGCCCGTGATGACCGCGCCCGGCGCGTTCACCGCGCGAGTCTATCGGCGGCGATGAACCTAACGGGGCACGAAGCTCTTCGACTTCCGCGGCGTCGGCGCTGGGACGAGCGCCGCCAGTTGGCGCCAACCGAACACGTCGACGAAACGGCGCAATGCGCGCTTGTCGCCGGAGAGCATCTTCACCTTTCCGCTGCTCAGCGCCTCGTCCGGCGTCAGCCGGTGCCGCCGGAGCTCGATGAGGGTCTCGACGCGATCGGCCTCGATCACCGCTTCCGGCTCGCGGACCGCGCGCTCCTTCGTGACGCACGTGCTGCCGTCGACGGTCACTTCGAAGGTGTGGCCTTCCACATGGAACTCGAGACGCATGTCCTTTGCCTGGTTGGCGTTGAACGAGGCTCGGCACGAAACGAAGAACGATGACGGGATGTAGAAGTCGCCCGGCTTGGATCGGCCGAACTGAGCGCCCCAGCGGCCGAGCGTCATGATCGCGGGCTCGAGCGCCTCGCCCTTCGCCGTGAGCTGATAGACGGTCGAACCGGCGGGCGGGGGAAGCGTGACTCGCTCGACGAGCCCGTTCGACTCCATCTCCTTCAGGCGCTGCGCGAGGAGATTCGTCGCGATGCCGGGGAGGCCTTCGAGCAGATCCTTGAAGCGCCGCGGACCGAGAACGAGGTCGCGCACGATGAGCAGCGTCCAGCGCTCCCCGACCAGGTCGAGGGCGAAGGCCACCCCGCAGAACTGCCCGTACCGCCGTTTATCCACTTGACTTTCTACGATAGCACGCTATATGTTTCTAAAGTAACGTAATTCTCCAACAGGGGAACCGACATGCTTCGTGACCGCCGTCTCGTCTGGATCCTGGTGCTGACGTCCCTCCCGTTCTTCATGGTCGCACTCGACAACCTCGTCGTCGTCACCGCCCTTCCGACCATCCACCGCGAGCTCGGGGCGAGCCTCGGCATGCTCGAGTGGACGGTGAACGCGTACAGCCTCGCGTTCGCCGCCGGCATCATCACCGCCGCCGCGCTCGGCGACCGCCTCGGCCGCCGTCGTGTCTTCGTGAGCGGCCTCGCGGTCTTCACGGCGGCCTCGGCGGCGTGCGCCCTCGCGCCGACGGGCGAGCTGCTCGTGGCCGCGCGGATTGTGCAGGGCATCGGCGCGGCGCTGGTCATGCCCCTCAGCCTCACCATCCTCACCGCCGCCTTCCCGGCCGAGCGTCGCGGGACGATCGTCGGCCTGTGGGGCGGCATCGGCGGCCTCGCCGTCGCGAGCGGCCCGCTGATCGGCGGCGCGGTGACGCAGGGCCTCGATTGGCACTGGATCTTCTGGGTCAACGTCCCGATCGGCATCGTCGCGACCGCGCTGTCGCTGTTCCGCCTTCCCGAGAGCCGCGGCCCCGTGACGAGGCTCGACCCGCTCGGCGTCGTGCTGAGCGCGGCGGGCGCGACGGGCCTGGTGTACGGGCTCGTGCGCGCGAGCGAGATCGGCTGGTCCAGCGCCGAGGCCATCGCGATCCTCGTCGCGGGCATCCTGTGCATCGGCCTCTTCATCGCGTGGGAGCAGCGCGCGTCCGCTCCGATGCTGCCGCTCCGGCTCTTCCGCAGCTCGAGCTTCTCAGCCGCTGCCGCGACCGCGTTCCTTCAGTCGGGCGCGCTGTTCTCCGCCGCGTTCCTCGGCTCGCAGTACTTCCAGATCGCGCTGGGCTACTCGCCGCTCGACACCGGACTGCGCTTCCTGCCGTGGACGCTCACGCCGATGTTCGTCGCGCCACTCGCCGGCGCATTCTCGGATCGCATCGGTCGCCGGCGCGTCCTCGCCGCCGGCATGGCGCTCCAGGGTCTCGGATTCCTGTGGATCGCCTCGCTCAGCACCCTGACCGTGGACTACGCGACCCTCATCGTCCCGTTCATCGTCTCCGGCGTCGGCGTGTCGATGGCCATCCCGACGTCTTCGACCGCGATGCTGAGCGCGGTCGTTCCCGGCGACATCGGCAAGGCCGCCGGCGTCAACAGCACCGTGCAGCGCGTCGGCAGCGCCTTCGCCATCGCCGCGACGATCGCGGTCTTTGCGTCGAACGGGAGCCTCGCCACACCGGCGAGCTTCGTCGCGGGGTTCGGTCCGGCGTTCTCGTTCAGCGCGGGTCTATCACTGCTCGGGGCGCTCACCGCGCTCGGCGTCACCACGCGCGTCATGACGGCGCGCGCGGCGCCCGCGCGTGTGGCGGTGAGCGCGGACTAGATCTTCTTCGGTGCGAGCGATGCTGCGTACGTGGTCGCTCCCGTGACCCATTTCTCCAGCTGCGCCTTCGTCCGCAACCGATCGGCGTCGACGCGTAGCCACCCCGCCATCGCGCGGCCGCGCATCACCATGGGCCGCGCACCGGCGGCGATCAGGCTGCCGTCCTCCGGATCGGCGCGCAACAGCAGCCCGCCCTGCCCACTTGCGGCGACGGCCATGTTCCCGTTGATCAGGAACGCGAGCCCGCCGAACATTTCTTTCTCGGTGACGCCGCGCTTCTTCGCGGTCAGCTCGCGGATCCGCGCGGCCAGGCGCTCGTCGTAGACCATCGCCTACACATTACCCGTGCGGCACCCGCGGGTCAGCGATCGAACGTGATGAAAGTGGAGCCACGATTCCCGGTCTTGACACACATGCACGCCTCGTCGGTCAGCTCTCGAAAAAGAGCGCGCTCTGAGATCACTCTGGCCGCTTGGCTTCCGCCAGCCGGAGGCGGATCGCGTCCGCGACGCTTCGCAGCTCGGGCTCGGGACGTGGAGGGAATTCGGCGCTGCGCATCAGCGTGGCCCCGCTCGGCAGCTTTTCGTACGTGATCTCACCTCGGATGATCGCGCTGTTCAGCGCATCGCCCTCGCGGTGGGGAGCGAGGTGCACGTGAAGGTGCGGTACGCCCCCGCCGAACACGTAGACATAGACGACCTCGGCCCCGGTCGCCTCACGGAGGCCGGTTGTCACCCGGGCCATGACCGGACCGAACGTCGCGGCCTCGGGCCCGTCGAGCTCCGTGATGTGCGTGATGTGGCGCTTCGGTTCGAGGAACGAGAACCCCGGGACCGCGCCCTGGAGCAGCGCGCTGAGCCGCCAGTGCTCGTCCTCCCATACCGTCACGCGGTGCAGCTCTACGCTCGCGCGGTCGGGGTCGCAGAGGATGCAGCCCTCTTTCACCGCGAACAGTGGACCGTCACTACATCAGCCTCGAGATCGATCTTCCAAGGGCAGGGCCCGTGGGTGATGCAGTTCTATCAGGCATGGACGGCGCTCGGCGCGACCGACCGGTGGCGGTGGCGGACCCGAGCCCTATCGTCCGCTCGATGAGCGAGCCCGTGCGCACCGCGGCGATCGGGCTTGGCGCGATCGGCGCGCGCATCGTGGCCGCGTTCGCGGCTCACCCGCAGCACACCCTGGTCGCGGTGTGCGATACGAGCGGTGCGCGCGCCGACGCCGTCGCGCGGCAGCACACCGTCCCGGCCTATACCGATCACGCGACGATGCTCGCGGCCGAGCGGCCGGAGCTCGTGTACGTAGCCGTGCCGCCTCGCTTCCACCGCGACGTCGTTGCCGACGTCGTCGCCAGCGGCGCACACGTCCTGTGCGAGAAGCCGCTGGCGCTGTCGGCCGCCGACGGCCGCGACATGCTTGCGCGCGCGGAGCAGGCGGGTCGAACGCACGCGCTGAACATCGGCTTGCACTACGACCCCGGCGTTCGCCTGTTCCTCGCGGAGCTGGCGAAGGGGTGGATCGGCGACGTGGTGCGCATCGCGATCGACCTCGTCTTTCCAGAATGGCCGCGCCAGTGGCAGCGCAACGACTGGATAGCCAAGCGCGAGCAGGGCGGGCCCATCCGCGAGTGCACCCCGCACCTGTTTCATGTCTTGCGGCGCGGCTTCGGCGAAGTCGCGCGCCTGCGCGCTGACGTCCGCTACGGCGCCGAGCCCGATGCCTGCGAGCGCAGCGCGAGCGGCGTGCTCGAGCTGTCCAGCGGGCTCCTCGTCGACGTGCGCGTCCTGACCAACGTGCCTCGGCCTGAGGAGGTGCGTCTCACCGTCTACGGCGAGCGGGGCACGCTCGGGCTCGAGGGGTGGCGCCGACCCGTGTCCGCGACAGAGCGAGGGCCGCTCGAGCCGATGTCCGTGCCGACCGCGAGCGATCCGTTTCCCGTGGGCACCGAGCTCGCGCTGGCGGTCCGCGGCGAGACGGCGGATCTCGTGACGTTCGCGGACAGCATCGCGCTCCAGCGAATCCAGGATGCCTGGGACGAGGCGGCGCGCAGCGGACTGTGGGTGACGGTCAGCGATCGAACGTGAAGCGCGCGGCCGAGGTGGTGAATTCCTTGACGTCGAACGCGATGAGCTTCACCGGACGCGCGCGGAAGACGTGGCCCTTCTCGTACTGCTCGGGCTGCGGACGGTAAGAGAACCCGCGCCCGTACTTCGTCGCGTACGAGCGTGCGATTTTCTTCGCGAGCGCCGGCTCGACCCCGGGCACGACGTCGACGACCGCGTCGCCGTATACCGCGCGATGCTCGACCTGCATCCCGAACGCCATCCGCGGGTCGCGCACCAGGTTGCGCGCCCAGCGCGTGCGCCGGCTGCCCTCGAAGTACAGCGTGTCGTCGACCCACGCGCCCCATTGCTGCACCAGGTGGGGCTGCCCGTCCTCGTCCGTCGTCGCGATCCAGAGGTAGGGAAACGTCGCGAGGATCCGCTGCACCGCCGTCCAGGTGAGCATCCCGCGCGGCGTCGTCTTGATGTAGCCCTTCGGCAGCTGCGGCCGGTCGCGCCTCGGTGTCGCCATCGACATCATTAGACGCCGAGCCTCACGCCCGCGTTGCGCGAGCAGCGCTCTGCAGATCCTGCGCGCCGGCGTCGCCTTGGCTATTCGGCCGGTTCGGCCCCGGGTGCTTGCGCGAGCGGTGTCGACGCGGCGTCCCGTGCGGCTGCGTGCGCCGCGGAGGGTGCGCCGGGCAGGAATGCGATTGTGACGAAGGCCACGAGCGCCGCCCCGATCCCGAAGGTGAACGTGCTTGCCGTGGCGAGCGAGAACGCGGCGTGGATCGCCGCGACGATCTGACCGACGAACGGCTCGAGCTGCGGCCGCGCCGTGGCGGGAGCGCTCGCGAGGATGGCCTGACCAAGATCGCCGACCGCCGTCAGGCGATTCAGCGCCGCGCCGGGGCCGGTGAAGGCCGCAGCCAGCTGCGGCGGAACGGACGCGGCCGCGAGCTGACGGGGCAGCTCCTCGACGAGGCGCGACCCGAAGACGGTGCCGGAGATCGCGAGTCCCACGCTGCCACCGACCTGCTGGAAGAGGGTCAGGCTGCTGGTCGCGGTGCCGATCTGGCGCGGAGCGACCGCGGCCTGCACGACCAGGGTGAAAATCGCGAACATCGGCCCGACGCCCAGGCCGGTGATGAACATCCACGCCCACAGCACCGGGAGTGGCGTGTCGGCGCGGAGGTTCGACAGGAGCACAAGTCCGATGCCGAGGATCGCGGCGGCGCCGAGCGCGAGCGGCCGGTAGCGACCGGTGCGCGCCACGATCTGACCGGAGCCGATCGCGCTGAAGATCAGACCGCCGAGCAGCGCGAGGATCTGATAGCCCGACTGCGTCGCGGTCGCGCCGCCGACGACCTGGAACCACCGAGGCAGGAAAACGATCGGCACGAAGAACGCCATCGAGACCATGAACATCGCGACCACTGACAGGGCGAACGAGCGGATGCGGAAGAGCTGGAGCGAGATGATCGGCTCGGCCGTGCGCGACTCGATGAACACGAACAGAACGGAGATCACGAGCCCGGCGGCGATGAGCCCGCCGACCGACGGGTCGGCCCAATCGGCGCTCTGCTTGTTGGTGAGGCCGAGGAGGATGGGGACAAGCGCGGCGACGAGCACGCTTGCGCCGACGTAATCGATGCGGGGCCGCGGACCGGCGGAGCGGATGGTCGGAAGGGTGCGCCAGATGACCGCGAAGACGACGAATCCGACCGGGAGGTTCACGAAAAAGACCCACGGCCAGCCGACCGTGTCGGTGATGATCCCGCCGATCGCGGGGCCGACGAGGGAGCTCAGCCCGAAGACCGCACCGAAGAACCCCTGGTACTTCCCGCGTTCGCTCGGCTCGAAGAGGTCACCGATCACCGCCAGGGCCACCGGGAACAGCGCGCCCGCGCCGAGCCCCTGAAGGGAGCGGAACGCGATGAACTGCCACATTTCGCGCGAGAGGCCGCACAGGACGGAGCCGATCAGGAACAGCGGGACCGCGAAGAGGAGTACCGGACGGCGACCGAACAGGTCAGAGAGCTTTCCGTAGATCGGCCCGCTGATCGTCGCGGTCAGGAGGTATCCCGTGAATGCCCACGTGTAGAGGTCGTTGCCGTGCAGGTCGGTGACGATCCGCGGGAGGGCGGTCCCGACGACGGTCTGGTCCAGGGCCGCGAGGAACAGGCCGAGGAGGACCGCGATGAAGATTTGCATGCGCACGCGCGGATCGACCGCGACGGCAACCGAAGGCGCCTGTGTCACCGAGCTACTTCAGCGTCAGCTGACGCGCTCGAGGACCACGACCGGGATGACGCGCTTCGTCTTCTTCGGGTAGTCCTTGAAGCCGGCGAAGGTGTCGCCGTGCGCCTCATAGAGGCGATCGCGCTCCGGGCCCTTGGGGATCGGCGTCGCGCGCACCTTGAACTTCTCGGTCCCGACCTCGACCTCGGCCACTCGATGCTTCACGAGGTTGTGGTACCAGTCCGGATGGGTCGGCGCGCCACCCTTCGAACCGGCGATGACGTACCGGTCACCGTCCCGGTGGTAGACCAGCGGCGTCGTGCGGACCTGACCGCTCTTGGCGCCGCGCGTGGTGAGCAGGAGCAGATTATCCCCGAAGTGACCGATGCCTTTGCCCTTGTTCGCGTGGAACTGCTCGATGATGTTCTGATTCCAATCTGCCATGAACCCCACAACACCTGCATGGACCGGGCCTATTCCCGATCGGCCCCGGGCCCGCCGGAGGAGCGACCCGTCTCACAATGGGGGACCATGACCGCGGGCGCTCCGCGCCAAAGAGAGGAGACGAAATGGACCTCAACAACATCCTCATCGGATCCGAGGACCCCACGCGACTGAAGGACTACTACACGAAGCTGTTCGGCAAGCCCGGCTGGGACGAGGGCGGCTACATCGGCTGGATGATCGGCAAGGGCGGTCTGATCGTGGGACGGCACGATCAGGTCAAGGGCAAGAACGTCCACCCGGGCCGGCTCATCTGGAACATCGTGAGCAGCGACGTGAAAGCCGACTTCGCGCGCCTCAAGGCCGCGGGAGCGATCGTCGTTCGAGAGCCGTACAACCCGGGTGGGCCGGAGGGAACGTGGATCGCCACGTTCTCCGATCCCGACGACAACTACTTCCAGCTCACCAGCCCGATGTCGTGAGGCCTGCTCTCAGGCGGCGCATCGCGCCCGCGCTCGCAAGCCGATGAGCCTCACGATCGTCGACCATCCATTCGACCGCGCCGAGTGGATCCGCGAGCTGCTGGATCACATCGCCGAACGTCTACGCAGCGGGCGCGCCGATCTGCTCGCGCGCGTCGAGCGAGCGAGCGACGACGCCATCGTCGCGGGAACCGACGAGGACTGGGGGATCGGGCAGATCGCCGCGCATCTCCTGGTCTCTGAGCGCGGGATGGTCACGATCGCGCTTCGCCTCGCGCGCGGCGAGGAGCCCGGACGGACGGGGCAGCCGCGCCCGTCGGCGAGCGCTTCGTCGCGCGAGGGGATCGCGACGCTGGCGTCGAAGGCCGAGGCGACGCTCGCTCGGCTTCGCGCCGATTTCCCCGCCGAGCCCAACGTCGAGGCGCGTGCGGACACGCCCTACCTCGGTCCCTTCAACTGCTTCGGTTGGCTGCTCCTGGCGGCGCTCCACTACGACGCACACCTCGCGGCGATCGATCGAGGCAACAAGAGCGCGCTCTGAGGTGGTTCGCGCCGGGATACGGAGCCAGTGGTCGGACGCGTGACCCTGCGTCTGGTGTTGACCGCGCTGCTCTTGGCGAGCTGCGCCCCTGGTTCAGATCGGTCGACGAGCTCGGGCGGGGCGCGCACTGGCGGGACGTTGGTGTTCGCGGCTCAGGAGCCCGAGACGCTCCATCCCTTCCGCTCGACCGGGACGCAGACGAACGCGCTCGTCTATCGGCTCGCCGTCGAAGGTCTCACGAGCCCCGGTGCCGACGGAGAGGCACAGCCGGTCCTCGCTGAGGCGGTGCCAACCATCGCGAACCGCGGCGTATCGGTCGATGGTCGAGCGATGACGGTGCGCTGGAGCATTCGGCCGGGCCTGCGGTGGTCCGACGACGCTCCGGTGACGAGCGCGGACGTGCGATTCACGTGGCAGGCGGTGATGAGCGATCCACAGGCGGCATCGCGTGAGGGATACGACCTGATGACCGATGTCGAGACTCCCGACGAGCGGACCGCCATCGTCCGCTACCGCGAGGTCGACGTCGCCTACACGACGCGGTTCGGCGGGCTGCTCCCCGCGCACGTGCTCGCGGGGGCGTCCGCAGAGACGGTCGCGGCCTACGCGCGCGCGCCGCTGGGTACCGGACCCTTCCGCATCACCGAGTTCGTCTCGGGAGATCACGTCACCGCCGTACGCAACGATCGCTACCGCGTCCCCGGGCGACCGTATCTGGATCGGGTGATCTTCCGCTTCGTTTCGTCCGTCGAGGCCGCGACGGCCCAGCTCCGAGCGGGCGAGGTAGATGCTGCGGGCAGCCTGAGCGAGGCCGACGCGGCGGACCTTGCCACCGAACCCGCGCTTCGCGTCGTGAGCGTGCCTTCGCCAACGGTCGAGGCGGTCGCGTTCAACCTGTCGCGGCCGGCCGTCGCGGACACGGCCGTGCGACGAGCTCTGTTGAGCGCCACTCCGAAGGCGCAGATCGCCGACAAGCTGCTCCATGGGCTCAGCCGACCGGGCACGAGCGAGATCCCGCTGGGCTGGGCGTCACCAGCCGGTCTGAGCCAGGAGAGCTACGACCGGACGCGTTCTCAAGCCCTCCTAAACGACGCGGGTTGGCTCCCGGGTCCGGATGGCGTGCGCGCTCGCGACGGCCAACGACTGAAGCTGCGCATCGTCAGCACGACCGGGAACGCGCTGCGAGAAGCGATCGAGCAGGTCCTCGTGACGGAGTGGCGCGCCATCGGCGTCGAGCTCCAGATCCAGAACGTGCCCTCGTCCGTGCTCACCGGCTCGTGGCTGTCCGGTGGCGTGCGCAAGCGGGGCGACTTCGACGTGCTTCTCGCCACCAGCGGCCTGGGCGTGACGACGCCGGATCCGCAGAGCTACCTCGCACAGCGTCATCGATGCGATGCCATTCCGCGCACCGAGAACAACGGCGCCGGAGCGAACTACGAGCGATTCTGCGATTCGCGCGTGGATGCGCTGCTGGACGAGGCGGGGCAATCGCTCGATCGAGCTCGCCGGGTCTCGGCATACCGAGAGGTCCTTGCGACGCTCAATCAACACGTCATCGCGATCTGGCTGTACGACCGGGGCCGATACGACGCCTATCGCTCGCGCATCCGTGGCCAAAGCGACAACGGCTGGGACGTGGCGACGTGGAACATCGCCGACTGGTATCGCGTCGAGTGAGCCGTCGCTCGGCCGATGGCGGAAAACGCCATCGCTGCGGGCTTCGGCGGCTGGTCGAGACGACCGCTTTTCGTACGACGGTACGAAGCGCGGTCCGGGCCGCTACCCAAGACTGTGCTCATGGAGACCGACGAGGGGGATCGCGGGGCCGGTCGTGACCGGCGCGTTGGCGGAGGCTTGCATCTCACGCCGCGCGAACACGAGGTGCTTGCGCTCGTGCTGCGGGGCGAGTCGAACAAGGAGATTGCGGCGCGGCTCGGCGTGGCCGAGCAGTCCGCGAAGGAGCACGTCTCCGGACTCCTTCGCAAGTTCGGCGTGGCCAACCGCGCCGCGCTTGCCGAAGCGGGCTCCCGCTTGGCCATGGTGGGCGAGTCGATCGAGCCGAGCTGGTTCCCGCAGCTCTTCCGCGGCGCGAGCTTGCAGATCGCGGTGACCCACGGCCCCGAGCACCGCTACGTGGTCGTGAACGAGGCTTTCGCGAGGCTGGTCGGCCGCGACGTCGTGGGAAAGACAATGCGCGAAGCCTTCCCCGAGCTCGAGGGCAGCGGCAACTTCGAGCTGGCGGACCGTGTGTACCGGACCGGCGTGGCCTTTGTCGGGCACGAGGTACCGGGCGTCCTGCAGCGCGACGGCCAGACGTACCCGATGTGCACCGACGGCGTCGTCCAGCCCCTCCGCGGCGTCGACGGCGAGATCGAGGGTCTGGTCTGCTTCCTCATCGACGTGACCGAGCAAGTGCCTCCGGATCGACGGCCGCCTCAGGAAGCCGCGAGCCAGGGAAGATGAAGCAAACGGTCGACGAAGTAACGATCCGATCCGATGAACGACGGATTGTCGAGAGCTGGCCGGCAAGCACGATTTGTGAATGGGCCTCAAAGCCGCTCGGGCAGGCCCGAAGCGCCGAACAGCGCTGCGCCCTCGTGGCGGTCATTGAGGGCGAGCCCCAAGAAGTCGGGCTGCCGCGCCGCAGCTCGGCGTACGACTCGTGGAAGATACAAAGGTGACTCGGTAGGCGCCAGCTGGGCGTCACGGCCGAGCGAGATCGTGCTCATCGCATGCTGCCGACACCTGATCGGTACGCCCGCGCGACCGCATCGAGTCGAGACCGCGCCCCGAGCTTTTCGATGAGGGAGCGCGCGTGGGTTCGCACAGTTGTGTACGCGATCCCCAGATTCGCCGCGATCGCGCGGTTGTCGAGACCCCGGGTCATCAAGCGCAGGACCTCGAGCTCCCGCGGGCTCAGGCTGGCGATCGCGTCGCGCAGCTCGTCGGCGTCCGCCGCTCCCGGCGGCGGGGCGGGATAGCCGCTGTCCGTATCGCTCCGTGTCACGACTGCGCCGTGGTCGGGAACAGGGAGCTCGCGGGCGATGATCAGCCACTCCGTCGAACCATCGGCCGTTGACAGCTTGCCGACGGACCGCGGTCTCCCGCCGCCGGCGACCGCCGCGATCCCGGCCGCGGTGGCCTCAGCGCTGGGCTGTTTCGTCGCGGCGAGTAGCCGGATCAGGTTGCTACCGATCTCGGCAGCTGCCAACGGATCCGCGGCGCAGCGCCCGCTGGCCTCTCGCCACGCGGCGCTGACCCAAACGATGTCGCCGCTCCGGTCGACAACCACGACCTGGGTCCCGAGAGCGTCGATCGCCGCCGCCGCGAGCTCCCCGTCCACGCGCGCCGCCCTTTTGGCCCGGTAGCGTAGGCGTGGCGCCAGTTCCCACGATTCGGGACGATCGTCGGACCCCTCAGCAAGTTGTCCGTGCTCATGCCGGGCCCGATGCGCGAAGCGGGCGCTGGGCCGAATCGTCCAAACGTACGAGCGCGGCCTGGCCCGCGCGCCAAACCGATCGAGCGAACGCCGATTCGTCCGTGTCCTTTCTCAGGATCCAGCCCTACGGATGTATGGCTTCCCCTGGCTTGTCACCCGACGTCTCATAGGCCATGGAACGGACGTAGGGGGCAAGGATCCCTGGTGAGGGAGCCGTGTTAGCGCTGTGAACGAAGAAGTTCTCATCCGAGCGTTGGCGCTGCGCGATGCGCATCTCGCGCGGACGAGATCAGAACGCTGGTCTGAGGTGCAGCACCGAGAGCTGCGGGACGCGCTCGCCAGGGACGAGATCTCCGTCGTACTTCAGCCGGAGGTGAGCCTGCGGAGCGGTGAAGTCGTCCGGTTCGAGGCGCTGGCGCGGTGGCGGCACAGGATCCGCGGTCCGATCTCGCCGGCGGTGTTCATCCCCCTCGCGGAGAAGAGTGCCCAGATCACGCCCCTGACATTGTCGGTATTGAGGCAGGCTGCCCGAAACGTGGCCGAATGGCGTCAGCGAGGCATCGCTGCTCTCATCGACGTGAATCTTTCGATGGTGAGCCTGCAGTCGACGGACTTCCCACGACTGGTCGCCGCGTTCCTTGCCGAAGCCGACAGGGAGGCGAGCTGGTTCGGTTTCGAGATCACCGAAAGCACCTTCATGCGCGATCCCGAGCGCACGACACGGGCCGTGGGAGCGCTCCGCGCCCTTGGCTGTCGGATATCGATCGATGATTTCGGGAGCGGGTACTCATCGCTCGCCCGCCTCGCCGCGCTGCCGGTCAACGCCGTGAAGATCGATCGCCAGTTCGTCACGGGCATGGCCACCGATCATCGCCGTGAGGCGATCGTCCGCGCCACGATCGCCCTCGCTCACGATCTCGGCTTCGAGGTCGTTGCCGAGGGAGTGGAGGATCGTGACACCTGGGAGCTCCTGCGTGCGCATGGCTGCGACACCGCGCAGGGGTATCACGTCGCGAAACCGATGGCGCCGGACGCGGTCGATCGGTGGTGCGGCGACTGGGCAGCGGGACTCGAGTTCATTCACCGAGCCGAGATCGGTCGACGTCTTGTCTCGACGGCGGTGACGGCCGGCGGCGATCCCCGGCCACCCGTCCTGGTGATCGATGACGAGCCCGCGATCCTCGAGATCATCAGCGAGATCCTCGCGGCGCAAGGCTTCCGAGTCATCACCGCGGTGAACGGGGCCGAAGCGCTTCGCGTGATCGGCACGCAATCGCCCAAGGTCATCCTGCTGGACATTCACATGCCGGTCGTCGACGGCCGCGACTTCGTGCGGCAGCTCCGCCTGACCGGACGATGCATCCCGATCGTGATCATGACCGCGGGGTCGAGCGCGGAACGCTGGGCCAGGGAGCTGAACGCGGACGCGTATCTCGAGAAACCGTTCACCCTGCGAGGCTTGGTTGACGTCACCAGCCGATTCGCGGGGCCGCATCGGCGAAGCAGCGAGCAACGAAGCTCTTCGGGTCCGCCGTAGACCAACGTAGACCCTGACACTCACGCTCCGGTGCGGGACCGTAGGCTGCCGCAGGCGTGGAAAACGGCTCGCTCTGGAGACAACCGGACTTCCTCAAGCTCTGGACCGGTCAGACCGTGTCCCGGCTGGGGTCCGTCGTCACGCGCACCGCCCTTCCGTTGGTCGCGCTCCTCGCGCTGGGCGCCGGACCGCGCGAGCTCGCTTACCTCGTCATCTCGGCCAGCGTGGCCGTGCTGCTCGTGGGTCTCGTCGCGGGAGCCTGGGTGGATCGCCTGCGGCGCCGTCCGATCCTCGTCTGGACCGACGTCATCCGCGCGGCCCTCCTCTTCTGGATCCCGATCGCCTACGCGATCGGCTCGCTTCGCATGGAGCAGCTCTACGCTGTCGCGTTCCTCGAGGCGTGCCTCGCGTCGCTGTTCAACGCGGCCTACCCCGCGTACGTGCCCTCGCTCATCGGCACGGATCGCGTCGTCGACGCCAACAGCAAGCTCGCCACGAGCACGTCGATCGCGGAGATCGGCGGTCCCGGGATCGCCGGAGCGCTGGTGCAGATCGTCAGCGCGCCGTTCGCCATCTTGATCGACGCGTTCTCATTCGTCGTCTCGGCTGTGTCCGTCGCGGCAATCCGATCGCCGGAGCCGCCACGGCCGGCCCGCGTGGTGGCGACACGCATCGGTCACGAGATCGTCGAGGCGCTCCACGTCGTGCGCCGGCATTCGATCCTGGTGCCGCTGGCGGGGAGATCGATCCTCGCCCACGTCTTCGGAGCGTTCTACGGCGTCCTGTACTCGATCTACCTGCTTCAGGACCTGCATCTCGATCCGCTCCTGCTCGGCATCGTGATCTCAGCCGGCGGTGTCGGTTCACTGGTCGCGTCGTTCTTCGCATCGCGGGTCGTGCGCGCGTTGGGCATCGGCCCGGCGATCATCTGGACGGCGATCGGTGCGTCCATCCTCGGCGTCCTCACGCCGCTCGCGCAGGGACCGGTCGCGGTCGCGACGCTCATGGTCTTCCTCCCGCAGCTCATCGGCGACGGCCTGCAGACCGTCGAAGGAGTGGGGGAGATATCGCTCGTCCAGGGCGTCATCCCCGACGCGATCCTGGGCCGCGTCAACGCGACGCTCGAGGTGATCTCGCACGGCATCGGCTACCCCTTGGGAGCGCTCGCGGCCGCGTTCGTCGCGGAGCAGATCGGCGTGCGTGGCGCGATCGCCGTCGGCTGGGCCGGCATGGCCGCGTCGATCCTGTTCCTTGTCCTCTCGCCGCTCCCACGCGTGCGGACCGCCGCGGAGTGGCGGTCCGCGCTAACGCGAGTCGGCGCGTGAGGCTTCCGGGAGCAGGGCGATGAAGTCCGCGCCGGCCACGCGTCTCGCGCGGATCGCGAAGGCGTACGAGAGCCACGTGATCCGGCTTCATCAGGAGCCTCGACTCCTCGCGGCGGGCGCGTTCCTCCTGACCTTCATCCTCACGCGCCTGGTGACTCACTTCCTGCTCGCCGGAAGGGGTGGGGGCGGTATCGAGATCGGGTCGCTCCACGTCCACCACGTCGTCTTCGGGATCGTGCTGCTATTGGTCTTCGGACTGCTCGTCGTCGTCGACGTGATCGAACGGCTCCGGGCGATCGTCTTCGGCGTCGGCGCTGCGCTCGTCCTGGATGAGTTCGCACTCGTGCTCAACCTCGCCGACGTGTACTGGGCGCCGCAGGGACGGGAGAGCATCGACGCGGTCGTGATCTTCATTGCGGCGCTGTTCGTCCTTCTGCTGGGCGGTGGCTTCTGGCGCGCGGCGTGGCGCGAGATCGTCTCGCGCTAGCGGTCTCGAAGTAAGTCTTCGGTCCGCGTTCACACCCCCTTCACAGTTCGCTGCGACGCTGCGCCGCAGCGACTTGGGAAGGAGACCGACATGGCCACAGAGCTCGAGACCAGGGACACGGCACCGCACGCGACGGCGGCGGCGGGCACGACGATGAAGGCGATCGTCCAGGAGGGCAGCGGTTCGGCCGACGCCCTGCACCTGCGCGAGGTCGAGAAGCCGCCGGTCGAGGACGGCCGTGTCCTCGTTCGGGTGCGCGCGGCCTCGGTGAACGCTCTGGATTGGCACTCGGCCCATGGCGGGTTCCTCCTGACCGTCATCTCGAAGCTGATGCGGCAGAAGGACTTCCCCATCCGCGGGGCGGATCTGTCGGGGGTCGTCGAGGCCGTCGGGAAGGACGTGACCGGACTCCGGCCGGGTGACGAGGTCTTCGGCCTGGGCCGCGGCACGTTCGCCGAGTGGTCGTCATCCCTCGAGCGCGCCCTGGTGCGCAAGCCGGCCGCGCTGTCGTTCACGCAGGCGGCGGCGGTGGGCGTGGCTGCGCTCACCGCGCTGCAGGGCCTTCGCGACCATGGCCACGTCGCGGCGGGGCAGCGCGTCCTCATCCACGGCGCGGGCGGCGGCGTCGGCACGTTCGCGGTCCAGATCGCCAAGGCCCTCGGCGCGCACGTCACCGCGGTCACCGGTCCGAAGAACGTCGACGTGGTCGGCGCGCTCGGCCCCGACGTGCTCTTCGACTACAGCAGAGTCGATATCACTAGGACAAGCGATCGCTTCGACGTCATTCTGGACATCGCGGCCACGCGCTCGATCGGGCAGATGCGCCGGCTGCTGGTGCCGAACGGCCGGTTCATCCAAGTCGGCGCGTCGAAGAGCGGGTGGCTCGCGATCTTCGGCCGGATCGTCGCTCTGGTCATTCGCGCGCGCGTACTCAAGCAGCGCGTCGTGATGTTCATCGCCAAGACCAAGCAGGCGGATCTGGCGTACCTGGGCGATCTCATCGTCGCCGGCAAGATCCGGTCGGTCATCGATCGCACCTACCCGCTGGACGAGGGCGTCGAGGCCGTCCGCTACCTGGGCACCGGGCAGGCGCGCGCCAAGGTCGTCATCACCGTGAGCTGACCGCCAGCTTGTAGATGACGTTGTGCGTCCGGTCCGAGAGGTAGAGGTTGCCGGCCGGGTCCACCTTGATGTTCCCAGGAGTCTGGTTCGGGTCGGTGACCTCGAACAGCGTTGAAACTGTTCCGCCCTTCGTGACCTTGCGGATCCGCCGATTGCCGGCGTCCATCACGAAGAGGTTGCCATCGGCATCCGTGATCACGCCGAGGATGTCGCTGGAGAACTGGGCTTGGCTCGCGGGACCGTCGGAGAAGCCGGGCACGCCGGTGCCGGCCACGGTCGAGACCGTGCCATCGCGGGCGACCTTGCGGATCCGGTTGTCGCCGGTGTCCAGGACGTACACGTTGCCCGCCGCATCGACACCGCCTCCGCGCATCGGGACGTTGAATTCGGCGACGCCGACCGGTCCATCGACATGACCACGCCGGCCATTGCCGGCGTACGTGCTGACGACGCCGTCCGGCGTGATCCTGCGAACGACATTGTTCCCGGCATCGGGGAGATAGAGCGTCCCATCCCGGCCGGAGATGATCGCGCCCGTGCCCGCGAATCGCGCGATGGTCCCGACCCCGTCCACGTACCCCGCCTGACCCGAACCGGCCAGCGTCGAGACGATCCCCGACGGGCTGATCGCACGAATACGCAGATTGCCCGAATCGCCGACGTAGACGGTGCCATCCGGCCCGACGGTCACCGCATTCGGGCTGGAGAACCGCGCCTCCGCCGCCGGGCCGTCCGCGTAGCCCGCGATCCCTGATCCCGCGAGATCGAGGACCAGCCCGGACGTCGAGATGTGGCGGACGCGATGGTTCCCTGTGTCGGCGACATAGAGGTTCCCCGCGAGGTCGACGGCGAGGCCGAACTGACCCGCGAATCGTGCCGCTGCGCCCGGCCCGTTCACGTGCCCGCTCTGGCCGTCGCCGGCGTACACGGTGAGACGCCCGGTCGCAGGTGGCGACGAGCTCGGAACGGCCTGCCTCGCGAGTGAGACGACTGCCGCCACGACCAGGAGGGACGCGCTCACCGCGGCGACCAACGCCAGGCGACCCCTCGGCCGACGCGGCGCGGCCGTGTCCGCCCCGCGCGGCGTCGTGTCCTGCACGACCGCGTCGGCCCAGCCACGCTCGCGAAGGACGCTCGTGACAGCGGCCACCGCCGCCTCCTGCTCGCGGTAGTACTGACTTCTGCTCACCGCGAGGCGGCGAGCCACCTCCGTCGGGTCGAGGCCCTCGACGTAGCGCAACGTCAAGAGGTGATACGGCCGCCACGCCCGGCTGGAGGCATCGACCTGAGGGGCGGGTCGGAGGGCCTCGATCGCCGCGGTCAGGTTGGCACGGAGCGCCGCCGGACCGCCCGACCGCTCGGCGAGGCCATGCGCGCGGAGGGCGATGGGATCGTGCAGGCGCGAGAGCGCCTCGGTCACGAGTCTCGTGACGTCGGCCTCGGTCACGAGCGCCCGATCCTGACGAGCACGGGACCATGCTGGCACAGATACGGGACTTCTCTGGGACAAAACCCCTCGACGCAGCACTCGAGTCCGCGCCTAATGCGCGAGCGAAACGCGCAGAGAACGCCGAAGGAGGCAGAAATGTCTAGAGGAACGGGTAGCGGGCGTATTACGGCAGCTTTTGCGGTGTTGATCTCTCTGGTAGTCGCGTCATGCGGTGGCGCGGCCGGGCCGGCCACGGTCACGGCGGTCGCGACGCCGGCCCCCGCGCCCGCCCTGCTCGTCTTTCCACCGGACATCGCCTCCACGGGGCGACTGCGGGTGGCGTTGCCGACATCGGATCAGGGCGTGTTCTCGAAAGACCAGGCCACCGGCCAGGTGAAGGGCGCGCTTCTCGATGCCGGGCGTGAGCTCGCACGGCGGTCCGGTCTGTCCTTTGAGCTCATCGACTTCCCGACCCACGCGAAGCTCGTGGAGCTCATGAAGACGGGGGCTTGGGACGTCGCGGTCGCCCCCTTTGATCCGAGCCGCGAAGCCGATGTCGAGTGGGCGCCGGCGGTCGTCGACGTCGACTTCGCGTACCTCGTCCGCGCGGGTGCGGCGATCAAGAGCGCGGCCGAGGTCGACCAGCCCGGCGTGCGGGTGATCGTGCGGCGCGGGTCGATCCCAGACTTGATCCTGTCCCCGACCCTGAAGCGTGCGCAGCTCGTCCGGATCGACGGTCTGCAGGACGACGCGTTCGAGGCGCTGCGTGGCGGGCGCGGCGACGTGCTCGCCCTCGTTCGACCGGCGCTGGTGGCGTTCGCGGCCAAGGCGCCCGGCTCTGTGGTGCTCGCCGAGCGGTTCGGGTTCACTCAGTTCAGCTTCGTCGTCCCGAAGGGCAAGGTCGACTCCCTGCGGCCGGTCCGCCAGTTCACCGATGAGGTCAGGACGAACGGCTTCATGAAGGCGGCCGTCGATCGTTCGGGGCCGCAGGGCACCAGCGCGACCGTCCCGTGACGCGTGCTCCCGACGCGGGCGATGGCTACGAGGAGTGGCCGGCCTCGACGCGCCCGCGCGTCGGGAGCGGCAGGAGCGGGAGCGCGTAGAACAGGGCGGTCAGCCCGTAGAGCCCGAGGCTCGCGATCGGAGCGACGAACGCGAGCCCGATGCCGAGCGTGTACGCCGCGAGCCCGATCGGGAACAGCCGGCCCTCCTCCCTGAGGCGACGCGCAGCCGAGACGCCGCCGACGAGCCGATCGTCGTGCGTCGCGTAGAAGAAGATCGCGCTGAACGCGATCGCGATCAGCACGGCGCCGAGGCCGTACACGACCAGCGCCGGAGTCGCCGCTCCGTCGACGAGGATGAATCGGCCGACGAGGGCAGTGGGGAACGGGACGATGCCGACGGTGATCAGCAACGCGAGATTGAGATACAGGAAGCGGCGATCGACGCGCACGCAGTGCTCGAGGAGCGTGTGGTGGTTCACCCAGATGATGCCGATGGTCAGAAAGCTGACGAGGTAGGCCGCGTACGCGGGCCACAGCGAGAGGAGCTGCGTGGTGATGTCCTTGTCCTCGGTCGGCACGCGCAGCTCGAGGACCAGGAGCGTCGCGGCAATGGCGAATACGCCGTCGCTGAACGCTTCGAGACGACTGAGGCGCATGCCGGTAGTGTGACCGACCGCGTCCTGCGCAGCGCGGTCGTACGTCGCAAGAAAGAAGTCGGTCGGATCGTCACATCGGCCGGTTCCCTGTCGACCTCAACGATCCGCCAACGTCGACGATCTTCGGCCGCGCGATACCTCCGTCGATATCGACGACCGCGACCGTGCCACGTGCGTCCGGGCTCCGATCGGCGGGAAGTGTCGGACTCCCTGGGTTGACCATGAGGATCCCGGGCACATAGGAGACGCTGGCCGCGTGGGTGCCGCCCCACAGCAGGACGTCGATGTCCTCGCCGAACAGCGCGCGAACGGCCGGACCGAGCTTCCCCTGCGCAGGCACGATCCGCGGGTGGGACTCCGTGGTGACACCCTGCACGACCAGGTCATGCACGATGCCGACTCGCAAGCCGTCCGCTTTGATGATCCGCCGATCGCCTTCGATCCGCTTGTCTTCGCCGGTGCCGTTCTGGCCATTCTTCGCGAGCACGCCGACCACAGGGGCGACCGCCTCGAGTCGATCGAGGGTCCCCCACGACCCCGCATCACCACAGTGCACGATCAGATCCGCGCCGCTGAACGCCTCAAGGACCGTCGCGGGAAGATCCCCTCCGTCCGCTGTCCTACTGTGATTGTCAGAAATGACACCGATCCGCATCTTGCGCGCCTCCTTCTTGCGCCGTCCACCAACTACTTCACTGACTGAAGTATAATCCGTGGCAGAGCGCCGCGACGCGGCCCGACGACTCAACTCGGTGACCGTCCACCTCAGTCGCTCGCTGCGGAGGACGAGGGTCGGCGTTGAGCTCGTCGCGGAGCTGCGTTCGGCGCTATCGGTCGTCGTGTTCGAAGGGCCGCTGCGCATGAGCGACCTCGCCATGCACGAGCAACTCGGCGCCGCAGCGATCACGCGCAGCGTCGACATCCTCGCGCGCCGTGGCTTGGTGCGACGGCTGCGCGACCCGAGTGACGGCCGCGCGCGTCTCATCGCAGCGACCGCGAAGGGGAAGAGCATGGTCTTGCAGGGCCGCGATGAGCGAGCGCAACGGATCCGCGAAGCGCTCAAGCGTCTTCCGGCGTCCAGCGCGCGTCGAATAGCCGGTGCACTTGATGATCTCGAAGCGCTCAGCGCGATCCTGGCCGATGAGGAACACACATGACTGCACACGCTGCGACCACAATTTGATCGATGCGTGATCCGGGTGCACCCCTGGACCTGTATCGGCTCCTCGAGCCAGCCGGCGAGCCCGAGCTCATCCATAGGGAGGCGGGGGAGGGCGCGACGATTCTCGATCTGGGGTGCGGCACGGGCCGGATCACGCATCCGCTCGTCCGACTCGGGCATCGAGTTACTGCAGTGGACTTCGATGAGCGGATGCTTCGCGAGATCGAAGGCGCGGAGACCGTGCTCTCGCGCATCGAGGATCTGGACCTCGGCCGCACGTTCGGCGCCGTGCTCCTGATGAGTACCCTCATCAACCGGCCCGATCAAGGCGGCCGGCTCGCACTCCTTGCGGCGTGCCGACGGCATGTCGCGCCTGGTGGAGTAGCGCTGGTCGAACGGTATGACCCGGAGATCGGAATGGACATCCGCCCAACTGAGCGACAGTTCGCAGGGATCACCATCCGCGTGTCTGGCGTACGACGGGACGGCCCGCTTCTCTATCAGACGATCGAATACGACGCTGGTGACCGTGGGAACTGGCGAATCCAGATCGACGGCCGCTACGTGCTGAACGACGATGAGACACTCGCTGACATCGCCGCGGCCGGCCTTCGCCTGCGCCACTGGGTCGACGACCGCCACCGATGGCTCGCGGCGATTCCAATCTAGCTAGAGGAGGGCCAGCGTCTGCGCATCGGCTTCGCCGCCGAAGAGCCGCCGTAGGCAGCCGGCAAAGATCGGTTCATCCGGCGCCGCGCGTGCGAACAGCGTCATCGACGAACGGAATTTCAGGTCGTCGGGGTGGCCAAAGATCTCGTTGATCGATCGCCCGTCAATCCTCATGACCAGCATGCAGCACTCGCGCAGGCGCATGCCGAGCACCGGATGCGCCAGGTAGGCCGCGGCCTCTTCGACGGATGCGAGCGCGAATCGTTGCGCCATGTCGCTGCGACCTAACCCCGCGATCTGCGGAAAGATGAACCACATCCAGTGGGTGCGCTTCCGGCCGGCGCGCAGCTCTCCCAGCACGGTCTCATACACCGGCTGCTGCGCGTCGACAAAGCGCTGTAGCTGGAAGCGATCTCTCATTTGCAGGTCCAAACCGTTCTCTAGCGGCGTTACGGTGCAATCGCCGACAGTGTGAGCGCAGGGTGCGCTGCATGCGCACTTCGCGGGTCGTGATGAGGGTGAAGATGCGGTTACGGCACTAGTCTCTGGCCCGTGATGGACGAGCGTCGCGTCGTGACAGTGCTGTTCGCGGACATCGTTGGTTCGACCGCGATGGGCGAGGGGAGCGATCCCGAGGACGTGCGAGCGCTGATGTCGACGTACTCGCGTATCTCGCGTGAGGTCATCAGCGCTCGTGGCGGAACCGTCGAGAAATTCATCGGCGACGCGGTAATGGCGGTGTTCGGCGTTCCTCAGGTCCACGACGACGACCCGGACCGTGCGCTCGCGGCAGCAGTCGCCCTTCGCGACGCCGTCGCTCGCGAGCCGGCTACGAGCGCGCTCGCGCTCCGTATCGGGGTAAACAGCGGCGAAGTCGTCGCCGCGCGCGACGCTCGGGCCGAGCTGCTCGTCAGCGGTGACACCGTGAACGTCGCGGCGCGTATCCAACAGGCCGCCGGGCCTGGTGAGATACTCGTCGGCGAGCGGACGATGTCGGCGGTCCGCGCCCACGCGACCTTCGGAGACATTCGTTCGCTCGACCTGAAGGGCAAGAGCGCCGCGGTCCGCGCGGCTGCGCTTCTCGCGCACACCGCCTCGCGCCTGCGTACGGACGAGCCGCCGTTCGTTGGCCGAGAGGCGGACCTCGCGCAGATCGCCCTCGTCGCCGCCCGCGCGTTCGCGGAATCGCGCCCTCAACTTGTAACGCTCAGCGCGCCTGCGGGCGCCGGTAAGTCGCGGCTCGTCAGCGTGTTCGTCGAGCGCACGCGGGCCATGCACTCGACGATGCGCGTGGCGACCGCGCAATGTCTGCCGTATGGATCGGGCACGTATCTGCCGATGCGAGGACTGCTCGCGTCTCTGATGCGCGCACCCGAACAGGAGCTGGATACGTCATCCATCGAGCGCGCCCTTGCCGCTCGCGGCATGGCAGATGGTGACGCCACGCGGATCGCCACCCTGGTCGCGTCCACGCTCGGACTCGCGGTCGACACTGAGAGCCGCGAACGACAGGAGCTCTTCTCCGCTTGGCGTGCGTGCGTCGAGGGCCTCACCGCCGGAGAGCCGACGATCCTCGTCATCGAGGATCTGCATTGGGCGACCGAAAGCCTCTTCGACCTCGTCGAGCACGTAACGCAGCCGCGCACGCGCGCGCCGTTGCTCATGCTCGCACTCACGCGGCCGGAGCTCTTTGATCGAAGACCGACCTGGGGCACCGCCCGTCGCAACGCAACGTCGATCACGCTCGAGCCGCTCGGAGCGGACGACACGTCTCGCCTGCTGAGCGCGCTCGCGCCGGGCGTCCCCGCGGCGACGCTCGCGCGTATGTCCGAGCGTGCCGAGGGCAGTCCGTTCTTCGCCGTTGAGCTCGCGAGAAGCCTGCGCGAACGCGGCGAGGACGCGGCGCTTCCCGACACGGTGCAGGCGAGCGTGCTCGCACGGCTCGATCTGCTGCCCGAGGCGGAGCGGCGAGCGCTGCAGCTGGGATCGGTCATCGGGCGGAGCCTCACACGAAACGCGCTCGAGCGTTTGGCTGGAGCGGACGCTGTCGCGACGCTGGATTCGCTCACCGATCGCGATCTCCTCGTGCCAGAGATGGATGGGACGTACACGTTCCGCCACATCGTCATCCGCGAGGTCGCGTACGGCACTCTGCCGCGCACAGAACGAGCGCGCGCTCACGTCGCGGTCGCCAAATGGCTTTCCGAAATGGGAGACACCCTCCCGGAGCTCGTCGCGTACCACTACCGACAGGCGCTCGGGCTCTCGCCACGCGCGTTGCCCGACGGCGATGTCGCGCTCGCCGTTCGCACGCTCGAGACCGCAGCTGCGTTCGCGAAACGGACCGGAGCGGATCGCGAGGCCGTCGCTTTGCTCCGAGTCGCGATCCAACATGCGTCCGATACCGATCAGGTTCGGCTCCACGAACACCTTGGCGATGCGCTCGAGATTACCGATGAAGCTGCCGACGCGTACGCAGAAGCCTTCACACGCTGGCGCACCGCGCCGGCGGCGACGCCACTCGAGGGAGCGCGACTCCTACGAAAGCGGGCGATCGTGTACGCGCGTTGGGGCGGGTCGATCCGCCACATACCGAATGGCGCGGAGGTCTTCGCCCTTGTCACGGAAGCGCGCGAGCTGCTGGCCCGCGCACCCGACGCCGCGGAATCCGCGCGGCTCGACCTCGTGGAAGTGTTCATCGTTGGGAACGCTCGGATGTCCAGGGGAGCAGGCCTCGACCAGCTCCCTTCCACCGAAGAGGCCTTCGCGCGAGGTCAGGCGGCGCGGAGGATCCTGGCTGCCGCCGGGGACACTGACGCGGAGAGCGAGGCGCTCGACGCGCTTGCCTCGGTCGCGCGCATGACCGACCTGGTCGAGCGGTCGATCGAGTACTCGCGCGAGCGGATGAAGCTCCCGGGTTTGAGCCTCCTCGAGCGAGCGGACGCGGTCGCGATGGTGTGCAACGGGCTGGCGTTGCTGGGTGACTTCGGTGGGGTGCTCGATGCCTTCAGCGCGCATGTCGCGGCTCTTCGACCCGGCGAGCCGGAGGGGTTCTACGCATACCCACACTTCTGGGCGCTAACGGCCGCTCGCCTGTCGGGCCGTTGGGACGAGGCGTTACGCATCGGAGATCGCGTCGCGGAGATCGTGGAGACAGGAGAACGCAGCGGTCAGGCTCCCATGGCCGCAGGCACGCTTGCCTGGGCGGCCTACGTCGGGCGGGCGCGTCTCGATCAGGCCCGTTTCGAGCGTTATCGCTCGGCCGGCGCACCCATAGTCGAAGGAATGCCGGCTCAGAGCCGCGCCGTGGCCTATCACCTCGTGTTCCTCGACGACGTTGCGAGCGTCCTGGAGCTCGCCGCGGGACCGCAGGTTGCGCTCACCACGGTCGAGATGCTCGTCGTCTTGCTATTCGATCACGATCTCGTGGCAGACGAAGCGACCATCGTCAACGTCGAGGCAGTTGTGCGTTGGACGTCGCCCCTGGTGTCCGCGCGCACATTGCTCATCCGCGCGGCGCGATCCGGACCGGCGGCCGTGCGCGAATCGATCAGAGCGCTTGATGCCTCCGGACTGCGTGCCGACGGCGCGCGCGCCGCTGGCCTGCTCGCGCGCATGACGGCCGATCCGCGTGATCGTGCCGACGCGGAGGAGCGGTTGCGCACTCTCGGCGACCGCGCATATCTCGCACGCCTTGACGAGCCGTTTGAGCCACGTTCTGGTTAGGCGGCCCAACAAGATGCTGGGAGGGAGGATTCGAACCTCCGATTGGCTGATCCAGAGTCAGCCGATCACCTCGGTCGAGAGGGAACCCGAGTTTCCGAGCAATCTCGCGATTCCCGAGCGCAAAGAATCGGCGGGCAGGCCCACTAACACGCCGAATCAGTCGATCACGCCGAATCAGTCAACCAACTCCGTGGTCGGTGTCGCCCCTCCTTGTCCTCGCTGTCGTGGACGGGACGGTCGTCGGCGCCGCACTCCGGGCAGGCGAAGCGCGCTCCACGCTCGAAATCAAGGAACAAGTGAGACGCTTGGCCGTCGCGTCGAACTCGGATCGAGTGACCTTCCATGGCCGAACGAGACCGAGGGCCTTCTCGATGAGCTGCCGGACCGCTTGCACGGCACGGCCTCCGCAGGGACAGCCTTTCGTTCCCACGGCGACCCTGCGGCGATGAGCGTACCCATACGAGATAGCGAGAAGCCATATTTCACTACAACGATGAGCTCGACTCTTGGATTGACCGCAACGCGACGAACTGGCCGGCTGACGCCCTGTCTGGGCCGGCGGTCGGGATCTGAACCGCTAGCTCCTCATTCCGCGAGGCGTCGGGCGTAGACGAAGAACTCGACTGCGCCTCGCGCACCACGCACCGGCGATCGCATCGTGCCGGTCGGACGCCAGCGCGTCGTCGCGCGGATGCCGCGGACGGCAGTCTCGAGGGCGAGGGCGAGGCGCGGTTCATCGTCGGGCGGCGTATCGAGGCGGAGCTCGAACATCGGCTTCACGAGTGCGACGAGCAGCGCCGGCGCCGCGATGTCGAGTGACTCGAATTGCGGAACGGCCGCGGTCAGCGAGAGGTAGGAGAGATCAACGGTGAAGAGGTCGATCGGCTCGGGCACCTTCCGTGTATCGAGGTCAGCCAGGTTCGTCGCTTCCAGGAGGACGACGCGCGGGTCCTGTCGCAGTGATCCAGGAACCTACCCAAACCCAGCGTCAACGGCGTAGACGCGTCGGGCACCGGCGGCAAGCAGCGCGCGGGTGAAGCCGCCAGCGCCGGCCCCGATGTCCAAGGCGATCCGACCTTTGACCGGGACGTCGAAGTGGCCGAGGGCCGCTTGCAGCTTGGCCTGGCCACGTGGCGACCGGGCCCTGAGGACGAGCACGGCAGCGCCCCGTGGAACCTCGTGCGCTGGGTCCGTCACGCGCTTGCCACTGACGAGCACGAGCCCGGATCGGATGAGTGCCTCGGCCTCGGACGCGGGCCGCAGCGCCCGGACCGCATCGAGGAGGGTGCGACGAGCTCGCGGCACGAGCGGATGCTAAACGAGGCCTTCAAGGATCCACCTTGAGGCAGGGGCGGATGATCGTGGGCTGGCACGGCCGACGCCGCTGCCGAGTGTCTCATCATGCTCATCGTGCCAGGGTGCGTCTGACAGTCTGTCGGACGAGCCGCATTTCCCCCCAACGCTGGCCCTCGCCATCCCTGCGAAGATTCATCGCACGTGACACTCGTCGACATCGGCGGGCGACGGCTCCACATCGAGCGAGCGGGCCGAGACTCGCCGACACTCGTGCTCGAGCCGGGCCTCTTGGGCGACTCGCGCGCGTGGAATGGTGTGTTCGACCAGCTCGCGGCTATCACGACGACCGTTCGATGGGACCGAGCTGCATTCGGTCGGAGCGACCGCGGTCCGCTGCCGCAAACGACTGAGCGAATCTGCGACGACCTCGACCTGCTCCTCGCGGCAGCCGCCATCCCATCTCCTTATTTACTCGTCGGCCACTCCTTCGGCGCGTTCATCCTTCGCGTTTTCGCTCCGCGCCGTCCCGAAACGATCAGCGGACTTGTGTTCGTGGAGCCCTCGATGCCCGACGCAGACGAACTCGTCCGGCCCCTCCTCACGCCCCCACAATGGGACGACCTTCAGCGCAACTGGCGTCCCGTTGGTCACCCGCAGTTGGTCGACTTCGAGCGGAGCGCGGCTGAGGTCCTCGGCGCGCCTCCGCTACCAGACGTCCCGGTGCTCGTCCTTTTCGGCGAACGCTTCACGACGTTCGACGGCTGGCCGCGGGACGCCGTCGAGGCTCTGTGGCGGGCCCACTATCACGCCCTTGCCAACAGCGTTCCGCATGGGCGGATCGTCGCCGTCGCTGATGCCGGCCACGACTTGTTCGTCGATCAGCCGGCTCGCTTCGTGGCCGAGATCGCCTCGTTCGTCGAGGAATGCCGGCTGGGTTGATCAGGGCGGAAGTGGCGGCTATTAAGACTGCGCGCGCGAGCACATGACTCACAGTTAGATGCCCCTCCGTGTCGACGCGACCCTCGCGCTTGCGTCGCACTGTCGGTAGGGTCGGTCGGGTGGGGGTCCCGTTAGCGGAAGTTCACCCGGTGGTCGCTTTCGCCGAGGGCCTTCAGAAGGTGCACCGGACACGGGTGCCACGCGATGCCCTGCACGCGGTATGACGACGATGTTGCAAAATCAAGACGGGCTTTTGAGCCGTGGTCCGTCAGATCTATGCGGCACGTGCGGTCGGGGTCTTGCGGCTCCGACGACACGCGACCCTCAGCGTAATCGTGCGCACGCTTTGCCGGACATGACGACGGACAATGCCCGCATGCCGGCTAGCCCGATCTACCTGATCAGCGGCGTGCCAGGCGCGGGCAAGACCACCGTCGCCCGCGCTTTGTGCGCGCGGTTCCCCCAAGCCGTCCACGTGCCAGGGGACGACCTTCGCGACCTCGTCGTTTCGGGATTCGCCAGTGCCCTCGACCCCTGGACCGACGAGCACAGCCGACAGTTCAGCTTGTCCTGGCGCGCCGGGGCCAGCATCGCCCGCCGCTATGCGGACGCCGGCTTCACCGCGGTGATCGACGACGTCGTGCGAGGGGAGGACCTGCGACGCGACTTCTACCCAGAGCTCCGTGACCGACCACTACGCAAAGTGCTCCTGAAGCCGACGCTCGAGATGGCGCTCGCGCGCAGCCGGCAACGAACCACCAAGACGTTCGACCCGCAGCGACTGGAGGCAGTCATCGCACGGTTGTACGAAACGCTGGCGAACGACGCCCCCGGCTGGCTCGTTGTCGACACTTCGCAACTGACTATCGAGCAGACCGTCGATGCGATCGTGCACGCTGCTTGGTGAATACTGGACGAGGTGATTTGGAGCGAGCGCAACGCCGCATCCCGAGAGCGCCTGCGCAGAGTCACGCGAATGCTCGGCGATTCCAACGTGGCGCTGGCTACGCCGCTAACCAACGGCTGGACCGTCGCTGCCACCTTGGCGCACATCGCGTTCTGGGATCGCTTCACGCTGGCCCGTTGGCGGCGGCTCAGCGAGCAGGGCGTTCGCCCCGTCCGCGTTCCAGACCTACTTGACCTGATGAACGAGACGGCGCTGCCTCAGTGGATGGCGCTCGCAGGTGCTGAAGCCTCGCGCCAGGCGCTCGAGGCGGCGGAGGCTGTCGACGAAGTCATCAGCGCCGCGCCCATTGAGCTCGCGCACGAAATGGCGCAGTCAGGCTTCGACGGCATGCTCGATCGGAGCACGCATCGCGGCCGCCACATGGCCGAGATTGAGTCGGCGCTCGGGATCGAGAGCATGGAATGAGACCGACGAAGTGAGACTCAGGCCGCCTTGGCTCGATCTGAGGGATCGTGAAGGTCAAACCGGCCGGCTGGGTGGACGGCCGCGTCGCCAAACGGATTCTCACGACGGAGACCTTGCCCCAGCCCGGAATTCCGGCTCGCTCCGGCAAAGATCCTGAGCGCCGCAGGCATCGCACTACGTCCGCTCACGCAGCACGTCGCTGAGCGCGGCGACCGTCGTCACAGCTCTCGCATCACCGGTGACCCCGGTGAAGTCCGCGAGGACCGTGTCGAACCCCAACGCGGCCGCCGCATCGACGTTCCTGACCCGATCATCGATGAAGGTGACCGCCTCCGGCACGAGGCCAGAGCTCGCAAGGAACGCCCGGAAGATCCGCTCATCTGGCTTTCGGGCGCGGACGTCACCGCTGATAGTCCAGTGGTCGATCCGTCGGTCGAGACCGTGCGTGGCACGTAGCGCACGCGACCACTCGGCGACATCGTTGGAGATGCAGCCCAAAGAGACACCGCGCTCCCGCAGCTCATCGAGCAGCTCGACGATTCCTGGGTTGACCCGGTGTCCGGCCAGGTAGGCGCGGTCGAGGTCCACCGCCTCGCCGCGGATCTCGAGCTCGCTCCAGAGCTGGCTCGTGGTCAGGTAGCCGAGCATCGCCCGCCGGTACACCACGCCAATACCGGCATCCGCCAGGCGACTGCCGTGCGCATGCGCGAACGGGATCAGCAGCTCGACGAGGTCGTCCCACGATCGGTAGAGGACGCCCATCGCGTCGAAGGCCATGGCGCGCATGGCGTCGAAGCCTAACGAGCCGAGCAATCGTGACCGACCGAATGCCTGCAGCCGATCGTGAAGCGCAGTGATCGTCCTGTCGCGGGACTCAGGCGACAGTTACGGTGCGCACTCTGGTGGGATCGCACAGCCGACGTCAAAGTGCTACTTGAGGACCTGTGGCGGGGGAACTCGTTTTGGGCGCTTTGCCGGGGCACGCCACTCGCGGTAGCCGTTCCGTTGCGGCGGCAACTGATGCGTGTGTAGGCATAGCGCTCGAACTCCTCGTCAGACAGGTCCGCCTCGATTGCGAGCAGGGCTCAGTCGGCGCCAGAACGGAGGCGAGGAGGCTCGTCCGCAGCGGAGGCACTGGCGTCTGCCAGGACCAGTCGCTCCAGGGCCCGCGCGACGCCATCCTCAGCATTCGAGGCGGTGCGCTCGCGTACGGCCAAGAGCACGTCCGGGTGCGCGTTCGAGACGACGATGGCCCGACCAGCCCAGCGGAGCATCGGCAGGTCATTGGGCATGTCGCCGAACGCGAGTACCTCCTCGGCCGGGATGCCACGTGCCGCGCAGAGGGCCGCGAGTGCCGACGCCTTGTCGACCCCGGTCAGAGAGATCTCAACGAATGGTCCGCCGGACTGAGTCACCTGCAGTCGGCCGTCGATGAGCAGCTCGAGCGCGGCGACCAGCGCGGGCAGTGAGCTCGGGTGGCGCACGATGAGCTTGGTCACCGGAACGCGGCAGAGCTCGAGCGCATCGCCGACGAGCATCTCGGTGTCCTCTGGACGACCATCGTGACCAGCATGTGTCCGGTAGCTCGGCTCGCGCCCGTACGCCATCCCCAGCTCGAACGCGAAGCTGGCCCCTGGCAACGCGGTGCGGATCTCCCGGATGAGCGCGAGAGCATCGTCACTGGCGATAGGGCGATGGGCGACGATCTGCTCAGTCGAGACGTCGTAGACGAGCGCCCCATTGCAGCAGATCACCAGCCCTTCGATCCTGATGGCGCGAGCCATCAGCTGAGCCGTGCGGGGCGGACGCGCCGTCACGAGCACCACCGGGACACGTTCGACCACGCGGCGCAGGACATCGCGCGTGTACTCCGAGACGGTACCGTCCGGACGAAGCAAGGTGCCGTCCAGATCGCTCGCAATCAGACGGATAGAGGCTCGGGTGCGCGTCCCCTTGCCAGGAGCGCTGTGCGTTAAGCGCGGCTTCATTGCCTTCGAGCGTTGACCGGATGTTCCTCCGCGAGACGCGTCCGAATGGACGTGATCTGCTCCGCGTGGTTCTGGTCGTGGGTCGGAAATCGGAGGAAGACATCACGAACGCTGTATCGCCCTCTCCTCGGGTGCAGTCCCGCCCGTTGGAGATCCTCCTCAGTAAGCCGGGAAAGTGCCTCGATGACCTCTCGGTGTGATGCGGCGAGGTGGTCGAGAATCTCCCCTAGCGGGATCTTTCGCACCGCACGGTTCTCCGCCTTCCAGCGCTCGTCATCGAAGTGCACGAAGACGTGGGATGGGTCCGTGTGGATGGCGAAGGCCTCGGCGAGGTAGTGCCGGTCCACCTCGATCAAGTGAGCCAGCACCTCAAGGATCGACCACTCGCCCTCTGCCGGCCGCTGCGCCACCTGGTGTGGCCGAACGCCTTCGACTTGCCGGAGCAGATGCCGTCGCGAGGCCAGAAGGTCTCTGACGAGGCTGCTCACGCCTGCCTCCAGTTCGATTGGCCCGGGCTCCCGCATCCTTGCAAAGTCTAGGAGCGCCTGGCTGAAGGGACCCGCCGATGAGCAACCGGCGCGCGCCAGACCGCTTGTAGTTCTTCCACAGCGCGGTCAGGTTCATGAGGCTCAGCCTCGTACCGCAGCGATCGTCATCCGCTGGACGCGGGTAGCACGCCGTGAGCTCGTCGAAGTCCACCGAGGCGGGGACCTTCGCGTCTAGAAGAAGCAAACCCATCTCCTGGGCAACGGTCGTGTTCCCGACGCCGACAGGTCCCGTGACGATCATGGTCGGCACATTCACGACCGGAACGTTAGCCGCTCGGACTCAGGGCAACTGGGCCACTCGGTGCGGTCCATGGTCTCGGCGTGCTCGTCGTTCTCGCACGCTGATCATCAGCGCTTGCAGGAATCAGCTGCGCGTCGCGCGAGTCAGCCTATTAGCAACCGACGAACATGCCAGCAATCTGCACGGGTCATGATCGAGCGTCGTGATCGGCTGATTTCGTGTTAGTTGTTTGACCACTCGCGCCTTCGGCTGCACGCGCCGAGTTCATTCGCCTTTGCTGGGGAGGGAGGATTCGAACCTCCGATTGGCTGATCCAGAGTCAGCTGATCACCCTGAGCAGTCGCGACCTCGAGTTTCGGACGATCTTGCGACTTTCGAGCGCAAAGAATCGGCGGGCAGGCCCGCTAACACGCCGAATCAGTCGATCACGCCGAATCAGTCGATCGCCTCAAAGCCTCGGTATCCTCTCAGGGAACACTCGTTCAGGAGGCCATGTGGAGATCGCGATCACGACGGAACGCGCCGACGAGAAGGGTTGGATCGCCTTCGCGCCTGAAGTGCGTGCCATGGCACAGGGCTCGACTGAGGATGAAGCGAAACAGAATCTTCGCGCGCTGCTCGAGCGATACCCTGACCTCCTTGAAGAAGCGCGCAACGCCTCTGACCGCCGCGTCGCACTCATCCGGATCTAGGGGTCGCGTAGCTGCCGTCGCTCCCTGAGCTCAAGTACCGGGAGCTACTCAATCTGCTGAAGTTCTTCGGCACCGACCTTCAGGGCGAGGGCTCGCCTCAGCTCAAGGTCACCAATCGCTCGGGCAAAGGCGTCGCCGTCCATTGCCATCCGTCGCAGGGCCTCTGGCCGCAGGCGCTCAGCCGCCTCATTCGCGACCTTGAGGTGACGCGCGAGGAGTTCTGGCAGTGGTCGAACTCCGGACGGAAGGCGCGCTGATGCCGGCAGGCAAGCGCGTGTCAAAGAGCACGACGCGAGCCCGCCCTGTTCGGCGCTGGATGATCGTGCGCGTCGCGCTCGTGGCGAAAGGCCAACGAGCCGCTCTCGCCTCCCCCTGGCCGCGACTTGCTGCTGAGCAGCTCGCACACTTTCGCCGAGCTCGCGGCTGCCGTCGACCGCGCGTTCGCGCGCTGGGACCTCTCGCACCTCCACGAGTTCCGCTTGTCGGACGGCCGCGTGATCGGAATGGCCGACACGGACGGGTTCGGAGACTCCGAAGACGAGATCGAGGAACGAGAGATGACGCCCGGTGCGGCGACTCTTCAGACCGCTGCTCTTGGTCACCGAGTGGCATTCGACTCGACCACGAGGTGGTTGATTGATTCGGCGTGATTGACTGATTCGGCGTGTTAGCGGGCCTGCCCGCCGACTTCCTCGTATTCGAAATTCGGGAGATCGCTCCGAAACTCAAGGTCGCGATTGGCCGGGGTGATCACCTGACTCTGGATCAGCCAATCGGAGGTTCGAATCCTCCCTCCCATCGGGCTCAGATCGTCCGTATTGATCCGGGAGGGTGCCCCAGCCGAAGATGGGAACGATCTCGTCAGGCGCGCGCCCGTACTCCTCGACCGGATCGGCATCATCGCGGAGCACCGTGCACTGGTGCTCCCAGCCGTCGCCGAAATCGAACATGTAAGTGAACGAATCCCCCGCACCGAGCGCAGCCACTATGCGAACGAGCACGAACTGATTGGCGCGGTGATGTCAAGAGCGCTCAACTCAAATTCTGGCTGAGTGCCACGCCGGCCAAAACACCAGTGTCTGCTGGGGAGGGAGTGTGCAACTGACGGTGTCCGCTGACACCAGAGGTCTGCACCTTCGAGCGTAGCCGCTCGTAGGGCGTCTGGCCCCCGAGAGCTCCGTGCGGCCGCTCGAAGTTGTAGTAGTCCTCCCACTCTTGGAGCTTGGTGGTGAAGAGCTTGCTGGCGTCGACCACGACGCCATCGAGCATCCGGTAGAACTCTTCGGCGTCGATGCGGTGAGAGCGCTCGACCTTGCCGTTGAGCCGCGGCGTACGGGGCTTGATGTAGATGTGCTCGATGCCGAGGTCTTGCACATGCCAGTGGAACGCGGCCTGGAACTCGGAGCCGTTGTCGGTCTGGATGCGCTCGACGCGGAAAGGCAGCTTCTGCAGCACGTAGTCGACGAACTGGATCGCCGTCTTCTGGTTGAGCCGGTCGTAGATCCGCAGGACGCGCAGCCGGGTGCAGTCGTCGATCGCGGTGAACTGATAGTGCTTCTTGCGCGAACCCTTCAGCGGAACGATGAACTTGACGTCGAGCTGGACCTGGTGGCCAGGCTCGGGCTTCTCGTAGCGCTGCCAGCGCCGGTGGTACGGCACGTAGCGCTGGGACGCGGGGAGCCGGCCGAGCCCCAGGCGACTCAGGATGCGCCAGATCCCCGACGCGCTGAGGCGGAGCTCGTGGTAGCGGCGCAGGTACATCGCGATCTTCTGCGGCCCGAAGTGGTACGTCTGGCGCAGGTGCACGATCTTGCCGACGATCTCGGTGCTGGTCGCCTGGGGGCTGTGGTGCGGCCGACGCGAGCGGTCCTCAAGCCCTGAGACACCCTTCTCGACGTAGCGACGGAGCCAGATGTAATAGCTCTGGCGCGTGATGCCGTAGTAGCGGCAGGTCTGGCTGACGTTGCCGCTGACCTCCCTCGCGTGACGGATGATCGCCAGACGCCGAGACGCGGACCTCGCCCGCTCTTTGTCGGTCACGTGGATCCCCTCCTCCTTGGGCGACCCAAGTGTCAACGACGTCCGTCAGTTTTAGACTCTGTTGCCCACCCCGGGCTGCGCGGGGCCCGCGCGGAGCGTCAGGCGACCGACACCCACGGGAGTGTCGGAATCGGGAAGAGGCGCACGTTCCGGCCCGCCAAGCTGAGCGCGTCGGCCAGGCCCTCGAGTCGCCCGAGCTGCGTGGCGAAGTAGTCGAGACGCTCAGCCCCGCGCTCATCCAGTTCGCGCTGCTCCGAACCGCGCCGGGCGACGATGCCCCAGAGCTCGAAGTAGTCACGCGAGATGTCATCCGTGTGCGTCGCCAGCTGGAACTCGTAGCGGCAGCGCGCGAGCCGCGCGCTCGCCGCTTCGAACGACGAGAGCCGGCCGAGCGCCGCGAGAAAATCGGCGCGCAGGCGCAACGCCTCGTCCGAGCCGGGGAGGGAGCGCGAGCGCCGGTAGCTGCGCCCGTTGAGCTTCGCCTGGACCGACAGCTCGCGATGGCGCGCGTCCAGGCGCTGCCGGAAGCGCTCGCTGCCTACGGCGAGGGTCGTCCAGACGATCGGTGCGCGCGGCGCCATGACGCCGCTCAGTATCCCGCAGCCGCCGCGCGGGACAAGACTGTTCGCGCGCTGCTCGATGTGAGAAAATGGATGAGCCCAGGCTCGCGCACAGCGTCAGACGACCCGGCTCACCAACGGCTGCGCGGCGTCAGCGCGATCTCCTTGGAGACGTCCTCGCCTCGCACGGCTCGTTCCCAGAACGGATCGAGCTCGACGCGCGAGTTCGCCCGACGCACGAGCTCCAGGAGTGAGGCGAGGTCGCGAAGGCGATACGGCTTCGTGTTCACCTTGACGGTCGCGTCGCGGCCGCGCGCCACGAGGAACGGCGCCGACACGCCGGAGTGCGCGCCCGGGTAGCGCTTCGCGTCGACGCGCTGCAGCGACCCGATCGGCACGCGCTCGACGTGGCTGCCGAAGAACGTCCGGTGCACGAGCTCGTCGCCCTCGATCCCGACCTGGGTGAACGACGCGTAGTTCAGCACGGTAAGCGCGTTGAAGGCGAGCAGCGCGAGGCCGATGAGGACCATCGTGCTGTCGGAACCCGCCACGCCGACGACCAGGATGCCGAGACCGATGAGCGGGAACAGCGTGTACGACGGCCACAGCAGCGCGAGATCCGGTCGGACCGGTCGCATCGAGCGAGTGTAGGACTCGGAGCTGGCGCTCCTGCGGCCTGCTGCTTCGCCGAATGAGCTCACGCGGGTTCGACCGGTGCGATCGCGAGCCTGCGCTCGACATCCTCCAGCGCCGCGCGGATAGGCGCCCGCCCCGATTCACGATCGGCGTCCTCGAGCAGCAGGTCGGGATCGGCCCATTCGCCGTAGCGGTCGAGGTAGAAGTCCCGCAGGAGCCTCAACCCGTCCCGGATCGGGAGCGGCTCGTACGGCACGTCATTCGTCTGGCAGGCGATGCGGTACTCCAGCTCCGCCGGTCGGTAGCAATTGCGGCAGACCATGACCGGCGTCATCCGGCCGTTCTGGAGGAAGCGCGCCGGATGCGCGTCGGCACTGATGTCCTCGGCGCGGCAGCGCGGGCAGCGAAAGATGCGCAACGTCTCGCGATTATCGGCGCCCGCCCGATTAGCGCGCGGACAGTACCGAGTTGAGCGGCTGTGGGCGGGGGTTTTGGTCCAGGCTGTCGCGACGTGCAATCACCGGCTATCGCCACGACGACGTCGCGTCGAGGCGATGTCGTCAATTGTGGACGCGATCTGACGGTTTAGGCGACTGGACGCGACAGCGGTGCGACGCGCATCTTCGGCGCATGCCGAAGAGCTGGTCCAAGGGGCTGACGGCGGCGACCGATCCACGCGTGGCGCGTGCTGCGGCTGCCCATCGCGGCATGCGATACGTCAGGCGGACGCCGCTAGAGCAGCAGCGCGGGCACCACACGCCGCGGACGTTGCCACTCGAGTGGAGCTCGACTATGGCGTACGTCGTCGGCCTGATCTCGACCGACGGCTGCCTCGTCAACACCGGTCGTCACGTGAGCTTCGTCAGCGAGGATCTGCAGCTGATGGAGACCTTCCTCGACTGCCTCGGTCGGGGGCGGCGCTTCAGGACGGAGATCACTCCGAAGGGAACCACCCTCTACCGCGTCCAGATGGGCGATGTCGGACTCTATCGCTGGCTGGAGACGATCGGTCTCATGCAACGGAAGAGCCTTTTGATCGGATCGATCGAGGTGCCGGATGAGTTCATGCTGCCGCTTGTCAGGGGTCTGTTGGACGGCGATGGCACGATCATCAACAAGGTCTATCGCGCGGACACCAAGGATCGCTCGGACTACTACTGGGAGTATCTCCAGACGAAGTTCGTTTCTGGTAGCCGGGCGCATCTCGATTGGCTAAGGGAGAGACTCGCGCGGACACTTCGACTCGTTGGCTACCTGCAGGGCGTTCGCTCCGGATTCGGAGACAGGACGGGCATCGCTTACGAGCTCCGTTATGGCAAGCGGGAGAGTCTCACGCTATTGCCCGCGCTCTACGCGGATCCCATCGCGCCGAGATTGATGCGCAAGTGGCTGATCTGGGACGCCTACGCGGAGCGTCATCGGATCCCTCGTCCATAGATCCGCTTTGCTAGCATTTGAGGCGTCCATCTGCGTTGATGCCCAGGTGGTGGAATTGGCTATACACGCAAGTCTGAGGGGCTTGTGGCCGCAAGGCTGTGGGGGTTCGAGTCCCCCCCTGGGCACAGATCCGATCAATAGACCAGCCGCTGCCACCGACCCCCGCGGAAACGGAATGCCATGAGGCCCGCGCGGACCACGTAATCCACCGTGATCGCGACCCAGATCCCGGCGAGGCCCAGACCGAGCGGGAATGCGAGCAGCACGGCGAGCGGGAAGCGCACGACGAACCAATTGATGATGGTCGCCGTGAGGGTGAAGCGGGTGTCGCCGGCGCCACGTAGCGCACCGCCGATGGTGAAAATCACCGCCTGCGCCGGCTGCGCGACCCCGATGATCACCATGCTCCCGACTCCGGCGACGACCACACCCGGATCCGACGTGAAGATCCCGAGGAACGTCCGTGGGAACAGCACGAGCAGCAGCCCGGCCACGGTCGTCCAGAGCGCGGCCATGCGCGCCGCCGCCCAGCCGACCTGCATCGCGCGGCTGGGCCGCTCCATCCCCAGCGACTGACCCACGAGTGCGCTCGCGGCCGCCGCGAATCCGATGCACGGCAGGAACGAGAGTGACTCGAGCTGGTTGACGATCTGATGCGCCGCGTACGCCTCCGTGCCGAGACGGAACACGAGTCCACTGAGCGCGAGGATGCCGACGCTGAACAGAAGGGACTCCGCGGCGGAAGGAAGGCTGATCGAGAGCAGCGCTCGCAGGCGCTCGCCGGAGATGCGCCACGCCCCTCCCGCGATGGTCAGCCCGGCGTGCCCGCGCCACAGGATCACCACGGTCGCGAGGGCGAAGAGCACCATCGAGAGCACCAGCCCGATCGCGGCTCCGAGAACGCCGAGGCCCGCCGAGTTCATCAGGATGTACGTCAGCGGCACGTTCAGCAGCGAGAAGGCCGCCGAGAAGACCATCGGCGTGCGCGTATCGCCCGCGGCGCGGACCGCGGCCATGCCGATGATCGAGATGGTCTGGAACACGTTGAGCCCGCCGACCAGCGCCAGATAGGGCGCGCCCACAACCGCGACCTCCGGAGCCGCGCCGATCAGGCCCAGCAGGGGCTCGGCGAGCACGGCGAACGCGACGCCGGACACGATCCCGAGGAACGTGCCGAGCAGGAGCGACTGGCGGACGATGTTGTCGGCCTCGTCCGTCCGTCCCTCTCCCATTCGGCGGCTGACGAGCGCGACCGTTCCAATCGACAGCGCGTTGAAGATCGGGAAGGGCAGGAACGTGAACTGCAACGCGGCCCCCATCGCGGCGATGGACACGGCACCGAGGTGACCGACAAACGCGAACACGACGGTCTGGCCGCTCGCGCGGATGAGCTGCTCGACGATGCCGGGCCAGGCCAGCGTGAACGCGGCACGTTCGGGACTGAGCAAGGCGAGCGCCGCGGCGCGGCCCGCGCCCGGGGCGCTCCGCGTCAAGACGCGAGGATGGTCACGCCGCTGCCGGCGACGACATCACCGATGCGCGTCGCCTCGACGCCGTGCGCGGCACGCGCGGTGTCCCACGCCGCCGCGTGGGCGCCCGGCACTCCGAGCAGCAGCCCGCCGGACGTCTGTGGGTCGAGCATCAGGGACTCGGTTGCGGCGTCGAGCCCCTCGAGGCGCACGCGCTCTCCGGTCAGATAGAAGGAGCGATTGCGTTCCATCCCACCGAAGGACACGCCGCGCTCGGCGTGAAGGCGCGCGCCCGGCAGGATCGGCACCGCGTCCGCACGGATGACGATTTTGACGCCGGAGCGCTCGGCCATCTCGTGGGCGTGTCCGGCGAGCCCGAAGCCGGTGACATCGGTGCCGGCATGCAGGTTCGCCGCGACCGCGGCATGCGCCGCGGAGCGGTTCAACGAGACCATCGACGCGACGGTCGAGGCGAGGTCCTCCGGCGCGAGGTCGCCCCGCTGGTGCGCGGTCGTGAGCAGGCCGGTGCCGATGGGCTTGGTCAGCCAGAGCGCGTCGCCCTCGCGCAGCGAGGATTTCAGCAGCATCTGATCGGGCCGGACATGCCCCGTCACGGCGAGGCCGAACTTCGGCTCGCGGTCGATGACGGTGTGACCCCCGGCGATGACGCCGCCGGCTTCACCCACCTTGTCGACGGCGCCGCGAAAGAGCGTCTCCAGGAGCTCGATCGACAGGTCGTCGGGCCAGGCTGCGATGTTCAGCGCGAACAGGACCTCGCCGCCCATCGCGAAGACGTCGGACATCGCGTTCGCCGCGCCGATCGCCCCGCTGGCGTAGGCATCGTCCACGATCGGCGGGAAGAAATCGAGCGTCTCCACGATCGCCTCATCGGGCGCGACCTGGTAGACCGCGGCATCGTCGCTCGTCTTCAGGCCGACGAGCAGCTGCGGTGGGACCGATTGCGTCGAGAGGGGGCGCAGGACCTGCGCCAGCGGGCCGGGGCCCAGCTTCGCCCCTCAGCCAGCGCAGGTGGACAGGCTGGTGAGGCGCACCTCGTCGCGGGTGAACACCGATGAAGTTTACGGCGCGACGTCGTTTCGTCGAAAGACGAGCGACGAACAGCTTTGCTGCGAGCAGGGGTAGGGCCCCTGCCGAGCGCAGCGAGAGTCCACACGCCTGTGGCCAGCAGCGAGGCGCTGAGGCGAATGCCGAAGGACCGAGCTGCGAAGATCAGGGCACGTTGAGCGGCGAGCGGATCGCGGTGAACCACACACCGATGGCGAGCACGATGAGGAAGACGGCGAGGAACACGTTGGCGCCGCCCCGGCCGCGACGCAGCAGGACCGCCAAGAGGAGGAGTGCGGCACCAAGCACAAGCCCGAGGGCGACGAGGAGGAAGAAGAGCGAAAGATTCAAATGACGTTGTGCTCGAACTGGAGGTCGCCCTCGGCGAAGCGCGAGTGGCGCAGAGAACGCAGATCCAGCGAGGTGTGGCCGTCGACGATGAGCTCCGTCAGTAGCTCCCCCACCGCGGGTGCGTGCATGACACCGTGCCCCGAGAAGCCCGCGGCGCAGAACAGGCCGTCGATGCCGTCGATCGCTCCGACGATCGGGTGCTTGTCGGGGGTGTCCTCGTAGAGCCCCGCCCAGCCGGTTCGGATCGACGTCCGCTCCAGGGCCGGCACGCGCGCCAGGGCGCGCTCGACCACCCGCGGTAGAAAGTCCCAATTCACCGAGTCGTCGAAGCTACCCGGCCGGTCATCCGGATCGGCCATGCCGAGCAGGACCCCGCCCGACTCGCGGTGCAGATACAGGCCGGTCGCGAACTCGACGGTGAGCGGGAACTCCGCCGGCAGCCCCGGCGCGGCCTCGGTGATGAAGATGTGCCGGCGCAGCGGATCGATCGCCAGCTCGACGCCGGCCAGCGCGCCGACCTGGCGGGACCACGGCCCGGCCGCGACGATCACGCGCTCGCACGTGATGCTCTCGCCGCCGGCCTGTACGGACGCGACCCGGCCGCGATCGCGCTCGATCGCCGTGACAGGCGCGGTCTCGCGGAACACGACGCCGAGCTCGCGCGCCCGCGCGACGTAGCCGCGCAGCAGGCTCGACGGATCGACGTAGCCGTCCTTCATGCAGATCGTCGCGAAGCGCACGTCATCGACGACGAGCGACGGGACGAGCGCACCCGCCTCGCTCGCTGTGAGTCGCCTCGCCGGTACGCCGAGCCGTGCCCACAGCTCGAGCGAGCGCTCGAACGGCGCGACGTCGCGCTCCTCGGTGATGAGGAACAGGTAGCCGACTTGGTGGAGCTGGGGATCGACGCCCATGTCATCCGCGAACGCCTCGAGCTTCGGGATCGACCGCTGCGAGAGCCGCACGTTGATCTCGGTCGAGAACTGCAGCCGGACTCCGCCGGCGTTCTTGCTCGACGATCCGGAGCCGAGCGTGTCGCGTTCGAGGACGATCACTCGTCGCATCCCGCGACGCGCCAGCTGGTACGCGACGGACGCTCCGATGACGCCACCGCCGATGATGACGGCGTCGGCGCTCGTCGGCACGGGCGCGATGGTATTCGTATCCTCCGGCGCATGCCGCGCGAGCGCAGCGAATGGCTCATCGAGAAGACGGAGGCCATCGCCGATCACGGGATGGTCACCGCGGATCAGCCGCTCGCCGCGCGTGCGGGCCTCGACGCGCTTCGAGCGGGCGGCAACGCGGTCGATGCCGCCGTCACCGCGGCGTTCGCGATGGGCGTCGTCGAGCCGTTCACGAGCGGCGTGGGCGGCGTCGCGGTCGCGGTCATCCGCACCGCGGACGGACACACCGCCGTCATCGACGGCAGCACCACGGCCCCTCTCGGAGCGCGCGAGGACATGTTCCGCGCCGCGGCCTCCGGCACGGCGGGGATGTACGGCTGGCCCGCGACGGTGGGCAACGAGAACAACGTCGGGCCGCGCTCGGTCGGCGTGCCGGGGATGGTCGGAGCGATGGCGCTCGCGCTCGAGCGACACGGAACGTTCTCCCTGCGCCACGCCATCGAGCCGGCCCTCGCGCTGGCCCGCGACGGCTTCGAGATCGATTACTTCCTGGCGCTCGCGACGTCCGCCTGTGCCGATCGCCTGTGGCCGAACGCCGAGGCGAAGCGCGTCTTCTTCAAAGAGGGCGGCCTGCCCTACCGCTCGGCGCTCGGGCTCGAGTCAGGCGATCGCGTCATCCAGTCGGACCTCGCTCGCACGCTGGAGACGATCGCGGACGGTGGGCCGCAGGCGTTCTATCGCGGCCCGATCGCCGACGCGATCGTCGAGGACGCGCGCGCGCTCGGCGGCATCCTGACGCGAGAGGATTTCGCGGAGTTCGAGCCACGGGAGCTGGCGCCGCTCACATCCGACTACCGGGGATGGACGCTTGTCACCGTGCCCGAGACGTCGGGCGGCATCACGGTGATCGAGGCGCTGAATCTCCTCGAGGGCTTCCGGCTCGGCGAGCTCGAGCAGAGCGGCACCGCGGAGCTGCACCTGATCGCGGAAGCGTCACGGCGCGCGTTCGTCGATCGCCTCACCCAGCTCGCGGATCCGCGGCACACGCGCGTGCCGTTCGAGCGGCTCGCCTCCAAGGAGTACGCGGAGGAGCTGCGTCGCTCGATCGACCCGGCGCACGCCGGCGCGGCGACGGTCGCCGCGGGCGCCGACGCGGCGCACACGACACACATCTGCGCCATCGACGCGCGGCGCACCATGGTCTCGCTCACGACGACGCTCGGGCAGGGCTACGGCTCGGGCGTCGTCCCGCGCGGAACGGGGATCGTGCTCGCGGACGTCATGACCTGGTTCGATCCGGTCCCAGGGCGCGCGAACTCGATCGCGCCGGGCAAGCGGATCCTGTGGGCGCCCTCGCCGGTGCTCGCGTTGCGCGGCGGGCGGCCGGCCTTCGCGGTCGGCGCGCCGGGCGGGCGCAAGCTGATCACCAGCGTGCTCCAGACGATCGTGAATCTCATCGATCACGCCGACGGCCCGCAGGCAGCGGTGAACCGGCCGCGCGTCCACTGCGAAGGCCGGCAGACGTTGATCGATGCGCGCGTGCGCGAGGACGTGCGCCACGAGCTCGCTGCGATGGGACACGAGCTCGTCGTGCGTGAAGAAACGATCGGGTCGGGCTGGTTCGGTCGCCCGAACGCGATCGCCGTCGATGCGCAGGGGATGTTGCGAGCGGGCGTGAATCGACTGAAGCCGTCGATCGCGATGGGCCATTGACGATGCCGCTTGCTAGAATTGACCTTAGCCGCCGACGTGGAGAAATTGGCAAACTCGTACGCTTCAGGGGCGTATGGCCGTAAGGCTTTGGGGGTTCAAGTCCCCCCGTCGGCACCCGTCAGCGCCGCGGCGCCGTCTTCACGTACCAGTCCTCGACGTTCCATAGGCGCTGCGTCGGCTCGCTGATCGGCGCGATCTTCAGACCGTTCACCGAGCGGCGCTGCACGTACAGGTAATCGGAGAAGTACAGGAACACGACAGGCGCCTCCGTCGCGATCGCCTGGAACACCGGCGTGTAGAGATCGCGGCGGATCTTCTGGTCGTACGTGCGGCGTGCCGCCTCGAGCGCGCGATCGATCGGCAGTGTCGCGAATCCCGAGAAGTTGTCGCCGGGGTCTTTCGACTGGCTCGAATGGAAGAAGGGATACGGGTCGGGGTCGTTGCCGAGGTTGATGCCGACGAGCAGGACATCGAATGCGCGCTGCCGTGCGACCCGGTCGACCAGCTCCGCGAACGGCACCGCCTTCACCTCGGCGCGGATGCCGATGGCCACGAGGTCCTGCGCGACCTGTTGCGCCGCGGCGAAGCGCGCCGGCTCGTCCGAGCACGTGATCGTGAGCTTCAGCGCGACGCCACCTTTGTCGCGGATCCCGTCGCCGTCGTGATCCTTCCAGTCGGCCTCATCCAGGATGGCGCGCGCATCCTCGACCGAGTACGGGTAGCGACGGACGTCCTTCACGTAGCTCCACGAGCTCGGCGGGACGAACTCGTCGGCGACCCTTCCCCTCCCATCGGCGGCGACCTGCAGCACGCGCCCGCGGTCGATGGCCGTGGCGATGGCCTGCCGCACCGCGCGATCGCGGAAGAGCGCCTTCTCGGGACGGGCGTTGAGGAAGAGCGCCGTGAAGTCGTTGGTCGGAAGGCTGTAGACGCTCGTGTCCTTCAGATTGCGCGCGCGCTCGGCGTCCACCGAGCTCAGGCCGCCGGTGCCATCGATCTCGCCGCGCGCGAGCGCCGCGAGCGCTTCGGACGGATCGCGAAAGAAACGCAGCACGATCTTGTCGAGATACGGTCGGCTCCGCGCCGGCTTGGTTCGGTAGAAGTCGTCGTAGCGCGTGAGCACGACCTGCCGCGCGTCGGCGTCGGAGAAGCGGAACGGTCCCGTCCCGATCGGATGGGTGGCGAACGGATGCCGCGCGAGGTCCGCGTATTTCACGCGGCCGAGGATGTGCGAGGGCAGGAGCGGCACGCGCGTGCTGTTCGCGAACGGGCCATACGCTTCCGGCAGCGTGAACGTGACCGTCTTCGCGTCGACGCGCGCGACGTTGACGCCGCGGAACGCGTCGCTGAACGGTCCTACGTAGGCCCTGTCCTGCAGAAGGCCGACGGTGTAAACGACGTCATCGGCCGTGACGGCCGTGCCGTCGTGCCAGCTCGCATCGGAGCGAATGCTGAAGCGCCAGACCTTCCCCTCCGGATCCGTGTTGAAGGACTCGGCCAGGTCCGGAACGATCGTGCCGTCGCGGTCGTAGCGCGTAAGCCCGCTGAAGACGAGGGCGGACACGTCCTGGTCGACGTTCGTCGACGCGATGATCGGGTTGAGGTACTGGGGCACGCCGGCGATGCCTTCGACGTACGTGCCGCCATATGCCGCGACGATCGGCTCGTCGGTCTGGTCGAGCGCGATCGCACCCGCGCTCGTGAGGACGAGAAGGCCGATCAGCGCGAGGACGATCGCCTTGTCGCGCCGGGTCACCGGTCGTCAGCCCGCGTTACGAGCACCAACGATCGAGATGACGACGAAGACGACGATGAGCACGATGGTCAGACGGAAGAGCGTGCGCTCGAGGCCGCGTCGGCTGCGGTACGCGGTGGATTCGCCGCCGAAGGTCGCGCCAAGCCCGGTCCCGCGCGCCTGGAGCAGGATCGCCGTCGCGACGGCGACCGCGATGACCATCTGGGCGACCTGGAGAAGATCCATCGGAGCAGTCGATGTTAACGGTTCTTCGGCACGTAGATCCGCAGACCCGCATCGACGCGATCGAGCCGATAGCGCTCGAGCACGGCGGCGACCAATGCCGCATGCCAGCGCTGGCGCTCGTACGCCGGGGCTCCATCGAGCCGCTCGAGGTCGGCCTCGCTCACGATCGACGAGTAGCGCGCGTCCGCCACGGATCGGATCACGAGATCTCCCTCGGCGAAGGAGATGCCGGTGGCGAGAAGGCGCGACCAGAGGAAGATGTCGTCGACCACTGGCTCGCGGCCCATGGCGACGAGGAGCCCCGAGTCCTCCACGAGCGCGGCGCCCGCGGGCAGGACCCGAGCGGCCGCGAGACGGGCCGGATCGCCCCAGGCCCCGGTCGTCGGCGCGCGTCCCGGGACCACGCCGAAAGGATCGAAGAGCGCGATGCCGACGATCAGCTGCACCGCGGCGGCGATCGGGAAGACCGAGGTCGCGCGCAGGCGTGTCGCGATGCCGGCCAATGCGAGCGCCGCGGCGGCCGAGAGGTCGAGGAGGTAATTGATCGTCGCGCCCTCTCGTCCGCCGAGCGCGACGATCCCGAGCGCGCCGACGGCGTAGGCGGCGAGCGCGCCGCGCGGCGCGCGCGAGAGTACGGCGACCCCGAGGGGCACACCGAGCGTGAGGATGCCGACGAGAGCGAGCGCGAGCGCCTGCTCGGCACTCCACGGGAGCCCGTTCCACGTGACGACGTGCAGAGCGGCGAGCTTGAACGGACCCAGCTCCGGGAACGCGACGAGCACGAGGGCCGCCGCGACGACGCCACCGCCGACATACCGGGCAAGGGCCGCGCGGTCCGCACGGACGAGCCACCCGGCCAGCGCCAGAGCTGGTAGCGCCGCGGTCGGCTTCGTCGCGATCGCAAGGGTTAGCAGGACACCGCCGAGCGCCGCGCGGCGCGGCGTCGCGGAGACCGCGAGCACCCCGCCGACCGTCAACGCGAGCGCGACGAGGTCCGGCTTGATCGCCGGGCCCCAGACCGTCGCGGGGAACGAGGCGACCCACCCGTCCGCGAGCGCGATCATGACCAGCAGGCCCCCCGCCCGCGCGCGCCAGGCGATCGCCGTCGCGACGAACAGGGTCGCGGCGATGCTCGCGACGCGTCCGGCGACGAAGGGATCGCCGAGTCCGGCGACGTGGAAGTACAGGGGCGGGTAGTTCGCGGCCGTGAAGATCGGGCGCAGGGGGCCACCTCCGAGTGCGGCACCGGTCGTGTACTCCAGGCCGTCGCGCGCCAGGAGCGCGGCATGCGCGACGGCGCCCTCCCCGTACAAGACGGGCCCGTCGAGCGTCACCGCCCACAGCCATCGCGCGATCGCGATCGCTGCGAGCGCGCCTGCGACCGCGGCGAGCGCGAGCCACGCGGCGCTCGCGCGGGTCATGTCCGGCTCAGCAGGTCACGTCCGGTCATGCGCGACGAGACGGGGAGCCCGAGCAGCGTCAGGATCGTCGGCGCGATGTCTCGCAGCCCTCCATCGCGCAGCCTGTACCGATCCGCGTCGTTCGCGACGAAGATGACGGGCACCGGGTTCGTCGAGTGTTGCGTGTTCGTGCTGCCATCTGGGAAGGTCATCTCCTCGACGTTCCCGTGATCAGCCGTCACGAGCAGGCAGCCGCCGGCGATCAGCGTCGCGTCGACGACCCGCCCCACCGCCGCGTCGGTCGCGGCCATCGCACGCAGGGCCGCGCTGAAGTCGCCGGTGTGCCCGACCATGTCGGGATTCGCGAAGTTGACGATCTCGAAGTCGTACCGACCCCAGCGGATCGCGTCGACGAGCGCGTCCGCGACCTGCGCCGCGCTCATCTCGGGACGCTCGTCGTAGGTCGCGACCTTGGGGGACGGCACGAGCACGCGGTCCTCTCCGGGAAAGGGATTCTCGCGGCCACCGTTGAAGAAGTAGGTCACGTGCGCGTACTTCTCGGTCTCCGCGACATGGAGCTGCCGCAGCCCCCGCTCGGAGATCAGCTCGGCGATCGATGTCACCCGCGCCTGCGGGAACGCGACGAGGACGCTCGGCAGCTCGACGTTGTACTCGGTCATCGTCACGAAGGTCAGGTCGGCCGGGACGCGCTCGCGCGGAAAGGCCGGGAAGTCTCTTTGCAGGAATGCCCAGGTCAGCTGGCGCGCGCGGTCGGGGCGGAAGTTGAAGAAGATGACCGCATCGCGGTCGGCGACAGGGGCACCCTGCCCGACGACGTGCGGCTCCATCAGCTCGTCGCGGCACTCGGCCTCGCGATAGCAGGCCTCGACCGCCTCCGCCGCGGACGTCACGCGGGGACCGTTCGCGTCGACGATGGCTCGGTACGCGCGCTGCGTTCGGTCCCAGCGCCGGTCCCGGTCCATCGCGTAGAAGCGACCGTGGATCGTGGCGATCGGCGCGTCGACCCCGGGCAGCAGCTCGAACGCGCTCCGGGGCGGCATGTCCCGTCCATCGAGAAAGGCATGGACGACGACCCGGGGCACACCTTCGCGTCGCGCGAGATCGATGAGCGCGCCGAGATGCCGCATGTCGGCGTGGACCCCGCCGGTGGAGAGCAGCCCCATGAGATGCAAGGTCCCGCGCTCGCGGACCGCGGCGCACGCCGCCCGCAGGGCCCGGTTCTCCATGAAGGAGCCGTCCACGATCGCGTTGTTGATCGCCTCGAAGGACTGCGGCTCGGCGTACCCGGCACCCATCGCGAGGTGGCCGACCTCGCTATTGCCCATCACTCCGGCCGGCAGGCCGACCTCGGTCCCGCTCGCCTCCAGGCGCGCGTGCGGGTAGCGTGCGAGAAGCTCGTCGAGCCGCGGGGTGTCGGCACGCGTGGCGGCGTTCGCCGGACCGTCGGGTGCGATCCCCCAGCCATCCAGCACACAGAGGACGACCGGGCGGTACCTAGCGGTCAAAGGCCGCGACGATCTCGCCGAACTCCGTCGCGCGCAGCGACGCGCCGCCAACGAGCGCGCCGTCGATGCCATCTGCGCGCGCGAACTCGGCGACGCCCGTGGCGGTCACGCTGCCGCCATACAGGATCGGCGTCGTCTTCGCGTCGATCCCCGCGCGCGCGAGCGCCCCGCGGATCGTGGCGGCCGCGCTCGTCGCGTGCGCGGCGGTCGCGGGCCGCCCGGTGCCGATGGCCCAGATCGGCTCGTAGGCCACCACGAGATTCGCGAGGCGGTCTCGCGGCGCATCCGCCAGGTCGGCCCCGATCTGCCGCGAAACGACCGCCTCCGTCTCGCCAGCCGCGTATTGGGCCTCGCTCTCGCCGACGCACAGGATGACGCGCAATCCGGCACCGAGGGCGCGACCGACCTTCTTGGCCACCCGCCTGTCATCGTCGCCCTGATCGCGCCGCACCTCGGAGTGACCCACGATGGTGCCCGTCGCGAGCCCGGCGAGCATCGAGGTCGCGAGCTGCCCGGTGAACGCGCCGGCGTCCGCCCAGTGCACGTCCTGCGCGAAGAGCGCGACGCGAGAGCCGCGGAGCGCGTCCGCGACCGCAGGGAGCGCGATGGTCGGCGGGGCGACCCCGATCTCGACCGCGCGCGACGGGAGCGCCGCGACCTCGCGCGCGAGCGCGACGGCGGCCGCGATGGTCGGCGGATTCATCTTCCAGTTGCCGATGACGAGACGGGTCACAGGCGCCCCGCTTCGTCGACGAGCCGCCGGAGCCGCGAGCGGACGCTCCATTTCGTCGTGCCGAGCCGGCCTGCGAGATCCGCGAGCGTCGCGGCCGGAGCGCGCAGCCGGGCCTGCGCGACGGCGCGCAGCGAATCCGGCAGCGACGCGAGCCGGCCGTGGTGCGTGAGCGTCCTGATGGCGGCACGCTGGGCCCGCGCGGCCGAGACCGCGCGGCGGAGGTTCGCGGCGTCGGCATTCACGAGCGCGTTCGTGCGTCCACGGACCTCGCGCGCGACGCGCCTGGTCTCGAAGCGCAGCAGCGTTTCGGTCGCTCCCGCGGCACGCAGGAAGGCCGCGATCGCGTCGGCATCCCGCAGCGCGAGGACCACGCGCCCGCGGCGCATTCGCTCCTGCGGCCGGAGCCGCTCGCGGCTCAGGACCGCGCGGGCCCGCCCGATCTCACCTCGCGGCGGCCGAAGCTCGAGGAGGTAGCCGGACCGGCCCGCCGACACGGACCCGCCCGCGAGGAACAGGCCGCGCAGGTAGGCGCGCCGGCAGCACGCCCGGCGGAGAGCGGCCCGCGGCGCGCGGTCCTCCGCTCGATGCGCGAGGCGCCGCGCGGCGACCCCGAGATGTCCCGCCCGCGGAAGGAGCGCCGCCATCACGCCTCGATCGCAGGATCGGAGCGGCAGCCGCGCGAGCTCCGCCTTCACCTCCTCGGAGAGCGGGTCGCGGCGAACCGCGATGACGCCACGCGGGGGCACGGCGGGTCGGGGGGGTACGGCCCTCCCGCGGCGTGTCACGTCCGCACGTCCTCACGGTCGCGATCGCGATGCTCGACGGTCGTCTCCCCCGGCCAGAAGCCGCGGATGCGCTCGCCGACGTCGTCCGCGATCGCGACAGATCGATGCCGCCCGCCGGTGCACCCGAACGCGATCCCGAGGTGCGCCTTCTTCTCTTCCTCGTAGCGCGGCAGCGCGAACCGCAGGAGCGGCTCGACCTGCGCGAGGAAGGCCTTCGTCGCCGGATGCCCGAGCACGAACTGCCGGACCTTCTCGTCGCTTCCCGACAGAGGTCGGAGCTCTTCGATGTAGAAGGGGTTCTCCATGAAGCGGACGTCGAACACGAGGTCGGCCGCCGGCGGGAGTCCGTACTTGTAGCCGAAGCTGATCACGCGGACGAGCATGCCGGACGTCGCGCCGCCGTAGAGCGAGTGCAGCGTGTCGCGCAGCTCCTTCACGCTGAGGTGCGTCGTGTCGATCACCTTGTCCGCGCGCGCGCGAAGACCGACCAGAACGCGCCGCTCCTCGGCGATCGACGGCCCGACTCCGCCGGCTGCCTCGATCGGATGGCGATGCCGGGTTTCGCTGTAGCGGCGCAGGAGGACCTCGTCGGAGGCGTCGAAGAACAGGATGTGCGCGCGGTCTCCGGACGCCTCGAGCGCCGCGAGCTCGGGGAGCGCGTCCGCGAAGAGCGCGCCGCTCCGCGCATCGATGACGAACGCGACATCGTGGTGACCGCCCTTGCGCGAGACCTCCAGGGCCGACCGCATCAGCGCGGGCGGGAGGTTGTCGAGCGTGTAGTAGTCGAGGTCCTCGAGCACCTTGACCGCCTGAGATTTCCCCGAGCCGGAGAGCCCCGTCGCGACGATGAAGCTCGGCCGCTCGCTCAAGCGACGCCTCTTAGTCGGGGAGCAGGTGGGACAGGACGAAGCTCACGATCGAGATGACGACGGATCCGACGATCGCCCACAGGAGCCCGTTCACGTGGAATCCGAGCGCGTCGATGTTGGAGACGAGCAGCAGCATGAGCCCGTTGATGATCAGGAGGAACAGCCCCAGCGTCGCGCACGTGATCGGGATCGACACGAGGACGAGGATCGGCCGCACGAAGGCGTTCACCAACCCGAGGACGAGGCCGGTCAGGACCAGGGACAGATAGCGCCCGGCGTCGCCGTACCCGTAGTCGACGTTGCCCCACGACAGATTCGGCGAGAGGACGAGCGCGGCGACGAAGATCGCGATCGCGTTGACGACAGCCCGCCACACGAGCCTCACGCGCGCATCGTACCCTCCGCCGCCCGGATCAGTGTTGCGCGAGACCGCCCGTGACTCGCATCCGATGGTCGGCCGCGTCGAACACGCGGCGGCCGAGCGGCACCACGAGCGCGGAGACCGCCAGCAACGCGACGAACTCCACGGTCGGGTCGAACAGCGGTCGCGACCCGATCGCCGACTGCCGCAAGAGGTCGAGCGCGTACGTCGTGGGCAGCAGCAGCGCCATCCCTTGGAACAGCCCCGGGAGGAGCGTGATCGGGAAGGCGCTGCCCGACGCGATCGCGAAGAGGTAGTTGGTCGAATCGACGAGGAAGTTCGCCTCGCGCACGAGCAGCACCGCCGCCGCGACGAGATACCCGACGCCGATCATCGCGACCACGGCCACGACGAGCGCGGGCACCGCGCGGAGGATCCCGGCGTCGAAGCGCAGGCCGAAGAAGCCGATGCCGATCGCGAACAGCGATACCTGGCTGAAAATGAAGAACGTCATCCCTGCCAGCGCGCGGCCGATCACGAACGTGTCGCGCCGCGTCGGCGTCAGCCACGACGGTTCGAGCGTTCCGTTGTCCATCTCGTTCCGAAGTCCCCACGCCATCTGCCAGAACGCGGTCGCGACGAGACCGCTGACGACGCCGCCGAGGAAAATGAAGCCTGCGAGGTTCTCCGTCCCGATGCTCGAGGCGAGCCCGAGCGACCGCCCGCCGACGGCGAAGGACGCTCCAAAGAGGAAGGCAGGCACCACGCCCTGATACAGCGGGGTGAACACGAGTGCGAAAACGGAGACGCGATAGCGCGTGAGCATGATCACGTCCTTGCGCGCGATGGCCAGCGCCGCGCGTACCTCGTCCACTAGTACCTGCCGAGCATCCCGTCACGGCGCGCGCTGCGCTCGAGCACCCGGAAGAGGAGCGTCGCGAGCAGCGCGATCAGGGCGGCGAAGGCGACGAGCAGGATGAGGTCGCCGGCGATGCCGTCGAGCCCGATCCCGCGGAGCAACACCGAGCGCAGGTCCGCGACGATATACGTGGGTGGGAGTGCTACCGCGATCGCCTGCGCCCAGGCGGGGAGCATGACCACCGGGAAGGTGATGCCGCATGCGAGGACGAAGATCCCGCGTACGAGCTGCACGACCGGCCCGATCTCGCCGAAGCGAAGCACCGCGGCGGCGAAGAGCGAACCGATCGCGTACATCACCGGGATCCCGACGGCGACCACGACCAGCGCCCGGAGCGCCGCATCGAGAGGGATGACGATGCCGAACAGCGCCCACAGCGCGACGCCCATCACGCCGAACTGTGCGACCGCGTAAGGCAGGTGCGCCGCAGGCGGCGCGAAAAGCGGCACGAGCCGTGACGCCGGCGTGAGGAACACCGCCTCCAGCGAGCCGCGCATCTGCTCTTGGCGGAGCGCGGTACCGGGTCCCCACAGCAGGGCGGACAGCCACATGTACATCGAGTAGCCCACGAACACGAAACCCGCGACCTCAGCGGTGCCGGAGCGCTCGGCGAACGCCTGGATCGCGCGCGGATCGTTGCCCCCCGAGTACGCGCGGCCCATGAGCACGGTCGCCGCGGGGAGGACCACCGGCCAGAAGAGCAGGCCGGTGACGAGCGTCGGGTAGCGCCGAACGATGCGAAGCTCCTTGCGCGTCCCGGCGAGGAACGCTCGCAGGTCGGCCAGCGGGTTCACTGACCGCGCCGGTGCGGCCGAGCGAGAAAGCCGGAGCCGAAGGCCGAGGTCACTCGCGCAGCGCTCGCCCGGTCAATGAGAGGAACACATCCTCGAGGGACACCGGCACCGTGCGGACGATCTCCTCGACGCCCATCGTCCCCTTGAGCGCGGCCGGCGTGTCGAGCGCGACGATGCGACCGTGATCGATGATCGCGACCCGGTCGCAGAGCTGATCGGCTTCCTCCATGTAGTGCGTCGTGAGGAGCACGGTGCGGCCCTGCCGGCCGAGCTGGCGGACGCGCTCCCGCAGGTCGCGCGCCGCCTGGGGGTCGAGCCCGACGGTCGGCTCATCAAGAACGAGAAGGGGCGGGTCCGGTAGCAGCGCGCGAGCGAGCGCGAGCCGCTGGCGCATGCCCGTCGAATACCGCTCGACGTAGTCGTCGGCGCGGTCGCCGAGCTGCACCGACGAGAGCGCCTCGTCTACGCGACGACGCGTTTCGCGCGGTGGGACGTGATACAGCGCGGCAAAGTATTCGAGGTTCTCTCTAGCGGTCAGCTTCCAGTACAGGCTCCGCTCCCCGGACAGCATCGCGCCGAGTCGGGCGCGGACCTCGCGCGGATGCTCGCGCACGTCGATGCCGAGCACGCGCGCGGTCCCGGCGGTCGGCTCCAGGAGCGTGCAGAGCATCCGCATGGCTGTCGTCTTCCCGGCGCCGTTCGGCCCGAGCAGGCCGAAGATCTCACCGACCTCGACGCGCAGGTCGATGCCGTCCACGGCGCGGAAGCGCTGGCGCTTGTCGGGCTCTCGGCGTATCCGCTGATACAGGGTGCGCCGGCCTCGTTCGAACTCCTTGACGAGTCCGATCGTCTCGACCGCCGGCGCGGTGACCGTCATTCCACCGAGATGAGGATCCGGTCCTCGTTGTCGCTGATGTCGACGATGTTCCCGGCGTGGTTCACCGAGCGCAGGACCTCGTCGAGATCGATCCCGAACTTCCCCAGATGGGACCGCACGAGCCCGCTGGCGGCGATCTTCGTCTTGCCGAGGCGCGCGAGGCTCAGCGGGATCGCGAGATTGACCTTTGTGCTCTTGCCGGACATGACGACGATCCGGAGGACGCGGCCGCGCAGACCGGCTGGGATCGCGCCGTCGGAGATCAGCCGCTCGCTTCCGTGGACGTCCCCGCCCGCGTCGCGGCGATCGTCGATGTCACCGAGCGCGCGCAGCAGGCGATGGGCCTGTTCGGCGTCGATCTTGCCATCCGCGAGCAGCTGCAGGACCTGCTTCCCCTCCTCGCTCGGCATCAGCCGGCCCGTCGTCGGACGTCGTCGAGGGCGGCGGCAGCGTCGTCGACGCTGAGCTCGCCACGGGCGAGGCGGTCGAGGACGTCGCGCGCCGAGGGACCCGCGTCGGCATGTGTCTGGTCCGAAGCCTCCTCTTCGGGCGGCTCTGACGGGCGGAACGCGTCCTCCGCGACCCCTGCTGGCGGCGACGACGTCGCGCGCTTGATGTGGAGATCGCCGCTCACGGTCTTGACCCGGACCCGCGTCGCGCCCGCGCCCATCCGGATGGTCTTGTCGCGCCGGCCCTCCCGGCTCACGTCGGCCGGGAGATCGGTGTCGACGTCGCCGCTCATGCTCCGGAATGCGATGGTGTACGACGCGCCCGCGATGGCGAGGTCGATGTCGCCGCTGATCGTCTTGATGAGGTTCTCGTCGTCGCCCTGAAGCTCTCCATCGAGGTCGATGTCGCCGCTCACGGTCACGACCGATGCGTCACGTAGTCGGCTCGCGTGAAAGGAGACCTCGCCGCTGACGCTGTTCGCATCGACCGCTCCGGCGAAGCCGCTGACGCTCGCGTCACCGCTCACGGTCTTCAGCCGCAGCGGACCCTGAAGATCCTCGACCGTGACGGTGCCCGACACGCTCTTGACGTCGGCGGGCCCGCGCGTGCCGGAGATGGTCAGCTCGCCGCTCACGGTGCGCGCGTCGACCTGCGCCTCGCGCGGGACCGTGATCTCGAGATCGACGGCAACGCGGCCGCCCCGGAACAGGTCGCCCCAGCCGTGGTCCTGGTCGTACAGACGCGGCCCGACGCGGATCTCGTTCCCCTCCTGCTCCAGCCGCACCTCCATGTCGTCCATGAGGCGCCTGGCGCGGTCTGCGTTCGAAGCGTGGACGTACTTGCGGCCCGAGACGACAACCTCGCCGTCCGCACCGACGCGGATGGCCGTCTTGCCGGACACGTTGCGCACTTTCAGGTACGGCATGCCGGAGAGGGTGAAACGTTCGCTCACCGGCTCCGAGAATTCCTCGCCTCCCATGTCGGCGCCACCCGCGACGAAGTCCCGGAACATGCCCTCGGCGAACGCGCCCGGATCGAATCCCGCGCCGAATCCGAACCTCACGCGCCGGCGCTCGCGGCGCTCCTCACGGCGTGCGGCACGACGTGCGTCCCGTTCGGCGTCGCTCATGCCTCGAATCTGTGCTCGCGATCATCGGGCGTCAAGCACAACGGCGCGTTGTGTAGCCGAGTACTCAGTCCGAGATGGCCTGCCTGATCTTTTCGGCGAGCTGAAGCCCCACTCCGGGGACCTCGGCGAGGCTCTGGGGGCTCGCGTCGCGCATCGCCTTGACCGAGCCGAAGCGACGAAGGAGCGCACGCTTCTTCGCCGGACCGATCCCCGGAACGTCGTCGAGGACCGATCGGACCGCGCGGCGCGCGCGGAGCTTCTGGTGATAGGTCACCGCGAAGCGGTGCGCCTCGTCGCGGATGCGCTGCACGAGGAAGAGGCCTTGCGAGCGCTGCGGGAGGACAACCGGATCGGGCCGCTCCGGCAGGAAGAGCTCCTCACGCTCCTTCGCGAGCGCGACGATCGGCAGGTTCAGCAGCCCGGCCTCGGAGAGCGCGGCGATGCCGGCCGAAAGCTGGCCCCGGCCGCCGTCGAGGATCACGAGATCCGGCTGCGGCCAGGCCGCGGTCGCAGGCGACGCATCGGTGTCCGCGACCTGGCGGCGGAAACGGCGGCGGAGCGTCTCGCGCATGTTCGCGAAGTCGTCGTTGCGGTCTGAGATCTTCGCACGGAAGCGGCGGTACTGCTGCTTGTTGGGACGACCGTCCTCGAACACCACCATCGAGCTCACGACGTTCGTCCCCTGGACGTGGCTCACGTCGTAGCACTCGATGCGCTTCGGCGGGCCCTCGAGGCCGAGTGCCGCCTGCAGCTCCGCGAGGGCGCTATCGGTCTTGCCTCGGTCGGCGAGCCAGCGCACGCGCTCCTGCTCGAGCGCCTCCCGCGCGTTGCGGGTCGCGAGCTCCGCGAGGCGGCGCTTCGTTCCGCGCTGGGGCACGTGCACGCGAACCGGGCCTCCACGCTTCTCCGACGCGAATGCGACGAACGCCTCGCTCTCCGGGATCGCCAGCGGCACGACGATCTCGGCGGGCAGGATGGGCGCGGCCGCGTAGTGCTGGCGCAGGAAGGATGCGAGCACATCGGCCGGCCCCGCGCCTTCGGAACCCTCGAGGAAGAACTGGTCCCGGCCGACGACGGTGCCATCGCGGACACGCAGCACCTGGACGGCCGCGTCGCCCTGCTCGACCGCCGCGCCGTGCACGTCGAAGTCGTCGCCGCTGTAGGCGTGGACATCCTGCTTGTCGAGCGTGCGCTCCATCGCGACGAGCTGGTCGCGCAGCGCCGCGGCGCGCTCGAAGTCGAGCGCGTCGGACGCCGCGTTCATCTGGGCGCGCGTCTCGCGGCCGAGCGCATCGAAGCGGCCTTCGAGGAACAGGACGCTCCGCTCGACCGACGCGCGGTACTCGTCCTTCGTCGTCCGCGCGTCGCACGGGGCGGCGCAGCGTTTGATGTCGAAGAGGATGCAGGGACGGCCGTTCGGCAGTGCCGAACGCGGCACGGTCCGCCCCAGACCGTCGGCGTCTGCCACGATCGTGAGCTTGCAGTTGCGGTACGGGAAGAGCTTTTGCAGCAGGTCGAGCGTCGAATCGACCGATTTCGCGTTCGCGTACGGCCCGAAGTAGCGCGCGGTGCGGTCACCGAGCGTGCGGGTGCGCAGGATCCGGGGGAAGTCCTCGCCCAGCGTGACCTTCACGTAGGGGTAGGACTTGTCGTCCTTGAGCCGGATGTTGTACCGGGGTCGGTGCTGCTTGATGAGGTTGTTCTCGAGGAGGAACGCCTCCGAGATCGTCGCCGTCCGCACGTACTCCAGCCGCTCGGCCCGCTCGACCATGCGGACGTGACGCACGTCCAGGCTCGCGCCGAAGTAGCTGCGGATCCGATCGCGCAGGAGATCGGCCTTCCCCACGTACAGCACGCGGCCCTTGGCGTCCTTGAACAGGTAGACGCCCGGGGCGGCGGGGAAGGACTCGGCCTGCGCCTGGACGGATTCGCGCCGGTCTCGATCGCCCACCTTCCGAGCATACGGACCGGCTCCGAGCCCTCCGTTGTGGCGTAGGGACGGGCTATCATTTCGCCCCTCAGATGCCGAGTTCCGAAGAGTGAAAGAAACCGTCCCGGCCAAGCGCGCCCGACGCTCCGTTCAGTCTGTCGAGCGGGCCCTCGACCTGCTCGAGGGGCTCGCCGCGGCTGAGGGCGAGGTCTCGATCACCTCTCTCGCGACGCGCACGTCGCTTCACGTGAGCACGGTCCACCGGCTGCTCGCCACGCTCCTGCGACGCGGCTACGTGCGTCAGAACCCCGACACGAGCCGCTACTACGCCGGTGCTCGGCTCGCGACGCTCGCCGAGGGCCGCTCGCGATACGGCGAGCTCCGCCTGCGCGCGAGAGCGATCCTCGCGAGCCTTGCCGACCAGACCCGCGAGACCGCGAACCTCACGGTCCTCGACGACACCGCCGCGGTCTACATCGAAACGGCGCCGAGCCCTCAGGTCGTGCGGCTCTTCACGACCGTCGGCAATCGCGTGCCCCTGCACGCGACCGGTGCGGGCAAGGCCCTCCTCGCGTGGCTGCCCCAGGCGCGGCGCGAAGCCCTGCTCGAGCGGGTCGAGCTGCGCGCCCACACCACCCGCACGATCGTGGATGGCCTCGCCCTTGGCCGCGCGCTCGACGAGGTCCGCGAGCGCGGCTACGCGATCGACGACGAGGAGTACGACGAGGGCGTGCGCTGTGTCGCCGCCGCTGTCGGGCCCCTCGGCGCGCCGCTCGCCGCCCTGTCCGTCTCCGGGCCGGCCAGCCGGCTCAGCCGCCAGCGGCTGGTCGAGCTGGCGCCACTGCTGCGACGCTCCGCGGTCGCGCTCGCCGAGGCTCTTCGAGAGCGCGACGCGTGACCGCGGCGGCGCCAGCCGTGCGCGCCGGCCTGCGCGGCCCCGAGCTCCATCGCGCGCTCCGTGAATTGCTGGGTGACGACATGGTGCTCACCCGGCCCGAGGACCTGCTGCTCTACGAGTACGACGGGGCGAACGACGTGGCCACGCCCGACGCAGTGGTGCTTCCGCGCGAGACCGTCGATGTCGCAAGGATCGCCCGTTTCTGCGCCGAGCACGGCGTGCCGATCGTCCCGCGCGGCGCGGGCACCGGCCTCTCGGGCGGCGCGATCCCGGTCGAAGGGGGCGTCGTCGTGTCGTTCTCGCGGATGGCGCGGATCGTCGAGCTCGACGTCCCCAACATGCGCGCGGTCGTGCAGCCCGGCCTCGTCAATCTGCACCTCTCCACGGCCGCCGCACCGTACGGCCTGCACTACGTGCCCGATCCGTCGAGCCAGAAGGCCTGCACGCTCGGCGGCAACGTCGCCGAGAACTCCGGCGGGCCACACACGCTCGCGTACGGCGTGACGACGAACCACGTGACGGGCCTCGAGCTCGTGCTCTCCGATGGCACCGTCGTGCGGGTCGGCGGCAAGGCCGAGGAGAGCGAGGGCTACGACCTCGTCGGGACGTTCGTCGGCTCGGAGGGAACGCTTGGCATCGTCACCGAGATCACGGTCAAGCTGAGCCCGCTGCCCGAGGACAAGCGCACCGTGATGGCGGCCTTCCCGACGATGGACGAGGCATCCGAGGCGGTGTCCGCGATCATCGCGTCGGGCCTCGTGCCGAGCGCGATCGAGCTCATGGACCAGCTCTCGACGCGGGCGGTCGAGGCATCGGTCGGTGCCGGCTACCCACTGGACGCCGGCGGCATCCTGCTGGCCGAGGTCGACGGCGTTCGCGACGGCCTCGACGACGCCCGCGAGCGGATCGAGGCGGTCTGCCGCGCGCACGGCGCCACGACGATCCGCGTCGCGGCGACGACCCTCGAGCGCGATCGACTGTGGGCGGGCCGCAAGGGCGCGTTCGCCGCGATGGGACGCCTGTCCGCGGATTACTACGTGCAGGACGGCGTCATCCCGCGCACGCGGCTTCCCGAGGTGCTGCGCTTCGTGGAGGACGTCTCGCGGCGATACGGGCTGCGGATCGCGAATGTGTTCCATGCCGGCGACGGCAACCTGCACCCGCTGATCCTGTTCGACGGCTCCAGGGGCCCGGCCGAGCTCGAGCGCGTGAAGGCAGCGGGCGTCGAGATCCTGACGAAGTGCATCGACGCGGGCGGCTCCATCACCGGCGAGCACGGCGTCGGCATGGAGAAGAACTGCTACATGCCGCTCCAGTACCGAGAGGCGGACATGCGAGCGATGCGTCGCGTGAAGGACGCGTTCGACCCGCTCGGGCTGGCGAACCCCGGCAAGGTGTTCCCCACTCCCGGCCGATGCAAGGAGTTCTCCTTTGGAATGCGGCACGCCAGGCTGCCCGAGGAACGGTCGTGACGGCACGCTCGTGACGGCGCTGCTGGACCCTGGGAGCCCCGAGGACGCGGCCAAGGCGCTCGCGGATGCCGCGGCCGCCGCTCTGACCGTGCGCGTCCGCGGTGGCGGGACCAAGGACCACCTCGGCGAGCTGCGCGACACGGACATCGTGATCTCGACCTCACGTCTCGCCGGGATCGTCGACCACGTCCCCGCGGATCTCACGGTCACCCTCGCCGCGGGCACGCGCTTGGACGACGCGCAGCGGGCGCTCGGCGAGCGCGGTCAGTTCCTGCCCCTGGACCCGCCCCACGTCGCCGCGGGTGCGACGATCGGTGGCGTCGTCGCCGCGAATTCGAACGGCTTCGGCCGCCTGCGCTACGGCGGCGTGCGCGACCTCCTCATCGGCGCCGCGATCGCGCTGGCCGACGGGACCGTCGCACGGTCGGGCGGGCGGGTCGTCAAGAACGTCTCCGGCTACGACTTGAACAAGCTCTTCACGGGATCGCTCGGCACGCTGGGCGTGATCGTCGAGGCCACGTTCAAGATCCTGCCGCTCCCGCCGGCCCGGGCAGCGACGGTCGTGCGCGACCTCGGCGCCGCCGAGGCCTTCGCGCGCGCGGACGCGATCGTCCGCACGTCGCTGCGCCCCTCCGCGCTCGTCGTGCACCAGACGCGAGAGCACGTCGAGCTCGTCGTCGCGGCGCAGGGCGACCAGCCGGCCGTAGAACGCACGATGCGCGACGTCGGCGGCGAGCGGACGGACGACCCCGAATCGCTCCTCAGCCCTCTGCGCGAGCTGCCGGGTACGGCGACGGAGGGCCTCCTGGTGCGCGCGGCCCTGCCGCTCGGAGCACAGCGCGCGTTCGCCGAGACGGCCCGCTCCGTCGAGGGTTTCACGCGACTCGTCGCCGACGCCGGCAGCGGGATCGTGCGCGTACACCTGACCGGCGAGGACGACGTCATCGTCGGCTCGGCCGATGCGCTCCTCGCGGCGGCGCACGTCGTCGGTGGCGGTGCGCGGCTCGAGCGTCGCGCACCGCGCTTGGCAAGCCGCATCTCCGCGTGGGCGGGCAGCGAGCCGTCGGGGCTGTTCCTCATGCGCCGCGTGAAAGCGGCGTTCGACCCGGCGGCCATCCTCGAGCCGGGTCGCTCTGCCATTGGCTGAGCGCGTGACCGTAGTGGGCTTCGTGGACGGAGACGCACCCGCGAAAGAGCTGATCGCGCGCTGCGTCCACTGCGGACTGTGCCTACCAACCTGCCCGACGTTCGCGGTCCTCGGGCTCGAGGCCGACTCGCCGCGCGGCCGCATCCGGCTCATGAAGACGGTGTGGGACGGCCGGATGGGCGCCGACTCCGATGACTTCGAGCTCCACTCGTACCGCTGCCTCGACTGCCGTGCGTGCGAGACGGCGTGCCCGTCGGGAGTGGAATTCGGCAAGCTCATGGAGGCGACGCGCTCGCAGATCGAGCTCATCAGGCACCGCGGTGCGCTCGAGCGCCTCATCCGCGCGCTCGCCTTCCGCGAGCTCATCCCGCATCCCGGCCGGCTGTTCGCGTTCGCCTGGGTCGGTCATCTCACGCGGATCCTCGGCGGGCGCGCAGTGCTCCGGCTGCTCGGCCGAAGGGTCGAGCTCGCGCGACGGCTCGGCGAGCTTCTCGACCTCCTGCCCGATCGCGCACCGCGGGGCGAGCGACTTCCGAAGCGCTTCGACGCGCGCGGCCAGGTCCGGGGCCGCGTCGCGCTCTTCACCGGCTGCGTCATGCGCGCCGCGTTCGCCGACACGAACGCCGCGACCGCGCGAGTCCTCGCGCGCAACGGCATCGAGGTCCTCGTCCCGGAGCGCCAGACCTGCTGCGGCGCCCTGCACGCGCACGCCGGCGAGCGCGCCGATGCCCGAGCCCTGGCGCGCGCGAACATCGAGGCGCTCGAGCGTCTGGAGGTCGACGCCTTCATTGTCAACGCGGCTGGCTGCGGGGCGAACCTGAAGGAGTACGGCTGGCTCCTGAAGGACGACCCCGCGTGGCGCGAGCGCGCGGAGGCGTTCGCGGGCCGCGTGAAGGACGCGACCGAGTATCTCAGCGCGGTCGGCCTGGCTGAGCGGCCGGGACGGCTCGATCTCGCGGTGACCTACGACGATCCCTGCCATCTCATCCACGGGCAGAGGATCTCGGCGCCGCCGCGCGAGCTCATCCAGGCGATCCCCGGTGTCCGATTCGTCGAGCTGGGCGAAGCGTCCTGGTGCTGCGGAAGCGCCGGGACCTACAACGTGACGCAGCCCGAGCTCTCGCGCCAGCTGCTCCATCGAAAGATCGAACACGTGACGCGGACCGGGGCCGACGTTCTCGTGAGCGCCAATCCGGGCTGCCAGATGCAGATCGCGGCCGGGCTCCGCGCGGCCAGCTCGCCTATCGAGGTGATGCACGTCATCGACCTGCTCGATCGCTCCTATGGTGGGCCGCGTTGACGGCGTCGAAGCACGACTTCCAGCGGCGGGTCGACCGCGCCCTCGCCAATCCCCGGCTCGCGACGGCCATGGAGCGCGCGCTGCCGTCGTTCCGTTCCAAGCGGGCCGCGCGTATCACGGAAGTGGACTGGGAGACGCTGCGCGCCGATCTCGTCGACCGCAAGACGCGCGCGATCGAGGATCTGCCCGCGCTCATCGAGCGCTTCACCCTCGAGGCGGAAGCCGTAGGAGCGCACGTGTATCGCGCCGCCGACGCGGACGAAGCGCGGCGCATCGTCACGGGATTGTGCCGAGCGAAGAAGGCGAAGCTCGTCGTCAAATCGAAGTCGATGGCCACGGAAGAGATCCACCTCAACGAGCACCTGGCGTCGCAGGGCGTCACCGCGGTCGAGACGGACCTCGGCGAATGGATCCTGCAGCTCGCGGGCGAGAAGCCTTCGCATCTCATCGCGCCGGCGATCCACAAGACGCGTGAAGAGATCGCGACGCTGTTCTCGAAGGTCGTCGGCCATCCCGTCGACAGCGATCCCGCGGCGCTCGTGGCCGTCGCGCGCACCGAGCTGCGCGACAGCTTCCTGAAGGCCGACATCGGCATCACGGGCGGCAACGCGCTCATCGCGGAGACCGGGACGCTCGTGCTGGTCACGAACGAGGGTAACGCCGACCTCGCGACGAGCCTGCCGCCGGTGCACATCGCGATCGTCGGTATCGAGAAGATCGTCCCGACGCTGGATGACGCCGTGGCGGTGCTGAAGCTCCTCGCGCGCAGCGCGACCGGCCAGAAGCTCTCGACGTACACGCAGTTCATCACCGGTCCGTCACGCTCCGCCGACATCGAGCTGACGCTCCAGATCGGCGTGCACGGCCCCAAGGAGCTGCACTTCGTCCTCCTCGACAACGGCCGGACCGCGATGCGCGAGGACCCGCACCTGCGCGACGCCCTTCGCTGCATCAAATGCGGCGCCTGCAGCAACGTCTGCCCGTCCTATCAGGTCGTCGGCGGGCACGTGTTCGGCCACATCTACACGGGACCCATCGGGCTCGTCGTCTCACCCGCTCATCACGGGATCGACAGCGTCGCGTACGAGCAGGGCATGTGCATGGGGTGCAACGCCTGCGACACGGTCTGCCCCGTGGGCATTCCGCTCGCGAGCCTCATCAGCGACGTCCGGGCGAAGGCGGTCGAGCGCACCGGCCTCGGCCTCGTGAAGCGCGTCGGGCTTTCCCAGTGGACGAGTCCGCAGCGTATCGACCGCGCGACCGGCTGGATCTCATTGCTGCAGCGGCCGTTCCAGCGCGGCAGCCTGGTCCGGCTCCCATTCGGCCAGGTGTCGAAGGAGAAGAGCCTGCCCGCCGTCTCCGATCGCCCGCTGCACTACCGCGCGCGCGAGGTCGCGCAGACGAATCCCGCCGACCCGTCCTGCCGCGTCGGCCTCTTCCCCTCCTGCCTGGTCGATCGTCTGCTCCCGAACGCCGGCTTCGCGGCCGCCCGCGTGCTCCAGTCCCTCGGCAGCGAGGTACAAATCGTCGAGGGCCGCCGCTGCTGCGGCCTGCCCCATCTCAACAGCGGCGACCGGCAGAGCGCGATCACCATGGCGAAGGAGGCGATCGCGGCTTTCGAGAAGATCGAAGCGGACACGATCGTGGCGCCGTCGTCGTCCTGCGCGATCACCGTGGCACAGGATTACACGCGGCTCCTCGAGGACGACGCAGACTGGCACGAGCGGGCGGTGCGCCTGTCGGAGCGGATCGTCGCGTTCACGCCGTTCGCCGCGCGGCTCGCGCGCACGACCGGGATCACCGGGCGGCGGCTGGGGCTACGCGCGACCTACCACGACGCCTGCCAGTCCGCGAACGTGCTCGGCGTGCACGACGAGCCACGCGCGCTCCTGCGGGACGTCGCGGGTGTCGAGCTGATCGAGATGGCCGAGTCGAGCGTTTGCTGCGGCTTCGGTGGGACGTTCTCGTTCGAGTACCCCGAGGTCGCGGCGCGAGTCCTCGAGCGCAAGCTCGCGAACGTCGAGGCGACCGGCGCCGACCTGCTCATCACCGACAACCCCGGCTGCCTCACCCATCTCAAGGGCGGCCTCGACGCGCGTGACCGTCCGATCCGGGTCCGCCATCTCGCGGAAGTCCTGTGGGAGTCGCTCGCCTAACGAGGCGCGGCGGCGGTCAGGTGCGCGCGCGCAGCTGAGGGACGGTCAGGAGCACGGCACCGAGCGCGACGAGCACGATGCCCGCGCTCGACGCGATGGCCAGAGGCGTGCCGACCAGCACGGCGAGGCCGCCCAGGAGCGGGCCGTTGATGACGCGCATCCCCTGCGTGCCGAACGAGTAGGCCCCCATCACGCGGCCGCGGATCCGGTCCGGCGCGGAGAGCTGGAGCGTCGTGTTGATGAGCGACTGCGCGAGCACGGCGGACCCGCCCACGACGAACATGAGCGCGAGCGCAACGGGATAGCCGGAGGAGAGGACGATGAGCAGGATCGCGAGCATCTCCGCCATCGCCGCGAGCGAGATGAAGAGCCCGAGGCGGCGCCGCTCCTTCATGTACGCGAGGTAGATGGCGGCGGTGATCGCGCCGACGCCGCTTGCCACCAATAGGAACGGATACGCGAGCGGGATCGAGGGGAACCGCTCCGCGGCGAAGACCACGAGCAGCTGGTTGAACGTGTGGCCGAGGAAGATGACGGTCAGCATCTCGATCGCGATGAGCGACGCGAGCTGGGTCCGCTGGCGGACGAAGCCGACGCCCTCGCGCAGCGCGACGATCACCGGCTGCCGCTCGCGCTCGTGCAGCGATCGCACGCGGACGGCGGCGAGGAAGACGAGCAGCGGGATGAACGTGAGGGCGTTCACGAGGAAGCCCCAGCCCGCTCCGAAGGCGAGGAAGACGAACCCCGCGATCGCGGGTCCGATCACCTGCGAGAACTGCTGCGCCGTCGACTGAAGGCTGACGGCCGAGAGCAGCCGGTCGCGGCCGACCATCGAATGGACGAGCGTCTGGCGCGCCGGATTGCCGATCGCTCCGGCGAACCCGTGGACCAGAAGCAGACCGAAGATCCACCAGGTCGTGACGATGCCCGTCAAGGTCGCGACGGCCACGCCGACGGCAGCCGCGGCGAGCAGGAGCTGCGAGACGATCTGGACCTTGCGGTTGTCGTAGCGGTCGGCCAGCGTGCCGCCGTAGAGCGAGAAGATCGTGAACGGGATCCAGTGCGCGAACACGGTCATCCCGATCCAGAATGGCGCGCCCGAGATGCCGACGAGCTGCACGATGAGGTAGCCGCGGATGACGTTCTCCATGCCGTCGCCGGTGCTCGAGATCCAGCCGAGGATCCAGTACCAGCGGAAGATGGGGACCTCGAGGGCCGCGAAGCGGGCCTTCGGCGCGATGGCGACCGGACCGCCGTCGGCCGTCGCGCCGACGACGGCCGCCGTTTTCGTGTCGAGTGCCTCGGCCATCAGGTCGAGATTAGGGCTTAGGGCGTCAAGAAGGTCTGCGTGAACATGCGGCCGTACGGGCCGGCCGAGATCACGCCGATCCCGATCCGCGTGAACTCGGGACGCAGGATGTTCTCGCGGTGGCCGGGACTCTCCATGAGCCCGCGGTGCGCGACCGCGACCGAGTGCGCGTACGCCAGGTTCTCGCCCGCGCGGTGATACGTGATGCCCGCCGCGGTCATGCGATCGAACGGCGACCCGCTCACGGGCGAGTCGTGACCGAAGTACTTGAGCCGGAACATCTCCTCGGAGTGCGCGCGCGCGACCGGTACGAGCCGCGGATCGAGCTCGAGGGCCGGCAGCCCCACGTTCGTGCGCTCCTCGTTCACGAGCGAGAGCATCTGCCGTTCGGCTTCGGGATCGGCCTCGAGCGCGAGGTTGTCGGGAAGGTCGAGCGTCTGCCGCTCGTTCTCTCCCAGCCGAGTGACGAACAGTGGCGCGCCATCGCGTTCGGTCGCGAGCGCTCCGAGGTATGGCTGGAGCGCGGCGATCTCCGACACGAGCACCCGTGCCGCGCGCGAACCGTCGATGGCCGCGCGAACGTCGTTCCCGACCGGGAGCACCAGGAGCGCGGCAAGGCCGACCGCGGCGATGAGCAGCGTGCGACCCACCGCCGGGAAGATGCCGAGCACGCGATCGAGCGCCGCGAGCAGCCGGCTTCGATGGACGACAAGGATGATCGGCCGCACGAGCGTGCCGCCGACGAACGCGAGGGCCGTCTCGACGGCCAGCAGCAGGCCGACGAAGACTGCGGCGCGCGCCAGCGGTCCGGGCAACGGCGTAGCCGACGACACCAGCGACGAGACCGGACCCTGCAGCGCAAGCGCGATGACGAGGGCCACGACCCAGCTCACCAGGCCGTACGTCGTCGCGATGAAGCCGGCACGCAGACCGGTGACGACGGCGAGCGCGACGAGCGCCACGAGCAGGAGGTCGACGGCGTTCATGACCGCGGTCCGGCGTCGGTCAAGCTATGCCGCGCAGCTCACCGGTCGTGAGCATCTCGCGCAGGTAGCGGCCGGTGTAGGACCGGCGAACCTTCGCGACCTGCTCGGGCGTGCCCTCGGCGATCACCTCCCCGCCGGCCTTGCCGCCCTCGGGACCGAGATCGATCACCCAGTCGGCGGTCTTCACGACGTCGAGGTTGTGCTCGATCACGACCACCGTGTTCCCCGCGTCGACCAGCCGGTGGAGCACCTCGAGCAGCTTCTCCACGTCGGCGAAGTGCAACCCGGTCGTCGGCTCGTCCAGGATGTAGAGCGTCCTGCCCGTCGCGCGGCGCGCGAGCTCGGTCGCGAGCTTCACGCGCTGCGCCTCGCCGCCCGAGAGCGTGGTCGCGGGTTGGCCGAGGTGGATGTACCCGAGCCCGACGTCGTTCAGCGTGCGGAGCTTCGACGCCACCGCCGGCACGTTGACGAAGAACTCCAGCGCCTCCTCGACCGTCATCTCGAGCGTGTCCGCGATGCTCTTGCCCTTGTAGTGGATCTCGAGCGCCTCCCGGTTGTAACGGCGCCCGCCGCACACCTCGCACTTGACGTAGACGTCGGGAAGGAACTGCATCTCGATCTTGATCGTGCCGTCGCCTTGGCAGGCTTCGCAGCGACCTCCCTTCACGTTGAAAGAGAAGCGTCCCGGCGTGTACCCGCGGAGCCGCGCCTCGGGCACCGCGGCGAAGAGGTCGCGGATCGGCGTGAACAGACCGGTGTAGGTCGCCGGGTTCGAGCGAGGAGTCCGCCCGATCGGCGACTGGTCGATGTCGATGACCTTGTCGAGGTACTGGATGCCCTCGATCGCGCGGTGCGCGCCGGGTCGCTCCTTCGCCCGCGACATGACCTGGGCGAGCCGCCGGTAGACGATGTCGTTCACCAGCGTGCTCTTGCCCGATCCCGACACGCCCGTGATCGACACGAAGACGCCGAGCGGGATCCGCACGTCGATCGACTTGAGGTTGTGCTCGGTCGCCCCGTGCACGAGGAGCGCTTCCTTGCGCGGCGTCCGCCGGTGCGCCGGGATCGGCACCCGGCGCTTGCCCGTGAGGAACTGGCCGGTGAGGGAGCGCGACTCGGCGAGGATCGCCTCGAGCGGGCCCTCCGCGACGACGTGGCCACCGTGCTCTCCCGCGCCGGGCCCGATGTCGATGACCCAGTCGGCGGTGCGGATGGTCTCCTCGTCGTGCTCGACCACGATCACCGTGTTCCCGATGTCCCGCATGCCGAGCAGGGTGCGGATGAGCTTGGCGTTGTCGCGCTGATGCAGCCCGATGGATGGCTCGTCCAGGATGTACAGCACGCCCATGAGCCCCGACCCGATCTGCGTCGCGAGGCGGATGCGCTGCGCCTCGCCGCCGGAGAGCGTCGTGGCCGCCCGATCGACGGTGAGGTAGTCGAGGCCGACGTCGACGAGGAACCCGAGCCGCGCGCGGATCTCCTTCAGCACCTGCCGCGCGATCTTCCGATCGCGCGCGTTCAGCGGACCTCTATCTCTCTCGAGGGCCGCGGCCCAGTCGAGCGCCTCGGAGACGGTGAGCCGCGTGACGTCGACGATGCTGCGGCCCTGGATCGTGACCGCGAGCGTCTCTGGCCGCAGCCGAGCGCCCTTGCACACGGGGCAGGGCCGCTCGCTCATGTAGCGCTCGATGTCCTGCCTGATGTACTCGCTCGTCGTTTCACGGTGCTGGCGCTCAAGCCACGGGATCACGCCCTCCCACTCGACCTCGTACGAGCGGCGGACCCCGCTGCGATTCTCGTAGCTCAGCTTGAGCGGGCCGTCGATCCCGTGGAGGATCGCGTCGCGCGCCTTGGCCGGCAGGTCCTTCACCGGCGTCGAGAGCGAGAACTTCATCCGCCGCGCAACGCCGTGCAGCGCGGCCATGCGATACGCGGCTGTGCCGCCCGTCTTGTGCCACGGGAGGATGGCGCCCTTGTCGATCGACAGGTCGGGGTTCGCGAACACCAGCTCCGGATCGGGCTCGAGCTTCGTGCCGAGCCCTGTGCACGCCGGACACGCGCCGTGCGGCGAGTTGAACGAGAACGTGCGCGGTTCGACCTCTCCGATGGAGAAGTCGCCTTCCGGGCACGCGAGGCGCTGGGAGAACACGCGCTCAGGAATGGCCCCGTCGCTTCGCTCCGCAGGGGCCCCTGCCCCTGCTCCCGCGACGACGATGAGGCCCTCGCCGAGACGGAGGGCGGTCTCCACGGAATCGGTCAGGCGGCCACGCTCGGACTCGGCGTCGGCGCGCTTCACGACGAATCGATCGACCACGACCTCGACGGTGTGCTTGCGCATCTTGTCGAGGGTGAAGTCGTCGCTCAGCTCGCGGACGGCGCCGTCGACACGGACGCGCGCGAATCCTCCACGCCGGGCGGTCGCGAAGAGCTGCTGATGCTCTCCCTTCCGGTCGCGCACGAGCGGCGCGAGGATGAGGAGCCGCGAGCCGTCCGGATAGGACGAGATCTGGTCGACGATCTCCTGGACCGTCTGAGCCACGATCGGCAGCTTGTGCACCGGGCAATGCGGGACGCCGATGCGCGCGAACAGAAGGCGCAGGTGGTCGTAGATCTCGGTCACCGTGCCGACGGTCGACCGGGGGTTGCGCGTGGCGCCCTTCTGGTCGATCGACACCGCCGGCGACAGGCCCTCGATGAAGTCGACGTCGGGCTTCTCCATCTGGCCGAGGAATTGCCGGGCGTACGCGGACAGCGATTCGACGTAGCGACGCTGACCCTCCGCGTAGATGGTGTCGAAGGCGAGCGACGACTTTCCGGATCCGGACAGGCCCGTGATGACGACGAGCCTGTCGCGCGGGATGCGCACGTCGATGTTCTTGAGGTTGTGCTCGCGGGCGCCCTTGACGAGGATGTGATCGAGCGGCACGGCGTTACGCGTTCAACGAGCGGATGTCGCGCAAGCTCATGCCCGCGAACCCTCAGAGACGTTCCCCGAGCGGAAGTCGCGCACCAGCAATCTGAGGTACACGAGCCAGATCGGGAGAGCGACGATCCCACCGCCCAGAGAATCGGCGGCGGACCGGAACGTGTTCGGTGTCGCCGCGAGCAGCGCGTTGCTGAGCACCTGGTAGATCCCCGCGGGCAGGAGCACGAGCGTCGCAAGGCCGAAGGTGACGGTCCCGATCATGAGGTACATGCGCCACTGTGGCGAGGACGGCGGATCCGCGAGCCCGCGGCGCGCGTAGAAATGAACGCCCCAGAACAGCGCGCCCGCAACGGTGTTCGTTACGCCCCGGATGAGATCCTCGTCCCGGCGCCGGTCCACCTGCAGCTTCTGAGCGACGCGCTGCTGCTCGAGCTGCTCAGGCGTCGGCTCGACACATCCCTTGCCGACCGCATCGGGCGGACAGTGGAAGGTGAGTGAGGCGACCGGTCCCGGCCCTGGCCCGCCGTAGATGAGCTCGTTGCCGACCGCGTTCGCCAGCGCGAAGTTCACGACGCTGCCCAGGCCGATCGTGAAGATCACCACCGCGGCGAGGGAGGCGATGTACACGTAGAGCCGCAGCAGCGTGCGGGGATCGAACGCGATGGCCTCCCGGCCGCGAGAGAACATGTATGCCGCGGCGATGATCAGCGCGACGAGGACCGCGATCGGCACGAGGACGCCGACGATCATCGGCGGTACCGGCGCGTGCGGCCGCGCATGACGCGCTTCGTCGTACGCGGCGGTCCAGCCTCGCGCGCGAGCACGGCAACGCCGTCTTCGTCGAGCGATGCGGGGCCGGCCTGCAGGACGAGCAGCCCGCGCAGATCGACGATCTCGTCCCGGAGCGCCGCGGCCTTCTCGAACTCGAGCTGCTTCGCCGCTTCCTTCATCTGCGACTCGAGCTCCTTGACCAGGCGCACGAGCTGGTCCTTGGGGAGGTCTCGACCGCGGATCGGGCGTCCTTCGGCGATCGGGACGCCTGCGCTCTCGTACTCGCCCTCCTCCTCCGCGACCTGCCGCAGGCGCATGCCGACGTCGCGGATCGCCTTCACGATGCTGGTCGGCTCGATCCCGTGCTCGCGGTTGTGCTCGACCTGGATGGCGCGCCGCCGCATGGTCTCGTCGATCGCCGCGCGCATCGAATCGGTCTGGCGGTCGGCGTACATGATCACCCGGCCCTCGAGGTGCCGCGCGGCGCGTCCGATCACCTGGATGAGCGAGCCGCGCGACCGGAGGTAACCCTCCTTGTCGGCGTCGAGGATGGCGACGAGGGTGACCTCCGGTAGGTCGATGCCCTCGCGCAGCAGGTTCACGCCGACCACGACGTCGTACACGCCGAGACGCAGGTCGCGCAGGATCTCGACGCGCTCGAGCGTCTCGACCTCGGAGTGCAGGTAGTGGACCTTGATGCCCATCTCGAGGAGGTAGTCCGAGAGATCCTCGGCCATCTTCTTCGTGAGCGTCGTCACGATCGACCGCTGCCCGAGCCGCACGCGTTCGTTGATCTCGTGCAGGAGGTCGTCGATCTGGCCGGCGGTCTTCCGGATCTCGACCTCCGGCTCGACCAGCCCCGTGGGCCGGATGATCTGCTCGACGAAGTGGGACGGCCCGCCGACCTTCTCGGTCTCGTACGGGCCCGGTGTCGCGGACACGTACACGGTCTGATCGAGTCTTTCCTCGAACTCCTGGAACGTCAGCGGCCGGTTGTCCTTCGCGCTCGGAAGGCGGAAGCCGTAGTCGACGAGGATGTCCTTCCGCGCCCGGTCGCCGCCGAACATGCCGCCGACCTGGGGGATCGACATGTGCGACTCATCCACGAACGCCAGGAAGTCCGGCGGGAAGTAGTCGAGGAGGGTCCACGGCCGGCTCCCGGCGGGCCGGCGCGCGAGGTGGCGCGAGTAGTTCTCGATGCCGGCGCACGTGCCGGTCTCGCGCATCATCTCGAGATCGAAGTTCGTTCGCTGCCGCAGCCGCTGCGCCTCGAGCAACCGGCCCGCACCGTCGAGCTCCGCGACGCGCTCCTCGAGCTCGACCTCGATGTCCTTGATCGCCTCCAGCAGCTTCTCCCGCGGCGTCACGAAGTGGCGGGCCGGATAGATGTCGACGCGATCGCGCTCCGCGAGCACCTCGCCGGTCAGTGGATCGAGCTCGGTGATGCGCTCGATGACGTCGCCGAAGAACTCGACGCGCACGGCGAGCTCCTCATAGGCGGGGTGCACCTCGAGCGTGTCGCCGCGCACGCGGAACGACCCACGGACGAAGTTCACGTCATTGCGCTCGTACTGGATGTCGACGAGATGCCGGAGCACGGTGTCGCGACGGTGTCGCTCGCCCTTCGTGAGGCGGACCGTCACGGCGCCGTAGTCGACGGGCGCGCCGAGGCCGTAGATGCACGAGACGGACGCGACGATGACCACGTCGCGGCGCTCGAACAGCGCGCGCGTCGCCGAATGGCGCATGCGGTCGATCTCCTCGTTCCGCGAGGAGTCCTTCTCGATGTACGTATCCGACCGCGCGATGTACGCCTCGGGCTGGTAGTAGTCGTAGTAGGAGACGAAGTACTGGACCGCGTTCCGCGGGAAGAAGTCTTTGAACTCTCCGTAGAGCTGTGCCGCGAGCGTCTTGTTGTGCGCGAGCACCAGCGCCGGTCGGCCCGCCTCGGCGATGACCTTCGCCATGGTGACCGTCTTGCCGGAGCCGGTCACCCCGAGGAGGACCTGATGAGGCTCCTTCCGCTCGAGGCCGGCGAGGAGAGCCGCGGCGGCGTGCTCCTGGTCGCCCGCGAGCGGCCACGGCAGCTGCAGGTCGAAGCCCGCGTTACCACGCGGGCGATCCATTGGAACTTGGAGAAGGTCGCTACTGGAGCTCATGGGCCTCTTCCGGGGATGATAGAACTAACGTTCGGTGGCTCCCCCGCCACCCACGGATAACCCATTCTAGGGGCGCCCGTTGTACCGTCAGCGCCCGGACATCTGAAGGAGGAACGTGGAAGACCGCTCTCGCCGGCGCGCCCGCCTGATCCTGATCGTCGGAGTGCTCATGGCGCTCCTGGCCGGCCTCGGCACGTTCTTCCTCGCTTCAGGCTCCAAGACCGAGGCGCCCCCGGCCGTCCCCACGGTCGGCGTGCTCGTCGCGGCGCGCGAGATCGCGGCGCGGACGGTCGTGTCAGCCGCTGACCTCAGGATCGCTCAGGTCAATGCCGACGCCGTACCGCCGACCGCGCTGAAGGAGTCGAAGGACGTCGTGGGCAAGATCGCGACGCTGCCCATCAGCACCGGCGAGTTCATCCTCCCGACCAAGTTCGCCGCGACCGCGGCGGCGGCGTTCACCGTCTTCCCACCTAACGAGCAGCCGCAGCCGGGGCAGCCGATCCCGCCCGGCAGCCCGAATTACCGCGCCATGAGCATCACGGTGCCCGATGCCAACGCCGTCGGCGGCGCGGTACAGGTCGGCGACCTCGTCGATGCGATGTACACCGTCACGCTCGATCCCACGAAGTTCAGCGGACCGGTCAACCCGAACCGCATCGCCGACCCATCGGTGAAAGTTGCGCTCGAGCGGCTCCCGATCATCGCCAAGGCAGGCAGCGTGTACACGATCCGCGTCGACGCCGAGACGGCGGAGCGCATCCAGTACCTGCAGGCATCAGGCGCTCAGCTCGCCTTCCTGCTTCGCGCCGCACAGGACGACCGGGCTGCCAAGACGCAGGGCGCGACCTTCGCGCCCGTTTACCAGCTGTACCAGTTCAAGATCCCGGAGAAGGTCGCTCCCGCTCCCTGATCCTGGCGAACGACTCGACGACCTGCACGCGCGTCGCCTCCCGATCGCCGTCGTTCACGATCACGACATCCGCCGCAGCGCGGAACGCGGCCTCGTTCGCCTGATTGAGCAGGCGCCGCGCTGCCTCCTCTTCGGGGATGCCGCGGTCCGCCAGACGTTGGAGTGCGAGCTCGCGCGGCGCAAGCACGACCCAGACCCGATCGCACACGCGACGGAGCGATGTCTCGAGCAGCTTGATCGCCTCGACGACCATGATCGCGTCGTCGGGCAGCATCTTGCGCGCCTCGAGGACGCGGGCGATCACGCGCGGATGGAGGATGCGCTCGAGCTGCTCGAGCTTGCGCGGATCGGTGAAGACGATGTCGGCGAGCTTCCTTCGGTCCACCTCTTTGTCCTCGCCGAGAATCGCGGTCCCGAACTGCTGGACGATGGCGCTGTAGCCGACCGTACCGCGCAGCTGCTCGTCACGCGCGATCGCGTCGGCGTCGAGGACTTTGGCGCCGAGCTCGCGGAGCATCCCCGCGACGGTCGACTTCCCCGCCCCCATCGGGCCCGTGAGGCCGATGACGAAGGCGCTCACGAGGCGTTCTTCTCCCATTCCTCGTAGAGCGCTCGCAACGCACCCTCAAGCGCGGCGTGCTCCTCGCCGATGCGGCGCGTCTCCATGTAGTTCCCCGCTTCGGCGATCTGCGCGACCTTCTTGGACAGCTGCTCGAGCTGGAGCTCCATAGCCGCGATGCGCGCTTCGAGTGCCCGGGTGCCCTCGACCTTGCGGACGGCGGAGGCACGCTTCGATGACCGCCCGCGTGTCGCCGGGTCGGGCGGCGTCGTCGCTCCGCCGCCACTCGTCGCCGGGCGGGGGGTGTCGTCGCGTAGCCGCCGAGGAGGGGAGCCCCCGCCCCCGGCACGACGCCGGCGGTCAGCGCCGCGAGCGGAGGCCGCGGGAGGGGACCCCCTCGGCGGCGAAGCGCCGACGCCCCCCGGCCCGGCGACCGCAACCCTCACAACTGGCCGCGCATCACCGCGCTGCAATGCCGTCCAGTTCCCCTCGTACGCCGTCAGCGCGCCGTCGCGGATCAGCCAGAGGTGCGTCGCCAGCTTGTCGATGAAGTAGCGATCGTGCGAGACGAACAGCAAGCTCCCGCCGAAGTCGGCCAGCACTTGCTCCAGCTGCTCACGCGCCGCGAGATCGAGATGGTTCGTCGGCTCGTCGAGCACGAGCAGATTCGCTTCACGCGCCGCGATCCGCGCCAGCGCGAGCCGGCTGCGCTCGCCACCAGAGAGGACCGCGATCTCCCGGAACACCTCTTCGCCGCGGAAGAGGAACCGCGCCAGGAGGTCCCGCGCCTCCTGCTCGCCGAGCCCGCTCGCCGAGCGCAGCGCCTCGAGCACCGTGCCGGTGCCGGTTAGCTCTATCTGCGCCTGAGCAAGGAACGCGACGCGCGCGGTCGGCGCGGACGATACGTAGCCCTCGATCGCGGGCAGCTCGCCGATCAGCGTCCGCACGAGCGTCGTTTTTCCCGCGCCGTTCGGCCCGACGACCGCGATGCGCGCGCCGCGATCGACGCGAAGCGGCGGCGTCCGTACCACCACACGGCCATCGTGTCCGACGGCGAGTTGCGTCGATTCGATGACCGTGTCGCCGGCGAGATGCGCCGCCTCCAGATGCCAGCCGTGCGTCCGCGCGCGCTCGGGCGCCTCGATGCGCTCCAGCCGCGCGAGCTTCTTCGCCCGGCCTCGTGACTCCTTCGAGCGCTGGCCGGCGCGGAAGCGCTCGATGAACTCCTCGGTCTTCGCGATCTCGATCGCCTGCCGGCCTGCGGCCTTGGCCTGCGCGGCCTCGCGCTCGGCCCGCTGCCGCGCGTAGTGCGAGTACGCGCCGCGGTACTCGACGACGGTGCCGCGCTCGAACGAGAGCGTGCGCGACGTCACGTGATCGAGGAACCAGCGATCGTGGCTCGAGGCCAGCGTGGTCGCGTCACGCTCTATCAGGAATTTCTCGAGCCACTCGAGCGCGGCGATATCGAGATGGTTGGTCGGCTCGTCGAGCAGCAGGATGTCCGGGTCGTCGAGCAGCAGGCGCGCGAGGCCCAGGCGCGTGCGCTCCCCGCCCGAGAGCGTTCGCGCCGGACGGTCGCGCAGCTCGTCGAGGCCGAGTCCGCCGAGGACGCGGGCCACCGTGCCCTCGAAGTCGTAGCCGCCGGCGTGCTCGAAGTGGTGCTGCGCGTCGGCGTACCGCCCGAGGGTCTCGGGATCGCCGCTCGCGACGCGCGCTTCGAGGTCCCGCAGCTCGGCCTCGAGCTCGCGCAGGTGCGCCGCCGCGCCGCGCGCGTGCTCCTCGACCGTGCCCTGGACCTCGGTCAGAAGCTCCTGCTCGAGGAATCCGATGCGCGTGCCGCGCGCGATCGCGACTCCGCCCGCATCAGCCTCGTCCACTCCCGCGGCGATGCGCAGCAGCGTCGTCTTCCCGCAGCCGTTCGGCCCCACCAGGCCGACGCGGTCGCCATGCGCGAGCCGGAACGAGACGTCGCTGAACAGGAGCCGGTCCGCATACCGCCGCGCGACCGCCTGGACGGATAGGACGCTCATTTCTCCGGTGGTCCCTTGCCGATCGCCGCGAGGGTCGCCTCTCGGACGCGATCAAGCGCGATGCCGTTCGCCACGAGGATGTGCGCGCCGACACTCCCCGCCTCGCGCACGAGCGCGAGCAGCAGGTGCTCCGTCCCGACGTGAGGGTGGCTCAGCGTGCGCGCCTCGTCGATCGCGAGCTCGATTACCTTCTTGGTACGCGGCGTGAGGTTGATGTCGCCCGGCGACGTCGGCGCCTGTCCCCGGCCTATGGCGCGCTCGAGGCCGTCGCGCGCCTTCGCCAGATCCAGGCCGAGCCCGGCGAGCACGCGCCCTGACGCGTCCTCGGTCTCGCGGACCAGGCCGACGAGAAGATGCTCGACGCCGATGTAGTTGTGGTTCATCCGGATCGCCTCGTCCTGTGCGAGCGCCATCACGTGCTTGGCGTGGTCGTCGAAGCGGTCGAACGGCCTGGAGGCGTGCCGTGGATAGTCGACGGTCTGCGCCATCCGGACGCTCCACTGGGCGCTCGGTGGAGCCGCTCGAGGCTCGTTTCCCCCGAGGATCGCGATGACGCGCTCGCGCAGCGCAGCGAGCGAGACGCCGAGCGATTCGAGGACTCCGGATGCGATCCCCTCTCCCTCGCGGACGAGCCCGAGCAGCAGGTGCTCCGGGCCGACGTGGTCCGCCCCGAGCTTCCGTGACTCGTCGATCGCCAGCTCGATGGCCTTTTTGGTCCGCGGCGACAGCGTGATCTCGGTGGGCGGCGGCGCCTCCGTGTTCCGCCCGATGACGAACTCGACGGCGGTCCGGACCTTGGACAGATCGACGCCCATGGACGCAAGTGCGCGGGCCGCCACGCTGTCGCCCTCGCGCACCAGGCCGAGGAGCAGGTGCTCTGTCCCGATGTAGTTGTGGCCGAGCCGGATCGCCTCGTCCTGCGCGAGGGCGAGGACGCGCTTCGCGCGGTCGTTGAAGCGGTCGAACGGTCCCATCAGTGGGGGCTCCTCGGCGCGCGCTGGCAGCGCCGGCAGTGGAAGGTGCCGCGGCCGCCGACGATGGTGCGCGCGATGGCGCGACCGCACCGCGGGCACGGCTCGCCCGCTCGGCCATACACCTCGAACTCCTGCTGCATGCGGCCCGCGTCGCCGCGGGCGTCGCGGTAGTCGCGGCTTGACGCGCCGCCGAAGCGGATGCCCTTGCGCAGCACCCAGCGCAGCGCCTCGTGCAGCCGCGCCACCTCGTCGGCTCGCAACGAGCCCGCGCTGCGCAGCGGATGGATGCGCGCGCGCCACAGCGCCTCGATCGCGTAGATATTGCCGATGCCGGCGATGCCCCGCTGATCCAGGAGCAGCGGCTTGATGGCCGCACGCCCGCGGCGCTTCAAGAAGTCGGCCAGCCAGCGCACGGTGAACCCGCGCGAGAGCGGCTCGATGCCGAGCATCGAGTACAGCGGCTCGCCGACGCGGCGCGTCCGCGGCGCGGCCCCGGACTCGATCGGCAGGTCCGCGACGTCGACCAGCGCCATCCGCCCGAACTTGCGGGCGTCCGAGTACGCGAGGCTCGCGCCGTCGGCGAAGGTGAGCGTGCCGCGGACGTGAGACACGGGGGCAAGAGCACTGCGCCCGGCTGCCACTCCGTTGACGTCGCCGTTCGAGGCGGACGCGTCCGTGAAGGAGAAGCGCCCCGTCATGCGCAGCGAGACGACGAGCGCGTCGCCGCCGGCCAGCTCGAAGACCACGAACTTGCCGCGGCGCCGCACGTCCTCGATGCGCCGGCCGGCGAGCCGCCTCGCGAACAGCTCAGCGGGCTCCGGTTCGGTCAGCCGCACCCACTCGCTACGGAACTCGCTGACGGTCCGGCCGACGACCATGCCCCGCAGCTGGCGGGCGATCGTCTCGACCTCAGGAAGCTCGGGCATGTGCGGGCTCGGCCAAAGTGGTCATCTCGTCCCAGTTCTCGCCGACGCGCACGTCGACCACGAGCGGGACGTCGAGCGGATACGCGCCGCCCATCTGTGTGCGCAGGAGCTCGGCCGTCTTCGCGATCTGCGACCGCGGGACCTCGAGGACCAGCTCGTCGTGCACCTGCAGCACGACGATCGCCGCGAGGTCGCTGCTGGCGAGCGCGCGGCGCACGCGCACCATCGCGATCTTCATGATGTCGGCGGCCGTCCCCTGGATTGGCATGTTGATGGCCATCCGCTCGGCCGCGCCACGCACCGCGCCGTTCGAGCTGGTCATGTCGGGGATGTAGCGGCGGCGCCCGAGGAGCGTCTCGACGTAACCCTGCTCGAGGCAGAACGCCTTCGTCTCGAGGACGTAGCGGCGCACCTGCCCGTAGCGCTTGAAGTACTCATCGATGAACGCGGCAGCCTGCTCGCGCGGCATGCCCATGCGCCAGGCGAGCCCGAAGTCGCTCATCCCGTAGACGATCCCGAAGTTGAGCATCTTCGCGACGCTGCGCTGATCGCGCGTGACCTGGTCCTCCGGGACGCCGAAGCCCGCGGCCGCGGTCCGGGTATGGATGTCCGCGCCAGCACGGAACGCGTCGATGAGTGCGGGGTCCTGCGAGACGTGCGCGAGCACCCGCAGCTCGATCTGCGAATAGTCCGCGGCGACCAGGACGTGGTCCGGAGGCCCGGCGACGAAGGCGCGACGGATGCGCCTGCCGAGCGGGGTGCGAATCGGGATGTTCTGCAGGTTCGGGCTCCGGCTCGAGAGCCGCCCGGTGGACGCGACGGTCTGGTCGAACGTCGTGTGGACGCGGCCGGTCTCGGGATCGACGAGCGACGGTAGGGCTTCGGCGTACGTGGAGCGGAGCTTGTCGACCTCGCGGTACTCGAGGATCTTGTCGACCACGGGATGCGCGCCGCGCAGCTCCTCGAGGACCGCGGCGTCCGTCGAGTAGCCGGTCTTGTTGCGGCGGCCACGCGGCAGCTTCAGCTCGCCGAAGAGCAGCGGCTCGAGTTGCTTGGGCGAGTTGATGGCGAACTCGTGGCCGACGGCCTCGTGGGCTTCGTGCTCGATCCGGGCCGCCTCGGCGGCGAATTCGCGCGCGAGGCCGGAGAGGTACGCCATGTCGACCGCTACGCCGGCCTCCTCCATCTCCACCAGCACGTCGACGAGCGGCAGCTCGATCTCGTCGAAGAGCTTGGCCAGGCCCAGCCGCCCGATCTCCTCGCGGAACAGCTCGCCGAGGCGCTCCGTCGCGACGGCCGCGGCACCGGCCCGGGCAAGCCGGTCGTCGAGCGTCGTCACGCGATCCTTATGCGAGCGGTCCGGCACGGGCAGCGCCGGCACCTCGAGATGCAGCCGCTCGGTCGCGAGATCATCGAGGAGATGCTGGCGCCGGCTCGCGTTCACGAGATACGACGCGACCATCGAGTCCATCATGATGCCGTCGAGATCGGCCGACGCACGGCGCAGCGCGCGCCGCGCGGTCTTCGCGTCGTGGACGGTCTTCGGGATCGCCGGATCGCGCAGAAGCGCCGCGAGCTCGCTCGGGACCGTGCCTGCGATCGGGAGGTAGTGCACCTCGCCCGCCGCGCTGAGGCCGAGCCCGACGAGACGCGGATGACGCTCGCTCTCCACGTCCGCGTAGAGCGCGAGCGTGCCGGCGGCGCGTACGGCCGCGACAACACGTGGAACGTCGGTGTGCGCGAGCAGCGTCGCCGCCGGCTCGGCCGGCGCCGTTGGAGCCTCGGGCTCGAGGCCGAGCGTCATCTGACCGCCGCGACCGGACGCGGCGGACGCGGTCGGTGCCGCCGTGTTGCCGTCGGCCGGCGGCAGTCGCGGGATGAGGCTGCGGAATTCGAGGTCGCGGAAGAGCTCGATGACCGTGGCCCGGTCGTACGCGCCGCGGCGCGTGCGGTCGAGCTCGAGCGTGACCGGAAGGTCGGTGACGATGCGCGACATCTCGCGGCTATGCAGGACCTGCTCGCGTTTCTCCTCGAGCCCGGCGCGCAGCTTGGGCGTGAAGCGGGTGAGGTCGGCGTAGACGCCCTCGACGCTCCCGTTCTCGGCGATGAGCTTGGCCGCGGTCTTCTCGCCGACGCCGGGGACACCGGGGATGTTGTCCGTGGTGTCGCCCTTCAGCGCCTTGTAGTCGACCATCTGGTCGGGGCGGAGGCCGAAGCGCGCGTGGATCATCGCCTCGTCGTACACGACCGTGTTCTGGAAGCCCTGGCGGGTCGTCATGAGCTTCGTTCGAGGCGTGACGAGCTGGAGCGTGTCGAGATCCCCAGACAGGATGATCGTCTCGAGCCCGAGCGCCTCGGCCTGCTTCGCCAGCGCGCCGATCACGTCGTCCGCCTCATAGCCGGGAAGCGAGTACATCGGGACGCCGAACTTCTGCAGGAACTCCTTGCAGCGCTCGAACTGCGGCCGCAGGTCGTCGGGCATCGGCTTGCGCGTCGCCTTGTAGGTGGCGTCGCGCTCGTGCCGGAAGGTCGGGATCGGGAGGTCGAAGGCAGCGGCGATGTGGTCGACGTGCACCTCTTGGATCGCCTTCAAGAGGATCGAGGCGAAGCCGAAGGCCGCGTTCACGAGCTCGCCCTTCGTCGTCGTCAGGGGAGGAATCGCGAAGAACCCCCGGTAGATGAGGCTGTTCGAGTCGATCAGCAGTAGGCGCTCGGGCATGACCTGAGTATGGTCGCTAGGCGGCGTTCGCCCTCCGGTGCGCGACGAAGGTGACGAGCGCGCTCGCGAGCGCGAGGGCGAGCCACAACAGCGGAGTCGGGCCGAGCTGCGCGCCGGTCGGCTCGGCGACCCCAAAGCTCACCGCGACGCTCGGCACCGGTGCTCCGGCCGTGGCGCCTTGCCCCGCCGGTGTTGACGACGCGGCCGCGGCCCCCGGGCCGGACGCCCCGCTGCTCGTTCGCGCGGCGTCCTGGAGCGCGTTCGGCTGCGGCGAGACGGCTGTGACCTGAGGCGCGGCGAAGCCGAACGAGGCCGCCGGCGCTGGCGCGGGCGACGCGAGGCCACGCACACTCGAAGGTGCGCCCGTCGCCGCCAGCTCCTTGGGGGCCGCAGGCTGTGCGGCCCTCGTACCGGCGCCCGAGAGCGGACCGAGGAGCGATTCCCTGCCTCCGCCGCCCAGGCCGGTCGCCAGCGCGGCGGACGCGATGAAGACGAGTACGAACAGGCCCGACGTCACCGCCGCGAGCGAGCGCACCGGGCGGACCCACGCCGGCACGACGACCAATCGCGGCACGAGCGAGCGCGACGGACGTGCGGCGGGCACGGTCGCGAGCAGCCGCGCCGTCGCGCGCAGCTCGGCGAGCTGGCGCCGGCACCTCTCGCATCCGGCCAGGTGCGATTCGGCGGCCGCTCGCTCCGCCGGCTCGAGCGCGCCGTCGAGGTAGGCGGACAGGCTGGGACCGAGATGATCCATCACTGATTCCAACGCGCCAACGGCCGCGCGGGTTCCCGACTCTCCGCGTCTCGGTCGCCCGCCACGGGCGTGTGGACTCCCTTCACCCCGCCGACCCCGTCCAGCCGCGGGCGACGAGCGCGTTCCTCACCGCGAGGCGACCGCGATGGATCCGGGACTTCACCGTGCCGATCTGGGTCGCCGTGATCCGCGCGATCTCCTCATAGTCGAAGCCTTCGACGTCCCGCAGAAGGAGCACCGCGCGCTGCTCGGCGGGCAGCGTCGCCAGCGCGATCTCCACGACCGCGATCGCCTCGCGATCGCCGGCAAGCGTCGCGAGATCCGGGCCGGCCGCGGCGGGCTCGGCCCACGTCGGCTCGCCTTCCTCGTCCGCCGGCTCGAGCGGCAGCTCGCCACGGCGCCGCCGCGCGCGGATCAGATCGATGGCGCGGTTTGTCGCGATGCGAAAGAGCCACGCGCGGAACGATGTCCCCTCGAACGCGGCGATCGAGCGCCATGCGGACACGAACGCGTCCTGTACGACATCCTCCGCGTCTGCTCCCGGGCCCAGGATCCGAGCGACGTGCGCGTACAGGGCGCGCTCGTGCTCGCCCGCGAGCGACTCGAACGCTTTTGGATCGCCGCGCCGAGCGCGGTCTAAGAAAGCGCTCGCTCCCTCGGCAGCAACTCGGCTCACGATGCGGCCGCCATCTCCCGTGGCGTTGTGTACTGTCTTTCGCCAATGCCCGACGGGACGAGGAAGCGCGTCGTTGTGATCGGCGAGGACGACGAGCCGATCGCGACGCTCCTACAGGAATCGATCAACGACGAGCCGGGGTACCAGGCCGTGGTCGTCTCCGACGGCGCGATGATCATCGAGACGCTCCGGGCCGTGCAAGCCGATCTCCTCATCCTCGACATCATGATGCCCGGGCTCGACGGCTTCGAGGTCTACGACCGCGTGCGGGCGGATGCGCAGATCGGCCGTATGCCGGTGCTCTTCTTGACCGCGGCGGCACAGCAATACGACGCTCAGCTGAAGGCGCGCACCATCACCGACGTCGTGTCGAAACCGTTCGATCTCAACCAGCTCGTCGACCGCGTGCGCACGTTGTGCCCGACCCGTGACCTCGCCACGAAATAGAGGTACCTGCGGCGCCCAGCACGCGGGATAGTCCGGCCGACCGTCGCCGCTACGCCGACCTCGCGACCTTCGCCGCCGAGACGGTGCGCGCCGTCGGCGACGCGATCGTGGTCGGCAACGTGGGCATCGTCACGCGCAAGCGTGGCCGCGCGAACTTCGCCACCGAGGCCGACCACGCCGCCGAGCGCGCGATCGTCGAGCGGCTGACCCGCCACGATCGCGGCGTGCCGGTGCTGGCCGAGGAGAGCGCACGCGACGAGCTGCGGAAGAGCGAGCGCCTGTGGGTCGTCGACCCGATCGACGGCACGCTCAACTTCAGCAGAGCGATCCCCTTCTATTGCGTCGCCATCGGCTACGTGGAGGCCGGTCGCGTGCGCGCGGCGGCCGTCCACGCCCCCCGGCTGCAGGAGACGTTCGTCGCGGCGGAGGGGGCCGGAGCGACGCTGAACGGCGTCCCCATCTCGGTCTCGTCCACGAGGCGCGTGTCGGAGGCTTTCGCGGTCACGAGCCTCGCGTTCAAGGCGACGTCGCGCAAGGACTCGCGCTTCGTCGCGCTGAATGCGAGCGTCGCGCGCCTGCGCGTCATCGGCTCGGCGGCGCTCGAGATCTGCTACGTCGCGATGGGACGCCTCGATCTCTTCGTGCACGAAGCGCTCCAGCCGTGGGACGTGGCGGGCCCGCAGCTCGTGGCCCGCGAGGCCGGCGCGGCGGTCCTCGCGCTCAGGACCGGCGCGGACGCGGCGTGGGACGAGCGTCAGGTGATCATCGGCAATCCTGCGATCGTGAAGGATGCGCTCCGTGTCATGCCGCTCGTCCGCCCTAAGCGCGGCTGATCTCGCTCGCCAGTCGATTTCGGCGCGCCGTTCCGCGAGAATGGTTGCAAGCCGGAGTGGCGTAACGGTAACCGCGACGGACTCAAAATCCGTTGGGCGCAAGCCCGTGAGGGTTCGAGTCCCTCCTCCGGCACCGTCTCCTAGGTGGTGACGGGGATGAGTACGCGCACCGTGGTCCCCTTGTCGTCACCTTCGCTCTCGATCTCCAGCGCGCCGCCGTGGCCTTCCGCGACGAGCCGCGAGATGTAGAGCCCGACCCCCACGCCGGGGAACGTCGCGGCGCGGCCGCCACCGCGCGCGAACGCCTTGCGGCCGACGATCTCGAGGTCGTCCGGCGGGATCCCGATACCGGCGTCTCGGATCTCGATCACGGCGCTCCCGTCGCGCGCTCGCAGGCGGACATCGACTTCGCCGCCGCGCGGCGAGTACTTCACAGCGTTGCCGATCAGATTCATGAGCACCTGCTCGATGCGAGCCGGGTCGGCGCGCACCACGAGGGAATTCGGGGCATCGACGGTGAGGCGATGACGGCCGTCCTCCGCCGCGGCGACGGCGTACTTCTGCACGGCATCGCGGACGAGCGGCACGAGATCGACCGCCGGTTCGAAGACGAGCTCGAACGTCCCCCGCCCCGCGCGCGACACCTCAAGCAGGTCGGTCACGATCCCGTTCATCCGTTCGACCTGCCGTTCGATCGTCGCGAGGTTGCGGTCGAAGGAGTCGAGATCGAGCTCGCGGCCGCCCTCGCGCGACCGGCGCATGCGGGCGCGGAGGAGCTGCGCGAGGGCCTTGAGCGGCGTCAACGGCGTCTTCAGCTCGTGGGAAACGATCGAGAGGAACTCGTCGCGTTGCCGCTGGGCCTCGTCCCGCGCGCTCAGGTCGTGGAGGATCAGGATCGCCGCGGCGACCTCGCCGGACGATCCGCGCACCGGCGTGCTCACGGCTTCGACGGACCGCCGCTCTCCGGTCCGCGCGTTGCGCACCGAATGCTCCGAGCGATGCGCCTCGCCGCGAAGCGCCCGCGCCACCGGGCTCGCCGCCGGCGTGATCGGCTCGTCGGTCTTCGCGTCACGCACGTCGATGAGCGCGCGCAGCTCCGTATTCGTCCGAGGCACGTTGTCGAGACCGAGCAGGTCGCGTGCGGCCGGGTTCATCCGCGCCACGCGGTCGTCGGACGTGACGACGATCACGCCTTCGCCGAGCGCGTCGATGAGCGCGTCCTGGACGTCCTCGAGGGGCTTGGACCCGCGGCGCCCGGGCATGCCGAGAGTATGGGCGCCCGGACGGTCAGCGCAGCGAGCGGACGAGCTCGGGCAGGTCGGCCAGCCGGCGGATGAAGAGCCGGCATCCGGCCGCGCGGTAGCTCGCCTCGTCCGCGGCGGGACAGAGCATCACCGCGCGACCGCGGCCAAGCGACTGGACCATGCGCAGATCGTTCAGGGTGTCGCCCACGGAAACAAAGTCGACGGCGCCGAGGCGATCGACCACGGCGCGCAGCGCGGCGGGGTCCGGCTTGCGGCCGTCCTCGTCCGTCGCCACGACGGTCTCCGGCGGCAGCGGGATGCGCGCGCGCACCTGCTCCCAGTCGTCGAGCGTGCGTCCCGTGACCACGCCGAACTTCGTGACTCCGAGCACGCGCAGCTCGGCGAGCAGCCCGTCGGAGAGCTGGATGGTCTCCATGTCGGCCAGACGATGCACGACGTTCACCCGCGGCTCGGCGCCGAAGCGCTCGACCGCGCGGGCGGTCCCGTTGTAGTGCTCCTCGAAGACACCGCGCACCTCGTCGTAGCTGAGCACGGCCTCCGGGCCGGCTCGCCCGCGAAGCTCACCGAGGGACAGGCTGGCGGCCGCCTCCGCGGGCAGCTCCGGCGAACCGATCCGCCAGCAGTACAGGCCGTAGCTCAGGTCCCAGTCGTTGTTCCAGTCGCCGAGTCGCTTGAACAGCTTCACCACATCGCGATCGATCCCGCCCGCGCGGTCCCCGAGGACCCAGCGCGCCGTGCGGACGACCGCCTCCACGTACGAGGCGTCGGTGTCGACGAGGACGCCGTCCACATCGAACACCACGGTGTCGATGCTCAGGCGGGCGACTCGACCGGCAGCTGCACGTCCACCGCGTCGCCGCCGATCTCGCGGACGAGCTCTGCGGCGAGCTCGGGCGACGGGCGCGCGCGCGAAGAGGTCGCGACGCGCCGCGTGCCCTGACCGGCGCGCGGTAGCTCGACGTACACGGGCGACGTGCCGGCATGGCGTTTCAGCACCTGCTGGATCCGCTGGAACAGCGCGATCGAGCGCTCGTAGTCCAGCGCCTCGCGAAACCGGATCACGATCTCACCGGTCGCGCGCGCGCCGTTCCCGTTGCCATGCCCGTTGCCGTTCCCCTCCCTGTGCCCGGCGGCGGTCTCACGCGGCGCGAACCGGCGCTTCTTCGCGAGAGCGGCGCGTATCTCGGTGCTCCGGCGCCCAATCTCCGCGATGCCCTCGTCGCTGAAGCGCACCGCCCACTCGCACAGCAGCTTCGGAGATTCGTCGCGCTGCTCGACGCGGGCGAGGAGCAGCAGGATCTCGTCATTGTTCCAGACCTCGTGCGTCGCCTCGTAAGTCCGCGGGAAGACCGTGACCTCGATCGATCCGGTCAGGTCCTCGACCTGCGCGAACATCATGAGGGCCTTCTTCTGCGTCAGGTGACGCCGAGCGCTCGTCACGACGCACGCGACCGTCACGAGGTCGTCGTCCGCCTCGCGCAGCTCGGCGACGTAGGCGATCCCGTCGACCTCGCCGATGCGCTGGGCGATCTCCTGCAGCGGATGGTCCGAGACGTAGATGCCGAGCAGCTCCTTCTCCCACGCCAGCAGGTCCTTGCGCGAGGCCTCGACGCCGCCGCCCGGTGCCGTGGGAGCGGCCGCGCCAAGGTCCGTCGCGGCGGCGAGGTCGAAGAGGCTGACCTGCCCGCTCGCGCGATCGCGCTGCTCGCGCTGCGCCGTCGAGAGGACGGCGTCGAGCCGGCCCAGCTGAGCGAGGCGCGGGCCGAACCCGTCGCAGGCGCCGGCCTTGATGAGCGACTCGAGGACGCGCTTGTTGTTGCGCTGAAGGTCGATCCGCGCGCACAGGTCGTCGAGCGATCGGTACGCGCCGCCCTCGTCGCGGGTCGCGACGATGTTCTCGATGGCCCCCGCGCCCACGTTCTTGATCGCTCCCAGTCCGAAGCGGATATCGCTCGTCGCAGGGGGCGAGCCTCCTGCCACCCCCATCTGGCTCCCGGTGACGACGAAATCGAACCGCGAGGTGTTGACGTCCGGCGGTCTCACGGTCATGCCCATGCGCCGGCACTCGGCGATGGCGATCGCGATCTTCTCCGCGTTCCCCATGTCCGACGACAGGACGGCGGTCATGTATTCGCCCGTGTAGTTCGCCTTGAGGTAGGCCGTGTGGTAGGCGATGAGCCCGTAGATGGCGGCATGCGCGCGGTTGAATCCGTACTGCGCGAACGGCTCGAAGTCGCGCCACACGCTCTCGATCACGTCGAGGGCCACGCCGCGCTCGGTCGCCTTCGCGACGAAACGATCGCGCTGTGCGTCCAGCTTCTCGCGGATCTTCTTGCGGATCGTGTAGCAGAGGACGTCGGCCTCTCCAAGGGTGAAGCCGGCGAGCGCCTGCGTCACCGCCATGACGTCCTCCTGGTAGACCATCACGCCGTACGTCTCCCGCAGGACCGGCTCGAGCGACGGATGCGCGTAGGTGACCGGCTCGTCGCCATGCTTCCGGCGGATGTACCGCTGGATGTACTCCATCGGTCCGGGCCGGAACAGCGCCACCATCGCCATCACGTCCTCGACCCGGTCCGGCTTGAGGTCGCGGATGTGGCGGCGCATGCCGGCGGACTCCAGCTGGAACAGGCCCGTCGTCTCGCCCGACGAGAGCAGCTCGAACGTCTTCTGGTCGTCGAGCGGGATCGACTCCCGCCTGATCTCGATGCCACGCTGGTCGCGGATGAGCTTCAGCGCGTTGTCGAGGATGGTGAGGTTCGAAAGACCCAGGAAGTCGAACTTCAGCAGGCCGAGGCGCTCGAGCTGCTTGTCCTCGAACTGCGTCTGGATCGACTCTGCCTTCCCCTTCGATCGCTCCAGCGGCACCAGGTCGGTCAGCGGCTCGCGAGTGATGACGACACCGGCCGCGTGCGTCCCGGTCGACCGGACCAGGCCCTCGACCTTCTCCGCGAGGTCGAGCAGCCGCTCGACCTCCGGGGCGGCGCTGAGCTCGCGCAGCTCTGCCACGAACCGCCTCGACTCGGCCAGCGGCGGCGCTGTCGGTCCGGTCGGGATGACCTTCGCGACCCGGTCCGCCTCGCCGTACGACATCCCAAGCACGCGCGCCACGTCTCGGACGGCGGCGCGCGCAAGCATCGTGTTGAACGTGACGATCTGAGCGACGTGGTCTGCACCGTACTTCTGCGTCACGTAGGCGATGACCTCGTCGCGGCGCGTGTCCATGAAGTCGACGTCGATGTCGGGCTGGGTGTAGCGCTCGACGTTCAGGAATCGCTCGAAGATCAGGCCGTAACGGAGCGGATCGATGTCGGTGAGGCCGATCCCGTAGCAGACCAGGCTGCCCCCCGCGGAGCCGCGGACGGCGGTGAGGATCTGCCGCTCCTGCGCGAAGCGGATGAAGTCCTGGACGATGAGGATGTACGCCGCGTAGCCGGTCTTGGAGATGATCGCGAGCTCGCGTTCCATGCGCTCGGTAAGCTCGGGCGTCATGCGCCCGTACTTCTGGGCGATCCCTGCTTCGGCCATGGCGCGCAGCTGCTCGTCGGGCGTGCGCCCGCCGGGCGCGATGAAGTGCGGAAGGCGCAGCTCGGTCGGCAGCACCAGGTCGCACCGCGCGGCGATGCGCACCGTGTTCTCGCGCGCTTCGGCGTCGTCGGGGAACAGCTCCTCCATCTGCGCCGCCGTCTTCAGATAGAGCTCGGGGTGATCGATCATCTTCAGTCGGTCGGTCTGGTCGACCGTCTTCCCCGACTGGATGCAGACCATGATGTCCTGCGCCTCGGCGTCTTCCGCGCGAACGTAGTGACTGTCGTTCGTCACGACGAGCGGTATGCCCGTCCGCCGCGCGACCTCGCGGATGCCGTCATTCGCGCGCCGCTGCTCATCGAGGCCGTGGTCGGACATCTCGAGGTAGAAGTTGCCTTCGCCGAAGAGCTCGGCGTGCTCCAGCGCGACCGTGCAGGCAGCGTCGATCCCATCGTCCTGGATCGCGCGCGAGACCTCGCCCTGCAGGCACGCCGAGAGCGCGATCAGCCCCTCGTGCTTCTCCCGCAGCAGCTCCTTGTCGACCCGCGGGCGGTAGTAGTAGCCCTCGAGATGCGCGCCGGTGACGAGCTGGACCAGGTTCCGGTACCCGGTGAAGTCCTTTGCCAGCAGCACGAGATGGAATGGCCGGCCGTGGCCCTCGCTGCGCGCGTCGCGGTCGAACCGGCTCTTCCGCGCGACGTACGTCTCGACCCCCACGATCGGGTTGATCCCTGCCGCGCGAGCGGCGGCGTGGAAGTCGACGGCGCCGTACAGCGCCCCGTGGTCCGTGAGCGCGAGCGCGGGCATACCGAGCTCCTTGGTGCGGGCGACGAGGTCGCGCAGCCGTGACATGCCGTCGAGAAGGCTGTACTCGCTGTGGGTGTGCAGGTGGACGAAGGCGCTCCCGCTCAATCAGCTCTCCCGCCGCACGAGGAAGCGCCGCGGCCAGGTCAGTCTAGCGGCTCAACGGACCGCCCTCGTGATGTTCACGACGACCGGACGGTGGTCCGAGGCCTTCGAATCCACGACGTGGCCCTGCGCCGGCGTGACGCCGATCCCCCACACGTAGTCGATGCGCTCGCGCGGCTGGTCGGACGAGAACGTGTCGTCCCGGGCGCCGCTGGAAAGACCGAGGTCCGCGAAGCCGGCCTGTCCGAGGAGCGCCATCTCGAGCGCTTCGGGCGTGGCGTTGCAGTCGCACGCGACGACCGCGGGCGGTGCGCCATCCCAATTCCGCAGGAGCGTCCGGATCTGCTCCTGCCGGATCGCGCTCGCGTCCGCGTGCTCGTCGAGATGCGTGGCGATGACGAGGACGTCCGCGACGCGCACGAAGAGGGCGCCGCGCTGCTGGTAGCGCGCCTCGGGCTCCTTGGCGTACGCGACCCGGCGGACGTCGGTCATCGGCATGCGCGAGAGGATGGCGTTGCCGTAGAGGTCGCCGATGTTCGGCTGCCACACATAGGACATGCCGAGACGCAGGGCGAGCACGCTCAGGACGTCGTGCTGATCGTCGATGATCCAGCCGCGCACGACCTCTTGGAGCAGCACCACGTCAGGGGCCTCATGGGCGATCGTCTCGACGATGGCGTCGAGCGACGGCACGTCGTAAGCGTCGAAGCCCTGATGGACGTTGTACGTCATGAGCCGGAGCGTCGGCGATGGCGCCGCGGCCGCCGGCGCGTTCAGGGTCGGAAGCAGCGCGGAGACCGGCACGGCGACCGCGATCGCCGCGACGACGAACGCGGCGAACGGCCGCAGCGGAGGCGCAGGCACACCGGGAGCGACGAGCGCGGCCAGAGCGACGGCCGCGGTCGCGATCCAGACCGCCTGCGTCAGGTAGAAGGCGTGGAGCACGAATGCGACGACGACGAACGCGAGCCAGCCGACCGCCAGCGCGAGCGAGACCACCAGGCCCGAACCCGCGGGCCGAGACGGCGCCGAGGTGAGCGCCGCGCTCGCCGCAAGGACGCCGCCGGCGAGCACGGCGCCCCCGACGAGCGACAGCACCGGGATGTGCGCCCAGAGGAGAGCACCGCCCACCGCGAGCGCGACGGCGGCCACGCGCCGCAAGGAGCGCGGGCGCCAGAGGGCGAAGGCGCCCGCCGCCAGACCGACGCCGATCGCCACAGCGCCGATCTCGACGCTGCGCGCGGGCTCCGGCCCGAGACCGAATCCCGCGGCGGCCGCGACCTGCGCGGGGTTCGTCCCGCTGGTCTCCCCCACCACGAGCAGGAGCGGCAGAGCCACGAGTGCGATCGCCCCGCGTAGGCCGGGCGACGTCCACGTCCGTTCTCCCGGGAGAGACGCGAGCCCCGACGCCAGGAGCACGAGCGCCGCCGCGCCGACGGTCGGAAGGGCGAGCGCGAGCGGCTGGTCCACGATCGGTACGGTGTGAAAGGCGGCACGGGCCGCCGAGTCGAGGACGATCGCGATCGGAAGGGCCGCGGCCAGCGGCGACGATCGGCCGTCGGTGCGGAACGCGTGGACGAGGGCGAGCCACCACAGGCCACCGAGCACGGCCACGCCGGTGAGGACGAGGTCGGCGAAGCTGTTTCGCGATGCGGTAGCCAGCACCATGCTCACCGCCAGAGTCGCCGCGGTGAGCACGACGGCGCGGCGCGCCCCGAGGATGCGCGCGACGAGCGGGGCGAGCATCGCGGCGCCGAACAGGACGAGCGCGATCGCGCCAAGTGTGTTGTTCGGCAGCACGCCGAAGTACATCTGGTAGAGCGTGCTCACGAAGGTGCGGATCGCGCTCAGGAGGAAGAGGACACCGACGATCGCGAAGGTGACCTCGCCGAGCACGATCATTAGCATAGGCACGTGCCCCCGGGGATCGATCTGCGCGTCGCGCCGTCCGGTCGCCAGAAGGAGATCCTGACGCCGGAGGCTCTGAGCTTCGTCGCCGCACTCCAGCGGGAGTTCGGCCCGACGCGCGATGCGCTCATCCGCTCGCGGCACGAGCGCCAGGCGGCGCTCGACGCCGGCGGCACGCTCGATCTCCTACCGGCAACGCGGCAGGTCCGTGAGTCCGAGTGGCGGGTGCGGCCGGTGCCGAAGGATCTCGAGGTCCGCAAGGTCGAGATCACCGGACCGACGGATCGCAAGATGGTCATCAACGCGCTCAACTGCGGCGCGTCCGTGTACATGGCGGACTTCGAGGACGCGAACACGCCGACGTGGGAGAACATGGTCGACGGCCACGTCAACCTCGTCGACGCCATCGACGGGTCGATCGAGTTCACGAATCCCGATGGCAAGGTCTACAAGCTGAACGAGCGGACCGCGACGCTCGTCGTGCGGCCGCGCGGCTGGCATCTCGATGAGAAGCACCTCCACGTCGACGGCCGGCCGGCCGTCGGAGCGTTCATGGACTTCGGGCTGTTCTTCTTCCACAACGCGCAGCGCCTCGTCGAGAAGGGCAGCGGCCCGTACTTCTACCTGCCGAAGACCGAGAGCCACCTCGAGGCACGCCTCTGGAACGACGTCTTCACCTTCGCCCAGGAGCGCTTCGGCATCGCGAAGGGCACGGTGAAGGCGACGGTCCTCATCGAGGTCATCACGGCCGCGTTCGAGATGGAGGAGATCCTGTACGAGCTCCGCGATCACTCCGGCGGCCTGAACGCCGGGCGGTGGGACTACATCTTCAGCCTCATCAAGAAGTTCCACGCGCGGCCCGACATGCTCCTACCCGATCGCCTGCAGGTGACGATGACGGTGCCGTTCATGCGGGCGTACACCGAGCTGCTGGTGAAGACCTGCCACGACCGCGGGGCCCTCGCGCTCGGCGGCATGGCCGCCTTCATCCCCACCCGCAAGGACGCCAAGGTGAACGAGATCGCGCTCGCGAAGGTCCGCGAGGACAAGGTGCGCGAGGCGAACGACGGCTTCGACGGGACCTGGGTCGCGCACCCGGACCTCGTCCCGACGGCCATGGCGGAGTTCGACCGCGTCCTCGGCACCAAGCGCAACCAGCTCGACCGCATCCGGCCCGAGGTGAAGGTGGACCCGAGGCAGCTCCTCGAGGTCGCCGTCGCGGGGTCGACCATCACCGAGGCGGGCCTGCGCACCAACGTCAGCGTCGGGATCCAGTACCTGGAGTCGTGGCTGCGCGGGGTCGGCGCCGCGGCGATCAACAACCTCATGGAGGACGCCGCGACAGCGGAGATCTCGCGCTCGCAGGTCTGGCAGTGGACGTACCACGGCGCCAAACTCGCGGAGGGCCCGACCGTGACGCGCGATCTGGTCCAGCGTCTCGAGCGCGAGGAGCTGCAGAGGATCAAGGACGCGATCGGCCACGAGCGCTACGCGGGCGGGCGATTCGCGGACGCGACCGCGCTCTTCGAGCAGGTCGCCCTCTCGCGGGATTTCCTGGAGTTCCTCACCCTCCCCGGCTACGAGCTACTCCCGTAGCTCGGCCTCCGCGCGCGAGCGCGCGGCGGTCGCGTGGCTGCTGCGGTTCTCCGATCCGACGCTGGGCGTGGGCTGGAACGCGCGCGCGAGTCGCGCGGCGGCCTGGCGGCTCGGTCGGACTCGCGCCCTTCTGCGGCTCGCCGGCTCCCCGCAGCGCTCCTTCACCACGATCCTGATCGCGGGAACGAAGGGCAAGGGCTCGACCGCGGCATTCCTGGCGAGCATCCTCCACGCGTCGGGTCGCCGCACCGGCCTGTTCACGTCGCCGCACCTTCAGGAGCTCGGGGAGCGCGTGCGGATCGACGGCCGGATGCTCCCGCCGGCGGACTTCCTTCGTGAGGTCGAGGCGCTGCGGCCGCTCGTCCGGGCGCTCCGTCAGCACCATCCGGGCGCGGGCGACCCCACGACGTTCGAGCTGATAGTCGTGATGGCGGTGCGCGCGTTCGCGAGAGCGGGCTGCGTGTTCGGCGTGTTCGAGGTCGGGCTCGGCGGGCGCCTCGATGCGACGAACGCGCTGGATCCCGCGATCTCGGTCATCACGACCATCGGGCTCGACCACACGGCCATCCTCGGCGACACCCTCGGCGCCATCACGATGGAGAAGGCAGGGATCCTCCGACCGGCTCGACCCGCGCTCCTCGCGCCGCAGCGTCCCGCGGCGATGCGTGCGTTGCGCGCGCGTTGCCGCGCCCTCGGTGCCCGCTGCGCCGTCGCGCCGCCACTCGGAACCCATGTGGCCGTCTCGCTGCGCGGGGCGCATCAGCGCACCAATGCCGCCCTCGCCGCCGCGGCGGCGCGTCTCCTCGGCATAGACGCGTCCGCGATCCGGACCGGCCTCGCGCGCGTGTCTTGGCCGGGCCGCTACGAGGTCGTCGGCGCGCGGCCGCGGATCGTGCTGGATGGCGCGCACGACGGCGTCTCCGCGGCCGCGCTCGCGCGAGAGCTGCGCCGCGAGCGCGCGCCGGTGACGCTCGTCATCGGCGCGCTGCGCGACAAGGACGCCGGGGCGATCCTCCGGCCGCTGCTCGCGGTCGCGGCGGGAGCGATCGCCGTGGCGCCACCTTCGCCTCGCGCGCTCGGCGCCACCGAGCTCGCCGCACGCGCTGTGCGGCTCGGCGGCGTTCCCGTGGAGGCCGCGCCGGACATCCGGAGCGCACTCGCGCTTGCCCGCCGCCGCGCGGGCAGGAACGGCATCGTGTGCGTTACCGGATCGCTCGTGCTGGTCGGCGCCGCGCGCACCGCGCTCGGGCTCGCGCCCGTGCGGCGGCTCTGGACCGTCAGGCCAGGCGTTCGCCGATCAAGCGCTTGACGATCGCAGGGTTCGCCTTGCGGCTCATGCGCTTCATCACCTGGCCGAAAAGCGCATCGAGAGCGCGCACGTTGCCCGCCCGATAGTCCGCGACCGCCTTCGCGCTGGCGGCGATGACGTCGTCGACGGCGGCCGCGATGGCGGCTTCGTCCGAGACTTGGGCGAGCCCGCGGTCGCGCACGATCTCGCCGGGGTCGCGGCCGGTCTCCCAGACCTCAGCGAAGACGGTCTTCGCGGCGCTGCCGCTGATCTCTCCGGACGCCACGAGCTGCACGAGCGCGCCGAGCTGCGCCGGGGTGATTCGCACGTCCTCGATGTCGACGCCGCTCTCCTTCAGGTGACGCAGCAGCTCGCCGGTCATCCAGTTAGACACGCTCTTGGCGAATGTCCCTTGCGAGACGCTTGGACCGCTCCGCGTTGCCTCGCTTTCGGCGTTCCGCGTCGCCTCGCTCGTCACGGCTTCCTCGAAGAAGTCGGCGAGGGCGCCGTCGGAGACGAGCACGCGCGCGTCATAGTCCGAGAGCCCGTATTGCGATACAAGCCGCGCCCGCCGATCGGACGGCATCTCGGGCAAGCCGGCCCGCAGCCGCTCCACCAGATCGCGCGCCGGCGTCAGCGCGACGAGGTCGGGCTCGGGGAAGTAGCGGTAGTCGTCGACGTCCTCCTTCTGGCGCTGCAGGAACGTGCGGCCGCGCTCGGGGCTCCAGCCGACGGTGATCTTCCCCTGGCGCGTGCGCAGCTCCCCGCCGTCCTGCCAGTCCTGCCAGAGCCGCGCGGACTCGTACGCGACAGCGTCCTCCAGCGCGCGGTAGCTGTTCAGGTTCTTTATCTCGCTCTGCGGCGGCCACCGGACCTGTCCGTCCTCGCTGAAGCGGATCGACACGTTCACGTCGAACCGGCCCGCGCCCTCTTCGAGCCGGAATTCGGACACGCCCGCGGTCACGACGTGCTCGCGCAGCGATGCGAGGTACGCGAGAGCCTCCGCGGCCGACGACAGATCGGGCTCGCTCACGATCTCCAGGAGCGGCACGCCGGAGCGATTGAAGTCGATGAGCGTCGCGCCATCGGCATGGAAGGAGCGCCCCGTGTCCTCCTCGAGATGCGCGCGGCGGATGCCCACGCGCTTGGTGGCGCTTCGCGCCGCGGAGGTCTCCGCCCCCGCCGTGTCGCCCGGGATCTCGAGCCAGCCGTCGATCGAGAGCGGCAGGTCGAATTGCGAGATCTGGTAGCCCTTCGGCAGATCCGGGTAGAGGTAGTTCTTGCGGTCGAACTTCGTGTGCTCCGGCGTGCGGCAATGGAGCGCGAGGCCCGCGGTGATCGCGAGCTCGATGGCGCGCCGGTTCGGCACCGGCAGCGCGCCAGGGAGTCCGAGGCAGACCGGGCACAGGATCGTGTTCGGGGGCGCGCCGAACCAGCGCGCGGCGCAGCCGCAGAACATCTTCGAGCGCGTCGCGAGCTCGACGTGGCACTCGATGCCGATGACGAGCTCATAGGGCACGGCGGTCTCGCTCATCGCGCGGGCGACGGGCTCGCGCGTCCGAGGCCCTCAATGACGCGGCTGAGGTTCACGATGAGACGATCGCCGTCCACCGAGACAAGATATCGGTCGAGAGCGCGCGGAGCGGATAGGGGCTCGCCGCGCGGACCGAAGAGATAGACGCGGGCAGCCGCCTGCGTGGGATGGCAGTCGTCGGACTCGAACGAGGGCGACCCGCCGTCGGCCCCGCCGCGCCGAACGCGCGCCGGCGTTTCGACCGGGCAGTCCGGCGTGGCGTGATCCGCGGACCAGCGCGCGCGAACGGCGACGAACTCACCTGGTGCCGCCTGCGCGAGCCAGAACGCGTCTTCGCCGGGCACGAGCGGAGGCGCGATGCGACGCGGCGCCGCGTTGGGCGCCGGCGCATCGCGGACGAGCAAGACAAGACGGTTGCCAACGACGAGAGCGGGCGGTGTCGCGAGCTGCGTAGCGAGCGAGAGATAGCCGATGACGAGGATGACACCGAGCGTCGCGAGCAGGAAGAGCCCCACGAGGATGAACTGCTTCCAGACCGGTGTCGGGTCGAGCGACTCCGGCCCCGCCCAATGCTCCGGCGGCTGATCCTCGTAGCGCGTCCCCATGTCAGGTGCCCGCCGGAAACTGGTTGGCGCGCAAGCGTCCAGGGGCCGGGAGGCGAAGCCCCCCGTGGTTTGTCAGAGCCGGCTCACGAACCGCGCGATGCGGTCGCACGCCTCGCCGATCTGCTCGCTCGATGCGGCGTAGCACGCCCGCACGTGTCCGCGCCCGCGCTCGCCGAAGGCGCTCCCGGGAACGACGACGACCTTCTCTTCGCGCAGCAGCCGCTCGCAGAACGTCTCGTCGTCGAGGCCGGTCGACGCCACGCTCGGGAAGCAATAGAAGGCTCCGCGCGGCTCGACGCACGCGAGGCCCATGTCGTTGAACCGCTGCCACATGACGCGGCGGCGCTTGTCGTACTCCGCCACCATTCGCTGCACCTCGGGCTCGCCGCTGCGCAGCGCCTCGAGCGCGGCGAACTGGCCGGCATTCGGCACGCACATCACGGAGTACTGGTGGATCTTCATCATCTGCTCGACGATCTCCGCCGGCGCACAGGCGTAGCCGATGCGCCAGCCGGTCATCGCGTAGGACTTCGAGAAGCCGGCGAGGTAGACGGTCCGCTCGCGCATACCGTCGAGCGACGCGATCGAGACATGCTCGAGGCCATACACGAGCCGGTCGTAGATCTCGTCCGCATAGACGATGAGGTCGTGCTCGATCGCGATCCGTGCGATGCCCTCGACGTCCGCACGCTCGAGCGCGGCGCCCGTCGGGTTATTCGGGAAGCCGAGCAGGATCGCCCGCGTTCGCGGCGTCACGGCGGCGCGCACCGCCTCCGGCGTGAGCCGGAACGACGTCGCGACGTCGGTCGCCACGGGGACGGGCACGCCGCCGGCGAGCACGATGCCCGGGACGTACGCGACGTAGGAGGGATCCGCGATGAGCACCTCGTCGCCGTCGTTCAGGGTCGCCCGTAGCGCGAGATCGACCGCCTCGGACACCCCGACCGTGACGAGGACCTCCCGATCGGCGTCGTAGCGGATGCCCCGCAGCCCGGCGGTGTGCTCGGCGATGGCCTCGCGCAGGGCGAGGATCCCGTAGTTCGACGTGTATTTCGTCCTGCCCTCGCGGATCGAGCGGATCGCGGCCTCGCGGAAACGCTCGGGCGTGACGAAGTCCGGCTCCCCAACGCCGAGCGAGATCACGCCTTCCGTGCCCGCGGTCAGGTCGAAGAAGCGACGGATGCCGCTCGCCGGGATGCGCGCGACCCGATCGTTCGTGAGCGGCCGCTTCGTGACGGTCATGCCGCCGCCGACCTCGGCATCGCCGCCGCGGCGCGCTCGTGCGCCGCCGCGACGCGGAACATGGTGCGCTCCTGGTACGAGCCCGCGATGACCTGGAGGCCCACCGGAAGACCGTCGGACGTGCCGCACGGCACTGAGATGCCGGGCAGGCCCGCGATGTTCACCGGCAGAGTGAAGATGTCGTTCAGGTACATGGAGAGCGGGTCGTTCACCTTCGCGCCGATCGGGAACGCGACCGTCGGCGAGGTCGGCGTGACCAGTGCGTCCACCGTCTGGAAGACGCGGTCGAACTCGGCCTTGATGAGCGTGCGCACCTTCTGCGCCTTCACGTAGTACGCGTCGTAGTAGCCGGACGACAACGCGTACGTCCCCAGGATCATGCGGCGCTTCACCTCGGCGCCGAATCCCTGGCCGCGGGTGCGCCGGTAGGTCTGGAGCAGATCCGGCCCCTCGACGCGCAACCCGTAGCGCACGCCGTCGTAGCGCGCGAGGTTGGCCGATGCTTCGGCCGGCTGGATGAGGTAGTAGACGGCGAGGCCGTGATCGGTCATCGACAGCGACACATCGACGAGCTCGGCGCCCTGACGCTCGAGCTCGCGCAGCGCCTGGCGCACCGCGCGCTCGACGCCCGGCTCTATCCCCTCGATGAAGAACTCCTTCGGCACGCCGAGCTTCAGCCCGCGCACGCCCTTGTCCAGGTCTCGTCGCAGATCCTCCGCCGGCAGGGGCATCGTCGTCGCGTCGTTCGGATCAACGCCGAACAGCGCCTCGCACACGAGCGCGGCGTCCTCCACGCTGTTGGAGAGCGGCCCGACCTGGTCGAGCGACGAGGCGAACGCGACGACGCCGTAGCGCGAGACACGGCCGTACGTCGGCTTCATGCCGACCACGCCGCAGAGCGCGGCGGGCTGCCGGATGGAGCCGCCGGTGTCGGTGCCGAGCGCGAAGATCGCCTCGCCCGCAGCGACCGCCACGGCCGAGCCGCCGGACGATCCGCCCGGCACGCGCGTCGGATCGTGGGGGTTCTTCACCGGCCCGAACGCGGAGTTCTCGTTCGAGCTGCCCATCGCGAACTCGTCGAGGTTGGTCTTGCCGAGCATCACCGCGCCGGGCAGGTCGAGCCGCTCCACGACCGTCGCCGAATACGGCGGAACGTAGCCGGCAAGGATCCTCGAGGCCGCCGTGGTTTCGACGTCACGCGTGCCGACGATGTCCTTGCACGCCCACGGGATCCCGCAGAGCGGCGGCGCGTCGCCCGCCTTCAGGCGCTCGTCGGCGGCGCGCGCCTGCGCAAGCGCGCGCTCGTCACAGAGCCGCAGCCAGGCGTTGTGCCGGTCGGCGTGCGCGAGCCCGAGCGCCGTCCGGGTGAGCTCCACCGAGCTCGTCTCGCGCCGCCGCAGGAGCGCGCCGGCTTCGCGAATCGTCCGCGGCAGCTCGGTCATCGCGATTCCAGCGTCGACTGCGTGCGGAAGAGGTCGCCCTCGCGGCCGCCCGGCGGCACGTTGCGGAACGCCTGCTCCAGCTCGAGCCCCGGGCGGATCTCGTCGTCGCGCAGCACGTTGTCGAGCGGGAGCACCGAGGCGGTCGGGGACACGTCCGACGTGTCGACGTCCTTCAACCGGTCGACCGCGCCGAGAACCACGGAGAGCTGACCGGTGAAGCGCTCGATCTCCTCCTCGGTCAGCGCGATGCGCGCGAGGTGCGCGGCGTGCTCAACGACCGAGCGATCCAGGGTGCTCATGATCCGCTCAGAGTTTAGGTCTGCGGCGCGCGTATTTCCGCCTGCCGGCGACGCACGTCCCGCGTAGTGTGGCGCTCGTGCGCGACGGCGGCATCCTTCCGCTGGATTCGGTCGCCAGGCGGCTCGATCGAGAGCTCTTCCTCCTGCTCGGCGGGACCGCGGCCCTGCTCATGCAGCTCGCCCATCCGCTCGTCGCCGCCGGCGTCGCGCGGCACTCGAGCTTCACGTGCGACCCGATCGCGCGGTTGCGACGCACGCTCGACACCACGCTCGCCGTGGTCTTCGGCGACCGCCGCGAGGCGGAGCGGGCGCTCCAGCGCATCGACGCCCGGCACGGCTCCGTCTCGGGCATCGCGGCGGACGGGCGGCGGTACGACGCGCGCGACCCCGAGCTGCTCCTGTGGGTCCAGACGACACTCGTGCTGACATCGCTTCGCCTCTTCGAGCTCGTGGCCGGGACGCTGCCGCGCCGCGACCGCGAGGCCTACTGGAAGGAGACCAAGCCCATCGCCGTCAGGCTGGGCATCCCCGCCTCGCTGCTCCCGCGCACCATCGATGACCTGGTGCGGTACGAGCGTGTCGCCCTCGCGACCGACGTCGTGCCCGACGCGACCAGCCTGCGGCTCGGACGCGCTGTGCTCCGGCCCTTCCCGTGGCTGCCCGCTCCGCTGCACTGGCCCGCCGACGCGCTGACCGCGGCCCTGCTGCCGCCGACGCTCCGCGCCGCGTTCGGGCTGCGCTGGCGCACCCGCGACCGGCTTCTGTCGCGCGCCGTGCTGGTAACGCTCCGCGCCCTCCACCGCCTACCCGAGCCGCTGCGGATCGTCCCGCAAGCGCGGCGCTTGCACCGCCTCCGAGGGCGCGCCTGATGCTGCGCGAATCGTTGGACCACGTGAAGTGGTTCGTCGACCCGGCGGCGTTCCCGACGCGCTACGACCTGCTGCTGACGCCAGCGGTCCTCGCGGCGCTCGCGCTCGCGCTCGTCGCGGTGGGGATCGCCACGTTCATCCAGAGCAGGTACCCCGAGCCGCGTCCGGTGAAGATCCTCGAGCGATTCGCGCCGATCGCTCCGACCGTCCTCGGCCTCCATCTCGGCGTCGCGCTCCTCGTCGCGGCCGTCGTCGGGCTGCTCTTCGTGCCCTCGCTGCAGATCCCGAGCGACAACGCCTTCGGCTTCGCGATCCTCACCGTCGAGGCGATGTGCGGGCTCATGATCCTGTTCGGCGTCGCTACACGCGCCGGTGCCGTCCTCCTCGGGATCCTGGGCATCGTCGCGATGGTCCCGTTCACGTTCGAGAGCATCCTCGAGCAGATCCACATCCTCGGCATCGCCGCGTTCCTCTTCCTCGTCGGCCGCGGCCCGATCTCGCTCGACCGCCTGCGCGGCGTCGCGCCGCCGATCCGCCATCGCGAGATCCCGCGGGCCGCGCTGACGCTCCTCCGCGTCGCGATGGGCTTCGGCATCTTCTACGGCGCGCTGACGGAGAAGCTCCTCAATCCCGGCCTGTCGGAGGCCCTCCTGCAGTCGAGACCATGGCTGAACGTCGCGCGCCCGTTCGGCATCTCAGACGGTCAGTTCGTCTTCCTCGCCGGGGTGACCGAGCTCGTGATCGGCGCGGTCATTCTGTCGGGTCGGCTCACGCGACCGGTCGTCGTGATCGGCGCGGTCATCTTCACGGTCAGCGTGCCGTTCTTCGGCTGGTCCGAGCTGCTCGGCCACCTCCCCTACTACGGGATCATGTTCACGCTGCTTCTCGCGCCGAACGCGGACTCGTGGCGCGTGCGCCAGGCGCTCCGCCCGAGCAGCTAGGGGCAGCGGCCGCGGTCTCGGCTAGGCCTTCGCGGCTCCGCTGGCGTCGAGCGACACGAAGTAGCTCTCGCAGGCCATGTCGATGAGGTCGGGTGCCAGCTGCGGGGGCCGGCCGAAGAAGTTCGCGGCATCGGTCAGCTGCTCCAGCAGGTCCCGCGGATGGCACGAGCGCAGCTGCAGGTTCTTTTTCCGGTAGAAGGCGAGGATCTGAGAGAGCGCCTCGGCGCGGTATTCGATGCTCTTGCGCGCGCAGAGCCGCTTGAAGATCTCCTCGTATTGCTCGACGCTCGGCGCCTCGATGCCGATCTTGTACCGGATGCGGCGCAGGAACGCCTCGTCGACCAGATCCGCGGGGTCCAGGTTGGTCGAGAAGATGATGAGCATGTCGAACGGGATCTCGATCTTCTTGCCGGTGTGCAGCGTGAGGTAATCGACGCGCTTCTCAAGGGGCACGATCCAGCGGTTCAGGAGGTCGCGCGGCGACACGCGTTGACGCCCGAAGTCGTCGATCATGAAGATGCCGCCGTTCGCCTTCATCTGGAACGGCGCCTCGTACATCTTGGAGTTCTCGTCGTAGATGAGGTCGAGCGTCTCGAGCGTGAGCTCCCCACCTGTCATCACGACCGGACGCTTGCTGATGACCCAGCGCTTGTCGAACCGCAGGCGGTCCACCGTCGCCGGATCGAGCGCGGGCCGGTGATAGACCTGATCGAAGACCTTGATGACCTGCTGATCGATCTCGACCGCGTGCGGAAGAACGACCTCGCCCCGGAGCAGGCTGACCATGACCTCGGCGATGCTCGTCTTGCCGTTCCCAGGCGGACCGAACAGGAAGATCGACTTCCCCGAGTTCACCGCCGGGCCGAGCTGCGCGAGAGTCGCGCGCTGGATGACCATGTGCGAGAACGCCTTGATGACGTCGTCCTGGCTGATGCTCACGCCAGAGACCGACTGCCGCTGGACCGCGGCGACGTAGGACGCGAGCGGCACCGGCGCCTTGCCGACGTACTGGCTTCGCGCCAGCGCCTCCTGCGCCTTCTCCGCTCCGCGGTCGACGATGGTGAACTGATACGACGCCGACGACAGCCCGGTCCCGCCGCGGATCTCGACCAGGCGCTCGCCCTTCAGGAAGTCCATGACCTTCTCGGTCACGTTGCCGATCGGGAGTCCCATCGAGGTCGCGATCTCGGCCATCGTCATCTGACCGCGCAGGTAGAGCGTCTTGAGCGCGAGGTCCGCGAGGAACCCCATGTAGAGACCGGTCTGCTCGATCGATTGCGGCTCCGGCGGTAGCGGGATCTCGACCGCAGGTGCGGGCGCGCCACCCAGGGGCGCCGCACCGAGCGGCATCGTCGGCCGAAGCGGTACGGTCGGAGCCTGCGGATCCCTCATCCGTCGCGAAGCCTAACGGCCGGACGAGGCGGCGTGCTCCTCCAACAGCTGGTCGAACCCCGCTTCGTCCACGACCTTGATACCGAGCTGGCGGGCTCGATCGAGCTTGCTGCCGGCCTTGGGACCGGCGACGAGCAGGTCGGTCTTGGCGCTGACCGAACCGGCGGTCTTGCCGCCGAGGCCGCGCACGAGCTCCTCGGCTTCCTCGCGCGTACGCCGCTCGAGGGTGCCGGTGAAGACCACGGTCTTGCCCGCGAACGGTCCGGCCTGGGCGCGCGGCCGGGCCGCGGGCATGATCGGCGTCACCCCGTAGCGGACGAGCTTGTCCATCAGCGTCCGCTCCTCGTCGCTGCCGACGTGCTGCCGGATCGCGTCCGCGACCACCGCGCCGACTCCCTCGATCGCCTGAAGCTCGTCGAGGCTCGCCGCTCGCAACGCGTCGAAGACCTGCGCGAGCGTGGCATCCGGCCCCAGCCGTCCGGCCAGCCACCGCGCCAGGTCGTCGGCCGTGCTGTCGCCGACATGACGGATGCCCAGCGCGTACAGGATCCGGCCGAGCGGGCGTTTTTTCGCCTCCTGGATCCGCTCGTAGAGGTTGGTCGCGCTCTTGTCCGCAAACCGCTCGATCGTCTTCAGCTTCTCGACGGTCAGGTCGGGCGAGAAGATGTCGCCGGGATCGGTGAGCGATCCAGCCGCCATGAGCGCCTCGATCGTCTTCCAGCCGAGACCCTCGATGTCCATCGCCCCGCGCGACACGAAGTGGCCGATCCGCTGGCCGGTCTTCGCGGGGCACGCCGGGTTCGCGCAGTAGTACGCGACCTCGCCCTCGCGATGCTCGACGGGGAAGTCGCAGACCGGGCAGCGCTCCGGCATCTGGAACGTGCGATAACGCTTGCCTTTGACGCGCGCCTCCGTCGCGACCCGTACGACCTCGGGGATGACGTCGCCGGCGCGCTGGATGATCACGCGATCGCCGATGCGCACGTCGAGGCGCCTCACCTCGTCGAGGTTGTGAAGCGTCGCATTGCGGATGGTCGTGCCGCCAACGAGGACCGGCGCGAGCGAGGCGACCGGCGTCAGCGTGCCGAGCCGGCCAACGTAGACCTTGATGTCCTCGACGGTCGTGGTCGCCTGCTCCGCCGGGAACTTGAACGCGACCGCCCAGCGCGGGCTCCGCGCGACGAAGCCGAGCTTCTCCTGATCCGCGATCGCGTCCACCTTCACCACGACGCCGTCGGTGCCGTAGTCGAGGTCGTGCCGCTTCGTCCCCCACTCGCCGACGAAGCCGAGCACGGCGTCGATGTCCGCGGCGCGGCGCCAGTGTGGGTTCGTGCGGATACCGAGCTCGCGCAGGCGCTCGAGGAGCTCGTGCTGAGAAGCCACCTCCAGGCCCGCGGCGCTGTACGCCCACATCGCCAGGTTGCGGCTGGCCGTCGCCTTCGGCTCGAGCTGGCGGACGGCGCCGGCGGCGGCGTTGCGCGGGTTCGCGAACGCCGGTTCGCCCCGCTCGGTCCGCTCGCGGTTCGTCGCCTCGAACGCTCGGAGCGGGAGGTAGACCTCTCCTCTCGCATCGAGCCGGCCGGCGACTCGCTCACGCAGCGACAGCGGGATCGACTTGATGGTGCGCAGGTTCGCGGTCACGTCCTCGCCGGTCGTTCCGTCGCCTCGCGTCGCGCCCTGGACGAAGCGGCCGTCCTGGTACGTCAGGTTGATGGCGAGCCCGTCAATCTTGAGCTCGCAGACATAGCCGACGTCATCACGCCCGAGGGCCTTGCGCACGCGTTGATCGAACGCGCGCAGCTCCGACTCGTCGAAGGCGTTGCCGAGCGAGAGCATCGGATGCGCGTGGTGCACGGGTGCGAAGCGGACCGACGGAGCCGCGCCGACGCGCTGGGTCGGCGACTCCGGCGTGACAAGGTCGGGGTACTTCCCCTCCAGCTCGGTGAGCTCGCGGAGGAGCGCGTCGTACGCCGCGTCGTCGAGCGTTGGCTGGTCGAGGATGTAGTACTCGTAGTTGGCGCGCTCGAGCTGCTCGCGCAGCTTCGCGACACGCTTCTGGACATCCGCCGCAGGCATGCGCCGATTCTGCGGTAGTCCGCGACCGCCTGGCCGAACGGGCAGGCTCGCCGGGCGTCAAGGCGATGACGATCTCTCTTTCGAGGACGCCTGGCTACCGGACTCCGACGTGAGTATGATGAAAGTATGAGACAAAAGATCGCGGTCACGGTCCCCGAGGGCCTGCTCGCTGACGTCCGGCGCGCGGTTCACGAGGGACGCGCCGCATCGGTCAGTGCGCTCGTGACCGAGGCGCTGGAGGAGAAACTGGGCGGCAAGTCGCTCGACGACGTGTTCGACGAGATGGACCGCGAGTTCGGGCCGCCCGGGCCGGAGGCAGAGGCATGGGCAGAGCGGGTGCTCCAACGAACGTTGTCGATGCGGGAGCCCTCATCGCGTTCGACCGCGGCGACGCACGTGCCCGTCGGTATTTCCAGCGGTCGCGCGAGAACGGCTTCCGGCTCGTCATCCCAGCGGCTGTCCTCGCGCAGGTCTGGCGCGACGCCGCGCGGCAGGTCAACCTCGCGAGCCTCGTCCGCGATGCCTGCACGGTCGAACCGCTCGACGAACAGCGCGCGAAGGCGGCCGGCATCCTCTGCGGTCGGAGCGGAACGGCGGACATCGCCGACGCGAGCGTCGTCCTAGCGGCGCGCATCCATCGCGGCCTAGTGGTCTCCAGCGATCCCGACGACCTGCGACGGATCGACCCGTCGATCGAGGTCGAGTCGCTCTAACTCCGCTGCGCGTCCGGTCAGGTCTTCGCGAGATTCGCGAAGCTCGCCATCAGCTTCTTGACGCCCTTGTTCGGGAACGCGACGGTGACCTCCTCGTCGTCGCCGCGCGGCGCGCTCGACACGACTACGCCCTCGCCGAAGGAGGCGTGCCGCACGTGATCGCCGGCGCGGAACGCTGGGCCACCGGTTGACGGGGCGGTCGCTCGGGATCCTGCTGCCGCGCGCGCCGCCGTCTCGGTCGCCATGCGCCGGCCGGTCCACGCGTCCGGCAGACCCGCGAGCACGCCATCGCGACGCGCCGCACGCCGTTCCTCGTAGCGCTCGCGCCCGCGCTCCCAGTCGAGCTCCTCCCAATCGTCGCGCTCCTCGCGGGGCACGACGCCCCGGTACTCGACCCCCTCTCCCGGCAGCTCCATGAGGAAGCGGGAGGGCGGATTGGCGTTGGTGCGGCCGAAGAGCATGCGCCGGCGCGCATACGAGAGGTAGCAGCGGTGCATCGCGCGCGTGATGCCGACGTAGCAGAGGCGGCGCTCCTCCTCGAGCTGCGCCTCCCGCTCGAGCGACCGCGCGTGCGGGAACACCCCCTCCTCCATGCCGGTCAGGAAGACGATCGGGAACTCGAGTCCCTTCACCGCGTGCAGCGTGATGAGCGTCGCGACCGGCTTCGCCTCGGTCAGCTGGTCCTGATCTGAGACGAGCGCGACCTCCTCCAGGAACGCCGGGAGCTGCTCATCCCGTGGGAGCGCGGCGAACTCCTCGGCGAGGCTGCGGATCTCGAGCACGTTCTCGTAGCGTTCCTGGCCTTCGTCGGTGCCGTCCTTCAGGTACGTCGCGTAGCCGGAGGCCGAGAGGACCTCGTCGAGGAGCTCGGGAAGGTCGCGCACCGGGATCTCGTCGCGCAGCCGCACGAGCAGGCGGCCGAACGCGATGAGCGCGGCCTGCTGGCGCTTGGGGACGTCCTCGATCTCTGCGGCGTCGAGGAGAGCGAGCGACGGCGCGAGGCCGCGCCCACGCGCGAATGCAAGGAGGCGCTCCTTGGTCTTGTCACCGAGCCCGCGCGGCGGGGTGTTCAGGACCCGCGCGAGCGCGACGCCGTCGAGCGGGTTCCGCAGCAGGCGCAGGTACGCGAGGACGTCCTTGACCTCGCGCCGCTCGTAGAAGGACACGCCGCCGACGACCTGGTAAGGGAGATCGAAGGCGCGAAAGACATCCTCGATCGCCCGCGACTGCGCGTTCGTCCGGTACAGGACCGCGATGTCGCGCGCGCCTTTCGCCTCGCCGTCACGGTCGAGGCGCTCGATCTCGCGCGCGATCTGCTCGGCCTCGTGGTGCTCATCGTGGGCCTCGACGACGACGACGGCCGCGCCGCCGCTCCGCTCGGTCCAGAGCCGCTTGTCCTTGCGCGCGGCGTTGTTCCGGACGACCGAGTACGCGGCGTCGAGGATCCGCTGGGTGCTGCGGTAGTTCTGCTCGAGCTTCACCACCACGGCGTTGGGGTAGTCACGCTCGAAGTCGAGGATGTTGCGGACGTCCGCACCGCGCCAGGAGAAGACCGACTGGTCGTCGTCGCCGACGACGGCGAGGTTCTGACGGAACCCCGAGAGGTACCGCAGCAGCACGTACTGCGCACGGTTCGTGTCCTGGTATTCGTCCACCAGGATGTGCGAGAAGCGGTCCTGCCAGCGCTCCAGGGCGCGATCGCTGATCTCGAACAGGCGGCACGCGAGCAGGAGGAGGTCGTCGAAGTCGACGGCGTTGTTCTCCCGGAGCAGCGCGTCGTACCGGGTCCAGACGGCCGAGGCGACGCGCTCGAGCTGCTCGTGCCCGGCGGAGGCGAGGTCGGCCGGGCCATGCAGCTCGTTCTTGGCGCCCGAGATGACCGCGGCCACCGCGCCCGGGGCGAAGATGCGCTCGGAGTAGCCGCTCTCGGACATCGCCTGGCGGATCAGCGCGCGCTGGTCCGCCTCGTCGTAGATCGCGAACGACCGGTCGATGCCGACGAGCGGCCCCTCCCGCCGCAGCAGGCGAGCACAGAAGCCGTGGAACGTGCCGACGGTGAGATCCCGCAGCGCGGCCTCGCCGAGCAGGCGGCCCAGCCGCTCGCGCATCTCGCGAGCCGCCTTGTTGGTAAAGGTGACGGCCAGGATGGCGCCCGGGGAAACGCCGAGGTCCCGGACCAGGTACGCGATGCGGTGCGTCAGCACGCGCGTCTTGCCCGATCCGGCGCCGGCCAGGATCAGCAGCGGCCCGTCGCCATGCGTCACCGCCGCGCGCTGCTCGGGATTGAGCGGGTCGAGGATCTCGTCGGTCACCGACCGAAGCGTATGGGCCTGCCTCGCATCACGGTTGTAGACAGACCGTGGAAAAGCCGCCGACTTCGTGGACAAAGGTCCCGGCCCACCGCTCGAACCTGTGGATAAGAGCGTTGCTCGGCAGGTCGCCGGCAGGCTATGTTCTCCGCGACCCGAGGGGTCTGCTAAAGGGAACGGAACCAGAGATTCCATCAAGGGATTCCGAGCCCCGGGAGCGCAACCGGAGATAGCATCAAAGGCGGTCCGAGAGGAGATCGAGGATCGGCTCCACGGCCAGGTCGTTGAGCTTCGAAGCAGCGATTGGGCACGTAGGCAGGTCGCTCGGGTCGTTTCTTTTCCCCCGCTGATCCGCATGCGGCTCTCGTCCGCATCAGTAGAGTGAACGGATGAGCGAGCCCTTCGACCCACCCGACGAGCAGGTCATCGCCGCGCTCGCCGCTCGTGACCTGAACGCCCTTGCCGCGCTGTACGACCGCTACGGCCGCATCGGCTATGCGCTCGCCTATCGGATCCTCGGCGAACCCGAAGGCGCCGAGGACGTCGTGCACGATGCCTTCCTGTCGGCTTGGCGCGGCGCCCCCGGGTACCGGCGCGACCGGGGCAACGTTCGCGGGTGGCTCCTATCGATCGTCCACCACCGCGCTGTCGACATTCTGCGGCGCAAGACCGCCTTCCGCCCCGCGCCGCTGGAGGCCGCGGCGGAGCGGCCGGCCGACGCGGACACCGCGGGCGACGCCATGCGCAATCTGGAGGGCGCCGGGGTCCGAGAGGCGCTGACCGCGCTCCCCGTGGCGCAGCGCAAGACCATCGAGCTGGCGTATTTCGGCGGCTACACCCAGGTCGAGCTGGCCGAGATCATGGGTGTGCCGCTTGGCACGGTGAAGGGCCGCATGCGGATCGGTCTGCAAAAAATGCGTCGGGCGCTCGAGGCCGGCATGGGCGCTCCCGGCGGCGGACCGTGAGCCACGTCCTCGACGAGCTGGAGCTCTATGCAGTCGACGCCCTGCCCGCGATCGATCGGGACCGCGTCACCGGGCATCTCGCCGACTGCCCTTTCTGCCGCGACGAGCTGAGCGCGATCGCCCGCGTCGTCGACGCGCTCCCCGAGGCTGCGCCTGACCGCACGCCACCGCCGCGTCTGCGCGAGCGGATCCTGCAAAGCGCGCGGACCTCCGATCCGGCGGCGGCAGCACGGAGCCGAGTGTGGACACCGCGACGGATCGGCGTGGTCGGGCTGGCCGCGGCGGCTGCGGTCCTGGCCGCTCTCGACCTGACTGCCGCGAGTCAGCTCCGCTCGACGACCAACGAGCTCGGCGCGCTCGAGCAGACGATGGTCGACGTCAGCCACGCCGAGCGCTCGTGGTACATGGGCGGCACGGGTGACTACGCTGGTTCGGGCGGAACGCTCTACGTCGCGGGCAGGACGGGGCATGCCTTCGTGCTGTTCCACGACCTCAAGCCGATCGCGGCGTCGGCGCGCTACGACGTCTGGCTGATCACGACCGACGGCCAGCGCTGGATCCGCGCGGCCAGCTTCGCGCCCGACGGCCAGCTCTTCCAGCGGGTCGACATCGATGCGCAAGTGGTGGCGTACCGGCGCTGCGCGGTCACGGTCGAGACGACGGCGGCCGAGCGGCCGGTCGGGCCTGTCGCGATGGAGTCGAACATCGGGCCGCCGGGCCAGTGACCTCCGCCTACGGCTCCGGCTTTCCGCGTCGGCATTCGCCTCCGCGTCAGTGACCTCCGCCTACGGCTCCGGCTTTCCGCGTCGGCGTTCGCCTCCGCATCAGTGACCTCCGCACATGAAGAAGACCCGGCCGACGTGGCCGGGTCTTCTCGCTTCCTGGAAAAGAACGAGTGCTAGGCGGTGGCTACGGTCGCGCTCTTGCCCATGAACGCGGCGTACAGGGCCCAGATGCCGACGACGAGGTGCAGGATGTCGTCCGCCGGGCTCTCGAGGTTCGAGACGCCGAACGTGTTCGGCGGTGCGTTGCCCGCCACGGCGAAGCCGTATACGCCAAAGAACAGAGCGACGACGCCGACGACGATCACCAGCCATTTCTGGAGGCCGGCGTCCTTGAGGAGGTACGAGGCCGCGATCGCGACGATGCCGAGGACGGTGTGCGCGATGTTCTCGCCGGCATCCAGGTAGAAAGCGCTCTTCGTGTCGCTGAAGACGCCCGCGTACCCGACGATGCCGAGGAGCAAGAGGATGATTCCGCCGACGAGTAGGAACTGCTTCGGGTTCAAGCTTCCCTCCATCCGCGTGTTACGCCGGCACCATTCTGTATGGCTTGGCAAGAGCCGTTGGGACGGTGGTCCGGCGGGCGGTTCGCCGACGTTGTCTACGCGATCCGGGGCGCTTCTGGATCACCGGAAAGGCAATGAAAGAGGCCCCGGCCGTATGCCGGGGCCTCGAAGGATCTGTGTCTGCGCACTTGGCGCTTCGGCCGTGCGCAGCTAGCCCGCGCGGCTTTCGCCGCTCCGGCTAATAGTCCATGCCGCCGGGCGGCATGGCCGGAGCCTTGTCCTTCTCCGGAAGGTCGGTCACCAGGGCCTCAGTCGTCAGGATCATGGCCGCGATCGACGCACCGTTCTGGATGGCCGAACGGACCACCTTGGCGGGATCGATGATGCCGGCCTTGGTCAGGTCGACGATCTGGTTGCTGATGACCTCGTAGCCCCAGTTGTTGGATTTGGTCTCAGCCTGCTTGCGGCGGACGCCGTCGAGCACGACGGAACCGTCCTGACCCGCGTTGGCGCAGAGCTGGCGGAAGGGCTCCTCGAGCGCGCGGCGCAGGATGTTGACGCCGGTGAGCTCGTCGCCCTCGGCCTTCACGCCGTCGAGCGCCTTCACGGCGTTGACGAGCGTGACCTCGCCGCCGGCAACGGTGCCCTCTTCGACGGCCGCACGGGCCGCGGAGAGCGCGTCCTCGACGCGGTGCTTCTTCTCCTTCAGCTCGACCTCAGTCGCGGCGCCCACCTTGATGACGGCGACGCCGCCGGCGAGCTTGGCGAGACGCTCGTTCAGCTTCTCCTTGTCGAAGTCGCTGGTCGTCTCTTCGATGAGCGCCTTGATCTGCTTGACCCGGCCGAGGATCGCGTCCTGCGAGCCCTTGCCCTCGACGAAGGTCGTCTCGTCCTTGTTCGCCGTGACGCGGCGAGCGCGGCCGAGATCGGTGACGGTGACCGCGTCGAGCTTGCGGCCGATCTCCTCGCTGATGACTTTGCCACCGGTGAGGATCGCGATGTCCTCGAGCATCGCCTTGCGGCGGTCGCCGAAGCCCGGTGCCTTCACCGCGAGGACGTTGATCGTGCCGCGGAGCTTGTTCACGACGAGCGTGGCGAGTGCCTCGCCGTCGACGTCCTCCGCCACGATGACGAAGTTCTTGGAGACCTGCACCAGCTTCTCGAGCACGGGCAGGACCTCGTTGATCGCGGAGATCTTCTTGTCGGTGATGAGGATGTACGGGTCCTCGATGGCCGCTTCCATGCGGTCCGCGTTGGTCACGAAGTACGCCGAAATGTAGCCGCGGTCGATCTGCATGCCCTCGACGAACTCGGTCTCATACTCGAGGCCCTTCGACTCCTCGACCGTGATGACGCCATCTCGGCCGGTTTTGTCGATCGCGTTCGCGATGAGCTCGCCGATCTCGGTGTCGGCGGCGGAGATACCGGCGATCTGGGCGATCTCTTCCTTGCCCTTGACCTCGATCGCCTGCTTCTTGATGTCGGCGACGACGGCGTCGACGCCCTTCTCGAGGCCGCGCTTCAGCAGCATCGGGTTGGCGCCGGCGGCGATGTTCTTGAGGCCCTCGTGGACAATCGCCTGCGCGAGGACGACCGAGGTGGTCGTGCCGTCACCGGCGATGTCGTTCGTCTTGGTCGCCGCTTCCTTGAGAAGCTGCGCGCCCATGTTCTCGAACGGGTCCTCGAGCTCGATCTCCCGCGCGACGGTGACGCCGTCGTGCGTGACGGTCGGCGCACCGAACTTCTTGTCGAGCGCCACGTTGCGGCCCTTCGGGCCGAGGGTGGTCTTGACCGCGTTGGCCATGATGTCGATGCCGTGTTTCAGTGACTTGCGTGCTTCGTCGGTGAATTGAAGCTGCTTTGCCATTCTCGACGTCCCTTCCCTATGACTCGATGAGCGCGAGGACGTCCTTCTCGCTAAGGATCAGGAGCTCCTCGTCGTCAAGCTTGAATTCCGTGCCGGCGTACTTCTGGAAGAGGATCTTGTCCCCCTCCTTGAGCTCGACCTTGATGCGCTCGCCGGTGTCG
>Ga0207684_10000138_pt1 | contig 132416 bp, 106 predicted proteins | sample KBSK5501metaG_FD_184342 | JGI IMG/M metagenome (GOLD analysis project Ga0207684, IMG submission 184342) | Corn, switchgrass and miscanthus rhizosphere microbial communities from Kellogg Biological Station, Michigan, USA - KBS K5-50-1 metaG... | ecosystem: Host-associated > Plants > Roots >...
GAGCGCCGGCGCATGACTCGGGGCCGTCACGGTTGGCTAGACCTTTAACGTATGACTCTTTCATTCACTACAACCCGCCGGTTTATCCCGGCGCTCAGGAGATCTGCTATGACAAACACAAATCGAATCTGGAAAAGTGCACCGATCCTCGCTTGCGTATGCGCCGTTCTGACCGCCGGTTTCTTCGCGCTGAACGCTCGCGCGCAGGACTCGCGCGACGGTCAGTGGATACTCGAATCCTTACGCGAAGCGGGCCGATACAACCTTACGCTGAGCTACTCATCGGGCAGGTTGGGCCGAGGGAACAACATGAGTTCCTCGCTTGTGACGCTCGACCGGCTGCGGGGTTTATCGCAGCCACAGATTATGTCCGCGGGCTCGAACGTTCAGTTTCAGCTCGTCCGCGAAGCCGGCACGTTCAACTGCGAAGGATGGTTCAAAGACGGGAAGGGCGCGGGGCATTTTGTTTTCGTTCCGAGCGCAGCTTTCTCCGCCGAGCTCGTGCGCCGCGGCTACCCTGCTCCCACCGAAGCGCAGCAGTTCTCGCTCGCGATGGAAGACGCCCGAATTGCTCTGCTGGACGAGTTGAATGCCCAGGGGTACGACCATCCGTCACTCGAAGGATTCGTTCGAATGGCGCAGCACGGCGTGACTATCGAGTACGCAAGAGAAATGAAATCGCTCGGTTATATGGTCAAGACAACCGAGATGCTGACTCGCATGGTGGATCACGGAGTAACCACGGAAGCGATCAAGGACCTGGACGCGCTTGGCTTCAAGCAGATTCCGGCAGAGACTCTGGTAAGGACGATCGATCACGGAGTGACTCCGCGCTTCGTCGAAGAGATCAGGGCTGCGGGCTACACGGATCTGACGCTCGAACACCTGACCCGCGTCGTGGATCACGGAGTTACCGCGAGTTTCATAAAAGAGATCAAGGAACTCGGCTTTGACAACCTTCCGATTGAGAAGCTCGTCCGCATGCAGGATCACGGAGTGTCTCCAGCGTTCATTAAAAAGATGCGCGCCAAGGGATTCACGGACGCTTCGGTTGATGAGCTGATAAGGCTAGCGGATCACGGGTTTGATAATTAGGAAGGGCGACGACGGTCAATAGGCGAGTTTGCGGCTGGTATTCTTAGTTGTTTGCCTGTAGTCTCCCCACAATCGACAAGCGAAAGCCCGGTACGTAGAATCAAAGTGGGGGGACCAATGTTCAAGTCTGAGACCGACATGATTATGCCCGTCACTCGGTGGATGGAGTCAATGGACCTCACAGTCAAATCGGAGTTCATAACTCCGTGGGGCATCTGCGACTTGGTTGGGCTGACCTTTAAGAAGACTAGTGTCAGCGATCGTCGAAGGCTCGGCCAAACTCAAGCTGTCACCTCTCTAACCCGTGCTGCCTTGCTATTTCGCATTCCGGATGACAAGGCCGTAACTCTGCGTCACTTGATTAGAGAATGCGCTCCGATGATCCCAGAAGAGATCGTTATTGAGCACACCCAACGGTTGATCAATGACGGCTTTGTCAGCCGCTCCTCACGAGATCGCTTACAAAGGCTTAACGGGTGGGTGCCCTTACATAAGCAACTGATTGCCGTCGAGCTAAAGCTGACCCGCGTGGAAGAAGCGCTGTCTCAAGCGCGAAACAACTTGATTTTTGCGGATAACTCCTACGTTGGATTACCGAAGGATTTGGCGGTTCGAGTCGCGGCCAAACGAACCCGACGATCCACCTTTATGGATGAGGGAGTAGGCCTCGTGTCGGTTGCTCCACGCGAGTGCACAATCCTGATCCCTTCGCGTAAGAAGGCTTCCACAACAGATCCCATTGTTCAGTTCTATTGCGTCGAGAGGTTCTGGCGAACTTCCGCTAGAGACAACTAAGCATCAACGGCTCCACTACCGACTCTGGTCGACGTGCGGTACCCTCGCTGCTTGCGAAGCTTTCTAACGATCGCCCCAGAGCATAAGCCGTCGACAGATCTTGAAACAGCGCTAGAGGGCGTCCTGGTGGCGGAGTAGCGCCGATACGATCCAACCACTCCTTGTAAAATCTAGCGACTTGCTTGCGTGCGGAGTCTTGCGCGTTAAGGAGATCAAGTTGCTCGTTAATCCTGGTTAGTTCGGCGTAGGCCGGATGGGCAGAGCCTAGAGTCTTTAACGACTTGACGAGCCAAGAGCCAAGTTGAGCGACCCCAACTCGACGACGCAAAGGACTGATCGCCACCCTGGGACTTGCCTGCTCAAAGTGGCCGCCAGGTAAATAGTATTGATAGCTTCCGCCTACACCAATCGCTGGATAATCCACAAGACCTCTTGCCCACAAAACGAGGTTCAAGCCCCAGTATGGTCCTGCAATTCTTATCTTAGATGAAATCCTCTCATTGAGTTCTCGATGCAGTGCGATGATTGCGGGCAAACGTGTATTGCGAAGCGTCTTTGAGCCACTCTCATCCGTCAGGCTTGTGTCCACTGCCCAGAAACCATCTGCCTGAGCTTCATCGTAACAGCGTCCCGCTTGTGCGACCTTTGGGTTACGTTGCGTTTTACCGTTTATCTGGTTTTGGTTCGTGAAAACCAGAGGTAGGATTAGCCGACCACCAAAGCGGCGGCGGGTGCTTTTCCATTCGCCCGTTGCTTGAGCAAGCACTCGGTTGATTCTGTTTCGAGACGAGTCGTCCACAATCGGGAGCTGAGGAACGGTAATCAACCGTGGGTTGTGTTTGATCACGCATAGATCCAACAGCTCCTTCACAAACGCGCTCGCCGTTTTCACGTCGGGTTTTGCTAAGAATGATGGTTTGGCGAACTGAGCGAATCCAGGGATGTCCTTCATAAACTCGTACCAGGAGTTCTTTTTGTCAGGACCGGAACGACGCTTGTCAACGTTATCAAAACCGTCCATTCCTGGGTCGATCCAAAGTTTCAGCGATGCAGGTAATGTTATCTTTTCAGCAAGTTCGAGGGATATGCGAGCAATCGGAGTGTCAGTGTAAATAGTCCTCACCAGATTAAGTGCGGTCTGACTGGTGATGAAGGGGATGTAATTCGCCATAAATTTTCGCCTCAAAGTTTGGCTGCTCGCTTGAGATGTCTACACACGTGCTCCGGCTCCGGGAATATGAACATTTCGCCGATGCCAACACGCTCCAATTCGTTCAACACCGACTCCTTGTGATCACTGAGTATCGGCACGTACAACAGGGAACTTGCTTGAGCCCGGTCCAACTCAAACTTCCTAGATCCATGAAGCGTGAAGGACCCATGCTGTAGTGCTATGCGCTCCGTATTCCACGTCGGATTCAACGCGATGGTTCGCTTCCCGCTTGGATTGATCCTTCCCCCCAGCTTGAAGTAAGGCTCGATAATCGTGCCGTCTCGCTCACTATCGAGAATCCGAGGAAGCTTGGGGTCTACGGCCTGGTTGAGTTGGATTGGGTTTAGAATCACCACGAGGCCATCCTTGTCGGGATCATCACAGCACGCGAAAAAGAGGGCGACCGCTGCATTCTGAGTCCAGTCCAATAGTCGCGTTGGCAGACCGTAGTGCTGTGCCACCTGCATCCAGCCCAAATGATCCTCTAGCTCAGGGGGCCGCGTCAGCTTCATCCCGAGAAACCGTTTCATATCCGCAACTAGCCCAAGTGCTTGCTCACGCTGCTTTACCGTACCGTACCGGAGTGCCGAGGGGGCAAGTCTGTAGTCAATATCGGAGTGTCCACGAAACCAGAAGATTTCTCCTGGTTTTAGCACAGAGTGAAAAACCGCAAAGAAATCGCTGAGGTTGGCGATTTCAGTCTGGAAGTCTCCTCGACAATTGACGCGGCATTTCTTGTACCGTCGAATGATCTCATCTCGACGTGTTTTCGTGAGTGTTGACATAGAGGCTCGAAAACCTTGAGGCCGAGCGAGAGTGCGCACTGTGAATTAAGAACGATTCAACTGCGTTAGCTCGCTCCGCAAAGTGAGGCCTTCGCCATGGCCACAAAGTCTACTGAAAAACCGACAGGATTCAAAGCGACCGGTGTCAGGTAACCGTTGCCACGAGACTCGCACCGGTTCTGTACTAAATGTGTCTTAGCCCAACTCCAGCAACAACAGTCTGACCTCATCAAACACGGGATGAATAATTGATTATCGATAGACTGCCGCGTGCTTCGATCTATCGGGGTATAGTCCCCGCTTAAAACGTGGTGAACCGGGCGCCTCAATGCAATGACGCAACTATTCTTCCGAAACCGAGCGCTCCGGTAAGCGCTAATGACACCGCATGACTCCACCCTTTGACTTCGTTTGCCGAGAACCGTCCTGATGGAGAGGTTTGTGAAATTCGAAGCAGCTTCGAGTAATAGTCCTCGAAGGCGCTCGTGAGATCCTCATGCAGAACGACGCGGAAACCGGCGGCCCGCAGGCAAGTAAACCACTCATCGATGCTGGAAATATACGATTTCCAGACGTCTTCAAGCTCGTCGAGTTGGAGCTGTTCATCCACACCGGAGGCGGGGCGCTTCAAATAAACCTCCTCCAGTGCAAATCGTCCTTTTTCTTTAAGATGATTTGCGCAGCGAGACACAACCTTCTGCTTGTCTCTAAAGTGTACGAGAGCGCTCTGTGCCAGGACGATGTCGAATCTCTTCCGTGGCAACTCCGCGGTCAAAAAGTCGCCATGTGTGAAGGTTACCAGGTGGTCCAGCCCGACCAATTCGGTGAGATCAACAGCGTCAGAATACCTTTGTGATGTGATCTCTACACCATGAACCTTGCAACCGTATAAGTAAGCCAGGGCCCTTGAGGAACCGCCCAGCCCACAGCCAGCGTCCAGCACAAGGCTGCTCGATTCTACGCCGGCTTTCTCAGCGAGCTCCCGAAGAAACTTCAGCCCGCCGATGTGATTTTGGTCAGTGATCTCGGTATCCTCATCCACTGCCAAATCAAGCTCAGTGATTCCGCGGAGGGTTCCCTTCAGCGCCTGAACCCTTGCCAGAATTGTGCTCTTTTTCAGAGGATGGTCTTCGTAGATATGCGCAAGTTCGGCATTTGTAAAGGATCGGGCCATTTAGATATTCGTCCGGCCGGCGGTGCTCTATCTCAACGCGTAGCCGGCGCAAAAAAGCGTTTCAGCTAACTCCCAGGTGCCTGAAGTGCCAACGTCGTCACCGCATTTCTGGATCTTCTCGATCATCTCAGCTCGCAGCTTGACTGCCTGCCTCCGTTCCTCGTCCGTCAACTCAGAGTCATTGGTCAGAGAGTGCAACGCCGCCAGAGACCAGGGGCACCACAGAAAGGTGCTCCCTTCGATGTTGAAATCCGTCTCTTCAAGCCACTGATCGGCGTCGCGTATGCTGGTGTTGTTCTCGAAGAAGTCATATTTCCACCGGGCTCCATCGACCAGCAGATCTCGTTTCGCGTCTTTGTAAACGGGGACGTTTTGCAAAAACGGAAAAGCATTCTCTAACTGAGTCAAGATAAAAAGAACCTCGGCATTCAAACCTGGGTGTCTATCTTTTTGATGTCTTCGGTTTGGATTCGGCACCCACCCAAGATCGGCGCGGCGGCTGTCGAGGAGCCACTTGATTGCGGATGTTAGGTCCTTATTCAGGGTACTACCGACGCCAAGAGAGGCAGTGTTCTTCGCCGCAAATAAGCTCCACGCAGCCATAGCCGTTGTGTACGTACGCGTATTGCGAGGCAAAACAGCGGCACTTGGGCACCAGCCTCCGTCAGAACACCTTCGGCTAACAATGTGCTTCAGGGCACGATCTACCATTGTATCGAACGCGCTTCCATCCTCATCATTTTTCCAGATGCCGGCTTGCACCGAGGCAGCATAGGCGACGGTCACCCAGCAAGCGACTTCTGTTACAGTCTCATTCAGAGTTTCGGAATAGGCCCAACCCCCATCATCCTTTTGGACCTTCTTAATATACTCGAAGGCAAGTCTCGCGACATCGTCGCGCACGATAGTCTGGCCGTTGCCCAGGATTCCCATTAGACACTGCGCCGTCGACCAAAGACTCGGGGAGCCAGAGGGTTCAAAGAGCGACCCGTCGAATCCCCCGGTCTCTTCAACTCGCACCGAAAGAATCCTGTCCACCCACTTTGGAAGGTCCTTTCTGAGGTTGTCCTCGCTCGAAGGCAACATCGTTTTGGTCTGTTCAGATGAGATGGTGACCTCGCTCGCGTTAGCCTCGGTTGACTTCGTCGCGGGCACTTGAGACTGACCGGCATCGGCAGTCACGTTGCTCGTTTCCGCGGCCTCGACAGTCCCGTGCGGATAAGTATCCGAAGGCCCTTCGTCTGAAATAGAGCTGTCAGAGGGTTTTCGAGCTACATGGTGCTCGCGCGCAATGGCGATCTGAGCTTTTAGATCTTGACGGATCTGGTGGAATAGTCTCTTCTGGCGGCCCGGATCGACATAGTGTTCCTCGATGGTTTCGTCTCCTGTCGGCAGAAACTGCTCGCTTCTAAGCCACTGATGTTCCTGCCATTCACAGGCTGATAAAATGATCGGAAAAATAATGAGGCCATTGGTGCGGCGTTCTTCCAGGAATCCACTTATCTCAACATCCTTACAATAAGAAGAATCCAGGAACATTTGACTCACAAGAACCAGGGCAATATGAGCATTCGAAATACGAGATTTGATTTTCGAATCCCAGTCTTCGCCGACTAATATTTTCTTATCAAACCAAAACTCAACGTCTTCGTTTTCAAGACCGCGTAAGTACCCTAGAAGAGAGTTCTTTTCCAGGTATCTCGCATCCTGATGGCTGTAGCTTACGAAAATTGTGATCTTCACTGGTTTTCCCCCCGATCTGATGAACAACTTTCGGTGGCCGGCTGATTACTCCAATGAGTTTATCGTGGTTATCGCGGTCACCGCCGTTAGGCATCGTCACGTGAGGCCTTCCCAACGTGTTTCGCGGAAATCCGGGCTAACCTGGTTTCACTCCAGCGGATTATACTGTGAGCCAGTCGATTTGCAATACATATACCTCGCATCTACTCGGATAATGAACCGGGGACAATTACTGACCGGCAGCTTCAGAACAGTTGATTCTTGAAATCACCGCAAGCGATTCAACAATCCCCTCACCTCATCAAACACCGCGGCGTCATCTTGAGACTCGAGCCCGATCTTCAACACACCGCTCGGGGCGAAGCTTGCCGCCCCCTCCGATATCATCGCGATCAGTTTGTCGGGGTTGATCTTTGCTTGCTCTGTGAACTTCACCGCGAGACGGTCGCCTTCGCGGTCGATTGAGATGATCCCAAGCTTCGAAGCTTCGCGCCGCAATCGAGCATACTCGAACAGATTATCGATCGTCTCGGGTATCGGGCCATAACGGTCTTCGATCTCGGCATGCACGTCGGCCAGTTCTGATTCAGTCTCGGCCGACGAGATTCGTTTGTAGGTTCGCAGCCGCTGGCTCATGTCGTAGATGTAGTCTTCGGGTATCCGAATATCCACCGCCAGGTTGATCGCCGTCGATACTTCATCTTCAACCGGCTCGCCTTTCAACTCTCGTACCGTGCGTTCGAGCATCTGCGTGTAGAGATCAAACCCGATCGCGTCGATCTGTCCCGACTGCTGCGCGCCTAACAAGTTGCCCGCGCCTCGAAGCTCCAAATCCAGCGCAGCGATTCTAAATCCAGCGCCGAGGTCAGAGAATTCGCGGATCGCAGCCAATCTTCGCCGCGCGATGTCGGTTAGGCTCTCTTCGTTTGGGATCAGCAGGTACGAATAAGCCCGGCGATTCGACCGCCCGACTCGCCCGCGCAGTTGATAGAGTTGCGACAGCCCGTACATATCCGCTCGATTGATCACGATCGTGTTCGCGAGCGGAATATCGATTCCATTTTCGATGATCGTCGTGCACACCAGCACATCAAGCTCGTGACGCACGAATTTCATGATCACCTCTTCAAGCTCTTTCTCGTTCATCTGCCCGTGACCAACACCGATCCGCGCTTGAGGAACCAGACGCCCGATCAACTCAGAGATCGTGTAGATTGTCTCCACGCGATTGTGAACGAAGAACACCTGCCCGCTTCGCTGTAGCTCGAGCTCGATGGCCGACCGAACAACTGATTCCGAGAACTGCACGACGTGAGTTTGAATGGCCAGGCGGTCGCGCGGCGGCGTTTCGATCACCGACATATCTCGCAATCCCGCAAGCGACATGTTCAACGTTCGCGGAATTGGCGTCGCCGACATCGCGATCACGTCTACCTTCTTTCGCATCTGCTTGATTCGTTCTTTGTGCGCGACACCGAAGCGCTGCTCTTCGTCGACAACCAGCAACCCGAGGTCTTTGAAGCGAATGTCTTTCGATAACAGCCTGTGAGTCCCAACGACGACGTCAACTGCACCGGCTTCCATCGACTTCACAACCTCCTTCTGTTCTTTGGCGCTTCGGAACCGCGAAAGCATCTCGATGCGCGCGGGGAACGGACTGAATCTCTGCTGAAAAGTTTTGAAGTGCTGAAACACAAGCACGGTAGTCGGCGCGAGAACGGCAACCTGCTTGCCTTCCATCACCGCCTTGAAAGCGGCTCTCATGGCCACTTCTGTCTTGCCGTAGCCCACGTCGCCGACGATCAACCGGTCCATCGGCTGAGGACTTTCCATTCCTTCCTTCACGTCTTCGATGGCGGATTCCTGATCGGGCGTTAGCTGATACTCGAACGCGTCTTCGAACTCGTGTTGCCACGGAGTGTCAGCTCCGTAAGCGTGACCCTGGACGAGTTTTCGTTCGGCGTAGAGCTTCAAGAGCTCTTCGGCCATGTCGCGCATCGCTCGCTTGGCGCGTGCTTTTGCTTTTTGCCATCCGAGCCCGCCGAGCTTATCGAGCTGCGGGTGATGACCTTCGCTGCCTGAGTAGCGCTGAACGAGATCGAGCCGCTCGACCGGAACATAAAGCCGGGCGCCTTCGGCGTAAGTCAGCAGCATGAATTCGCGCACGTCGCCGCTTGCGCGTTCGAGCCCCGCGGCCTGATTTCCGGTTGCGGCGCCGGCGGTCTCGATCTGCAGCAGTCCCTGAAACTGCCCGATCCCATGGTCGATATGAACGACGTAGTCTCCGACTTTGAGATCGCCGAGGTCCGACAGAAACGCGGCCGCCGTTCGCTTCTTGCGAGCCTTCTTCGCAACAGCGCGTTGCGGCGCCGCGCGTTCGACTTCGCCGAAGACATCTGTCTCGGTGAGCAGCGACAGATTGGCCGCCGGGAGGGTGAACCCGTTCGCGAGTTTGCCAACGGTTACGGTCCGCCCAAGACCTGTCTCCGCAATCTGACCTTCTCTCGCGCCGAGCGCCGGTAACAATTCCGCGGTCATCTGATACTCGCCAAGCATCTCGGTTACGCGCTCAGCGAGTCCGAGGCTTGGCATCACGAACAGCGTCGGACGCGTTGCCGATCCAAGATCGCTCGCAAGCTCGGCGATGCGACCGTGATAGCGCCGGGGCGACTGCGATATGATAGCGATATCGGGCGTGCCTTGTGTAATCGGAAAAAGAAACAATGGCGCGGGCCTCGCGAGTGCGTGATGCAACTCCGGTCCCCAGTCTCCAATCTCGGGTCTCTGATCTCCGGTCTCCGGTCGTCCGTCCCCGGTCAGGCTCGCGGTGAACTGCTCATCCGTAGCCGCCGCGTCCCGGCCAAGCAGTCGAAGCTCGATCCTGGTCGCGGCATCGAACCGCGCTCGCAGCTCTTCTACGGTGAGAAAGAGTTTGTCAGGTTGCAGCGCGAGTTCTCCGGCGTCATCAGCCTGAGCGAAACGATCCGCAAGGTAGCGATACAAATCCGCGGCGCGCTTTTCGATCTCGACCGGCTCATCGATTATAAGAATCGCGTCCGCAAAATAATCGAACGCCGAAGAAGTGAGCGGCCGCGTGAGGGGAATCAGGTACTCCCAACCGGGGAAGGGCTCGCCTCGCTCCGCGTGTGCGATTCGCGCGCGAAGATCGCGGCGGAACCGGTCATCGTCCCAATGACGCTCGGCTTCGTCGGACCAACTCATGAATTCTTCGCGGCGAACGGAAAGCTCTCGCATGGGAACGAGGATCGATTCGGTGGCGCGGCCGATCGATCGTTGAGTATCGGGATCAAACTCACGAATTGATTCCACCGCGTCGCCGAAGAACTCTATTCGATGCGGCGCGTCGTGCGCGGGCGAGAAGACATCGAGTATGCCTCCGCGCAAGCTGAATTCGCCGACCGAAGCGACGGGTTCTTCGCGAACATATCCTGCAGCGATCAGCAGATCGACTATCAACTCCGGCGGCATTTCTTCGCCAGCTCGGAGCGTTATGCTCGAAGCCTTGAGCAGATCTGGCGAGACGGTTCGTTCCGCCAGCGCGCCGATCGAAGTGAGAAGTATTCGAGCCTCCCCGCGAGTCGCTCTATGCAGCGCGAGCGCTCGTTGTTCGAGCACCTCGACGTGAGGCGAAGTGCCGTCGTAGGGATCGGCTTCGACTGCGGGTATGGTGAGCACGCTTTGCTCGCTGGAGCTTGCGCCGTTCAACGCGCAGAAGAAAAAATCGACATCCGGTTGAATCTCTTCGACCTCGCGATTCGAGCGAGCTACGAGCACGACTCGTCGCCCGAGTTGTTTTTCGATGGCGGCAAGGATCAACGCGCGAGCGCTTCCGGCGAGCCCGGATAGAACGACGACTCGACGGCCGGCCTTCATTTCAGACGCGAGGCGGTCAATTTCAGCGCTTTGAAATAAGTCGCCGAAGGTTTCAGAGTGGTGACGGTCAGTTGAGATGTTGATGTCCAAAGCTCCGTTTTATTGAAGCCAAAATTCTAGCACGACTCATGTATGCGCACGCGCTGTGCGCTCGACGCATAAGTTAGCTAGCAAGAAACGGAAGGGGACGGCGTTGACGATTTTGCCAACTTCGGTATGGGACAACCCATCAGGCGAAGTGTATACTGAACCACCTGCTGCGCTAGCTGATCTGAATTTATGAAGTTGTAACGCATGAACAGTCATTGGCCTTCGCGAAAATGTCTTCTGACCTAACATTCCTAACTAACGAACCCGGCAAGTCACTCTTGGATCGGTTTAATGCGTTGCTGGGGGACAAAACCCGCTTCCTCGATTGTCTCGTGGGATATTTCATGATTAGCGGGTTTCATAAGCTCTATCCCGCTCTCGAACAAACCGAAAAGATAAGGATACTCATTGGGCTCAAGACTGATGCCACGGTTTTTGACTCTCTCGAGAGAGCTAAACAACAGCAACTCTTGTTGAAATCGCATGCTCAAACGAAGGAACAACTACCGGACGAGGTGCTCCAGGAGTTGGAGCGCGCTGAAGACACAGCGGACGTGGAGCAGGGTATAGGAAAGTTTATTCAGTGGGTGGCCTCGGGAAAACTTCAAGTTCGCGTCTATCCATCCGAAGGAATTCACGCGAAGGTTTACATCCTCACATTCCCAGAAGGTCATTACGACGTAGGTCGTGTAATCACTGGCTCAAGCAACTTTTCGCAGTCTGGCTTTGTCGATAACCTCGAATTCAATGTCGAGCTGAAGAATCGATCCGACTATGAATTCGCTCTCGCGAAATTCAATGAGCTGTGGGAACGTTCGGTCGAAGTATCGAAGACCTACGTCGACACGATACAAAAGAAGTCTCCATACGCGCAGTTCACCCCGTACGAACTCTACCTGAAGTTCCTTTACGAGTATTTCAAAGGACAGTTGAATCTTCCGGAGCAGCTCGAAGACATCTACTTGCGTGGGTTTAAGAAACTCAGGTATCAGGAAGAAGCGGTGCTCAGCGCGAAGAACACGCTTGACGCATATGGCGGCGTCTTCTTGTCCGATGTCGTCGGTCTAGGAAAGACATACATGTCCGCTCTGCTTGCCCGTGAACTCGAAGGCAGAAGTCTCGTCATCGCTCCGCCCTCTCTGCTCGACGATAAGAATCCCGGCTCGTGGCCAAACGTGTTTCACGACTTCGGAGTCCGTGGCTCCTACTGTGCGTCTCTCGGAAAGCTTGATGATTTGCTCAAACGAGATATCTCAAAGTATAGGAACGTATTTGTTGATGAATCCCATCGATTCAGAACTGAGTCCACTCAGAGCTTTGAAAAGCTGGCCCAGATTTGTCGAGGCAAGCGGGTCATTCTCGTGAGCGCGACGCCATTGAACAATACCCCCAGAGATATTCTTAGCCAGATAAAGCTCTTTCAGAACTCAAAGAAAAGCACCATTCCCAATCAAGCGAACCTTGAAGCGTTCGTCGCCAGTCTCGAAAGAAAGCTTCGAGGCTTGGACCGCAAGCGAGATCGCGAGGAATACTTCAAAGTGGTTCAGGCCAATGCAAAGGATACTCGCGAGAAGATTCTCAAGTTTCTGATGGTCCGCCGCACCCGAACAGAGATCAAGAAGTATTACGAGGGCGACTTGAAGAGTCAGGGACTCAAGTTTCCTGAAGTCTCCGATCCGGAACCGCTTTTTTATAAGTTCAGCAAATCTGAGAGCCAGAAGTTCCATGAAACCCTTCGACTCGTCACCGTCCCTTTCAAATACGCGCGCTACCAACCGCTGGAGTACTACACAGGACCTCGTGACGAAGGCGACATTCAAAGCCAGAAGAACGTCGCAAAATTCATGATGATCCTGTTGGTCAAGCGCCTCGAGAGCAGCTTCCATGCGTTCGGTAACACCCTGACCCGGTTCATTGATTCCTACGAGCGAGTCATCAGGGAATACCGCAACGGCTATGTCTACGTCAGCAAGAAACATATTCACAAGATTTTTCAGTTCCTCGACCAGAACGATCCCGAGGGCATTGAAAGACTGATTGACGAGGAGAAGGCTGAGCGGCTCGATGCAAAGAAGTTTATGCCTAACTTCATTGATGACCTGCGAAGCGACCTCAGGATATTGAAGAAGGTTCAAGAGATGTGGTCTGGAATGAAACGCGACCCAAAATGGAATGCCTTCCGCGAGGTCTTCGAGAAGGTCAGTCGGTTTCGAAAACAGAAATTGATAATCTTCACCGAATCAAAGGAGACCGCTGAGTATCTAGCAGATAAAATCGCAAACGAGATAGACGACAAAGTCATCCTCTTCACCGGGTCTTCTCACAAAGGAACGCGCGAAACCGTCCTTGCCAATTTCGACCCGCGAGCGTTTCAACCCAAAGACGATTACCGCATTCTTGTAACAACTGAAGTCCTCGCCGAAGGGGTTAGCCTCCATGGTGCGAACATCGTCATCAATTACGATATTCCATGGAATCCCACCCGAATGATGCAAAGAGTGGGGCGTGTCAACCGCGTTGATACTGCGTTCGATAGGATACACACCTATAATTTCTTCCCAACCGATGAGTCCGAGGATGTAATAAAGCTAAAGGCATCCGCCGAAGCTAAGATCGAAGCGTTCATAGAAATGCTGGGCTCTGATGCGCGATTGCTAACTGAAGGCGAAGAGATCAAGTCGCAAGAATTATTCAGACGCCTGAACTCCCGAGAGACCATCACAGGTGAGGATGAAGACGAAGAAAGCGAGTTGAAGTATTTGACTGAGATACGTTCTGTTCGAGACACGGATGGAGAGCTGTTTGAACGCATTAAGCGCTTACCCAAGAAGGCTCGCTCTACACGCCAGGTTCCCTCAGACACAGAAAGCATTCAAAGTCGTCCAGCGCTTCTCACCTATTTCCGAAGAGGGGCTTTGGATAAGTTCTTCCTTTCCCAATCAGACGGGCCGAGCGTAGAAGTCGATTTCTTTTCAACTGCGCGTCTACTGAAGCCTGAAGACATTAAAGAGAAACGGCAAGCGATAAGCCAGGAGTTCTACGCTTTACTTCAGCGAAATAATCAAGCGTTTGTCGATGTCACCGTTGCCGAAGGCAGCGATGGCATTCCGCATCGCAACACGGCAAATGACGCATACGTCTTGAAGCGACTGAAGGCCAAGGACATCAGCAGGTTTCAGCTCTTCACCGATGAGGATGAGCAATACATTCGTCAGGTCGTCGGGCTCATTGACGATGGCGCGCTTCCACGGCCGACAACAAAGAAGGTGGCGACCGCGCTCCGGAAGGAATCCGCGCCCTTTAAAGTGCTTGCGATCCTAAAGCGAGAGATTCCTAAAGAGTTCTTCCAGGCAACCGTTGCCGACTCGGCTCGCGATGCACGCAGTCCGAGAGAGGTGATCCTATCGTCCTTCATTCCGGCATCGATTGATAAAGCTTAGAGGCAGTCAGATATGCAAGACGCACAAGCCCGGTCTCTCATTCGCGAAACGCTCACGCAACCATTCGACAAGGAACGCTTTCAACAGTTCATTCACAATCTCCTGAACCACGTCGATGAATCGAAAGCGACGCGGTGGAACAAGACCTACGTCAAAGATGCTTTCAAACCCAGAATCAAGAAATTCGAGCGGTTGGCGACATATACCGATCCGCAGGGCGAAAGCCTGGATGTTCTGATCATCCATCTTGAGCGAGAGTCGAGCCTGGAACGCGCGCGCACATCATTGCGTAACTTTGCGGCGGATTACTTGACCACTGGACACGGCCAGGACAAGTCGGCAGTTCTTGCCGCATTCGTCTCTCCAGACCCGATTGACTGGCGGTTCTCGTTTGTGAAATTGGAATATGAAGCTGCCGCAGACGACTCGGGCAGAATCAGAGTTAGTGAGTCGCTCTCACCAGCCCGGCGGTATTCCTTTCTCGTTGGAGCCAACGAACACAGTCATACAGCGCAGAAGCAATTCCTACCCCTGCTCGAACAAGATGATGGCGATCCTTCCCTGGCAGATATTGAGAAGGCCTTCGACATTGAGAAGGTCACCAAAGAGTTCTTCCTTCGTTACAAGGATCTGTTTGAAACTGTGCGCGATGCACTGAACAAAAGTCTCAAACGAAACGCTGCCATACGGGAAGACTTTGATAAGAAAGGAATCGAGGCGGATGACTTTGCCAAGAAACTGCTTGGCCAAATCGTCTTCCTTTACTTTCTCCAGAAGAAGGGTTGGTTTGGAGTAGAGCGCGGCGAGGAGTGGGGGACCGGCAACAAAAAGTTCCTTCGCTATCTGTTTGATAATCGCGCGAAGTTACGTGCACGAGCTGAACGTTCAGCCAGGCGTCCGGTCAATTTCTTCAACGATGTGCTTGAACATCTCTTCTACGACGCGCTGGCCCGTGAGCGCGACGATGACTACTACCCTCGCTTCGATTGCCGCATACCGTTTCTCAACGGCGGATTGTTCGAGCCTCTCTTTGGCTATGACTGGGTAAACACCGAGATCCTTCTTGCGGACGAACTCTTCTCGAATACCGAAACGACAAGGGAGGGCGATACTGGTACCGGCATTCTCGACGTGTTCGACCGCTTCAACTTTACTGTGAATGAAGCAGAGCCACTCGAAAGAGAGGTAGCCGTCGATCCCGAAATGCTCGGCAAGGTCTTCGAGAACCTGTTGCCCGAGAACCTAAGACACAAGGGCGGCACGTACTACACGCCGCGTCCCATAGTCAATTACATGTGCCAGCAGAGCCTGATCAACTATCTCTCGACACACTTGCCGGATATCTCGCGTGATGAGATCGAAACGTTTATCCGCATTGGTTACGCGCAGGCAGACTTTGAGGCGGGCGGAACTGAAAAGCATAAGGACAAGTTTCTTGCCGAATCGATCAGCGGTAGCGCTAAGACGATTGACAAGCTCTTAGAAGACATAACAGTGTGTGATCCCGCGATCGGTTCGGGCGCGTTTCCTGTCGGCATGATGCAGGAGATTGTGCGCGCACGTGAGGCGCTCACTGCCGTCGAAGGCATGCCTAGTCGCACGGCATATGAACTGAAGCGTCATGCCATACAGAACTCATTGTACGGCGTGGACATCGATCCCCGGGGCGGTAGAGATTGCCAAGCTGCGATTATGGCTGTCGCTTGTTGTTGATGAAGACGACCGCGATCGTATCCAGGCTCTACCAAACCTCGACTACAAAATCATGCAAGGCAATTCCCTGCTTGATGAGTTCGCAGGGGTGAAACTGCTCGATGATGATTTGCTTGCTCAAGCTTTCGTAGACAGCGACGCACAAATCGCCACTATCAACACGCGAATCAATGAACTCCAGGAGGAATTCTTTGAACTGGATCGGAAGGGCGTCCGCGGCCGTGGAGTGCGGGAACGTTTCGCCAAAGAGATCGAGACGCTCAAGCGTCAAAAGAAACAATTATTGTTAGGCGGAAATGGCGGGAGTGGAGCACAAGCTACCTTTCAGGATCTGCACAGTACGTCACGCGCAAAACTAACTGAGCTAAAAGAACTACACCGGGAGTTTTTCGATACCTCATCCGGTAGCCGAAAGAGAGCTATACGTACCCGCCTCGAAACTCTGGAATGGGAATTCATGGAAGCAACTCTGAAAGAGAATGGTGAAAGCGAAGCGCTCCGCGAGCTTGCCCGCCACCGCCGGGACAACCGCAAGAACTATTTTCTTTGGAAACTGCATTTTCTAGAGGTGTTTCAGGCGAAGGGTGGATTTGATGTTGTAATAGCCAACCCGCCCTACCTAAGCGCACTGGAGTTCGCCAAGATCTTTTCTACAGAGGAGCGAGAAGCCTTGAACCGAATATATGATAGTGCTAGAGGTACGTATGATCTATATATCGTATTCATTGAGCGCGCTATTCGGATTCTAAGAGGAGATGGCGTTCTCGCATTCATAAACCCCAACAAATTCTTATCCGCAAAGTACGCAGTCGCCTTACGAGAATTCATTTCCAAGAACGCTGAGTTTTTGTCCCTGGTAGACGTGTCGGGAATCAGAGTGTTTGAGACGGCTGCTGTATATCCGGTAATGATCTTCTTTCGATCGAGACCATCAGAAGCGCCGCCCCGTGATGGACTGATAAGGTTGCTATTGCCGAACGTAAGAACTCAGGACGAATTCAACCTCGCCGTGTACAGCGAAACAATTCTGCAAGCGGCAAGCTTGCACCTACTTCCAGAGAAGATTTGGGGGTTCTTGTTATCAAGACATCTGGAGCTCTTAACAAAGTTAATTCGCACCACGCTTCCCCTAGCGAAGTTGGGGGAAGTGAGCGCAACATCGACCGCTGCCGAATCAGATGTCTTTACTTCGCTCGTGACCACAAAAAAGACTGCAAAGGGCCTGAAACTCCTAAACACGGGAACCATCGATAGATATTGCGCTTTGTGGGGAACGCGTGAAATGACGCATGGTGGACAGCGGTTCCTGCGCCCGTACTTACTTATTGACAACAAGATCATCGGTGTACGCAGGGTGAATATGTACCGCAGCCCGAAGATTCTTTTTGCCAAGATGGGAAGAGAGTGCGAGGCGTTGCCGGACCTTCGAGGTGAGTATGCGTCACTAAATACAAATTGTTTTTATGAACCTCGGGAGGGCCTCTCCTTACAATTCGTAACCGCCTACTGCAATTCCAAAGTATTCATGTTTTTGTATGAGCAGTTTTTCGGTGCGCTCAGGATGAGCGGAGGTTATTTCCAATTTCAAGCGCCACAGCTGCGAGTAATGCCGATCAAGGTGGTATCTGAACGGCGCCAGCGTGAGTACGCACAAATCGTTGATCGAATCGTCGCCGCCAAACGGAACGACCCGCAAGCGGACACGACGAAACTCGAACGCGAGATTGATCGACTCATTTACAAACTCTATGATCTGACCGAAGACGAAATTGCCATTGTCGAGGAGAGCGCCAAGCGGTGAACTACGAGTTTTCAATCCACGTTCAGCAGGAAATGTCGCGGCGCGGGATTTCGCTTACGCAAGTCGAGGCCGTGCTCTCAGCGCCAGATCAAAAGGTGCCCGAACACAGTGGTGTGGTATGCTATCAGTCCAAGGTCGAAATCGATCAAAAACAGTATTTGGTGCGAGTGATGGTCAACGAGACCTTAACGCCGATGAAGGTTGTAACCGTCTATCGAACGAGCAAGATTAGCAAATACTGGGAGACCGAATAATGAAAGTAACCTACGACCCGGAAGTCGACGTGCTGCGGATTCTCTTCAGCAGTGCCCCTATTGAAGAGAGCGACGAAGACAAACCAGGCGTGATCCTTGATTACGACAAGGATGGTAACGTCGTTGGTTTGGAAGTATTGAACGCCTCTGAGCGTATCGAGAACCCGCGCGCCGTCGAATATGCCGTCACCGCCTAGAGAACCATAGGCCCGGTGGATGCGGTTCCAGGGAACCATCCACTCCCCGCATTAAGAAGTTCGGGCTTTGCCCGAAAGCGTTTCGTATCGAGCTTCGTCCGCGCACTCCGAGCAGGTTGGCAGATTCAGCATGCTCCAGCCGGGTTCAATCACGCGGCCAAAATTGTCCATCGCTCCTCCAAACCCGCCGCGAATGTTGGTCACGTCACCGTAGCCCATCTGGCTCATCATCTCGCACGCGCGAGCCGAACGCCCGCCCGATTTGCAACCCACGACAAGCTTCGCGTTTCGTGGAACGTTAGCCTCGACCACGGCGGGGAAATCCTGATTCGGAGACATTCCCGACCCCGGCGTGAAGTGCGCGATCGGAATGTTTATTGCGCCCGCCGCGTGGCCCGCCTCGAACTCCGGGACGGATCTCACGTCCAGGTAGATGACCTCGGGATCGCTTTGCATCAAATCGTAAGCTTCCTGCGCGTTTATTTCCTTCATCGGTTTTCTCCTTCGCTGATCCTTGTTCAGAAAAGGATTATATCCGAGCGCGAAGTTCCGCGGCACCTTGGCCGAGTTGAATCCATGAATTACCGCAACAAATTCACAAGGTTTCTGAACGCACTGTTTTATTGACTTCGATTGCCGCAGCCCCATAGAATGGCGCGTCCAAAGCAACATCCCCCGAATTCTCAAGCAGTAAAACGAACGAACAAGGGTCGACACAGCTACAAGCTGTGGAATGAAAAGGAGAGGGTTTTGATCAAAGCAGGAGCAGGGAATTCATTCGCGTCGGTAGCTTTCGCAATATTAAGTTTCAATATTTCCACAGTCGCGCAATCGACGGGCGCTCAAACACCCAAAGAACCCGAGCGTCCGCAAAGCGCGGTTCAAATCGTAACCGCCGATCAGAAACCGCTCACACCGAAGCTGGAATCAATCGAACAGGTTCTGCCAAAGCCCGCGGAGCAAAAGCCTCAAGCGAGCGAGCAAGCGGTAGTCATTCCACCCGCGCCAAGCATAATCAAGAAAGCGACAAACAGTATCCAGATACCAGCCAGCGCGGTTGCGGATTCGAAGTATGAAGAGCGTCAGTCAGTCTCATCAAGCGTGAGCGTGGGCAGCACCTTCGGATACCGCCGCGATCCTTTCACTCGGCGCGCGAAATTCCACTCGGGCGCGGATATCAAGGCACGATGGGGAGATGCGGTGGGCGCGAGCCACGCGGGCACCGTCGTGTTTGCGGGTTGGTATCACGGCTACGGAAATATGATCATAGTCGATCACGGCGGCGGCGTTGCCACTCATTACGCGCACCTGTCGAGCTTCGACGTCGAAGCCGGAACTCGCGTCGACCGCGGCACGATCATCGGACGCGCGGGGAGCACGGGCCGCGCGACTTCGCCGCATTTGCACTACGAGCTTCGAATCGATGGCAACGCAATTGATCCTTTCCAGCCTCTGGCCCTCGACGCCTCCTCAGCTTATTTCAAACAGGCGCGGCCGCCGGTGGACGCCGGCCGCGCCGAATCATCAGTCACCGCGGGAGCCTCGCGGGACCACTAGAATCTTTCGTCTATCGAGAGAGAGTGAAGGGCTCGTTGGAATTGGCGAGCCGTTTTTTTTTGAGAGCAATCCGCCTCGCTCCCTTGGATACAGCCTGAACGTAGGGCATCATCAAAACTGCCGGACGCATCACACGTTGGACTAATAATCCGTTCAACCAGGCAGGTGTCAGTGCTCAAAAAACTTTTATTCGCATTCTTAGCGGCCCCTATCATTTTCTCCAACTCGCTCGCGCAGACACGTGTCATCAAGACCGAGCCGGCTTCCGCCCTTTCCGCTCGCAATCCGTTCAGCGCCGGCGAACGGTTGAGCTACGACGTATCGTGGGCGGATTTCATCGTCGCGGGTGAATTCATCATAAGCACGGACGATCGGCGCTCGTTTGACGGCGTCGACGGTTATCACGTCACCGCGGAAGCGAAATCCGTGGGGCTGGTTAGCGGTCTGGTGTTGAAAGTCAACGATGTGTATGAATCATTCATCGACATTTCGACGCTTCAGCCGTTTCGCGCGGAGAAGCGAATGCGTCACGGCAAGAAGCAGGCGCAGTCTTCTGTGTGGCTCGATCAACAAAAACATGTGGCGAATGTTGCGGGCGGCCGCACGCTCGAGATACCGGCGGACACTTATGACATCGCGGGATTGATCTTTGCAATCCGTGGAATGGATCTTACGATTGGGAAGACTCGCACGCTAACGGTGATCGAGGACGAGAAGCTGTACACGATCAAAGTACAGCCCGAGGCTCGCGAGAAAATCACGACGCGTGCCGGGACTTACGATGCCATCAGAGTGGCGACGAGCATGACTCGCGGGCGCGAAAACGACAAGCTCTACAATCTGAAGATGTTCATTTCAACCGATGCCCGGCGAATACCGGTATTGATAACGGCGGAGCCCTCGTGGGGATCGGTTCGAGTAGAGCTGACATCGGCCACGGCTCCGCAACCCTCCAGAAAATCTGGTTCAAAAAACTCACCGTAATCGATGATGGTCAATCCGCTTCATGCGGCGCGGTGACGAGCGCTGACTTTGGCCAGGCTCCGGACCCCGCGCCGCAGAAGCGGTTTGCGCGTGTTAGACCGAAACGACTCTCATCGTTTTTGGTTTCGAGCCGCCGCCCTTAACGGGCAACGGCTCAGCCTGCATAGGGCAACGGGCGTTCCAGTCGCGGCGTAATGTAGTTGCCGCAATTAAGCCGTTGATGACTCGATCGCGGCGCAGAGATTCTTCGTCACCTGCCAACCTTATGCTGCGCAGTCCGCGTCAACCGGTCCCATCAATATTTTCGCTCGTTCGACCGACAGATATTTTCGTACAATTGATGACAAGGAGATTCGACGATGACTCTCACCTCTCTTTTGATTCTGTTGCTGGTTGCTGGAATCTGCGGGTCGATCGGCCGAGCGATCGCGGGATATAGCCACGGCGGCTGTCTGGTTTCGATCGCGCTCGGATTTATTGGGGCGATTATCGGAGTATGGCTGGCGGGCGCCCTTCACTTGCCTGAACTCTTCACGACCAACATCGGCGGCGAGCGCTTCCCGATCATTTGGTCCATCATAGGGTCGGCGCTGTTCGTCGCGCTCATAAGCCTGTTGACTCGTCGACGCTGACAGCCGGCACGACCGGCATAAGCTCGCGTAAGAACTTGCACAGCACATTGCCGGTCACTGCGCGGCGGTAATGCTCGGTCGAGCGAAGATCGGTTATCGGCGCGATCTCCCGCGAAATCATCTGACGGGCTCGTTCAACAAGCTCAGGAGTGAGGGCCGCGCCCGTCAGCAACGCTTCGGTATCGCGCGCGCGAATCACGGTCGGCGCTACGCTGCCGACTCCAATGCTGATTGATTCAATCTTATTGCCGCTCATCATCGCCCTGGCCGCCAGAACAGTTTTCGAAATCGCTTGCGCCCGGCGCGTGCCAACCTTCCAAAAGAAATCTCGTTCTCCTGTTTGCAACTTGGGCACGCGGGCCGCCAATACGAGTTCGTCGGGTTCAAGCACGCTGCGACGATAGCCAGTGTAGAACTCACTGAACGCAACGTGGCGTGTGCCGCGCGCGCTCCCTATCTCCACTTCCGCGTCGTAAGCCGCAAGCACCGGAAGGCTGTCTCCGGCGGGCGATGCGTTGACGATGTTGCCGCCGATCGTTCCTCGATTCTGAATCTGAATTGCGCCGATCGTGCGCGAAGCGGCCACAAGCGCGGGCACGTGTCTTTGAATCAGCTCAGACTTGATCAGTTGTGTGTAAGTCGTAAGCGCGCCGATCCGCAGCGCGTCGCCTTCGTCGGTTATCCCTCTCAACTCATCGACTCGCCAGATGTCGAGGAAGTCCGACGCGTCGAGCATGTGCGCGTTCATCAGCACCATCAAATCCGTGCCGCCGGCGATGATCTTTATCGCGCCGCTTCGCTCGGACAACAGCGCATAGACTTCTCCGAGCGTGGCAGGCGATTGTGCTGTTGGATTGGAACTCATGTCAGCTTGTGAAGCGTCACCCCTCGACATCGGTTGCGAAATCGACGGCCAATCTCAGTTTGCCGCAGCGTGTGCACGCGAAGGCTTGAACGAAGCGCTCTTCATTGTCGTCGGAAAAGAGAATCGTCAGTTCCTTGTCCGCGAACAATAGCCCCGGCCGAGTAGGGCCCCCGCACTTGGCGCACGGTTCTGCGTTCACGGCCGGCCTGGCAATCTCGCCGCTCGTCTCGTCATCAGGGTCGCCCGGAGATGGCTCGGGCTCTTCGAATGGGACGAACCGTTTCGTCAATTCCGCCTTGGCTAATTCGATTGCCTCGGGGCGATAGTCGTCGTATTCGACCTCGATAATCTGCAGAAGTTCGTGGTCGGACTTCTGGGAGATCCGTTCCTTCAATTCCTCCAGTTCTTCATCAGGGATCATAGATTTCACTTTGTTCTCGACGCCGCCGCCTGCTGTATGGCGTCGATGATTTTGACGTAGCCGGTGCACCGGCAGAGATTTCCTGCGATGGCTTCTTTGATTTCGTCACGCGACGGTCTCGGGGTTTCGTCCAACAACGCACGCGCAGCGATCAACATTCCCGGCGTGCAGATGCCACACTGGGCACCTCCGCATTCGAGAAAAGCCTGCTGAAGCGGATCGAGCCTTCCGTCTCGCGCGAGACCTTCGACGGTGAGAATCGCCGAGCCGCTCACCTGACAAACGGGAACGAGGCACGAATTGATGACCTCGCCGTCGACGATCACCGAGCAAGCTCCGCACTCGCCCTCGCCGCAGCCTTCTTTTGTACCGGTCAAGTGGACGTCTTCACGAAGCACATCGAGCAGCCGCTTCATAGGAGGGGCGTCAAGTGCGTGAGCCGTGCCGTTAATCTGAATATTGATCATCATAAGAAGATATGGAACCACAGATGAACACAGATAAACACAGATAAGAAACTGGGGATCAAGGACTATTCATAGCACCATTCTTTTGACGCCAAGTCGGGTTGTGCCGAAGTTCAATATGAGACCAACCTTCAGCGCAGTAGCTTTCATATAGTTCAAGAGCTGTGCCTGATGAATTTGATCAATGAACTTTGCGGCTTTCAATTCCAGGAGAATCGAGCCGTTGACTACAATATCGGCAACATAGTCTCCAACCACCGCTCCCTCATATCTAACGAGGATGGGTTTCTGCTGTTCGGCAACCAATCCAGATTTCCGCAACTCAATTGCCAAAGCGTTCTCGTACACTTTCTCTAAGAAACCAACACCAAGCGTGTTGCTCACTTTCATCGCACAACCAATAATCGTCTCGGTCACCTTATCTGTGTCCATCTGTGTTCATCTGTGGTTCCCAGGATTCTGAATATTGAAGAGATATGGAACCACAGATGAACACAGATAAACACAGATAAGAAGCCTTTTGGATACGTCGCTATGATCTGATGCTCACGCAGAGTTGAAATTGCCCTTGGTCTCTTCCTCCTTATCTGTGTCCATCTGTGTTCATCTGTGGTTCTAGGATACGTCGCTATGTCCTGATGCTTACGCCAAGTTGAAATTGCCGTTGGTCCCTTCCTCCTTATCTGTGTCCATCTGTGTTCATCTGTGGTTCCCAGGAATCTTTGCCATCAACCGCTCAGGCGTTATCGGGATCTCCGAAACAAATGCTCCGGTTGCATTGAACACCGCCGCAGCTATCGCCGGAGCTGCCCCGTCCATCGGTAACTCACCGACTCCCTTCGCGCCGAATGGGCCGTGCGGATATGCCGTCTCTACGATGATCGTCTCCATCTCAGGCGCGTCGAGCGATGTCGGAATGATGTAGTTCGTTAGCCGATTGTTGACGATTCGCCCTTTGTCCCAAACCAACTCTTCGAGCAACCCGTAGCCAACCGCCTGCAACGTGCCGCCTTCGATCTGACCCGCCGCCAACACTGGGTGAATCGCGCGCCCGATGTCCTGCGCTGTAGTGATCTTCGTGCACGTCACTTCATACGTGTCCATGTCGACTTCGACTTCGGCTACTTCCGCGCCCCACGAGTAACAAGGATATGCGTCGCCCGAATATGTTTCGTCGTCCCACTCGATATCGGGCGGTGAAGCGTAACGCGCGTAAGCTCGAAGCTCACCGTGTTGCGCGACGTATTCGCGAGCGATCTCGTCAAAGTTAGCAAGCGGTTTCCCGTTCGCGACAAATCGCGCGGCGGTCAACTGCGTTTCGGGCGCGCCGAATCGTTCCGCTGTAAAGTTGATCAGCTTCTCTTTGATTTCGCGAGCCGCAAGCTGAACGACTCGGCCGACGACCATCGTCGTGCGCGAGGCTACGGTGGGGCCGCTGTCGGGCACTCGTGAAGTGTCGGGATCCTCGATGTCGACATCATCGAAATCGATGCCCAACTCGTCGGCGACGATCTGACAAAAGATCGTGCGAGTGCCCTGGCCAATCTCAGTTGAACCAGAGAGAACCCGCGCGCGTCCTTCGGCGGTTATCTCGACACCCGCTTGAGCTTTCATCTTTGCTTCGCCGCTGCCGGTGAATCCCGCGCCGTGAAAAAAGAACGAGAGCCCGATGCCGCGGCGCTTGTCATGATTTGCGTGCCCGTTTGAAGTCGCGATCGCCTGTTTCTTTTCGAAATAATTCGATCTCTCGATAGCTGCGTTCAACACCTCCTCCGAGCCAACGCTCCAGGTCAATCGCTGTCCGGTCGCGGTGATGTCGCCTTCGCGCAACAGATTCATTCGCCGAAGCTCGACCGGATCGATGCCAAGCTCGGCGGCAATCTTTTCCATGTGCATTTCGTAGGCGAACGCTACTTGAGGCGCGCCGAATCCTCGAAACGCTCCGTTGGGCGGTGTATTCGTAGTAACCGCGCGCGCCGCGATTCGCACGTTATCGCAAGCGTATGGCCCAAGCGCGTGTATCGCGCCCCTCGACAGCACGACCGGAGTGAGCGTCACATAAGCGCCGCCGTCGAGCACGATGTCGATCTCGGACGCGGTCAATCGCCCGTCGCGAGTGACGCCCGTTCGGTGGCAAATAATACCGGGATGACGCTTGGTCGTTGCGGCGATGTCTTCGGCTCGATCGTAGATTATCTTGACCGGGCGTCCTGCTTTCCTCGCGAGCAGCGCCGCGTGAGCAGCGATCATCGACGGATACTCCTCCTTGCCGCCAAATCCGCCGCCGGTCGTCGTTTGAATCACGATCGCCTGCTCGTCACTTAGATCGAACAGTTGCTTCAGAGCTTTGTGAATGTAGTACGGGCACTGCATCGAACCCATCACGGTCATCTCGCCGTCGCCCGGAATCGCGATCATCCCCTGCGGCTCGATATAGAGTTGCTCTTGATGCGGCACTCGATACTCGCCTTCGATGATGCGATCAGCGGCGGCGAATCCTTCGTCAATGTCGCCGCGCCCGATCAGGAATCGCTTGAACACGTTGTCGCTTCCATAAATCGTTTCGGTGCAGGCAAGGGAATCATCGATACTCAACACCGGCGCAAGCTCTTCGTATTCGATGCGAATGTGTTGCGACGCCTGTTCGACGAGCTGTTTGGTTTCGCCGGCGATCAGCAGAATCGGTTCATAGCAATGCCGGATTTCTGATTGGGCGAGCAGCGGTTGATCGTTTTCGATCAGCGCGACATAGTTTTCGCCGGGGATGTCTCGACTATCGGCGATCACGATTTGTGACCAATCGTATGAAGGATCGAACTCGATGGATTTGATACGAGCGCGAGGAACGGTGCCTCGAATCGTCTTGCCAAACATCATTCGGTCGAAGGAGATGTCATCGACATAGCGAGCCTCACCAGTCAGTTTCGCATAGCCTTCTTTGCGTAAAACATTCTGCCCAACAGCCATTGAAGCCCTCTGAAAGTTGGCATAGTTTACTCGCAGGCCCAAAGGGTTACAAGGAGCGGGTACTGTCCGTAGTTAATTTATTCTTTCATCAAGGACAAATACCTCAATTTTCAATTTCAATTTGTCGAAGGATGCGGTAAAAGAGAATGCTGCAAGTAGTCAATAACGCAATCTGTCTGAAGTACACTGGAGGCCCTTTGATCGAACGAAGAAGAGCGAAGCGGTTTCAGGTGGATTGGCAAATCAGAGTTGAAGGCAACGTTGATGGTGGAGAAGGGTTTGTCGAGACGGGCGTGCTGCGTAACATAAGCTCCAGCGGCGCGCTGTTGTCGATCCCTCGTGCTCCGATCGAGGGCGCGGCGCTGGACGTTTACATTCAACTTCCGCTGCAAGGGAAAAAGTGGATGAAGTATCCGGCTCAAGTCGTCAGAGTCGAGCAAGGAACTTCGGCAATCACCGCCGTTAAGTTTGACACTGCGCGGCCAGTCTTCGGATCGCCAGGCATGGCTGTGTCTTAAGGCGCGAGTCTTTCAACTACCCACCTCACACCGTCAACCAGCCTGTATCGAATCCTATCGTGCAAACGGCTTGAGCGGTTTTGCCAGAATTCAATCACCACCGGCGCCACGCGATAGCCTCCCCAGTATGGCGGTAACGGAATGACCTTGCCTTCGTACTTCGTCGACATCTCTTCCATTTTGGCTTCGAGGACCGCGCGCTCCGCGATCACCTCGCTCTGATTCGAAGCCCACGCGCCCAACTGGCTGTCGATCGGACGAGTATGAAAATACGCTTCGGATTCTTCACGAGAAGTTCTTGCGATGGTCCCGCTTATTCGAACCTGCCGCCCAAGTTCTGACCAGTAAAAGCAAAGCGCGGCAACTGGATTCTCATCGAGTTCTTTCCCTTTCGCGCTGTCGTAGTTCGTGAAGAAAACAAAACCATTCTCATCGAAATCCTTTAGCAGGACGACGCGCGCGGAAGGCGTTCCATCTTTGGTTGCGGTCGCAAGCGTCATCGCGTTGGGCAGGATCGGCACCGCGGTCTCAGCTTGCTTGAACCAGATTTCGAATTGCTTGAAGGGACTCGAATCGACTTCTTTCTCATCGAGGGCTTGCTCAATATCCACAGACATTATGATTGCTCGCTTTCTGATTCACTGTTTCGCGATGCCGACGCTAACCTCGGTGATATGCAGCACACGCTTCAAATCATTCGGGTCGATTGAAACCAGGAATCCTCGCTTGCCTCCGTTGATGTAAATCTTCGACAGCTCGAAGATCGTCTCTTCGGCGAAGACGGGAAGCTCCTTGCGTGAGCCCAATGGACTGGTGCCGCCAACCTGATAACCTGTGTGCTTCTGCGCACTCGAAGGATCGCATGGTAAAACGCTTTTCACACTCAGCGTTCTTGCTAGCTCCTTTGTCGAGACTTCCCGGTCGCCGTGCATCAACGCGATCAACGGCGTTCGCGATTCGGTTTCCATCACCAGCGTCTTTATCACGATGTGCTCGTCCACTCCGAGTTCCGCCGCTGAATGGGCCGTCCCGCCGTGTTCTTTGTAATTGTAAAGGTGTGGCTCGAAGTCGATCTTGTTTTCGCGGAGAACGCGGACTGCGGGAGTGATTGGATAGCCGGCTCGTTGCATACTCTCGGCGGCATCGATTATGACGCCTGCGCTTGCACTGCGGTGATCGCGATGGCGTCGCGAATGTCTTCGGCTTTGCAGCCGCGAGAGAGATCGTTCGCCGGCCGCGCGAGTCCCTGAAGTATCGGGCCGACGGCGGTCGCTCCCGCCAGCCGCTCGACAAGTTTGTAAGCGATGTTCCCCGATTCTAGATTTGGAAATACCAGTGTGTTCGCGCGTCCCGCCACCTGGCTTCCGGGAGCTTTGCTCTGCCCGATTGCCGGGACGATAGCCGCGTCGGCTTGCAGTTCGCCGTCGGCCAGAAGCTCGGGCGCTCGCTCGCGAAGCGTGCGCGTCGCTTCGATGATCTTGTCCGCCAGCGGATGCTTCGCGCTGCCCTTGGTCGAGAATGAAAGCATTGCCACACGCGGCTCGACTCCGAGAAGCGCGCGCGCCGACTCAGCCGACGCAATCGCAATCTCCGCAAGCTGGGAAGCCGAAGGATCAACAACTACTCCGCAATCGGCAAAGATAAACGCGCCGCCTTCTCCAAGCTGAGAACCGGGAACGACCATCAAAAAGAAGCTTGAAACTACCCTGAGACCCGGTCTCGGGCCTATGCACCGGAGTGCGGCGCTTACGGTGTGTCCCGTTGTATGCGTAGCGCCCGACACGCTGCCGTCGGCCTGGCCTTCGCGCACCATCATGTTGCCGAAGTAGAGCGGATCATCCATCTGCCCGCGAGCTTCGTCCTGGGTTATGCCTTTGGCGCGGCGCGCCTCGAAATAGCGAGCGGCGTATTTGTCACGTTCGGATGAACGCCGATGATCGAGAATTGAAACTCCGGTGAGTGTGGCGCCAAGCTTCGACGCTTTCTCGCGGATGACGTCCTCGCGCCCGATGAGCGTAAGCCCGGCAAGGCGCTCGCGAACGGTCAGCGCGGCGGCCACGATGGTGCGTTCATCTTCACCCTCCGGCAACACGATGTGTTTCGGAGCGGATGCCGCTCGCGCGCGAATTCGTTCCAATACCTGCATCGCGTATTAGGTCTCCGTAATTATCCGAGACTAAATTGAAGCTGACTACGAGAGGAAGATTCTAGCCGATTTCGAAGATACGAGCGAGCAACGCAAAAACGGAAAGGCCGGGGTTGAGATTTCTCAATCCCCGGCCTCGATAGCAACCACAGAGCCTCGACGACTAACCGAACAACAGCGCGTGAACTCTCCCTTTTCCCCGCGCCCCGCGAACTCTCCCAAACTCGCGTGAGACTCGACAGCCCCCGTTAGCCCTGTGGCATCTCGTCGGAACCTAATCACCGCCCGCGGTCGATCGCTCGGCCGGCTTGCTCACCTCGCTGAACAATATGTCGGTCAAATCCAAGCCTTCGCGGCGATCGATATCGCGTTCGATCGTCTTCAGTCTTGTCTGCTGTTCCTGAATTCGCGACGTGACTTTTGCAAGGTCCGCCGTGTGCGCGTTCTGAAGCTGCAACTGCAAACTCGCAAGTTCCGCTTTGATCTGTTCCCTCTGCTCGCGCTCGCTATCGGCGACCAGTTGATTTACAAGCGACTTCATTTCAGCTCGAACCTGTTCGATGCTCGCCCGATCACTCGACATCGGATTCTGTTGACCTCCAGCGTTCGCCGGCTCAACAGCGCGGTTCCGGCGAAGCAAGTCGGCGTGAAGCGAAACACCTCCGCGTCCCACGCTTATGTCGGTTCCCAGCACCGCGAGCACAAGCATCGCCATCGCGACTGCAGTCAGCGCCTTTGCCCAAATCGGAGTCACAGTAATCAATTCCTTCAGCACCGCGAGGATCGATCGCTTGCCGGGGCCTTGCTCTGTCACTATTCGCACGACCGGCGAGTCATCGAACTGCCATTGCTGCAGCATACCTCGCACGCGTTCGAATGCGTGGAGCTCCTGCTTGCAGGCGCCGCAGTCTGTGAGGTGGGTCTCGACACGAAGCTTCTCGTCCGGCGTCGACTCGTCGTACAAATACGACATCAGAGCTTCGTGCATATTGCAGTTATTTTGTGTGTTCATTTCTTCACCACTCATTTTCAACTTCAGTTCAGCTACATTGCCTCGCGCAGATGCTCGAGCCGCTTTCTCAACTCGGAAAGACCCGTGTACATTCTGGTCTTCACCGTAGAGAGCGGTATGCCGAGCACCTCCGCGATCTCTGAAAACTTCAATCCCTCGTACTCCTTCATAATGATGACCTGGCGCATCTCGAACGGAAGCCCCTGCAACGCGCGGCGCACGTGCCGGGTAATCTGCTCGCGTTGAATCTCGCTTCCAAGGTCCTCGAGATCCGCCGCCAGTTCGAACCCGCTTACCTCGCGCTGCTCGTCGAGCGAAACCGCGAATTTAGATCTGCTCCTCAGCTTCGTATTGCAGATGTTGAGGGCGATCCGATAAATCCACGATGAGAATTTCGCTTCGCCGCGGAACTTGGGCAGATTGCGATAAGCCGAAAGGAACGTCTCCTGGGTCGCGTCCTTGGCTTCTTCATCGCGGCCCAGCATCCTGAGCGTGAGGCCGTAGATCTGCCGTTCCCAGCGGCGCACCAGCATATTGAAAGCGTCGGGTTCGCCTCCCAGCGTGCGTTCGATTATTTGAGTATCACTCAGTTCCAAGCCGCTCCCGCGCCACCTACGCGTATTCGACCCTCATCCGCTTCATTCTATAGACCGATGCGTGGGCAGGAAAGTTGGGAAATCATCAACATACTGAGCTTGCGCTTCGACCGCGTGTCGTGCGAGCCGTAGCCACATACCTTATAATCGCTGGTCAGAAAGGCCGGTCGTGGCGATAGAATCACTGCTCGCGGGACTTGTTTCGAGCGTCGAGGGAGCAACGGGCGCGATTGTTTTGGACGCTGATGGCGAAGCCGTAGGCGTGCATTCGGCCGAGGGTGAACGCACGCGGCTTCGAGGCGCTTACGTGTCTTTGATGCTTCGCGATCGCCGAGCGTCCGCCGCTCTCGATCAACTCGGAACTATGCGCGGTCTGGTCATCGAATACGAAGGCGCAAGTCTAGTCCCAAAACAAATCGATGACGATTGCATTGTCATGCTCGAGTTGGCGCTGTTTGCCAACATATCCGAAGCGCTGTTTCGTCTCGAGTCTAGCGCCCAACTGCTTCGACGCGAGCTGACGTCGTAGACCAGCGCCGTTAACCCACCGCCGCGAGACCGAACTTTCTCTGTTGTCGAGTGAGTTCGATCAGACGCGCCGTCTCGCGCGAATTGCGGCGAGCCGTCAGCATGTGATCGGCTTCGCGCTTGGCGAGTTCCAACAAGTCGTAATCGCGAACGATATTCCCGACGCGAAACTGCGCTTCGCCCGATTGACGCGTGCCCATCACCTCGCCCGGGCCGCGTATCTCCAGATCCTTCTCCGCGATCTTGAAACCGTCATTCGTCTCTTCCATGATCGCGAGCCGCTCGCGCGCTTCGGGGCTGCGCTTGTCGCCCGCAAGCAGTATGCAGTAGGACTGCTCGTCACCGCGCCCGACTCTGCCGCGTAGCTGATGCAATTGAGAAAGGCCGAATCGCTCGGCGTGCTCGACGATCATGATGCTCGCATTGGGCACATCGACTCCCACTTCGATCACCGTCGTTGAAACAAGGATGTTGATCGCGCCGGCGCGGAACTCGTTCATCACCGAGTCTTTCTCTTCCTGCTTCATTCGTCCGTGAATCAACCCGACGCGGAAGTTTGGGAACACCGAACTCTGAAGATGCTCAGCCATCTGAGTAGCGTTGAGCAGGTCGAGCTTCTCTGATTCTTCGACAAGCGGGTACACAATGTAGACCTGGCTGCCCGCGCGAATCTTTTCATCGAGAAACTTGTACATCTTGCGCCGGGTCTCTTCGCCGCGCACGCGAGTGATGATCGGTTTTCTGCCCGGCGGCATCTCGTCGATGATCGACAAATCAAGGTCGCCGTACGCGCTCATCACAAGCGAACGCGGAATCGGCGTCGCGGTCATCACCAGCACATCGGGATTGTAGCCGCGCTTCATCAACTCGGCTCGTTGCAGCACGCCGAATCGATGCTGCTCGTCGATGACCACAAAGCCGAGCTTGTGAAACTTGACGGCTTCCTGAATCAGCGCGTGAGTGCCGATAGCCAAATCGATCTCGCCCGCTTCGATGTCAGCGTGCAGCTTTCGCTTGCGAGCGATTGAAAGGGAACCCGTGAGAAGCTCGACACGATACGGCGCTTTCGCAACCATTCGCTTGATGTTGCGCGCGTGTTGCTCGGCGAGAATCTCAGTCGGAGCCATGATGGCAGCTTGATAACTGTTCTCGATTGCGACGATGGCCGCTTGAACGGCGACGATTGTTTTGCCCGACCCGACGTCGCCCTGTAGCAGGCGATTCATCGGTTTCGAGCCGGTCATATCCGCTACAATCTCGCCGAGGACACGCTTTTGCGCGCCGGTTGGTTTGAAAGGCAGCATCGCGCGAACGGCATTGCGCACACGATCGTTGACTTCAATCGTGGTTCCTTTTGGCGCCTGCTCGCGGCCCTCCCGACGAAGCCCCATCGCAAGCGACATCCAGAAAAACTCCTCGAAGATCAATCGCCGATGCGCCGGCGATTTGAAGCCGTTGTACGACTCGAGTGGCGCGTCCTCGGCGGGAAAGTGGACCTGCTTTATCGACTCCGTTTTTCCGATCAACTCGCCGCGAGTCAGCACTTCCTCTGGAATAGTTTCCCGGATCTCAGAGAAATCCAGTCGCGCCAGCACGTGATGCATGATCGAGCGAAGCTGCTTCGTTCGTAGCTCGCCGAGCTTGCGATAGATCGGGACTCGCCGGCCGGTGTGAATCGGATCGGAATCATCATCGTCAATGACGAATTCGTGATCGGGATTCTCAACCTCAAAGAACCCGCGGCGATTTCGCTTCCATTGACCATAAAGCAGCACGCGTCTGCCCTGCTTGAACGAGGTTTGAAGATAACCCTGATTCCACCAGAACGCGCGAATCTGCCCGGTGCTGTCGGTTCCTGAGATCTCAAAGATGCGCAGCTTGCCGCCCTTCACCGGATACGTGCCGGCTACGCGAACGCTCACGTCGATCGTCGCCCACATTCCATTCTGCAGATTGCGCACGCTGGTAAGATTCGAGCGGTCTTCGTAACGCATCGGCAGATAGTGAATCAGATCGTCGACCGTCACCGAACGAGGATCGGCTGATGAAACCGCTCCCGCCACGCCCTGCGCGAGTTTCTGCGCGGTCTTCATCGCGATGCGAGGAATCTCGTGCAGGTGAAGTTCGTAAATCGGCGTTGTGAGCTTGAGCAACGGTGACAATCCTCGCGGACTCGACTGGTTCAATTCGAACGCACCGAGATTCTAGGTAAGCGAATCGGCGGATACAAGGTGGACAAAAGAAGGTTCGGTGAATATCGGTACGAACCGAATGGCAGGATCTCCGGCATTAGTGCAGGCGGCGGCCACGTGCTCATCGCTTGGTGACAACGACCACGCATTCGCGCTTATTGAAAGAGCTCTTTCGAAATCGCCGACTTCTTAGTTCTCAATCTCCGTGCAACGTCATCTTGAGTCATCCCGGCTTTCTCGCGTGCCTGTCTCAGCAGAACCCCGACTTTGAAATTGGAATAGCCAACCTCGAAGCCTTCAGCGAATTCAGGGTCCAGTCGCTTACGTTTCTTAACATATCGTTCAAGATCGCTCATTGATTCCTGCTCCTGTTGAGATAGTCCCGCTTTCTTTGAGCGGAAGCAAGCGAGTGTGTCGATCGAGGGCAGACGGCTGGAAATCGCAGTCTGATCGTCTCAAAGATCGGCGTGAGCGATTGACGGGCACCGGCGCGGATCGCAATTGAAGTTCTAGTTGAAACGTCTTCCGGCTGGTAAAATCGCGGCATGTTGAAAAAGATTTTACTAACCACAGGACTCATCTTTGTTTTTTCGATTCTCGCAATCGGCACTGAAGCTGCGACGCCGACCATGCGGGTCGACTACTTTCACACAGGCAACGCTTCGCAGGAGATGTTCAGTCTCGACCGCATAGTCATCGAACCACTTCCGTGGCCCGGCAATCCGCGGAAGAACATCGACGAAACAAATCTCGGCAAGTACCTGTTCGAAGTGCGAGACCGCGCGACGAACCGTCTGCAGTACTCGCGCGGGTTCGCTTCGATTTATGGCGAATGGGAAAGCACCGATGAAGCAAAGAGCATGAATCGCACCTTCAGCGAATCGCTGCGCTTTCCCGCGCCTCAAGCACCCGCGCAAGTCGTGTTGAAAAAGCGCGATTCAAATAACGCGTTTCGTGAAATCTGGTCGGCCATCATCGATCCGAAGGACATGTTCGTTGACACTTCGAAGCCGGCTGCAACGGGTCCTCTGCTCGAACTCCAAAAGATCGGCGATCCCGCTTCCAAGGTTGACTTCCTGATTATGGGAGACGGCTACACGGCCGCCGAGCGCAAGAAATTCGAGAGCGACGCGAAGCGGCTTCTTGCGATCCTGTTCGCGACTTCGCCATTCAAGGAGCGCCGCAACGACTTCAACGTGTGGGGACTTTGTCCGGCCTCGGATGAATCCGGCGTGTCGCGGCCTTCGACCGGAGTGCATCGCCGCTCGCCGCTTGGAGCGAGCTACGACGCGTTTGGCTCCGAGCGATACGTTTTGACTTTCGACAATCACGCGGTGCGAGACATTGCTTCGTTTGCGCCGTATGAGTTCATCGAGATCATCACGAACTCTCGCACCTATGGCGGCGGCGGAATCTTTGGCCTCTACAGCACGGTCGCCGCCGACAGCGAACAAGCTCCTTATATTTTTGTTCACGAGTTCGGGCATCACTTCGCCGGTCTGGCAGACGAGTATTACACCTCGCCTGTCGCTTATCTTCCGGCTACTGTTCGCACCGAGCCGTGGGAGCCGAATGCAACGGCGCTCCTCGACCCGAAGAACCTGAAGTGGAAGGATCTCGTCGCGCAAGGCACTCCGATACCAACGCCGTGGAACAAAGAGGAATACGAAGCTCACTCGCGCGAGTACTCAACCCGTCGTGCGAAGATCCGGGCAGAGAACCGGCCAGAGTCCGAGATGGAAGCGCTCTTTCGTGAGAACCGCGAGTGGGAGATCAAATTCTTCGCTGCTGAAAAGTTCGCGGGCAAGGTCGGCGCGTTCGAAGGCGCGATCTACGAAGCGAAGGGCTACTATCGTCCCGAAGTGGATTGCATCATGTTCACGCGCAGTCCCGCGTTTTGTGCCGTGTGCCGCCGGGCACTTGAGCAGGTGATGGATTTGTACTCGAGATGAGACAGGGGACCGAGGACCGTAGACCGGTCGTCGGTCTCCCGTCCCCCGGTCCTCTCCCGTCCCCGGTCCGCTTCAGAAATTGAACTTCAAACCAAACTGAATCTCTCTTGCTCGGCGAGTCGCGAATACCTGTCCGAATTGCGGGTTTGAGCTGTTCTTCACCAGATTCTCAACGCTGTTGAATACCGGATCGGTGGGCAGCAGATTCGGCACCGTCTGGAATATGTCGTTGATGGTTGTGTTGTTGAACACATTGAAGAACTCCGCTCGGAATTGTATTCGATATCGTTCCGCCACGTGCCAGTTCTTTGCGATGTTCAGATCGGTTCCGATAAAGAACGGGAAGCGGAACGGCGCGCGGCCTGAAGTGCCTATCTCACCAACGGCCGTCGGACGGAATGCCAGCGGGTTGATGTAGTAGGGAACGGTCGTGCCCGCGACTCCGCTCGGGACATTCGCGAAGGGATCGCTTACCTGATCTGGCCGAGTCCCGCGCGGGCCCGGACCGGCCGCTTGCACTACGCGGTTCAGCGGCAAACCGGACTGTGCAGTAGTGATCCCCGAGATCTGCCATCCTCCGAGAAGCTGATTCAAAACAGCGCGCGCCATGAATCCGCCCTTCGGATAAGGAATCTCGTAGACATAACTCGCCTTGAACACATGAGTGCGATCGAATCGCGAAACCGCTCGCTCGATCGCAAAGTTATTCCTTACCTGCGGAAGGTCCGCAGTGTCGCGATCGTTCGTTGAATCGGTCAAGTTCTTTGACCACGTGTAGGACAACTGTGCCGACAAACCTTTCGCGTTCTGAATCCTCAGCGCGCTGATCAGTGCGTTGTAACGGAAGGTCGCCGTGGTTTGGCGATCGGTAATCGTTGTGTAGCCCCTGAACGGACGCGCAAGGTTTATGCAGTTATTCGGATTGTTCGAAGCAACCAACGCCGGGTCGCAACCGGCGATGCCCTTCGCCGCGGCGAGAATTTCCTGTGGGGTCGGCGCGTTGATGTCAACCGGCCTGGTCTGATGATTGCCGCCAGATCCCAAATATCCAATCTCAAAAGCCGTGGACTTCCCGAATTGCCGCTGCACGGTCAGATTCCACTGCTGAGTGATGGGAGTGATGAACGGGCTCGTCGTGGTTATGAGCGCGCGCGGCGCCACGGTCCCCGGAGGCGCCCCCGCCGATGGATTCGCGTAAGTGATCGGATTTGCCACCGTACCCGTCAGCGAAGCGGTGTTGACGAATGGAGGATTGGTGAACGTGTTTTGCTCCAGCGTCCCAACCAGCACCTGGTCGTAATAGATGCCGTACCCGCCCCGAATCACCGTTAGACCGTGGCCACCAAGCAGCCTCGAAAGAAATCCGCCTTCAGCCTCGGGGCTCCACGCGAATCCAAATCTCGGCCCGAAGTTATTCTTATCCAGTTGCTGAATCCTCCGCCCAAACGGAGAGTTTCGATCCGCGATCACGATGCCGTTCAGCAACTCGCCGCTTCCTTTTACGAGTTGCGTACCCGTTGCATTCGCAAATGCCGGAGCATTGGCCGCGGAGTAATTCTGCGGAAAGAATGCCGTCAGCACGTTGTTCGCATCGACCGGCGTGCGAAACAACTGATAACGCAATCCGTAGTCGACCTGCAGGTTCGGTTTCACCTTCCAGGTATCCTGAGCGTAGAACTCGGTTCGTCCAAACCGTAAATTGTTGGTGACGTCGAATTCCGACTCGCTGTAGGTGCTCGCGCGCCCGAGAAGGAAATCCGCAAGCGGCCTCCCGCTCCCCGACACACCCGTTCGCGCGGTTTGCGTTCCCGTGAAACCAAAGGTGCCCTGAGTTACGTTGGCGGCGTTTTCATTCTTCTGCTCCCAACTCAGATCCGCTCCGAACTTCATCGTGTGCGGTCCGCGAACCCACGTTAGGTTGTCCTTCGGATTGAAGTTCTTGTAGTGGATCCCAATGATCTGACCCGAGCCCATCGACGAGAAGCCGGTGATGCTGATTGTTGGCGGCAGGTCGGAATTGTTTTCTGGAAACAATTCCGTGTTGGGGATGCTCACGTGCTGACGGTCCCAGCTTCCAACCAGCGAATCAGTGATGTCATTGCTCGAGTATGCGAACGCCGCTTCGTTGACGATGCTAGTCCCGAAAGTGCTGATGAGCGAAACGGAAAAGACCTGCCCGGGAACGTTGGTGTCCGTAGTTGCGATACCCGGGATTTGGAACGTCGTGCCCTGAAACAAACCGCCCGGTTCGCGCGTCTGGCTGAGGTCGTGAGTGTAACGCCCCGTGAGTTGATGCCTGGAGCTGATGCCGTGGTCGATGCGCAGGGTTTCCTGCCGGGTGTTGCTGATCCCCGGCGCAACAGCCAGGATGCGATTCGGGTCCACTCCCGGTGTGGTGGCCGGAATGGTCGGCTCAGGGAAGAGATTCAGGATCGCCAGCGCGGTTGGGTCGATCCTGTTTGTTGGAATCTGTTTCGTCGTGAATTCGGTTCCGTTGGCCGGATCGAAGAGCCGGGCGGTGCCCTGCGAAAAATCGCCTCGCCGTTCGCGCAGCGTCGGCACGGTCACGAAGTTTTCGGTCGGCTGCCGAATGATCCGGCGCCATTCTTCCGAGAAAAAGAAAAATGTTTTGTCGCGTCCCCGGGAATAAACGCCCGGTATCCAAACCGGCCCACTGAACGTGTAGCCAAAGTTGTTATACCTAAGAAGTGAACGCGGGACGCGCGGCTCTCCGCATGTTTTTCCCACCGGCGCCACGTCACCGCGATCGCAGAAGCGCCCGGCCGCGTTGCTCAAAAAGCTGTTTGCATTGAACGCATCGTTGCGCACGAACTCGTACGCGCCTCCATGGAATTCGCGCCCGCCTCCGCGGGTGATCACGTTCACGACGCCTCCCGATGCGCGGCCAAACTCCGCGGTCGGAACCGACGTGATCACCTTGAACTCCTGGATCGAATCGACTGTCGGCATCGACAGCAACGTAATATTCGATCCGACATCCACGTTGGCAACACCGTCGACCAGGTAGTTAGTCGAGTTGCGCCGGTTGCCTCCAATCAGGATCGTCGTCAAATTGGTCAGACCGATTCCGGCCTCGGCAGTTTCATCGGTGGTGACGCCGGGAACCAACGTGACCAGTTGAAGAAAGCTGCGGTTGTTGAGCGGGATTTCGACGACCTTACGATTTTCAATCACATCGCCGACAGTTGGCGAGGTCTGCACGATCGGCGCATCGGCGGTTACGGTTACCTGCTCGCTGATCGCGCCGGCTTCGAGCTGGATGTTGATCGCCTTTCGATCGTTCACCAGCAACTCGACGCTCTTGTTAACGTATTCTTTAAAACCCTGAAGCTTGACTGAGATGTCGTAGATGCCGGGCGGGATCGACGTCAGGGAGTAATAACCATCGTCGCCCGACTTCGCCTTGCGCTCGTCGCGCGTGCTCATATTAGTTACCGTGACGCCGGCTCCTGAAACAGCGGCACCTGACGCGTCGGTGATCTGCCCTGTGATTGTCGCAGTTGTTTCCTGCGCAATCGTATTTGAGACTGAAGCTGCACACAGCAGCGCGGTGATCAAAACTGAGGAGAGAAGTCTGGATTTCATTGCGTACCTCCAAAGGATTCGGAATGGTAAAGCATGTTCGCCGGTTGGGGGCGACACAGCCTCAAACTTTGCCCCCATCTAACGTGGGGATGCCACTTGTCTGTATCAGTAAAGCAGATGCTTCTGTCTGGTTCGTGCAAACGCTGCCAGCCCGCCCTGCCACGTTGCCGCGATCTCCGAAGCCGTCTTTCCTTCTCTGACCGCCGCAAGCGCGGCACGATTGGCCAATAGCCTGATGTAATCGCCGACCTTCCACGCGCCCGAATAATTCATGTTTAGTTGATAAGCGATTTCGATACCCGTGGCCACTGAACGAAAACTCCCACGATCGGTGACAACGATATTCACGCCGCCGCACTCTTCATCCGCGAACTTTGAAGACTTCGGTGTGAATTTTACCGGTACGAATCGCACACCCGCCAGTCCCGCGCGATTAAGCGCTTCGGCTAGCTTTTGACCATCAATCCACGGCGCCCCGATTACTTCGAATGGCGTGTCCGTTCCTCGGCCCACCGATACGTTGGTTGTTTCCAAAAGACCGATGCCCGGATACAGAAGCGCTTCGGTGAGGCTTCGCATGTTCGGCGAGGGATTCACCCACGCAAGCGCCGTCCCGTCGTAATAATCAGCGCGCCGCCAGCCTTCCATCCTGATCACCGACAGGTCCGCGCCAATCCTGCGCTCCGAGTTGAACAACATCGCGAGCTCGCCAATCGTCATCCCGTAGCGAACAGGAATCGGATGATAAGCAGTGAACGACTCCGTCAATTCCTTATCCGCGACCGGGCCTTCGATGTCGTAGCCGTTGATTGGATTCGGGCGATCGAGCACCACGAATTTGATCTTGTTCTTCGCGGCTTCCTCCATCGCGTAACCGCACGTCGTCGTGTAGGTGTAGAAGCGCGTGCCCACGTCCTGGATGTCAAAGACCAGCGTGTCGATGTCCTTCAACATTTCAGCCGTTGGCCGTCTGCGGTCCTTCTCGTACAAGCTGTAAATCGGAAGGCCTGTTTTCTCATCTCGCGAATCGCCGACGCGCGTGTCTTCAATTCCGCGAAGACCATGCTCGGGGGAAAATAATGCGGCAAGCTTGAGGTTCTTCGCCGAGGCAAGCACGTCGATCGTCGCGCGGCCCTTTCTGTCGCGGCCCGTATGATTTGTTATCAAACCGATTCGCCGTCCCTCGAGCTGCTTGAATCCATCGCGTTCCAACACGTCTATTCCCGTGAGCACCGGATGCAGCGGCCCCGAAGGCACTCCGCGAGTGATCACCGCTCGCGGCGCATCGACATAGGTTGGCGGCGAACTCAAATGCGCGAACAACGGCGCGTGTGGAGCTTCGGTGATCGCTCCGGCAACGATTGAAGCTACGAATGAACGCAGCCGCGTGACATCGCCCTTGCCGTTCGGATGAACGCGATTGGTCAGCAGAACCACGAACGTTTCGCTTGCCGGATCGAGCCAGATGCTTGTGCCGGTGAATCCAGTGTGCCCGAATGTGCCCACCGGAAACAGATCTCCGCGATTCGACGAGAACGAAGTGTTGATGTCCCAACCGATGCCTCGCATCTGCGAAGTAGGAAGCGTCTGAGCGCTGACCATTCGCTCGACTGTGTATGGCGCGAGAATGCGAACGCCGTTGTATTCGCCTTTGTTGAGGATCATCTGGCAGAAGATTGCGAGATCGTCCGCGGTTGAGAAGAGCCCCGCGTGTCCGGCTACGCCGCCCATCTCGTAAGCTCGAGGGTCGTGAACTTCACCGCGCATCCATCGGCCTTCGCGATTTTCGGTGGGAGCGACTCGCGAACCAAGCCGGCCGCGGTTCAGCATCTCTTGCCCTTCTGAACCAAGAACGTACCAACTCTTACCGCTGCCACCTTGTCGAGCGGCGTCGGCCGACGTGCGCCTCGGACCTGTATCCCAGAAATACCGCGTTTCGTTCATGCGGAGAGGCTGAAAAATGTTTACCCTCGCGAAGGCATCTATCGGTTGCCCGGAAATGCGGCGCACAATCTCAGCCGCTACAATGAACCCAACATCCGAATAAACGAATCGCGTGCCCGGCTCGTAGCCTGGCCTGAGTTCGTAGATCAACGGAAGCGGATCAATCGTCTTGCCAACGTAATCAGCAATCTCGTTATCCGGAGGCAGACCCGCGCGGTGAGTCATCAACTGCTCGACAGTGATTCGCTCTTTGCCGTTCTTGCCGAACTCGGGAATGTACAACGCGACCGGATCGGCAAGGCTCACCTTGCCACGCTCGACGAGAATCATTATCGAAGTTGCCGTGGCGACGATCTTGGTCAGCGATGCCAGATCGAAGATCGTATCGATGGTCATCGGTTCGCGCTTCGGGTCGATCGCGCGATCCCCGAAGGCCTTGCGATAAACGATGCGGCCTTTTCGAGCTACCAGCACGACCGCGCCCGGCGTCTCTTTGCGTTCGATTGACGCGCGCACCGCTTCATCGATCTTTGCGAGCCGCTCGCTCGACATGCCGACTGATTCAGCTTTCGCTTCGACAAGCCGGCCAGTTGTTTGACGCGATGTTGGCGCGGGCCTTCGCTGCGCGAGAATCGAATCAGTCGTGATTGATGCAACGACAATCAAGATGATTGCTATTCTCAGTGTCATTTGTCCTATGAACATTCCACGCCTTAGCGAACTTGCGAAACCTCTTCCGCTTCCGTTACCGCAATGGTTCCGCGTTCGAACATCGCGCTCGTTACGTATCCAACAATGAATGTCACCGCTGATCCTATCAAAACGTACCACTGCCACGACACGTTCATTCGAAGCCACACAAAACTCACCACGGCGATGCCGGTCAGGATTCCCGCGAGCGCTCCCGTTCTCCTCACACGTTTCGTAAGCGTGCCTAGAAAGAACACACCCAGTATCGGCCCGTTGGTGAACGACGCGATCGTGAGCACAATGTCCACGATTCGTTTTTCTTTTCCGATCATGTACAACGCGGCCGCGATCTGCACCGCTCCCCACACGGCAGTCAGCACGTGCGAGACTCGCAGGTAATGAGTCTCGCTTCGATTAGGCGCAAACAAGGGCTGATAAAAATCCGCGAGCGCCGTCGAAGCCAGCGCGTTGAGCGACGACGACATCGCCGCCGCAAGCATCGCCGCGATCACCAGTCCCTTTACGCCGGTCATAAGCTCGGTCGAAATGAAATGCGAAAACACACGATCTGGGGTTATCTCCGGCGGCAGCGTCGCGTGCTGTCCGTAATACACAAACAGCATCACTCCGATCATCAGAAACATCAGGAATTGAACGAACACGATCGCACCGCTGGTCAGCAGCGCCGCCGACGCCTGCCGCGCGTTCTTGCTGCACAGATAGCGTTGAACCATGTACTGATCCGTTCCGTGAGTCGACGTGGTCAGGAACGCGCCTCCGATCACGCCCGCCCAAAACGTATAGCTGCGCGCGATGTCCATCGCGAAATCGAAGAACTGAAACTTCCCGGCGGCCGATCCCACGGACATCACTTCGCCGAGTCCCCCGGGGATTCGTTCGAGCAGAATTACTCCGGCGACAACGGCGCCGAAGATGTAAATGAAAAGCTGGATGACTTCGACCCAGATGACCGCGGTGATCCCGCCCAAATAAGTGAAGATGATCATCACGACGCCGATTGCCAGAATCGATTTCCAGTCCGCCCATCCCGTAACCACCGCCAGCGGAATCGCGGTCGCGTAGATTCGAACTCCGTCCGACAGCGATCGCGTGGTTATGAAGAGAGACGCGGCCACACGCTTCACGCTCCCGCCGAATCTTCGATCGAGGATTTGATAAACCGTGAAAAGCTCCCCGCGAAAATAAAGCGGAATGAAAAGAGCAACAATGATCAACCGGCCAAGCAGGTAGCCGATCACTAGTTGCATGAAAGTGAAGTTGCCGCCGACTCCGCCCGCCGCCGCGAATGCAAACGCGGGAACGCTGATGAAAGTGACTACGGATGTTTCGGTCGCGACAATCGAGGCCGCGATCGCCCACCACGGCACATCGTGATCAGATAGAAAGTAATCGCGAAGGTCTTTTTGCTTGCGGCTGAAGTACCACCCGAGCAACAACACGCCGGCCATGTAAGCCGCAATGATGATGAAATCGAGCGCGTGCAATTGCATCGGGGAACGATTCTAACATTGAAGCGGGAGGAGTGAAGAATGATGAATGAAAAGTGAGGGGTGAAACGTGAGGAGTGAAACGCGATGCGTGAGGAGTGATGCGTGAAACGTGATGAGTGAAACGCGACTCGTGACCTGATCCAATCTGTTCACGCTTCACGGATCACGCTTCACGGATCACGTTTCACGCATCACGTTTCACGCATCACTCATCACGTTTCACGCATCACGTTTCAATTCCCGCATCTGAGCGAGCTTCACCGCGCCCATGGCGGGAGAGTCCAACGGCGGTCCTACGTCGGCTAAAGGAGCGGCGCTGTGAACGGCGACGCGGAACGGCTCCAATAAAACCTCGCCCGATCTGAACACGCTTCCAACACAAGCCACGCGAAAAGAGGTGTGATTCAAATTCAGCTTCTCGATAACTGATCGTGCCAGCCGTCCAAGCTCTCGACCAGCACCGGCCAGAATTTCTCGCGCAACCTCGTCGCCCTCTCGCGCGGCCTCGTCCACGAGCTCGGCGAGCGGCGCGATTTCTACCGGCTCAGAGTCACTGTTATAAATCACACCGGGCAGATCCGCCGGGCTCGCGACGCCAAGCTTGTCGCAGATTCGTTGCGCAAGCAGCGTTTGCGGCGAACGGCCATCGAATGAGGACACGACCGCCTTCAACGCTTGCTGCGCGATGTAGTAACCCGAGCCCTCGTCGCTCAACGTGGGACCGAACCCGCCCGCGCGAGCCTGCTCACCCGATTCATTTATTCCGATTGCGATCGAGCCGGTGCCCGCGATCACCACGACGCCCGCCTTGCCATCGAGTGCCCCCTCGAGCGCGGCTCGCGCATCAGTGACCAGCTCAAGTCCCCCGATGTGCAGCGCTTCATCGAGCGCGTCCTTCATCGTGTAATAGTGAATCGGGTGATTGATGCCAGCTATCGCCGCGCATGCCGAGTCGATGTCTGCGGGCTCGATTCCGGCTTGCGCGCACGCATCGGCAATCGCCTGTTCAACGTGCGAGACGGCTTGTTCCAGTCCCGCGCGCAGCGGATTACCCGCGCCGCTGAAACCTTCACCGATGATTCGAAACGAAGCATCAGTGATTACCGCGTGGGTCTTTGTCCCGCCGCCGTCGATACCCAGAAAATACCTGGCGCGCGAGGCAGATGATCCCTGGCGCGCTAGCCGGAGTGTGGTTGATTTCGATCGGACTTCTGCTGATTCGTTTGTGAGGATCTTTGACATAATACTTCTTTGCGGCGGTCACTTCTCGGGCGCCCGCCTTTTTAAACGTCCAACAACACCGTGCGCGCAAGATGACGAGGCGCATCCGGATTCAAATCGCGGATCGCCGCTCGCCAGTACGCGAATAACTGCCCGATGTGCGCGTACAACGCCGGGCGAAAGACTTCAAATTGGGAATCGAGAACTGTTGATTGCGGGATGACCAGCGTTGTTACTAGCGAATCATCGTATGTACAAAGTTGCGAATCGATGACAACGACTTGTGCGCCGGTTGCCGTGATCTCTCCGAGCAACGTGTCCAGATACTGACGCTCGGCGGCGGCCGGAAAAATTACGACTTGATCAGTTGAGTTCAAAGTTGCTTTTGGGCCGTGACGAAACTCAAGCGTGCGATGACTGAACGCGGTCTCCAAAGCCATCTCGGTCATCTTCAACGCGCACTCATCGGCGAGCCCCTTCATCGCTCCGGAACCAAGAAAGAAAAACCGATCGATGGCATTGTCTTCAACCAGCGGACGCAACGATTCTGTTTGCGAGATCGCGCCGTCTATCAACATCGGAAGCGCGCTGATCTCTTTCGCGCGAGACGAGCCGCTCGCGCCATCAGCGAGAAGATACAACCCGGTCAGCATGCATGTGAATGCCTGGGTCATCACCACGGAACGCTCTCGGCACTCGGTGAATACAATCTGGGCGTCGCAAGTATCTCCCACATCGCCACGATCGCAGGTGAGAGCAAGCGAGCGGGCGCCGTACTCGCGCCGGAGTTTTTCGACGGCAAGTTTTACTTCGGTCGTCCCGCCGCTGCGCGAGATCGCAATCACAAGAGGTTTCGAGTTGGATGAGAGATAATGCTCGGCAAAGTGAGCCAGCTCGGAAGAAGCTACGGCCATCACCGGACGCGCAAGCATCTCGCTCCAGGCAAACGAAGCACATATCGCGAGGTGATGCGATGATCCGCACCCTGTGATGATTATGTCGGAATACTTTTCGAGCGCGAGAAACTGTTCGAATAGGCGCGTACGATCCTGAGCTCGTTCGGTTGTTTGCCGGCACGAGTCAGCTTGATGATAGATTTCACTCAGCGTCAGCGGGGCCTCGTCTTCGTACATCTCCGGCCTTTCAAACCCTCTATTGGTTTTATAACCCGCGTGACGGAGCTTGTAAAACGAAATGTTTTTGTCGTTATGATAACGAAGTGTTATGACCGCGTAACTCCGGCGCAACCTTTAAAGGCGGCGATCGAAGCTCAAGTGATTAAGACAACGGGTAAATTGCGAGCTTGACGCAATGTCTGTTGACGGGTAAAAGACGTAGGAACAATGAGATCACCTCTGCCCTTCCTCGCTCCAGCGTTGGAGCTGATCGGAAAGAATGCCACCGTACTTCCCTCATCCGGCGGTGCCTTCGAGGACATGGCGCGCCCGGACATTGAGGAAGCCGACGACCGCTTCTTTGGGTCAGCGTCGGACGCTAAGCAAGGCTTCAAGGATTTCGCGGAGACCCCGACCCCTAACTGGCGTGAGTTGTACCGCCCGACGCCAGCCATATTCAGAACTGATAAGCATGTTTTCCGGTACTTCTGCGATGGCTCGATTAAGACGTACTTCTTGGGCACTATAATAGAGGGCGACCGGTCTTACCCGCTTGAACTAACGCAGATCGGCGCGGCCATTGTGCATCGCAAAGACGACGGCCGGTTAGAAGTGGCAAGGTTCGAACGGAGGATTCTCCTATTAGTGCCTTTTACCGGTGGGAGCGGTATATCAGAATCTCTTCTTAACGAATTGAGGAAACACCAGCGACCAGATTTCCGGGTCATCGATGTGGCTATGCCAGATCCCTTGAGCGAACGGCGCCAGGATCCGCGCGATAAAGCGGGAGCGAAGGCCCGGTATGAAATGCATATGCTAGAGCAGCAACTGATCGAAGAGTTCGCTCCGTCCCGCGGTGCCGATGAATGGACCATTATTGACGGTGGAATCCGGAAGGGAGAGTTCATCGAGCTTCCTCGGACAGTCGGGGTAGCCAAGTCATTCGACCGAACGCCGACCTTTACCCTACGCAAGGGAAACAGAGGCACAATGCGAAAGGATATTAGCGGGGTGCTCATGGGGCTGAAGTACGCTCATCGAACGGCCGCATTCTTTGCGCATGGAGGGAGGGTAGCGTTCTGGTATGTGCGCCTGCGGGCACAGGGGGAGGTAGACTACCCGCTGATGGGCGTTGTAAAAGTAGAAATCCCTACGCCCGAAACGGGCGAACCTATTCAAGCAGACCTTGCCGACCATCTCAGCTCTGCGCTGGTTGGCGAACGCAATGTGACGCCTCACGGATTAGACAAACGCTGGCACGCGCACCTTTATCCCATTTTTCAAGCTGAACGAGTAATCAAAACAAACTTCTTTAGCGAGTCCGTTCTTCTCGCTTCAATCCGTTGGCCGAAACCTGACGCTGGGATCTAACTGTCATGACTGATTCAACCAAACACGAAGAATCTTTGACTATTGGTAAAACTTCTGCAACTGAGCGCGACGCCAACTCAAGCGACAAGTTCAACTTTTGGTTGGCGCCCGATCAGATCGTGAATCCCTTCGATATCGTAGAGGTCGAACACCTGGGCGAGGCTCGTGATAGCGAGGGTAAGCCTACGGGCAAGCCGTCACGCTCGTATGGTCTCGTCACAACGATCGAGCACAAGACAGACTCTCCTAATCACTTGGCCAACTTTGTGTCGTCAAACTTCGGCGATGTTACGGAGACGAACATCAACACCCCCCGCGTCGGCACGAACGTCGCCAAGGTCAACATACTTTCTAACAACGGCGAGATCTACATGCCGGTACAGAACGATCGTCCTGTACTGTTCGCCTCGCCAGATGGTATAGCGGAAGCTCTTGGCATCGACACAATGGCGGAGAAGGACCGCATCCCCGCCGGACTAATCAAAATGAGCAACGGTGCTTCGACAGTGGCCTACTTGGATCAAGAATTCATGCTCGGTCCTGAAGGCGCTCACATCAATATCTCCGGCATCAGTGGCCTAGCAACAAAAACATCCTTCGCGATGTTCATGCTTCAATCAGTACTCCAAAAGGCAGAGAAGACAACAGGGGAGGACGGCTCACCACTGTCCGACAAGATTGCCATCATTGTCCTCAACGTTAAGCAAGGTGATTTGCTGCAGATTGATCAACCGGGTGATCCTCCCAACGTGGACCAAATGGAGATGTGGGAGGCAATGGGGATGGAACCCAGGCCATTCAAGAACGTCCGCTATCTACTACCGCGCAGCAACAGCCCGGGGTTACCTAATAGCTTCCTTGAACCGCTCAGTGGTTACCAGATGTACGCGTACGCGTTGAGTGATGCGGCGGACAAACTGGATTTCCTTCTCTCGGATATCTCAGACCAGTCTGGCGCAATGGATGCGCTCGTTGGCGACATCATGCAAGGAATCCTGAACCGAGAAGCCAGCTTCAAGAATTGCAGTAGTTGGGAAAACTTATTGAACGGTGAGCCCTTGGTCAAGAACGGAAAGACGGAGAAATGGGGAGATCACTACGCATCCACCATCGGCAAGTTCCGCCGCCACCTTCGTCGCATTGTAAAAACACGTACGACTGGCCTTTTCACCAATTCACGAGCGCGCAACGAACTCAACCTTGCTGATCAGATCCGCGAGATCGAGGGGGGACACGTCTACGCCATTGACATCGCGCGACTTAACGACGAAGAACAGAAGCTTGTTTTCGGGGATGTGCTACGTACGGTCTACGAGCTTAAGGCCGAGGACCCAGAGAACCGCGTCAGCAAAAAGCCTGTGCCTGAGAAGGTCATCTTCTTCGTGGACGAGTTAAATAAGTACGCGCCTGCGGGTGTGCGCGGCTCGCCGATACTGGAGCAGGTGCTCGATATTGCTGAACGAGGGCGTTCACTGGGAGTCATCCTCTTTTCAGCACAGCAGTTCATGTCCGCAGTCCACTCCCGCGTCACAGGTAATTGCGCCACAAAGATTCTGGGGCGAACGGGGGCGAGCGAAATTGGTTCCCCTGATTACCGATTTCTGGACGATGACCTGAAGATGAACCTCACCCGTCTCGGCAAAGGCGAACTGATTGCAACGCACGCTGTCTATCGGCAGCCAGTTAAGATCGTTTTCCCTCGACCGGCATACAAGCAGCGCCAGCCGGGAACGTAAGCTATGGCTGAATCAGAAAACGGCATTAGAGCCGCCGCCCGCATCCTAGCGACCGCCACTGTCAGAGCCGCCAAGAACGCGGCCAACGAAGCTGCGTTCCGTATTCCATTTCAGGCAGCCATTGCCGAGTCCGCTAGGACTCTCGGTGTGCCCATCCAGCCACGGGATGAAGTTAGCTTGGTAGAGGGGCGAGCGGACACCGTTTATAACCGTCTGGTCATAGAATACAAACGCCCTGGTTTTCTAAGGCCGTCCAACTCGAACAACAATAACAAGCAGGCTATTGAACAGGTAAAGGAGTACGTCAACGGGCTTCAACGCCGCGAGCGTCATCGGATGGAGCGCTACGCTGCCATCGTCTCGGACGGACGCTTCTTTATTTTCCTCAGGTATCGGGAAAAGGATTGGCATACCGAGCCCCCGGTGCCCGTCGACGCGTACTCTTGCGAACGGTTCCTGTATTTCGTTGCCGCTCTCCAGACTGAGCTGGCAACGACACCGGAGAACCTGCTCCGCGATTTTGGGGAGAACACTACTTGCGCGCGGCGCTGCGTCAGTGCGTTTTATCAAGTACTCACTACCTCGCCGAATAGCAAAATAGGAATGCTTTATCGGCAATGGGCGCTCACCTTCAGTGAAATCTGCGGGTACGAGCAAGACTCTCCCAAACTCGACGTTGAGAGCCTCGCCCGTCTCTACGCGGTTCGGGCGGCCGCTCGCGACAAACTGCAGCCCTTCAAGCTCTTCTTTGCTATTCACACCTACTACGCAACGTTCATCAAGCTGCTTGCTGTTCAGGTCGTAAACTTCTATGCGCGGACGAAGGTCGCGAGGATCGCTCACCACGAACCAATAACGCTAGAGCATGCTGTTAGTCTCAACTCCGATGGATTACAGAACTATCTCCGAACGATGGAAGAGGGCGGGATCTTTAGCCAACTAGGTATACGGAATTTCCTCGAAGGCGACTTCTTCGGTTGGTATCTAGAAGACTGGACCCCAGAGATTGATCAGGCGCTGCGAGGCGTCGTCCGGCAACTCGCCGCATACTCCTTTGTCACCCTGGATACCGATCCTGATGGCACCCGAGATCTCCTGAAGAGGTTGTATCAAAACCTTATGCCGCAAGAACTCCGGCATGACCTCGGCGAATACTACACACCAGACTGGTTAGCGACGCGCCTTCTCAACCAGCTTCACAGCGGTCCTCCAGACAGTGTTCCGCGCTCACCAGACGAACGACTCCTCGACCCTGCATGCGGGTCCGGCACTTTTCTCGTGCTGCACATTCGCGATGTCCGGCTTCACGCGCGCGATGTGCTTCTTCCGCAAAAAAAGATTACGCGCCAGCAGCTTCTGGGAAAGATATTGGCCAACGTCGTCGGTTATGACCTTAACCCCCTCGCAGTAATAAGCGCACGCACGAACTACATATTGGCGCTCGGCGATCTCCTTGACGAGATCAGCGGCGAGATCGACATTCCGGTGTACATTGCCGACTCTGTGCTTACTCCCACCGCTGGCGAGACACTGGACAAACACGGAAAGATTATCTTCCCAACATCGGTGGGCGAGTTTGCTCTGCCCCAGTCTCTCGTCAAAGCTTCGTACATTGACTCAATGGCCAACTTGCTCGAACGACATGTCAAGAGCGACTCTTCCGTAGAAGCCTTCCGCATCGACGTGCTCGAGCATTTTCCTCTCGATCCGAAGAAGGACGCACGAGACATTTCAATTGTGGAGGAACTTTTCACTCAGCTTCGCGAACTGGAGCGCCAGAAGATAAACGGGATTTGGGCGCGCATAATAAAGAATGCCTTCGCCCCGCTCTTTCAGCCGCCGTTTGATTGCGTCGCTGGCAATCCTCCATGGATCAATTGGGAACATTTGCCTGACGAATACCGACAACGCTCGGCGTGGCTTTGGCAAAAGTATCGACTCTTCGAGCATACCGGTCTGCGCGCCCGCCTTGGCAGCGCGAAGGATGATCTGTCAGTTCTTATGCTTTACGTGGCTGCTGACCAGTATCTCAAAGAGAAGGGGCGACTCGGCTTTGTTATTACCCAAACAATATTTAAGACCCAAGGAGGCGGAGAAGGGTTCCGCCGGCTACAACTCGGCGATAAGGCGCATCTGAAGGCCCTGCAAGTTGACGACTTTAGTCAGGTACAATGCTTCGAGGGTGCTACGAATCGCACCGCTGTGCTCATACTGCAGAAGGGCAGGCCCACAGTCTTTCCGGTGCCATACAACTACTGGAGAAAAACCGGACGCGACAATATTCCGACCGACACGGACTTCGACGAAGCAATGTCGAGGCTCAAACATATACGATGGGTTGCGCGACCGATCAATCAAGCAAAGCAGAACTCGCCATGGATTAGCGGAAGACGAAGGGCCCTTGACGGTATCTTGAACGTCATTGGAGCCGCCAGCTATGAAGCGCGGGCAGGCTCCTGCACTTGGCTGAGCGGTGTTTATTGGATTGAAGTCATTGCTCAGAGAAAGGATGGTCTGTCTCTAATCAACAACCTCCATGACTCCGGTAGGATTAAGGTTAAAAACGTAAACATGACAATTGAGCCAGCCCTCGTTTTTCCGCTGCTGCGGGGACGTGACGTCGGGCGTTGGGTGGCCAATCCTACGCACAGTATCATCATCCCTCAGGATCCAGAGGACCCAGCCAAAGGATTGGCCGAAATCAAAATGCAGTCCCGGTACGCTAAGACGTACTCTTATTTAAAGCAGTTTGAGGAGCAACTCCGTAAGCGAAGTGGCTTCAAGCAGTACTTCGACTCCTCCTCAGCCCCCTTCTACTCCGTTTACAACGTCGGACCATATACCTTCAGACAGCACAAGGTCGTTTGGCGCGAGCAGGCATCATTCCTAACAGCCGCCGTCGCGAGCGTCGATGCAAACGACAAGGTCATTATTCCAGACCATAAGCTCATGCTTTGCGCCGGCGACAGCCTTGAAGAGGTGCACTACATCTGCGCACTGCTCAACAGCTTGCCAGCGCAGTTTGTCGTGAAGAGCTACAGCCTAGAGACCAGTGTTTCTACCCACGTCTTCAACTATGTAGCGATCACTGGCTTCGATGCGAAAGACAAAACCCACCTCAAGTTAGCACGGAATAGCCGAGCTCTGCATGAGGCAACGGCACAGGGTGATACAGCAACGCTACCGAAACTGGAAGTTGAGAACCTCGAACTCGCAGCAGCGTACTGGGGCTTGAATAGTTCGGAAGTCGCTGACATAACGGCTTCGTTGGAAGAACTCGCCTGACTAAGTTTCCTAGTCATTCTCTGCCTAAGGCATAGGAGAACAACTGATGGCAATCGACCGTGCATTCAGCCCAAGCTCTCTGGAGATAAATCCAAAACGAAAGATCGCCCTACTCATCAATCCCCCGGTCTATGACACGCAGTACTGGGCTGAATGGTCCCAGCCTTATGGCCTGGTTCGCATCGCGGCACTGCTCAAGAAATACCGATACAAACGAATTGAGTTCTTCGACTTCATGGAAGCCAGAGCGGCTCATGGCGATCCTCGCGACCCTGAGATCAAACGCATTGTTGATCGGCACCGTATCCACTGCGATGAATCGTATGCCGAGCAAACGGGCCCTGCATCGAAGGCCCGGTCTTATGTGATAGAGAAGAATGGCAAGCGGTTGGAGTTGTTCAAGCACCACTTCGGCAAGCCGTGGCCTGAGTTCGACTCGTGGTTGAAGGAGAAAGGCTTTTCTGCCAAGCACCCGCCGCATGAAATATACATTTCGTCTGTGATGTCATACTGGTGGGAAAGCACTCGCGACCTGATCTTCCGCCTGCGCCAACTGCTGGGTAAGAAGCCGAAGATCATCGTTGGTGGCATCTATCCTTCGATCGCGCCCGAGCACGCCGCGCGTTACACCGGCGCTGACATAGTGGTCGCGGGTGAGGTCCATGAGGCAAACGACCTCTGGACCGACTTGAGCGTTTACGAGAAGCCACCCCTGTACGCGATCATCACGCCTAGCCGCGGTTGTCCTTACAACTGCCACTACTGCGCGGCGCGCACGCTGAACAGCGGCGTCTCGACCGTTCGGTTTCGTTCTGTCGATGATGTATTCGCAGAGATGCAGGACAAGCATGAGCGCTTCGGCATTCGGGACTTCGCTTTGTACGCTGACTTCCTACTAATCCGATACCGCGAGAACTTGATCCCGCTTCTCCGCAAGATCGTGGAGACCAAGAGACCATGGCGACTCTACGCACCGGAAGGTCTTGATACGCGTTTCCTCGCGCAATCGCAAGAGCTCTGTGATTTACTCAAAGCCGCCCATCTTCAGAAGGTTTACTTGCCGGTCGAAAACATTGACGACGACATCCTCGTGAGTCTCAATCGCAAGCACGTAAAGCTTCGGCACGTCGTAGAGGCTGCGGGGAACATCGAACGCGCCGGATTCCGGTTGCGGCACCTAGAGGTGAATGGCTATTGCCTCTATGGTATTCCCGGAGAGAGCATCAGAAACGTCGTAGAGACTGCGCTTTTCGTCTCAGACGTGATAGGGTCAGTCATTCCGATGCTTTTCGCCCCGGTTCCTTCGACCCGCCTCTACGATCTGTACCGTGAGTATTATGTGCAGCGCGGATGGTGTGACCGATACGGCAGAGTTCGAGATCTACACATGCTGAATGGCAAGCTGTATCCGTTTCTCCAGATGAACGAGGGCTCGATCGACGACTACATCGAGTTACAGCGAATGATGTTCATGCTGAATCAAAACTATCGAAGCAAGTCCTTCAACTTGTTCGGCAAAGGCGCAGTCGCTAGTTCCCTTAGAGGGGTCGTTGCTGATTTCGAGTCAGCGAGCCAGGGTAGCGCAGTAGAGTCATTCGCCACGATTGAGACGGAAAGCGCGAACCCGCTGTTTGCGGTCTCATGAGAGGTTCCTCCTGGAGATTGAATGCGCAAGAGTCTCCAAGGCAGATTGGTGACTGGCTTGGGCTCGTCCGCAAGTACACCTAATGACGTCTTCAATACAACGAAGGCCGAGACGAGCCACCGAGCAGCGATGTGTTCATCGACGCGATCGTGTGCGTCCCCTCACCGCTTCCCCACGCCAACATCAAATACACCATCGGGAATCCGCCGGCGCGCAAGGTCAATCCCGCGGCATAACTGTGGCGAAGGTGCTTGAACTCTATGTCGCCTCGCGTGAGCGCGACTTTCCCTGTCTCCGCCATGAAGGTCAGGCCGAGCGGCCCGTAAAGCGAGTGCTCGATGCCGCCCTGCAACAGCATGAGATTGGGCGCGCGGAAGCGATAGTCCTGGAAGCTTGCGAGCGACGATCTCCCATTGAGGTCTGAACCACCAAGCGTCGGCTGGAAATAAAACGGCACGACGTGTCCGGTGGAAGTAAACGACTCCACAAGCAGAAACCGCAGGTTAACGCTCCCCACGCGATCGCGGGTGATCTCCGGACAATCGTGTGTGGTGGATGTCGCGCTTGTCGAACAGTCGTCCGGGCCGTTGTGATCACGCGACTGTTCGATCACTTTCTTTGAGAGCGGAATCAGATGCGACAAATCGACGGTCAATCGTTGAAAGGAAAACCTCGAGTCGCTGACAGCCACGAACTGCTGATAGTTGACTGAGTAATTGAGACGAAGATTGTCGGAGAAAAGGCCGGGCCTTATGCGCACGCCTTCGCCGAATTGCGCAAACGCGGGTTGACTGCTCAAGCCGGGCGCGGTCGCATCGGTGTGCACCTGCTCAATCGACGGACTCGGCTGCCCCAGGCTTTCGCGTATGTCGACAAAGCGGCCATTCATTTCTCCATGCAGCGACAAGTTGAGCGGCTTGCCGCCCACGGGATAAAGCACGCTCCCTCCGGCAATGGTCTCGCGCATGCCAAAGAAAGTTTGATCCGGGCGCACTGTGTCCGGACCCAACCCGTAATAGGCGATCTTTTTCAGAGAAGCAGCCTGCGCGTAGACGTTGAAGATTGGATACGGCCGGACAGTGGTGGTCCCAGGAGTAATCTTTGTGCGAATCGCTTTTGCGTACACTCCGGCTCTCCAGGAACCATTGGTCGACACGATGCCATCCGCATTGAAGCTCAATCGCCAGTTTTCGTTCGGCGTGTAGTGAGTCACAAACGCGGGGCCGACGCCGAAACCGTTTCCCGGCGCGATGCTTCCCGCGGCGATGTGCAGCGGATGACCGGTGAAAAGAACCTCCCCGCAACCGGGAATCGATTTGAGACTGAACTTGGCGCAGTTCTTCTTGAAGGACTCGCGTTCGTGTCGAAACTCGGCGGCGAGTTGACTCTCCTGGGAATAAGCACGCCCGCCCAGGACGATGAGGCAGACAAAAAGCAAAAGGGTGTTTCGTCGCATATGGCCTCCTGTGATTACTCGGTGGCGGATGGCGGTTATCGTTTTGATGAACGAGGTTGTTTCTTTGCGCCCTGTGTTGAACGGGTCAGCTTTTTCGTTGCCCCGTCCGGATGCAATATCGCGGTCATTTTCCGGATAAAGTCGCTGGCCTGGCCCTCAGTCCGAATCGCTCGCCGCTCATCATCAATCTGCCTTCTCACAACCGCCGCCAGATGTTCCACCTGCTCCCAAAGGAGATCTGACACTGGCCTGTGTTTATTGAATGCGCCTTTCGGAGGTTTCGGGATGCTGATCACATTTGCTGATTTCGCCATATCGTTCTTGTCTCCTATTTGAGCTTCAGGCAATCGCCGTCCGGCCGCATCGTGTCCGAAAGCAAGTCGAGAAACGTGTCGGCCGCTTTTTCCCGGGGCGAGCGGTTGTCGTCCTGCAAGGCGAAAGCCTTCATAACGGTGTTGGGAATGCTCGCGTGTTCGAACACGCGCCCGCCGGCGGCCTCGGGGCCCGCGATCACGGTGCCTTTTGGAATCCATGGCGATATGGCTATCGCCGGCACGCGCACGCCGAGGCGGTCAAACTTGAACGGGAAGCCCGTCCCGGTAGCCTCCGCGGAAGCTTCGAATCCATCCGGAGTGCAGGAGGGCGGCGCCTGATGATCGTAAATCCCGCCGTGCTCGTCGTAGGTAATCAGCAGCAAGGTATTCTTCCAGAGGTTAGGATTGTTACGAATCGCGTTGTAAACGGATCCGATGAAAGCTTCGCCCGCCAGAACGTGATGGTCGGGATGTTGATCCGAAGCGAGCAACTCGCCGCCGCCGTCATCTTCGTGATCGCTATAGTTCGGCTCGACGAAGCTGTAATCCGGCAGCCTGTTCTTCTTACAATCGGAGAGAAAGTCTTCGTAAAGCCCAAACAGTCGCGGCTGATTCTTGAGGAGGTTTACCACTTCGAGCGACGAGCTCTGTTGATCGAAGTAATAAAGCTTCGAGGTCCGGCCGGCTTTCAGCATTCGTTCGTAGATGCTCAGGAATGGCACATTCAGATAAAACAGGTTCATCCCAACTTGCCCGAACGAGGTCCCGTAGTGAGCAAACGCGCGGTTGCACAAGGTCGGTCCGGGAATCGAAGCGAACCAGCCGTTGAACAAGGCGTAGTTGCGAGCCAGCCCCGTTAGTATCGGGATTTTCGCCGGTGGGAAGTAATACAGAATCTTGTGCGAGTGGTTGACATCACGCCGCTGCTCAAAATAGCTCTTGATAAATCCGTTCATTGATGGCGCGCTCGTTGGCGCCCCGCCTCCAAACAACTGCATGTTGACGCCGGGGAAGTGGTGGTCCGGGTCGGGATCAAGTTGGCCCTGGTAGGCGGCCAGCGGCTCAACCTTGATCGCCTGCCCGGTGCTGTCGGGATTGGTCTCGTTCCCGGTCAGCCCGTTGATTCGCGAATCCTGCTGCATCAGCGCCCCGAGCATGTGATCGAAGGATCGGTTCTCCATCATCAGGACGACGATGTGCTTTAGGTTATCCATGCCTTTCGTCATAGTTGCTCCTTAGGGTGTCGAGATGTGCGGAAGCCGGCGATACCTTCCCACATAGTAGGACGCCAACTGAGTGTCATTTGATTCATCTTTTGAAGATGATCTTTTCTCTCCGTGCATTAATACGCCTTTTGCGACCTAAATGACAACCCTTTCGTCCACCTTCACGCTCGCGCGGCGAACACACTTCCTCGTGGCGGATGTTTCCCGGTATCATTGCGTTTCACTGTTTATGGAACTCAGGCTGCTCAGGACCTTTCAGGCCGTCGCCCAGACGGGCTCCTTCACTCAGGCGGCTCGGCGCATACACCTTACACAGTCGGCGGTCAGCGTTCATATGCGCCAGCTCGAGGAAGAAGCCGGCGCGCCGCTGTTCCTTCGAGTAAACAAAAAGCTCTACCTCACCGAAGCGGGCCGCGCGCTGCTGGGTCACGCCGAGAAGATCATCCGCGCGCACGACGAAGCCAAAGCTGATCTCGCGGCGATTGGCGGCCCTTCGCGAGGCCGCCTTCACATCGGCGTCGCATCCACCGCTATCACCGTGCATCCCTTGCCTGAGATTCTCAGTGAGATAAACCGCAAATACGCGCTGCTCGATTTGTCAGTCGTTGGAGGAACCAGTGAGTGGATAATCGAACAACTCCTGGCGGGTTCGCTCGATGTGGGATTGGTGTCGCTTCCCGTCGAAGCCTCGGACGTATTGACTGAAACACTCCGAAGCGATCGGCTTGTGGCCGTGATGAACCCGCAGCACAAGCGCGCGCGCGCCAGAATGATCAACCCCGGCGAGCTTTCATCCGAAGCGCTGATACTGGGAGAGAAGGGCGGAAACACCCGGCGCTTGATCGATTTGTTCTTCGAAAAGAATCGTCTCGATGCCAATATCGTGATGGAGCTTCAACGCACCGAAGCGATCATAAAAATGGTCGAGCTTGGATTCGGCGTGACGATTCTTCCGCGCCGTTCTATTCACGCGCAGCTCGCGCGCGGTACGTTGCGAGCGGCGCCGGTTCGAGGTCTCGATTTGAAATGGGAATTCGGCGTCGCTTATTTGAAGAGTGACTATCTCCCGCCTGCGCTCGAATCATTCCTTCAGCTTTGTCGAGCGTATATCGGCGGAGAGGTTCAAGGCGTCGCGGGAGAGTGATACGAGTGTGCCCGGCGTTTCGTTCGAATCCTATCCTATCACTTAGCAGGCGCGGACCGCGGCTTTCTGAAGCTCTCAACCGCTGCACGAAAGTCATCGGGCATCAAAGAATCGATCTCCAGCCATTCACCGCTCGATGGATGATGAAATGCCAGCTTCGCGGCGTGAAGACAAAGGCGCTTTGGTGATTGCGCCAATCCGCAATCCTCAATTCTCAATCCAAAATGCACTTCGTCTCCGACGATCGGATGCCCGATGTGCGCGCAGTGAATTCGCAACTGATTTGTGCGCCCCGTCACAGGTTCAAGTTCAAGGAACGTAGCTCCCAACAAACGCTCGAGCACTGTGAATCTCGTCTCGGCCGGCCTGCCTTCCTCCATCACGCGCCACTGTGGCCGCTCGTCGGCATCGCGTCCAATCGGCGCGTTGATCGAGCCCGCATCCGTTTCGATCTCGCCGTGCACGAGCGCGGAGTACCGCTTCTCGACCAGCCGTTTTCTGAAATGCTTCGACAATACCCTCAGCGCTCGCGGCGTCTTCGCGATTAACATCAAGCCTGAGGTCGCGCGGTCGAGCCGGTGAACCAACCCGGGACGGATGAACGACTGAGAATCGAGGATCGAAGGTCGAGGATCGAGGATCAAAGATCGAGAATCGCCGGCGTCAAGCGGTGTCTTCGCGATCCTCGATTCTCTATCTTCTATTCTCGATCCTCCATCCTCTATCCTCGATCTGTTGAGGTGGTACGCCAACGCGTTGGCAAGCGTGCCGCTCTTCACGCTACGCGTCGGATGGACCAGCATCCCGGCGGGTTTCACAACCACGACTATCTGATCATCCTCGAAGACTACTTCGAGAGGAGTGTTTTCGGGAGACATCGATGTGGGCGTGCCGTCTTCGAACGCGGCTTCGACAAGATCGCCGGCGGCGAGTCGATACCCAGCGCGGCCGGCGTCTCCGTTTACCAGACACGCGCCCGCTTCGATGAGATTGGCGATTCGCATGCGGCTCAGGTTTCCGAAACGCGTCGCACAGAACTCATCGACGCGACTGCCGGCGTCGCGTTCGTCGATTTGAAATCGAAGCGCTTCGGTCATTAATTGCTCATCACCAGCGTGGCTTCTTCGCGCACGAAAGCATCGGGGTCATTTCTAACAAGACGATCTGACAAGCCTCGAGCGCGTTCCTCATCAAGTCTTGCAAGCGCCCACAGCGCGTGACTGCGAATGAGGGGTTCGACATCGTGCTCGATTCGCTCAATCAAAGCAGGAACCGCGGCGGTCGCTCCAACATTCGCGGCTACGACCGCGGCGTTGCGAAGGAGTCCTCGGCGTTTGGGACGCGTCAACGGAGTGCCACGGAATCGATTGCGAAACTCTTCGTCGCTTGCAATCGAAAGCACTTCGATCAGATCGAGCTGCGGTCCTGCGCCAGCCTGTGCTTTGAACTCAGGCCATCGCGTCTCCTCCGCGAATCGATTGAACGGGCATACATCCTGGCACACGTCGCAGCCGAAAACCCATTCGCCGACGGCCTCGCGCAATTCACGCGGAATCGCGCCCTTGTTCTCGATAGTCAGATAAGAAATGCATCGATTCGAATCCAACTGATAAGGCGCCACGAACGCATCGGTCGGGCACGCATCGATGCAACGGCGGCACGTCCCGCAACTGACTTTCAAATCATGAGGATCAGCAGGAAGGTCTAGGTCGAGAATGATCTCCGACAGGAAAAACCACGAACCAGCGCGTGGTTGAATGAGGTTGGTGTTCTTACCGAAGAAGCCAAGCCCTGCACGCGCGGCAACGGCCCGCTCGAGCAGCGGCACCGCATCGACGAAGCAGCGCGCGTGAATCTCGCGCCCGACAAGCTCTTCGATTTTGGTAACAAGCTCGTGCAGCCGAGGCTTGACGACATCGTGATAATCCAGTCCCCACGCATAACGAGCCACGCGCCCGTATCGCGCCTCGTGTTTGAACTCCGGCGCTTCGGCGTAGTGATCGACGGCGAGCGTTATGAGGGATCGCGCTCGAGACACGAGCGCGCGAGGATGAGCGTGCAACTCGGGTCTGCGAGTCATGTAATCCATGCCCGCCGCGTAACCCGCTTCGCACCACTGATGAAACGCCGCGTCATCACGCTGGAGCGGCTCAACCGAAGCGATGCCTGCCACTTCGAATCCAATCTCGCGTGCTGCTTGTTTGATTTGTGTGACGAGTGCGCTCACTCGTGAAGGCTAGCCATCGCTCGGGCGTGGTGTCAATCATCGGCGAGATGGGGTAGTGCGTCTAGAGAGCGGTGATCGCATTCCTCCTCTGCGTCCTCCGCGCCCTCTGCGGTTGACCCCCGGCGCGATTGCAAAAAACAGCAGAAGACGCGGCGGACGCCGAGGACTTCTTCGCTGGCAACTTGCTAATCCACCACGCGCGGAGTGCAGTCTATCGATAGCCTTCCGCTTGGAGCGCGAACAGCTCCGCGTACAATCCGCCGCGAGCGACCAGCTCCTGATGCGAGCCGTCTTCTACTACCGTTCCGTTTTGCAGGACGATGATTCGATCGGCCATCCTCACCGTCGAAAACCTGTGCGAGATGATCACCGCCATTCGGCCCGCGACCAACTGCGAAAAGCGAATGAAGACTTCGTATTCGGCTCGCGCATCGAGCGACGCCGTTGGCTCGTCCAATATCAATACCTGCGCGTCTCGCATGTAGGCCCGGGCGAGCGCGATCTTCTGCCACTCGCCTCCCGATAACTCGACGCCTTCGTCGAATCGCCGGCCAAGCATCTGCTTGTAGCCTTTCGAGAAACGCGGCAGCAGGGTTGATGCCTGCGACTTCTCGGACGCAGAGACGATTGCGCCGGGCACCTCGCCGTTGCCGTTCGTCACCGTATCAGCGCCGCGCTCTTGTTCATTCGGTGCCGCATCCAGATAAGACCGCACGTCGTCGATCTCTCCCACGCCGACGTTCTCGTCAAAACGCAAATCGTATTTTACGAAGTCCTGAAAGATGACTCCGATCGCGCGACGCACCGAGTGAATCTCGTACTCGCGAAGATCGACGCCGTCGAGAAGGATTCGCCCTTCGGTCGGATCGTATAATCTCGCCAGAAGTTTAGTCAGGGTGGTCTTGCCCGCTCCATTCTCACCGACAAACGCGATGCGTTCGCCCGGGCGCAATTTGAAAGTAACGTGACGCACGGCCCACGCATCGCTTCCGGGATATTGAAAGCCAACGTCTTCGAACGCGAAGCCTTCCTTGATCGGGCGAGGCACCGGCGGAGCGCCGGGCGATGACGCAATTGACGGCTGCATCTCGAAGAAATCGAAAAGGTCTTTGAGGTAGAGACACTGTTGATAGATTCCGCCCGCGCTGAGCAACAAGACTTCGATCAGTTGACGGCTTCGCGCGAATGAGCCCGCGAGAAAAGTCAGCGTGCCGATGGTCAGCTCTCCTCGCGTGGCCCTCAAAAGTATGATCGCATACGCGCTGTAATAACCAAGCGAGCCTACGAGCGACAGCAACGTGCTGACCCTGGCCTTGCGGATCGACAGCGCTTTGTTCTCGTCGTAGAACTTCCACGATAGCTTGCGAAACCGGTCGATCAACCACGGCGACAGACCAAACGACTGCACCTCTTTCGCGGTTCTGTCGCTTGCGGCGACGTAGCGGAGATAGTCGAGCTGCCGGCGCTGAGGCGTCCAGCGGAATTGCATCGAGTATTCGAGCGACGCGAAATGCGTCTCTCCGAAAAAGCTCGGCAGCACGGCGACTGCCAGCAGCAGCAACAGCCACGGGTTGTAAACCACCAGCGCCGCGCCAAGCGATATTAACGTGAGCCCGTCCTGCCCGATCGCAAGAAGCTGCGCCAGCAACCCGATGCGGCTGGTCGTCTGCCGCCGCGCGCGTTCGAGCTGATCGTAAAACGCCGGGTCTTCGAAGTGCGCGAGGTCGAGCGTCGCCGCGTGCTCCATCAACCGCACGCTTGTGTGATTCGAGAACAGATCTCCGAGCAGGCTTTCAACCAGCGACGACGTTCTGGCAAGCACATCGTTCGCGGTCACGATTGCTATTTCGAGCGCGACGAGTTTCCACAGCCTTGCGTAGTCCGGAGACGACTGCCGCGAAGCAACCACCGTGTCGATGATCAGCTTGCCGACCCAGAGCATCGCGACCGGAACACCGGCTCGCATCAGACGCAGCAGCGCCATCGAGATCGTGTATCCGCGATGCGTTTCCCAGACGAGTTTGATCAGGGGAGGTACGTAACGGAGCGCCGCGAATCGTTCGTGTATCGTTGGCCGCTCATTCTCGCGACGCGGCGAGCCGAATGCGAAATGCATTGCCATAAAAATGATGCGTGAAACGTGATGCGTGAAGGCCCCTTCCGGTCACGTTTCACGCATCACGTTTCACGATTCACTCATCACCCTTCACTTCGTATCCTGAAGCTCGCGCAGCAACTCTTCGCGAAAGTATCCTGACGGGATTGTTCCCTGCTTGATGAAGAGAAGGTGAAACGTCTTCGCCGAGAATCGATCGCCCAGAAGTTTCGACGCTTCTTCGCGCAACGCGTAAATCTGATCCTTACCGAGACGATAAGTGATCGCCTGAGTAGGCCACTTCGAATATCGAAAGATCGCGCCTTCGGCTGATTTGCAACTCGCCGTCTTGTCATCCTTGAGACCGGAGCCGCCACAAGAGCCGGGCAGAAAATCGACCACCTGCGAAAACAGATCGACTGCGGCGTCGTACGTCATTCGCCCAGTGTGAATGCCGGTGTCTATGCGCACGCGCAGATCGCGATAGAGTTTGCCCTGCAGTTGATACAAGCGTTCCTCCGGCGTGTATGCCCCTTGAGGAGCGCCGGGTTGAGGCTCGGCCATCAACGCTTCGGCGTAAAGCCCCCATCCTTCGCCGGGCATCGAGTCTTCCCACATCGACGACGAATCTTCGACCGCGCCCGGCGTCAGCCATCGGACCGCGCCGATCTGATCCTTGTACTGAGTCATCACTTTGTAATACCAGTCGTGGCCGGGGAAGCCTTCGTGAGCGGACAGGTCCGCAAGCGCCGAGCGATTGTTTGATTTGAGCGCCGCAGGGTCGTTGTCGGTAGGCGTGACATAGAAGCGGCCGACACCCGTAGTTTTGAACGGAGGCGCGGGATAGTAAGCCGCGCCGTCGATTGATGCTCGCAGCGGCGGCGGCGTTTCGACCACTTCGAGTTTGTAGTCCGCGGGCACATCGAAGATCCCGGTCTTGCGCGCGTAGTCGACCAATCGGAACGCCGCATCGCGATACCACGAGATCATCTCAGTGTCTGACTTCGGATAATCTTTCGATAATTCATCGAACACCGCTCGCACCGCGGCGGGGCCTTCGGCGGGAAGCGTCCAGCCGTGAGCCTTTCCGATCTCGCGCGCGAGATCGATCATTTCCTTCTGAGTCGCTTCGACTATCGGCCAGGCTTCTTCGTAGAGCTGGGCGGCGGTCTTATCGATATGGAAGTTGTTCTTGAGCGCCCAGTCGTATTCGGCCTCGCCCATCGCGAAACGATCGCCGGCGAATAGCGCTTTGGGCGTGGCTCCAGCCGCAGCGTCAAAGAAAGTGTTAGCTACGAAGTCACGCAACCCACGATAGGCTCCAGCGGCCTGTTTCGAGGCATCGCGAATCTGTGTCAGCAACTGGTCTTTATTAGTTCCGTTGATTCGTTCTTCGGCGAGTTTCGGCAGCGTCTCGTCGAAGTACTTCGCGTCTGCTTCTGAAGTGGCGATCCCATTGCGCTTGAGCATTCGATAGTCGGGCGTGTTGTTTGACTTAATTCCTGCCGAGAGTTGCTCCTGAGCGACCGAAAGAAATCGAGGAATCGCGCTCAGTCGTTTGGCAACCAGCGACCACTCTTCATCCGTGCCGTAGGTCTTATCGCCCGTCTGAGTCATCCCCTGCAACTGCCAATCGATCGCGCGAAACGGCTCGTCGGTGTAAGTGTCCAATGCGCGCTCCTGATACCGCCGCACCTGATGCTGATGCAACAGGTAACGAATCTGCGCAAGGGCGACCTCTCGGTCGATGCGCTTGTTTGCTGAGAGCGTGTTTAGATCGACGCCTTCGAAAGACTTCTGCGCGTCCGCGAGCCATCGATCTTCGGCTTCAAGCCCCGCCGCCGAGTGATCTCGCAAGGTCCCGTCAACATCCTTGAGCGACGGATCGAACCCCGAGCCTCCGAGATAAGTGTTCACCGTCGGATTGCGCCGCAGGAATTCGACGACGTACGCGTCGTGAATCTTTTTGAACTCGTTATCGCCGGTTGTGTTCATCGTTTGCTGTGTCGTTCTTGTTGTGCAGGCTGTCAACGCGGCAATCAGCGCACAGACCAACATCCTTTTCATCTGGCTACCTCGCCTTCAATGTCGTCCACGTTAAGAAATCATTTCGCGAACATCTCGGTTAGCACCGCCAGCACTCGCTCCTGAGTCGGGACAGCGATTGTTCCGAGCTTTCCGGTTAGCCGCGACTTATCGACCGCTCTAAGCTGGTCAAGCGCGATCTGGCCGCGCTTGCCTTTGAATTTGCAAGCCACTCTTGTCGCGTATGAGATGCCCTTAGTCGTCATCGGCGCAATGATGACCGTTCGTATGTGGCGGTTCATTTCATCCGGTGAAACCACAACGCACGGCCGAGTCTTCTTGATCTCGGTGCCGATCGTGGGATCCAGGGTTACTCGAAAGACGTCGAATCGTTTGACTACCACTCCCATTCTTCCTCATCGAAGCTGGTCTGGTTCACGAGGTCTCCGTCCAACAATCGGTCGTCACCTCTTTTGGCCATTTCGCGAAAGGACTCCTCCCATCCTTCGCGAGGGCGGCGCAACGATCGAAGCACGATCTGATTGCCTTGTACTTCGATGTCGACTTCGTTCGATATCCCGCTTTGCTGGAGAAATGGCTTTGGAATGCGGATGCCCTGCGAGTTGCCTATGCGAACAATCTGAGCTTTCATACTCACAATGTAATTACGTATTGCTAACTCGGTCAAGGTGCCCGGGCTTCAGTGCGTTCCGGTCAACCCCGCGTTAAATGCCGATACTTGATCCGATGAGGTTGATCCGCGGCCGTGCCCAGCCGTGCATGCCTGTCAGCCTCGTACTCCGAATAATTTCCATCAAACCACTCGACGTGGCTGTCGCCTTCGAATGCCAGAATGTGCGTCGCGATGCGATCCAGAAACCACCGGTCGTGGCTGATCACAACCGCGCAGCCCGCGAAATTTTCGAGCGCGGCTTCAAGCGCGCGCAGTGTATTTACATCTAGATCGTTTGTCGGCTCGTCGAGCAGCAGCACATTCGCGCCTTCTTTTAGCATCTTCGCTAGGTGAACTCGATTCCGCTCGCCACCCGACAGCATGCCGACTTTCTTCTGCTGATCGGTTCCCGAAAAGTTGAAGCGAGCTACATAAGCACGCGAGTTCATTTCGCGCTTGCCGAGTTCGATCGTGTCGTTGCCGCCGGATATTTCTTCCCAGATCGTCTTGTTCGCATCAAGCGAGTCGCGGCTCTGATCGACATAACCGAGCTTCACCGTCGAGCCGACTTTGAACGCTCCGCTGTCCGCTTGTTCCTGACCCGAGATCATTCGAAACAGCGTAGTCTTGCCCGCGCCGTTTGGACCGATCACTCCGATGATCCCGCCCGGTGGCAGCGCGAAAGACATGTTCTCGATCAGAATGTTATCGCCATAAGCCTTGCTCACGTCTCTTGCTTCGATCACCACGTCGCCCAGCCGCGGGCCCGCGGGAATGTATATCTCAAGTTCGCGCCCTCGATTCTCACTCTCCTGCGAGAGCAGCGCTTCATAAGAGCTTATGCGTGCTTTGGATTTCGCGTGACGGGCTCGCGGCGCCATTCGAATCCATTCGAGTTCCCGTTCGAGAGTTTTCTGACGCTGACTCTCGGCCTTCTCTTCGTGCCGCAAACGTTCCTGCTTCTGTTCGAGCCACGACGAGTAGTTGCCTTCCCACGGAATGCCCCGTCCCTGATCGAGTTCCAGAATCCACCCGGCAACATTGTCGAGAAAGTAACGGTCGTGAGTCACCGCGATCACGGTGCCGGGATATTGCTTAAGATGATGTTCGAGCCACGCGACGGATTCGGCGTCGAGATGATTCGTGGGTTCATCGAGCAGCAATATGTCGGGCGGCTTCAGGAGAAGCCTGCACAGCGCGACTCTTCTTCTCTCTCCGCCGGACAGGATCTTGACCGGTGTTTCGCCGGGCGGGCACCTGAGCGCGTCCATCGCCATCTCGAGACGGCTGTCGAGGTCCCAGGCGCTGGCCGCGTCGAGTTTTTCCTGAACGGCTCCCTGTTGTTCCAGAAGCGCGGTCATCTCGTCATCGGTCATGGGCTCGGCGAACTTGTCGTTGATCTGATCGAATTGCTTAAGAAGCGCGACGGTTTCGGCGACGCTTTCCTCGACGACTTCGCGAACAGTCTTCGAATCATCGAGCTTCGGTTCCTGTTCGAGAAAGCCTACGCTGAAGCCGGGAGAGATGACTGTCTCTCCGACGAACTCTTTATCGACGCCGGCGATGATTCTCAGCAGCGAGCTTTTGCCCGAGCCGTTGAGCCCGATGACGCCGATCTTCGCGCCGTAGAAATATGAGAGATAGATATCCTTAATGACCGGCTTCTTGTCGTAGTACTTCCCGACGCCGACCATCGAGTAAATGATTTTGTTTGGAGTTGAGCTCATCGATTGAATATTTCCTACCTGCCCTCTTACCTCGTCGAGATTGTAACTCAACGGTCGAGCTTTTCTCTCCGTAGCATCTGTTCGCCTCGCATCACGTGCACGATATAGAGAGGCGCTGGCCATCGATGCGGTAGAAGACGCGGCAAGGGCCGACGACTAGTTGCCGGTAAGGCAGGTCTGATATCTCTGCTGGGACTGAACCCAATCGAGGAAATCGCCGAAGTCAGCGATAGATTCGAGATCCTGAAGTGCGGGTTCCGTCCAGACTATTCGAGCCATCGCCGCATTCTCTTCTTTGCCTCCGAGTGAGTCACGGTGCGGCCTTCCCGAATCGCCTTTTCGCCGCGCGCGATGCCTTCCAGCAGGCGCATTCTTCTGTTCATGCGCTCGAAGGAAGCAACGCTTACCAGGTAGGCCGCGGGCTTGCCATTTTGGGTCACAAGCATCGGTGACTTGTCACCATTCAAGTTCTTTATCACCTTCACGGCTTCGGGTAGCAGTTCGGAGATCGGTTGCGTCTTCATAGCTGAATGTTAAGTATGCGCGAGGATGAAGGCAAGTGACTGATCGAGATTAAACCGCTGGTGTGAGCGGCGGTATCAACCCTCTCCGAACCGCTTCGGCTAGAGCCTGAGATTGTCGGAGCAGACCCAGTTCATAGGTCTTCATCAACGCTGACAACTCCGCGCGTTCCAGATCGTCGAGGTTTCCAGCCTGCTTCTGATCGAGAAGCCCGCTTAGTCGATGATCAGCTTCCGGCTCCATACGTAGTTCGGTGAGTGCAAGAATCTCTGCGTTCTTTAGTTTCGAGATGCCGTTTAATTCCTCAATCGCTTCGATCGACGGAAGTGAAGAGGAAACGGCGGCGGCGATGATTTCGGAAAGATCCCGATTGGCGTATGCGGCGAATCTGGAGGCGCGTTCGTATGCCTCGTCTGGAAGGTTGACTGTGATCTGCGTGCTCATCGTTGCGATTATAGACCTCGCGACGGGCGAGGTTCAATTTGAATGTCAGGAATACCTTAAGCCTCGGTTCACGCCTTCTTCAACAATGCGATCTGGCCGGCATGATAAAGATCATGCTGAATCACTCCGTGCAACATGAAGTACACCGAGTACTCTGTGCCGGGCAGGATCTCAGATAAACGTGATTCATCCAGACGCGCAATCACTTCGCAAAGCGCATCGTGATTGAGGCTCATTGCGTTCAGTGCGTTCCTCCACGCATGTTCAGTAGTCTCTTTCACCGGCGGCCAGTCGTCTTCAGGAGTCGCCTCAATCGGAACCCATTCTTCGAGGCGCCTCAACGGGATTCGTTCCCACGCCCGAATGTGGAGCACAATCTCCCAGATGCTGTGAGCTCCCGCGATAGGATGAGCCGCGGCCTGCTCGGCGGTGACGCCCTCGAGTAGCTCCATCACCGAGGGTCCGTGCCATGCTTTTCCACGAAATGCACGCTTGAGTTGACTGTTGATTCGTTTGAGTTCGCTCATGGTTTTCGCTCCGCGAAAAAAATCGGTTCAGGGGTTCCGAGTTCAGAGTTCCGGGATCATTCAAAGTCGAGAGTCCTTGCCCGCTGAAATTCTGAACGCGGAACCCGGAACTCCGAACCCCGAACCTCTTTTAGTTTCTGGGTTGCGGCGTCGGGGTCGGCGCAAGCGCAGCGCCCGGTCTCGGTGGAAGCGCGGGCATGTTCTCCTTCGTGAATCGAGGCAGCAGGTGATCACGCATCGCAAGCTGATAAACAGCCGCCGCTATCGTCATCGCCGACTTCTTCGCGTCGTCCTCGATGATTCGCTCGTACGTGTCCAGGTTCGTATGCCACGTAGCCGAATTGTACTCGATCGGGTCCTGACCCATTCCGATTCCCGGCAGCCCCGCCTGATTGAACGCCCCGTTGTCCGACCCTCCAAGAGCACGGCTCTTGGACGATATCGCGCCCATCACACCGATGTCTTCGAATGGTGCAAGAGCCTCTCTCACCATTGCCGCCGCTTCCGGCGGGCCGAACACGCCGGCGCCTCGCACGCGGCCTGTCCCCGAATCGATGTTGAAGTAGCCCGCGAATTTGAGGTAGTCCGGCTTCGGGTCTTCAAACGATCCGAAGTGCTCTTTCACATAAGCCTGTGACCCGAGCAAGCCCTGTTCTTCACCGCTCCACAACGCCACTCGAATTGTGCGACGAGGCTTTACGCCAATGGCTTTGAGAATTCGCGCTGCTTCCATCATCACCGCGCAGCCTATCGCATTGTCCGTAGCGCCGGTCGCGGAGTGCCACGAATCCAGATGCCCGCCGAGCATTACAACTTCGTCCTTCTTGTCCGAGCCCGTTATCTCGGCGATCGTGTTGTAAGCCGTCTTGCCTTCGGGGAACCAGCGATTGACGATGTTGAATTCAAGCTCGACCGGCGTGCCGTCGCCGAGAATGCGCGAGACGCGCCCGTAGTCCTCGTTGCTCATCACAACCGTCGGGATCGCTTTTGCGGCGTCGAACGTTCGATTGTTGAACGCGCGAATCTGACGGTGCTCGCGGCCCGCGTCGTTCACACGAATCAGCGCGCCGTTTGCGACAAAAAAATGATCGAGTTGTTCGTCGATCTGCCGAGCGGTCAGCTTGGTTGGGTCGGGCACTTCCTGATTCCCGCGAGGTCCTCCGCGAAACTGGCCCGCGTTCGGATTGTTCGGATCGTATCGTTCTTTCGCTTGCTTATCGTCCTGCCGGCGAGCGGGCGGAGCGATTGTCACCGGAACCAACTGACTCTTTCCCGCAAGCACGATCCTGCCTTTGACTTTATCTTTGATCGTCGCAAGGTAAGCGGTGAACTCGTCCTGCGTTGGCTTTTCCGGCAAGACGATTTGCTGGACGCGAGCGGTCACCGGCCCATTCGTTCCCGGCGTCCACGAAAGAACTTCGCACGTAAGCGTGTCCTTCACCGGTGAAACTATGAATCCCGAGAAGCGCTCGTTCGCCCAACCCGGATGCCCGAAGTCCCACGGCTCGAGATGCCCGTTCTCAAATCCCCACGCGGTCATCTGCTTGATCGCCCATTCGCCCGCGGCTTTCAGATTAGGCGAGCCGGTCAGGCGTGGGCCGTAGACATCGGTCAGAAAATGCATCGTGCGCATGATCTGTGAGTTGTCAGTTGCTTCCTTTCGAATCTTTGCGTTGATGCCGGCCGCGTCCTGCGCAAACACCGGCGCGTACCCGACTCCCAACGCGCATAACATGAGCATCGCCCGCACTCTAAGCATTGCTCTTCTCCTGTTGGCTTGATAGATCCACTGATGATGACGAGCGGATTATAAGACTGTGATGGCGCGCGCTGCCAGCGAATACGAAAGCTAGCGGTTTGCGCTACGTTGCATCGCCTGCATCGAATCACGAGCAAATCGCTTCTGCAACATCCGAGTCAATGGATATTCGAGACTTGCAAGCAATTGGTTCGGCCTCGAGATTGCCTCATCCGAAGGTCTGTCGAGCAGGAACATAGGTGATCAGCCGAGCGTGGGGTGTGCCCTTGCGAGCGATTCATCTTCCGCTGCGTAGTTGAACCGCTTCTCATCCACCGGCTCGGGCGGATGAGCGCGCTCCCACACGACGGTTTCTCGCATCGCCTCGTCAAGCGGCACCTGTTCCGAATAACCGAGCTCATTTCTTATCAGGCTTGTGTCAGCGCGAAGGTGATAATCAAAGTTGTAGGGAACGGCAAGATGCTCGGGCATCGACTCCTTACTCAATGTGACTACTTCTCCGCGCCAGTCTGCCGCGCGCCCGATGCGCTCGATCCACTCCGATTCTGTCAGCGCCTCGGATTCTCCGATGTTGTAAATGCGACCCGTTGCGCGATCGTCAATCAGCGCGAGCGCAATCGCGCGGGCGACGTTCTCAACGTATCCGCGGGTCCATCGCCATCGAGCGTGTTTCTTTTCCAGCAAAATCGTCCGCCGGCCATCTGTCATGCGTTTCAAATAATCGAACGCGCGATGGTCGCCTGGCCCATAAACCGCCGGCAGTCTCAGAACGGTACCGGCCAACTTTGTGTCGTTCATCACCACTTGCTCGACTGGAATTTTGTCGTAGTCATAAACCATGTCGTCGGGGCTGCCGGCCCGTGATCGATAAGGGAATCGGCTTTCTCGAAGGGGCGAGCGCTCGGTCAGCGGGTTCGGATCGGGCGTGCCGGATTCGAGCCCCAACAAGCACCCGTAAGCTTGTACACATCCATGCTGCTGGCAACGACGACGCGCTTCGCGATACCTCGGAATGTCTGGATCAAGTCCGATGCCTCGCGCTCGTTGTAACAGATCATGTCAAGCACGATGTCGGCAGAGGCTTGTTTGAACGCCGAAGTAAAACTTGAAAGCTCGCGCCGGTCGCCGTAGATGTGATTCACCGGAGCTGGAAGGTTGTACTCGGTCTGCCCTCGATGAAAGAGCGTTACGTTGTGCCCGTATTCAACAAGACGCCGCGCGACTCGCGGTCCGATAAACCGCGTTCCTCCGATGATCAGCACATTCATGGGTTACGAAACGGAGCTCTCGTGCTCTTGTCCTTCGGCGTCGGCTTCGGCGCGAATGTGCCGGCCGAACACACCGTTCCATGGCGCGATCACGATCGACACATTACCGAAAGCTTCGGCCTGACACGCGAGCCTGATTAGCGGACGCGGCTCGTCGGTCTCGATGTAGCCGAACTCCTTGATCCGCCGCCATTCGAGCTCGCGAACTTCGGAAAGCTTCTCCGCGCCCGCGAGCACTCCTACCCAGCAGGTACCGCAAGAAGCCGACCGGCACTGAACCGGGATCGGGCCTTCGCCGGGAATACAGCGAGGCTCGCCGAGGTGATGCTCGCGCTTGTCGTTTGCGGCGGCGGTCGTCAGATGCTGTGTGTTGATAAGTTTGAATGTCGCCAGCGGATCGCGTTCGTCGAAAGTGATCGTGAAAATCTTGTCCGGGCGAAGAAAACTGAACAGTCCTTGCGAATCATCGCGTTTTCGTTGCCTCACGATTTCTTCTGGCGACTGATCGGCAACTTTACCGATGTTACCAGGCGCCGCTTTGAGTGCAGCAACGCCAACATGTTGAAGCGTCATGAAGGCTACGGCCGCGATTCCGGTGACTAGTGACCGATCAACCTTCAAACTGCTCGCGGCATTCGCGGCGGCTTCTCTTATCAATGTTGCAAGATCGAGGCTCGCGGGCGCGCCCGTCGATGAAGCCAACTCGCTGACCGCCGCTTTGACCCGCGGCCAATATCGATGCCCGTGAAGAAACGCGTGCGAAGCATCGATCTGGTCCTTGAGGAGGTACTTGCCTTGAAGTGAAAGCTTGCGTGCAAGTCGTTCCGGGTCGTCCGCTCGTTCGAGCGCCCGCAAGAGCGCCAGCGGAAAAAATGAAAACCAAATCTCCGTGGCCGCTCGATCCACTTCGTGAATGTCCGGACCGAGCGCGTGAATGATTTCGCGCCAAACCTGATCGTCGTGCCGGTTTAAGAATGCTTCGAACAATTGTTCCCCGCTGCTGCCAATTGCAGTTCCTGATTCGCTCATTTGTGTCTCCTGAATGAAAGCGAGATTCTAGCAGCAGGGAACGCGAATGCGCACGTGTCCGGCCTGCAGACTTCTCAGCAGAGGTGTGATTTCACTTGGCTCGGACGCCTGCCAGGCAGAGAGGCTGATATTGGGCGAAGCGGGAGAAGCTGCCGCGCCCGGTGACATTGACAATGGTTCACGCCGCGAATTAGATTTTGGTTACTCATGAAATTGGCATTTGGCACCCTCATCTTGATCTTCCTGACTGCCGGCGTTTTCGCTCAATCGGGTCAATCGCCGCTCGCGCCTCCAAAACCGCTTCCACCGAGCGGGCCTCACACTTTCTTGAAGCTTGGCGACAAGGCCCCAGACTTCGCGCTGCCAAACGGCGACGGCAAGCTGGTGATACTCTCGGAGTACACCCAGAAATCGCCGGTCGTGCTGATCTTCTATCGAGGCTTCTGGTGAGGCGCGTGCACACAGCAACTCACCAGGCTGGCTGAGGATTACGACAAGATCAAACGAGCGGGCGCGGAGTTGATTGCCGTCAGCGTCGACGAGCAATCATTCGCCTGGTCGATGGCTCAAACAACCGGCGCGAAGTTCCAAATACTCTCGGATGCCGACAAGAAGACGATTGCGTCGTATGGCATCGTTAACGCGGCCGAACACGACGGGATCGCCCATCCATCGGTATTCATTCTCGACAGGGAAGGCAAGATTCGATTCCTGCACGTAGGCAAGGACCCACAGGACAGGCCTCTGGACGAAACGATTCTTGAAGAAGTGAAGAAATTGAGCGGAGTGAAGTGATCTGCAATCCCACAAGGCCGAGTAGTCCATTCTTACGGCACGACAACAATCGATCAAAACCGGACGAAATGGTGATCGAAACAGAACGCTCGAGTAATTCCCATTCTTTCCATCACTACTTTGCTCGAGCAGTCCATGAAGCTCCAGTCTTTGTCAGAGAACTTGCGAAAGACCTCCCACGTGGCGAGTATGTCATCTTCGGTCAGAAAGTAGACCTTTGCGAGAGCGCCGCCAAAGAATTGTTCGCCCATACGAATCGCGCGCGTCGACTCGCCGCGCGCCCTGAGTAGCGTGAGTGTTTCGTTAATGATGTAGTCGGTCGTTAGGAGCCGCTCGGTTTTTTCTTTCAGCCATTGAGAAGCTGCGGCGTGGTCGACATCCGAAGGCACGACGCTCGCGAACCACGCGCCGGTATCGACAAAGATCATGGTTTATTTTTCTCGCCGTACAGGATCTTATCGTGGTCTCTACCCGAGAAGGGTTGGCCATCCCCCTCAACGGGAAGAGAGGCGATCGCTGAGAGTATTTCGGCGGGTGTCTCGCCAGGAGGCTCACTTGTAGTGATCGTGACTTCGACGATAGTCCCATCCGCGAGCGCTACTGGTTCCTTCAAACGAAGGACACCCCGTTCATACACGGCCTCTATGGTTGTTGTCATTGCCTATCCTCTCGCAAGCATTGTAACTCGATAGGACAATCGGCCGAAGCCCATCAATTCAAAGTTGCGAGATCAACTGTCGCAACACGTAAGGCAGAATCCCTCCGTGCAGGTAATACTCAACTTCAATCGGCGTGTCGATGCGTAGCGTCACCGGAACTTGCTCGTCGCCGCTCGGGCGATGGATCGTCAACGTCAATTCCTGGCGAGGCTCGATTCCTCTTTCGAATCCAGTGAGGTCAAACGTCTCGCTGCCATTGAGCTTCAAAGAAGCCGCGTTCACGCCTTCTCTGAACTGACACGGCAGCACTCCCATCCCGACAAGGTTCGATCGATGTATTCGCTCGAAACTCTGAGCGATCACCGCGCTCACACCAAGCAGCTTTGTTCCTTTCGCCGCCCAGTCCCGCGAGCTCCCTGTCCCGTACTCCTGACCCGCAAGAACGATCAGCGGTGTGTTCTCAGCCTGATATTTCATCGCCGCGTCGTAGATGCTCATGCGCTCGCCGCCGGGTTGATGAATCGTCACTCCGCCCTCGACACCGGGCACCATCAGGTTTTTGATTCGCACGTTCGCGAACGTTCCGCGAGTCATCACTCGATCGTTTCCCCGGCGCGCGCCGTAGCTGTTGAAGTCCGCGATGGCCACGCCCTGCGACTGAAGATAGAGTCCCGCCGGTGAGCTGGGCTTGATCGCGCCCGCGGGGCTGATGTGATCCGTTGTGACCGAATCGCCAAAGATCGCAAGCGCTCGCGCGTTTCTGATTTCAGACGCGCGGCCGTGTTCCATCGAGAAGCCTTCGAAATACGGCGGGTCCTGAATGTAGGTCGATTCGGAATCCCACTCGTACACTTCGCTTGCGACGGAAGGAATCTCATTCCACAGCGGGTTCGCTTCGACGAAGTTGCTGTAGCGCCGGCGAAACGTTTCCGCGTCGAACGCCGCTTCGAGGTATCGCTTCACCTCTTCGGAACTGGGCCAGATGTCTCGGAGATAAACATCGCGATTGTCTTTGTCTTTTCCGAGTGGCTCAGCGTCGAGGTTGATATCGACTCGTCCGGCCAATGCAAACGCGACGACAAGCGGCGGGCTCATCAGGAAATTTGCCTTGACGCTCTGATGCACGCGCGCTTCGAAGTTGCGATTGCCGCTGAGGACGCTTGCGCCAACGAGGTCCTGCTTGCTGATAACTTCTTCAATGCCGGGATCGAGCGGACCAGAATTGCCGATGCAGGTCGTGCAGCCGTAGCCAACCAGATTGAAGCCCAGTTGATCGAGGTAATACTGAAGCCCGGTCTTCTCGAGATAATCGGTGACCACGCGCGAACCGGGCGCAAGCGACGCTTTCACAGCCGGGCGCAGCGTCATTCCTCTCTCGCTCGCTTTTTTTGCGACCAGTCCGGCCGCAATCATCACGCTCGGATTCGAAGTATTGGTGCACGAAGTGATTGCCGCGATCAAAACATCGCCGTGGCCGAGATCGATCTTGCCGTGGAACAGAGCGGCCTCGCTCTCTTCAACACGATCGGGCGTCGGCCGGTTGTTCATCATCTCGGTTTCGCTGGCCACGCTCGTGTTCATCGCGCTTGTGGCGTTGTGCACGGCGACCGGAGCCGTCTCGGTCCGCTGTTCCCCGCCGCCCGTGTGCGTATCGTTGTGCCTTAACCCAATCGCCGCGGGAAAGCGCTGTCCGATTTCGCCTTGCGATTTGTTGTAACCGTTCTCGCCGAGCGGTTTTTGAAGAAGCTCGAGGAACTTGCTCTTGAGATCCGGAAGCGCGATTCGATCCTGCGGGCGCTTGGGACCGGAGACGCTCGGCACGACTGACGAGAGATCGAGTTCGAGCAACGTGCTGTAATCGCATTCGCCTTCGCCGGGCATTCCAAACATACCCTGTGCTGTGAAGTAGCTACGAATCAAGTCTACTTGTTCATCCGAGCGGCCCGTGGCTTTGTAGTATGCGCAAGTCTGTTCATCAATCGGGAAGAAGCCGATCGTAGCACCGTACTCGGGAGACATATTGGCGATGGTCGCGCGGTCGGTGACTGAAAGCGAGGCCGCGCCTTCGCCGTGATACTCGACAAACTTGCCGACGACCTTTGCCTTTCGCAGCATTTCGGTAATCGTCAGCACCAGGTCCGTTGCCGTCACACCTTCTCTCAACTTGCCTGTCAGATGAACACCGACGACATCGGGCGTGAGAAAGTAGACGGGCTGCCCGAGCATTCCTGCTTCGGCTTCGATGCCGCCCACTCCCCATCCGGCGATGCCCAATCCGTTAACCATCGTTGTGTGAGAATCAGTACCAACAAGCGTATCGGGATAGAAGACGCCGTCTTTTTCCTGGACGCCTTTCGCCAGGTATTCGAGATTGACCTGGTGACAGATACCGATGCCCGGAGGGATAACTTTGAAACTATCGAAGGCCTGCATGCCCCACTTCAGAAATTGATAGCGCGCGCGATTGCGTTTGAACTCCATTTCCATGTTCAGCCGCAGGGCATCGGGCGAGCTTGCGAAATCAACCTGAACCGAGTGGTCGATGACAAGATCGACGGGTACAAGCGGCTCGATGATCTTTGGGCTCTTGCCCACACGCGCGGCAGCCGAACGCATCGCGGCAAGATCAACGAGCAGGGGAACGCCGGTGAAATCCTGAAGCAGAATGCGCGCGACGACGAAAGGGATCTCTTCGGTGCGCAACTCGTTTGGCTTCCAGTTCGCAAGCCTGCGCACGTTGTCTTCGGTGATTCGTTTGCCGTCGTAATTTCGAAGAACCGATTCGAGCACTATGCGAATGCTGACGGGGAGTTTCGAGACTGGTCCAACGCCCTGACGTTCAAGTTCAGGCAGGGAATAGAAGCTGCCGCCCGAACCGCTTTCGGTTTTGAAGCCTTGAAGTGTGTTGAAAAGATTATGTTCCATCATTCTCTACCAGCGGGTTTGAACACGCGCCAAAAAGATTAGTCGTAAGTTGTGGTGCGTCTTCGTTGTGTTGAATTCCAGTTTAGAAGCCGGTCAGTTCAACGTCAAGCAAAGCGCCCAAAATGCAGTTCGAACCTGCGTGGGGTTAACCGCGGACCCGCGATCGTTCAAGCCTTCCGTAACCAGCAGTGCTCTTGGCGCACCCCAAAGGTCTTTTCATGGAATCCGGCAGCCTGTGACACGGAACACGAAACCGAGAAGAGACGAGCCTCCTGCGTCTCATCAAGTCTCCGCAAGGCATAATCTCGTTCGCCGGTGCACCAAGCCTCCAGCGGGCAAACCCAGCGCCCTTGAAAAAGCACGGTCGTTGAATCATTATCAACTCCCCTTAAGCTGATGTCGCACTCATACTGGAGGACTTATGCGAGAACGAAAGATGGAGCACGAATTGGGGCTCGACTTCCTCCGCGTAGTCGAAGCCGCGGCCATCGCTTCGGCGCAAACGATGGGGCAGGGTGATCGCAAATACTCGGATCACGCCGCGGTCGAAGCGATGCGCGAGGTGATGGATACCGTGCCGATGCTCGGCGAGATCGTCATCGGCGAAGGCGAACGCGATGAATCTCCGATGTTGTACATTGGCGAGAAAGTCGGGCTTGGGCATCACTCCGACGTCGAGGATGGCGATCAGTTTCCGGAGGTCGATATTGCGGTCGATCCGCTCGAGGGAACTAATTTGTGCGCGACCGGATCAGGCAACGCAATCGCGGTGATGGCCTGCGCGGAAAAAGGCGGCCTGCTTCGCGCGCCCGATGTGTACATGCAAAAACTGATCGTCGGGCCCTCGTCAAAAGGCGCGGTCGATCTGGATGCGCCGGTCAAGGACAACCTTCGCAGCATCGCGCGCCGATTGAATCGCGACATCGAAGACCTGGTCGTAATCGTGCTCGAGCGGCCTCGTCACGAGAGGTTGATCAAGGATATTCGCGAGGCGGGCGCTCGAATCAGGTTGATAACCGACGGCGATCTTTCAGCGGGCATCTCGGCAGCGGTGGCAGGCTCGGGCGTGCATGCGGTGATGGGAACGGGCGGCGCTCCGGAAGGCGTGCTGACGGCGGCGGCGATGAAGTGCTTGAACGGGCAGATACTCGCTCGGTTCGTGTTGAAGGACCAGCTCGAAGACGTTGAGGACCGCAGCCGAATTCCCGAAGGCGTGATCGAGCGAATGAAGGAAATGGGCATAAGCGATCCGCGCCGCATCTACGACACGGATGATCTTGCGCCTGGTAAAAAGCTGATCTTTGCCGCGTCGGGCGTGACCGACGGAACGATCCTGCGCGGCGTGCGATTTTTTGGAACAGGCACTCGCACTTCTTCGATCATCATGGCGACGGAGCGAACGAAGCGCGTTCGCTTTATCGACACAGTTCACATCGAAGGCGGCCCTGATACGGTTGTGCGATTCTGACGATGGTTGAAAGACCCTCAAAACTACAACCGGCTCTCCTCGGCGGGCTCGTGCTCGGGCTGGGTTCCGTCATCCCAATCGTGTCACTCGGCAACTTTTGTTGCTGCGGTTGGGGAATCGTAGGCGGGGCACTGGCTGCATACCTGTTGATCAAAAGGTCACCCCTGCTTCCAGTCACCAAAGGCGACGGCGCCGGAGCCGGCGCATCAGCCGGCGTTGTCGGCTCATTCGTCTATCTGGTTATCGGAGTCCCGCTCAGTTTGCTTCAATGGTCGGCGTCGGTCACCCAGGTGCAAACGCGGTCCGATGCAATCAGCGACGTAGCTACTCGCGAGACGTTGAGGCAATTCGTCGCGACGATGCAGGACCATCCAATATTTGTTTCATTGGCGATATGGCTTGTGTTTGCGATCGTCGCGATCGGTATGGCGGCAGTCGGGGGCGTGATTGGGACAGCCATATTCGAGAAGCGCAAGGGCCAGCCGTATCCTCCACAGGGACCGCCTCCGGGTCCGGGTTTCCCATCAGAATACGGGTCAACCGCGGCTCCCGGTGAACCGCCTTACCCCGGAAGCGCGCCGCCAACATATTGACCTCTTCGTTCACTCCCGCGACAAGCTTCATCTGCGCAAATCTTGAAATCAACGCATTTCATCCCTATACTCTCCGCTTGACTGGACGAGGAGAGTAATAACCCCGCTTCCGAGTTCGCGGCAGTCATAATTAGGAATCAAATGAAGAAGCTAATAAGATCGGCCCTGCCCGGTATCCTCATCATTTTCCTTTCCGCGCTAGCTCACGCCGCAACTGAGCCCTCGATTCAGGGCAAGATAATCGAAGTGCGCGGCTACATCATGGCCGGCCTGACCGTTAAGGCTCGCGACAAAGCAACCGGGCGCGAGACCGAAACGGTCACCGACGCAAAAGGCACCTTCTCTTTTGAATCGCTCGAGCCTGGTAACTACGTCCTGGCCTCCGAGTGCTCGGGACTCGATCGCATTCTTGGTTCGGTCACGGTTCAAGCGGGCAAGACCACGCAGGTTGAACTCCTCGCGATGCCGCTTGCCGAGACCGGCAACACTGCGATCGACAAGTTTGTTGCTTCGTCATCGACGCATGGCGGCCGCTATCCCGCGGGTAACATCAGCTACCTGAATGTCAACGACGCGCTCGATGTTTATTTCATGTTCGTCTACTTCGGGATTCTCGGATTGCTTTCGGTGTACGGCGTGTATCGCTACCGGCTGGTTTATCTGTTTCTGCGCTATCAAAAACACAAACCGCAACCGAAGGCTCGATACGCACCCGGCCGCTTGCCTCGAGTGACCGTCCAGCTTCCGTTGTTCAATGAAATGTATGTCGCCGAGCGTTTGATCGACGCGGTGGTCAAGCTCGAGTATCCGCGCGAGTTGCTCGAGATCCAGGTGCTGGATGATTCAACCGACGACACGCAACAGATAGCTTCGGCCGCGGTAAACAAATACTTCGCTCAGGGTGTTGACATTGTCTATCATCACCGCGAAAACCGCGAAGGTTTCAAGGCTGGCGCGCTCGAAGCGGGGCTCAAGAAATCTTCGGGCGAATTGGTTTTGATATTCGACGCCGACTTTGTTCCCCGTCCCGATTGCATCAGCAAGATGCTCGACTTCTTCACCGACGAGCGAGTCGGCATGGTTCAGATGCGTTGGAGTCATATCAATGCGGACTACTCGCTGCTCACCAAAGTGCAAGCAATCATGCTCGACGGGCACTTTGTGATCGAACAGGTCGCGCGCAATCGATGCGGCGGCTTCTTCAATTTCAACGGCACTGCCGGTATGTGGCGCCGCGAAGCGATCGAGTGGTCGGGCGGCTGGCAACACGACACGCTCGCCGAGGACACCGATCTTTCATATCGCGCGCAACTGATGGGCTGGCGATTTGTTTATCTGGCCGACGACGATGTGCCGGCCGAACTCCCGGTCGAGATAAACGCATTCAAGTCGCAGCAGCGCCGCTGGGCAAAGGGCGTCGTGCAAGTCGGGATGAAGTTGCTTCGCCGAATGTGGCACGATCCGCGTTTGCCCTTGCGTGTGAAGCTCGAGCAGTTCTTTCGACTGACAGGCAATCTCGCCGCGCCGCTGGTGATCGTGCTGGCGTTGATCAACTTTCCGATACTGATCGTTCGCTACAACCAGGGACTCTTTCACCTGTTCGCGCTCGATGTCCCGATTCTCACTTTCTCGACGCTGTCGGTGATCGTCTATTACGTCGTCACGCAGCGCTATCTGCATCCGGACACCTGGAAGAAATCGCTCAAGTACATTCCGTTCGTGATGAGCATGGGAATCGCGCTGACGTTCTCGAACGCGCGAGCGGTTCTGGAAGCCGTGCTCGGAGTGAAGACCCCGTTCGTGCGCACGCCAAAGTACCGAATCGAGAACACGACCGACACGATATGGGTCAAGAAGAGCTATGTTCCCCGCCGCCTCGAGTTCCCGCTGCTCGAGTTGTTGTTCGCGATCTACTTTGTGTTCACGATCTGGTACGCGGTCGATAGCGGGATCTTCGGCACTCTTCCGTTTTTGATGATCTACCTTTGCGGATACGCATACGCGGCCGCGATGTCGATCGCCCAGGCTCGAATGAATCTGCGAAGGAAGTGAAACGCCTCGTCTCCTCTCCAAGATCGTGGGTTTGAACAGATCGGAGCTATGATAAAATCGTCGTCTCTTGATGTGTAACGGGAAAGTCGAGGAATGGCCAGTAATCCCAAAACACTCTACACCCCGGATGAATATCTCGCCCTTGAGCGAAGCTGTGAAGCCAAGCACGAGTATTACAACGGCGAGATCTTCGCGATGGGCGGAGCGAGCCGATATCACGTATTGATCGTGACCAATTCGGTAGTCGCGCTTGGCTCGCAGTTGAAAGAGGGGCCTTGCCAGGTTTATTCGGCGGACTTGCGCGTCAAAGTTTCGCCGACCGGGCTCTACACTTATCCCGATGTCATCGTACTTTGCGAAGAGCCTCGGTTTAGCGACGAACAAAAAGACACGCTGGTGAATCCCGCTTTGATCATCGAGGTCCTATCCAAATCAACCGAGGATTACGACCGAGGCAGAAAGTTCGAGCAGTATCGAACGATTGAATCCTTCGTCGAGTACCTGCTGATTGCGCAAGACCGGCCTCACGTCGAGCATCACACGGGCCAAGCGGACGGAAGTTGGCTTCTGTATGAAACTAACAATCTTGAGGACACAATCCAGTTGAAGTCAGTGCCGTGCACACTTCGGATGGCTGACATTTATGCCAAGATAAACTTCTCGCTAACTGACTAGCGCCGATCGCACACTCCAGCCCTCCCCGCTCACGCAAAGGTTTGCGTTCACGTCACGCCATTAGGTTAAAATGCATCTCCCGAATCGCGTCGTCTGATACCTTTGTGCGACTGACGCGACAACAAAGAAGAGGCCATCAAACAAATGCAAAACGCCGTCTCGCTCCTGGTCCTGTGGGTCTTTCTGTTTCAAGCGCTGTCCGGTCCGGTTGCCGCGCAGTCTCAACAAAATCAATTCACCAAAACAAACCTGCTCACCGATAAGGAAGTAACCGCGCTCTCGTCGGAGATCAGCGGATTGGTTGCGAAAGACACCGTGACCGAGCTCGCTCGATATCATCGCGTGCAAGCTTCGTCGGGTTTCTCGAAGGCTGCACAGTACATTGCTGACAAGGCAAAAGAATACGGCCTTTCGCAGGTGCAGATCGAACGATTTCCCGCGGACGGAGAGAAGACCTACTACACGCTGAAGTCCGCGCCCGGGTGGGAAGCAGAACGCGGCGAGTTGTGGGAGATCGAACCGCGCAAGACAAAGGTCGCGGACTGGGATGAGATGCGAGTCGCACTTGCGGATTACTCGCAGAGCGCCGAAGCAACGACGACGCTCGTCGATGTCGGAATGGGCACGTCCGCGAAAGACTACGAGGGCAAAGACGTGGCGGGTCACATCGTGCTCGCGGGCGGAGGCGTAGCCGGCGTTCACAAGATGGCGTGCGACGAACGCGGCGCCGCGGGCATTCTCAGTTATCAGCAGAATCAAGTCACGGGTTGGTCCGGCGATTACGCCGATAACGTCCGGTGGGGGCATCTGTCGCCGTACAATTCGAAAAACAAGTTCGCGTTCATGATCTCGCTTCGGCGCGCGCGTGAGTATCAGGCCCGGCTTGCGCGCGGCGAGCAGATCACGCTTCACGCGACTGTGAAAGCCGAGCTTACGCAGAGCAACTACGACGTCGTATCGGCCGTGATTGCCGGGACATCGGCAGCAAACGAAGAGATCGTTTACTCGTGCCACCTCTGTCATCAACGGCCCGGCGCTAACGACAACGCTTCGGGCGCGGCGGCGATCTTGGAAGTCGCTCGCACGCTGATGACCTTAATAAAGCGCGGCGAGATCGAAGCTCCCCGGCGGACGATTCGATTCATCTGGCCGCCCGAAATCAGCGGCACCGTTGCTTACTTCGCTTCGCATCCTGAGATCGTCCGTCGAATGAAGGCGGTCGTGCATTGCGATATGGTCGGAGGCAATTACGCGATCACAAAGTCGGTGCTGCACGTGACTCACACGCCGGCGTCGCTCCCGAGTTGCGTTGATACCGTCGGAGATATCTTCGGAGACTACGTCATCGCGGGCAGCATGAAAGCGGCTGCGGGAGCCGGTTTCGAGGATGCGCTGGTCTCACCGGGCGGCAGCAAAGACAGCTTCGTTGCCGATTCGACACCATTTGAGATGGGTTCCGATCACGATGTCTATCAGGAAGGCACGTTCCGCGTCCCGGCGATTTATCTGCGTGATTGGCCCGACGTTTTCATTCACACCAACAACGACACTCCGGCCAACATCGATCCAACCAAGATGAAACGCTCTTCTTTCATCGCGGCGGCGTCTGGTTATTTTCTGGCGCACGCGGGCGCTCGCGAAGCAGCGCGCCTGGCCGACGAGGTCTTCGCTCGCGCCGTTGCGCGAGTGCCCGTCACGCGCGATCGGGCGCACGCGATTGAGGCATCTGGTATCCCATCCGCCGGCGATGAGTCTCGCAACCTCATCGCGCGTTCGCTCGAGCACGACGCTGAGGCGCTCTCATCGGTGCTGATGCTTGCGCCCGAAGACAAGGCCCTCGCGACGAAGGTCGAGAATCAAATCGATCAATTGAGCGGGATGTGGTTGCTGCTTACCGGCGTGCTGAGTGAGCAACGCAAAGGCAAGCGGGTGGTATTCACTCTGGAAGCTCGCGAGGAACCGAAAGACCAGAAGCCTCGCAATCCAAAAGAAGCGTCCCGTCCGCGTTCGGTGACCGCCGACTTCGGCCGGGTGCCAACGCGAAAAGTATCCGGGCCGATGAATGTTTACTACTACGATTACGTCGCTGACCGCGCGAGTGGCGAAGACCTGCGCCCGATCGAGCGCATCAGCTCGCGGGCGAATGGAGAAATAGTTCTCTACGAGATTCTGAATCTGGTCGACGGCAAGCGCAGCATTCAGGCTATTCGAGATTTCATCACGGCCGCCTACGGTCCGGTAGCGGTTGAGGAAGTCTCTGATTACCTGCGGTTGCTCGAAAAAGTAGGGGTCCTTCGTTTCGACGGTTAGTCGAAGCGAGACTACTCGTGCTTCCTCAACTCGTGTTTCGCGATTGCTTCGCGATGGACTTCATCGGGTCCGTCCGCGAGCCGCAAGGTCCGCGCGCCCGCCCACGCCGCCGCAAGCTCGAAGTCCTGACACACGCCGCCGCCTCCGCAAGCCTGAATCGCGCGATCAATCACTCGCAATGCCATGCTCGGCGCGACCACTTTGATCATCGCAATCTCGGCGCGCGCCGCTTTGTTGCCGACGGTGTCCATCATGTAAGCCGCTTTCAACGTCAGCAGCCGGGATTGCTCGATCTCGATTCGCGAAGTCGCGATGTCAGCGCGAATCGTTCCCTGCGCCGCGATCGGCTTGCCGAACGCTACCCGCGAGCGAACTCGCTTGCACATCGTTTCGAGCGCGCGCTCCGCCAATCCGATCAGTCGCATGCAGTGATGAATGCGGCCTGGCCCAAGCCGTCCCTGCGCGATCTCGAAGCCTCGTCCTTCGCCGAGCAGAATATTCGAAGCGGGCACTCGCACGTTTTCGAAAACCACCTCGCCGTGGCCGTGCGGCGCGTGATCATAGCCGAACACCGTGAGCATTCGCTCGATTCTGACGCCCGGCGTGTCCATCGGCACGAGGATCATCGATTGCTGTTTGTGAATTTGCGCTGACGGATCGGTCTTGCCCATGAAAATCGCGATCTTGCAGCGAGGGTCGCCCGCGCCTGAACTCCACCACTTTCGCCCGTTGATGACGTAGCTGTCGCCGTCGCGAACTATGCTCGCCTGGATGTTAGTCGCATCCGACGACGCAACCGCGGGCTCGGTCATCGCAAAGCAGGAGCGAATTTCGCCGTCGAGCAGCGGCTTTAGCCATCGCTCTTTTTGCTCTTCGCTTCCGTATCGCGCGAGCACTTCCATGTTGCCGGTGTCCGGCGCCGAGCAGTTGAACACTTCGGGCGCCATCGTGGAGCGGCCCATGATTTCGCAAAGCGGCGCGTATTCAAGATTCGACAAACCTTCGCCGTAAGGATTCTCGGGCAGGAAGAGATTCCACAACCCCGCGGCGCGCGCCTTCGGTTTTAGCTCTTCAATGATCGCTGTTGGTTCCCATCGATTGCCTTGTTCGATTTGTTGATAAAAGGTCTTCTCGTTGGGATAAACATATTCGTCCATGAAAGCGCCGAGTCTTTGCTGAAGCGCTTTCACCTTGTCGGAGTATTCAAAGTCCATGGCGAGTCCTTTCCGGTGAGTGGTGCGAGGGCAACACGATAGTCGATGAATGCGCAGAGTTCAACCGCGGGCGTTCAGTGTAATGCAGGTGTTCAGAGTACCGACTTTAGCCGGGTAGTGTTCTCCTGACCGCAAAGACTGAATTATGCGGGCGTTCAGAGTACCGACTTTAGTCGGGTAGTGCTCTCCTGACCGCAAAGACTGAATTATGCGGGCGTTCAGAGTACCGACTTTAGTCGGGTAGTATTCTATCGCGACGGCACTACCCGACTAATGCAGGTGTTCAGAGTACCGACTTTAGTCGGGTAGTATTCTATCGCGATGGCACTACCCGACTAATGCGGGCGTTCAGAGTACCGACTTTAGTCGGGTAGTGTTCTTTCGTACTGCAAAACCCGGCTAAAGCCGGTACTCTGAACGCCCGCTACTGAGTCCTCCCATTCGGTTCAACGGCCGCGCGGACGTGAGCAAGATATTCCGATTCGGACAAAGCGCCAACGAATTCAGTGGTTTCGTTGATCACGATCTTTGGAACGCCCCTTACACCGTAGCGGCTCGCGAGATCCGGGAATTCCATCGCCTCGATTACGTCGGCTGTTACTTGTTCGCTTTCAACTGCCATTTGGTGGGCCAAACTGGCCGCAGCCGGGCAGTACGGTCAGTTGGGTGTAGTGAATACTTTGATATTCACGTTCTCGGTCAGAGTGCTGAGGTACTCGCGAGTTTCATCCGAGAGGTTCGTAGTGCCGGTCGACACATCGACAAGATCGGCGATCAACGCGGAGAATTCATAACCCGACGGTATGCCAAAAAAGCGAACTCTGCCGCGGGCGGCGCCTTTGCAGACAAACGCGGGCACTCGATCGATCCCCAACGCAAATGCTTCTTCTTTTGCGCTTGAGATTTCGCGGACGGTGAGCGTGAGCTTATCGGACAGCGCCGTGACTTCTTCCAGAAGCGCTTGCGTGTCCGCGCAAGTCTCGCACGGTTGTTTGCCCGGAATGATGATCGGCGACTCACGTTCGGTGAACATCACGATCTCGACATCGCCGCTCAGCGCCTCGTCGAAGTGCTTTCGAATTGTTTCTTGATTCTCTTCTGAAATAAGTGCCATCGGTTGCTCCTGATTTCCAGTTTCTATTCCTACGATGCTGCCTGCTGCTTTTTTGATTCGACCAGTGAATCGATCTTCGCCGCGAGTTCAAAATCGTACGCAGTCAAACCGCCAGCAGCGTGAGTCCAATTGCGAAGCGTCACTTCGTTGTAATGGATCGCGATGTCCGGATGATGATTAGACTGCTCGGCAACGAAAGCTACGGCATTGACGAAAGCGATCGCTCGCAGAAAATTCTTGAAGCGATAGGTTTTCTCGATCCAATTCTCACCTCTCGTCCAGCCGTCGAGCAATGGCAACCTGCGGTTGATCTCGTCATCGGTCAATAGAGATGTTGCCGCGCTGCAAGTCATATCGTCAGTGAGTCTGAATTCTTTCAGTTTCAGTCCGGGCATTGAAAACGTGCGAGACAGAATCGTTCTCGAGCCGGGAGATTGCAGCCGGCGGATCGCTCGCGGCCGCGTTTTCGGCGTATGACTTTACCGTGATGTGCCTGTATTCCGACTTGCGTTCGGCAATCAACGATTCGGCCGCGGACTTGAAATTAGATTGAGTAGCCGGACCGGCCACCTTGATCGAGATTGTCAGGGTGCCGGCGAGCGGATCAGCCTGTTCGGTGATGACGGAGTATGATTGCGCGCGTGCCAGAGTCGGGCGCGGAGCCGTGCCGCCACAGGACACAACGAGCGTCAGTACCGCGGCGGCGCTAACCTTAAGCAATCTCGTTTTTCGGGGTTGATACACGTCAAGGCTATTCTGTTGTCTGAACCGTAGATCGTCAACCTCGCCTTCGGAGCTGCTTGAGTGCGCGTACGGATGTGTGAAGTCCGTGAAACCTTTCGGCCTCGGTTACCACTAACAGAACGAAACGCGACTTGAACATATTCAGAAAGGGGATTCATCAAATGAAGCGAAGCATATTTTCACTGGCGATTCCGTGCGCGCTTGTGCTGCTGAGCATCGGAACAACCGCGGCGGCGCAGGATTTTCAGAAGACCTACAGGATCGGCGCAGGAAACCAGATAAGAATAGCAAACATCTCAGGCGACGTAATCGTGACCGGTTATGACGGAGACGCGATCATAGTTACCGGAATAAAAAAGGGCCGGGACCGCGACCAGGTAGAGATCGAGGACAAGAGCGGCTCAAGCAGCGTGGACGTCGGGGTTCGTTATCCCAAGCGCTGCAACTGCGAGGCGAGTGTTCGTTTTGAAGTGCAGGTGCCCCGCTCGATAAGCTACGAAGAGACGTTCGGCTCAGTCAGCGGCGACCTACACGTGACCGGCGTGACCGGACACCTTCACGCATCGGCGGTGAGCGGCGATGTTCACATAAAGGATGTGTCGGGTTCCGTTAGCGCCACGTCGGTGAGCGGCGACGTCAACGTCGACATTGCCCGGCTCGAAGGCGCCGAGGACATGAAGTTCTCAACTGTCAGCGGCGATGTCGTCTTGTCGCTACCGGCAAGCCTTGATGCCGACGTCGATATGTCGAGTTTCAGCGGTTCGATCAAGACTGACTTTCCGGTCGAGGTCCGGTCCGAGAAATTTGGTTCGCGAAACTGGGCGCGCGGAAAGTTAGGTGAAGGATCGCGGCGCCTGCGAATCTCAACCGTGTCTGGCGATGTGAGCATGCGGCATCCTTAGGCCCAACGCGCCACTGAACCGATTCAAGAATCGAGAGTGACGCCGGGTCCACGCGTCACTCTCTCTCCCGTTCTGAAGTACACCCTGTAGCATCCCTTCATTATGTCCGGTTAACGACAACTCAATAGAGATCTGCATCGCAAGATTTCTCACCCGCTGCTGCTGAGAGGTTCTCGCGATTAAGAGTATGTATTTTGTTGATTCTCGACTAAAGAAATCTTTTCGCGTTTCACCCGTCAGGTGTTAAACTCACACTCCATTCGCTTCCGGCGGGAGCGGACTGGTCCCAATACCAAGCCGCTTCGAGTTCTCAATCCAATCAGTTCGTTAAAGGAGGTGCTCGTCCATGTCCTATACATTGCCGTTACACGCGCGATCGCTGGCGATTGTGTGTCTTGCAATCGCGGGGTTGTTCTTATGGGTGGGATCCTTCCCTGCGAATGCGCAGGGCGTCAGCAACTTTGATCGGAACCGAGGTCATGTGATGCTCAAGGCTCTAAAGTCTGAGATCAAGAAGAACTATTACGATCCGGCGTTTCGCGGAATCGACCTCGAAGAACGCTTCAAAACGGCCGATGAAAAGGTCGACAGCGCCAAGTCAGTCGGGCAAATATTCGGCATAGTCGCTCAAGTGTTGCTGGACTTCGATGATTCGCATTTGTTTTTTATCCCGCCGCAACGTGCAAATGCCACTGATTACGGTTGGCAGATGCAAATGGTCGGAGACGCATGTTTCATATCGGCGGTGAAGCCCGGCAGCGACGCAGAAGCCAAAGGGCTAAAACCCGGCGACGACGTTCGGGCCATCGACTCCTTTACTCCCACTCGAGAGAATCTTTGGAAGTTGAAATATCTCTACTATACGCTGCGGCCGCAGCCGGGTATGCGATTGATCCTGAAAAGCCCGGACGGCAAAGAGCGCCAGGTGGATGTAATGGCGAAGGTCAAAGTCGGCAAACGAGTGATGGACCTCACAGGCTCGAACGATGCCGCCGACATCTGGAACCTGATAAGAGAAGGGGAAAACGAGGATCGTCTACACCGCCATCGCTATTACGAATTGGGCGAAGACTTGATGATCTGGAAGATGCCTCAATTCGACCTCGATTCTGGCGGCTTGAATGACATGATGAATAAGGCGAAGAAACGCAAGGCTCTCATCCTCGACCTGCGCGGCAACCCGGGCGGGGCCGAAGAGACATTGAAGAGCCTGTTGGGCTACTTTGTCGACAAGTCCGTGAAGATCGGCGACGCAAAGCGCCGCAAAGAAGTAAAGCCGATCCTTGTGAAAGGACGTGACGATCGATTCAAAGGCAAACTCGTCGTGCTCATCGACAGCCAATCCGCCTCATCTTCAGAGCTGTTCGCGCGGATCATCCAGATGGAAAAGGCTGGGACGGTGATCGGCGACCGCTCGGCTGGCGCGGTCATGCGGGCGCAGGGCTATAGCTATCAGACTGGCGCAGACGTTGTTGTCTTCTACGGCGCGAGCATCACCGACGCGGACCTTGTGATGACCGACGGGCAGAGCCTCGAACACCGTGGCGTGACTCCGGATGAATTGCTTCTGCCGACCGCGGCGGATCTCGCGGCGAAGCGTGATCCGGTTTTAGCGCGCGCCGCGGCCCTGGTTGGATTCAAGCTGGATCCCGAGAAGGCAGGATCGATGTTTCCAATCGAGTGGAGGAAATGAACGGAGAAGACTGGAAAGAGTTCGACGGGCGCAAAAGACAATCTCTGCGCCCGTCGTTTTTTTCTTACTGCGGAGGCGGAACTCGCTGGCCGGGATTCACAAACGCAACCCCGCTATCCCGAATCTGTTTGTTCAGGTTTGGCACTGATTCGTCGATTATCTTATTCAACTGCTCGACAAGCACTCGAAGCTCGGTCGTTAGTTCGCTGAGCCTCGCGAGTTGATCCGCGGTCGGCGCAGATGTGTAGCTATCAAGACCGTTGAAGAACTGTCCGATCCTTCCAGTGATTGGCCGGGGCGCCCCGGGCAGAGGAGGTCCCGCGCCGCCAGAGTTATCGAATGTTTGCACGATCTTTTTTTGGACATCGTCGATCTGATCTGAAACCGACTTCACTGCGTCGTTGACTTCTTTCGGCACATTTGGAGTTCGCCTCAACGAATCCTGAACGGATGTCATTTGTGTTTTGAGATTCTGTACCGCGCGCCCCGCCGCCTGGGCCGATCGAGATAACTCGTAAGCCTTCATCAAAGCGTCATTCCACTTCGCGCGATCCGCATCCGGCATCTGAATGCGCGGGTCTTCCTGAACGCGCACGGTCGCGGTCGCTTCCTTGCCTGAAGCCGAAACCTTGACCGTGTAATCACCGGGCGCGACTCGCGGTCCGCGAGCACCTCCGCCGAAGCCACCGCCACCGCCGCCGCCAGGTTGTTGAGGAGGCTCGCCGGCCGCGGCTCCTGGTTCAGCCGTCGCGGGCTGTTGACCCGCTTGCTGACCTGCGGGGCGCCCCGCGCCACCGCCGCCACCGCCGCGTCCTCCGCCGCCCCGGCCGCCGCCAAGTGCTTGCCCGGGCGCGCCCATTCTCAGGTCCCAAACAACTCGATTGACGCCGGCCTCTCTCGTTCCGGAAAGCTCGCGCATAACCTTGCCGCTTGCATCGCTGATCGTGATTCGCACGTTGCCTTCCGGCTTCGTTTTTAAGTAGTAATCGATCATCGCGCCGTTTGGTGGATTGGGAGCCGTGAACCACTTATGCCCGACGTTGCCTTTTCGATTGTAGAGCCGGAACTCGGTTGCGGTGGGAATATCGAACACCGCAACATCCGATGACATCACCGCATCAGACATCTTCTCGAGCGCGGTTATGTTGTCGAGCACCCACACCGAGCGCCCGTGCGTTCCGAGCACCAGGTCGTTATCGCGAGGATGAATCTGAATGTCGTCGACTCGCACCAGCGGCAGGTTCCCCTTCAGGCGTGTCCAGTGCCCGCCTCGATCAAGTGATGCGTACGCGCCGAATTCAGTTCCGAGAAACAGCAGGTTCTGATTTCGGGTGTGCTCGCGGATCACCCGGCACGTGACGCCCGCCGGCAAATCGCTCTTCAACGATTTCCACGATTCACCGAAGTCAGTCGAGACGAAGACGTATGTTCCATAATCGTCCGAGCGGTGATTATCAAACGTCGCGTACACGGTTCCCTCGGCAAAGCGCGACGGAACCACGCGGCTGACATAACAGTTTTTCGGAATGCCCGGCACTTTGTCCGTTATGTTCTTCCAGGTTTTTGCGCCGTCGCGGGACACGTGAAGATTCCCGTCGTCGGTGCCGGCATACAGCAAGCCTTCTTTGATTTGCGATTCGGCTATCGTGACGGTCTGCCCAAATGTCTGAACGCCGTCGTGCCGCGAGAGCATGTCCTTGCCGGGCAGCGCTCCCATGATAGGAAACTTCTCGCGGTCCTGGTCCTTTGACAGATCGTCGCTTCGGGTCCACGTGTCACCGCGGTCAGTCGATTTGAAGACCCGATTCCCTCCGTAGTAAATCGTACGGTTATTGTGCGGCGAGATCACTATCGGAGAATTCCAATCGAAGCGATAAGGCTTCTCGCCCGCCGCGGGCTCGGGTCTGATGTTGCGGCGCTCGCCAGTTTTGAGCTCGAGCCGGGCGACGTTTCCGTCCTGCGATTCGACATAGATGGTGCTCGGATCGGAAGCGTCGACAACCGAGTAAAATCCGTCACCGCCGCCCGTCCGAATCCATTCATCATTGGTGACGCCTTCGACGTTGAGCGTAGCGCTCGGTCCGGCCCAGCTCCCGTTGTCCTGAAGCCCGCCGTAAACCATGTACGGCTTTTGATTGTCGAGCGAAATCTCGTAGAACTGTCCGAGCGGGATCGTGTTGATGTAGTCCCACGAGCGCCCGCGATCATACGATTGATGGATGCCGCCGTCAGAACCCGCAAGCATGTGATTCGAATTCGCCGGATCGATCCACAAACCGTGATAGTCACCGTGAATTCGAGTCACGACGTTCTGAACCCATGTCTTCCCGCCGTCTTCTGATGTAAACATGTTTGCGGCGCACTGCCATATGCGCTGATCGTTCGTTGGATCGACTCGAATCTGGCTGTAGTACATTGGCCGCGAATCCACATCGCTCATCTTCTTCCACGTGGCGCCTCGATCTTCTGATCTGAAAACGCCACCGGCTTTGTTCTCGATGATCGCGTAGACGATATTGGGATTCCCGCGATAGACATCGATTCCGATGCGGCCGATCGGGCCTTCGGTGGGCAGGCCGTTTGTGAGCTTTTTCCAGCTCGCGCCTCCATCGATGGTCTTGTAGAGCGCGCTATGAGGGCCGCCGCCATTCATTCCCCACGGAGTACGCCGTCGCTGATACGCGGCCGCGTAAAGAGTGCCGGGGCTCTGGGGATCGATGGCAACATCGATTACGCCGGTGTCTTCGTTGATGAACAGCGGCTGCGTCCACGTCTTTCCGCCGTCGGCCGTTTTGTACAGACCGCGTTCTCGATTGGGGCCCCACAGGTGTCCGACTACGGCAACGTAAACGATGTTCGGATCGCGCGGGTCGATGACGACTCGTCCGATGTGCTTTGAATCGCGGAGTCCCATGTTCTGCCAGGTCGCGCCTCCGTCGAGCGATCGGTATACGCCGTCGCCCCACGACGAGCTCTGCCGATTGTTTGGCTCGCCCGTTCCAACCCACACCACGTTTGGATCCGATGGCGATATGCAGACATCCCCGATGGAGGTCGAGCCCTGGCCGTCAAACACAGGATCGAAAGTAGTGCCGGCATTGGTCGTCTTCCAAAGCCCGCCTGTTGCCGCGCCTACATAAAAGATGGCCGGATTGCCTTCAACCACCGCGAAGTCGTCGATGCGCCCGCCCATGTTCGCCGGCCCGATCGCGCGCCACTGCAAATTCTTGAGGGCGATTTCTTCATGGCTCGGTTTGCCATCTTGTCCGTGAACGATTCCGGAGGCGGCCAGAACACAAATTGAAACGAGAACCATCACGCGTAGCCGGCATGTCTTGCCCGAGTTGCTCAGGCGAATCATCGTGTCTTTCATAACGTCCTCTTTGTAGTAGCTCCACTGGTGGAAGGAAGAAGTTGCGTTATAGCGCCGGGAAAGTATCACCGGGAGAATGGCGAGTCAAGCGGCGGGAGTTGCGGGGGTGCGGGCTGCCGGCAACTGTTTCGAGAGCTTTTTTGCGAAAGCTGAACCGCATTCGGAGCCCCCACATTCGACTGATGCTGATAATTAGAAGCGCAGAGGCCCCGGTTGGAACTCCGTCAACTTAAATGGTGTCCAAACGAACAGGCCGTCACACGCCCGAGCGCCCACTCTGCAATCCGAAGGGAAAAGCCGTGTTCAAATCCGACGATCACCACAACTCTGCGTCTTCGACTCCCGTCATCAACGTGACCCCACTCATCGATGTGCTGCTGGTGTTGTTGATCATCTTCATGGTGATTCAGCCGCATAAGGAAGCGAAGCTCCCGGTCCTCGCACCGGAAGATTCAAAGACCGGCGGCCCGGCGCCACCGGAAACATTAATGCTGACTGTTTCGGGTGATATGCGTCTCGAATTGAATTTGCAGCCCGTTGAGGTCGAGACGCTGATGCCTATGTTGGCGAATCTGATGGAAAAGCGCCCCGCTGATGCGCGAACATTGTTCATTCGAGCACCTGCGAGCTTCACCTATGGCCCGGTTGTTTTGCTCGTTGATCTGGCAAAAGGCGCCGGCGTGATCTCTGTTGGTTTGATCAAAGAAGATGTTTGAGGTGCTACTCAAGTCGCGCATCAAACACGATGTCCGGACCAAGTTTGAGAGTGCTCATTGACGCAAAAGTGAGCGCGTCACTGACGTGGGTGATGCCGAGATCGCCGATCGATTCGATACCTTGCCCAATTATCTTCGGCGCGACTATGGCAATCACGCGATCGGCCGCACGCGCCGCCAACACCGAAGTGATGATTCGTTGCCCTCCCTCAACAAGCACCGACTTGATTCCACGCCGGCCAAGCGCTTCGAGGAGGCTAGCGATATCGATGCCAGTCTCGTTCGCAGCAAGCCTCAGCACTTCTCCGCCGAGATCTTCAACGGCTTGGACACGCGCGCGATCCGCTGATTCCGCGCAGACGATCAGCGTCCCCGAAGCCGCGCCGTTCGCGAGCACGCGAGCCGTCAACGGAGTTCGCAGCGTCGTGTCCACAACGACACGCAGCGGATCGCGGCCTTCAATAAGCCTGACGGTCAACTGGGGATCGTCCGCGAGCACCGTCCCAATGCCGACGAGTATCGCATCGTGCTCGCTTCTCAGGCGATGAGCGAATCGGCGCGCTTCTTCTCCTGTGATCCATTTCGAATCGCCGGTGGCCGTAGCGATTCGCCCGTCGAGTGACTGCGCGAACTTCACGGTTACAAACGGAAACCCGGTCGCGTCGTGATTCGATTCTTTGTCTGTGCCGGTCACCGCGTGCAAGTCTAACGCAGCGATTCCTTGCTCGCCATCGCGGCCGAAAGCTAAGATGAAGCCGATGATCGTCGAGCTGGTCAAAGAGTTTTCGTTTGAAGCCGCGCACCGCCTGCCGCGAGTGCCCGCCGATCATAAATGCGCGAGGCTTCACGGCCATTCATTCAAATGCGAAGTCGCAGTGCGCGGAGAGGTTGATCCGAAGACCGGCTGGTTTATCGACTACGCCGATATCACTGACGCGTTCGAGCCGCTTCGTCAGAAGCTCGATCATTATTACTTGAATGAGATTGACGGGCTCGAGAACGCGACGAGTGAGAATGTGGCGCGATGGATATGGGAGCGTCTGGAGGGAAGACTCGCCGGGCTTCATCGCGTGACGATTCGCGAAACATGCTCGGCGCGCTGTGATTACTTTGGTGAGTGAGCGTTACATCACCCGGCTTTGATCGAATTGCAATTGTTCCAAATCACTTGAGTCGGAAAGAAGCGGGCGCCGGCGAAGCTTATCCGCATACATCGTGCGATCCGCGGCCAGCAACATCTCATCAATCGTCTCGCCGTCCACACCAAAGCTCGCCCAACCAATGCTGATTCCCATGACTGCGCCCGAGCCGTCGACGCCGATCCTCGTGTTTTCAACCGCGCGTTGAAGCCTGTGCATGAGCTCGCGGGCTTCGGTCGGGCCGGTTTGAACCAGGCAAACAAATTCGTCGCCAGCGTAGCGGCTCAGGAAATCATTCGGGCGCATTTCATTCGACAAAACAAGGGCCACTTGCCTCAGCGCGTCATCGCCCGCCTTATGCCCGAGCGAATCGTTTATGCGTTTGAAGCCATCCATATCCATCATCAATAGCGCGAAGCTCCCGGCGTGACGCCGCGCCTGCTCGGTCTCGCGTTCGAAGCGAAGCCGCATCGCGCGCGCATTCGGAAGACTCGTCACCTGATCGGTGAGTGCCGTGGTTTGTGTCTGTTTGTGATGCAAGGCATTCGCGATCGCGTCGGCCGCGAGCTTTGCCACAGCCTCGGCCAGCCGCAGGTGATCGGGCTCATAGGCGTTCAGATCGGCTGAATAAAGCGTCAGCGCGCCGAGCACTTCATCGCCCTTGAGCAGAGGAACAGAAATAACGGTGCGATATGTTACGTCGAGTTTGATGTGCGCCGTGTCAAAATCGAGGCGCGGATCGCAGTTGTACATTGGCTGGCGATTGGTCACGACCCATCCGGTTATGCCGGATCCGAGAATAATGCTCGCGCCTTTCAACCGTTCGGCGTCGCGACCGCGCACGTGAACGGCCTCCACATCAATCGAGTTCGGCTTGTGAAGGTACAGCGCGCAAGTGGTATAGCTCACGATATCCTGAAGCCGCGACGCGAATACCGCGAACATATCGCGGAGATCGAGGCTGGTTCCGATGGTCTGCGCGATTTCGTAGAGCGTGATCACTTCGCGATGCGCGTTTCGAATGTGCTCGAAAACGACCTGTTCGCTCTCCGGCCTTTGCGCGCCGCCGGCAAACGTTCCTTCGCGTTTCGGTCGTGATTGTTTTGGCGCTTTTCTCTGATTTCTTATTTCAGCTTCGAACTGAGGGAGGTGATCGATGAACGCGCGGACAACCTTCGGGTCGTACATCGTGCCGCTGCTGCTCTCGATCAGTTGAAATAAGAAATCAGAAGTCATCGCTTTGCGATATTGCCTGTCTTCGCGCACGGCGTCGAAGCAATCAACAACGGACAGGATGCGAGCGGTAATCGGAATCTGGCCGCCTGACAGCCCGTCCGGATAGCCGCGCCCATCCCATCGCTCGTGATGATGCCGCACCACCGGCACGACCGGATACGGAAACTCGACCCGGCTGAGGATTTCAGCACCGACGATCGTGTGCACCTTCATCTTGTCGAATTCGCCCGGCGACAGCTTGTCAGGCTTGTTGAGGATGTAGTCCGGCACCGCAAGCTTGCCGATGTCGTGCAGCAGAGCTCCGGCCTTCAACGCTTCAATCTCGGGATCGCTGAGCCCAAACAGCCGCGCAAGCCCGGTCGCGTAAATCTGCACGCGATGAACGTGATCGTGAGTGACTTCGTCTTTTGCGTCGATTGCAATCGCCAGCGCTTCGATGGTTCGCAGGTGCAAGTCCGTCACCTCTTCGACGTGGCGAATCGAAGCCTGGACTTTTTCCAGATAGTTCTTGTATGTCAGATAAGTCACGCCCAGGATCGGCATCGCGGCTATGAATGCATAGAACGAAACCAGCGCCAGCAGCTTCAGTATCAGACACGCGGCTACCGCGCCGGCAAAGTAAGATATCCATGTCCACAGAAAAGATTCGCGCCAGGTGACCGCGAGGCTCTGCCGGTTCCTGAACGCGGAAACCGCGCTGACCAATGTCGAGTTCAACGCGTAGTGAATCAACGCCAGCGACTCGGCCGCGAGTATCAGCCGGCTCAGATCCGAAGCGAGCGCCGCGGGATTCCCGAATGCCTGGGTCACAACCCACCCAGAAAGAAACACTGACAAGCTCATCACTCCGGCGTTGAACGTCGCGACTCGTTTGCGATTGTTGTAGCGAAGCGAGCATACGATCGCGTTGACTCCCGCCAGCACCACCGAAGGCCACACGCCATAGAGCAGAAACGAGAGATAGATAAAAGTGTCATCGAGCGTGACCGTGCTGTCTGTCTTGGGAATGCGGACGCTTGTGCGTGAGACAACCAGGGTCGTCACGAGACTGAGCAAGACCCATTCGAGACTCATCGAGCCGGTCACGACTACAAACATCGCGCACACAAATACGCACAGACCGGCGGCGGAGACCGCGCTCATAAAGCGGCTCGATGCTTCTCTCTCTGATCGTCTTAAGATCTGTTCCATCGCTTCAGTTATTCAGGAGGCTGGCAAAGGCAAAGCTCGCGTAACAAACCGATTACTTCAGATTCAACGCGCGTGCCGAATCGCGCGAAACAATCACTGCCCTCGAATCCGATTCCCTTCCGTCGAACGTGCCGTCAGTAGAGCACCGTAGTTGCAGCACTTCAAGGGTTTAGCTTCCTGGATCGGTCGTTACGAGCGACCGGCGTTTTGATCGCTCCGCGCGACAATGCAAAACGGATTAGGAGTGCGGAGGTGGTAACGGTCACCGTGAACGAATCGGTCACGGTCAATCTTACCCAACTCGGGCAGGCAGGCTCCTCGCACGCAGACGCCAAAGCAGTTTAGAATGCCTCGTACTCGGCGGTGATATGCGAATCACGGAGATCTATCAAAGCATCCAGGGTGAGTCGAGCCACGCGGGTCTGCCGTGCGTGTTCGTGCGAACCACCGGCTGCGATCTCAGGTGCTCATGGTGCGATTCTGAGTTTACGTTTACTGGCGGCACGACGATGACGCTCGAGCAGATATTGGCCGACGTCGAGAAGCACGATTGCGAATTAGTCGAGTTGACCGGCGGCGAACCTATGCTGCAACCGGAGATCTACGAGCTTTCGACGAAGCTCGCGGATGCGGGACACACAGTGCTGATTGAAACCGGCGGGCATCGCGATTTATCGAAGCTCGATCCGCGCATTGTTCGCATAATGGATTTGAAATGTCCCGCTTCAGGGGAGTGTGAGAAAAATCTCTGGTCTAATCTTAAACACCTGCGAACTTTCGACGAAGTGAAGTTCGTAATCGCCAATCGCGTCGATTACGAGTGGACGCTACAGACAATTCGCGAGTACGGATTGGAAGATCGCGTTAAGATTTTGATCTCGACTGCATTCGGAATGATCGAGCCTTCCGAGGTTGTCGCGTGGATGCTCGAGGACAAAGTGCGCGCCCGGTTTCAGCTTCAGCTTCACAAATACATCTGGCCGCCGGACGACCGGCGAAGATGATGCGCACGCGGGAAGCTGCGGCCGAGCTCGCCCGCTTCTACATTCCCATGATGTTGTAGCCGCAATCTACGTGAAGGATTTCGCCGGTGACTCCGCGAGACATGTTGGAAAGAAGAAAGAGCGCGGCGTCGGCGACTTCGGATTGATCGATGTTGCGGCGCAACGGCGCGTGATTGCGCATGTGCTCGAGGATCTTTGAGAACCCTCCAATTCCCGCGGCCGCCAATGTTTTGACCGGGCCTGCCGAGATCGCGTTGATCCGAATGCCACGCGCGCCGAGGTTCACTGCAAGATAACGCACGCTCATATCGAGCGCGGCCTTCGCTATTCCCATCACGTTGTAACCGGGAATGACTCGCTCGCCGCCGAGATAGGTCAGTGTCAGAATGCTTCCGCCGCTCTTCTCCAACATCTCGGCGGCTTCCCGGGCGATCGCGGTCAACGAATAGACGCTGACGTCCTGCGCGACGCGATAGCCCTCGCGCGAAGTCTTCAGATATTCACCCTCGAGTTCCTCACGAAGCGCGTACGCAACTCCGTGCACCACAAAATCGAGCGCGCCGAATTCTTTGTTCACCGCTTGAAAGACCGAAGCGATGTCTTCGTCGCGGGTAACATCGCAAGGCAGCACGAGCGGGTCTTTGAGAGTCTCGGCCAGCTCGCGCGCGTTTTCTTCGAGTCGCTCACCCTGATACGTGAGCGCGATTCGCGCGCCTTCTTCCGCCGCTCGCTTTGCTATCGCCCACGCGAGACTTCGCTTGTTGGCCACGCCGAACACGATTCCGGTCTTTCCGTCTAATAACATAAGTTTCTGGTTTCTGGTTTCTGGTTTCTGGTTTCTGGTTTCTGGTTCTGGTTTCGAAATCCTCTAATGGCGAACCAGAAACCACAAACCAGCAACCAGAAACTACTGCCTTTTTTCCGGCGTGATCTTAAGCGTCATCTCTTTGCCGTCGCGTTTGATCATCGCCTCGACCTCTTCGCCCGGCCGCATCTCGCCCAGCGCGTAGGTGTAATCGTACACATTCTTGATCGGAGTCTTTCCGAGCTTCGTAATGAAGTCACCCGCGCGAAGCCCCGCCTTCTCGGCTGGTGATCCCGGCCGCACACCATCCAGCTTCATACCATCGGCCTGATCCGAGTAATTCGGCACCGTGCCGAGATACACTCGAAAACCGCGTCCAGTCGGGCGCTGTTCTACCTTCACCTTTGTGAACGCGATCCGCTGCGGCTCGTTAGCGACAGTCATCGCGATTTCGCGGACGAGCTCCGCTACTTGTTTCAACCCTTCGGCGTTGATCTTGTCCGCGGTATCCGAGGGCTTGTGATAATCGTCGTGCGTTCCGGTGAAGAAGAAGAGCACCGGAAGATCCTTAACGTAAAAAGACTGATGGTCGCTCGCCCCGAAGCCGTCTTCACCAAAGCTGAGCTTAAACCGGCTCCCAGAGCCGTTTCCATGGGGATTGGACGAAGCGCTCGCCGCGCCGTTCAGCTTTTCGAGCAGAGGTTTCCAAATCGGTGACGTCCCGACTCCGCCGACGAACAACGAGTCGTCGCGAAGTCTCCCGATCATATCCATGTTCAACATCGCAACGGTCGAAGCCAGCGGAGCAACCGGGTTCTTCGTGTACGCGCTCGAGCCCAACAAGCCGAGTTCTTCTCCGCTGAATGCTACGAACACGATGCTGCGCTTTATCTTGCCGCGTTCGGCCGCAAGCACCCGCGCGAGTTCCAGAAGCCCCGTCGTGCCCGACGCATTGTCATCAGCTCCGTGATGAATCTGACCTTCGGGATTCGCCGCAAGCGACTCGGGTCCTCCCAGCCCAAGATGATCGTAATGAGCGCCGATGACGATGTACTCGGAAGAGAGTTGCGGGTCGCTCCCGGGAAGGACTCCCACGACATTCGAGCTCTTGCCGTTCACTTTCACGACATCGGTTTTGAAGTCGATCGTCAGGCCGGCAATCGAGCGAGATGAACCGGGTTCATTCGCCTTCGCTTCCAGATCAGCAAGCGGCGTGTTTGCTGAAGCAAGAATCGCCGCCGCCGCCGATCTGCTGATCACCGCCGTTGGGATTCCCGAGTCGAGGAAGTTCAGATCGTGACGCAACCGCGACAGCCGATCGTGCGCGAATACCTGTTCCGCGCTGACAAAGATTACGCCGCGCGCGCCCTTCTCTCTCGCCTTCAGGGTCTTGGTTTGAATTTCGAGTCCCGGCTGTGTGTACTCCGCGAATCGCCCGTGAGGATTGTCACCGTCGGCGCTGCCCCGCAGGATCAAAACGATCTTTCCCTTCGGGTCTATCCCTGAGTAACTATCGAATTGAAGTTCAGGCGCGCTGATGCCGTAGCCGGCGAACACTACTTCGCCCGCCGCGGGATCCGAAGGCGAAAACGCGAGCGGCATGAAGTCTTGTTCGGCTTTGAGCGATGTTGTTCCGGTTGCAGTCTTGACTTGAAAGCTATTGACGCCGCCGAGCTTGACCGAAGCGACAAAGTTGAACGATTGCAGAAACGCGCCCGGCGACGAGGTCTTGAGTCCGTAGCTCTTGAATTCCTTTTCGATGTAAGCGGCGGCTTGATCTGCGAACTCCGTGCCCGCGCGCCGTCCCTGGAGTTTGTCCGAAGCAAGGATCGCGATGTGTTTGCTTATCCGTTCGGTTGATAGCCGAGCTTTGCTTTCTGCGCGCGCGCCGAAAGCCGGAGCAAACGCCGCACTTCCTGAACTGAACGACAGCGCGGACGCCGCGATTAAGAGTGCGGTTGAGAGAATGAACGGCCCTGCTTTTTTGATTAACATCTGGAACTCCGATGGAGGATGAAAACTCAAGACTCCGTTTGGGGATTTATGATTCGAGCACGACGTTCTCGCGAACCGAAGTTGAATCATATAGAGGGCTTCGAAGCAGTGTCAATTGAGCGTGTTTCAGCCCTCGGACTTCAGATTCAGGCGTGTGAAAACTCGCGGCACTCCCGCAAGCAAGCCAAGAAGCACGAATGCCAGCAACAACGCCGGCGTTGCGAGTCCCACGGTTGTCGCAAGCGCTAGCGCCCTCGCAAGCGATAACAACTGAGACAATCCCAACGAAATGAGTAGTGCCCACCACGCCCATCGCTCGCCGCGGCGATAAGGTATCCACGTCACCGCGATCGCTAGTAACGCATAACCAATCGCCCACGTAGCGGCCGTCACCCGCCGGCCCCGGAACGCTTTCGTCGCCAGCGCGCCTCCCTGTTCCTCAATCTGAGAGAGTCCATACTCCGGCGTTAGTCCGTCAGGCGCGCCTGAGTACCCGCGCCAAAGCGACCCCGCCGAAACAAGAACGATCGCACCGGAAACGATCAGCAGGATCACCCAGCTTGCCGTGAACAACAGGTTTGAGCTTTTCATTGTCTCCTCCAGAGTCCGACAAACTTAGGTTTGTCGATGGCTGCTTACGAAGAATATTTTGCCGACGCTTCATGACAAACTGAAGTTTGTCGGACATTTACTTCTCCGACAATGCCGCCTCGAGTAATATCAGCTTCTTGATCCCTCGATAAATCGGCTCGATCTGACACCATTCACCAAGCGAGTGATCGCCGCCACACGGAGCCGAGCCCGTCGAGATCGCCGGCAGCCCCGCAAGCAATGCCACGTTTGCATTATTCGAAGCCGTGTTCCCGACGGTCACGTTCTCGAATCCAATCGCCCGATGAACGGCCTCAGCCATACGAACGGTGAACGAATCGCGAGCGCCAGGAATCTGCGCCGCCGGCAGTTTCTCTTCGGGCAACTCGGTCTTCACCTGCATGCCAACCTTGTCCGCTTCCTCGCGAAGTATCTGAGCAATCTTTTGCTCAAGGTCATCAATCAATTTCTGATCGGTTGAACGCAAGTCGACAGTGAACCACGCGTCGGCGGCCTTCGCGTTAACGACTTCTGCACCGCCAATCATCCCGATGTTCAAATGCACCACCGGATCCTTTGGCAACTCGAGCGCGTAGATGCGTGAGATCGCACGCGCGAGCGGAATCGTGGCCGAATAAGGCGGCGCTTTCGAAGTCGTGTGTCCGCCCGGCCCGATAAAATGATGCTTGTACCAGTTGATGCCAATGCCGCCGTAGTTCAACCCTTCGTAGCCGCCGTCGAGCGCGACGTATTGCCCGATTCGATTCTTGTTCTCTTCGATGAAGTGCTTCACTCCCCCAAACGAAGTTTCTTCTTCAACGGTGAACACAAAAATCAGATCGGCTTTTGTTTTGATCGAGCCTGCATCGAGCGCGCGAATCGACGCAAGCATCGCCGCGACGTTTCGAGTGTCGTCACCAACTCCCGGCGCGTAGATCTTGCCGTCGCGGATTTGTGCTTTTATGGTCAATCCCGGCTGAAAAACGGTATCGAGATGAGCGTCGAATACAACGGGCTTGGCGCCGCCTGAACCCTTGCGAATCGCGATCAGATTTCCCTTGGAGTCGTAATAGACTTTGTCGAGGTTGCGGGACGCTAGCGCGTTGCGCACAGCTTCGGCGCGCTCGCGTTCCTTGCCGGAGGGCGCGTTGATCTCGGTGAGCGCGATCCACTCGGCGAGGATTTGATCCTTATGCGAATCGATGTAAACAAATGCGCGCTTCACATCGGCTCGTTCCATGATGCGAGCCGCCTGGGCATTCAAGTCCTGGGCAGTTGCAGTCGAACCCAACAGCAGCGCCACGCCCGCCAGCGCCACAACACAAGTTTTCATTCATTCTCTCCGTCTGATTGATGTCAGCGACGAGGCGTTATTTTAGTTGGTCGCTCGGAAGGAAGGCAAAACAAAGTCCGACAAACTTCAGTTTGTCGCGCCCAGAGTGCCAGCACGCCGCTAAGAGAGGCGCGAAAAACTAAAGTTTGTCGGACTTTTTTCTCAGGGGTTCGAGGCGCGTCTCGGGCGCTCTCCCCGCTGCAACACGCTGTCACTAGCGCGAGGTCTTCCCGATATCCGCCACTCGATTCGCTTGATCGCTACCGTCGCAACGTTCGCGGTCGCCGCGCTCGAAGTGCGCACCACCGGCTCGAGTTCCTTGATCGTATCCTGATCGCCGATTCGCCCGAGAATTTCGATTACTTTGTAACGGACGCTTCGGCTGCTCGAGTTGATGTGCGGATACAGATCCGCGGGATTGGATTCCATCAGGTAAGCGCGCGCCTGCGGTTCCTGATCGGTTTCGAGCTTGCGCACGATGTACTGAATATTCGCGGTGCTGCCCATCTTGTAAAGCGCCCAGTATTCGGCGAGCTTCACATCGTTGTTGTTCTCGGTCAGCACGAGCCGCGAGATCTGATCGAGGTAACGCGGTTCGGCTATTCGAGCCAGACCTTCGATCGCGTATTGCCGGCGATCGGCGTCGGCATCGGTCATGTTCTCGACGAAAGTCTGCTCGGCTTTCTCATCGCCAATCAACGACAAAGCCCACAGCGAAGCTTCGTCACGCGGCGGAAGATACGTGAACCGGCCCTTCACCTTGTCGCCGACGAGCTTGAACTTGCCCTTCTTCTCCGGACCAAGCCCGTACACCGAAAGCAGCGGCTCGGTGGCGGGTTTGTACCGTAGCATCCCCGCCGCGACCATCGCTTGCGTGCGCGCCTTGTGATCGGAATCGCGGAAGAATGGAATCAAGTGCGGGCCTGCTGTCTGGTCCCCAATCTTGATGAACGCGCGAAGGACTTCGATGCGCAGATCCTGATCCGCATTGAGCGCATCGGCCAGATGCGGAATCGCCGCCGAGCCGCGCAGCACGCCGAGCGCCCGAACCGCGGAAACGCGAACGTCTCGATCCCGATCGCCGCGCGCCGATTCGCCAATTGCGGCGACGATCGACGGATCGACGGTGACGTAGGGCTCGACTATTTCGTGATCGCTGGTATCGAGAAAAGGATTGAACAGATTCCAGCCTTCGCGGCGATTGGTGATGAAGTCGATGTCGTGCTCGGTGTAGAGCGCGACCAGAGATTTGATCGCGATGCTTCGAACGGCGGGCTTGTCATCCTTGAGCGCGTCGAGCATCTCGGCAAGCGCCGCGAAGTCTTTGATCTTGCCGAGCGACTGAAGCGCTTCGGCGCGGACGACTGCATCTTCGTCCTTGCGCGCGGTGACGGCGAGCGCTTCGACGGCGAGTTGGTTTCGAACGCGGCGTTCCCCAAGTTTGCGCGCGGCGTCCAGTCGAGTGCTTGCGATCGGGCTTTTCAGGTAAGCGAGCAGGGTCTCAAGCGACTGAGTCTCAGCGGGCGCGGTTGAGGGCAGGGCGAAGCACGTCAACAGAAGGACAGCGATGAGCACAAGAACTTTTTTTGAAGGCATGTTGAAACTCCCGAAGAGAGACTGCTGGCCTGAAGGAAATCAGGACCGAGGGGCTAACAAGTAGGGAACCTGTCCTTTCCGTGACATTGTTGTACTCGCCCGGAATTAAGTCAAGCTGAGTGGGACCTTGGCTTCGAGTAGATCACCTTTGGTGAATTCGATTGCGGTCAGCGCCTCATAGATTCTCATCGAGAATGCGGCGGGTCCTCACGAAACTGGGCAGATGCTCATCCAGGACTTCCGGCGTTAGCTTGGCCAGGATTTCAAACGAAAGCTCGCCTTTCTTGTAAGCGTTCGAGCAGTTTCGTGTGGCGTGTGCCAGCTTGTCGTAAACGTCATGTCGCTCTCGCGCTTCCAACGCCACAAGAGGAGGCAACGCCGAAACCTGCAATTTGGTGCCGTAGTGTGCCTTCAAAGCATCGCGGTCTGCGGCGACCCATGTCTCCATACAGGTAGTCATAAACAACACTTGATCATCGGTTGCGGCTTTCGGCTTTTTCCACTTGGTAACCGTCTTGACGTTCTGAAGGTGTTTCCACGCCTCTTCGATGTCGGCCATTACGTCCTCACTGTCGATCAGCATTGCGACGTAGTCCCCGGCCGCATTGCTTTGATGTGCCTTTTGGAAGTCGCGGAACGTAAAGTCGCGTCCCCCACAAGCCTTTAGTCCAGGCATCCGTTCCCTGAAACCACACTTCTCTAGTAGTCGTCGGAACCCCTCGCGGCAGCGAATCTGCAACAACTTCGAGTCTGGTCCCCTTGCCGCTCCCTCGATAAAAAGCTTCGCGCTCACCAGCGGGTACCTCCGATGTGACCTCTGGTCCACAACTCTCCGAGCCGGTACTCGTCCAACCAGACCATCAGCTCTTCCTTCTTGAGCCTTCGCATCTCGGTCTTACCGTAGTGCTTCTCGCACACGACTATCGCTTCCGGGCGTTCGGTCATCGCATCAACCAGAATGTCAGAGTGGGTCGTAACGATGAGTTGCGTGCGGCGCGACGCTTTCACGAGGTGGTCCGCCAACTTCGGCAGGATGTCCGGGTGCAAGCCGAGTTCCGGTTCCTCGATGCAGATGAGCGGAGGCGGCTTCGGGTCATAGAGAATTGCCATCAAGCAAAGATACCGCAGCGTTCCATCTGACAAACGCGTGGCCGGGATCGAGAAATCACCCTCACTGAAAAATATCTGTACGGTTCCGCCCTCTACTATCAGTTCAAAGTCGGTCACTCCTTCATAAAGATCTTGCAAGCCTTCCATGATCGCCGTCTTGGCCTTCGGGGTTTTTCGCAAACGACTCAGGAAGAGCCCGAGGTTGGAGAAATCCTCTTCCAACCGGTCGTTCCGCATGTCTGCTCTCTGGGGCTCTCGGAACACCGTATTGCGTCCGAAGGTCCACTCGCGGTAGATCGGCCACTTCTCGTAGGTCGTCGCCAGATAAGTAATCTCAGGATAGAGCTGCGGCTCGCGAAGTTGGGCCAGAATCGAAAGCTCCCTGTTCATCTCCCCATGCAGCTTCTTTCTTTGCTCCCTGCGGGTATTGACGACCAGGCGCCCTCGCTGGAATTGGTAGTAGAAATGGGGCTCAGCCGCATCGCCGTCAGGCGATTCGTCCTCGACCCTTTCGTCGTAGAGCCGGAAGCCCTGCGCGTCAGCCAGGAACCCAAAGAGATGTCGCAGCGGCTGCTTGCCCGTTGGGTTATTGATGACCAATTCAACTGTGGCGGGCTCGTCCTTAGCTCCCTGCCATATCCATTCCTGCGCGCCGCCGCCGCGCCGTATCACTCCTCGGACGTCTGCATTCGAAGTTGCCTGTGGCTGCGCTGGAGTCGCGCGCATCAAGCACAGCGCCTCGATCAAGTTCGACTTGCCAGAACCGTTGGGGCCGATCAAGACGTTCAGTGCTTCGAGTTCGAGTGCCGGAGTTTCGGGACCGAACGAGAGCAGGTTCTGCGGCTTGATCGACCGCAGCACGCGGTGGTCTTTTTGATCACTCTCTTTCATCCGTTTTCTTTTTGTGGAGGGATAATAGCTCAACCGCCTTTCCTAGTACATAGATCACTCTTCAAGACCAGAACAGCACCAGAGGAACGATCAGACGCTGGAATGCATACCGTCGTCAAGCTTTTAGACCGGCGGGATCGAATAAGTCACCGTCGCGTGAGCGACCGGCTCGGGGTCCCCGTCTGAATACATCGTTACTTCACCTATCGCCAATCGCTTGCCGAGTTTCAACAGCTTGCACTCCGCAATGACATCGGCCTGAGCCGGCTTGCGAAGGAAGTTAATGTTCAGATTCGTCGTCACCGCAAGGGCCACTGGACCAATCATTCCAAGCAACGCGATATAGGTAGCCGTATCCGCAAGCGCCATCAAAGCCGGACCGGAAATGGTGCCTCCGGGCCGCAGGTGCTTTTGGCGGTATCGCAATCGCACGCGCGCAAACTTGTCTTCGATCTGTTCGACACGAAAGTCCGGATCCTCTACGTGCGGAAAGTGCGAGTAGAGAAACTGCTCGAGTTCTTCGGCTGACATTTTGGGCATAGTGACAATGTGACGACGACGGAAGACCGATGACGGAAGACCGGCGACCGGCGAAACGGGGGACCGGGCACTTTCCGGTCTTCGGTCTCCCGTCTCCGGTCGTCTTTCCTGTCTCCTGTCAGAGTCTCCGCATTTGATTTATCCGATTGCGAATCGAACGAGTGAAGATTTCAACTTCCTCGGGTGTGGCGCCGCTTGCTCTCAATCCATTGCGAAGCTGCCCGTCGGTGATGCGCCCCACGTAAGTGAGCAGCCACTTGACGTCGCTGACTCTTATTCCTTTTTTGAAGTCCCCGCTGTGCTGGCCCGAGTACCCGAACTCGACCAGTCCGCGTTCCACTTCCTTGATGAAGTCAGACGTTTGTTTCTCGTAGCCCTTCGCGTCCCACTTCTCGCGGCTCATCACGCCGCCCCACTTCCCCATGCTTGCGCCCCAATCCGTGATCATGTAGCGGCGCTCGATTCGATTTCTATTCCGATATTCGAGGATCGCCGTGTTCGAGCCTCGCCCGACATCGCGACGGTCCTTGTTGTCCCAGTTCGAAGTCAACATAACAATTATCTTCAATCCATTCAGCTCGCGAGTTCCGACAAGCGGGTTCTCTTCCCACAGCCAGCCTTCCTCGCCTTCCAGGACCGTCGCGTCTTTATTTTTATGTCTCTCGAAGCGCGCTTCTGCGAAGGTGCCGTCTGATTTCACGTACTTCTTAGCGCGCTTCAGCCCGCGCGCGCCGATGATCTTGCCGCTCGCGATGAAGTAAGCAGGATCGACAAAGTATCCCGCGGCCCAGGCGATTCGGGTTGCGAAGACTTCCGCGTTGACTTCGGAGCCCCACTTCACGTGCCAGGTCGTGCCCTGCGCGTCTTTGACTTTGATCTTAGGATTGCTGCCCCCCATGTTCTCTTCGAGAAAAGTGAACGGCGGTGTGGGCACCTTCTTTTTGCCGCCGGGTCCCGCGGCGAAGTCGAGAACTCCGACCGCCCCCGGATTCTTCCAGACGATGTTCTCTATCTGTGGCCGAGCAGTGGGCTGTCTCTTTTTCTGGCCCGCCAAGGAAGGCGTTACTGTCAGGGTAAGAGCTATTAATAATTGAATAAACAATCGGTGAACTGGAATTCGCGTCGTCATCCATTAGCCTCCGCAAGTGAATGTCAGGCGAGCATTCTAGCATTCAGTGCGCTTCATCAACCAAGAGGAGTCTGACCGTGGCAGTCTCGTTTAGAATCCATTCACATTCGCGGTATGATGACTTCACTTTCAGGAGTTGCGAATGTTGAATCGTCACCGAATGCTTTGGGGGTTGGTCTTGATCGGCTGGTTGCTGATCGCGCTGTCGTTCTCGCTGAACTATTACTTTTTTGCCAGGCACTACGTCGCGATCTTCGAGCATCCGCCGACGCTTGGGCAGATGCTGGTGTGGGAGCTTCCTTACTGGCTGCTGTGGGCGGGACTGGCGCCGGTGATTTTCTGGCTTGCGGGCCGGTACCCAATCGATCGCGAACGCTGGTTACGGAACTCGATTCTTCACATCCTCGCGTGCGCTGCGCTTGCGATCGCCCATCGAGCGATTTACCTGATCATCGGCTGGCTGCTGAACGTGGCCGCTTATCAAAACATCACATCGATTCGCGAGTTGTACTCGTCGGACATTCTTTTCAACCTCCCGACAGGTTTCATGAGCTACGGCACGATCTTTCTGGTGAGCTACGTGATCGATTACTACCGGCGGCATCAGGAAGAGGAGTTGAAGATCTCGAATTTGCGAGCCGAGCTTGCGCAGGCGCAGTTGCACTTGACCGAAGCCCAGCTTCAGGCGCTGAAGATGCAGCTTCACCCGCACTTCCTGTTCAACACGCTGAATTCGATTTCGGCTCTGCTATACGAAGACGTCGACACGGCCGATCAGATGCTGGCGCGGCTCGGAGACTTTCTCCGGATGACGCTTGAAAACTCGGGCGCGCAACGAGTCACGCTGCAGGAGGAGCTAGAGTTCCTGCGATGCTATCTTGAAATCGAGCGCGTGCGGTTTCACGATCGCCTGACGGTGAACATGCAAATCGACCCCGACACGCTTGACGCGCGCGTGCCGAATTTGATTTTGCAACCGATCGTCGAGAACGCGATCAAACACGGAATCGTTTCGAGGATAGCTCCGGGCGAGATCGAGATCAGCGCGAAACGCGTCGGCGAATCGCTTGCGCTCGAGGTGAAAGATAACGGGCCGGGGCTTCACCGGGCGAAATCAAGCGGCCTGGTCAAGGAAGGACTTGGGCTAGGAAACACCCGCGCGCGCCTCGAACAACTCTACGGCGCGTCGCATCACTTTGATATGACTGACGCGCCAGAAGGCGGGCTGAAAGTGACGCTCGACATCCCGTTCGAGGTAGCGCGCGCACGTGAACAAGCGTCGATCATATGACGTCAGGCAGAACAATTCGAACGCTGATCGTTGATGATGAACCGCTGGCGCGGCGCAGAATCAGACGCATGCTCGCGCACGATCCCGAGGTTGCGATCGTCGGCGACTGCTCAAATGGCAGGGACGCGATCGCGGCGATCAAAAGCGAGTCTCCGGATTTGATTTTCCTCGACGTGCAGATGCCTGAAGTCGATGGCTTTGATGTGCTGGCGTCAACTGAAACCAAACGGCCGCCGCTTGTGATTTTTGTGACCGCTTACGATCAGTATGCGCTGCGAGCGTTCGAAGTCGCGGCGGTTGATTATCTGGTGAAGCCTTTCGATCGACGGCGATTCGAAGGCGCGCTCGAGCGCGCGAAGTCACGGCTGGCGAGCGGACGCGAGAGCGATCTGAATCAACAGACGCTTGCGTTGCTGGCCGAGCTAAGAGCTCAATCGAGTCACGTCGAGAGGCTTGTGATTAAGGCCGGAGGCCGCGCGTTCTTTTTGAAGACCGGCGAAATCGATTGGATCGAAGCGGAAGGCAAATACGTGCGGCTTCACGTCGGCAAAGAGTCTTATCTGTTGCGAGAAGCGATCGGCAGCATGGAAGGGCAACTCGATCCGAGGAAATTTCCTCGCATACATCGCTCGACCATCGTGAACATCGAACGCGTGCGCGAGCTTCAGCCCTGGTTTCACAATGAGTATAGAGTGATTCTAAAAGACGGCACCGAGTTGATGTTGAGCCGAAGCTGCCGCAAGCGGTTGGGTGAATTGCTGGGCAGCTCACTTTGAAACAATGGGTCCTTCGATTTCGCCGGCGACTCGGGAAGACAAGTTGTTTCAGAGCAAATTCTTGAATTCATCCACAGTCAAACCGACTTCGCGAATGATCGCGCGCAAAGTACCTTTCGAAACTTCTCTATGGTCAGGAACCGTAACCCGCCGGTGTGGTTTGGATGTGTGTCTCAGGACAATGTGGCTTCCTCGCTGACGGTCGAATTCGTACCCGAAGTTCTTTAGGGCTTTGACCACGTCGCGTCCTGTGATTCGGGGTAACTCGCCCAAGTTTCTGTTCCGTCTTTTGTGTCGTGCGAGGTATTGAGTACGCCCCTGTTGATCAAAACGCTTCGCGAGGAGAGAGATCCGAGGCGTTGCCATATCGCTCTCTAGATTGCCACCTCGACAACCTCTTCCGAGATTGGCGGTGGAATCGGTTCGCCGTGAGCTTCCAAGCTCTCTATGTAGGCCGCTACGGCTTCGGTGATGTTTTCGAGAACCTCGGTCCGTGATTGACCTTGCGAGATGCAACCCGGAAGCGATGGCACTTCTGCTACGTAAACTCCGTCTTCATCCTGTTCGATCAGCACGCGGTACTTCATAGCGGTCCCCTTTGCTGCGCCAGTATAGCAACTATTCTCTCCGCGCCAAAAGTCCCCTAACCAAGAAAGTAGTCCCGTTCATTCCTCATCAGGGCAATCTATTCCTCCCTCCAAGCATTCGTGACAAAGTGCTCGTGCTCGTGAAGTCTCCGGCCTATAGTGGCGCAACTCAACAGACAGTTTTTCAACCGGAGGTGCCACTATGCGCGGACAGCTTTTTGCCAAGAAACCGCTCAAGTTATTGCTCGAGGAAATGGCGGGCGAGCATCGCTTGCTTCGCGTGCTCGGTCCGGTTCAACTTACGAGTCTCGGAGTCGGCGCGATCATCGGCGCGGGCATTTTTGTTGCGACAGGCGCGGCGGCCCATAACGTAGCCGGACCCGCGTTGATGCTCTCGTACATCGTGGCCGGGAGCGCGTGCGTATTCGCGGCTCTTTGTTATGCGGAGTTTGCTTCGATGGTGCCGGTCGCCGGGTCCGCTTACACGTACGCGTACACGACGCTTGGCGAATTGTTCGCGTGGATCATCGGCTGGGACCTGATTCTCGAATACGCAGTCAGCGCCGCGACTGTCACGCATGGTGCGTCTGCTTACTTTCAGGATTTGATCGGCATATTCGGGCTAAAGCTGCCAAACGCGTTAAGCCGCGCCCCCTTCGACTTCGACGCGAAGGCGGGTCACTGGGTTTCAACCGGGACTTTGTTGGACTCGCCCGCGCTCGTCGTGACGGCATTCGTGACAGTGATCCTTGTAATCGGCATCAAGGAAAGCGCGAGCTTCAACGCGGCAATGGTGATGCTGAAGGTCGCGATAGTGTTGATGGTCATTGGCGTCGGTGTGTTCTACGTGAACGCCTCGAACTGGCATCCGTTCGCGCCGTATGGATTCACCGGTCTGAGCTTCTTTGGAAAGACCTTGTTTGGCCATACAGACGCAGCGGGTCAGCCCGTGGGTATGCTCGCGGGCGGCGCGTTGATTTTCTTTGCGTACATCGGATTTGATTCCGTGTCGACACACGCGGAAGAAGCTCGTAACCCGCAGCGCGATGTGCCCATCGGAATCATCGTTTCACTTGTGCTTTGCACGATTCTCTATATCGCGGTAACTGCCGTATTGACCGGGATGGTTCCGTACAATCAACTGGACATCAACGCGCCGGTCGCCGACGCGTTCAAACAACAGGGGCTGACGTGGGCGCGGCTGTTGATCTCGCTCGGAGCGGTCGCGGGCATCACTTCGGTCGTGCTGGTGACGATGTTGAGCCAGGCTCGAATACTGCTGGCGATGGCGCGCGACGGATTATTGCCTGTGAGTTTTTTCGGCGCTGTGCATCATCGCTTTCGCACGCCGTGGAAATCGACGATCGTCACCGGCCTATTCGTGGGAACGACAGCGGCGCTTCTGCCAATCGACGTGTTGTTGACGCTGGTAAACATCGGCACGTTGCTGGCTTTCGTGATCGTATGCGCGGCGGTGATGATCATGCGGCGCACTCATCCAAACATCGAACGTCCGTTTCGCGCGCCGCTGGTTCCACTCGTTCCGATTCTCGGAATCGTGATTTGTCTGCTGCTGATGTTTGCGTTGCCGGCAGAAAACTGGCTGCGATTATTCGTGTGGCTGCTGATAGGATTCGTAATCTATTTCAGCTATGGAAGACGGCACAGTGTTATGGCTCGTCATCTCGCGGCTGAGATAAGGGAGCACGGTGTTTCGCCGGCGGGATCGCCAGTCGCGAGTTCAGACGCTGATTAATGAGCCGCGAGACTTCTGTTGATAACGTTTTCAGCGCGTGTCTGCTATGGTAATGGTTCGACGCACAGAACAACATAGCAGAGGTCGACAGTGCCCTGGCGAAACTATCGCGATCCGCTTCACAACATCATCTCGCTGAATGAGTCGTCGCCCGAAGACCGCTTGATCGTCGATCTGATCGACTCGGCCGAGTTCCAAAGATTGCGCCGCGTCAAACAGCTCGGCCTTGCGATGTTCACTTATCAAGGCGCGGAGCAGAGCCGGTTCACGCATTCGCTGGGCGTGATGCACGTGATGACTCGTGCATTGGACCTGCTGGCTTCGCATCACGAGATCAGCAACGAAGCGCGCGTAGTGGGCCGCGCCGGCGCGTTGCTTCACGATCTGGGTCACGGGCCTCTTTCGCATGTCGTCGAAAAGGTGTTCAACTTTCATCACGAAGACTGGACCCGGCGAATCATCCTCGACGAAACAACCGAAGTGAATCGCATCCTCCGCAGCTTCAGCTCGGACCTCCCGGAGAAACTCAACGCGTTGTTCCTGCACAGCTACTCGCCGGCGTTTGTGTCTCAGTTGGTCTCTTCGCAGCTCGACTGCGATCGCATGGATTATCTGCTTCGCGACAGTCTGATGACGGGAGCGAAGTATGGGATATACGACCTCGAGTGGGTCCTGCATGCGTTGCGGATCGACGAATCGAGTGATCGCATCTACGTCGAATCGAAGGGGCTGTATGCAGTCGAAGAGTATCTGCAGGCTCGGTATTATATGTTCCGCCAGGTTTACTTTCACCGCACGCTCAGGTCGGCCGAAGCGGTGTTGAATTCGGCGCTCGGCCGGGCGCGGTCGTTGATGTCAGATGGCAAGCTGAGGCTTCAGCCCCCCGATTCGGTGTTCGAGAAGATGCTGTCGGGCGAGAAGGTTAGCACCAGTGAGTATCTTCAACTCGATGATACCGACGTGATGTATCGATTGAAGGAATGGTCGCGCGAAGAAGACAAAATCCTCGCGGATCTGTCGAGCCGCCTGCTCGATCGAAGACTGTTCAAGGCGATCGATGTTGCGTCCGATGTTTCCGAAGACTTCTGGCAAAGGTCCGCCGCGATAGTGGAACGCGCCGGGTATGATCCGCAATATTATTTGGTGACGGATCGCGCATCCGATGTTCCTTATTACAGCGATTACTCGCCGGTGGGAATGGACCCCGAGCGCTTGATCTATGTCGAAGCGGGGCTGCCGCTCGCGATCAGGGAAATCAGCGAGGTGTCTGACGTCGTGCGAGGGATGCACGGCTACCGAATCGATCGTGTGTGCGTGCCGTCTGAGGTTGCCGGCGAAGTGTCGCGGCTGGCAAACGAGCACTCCGGAGATTCTCAGAGTAGCTCGGTTGGTAATTGATTTGTGAAACGGAAGCTTGAGAGCCTGGTTCGATTTCGCTCGTTCGTCACCTCGTGGTGACGCTCCAACTATACCGAAGATTTTTGCGGGGTCAATTCCCCGCGCGGGTAGGATTCGAGGCTTTCACCGGGTTTGATATCTGTTCACCGTCTCGCGAAATCGATCAGCGTCGCTTCGCGCAACCTTGAACCTTTGTGAGTCCTTTCCAAATCGAATCGTCATCTCGTCTTTCGCAACCCCAACGCCAACGCCGGCCACGTTATAAGAGTACTGATGTTCCTTGCCTTCGTAGACGACGCCGGTCGAACTGACGGTGAGCGGGCCGGCGCAAGTGCCGCCCAGCAACCCACCGTGAACGTGCCTGACCTGAATCGTTAGCGGTTGAGGTTCCGCTGCCTTTTCGCGCTTTACGCGCTCGACACGTTCAATCTTGTCGTCGAGGATTGCCACTGTGTATGTGGTGCTCCCGCCGAGTTGACGCGCTTCCTTCCATCGCTCGACAGCGGTGGCGGTATCGCCGCGTTGATTTGCGATGTCACCGAGCGAGGCGAGCGCGGATGGATAATGCTCGCCATCGCCGGGTTGAAGCTTTCGAAAGTAATGTTCAGCTTGAGCGGCCTGACCGGTTCTCATGTAAGAGCGAGCGAGTGAATAGAGCACGTCAGGGGTGCCTCGGCTGTTTGTCAGGGCGAGTTCGAGGTCTCGGATGGCATCGGAGTAGTTCTCGTTTCGCGCTTCTTCCAACCCTCGCTGACGATAAGTATTCGGGTCCGTCGCCTTTGCTTGTTCATTGGCGCGGATCGCCTGAAGCTCGCGCGCGCGGGCTCGAATCTGTTTGTCTTCGGGAAAGAACTGCGCGGCCAGATCGATTTCTTTGTATGCCGCGTCCACGTCACCTCGAGCGCTCGCTTGCTCCACGTGTGCCGCCATCGCCTCCTTAATCTGAGTGCGAATCTGGCGGGCCCTTTCATTCTGCCGATCAATTGCGAGTGCTTGCTTTGAGTAATAGTACGCGCTCTCGCTAAGCGGTTCGGTCAGGCGCCCGGCTTGATAGGCCTCCTCAGCCTTGCGAACGAGGTCGCCGACTTTTCCACGGCGCGCCGCAAGTTGGTTTTCAAGTTTTGCCGCCGCAACGCGCGCCTCTTCATCGTAGGGAAAGAAATCGATCAGAAACTTGTATACTTCCTGCCCTTGAGCCAGGTCGCCACGCGCGACGGCACTCTGTGCGGCTTGATGCGCCGCTCTTTGAACACGTTTGCGCATCTCGGCGGCAAATGCATTACTCGGCTCCCAATACGCGATCAACTCGGCGAAATTGAGCGCGCTACCTTCAAAGATCAGGCCGTAGTTGCCCTGTGCCAGTGCCTCCTCGGCCTGCTCTTGGTATCGCTTGATCTGCTCCTCGAGCGGCAGCCCTACTACTTCTGAGGGCGCAACCGGCTTCAGCCTGTATTCGAGAGGCCGCGACTCACTGACATTGATCGTCTCTTCGATGGGCTCGAAACCATCTTTCGTGATCGTGAGCGCATAGCTTCCAATCTTAAGGCGCTCCAACTTGACGGGTGACTGACCGTAGTCCTTCGAGTCCAGGTTGATGTCCGCGCCCGACGGTACGGTGAGAATGATAACTTGATCAACAGTCGAGGGCTTCCTGGTCACCAGGTAGATGGCCGCCAGAGTGAGCGCTGTCAGCAGAACAGCGGAAGCCCCCGCTAGCCACCGCCATCGTTTGCCGGTTGGCCGCGAGGCTGTTGTGTCCGTTGATATTGCTACCGAAGTTTGGCCCACGTTACCACACGTTTTGGCGGCGCCCTTTACTCGGTCCGAACCTTGATCAGCGCCATCCGGTTTCGCGCACAAGCCCCTTTTCGCATCAATGCGCCAGATCCATTTGGACATCCTACTCGCATTTGAAATCCCGGGGCGAATCCTTATCAATCAATGCTCGTGGATATTAATGCGTTGCTAGCGTTGACTATCTATTCGCAGTCTTCCCGGCTTGCTCAAGGATACAACAGGGCTTGAGAAACCGGCAACATTGGGGGGCACCCTTCGTGGTTGGACGGAGGAGGGGCTTCACGACGACAGCTTATCGTTAAATTTGTAGCCTACACCCCATACGGTTAGAACGTACTTTGGCCGTTTAGGATTGACCTCTATCTTCGTCCTCAACCGGTTGACGTGCGGATCTATGTTGCGTTTGTAGCCTTCATAGGCAGTTTCCCAGATCGAGGTCAGCAGTTCTTGCCGTGAATAAACATGCCCGGGCGTGGTGGCCAGCAGTTTTAGTATGTTGAATTCAATCGGAGTGAGCCCGACTTCCTTCCCATCGCATTTCACCTTATGCCTGGTAAAGTCGATCTCGAGATCGCCGTGCTTTACAATTCTTTCCTGCGGCTGGCTGGAGGAACGCGTTCGCTTTTGCAGCGCTTGTATTCTTAGTTCGAGCTCGCGCGGATTAAACGGCTTTGCTAGATAGTCATCGACGCCGACTCCAAAGCCGGCTTCCTTGTCTGCAATTGCCGCCTTCTCTGTGAGCATTATTATCGGCGTGCTCACTCCTTTATCTCTTAAAAGTTGGCAAAGTTTTACACCGTCGATCCCTGGCATCACTACATCGAGGATGATGACATCGACCGCGGAAGACAATCCGTGATGAAGGCCCTTTATACCGTCCTCAGCTTGAATGATGTCGTAGCCCTTCGAGCCAAGATAATCCGTTATGGCGTCGCGTATCGACTTGTTATCGTCGACCAGGAGAATTCTTTTACCCGCGTTGGCCGGCATACTTAGGCTCTCTGATGGTCGATTTAGATCAAGTTCATGATTCCGCCGGTGCTCAAAGCAGTCGCATCGGCATCACCACATACTTATAGTCAAACTCCTCGTCTCCGGATGGCCGCAGCAACGCAGGGCTCTGTTCATCCTTGAGTTCCAGCAGAACATCATCAGTGCTGACGACATTGAGAAACTCAAGCAGGTACGCCGCGTTGAACCCTATGTTCACACTCTCACCCGTATAGTCGAGAGGGATTGTTTCATTTGCCTCGCCAACATCGGCGCTTTGAGAACTGATGCCGAGCTTACCGGCCGCAAGATCGACTTTCACTCCGTGACTCCGCTCGTCCGCCATAAGCGCGGCTCGCCTTATCGCCTGAGTTATTTTGTCGGCATTCAAGGTGATCGTCTTGTCGTTGCTCTTTGGCAGCACAAGTTCATAGTTAGGAAACTGTCCGGCCAGCATTCGCGAGGTGAGATGCCGGTTCTGTATCTCAAAATAAAGATGATTCTCATCCATAGAAAACTCCACCGCGTCTTCAGAGCCGGCCGTAAGTTTTGCCAGCTCGGTGAGCGCCTTCTTTGGTATGATCACCTTGACGTTTTCCTTATGCTTGCCCGCCTCTACATCAGCGGACGCGAGTGCAAGCCGGTGGCCGTCGGTCGCAACCATCTGAAGCTTGCCATCGCCGTAGGAAAGCAGCGCGCCGTTGAGAGCATATCGCGACTCTTCCTGGGTGATCGCGAAGATCGTCCGGTTTATCAGCCCGTTGATGATCTTCGATGGAATCATCAAACCGCTTTTCTCGGTCGTGGGAGTAGAAGGAAAGTGCTCTTTCGCCTGCCCGACGATTCTGAACTGAGACGACGCACAAACGATTTTGACCCAGTCGTTATCTTCTTTGGTGAAATTTATCTCCGCCTCCGGAAGATTCCGTACGATGTCGAACAGCTTTCTCGCTTGAAGAACAATTGAGCCATTCGCCGCAGATTCCGCTGCGCATTCCGTCTGCAACGACACATCCAAATCGGTGGCAACCAATGAAACCGACGAATCGCTGGCCGTCTCAATCAGAACATTCGAGAGAATCGGGATGGTGCTTTTCTTTTCGACTATCCCCTGGAGAAGGTTTAGCTCTTTTAGTAGAGCATTCTTACTGACGCTGAATTGCATAAGGCACCTCGGTTGAGTTGATCTCTTCTCTAAATCTTCTATCAGATAATTCATTAGAGTTATTTCTAGTAGGAATAGTAGTGGCTGTGGAAAAGTGGATACGTCGAGTTATTTCTCTGAAACAAAATCGTCGAACACTGGTTCTTTGCTGTGGAAATGTCTGATGAAAACAAGATATGAAAACACCAGTCCTGTTGAAAGCCTCGCCAGATTGGCCAGGCTCTGGTTTATTCTCAGCTAACAATTGTCTCCAATCTGTGGAAAACATATGGTAAATCATTTCAAATCAGCGATTAGACTGTTGATTGAGCTGTGGAAATCAGGACTGTTGTCGTAGAGATGAGCGATCTTATTGACGCTATGGAGCACAGTCGTATGGTGCTTGCCGCCGAACTCCCGCCCAATCTCTGGGAGACTTGATTTGGTCAGTGCCTTGCACAGATACATCGCGACTTGTCTGGGAACCGCAACGTTTCTCGAGTTGTTTTTGGATTTTAGATCAGCCACCTTGAGCTTGTAGTAGGCTGCTACTGTTTTCTGGATAAGATCAATCGTGACCCCGGGGGATTCCTCCGCCAGTATCGATCGCAGGACTTCGTGAGCCAGATCGAGCCCAAGAGGCAAGCCCTTGAACGAGGCATAGGCGGTAAGCCTGACGAGCGAACCTTCCAGCTCCCTGATATTGGATTTGATCTTGCTCGCGATAAACAGCGCAACGCCGTCCGGAAGATCGATATGATCGAGTTCAGCCTTGCGCTTCAAGATCGCCACCTTGGTTTCCAGATCCGGAGGTTGTATATCGGCGATCAGTCCCCATTCGAACCTCGAGTGCAACCGTTCTTCCAACGTGGGTATTTCTTTTGGCGGACAATCACTCGATATCACTATTTGTTTTTGCGCGTCATACAGAGCATTGAAAGTATGAAAGAACTCTTCCTGTGTGCGTTCCTTGCCGGCCAGAAACTGAATGTCGTCCATCAGGAGCACATCGATGTTCCGATACTTGTCTCGGAACTTCAGGGTGCGGTCATATCGAATGGCATTGATTAGCTCGTTCATGAATCTCTCAGACGAGAGATAGGTCAATCTCAAATTCTGATTACGCCGTTTGATCTCGTTGCCGATCGCATACATCAGATGGGTTTTACCCAGACCCACGCCGCCGTAAATATAAAGAGGGTTGTAGGTCTTCGATGGCATGTCGACGACGGCCAGCGATGCGGCATGCGCAAATTCATTGCACGAACCCACGACAAAAGTATCGAAGGTGTATTTGGGATTCAGGGGGAACTCAGCGGGCTCTGCTTCGACGGCTCTCGCAACTCCGACCGCGGCAGCCGGTTCATTTCTGGATGTAAATGAAGAGTCGGAGAACGACTCGGATACAGATTCTTCCGTGCGGGCAGCCTCCGAGATCGTGAATCTCAGTTGATAACCATCGAGGTCCATCTCGTGAAGAACCTCCTCGATCACATCGTAGTAGTTGTTAGTTATCCAGTCCCTGAACACTTCATTCGGAACGCCAAGGTATACGGAAGAGTCGTCTTTTCTCGCGGACGAAATAGGCCGGAACCACATATTGAAGCTCTGCTGGTTCACCCGTTTCGAGATCGCGTTGAGGATTGACGAGAGAAGGTCAGGGTGCATTCTTGGGGCCGTTAACCAAACGGAAAGTCATAACGAGCGAGCCGGGAACGGTTCATCTCTCGGCCGCACTAGCCATCGAAAAACAGGCGAATAAGTGATCGTCTATCGAGCGGTATGATTAGAAATCGTGCCCGCAAAAAAGAACAAGTCCAGGGAAGCCGAAATCAATCTCCACCAAGGACGGGCCAAGGCTAACACAGCGACGCGGAGAAACTCAACGGTGAAAAGTCGGTAGTAAATAGTACAATTGAGCGGATAAGAACTAGCGCGCACGCTCAGCAATCAGCAACTCGACAGACGCGCGCTCGAGCTCGATTGTCGCACGAACAATGTCGGCGTCTGGGTCCGCCATTGCGCGCTGCAGTTCCTGTTCGGCCCGCTCTTTGAGCTTGAACGCATCGGCGAGGTCAATGTCTTCGGGCTTCGTCGCTCTGTTTGCCAGCACCGTCACTCGATCAGAAGCAACTTCAACCAAACCATCGCTGATGGCCATCTCTCCGGTTTCGCTCCCTATATGATAAGTCAGCAAGCCGGCAGGCTTCAGTTGAGACACGAGTTCGGTGTGGCCCGGAAGGATTCCCATCTCGCCATCCAATCCCGGAACCTCCACCCGATCAACCTCGGCCTCAAAGATTTTTCGCTCGGGCGTTACCACTTCGAGATGCAGAGTGTCAGCCATTTCATCCTCAAACCAACCCGTATCTAAATGCGAGATAAATTACCGTCACATCGAACGCGCGCGCTCGACGGCTTCGTCGATGCCGCCGACCAAAAAGAATGCCTGTTCGGGCAGGTCGTCGTACTTTCCGGAGATCAGTTCCTTGAATCCGCGCACTGTATCCTCGAGGGCGACGAACTTGCCAGCAAGCCCGGTGAACTGTTCGGCCACGTGAAAGGGTTGGGATAGGAATCGCTGAATCTTCCTTGCGCGGGCAACGGTCAGTTTGTCTTCCTCGGAAAGTTCATCGATGCCGAGAATCGCGATGATGTCCTGCAGATCCTTGTACCGCTGGAGGATCCGTTTGACCTCCTGGGCGACATCGTAATGGTCCTGCCCAACGATCCTCGGATCCAGAATTCTGGAGGTTGAAGCGAGCGGATCTACCGCCGGATAGATTCCCAACTCGGCGATCTGCCGCGATAGCGCAGTGACGGCGTCCAAGTGTGCGAATGTAGTCGCCGGCGCCGGGTCCGTATAGTCGTCGGCGGGAACATAGATCGCTTGAACCGATGTGATCGAGCCGCGTTTGGTGGAGGTGATTCGCTCCTGTAACTCTCCCATTTCGGTGGCGAGGGTTGGCTGATATCCAACGGCCGACGGCATTCGACCGAGCAGAGCCGAAACTTCTGAACCGGCTTGGGTGAACCGGAAAATGTTGTCGATGAACAGCAGGACGTCGGTGCCGGCTTCGTCCCGGAAGTATTCGGCTACGGTCAAAGCCGTCAAGGCGACACGAAGGCGGGCTCCGGGAGGCTCGGTCATCTGTCCATAGACCAGAGCAGCCTTGGACTTGGGAATCGAAGCCATATCAACGTGCGTGAGATCGAATTCGCCCGTTTTCTCAACATGCTCGTAAAACGACTCACCGAAGTTAATTACTTTGGATTCAACCATTTCCCGGATCAGATCGTTGCCCTCACGGGTCCGTTCGCCCACACCTCCGAACACAGAGAAACCACCGTGCTTCAGGGCAACGTTGTTGATCAACTCCATGATCAAGACCGTTTTGCCGACGCCGGCACCGCCGAACAGGCCAATCTTTCCGCCGCGCAGAAAGGGCTCGAGAAGATCGATCACCTTGATTCCGGTGACAAACATCTCGAGCTCAGTTGACTGGTCCTGGAAGTCAGGCGCATGGCGGTGAATAGGATAGCGTTGTTCAGAATTAACAGGCCCAAGCTTATCCACCGGCTGACCGATAACATTCAAGACTCGCCCGAGAGTCTCAGGGCCAACCGGTACAGTTATGGGACTACCGGTGTCAACCGCTTTCATGCCACGAATTAGCCCTTCTGTCGGTTCCATCGCGACACATCGGCAGCGACCTTCGCCAAGGTGTTGCTGAACCTCGACCGTTATGTTTATTGGCTCTGGAACCTCGAAGCCGTCACTGATTATTCGCAATGCCTGATAAATCGGCGGCAGTTCCACATCCTCAAACTCAACGTCCACCACCGGACCAATCACCTGCAAAACTTTCCCCTCTTTTCCCATCGTCACGCATCCCCTTTATCCGCAGCAAGCCTAAACTTAAGAAACGCCTTGACACCCTGAAGCGCGAGAGCACCTCAAAAAAGCGAAACAACTTATCACAGCCCGAAAAGCTTTGCCACTGATTTCGACCCAAGTTAAAGCACCAGCGCTAGAATTCTAGCCACCCCGAAGATTCATGGCCAGATGTTCCACGTGAAACATACCGGGCATGCGTCTGAATGTTGGGCCCGAATCCCGCAGTTGTGCTATTGTAGCAGCCGATGGCCCGCACAATAGCGATCGCGAATCAAAAAGGTGGCGTCGGCAAGACCACCACCACTATCAATCTGGGAGCAACGCTTGCCGTTGCGGACATGAAGGTGCTGATTGTCGATGCCGATCCTCAGGGAAACAGCACCAGCGGCCTTGGTCTTCGCGGCAAATTCCGGAAAGGTTTTTATCAGGCGCTAATCTTGAACGAGCCCCTGAGTTCAATATGCCTGGACACCGAACTGCCGAATCTAAAGGTCATACCCTCTGAAAAGAGCCTGGTTGCAGCTGAGATAGAACTGGTCGATCTGCCTGAGCGCGAGTTCAAATTGAAAAGACTTATCACTGAGGTCGCAGATAGCTTCGACTATGTACTGATCGATTGTCCGCCGAGCCTTGGGCTTCTCACGCTGAACGCGCTTGCTGCTGCCGATTCGGTTTTGATTCCGATCCAGTGCGAATACTTCGCCCTTGAGGGCGTCTCTGAGCTGTGGGATACGCTGGTGAGAGTCCGCCGGACAATAAACCCGAACCTTATGGTCGAAGGGTTCCTTCTGACAATGTTCGACGAGCGAACCAACTTGTCGACACAGGTGATGTCGGATCTGAGAGGCTTTCTGGGTTCTCAGGTATTCGCCACCATCATCCCGAGAAATGTGCGGCTGGCGGAGGCGCCCAGTCATGGGAAGCCCATAATTCTCTACGACATAAAATCAAAAGGGGCAGAGAGTTATGTCAGGCTGGCCAAAGAGGTGATCAATAATGTCAAGAAAGGCACTGGGCAGGGGGCTTGATGCACTGTTTCCGCAAGCTTCGCCGCAAGATCGCGATCTGATTGAGCTGGATATCGATCAGATACGACCCGCGGATGTGCAGCCCCGGGGCGTGTTCAAAGAGGCTGCCCTTGAGGGCTTGGCCCAATCGATCAGGCAGAATGGAATAATCCAGCCACTTGTAGTCAGGCGGAGCGCCGACGGATATCAGTTGATCGCCGGCGAACGCCGCTGGAGGGCCGCTCAAAAGGCCGGTCTGCACAAGGTGCCCTGCATCGTAAAGGAGGTTGCGGAGGAAAATCTTCTCGAGATGTCTTTGATAGAGAATATCCAACGCGAAGAACTCAATCCAATTGAGGAGGCCAACGCCTACAAGAACCTGCTCGAGTCGCGGAGCCTCACTCAGGAGGAGGTAGCGCACCGAGTTGGGAAAGAACGATCTTCAATAGCAAACGCATTGCGACTATTGCGACTCCCCACCGAGATACAAAGGTCTGTAGAAAACGAAGCCCTGTCGATGGGTCATGCGCGCGCCCTCCTCGCTATTGAATCCGAAGAGGCTCAAATCAAACTGGCCCGGCGGATCACCGAGAAAAAACTTTCAGTCCGCGCCACGGAGCAGCTTGTTAAACAGTCGCAACACGCGGCGGCCGGTACGCCAGGCCAGCGATCAGTAAGCAATGATACCGACGCCGCCAATGTCCTGGCGGCGGAAGCGAAGCTCAGTAAGAGACTCGAGGCGCCCGTCAAGATCAGACGCGGCAAGGCCGGCGGGACGATTGAGATCAAATTCTCATCCAGCGAGGACCTGGCGCGTTTGTTTGATGCTCTGTTGAAAGCGAGCTCGTTCGTCTCGCGTACCTGAGGTCGCGGGCCTTTGAAGACCGACTCCCAACGCCTGCGCGGCTGACCCATCGACCTGATAGCAATCCTCATAAGGCGCCTCTCCCGTGATCAAGAACCCAAAATGTATTCAGGAACATTCCTCACATAGTTGTTTGATCGCTACCGATTTTAGCTCACGAACGATCGCGTTCAAGGGCCGCTCGTTTGCGCGCGTTCGAAACCGTATGCTAGCATCGCGTGCGGGTGAAACATGTCCGAGCAAGCTAGTCCCATTAAACAAACAGTTCTCGATAACGGATTCACGGTAATCACCGAGCGAATGGATCACGTGAGATCCGCTTCGGTCGGCATCTGGGTTCGCTCGGGCTCGCGTCACGAGGCGGCGGCGCTCAACGGCATCTCGCATTTCATCGAACATACGCTGTTCAAGGGTACTCGAAACCGAACCTCGCGTGAGATCGCCGTCGAAAGCGACGCGATCGGAGGCCACGTCGATGCGTTCACCAGCCGCGAGGTCGCAAGCTACTACGTAAAGGTTCTTGACGAACACCTGCCGCGCGCGTTTGATCTGCTCGCCGACCTCATCACCGCGCCGCTGTTTGCCCAGGAGGAGCTCGATCGCGAGCGCAACGTCGTGACCGAAGAGATCAAGATGGTTGAGGACACCCCAGACGATCTGGTTCACGAAGTGTTTGTCGCCAACTTCTGGCCTGATCATCCGCTTGGCCGCTCCATCCTCGGAACAGTCGACACGCTGGCGACTTTCAACCAGGAAAAGGTCGCGGATTATTTTTCGGCGGTGTATGCGCCGCGAAATCTGGTAGTCGCGGGAGCGGGTAACATAGAACACGAACAGTTTGTGGAGATGGTGTCTCGGCATCTTGGCAACGTTAAGGATCGGCCGGTGAACCTGTCCGCCGCGGCGCCGTCGCATGCGACACGACGCATAGTGCTGGACAAGGATCTCGAACAGGCGCACCTGGTGCTCGGCACTCGTTGCCCTTCGATGACTTCAGAGGATCGCTATTCCGTGCACGTACTAAATGTTATTCTCGGTGGCGGCATGAGCTCGAGATTGTTTCAGACGATCCGCGAAGATCGCGGTCTTGCGTACGCGGTCTACTCGGGAGTGAACGCATACACCGATGCCGGCTATCTTTCCGTGTACGCCGCGACTTCTCCGGAACAGGTCAATGACGTCATACGATTGAGCGTTGCCGAATTCGACAAGATAAAAACCGAAGCTGTCACCGACGGGGAGCTGCAGCGCGCGAAGGACCAGTTGAAGGTGTCGATCATGCTGAGCCTGGAGTCAACCTCCGCCCGAATGAGCAATCTTGCCAGGCAGGAAATATTCTTCGGCCGCCAGTCGACGCTCGATGAGATTCTCGAACGAATCAACCGGGTGACATCTGATGACGTCCAAAGGATGGCGGACGAAATTTTCGGAAGCCGCGAGCTGGCCATCACCGCAGTCGGACAGCTCGGCTCTCTCGATCTGAATCGCGAACAAATCGCATTGTAGCCCGTAGTCAGTGGCCCGTAGTCCGTTGTCGGAGGCTGACTACTGACCACGGACCACTGACAACGGACTCTCCATGAGATTGATCGTCTTAGCCAGCGGAAGCTCGGGGAACGTGCTCTATATCGAATCGGGCACGACCAGCGTGTTAGTCGATCTGGGGCTTTCCGCAAAAGAAACCGCGCGCCGAATGACGGAAGCCGGCCTCGATCCCACCAGGCTTTCGGCCGTCGTCATAACCCACGAGCACACCGATCACATGAAGGGCGTCCGCGTGTTTTCAACCACCGCCGACGTGCCTGTGTATATGTCCAAAGCGACGCGCACCGAATGCAACTTTCCCCACGATGGCGAGAAGATTCCCTGGGGCGAGGCGATCGCTTCGAGTGAACCCTTTCAAGTCGGCTCGCTAGACTTTTATCCGTTCACAATACCGCATGATGGAGTCGACACCTTCGCCTTCACCGTCCAGTCCGAAGGCATTAAGGTTGGAGTAGCCACCGACCTCGGTTACATTAGTCAACTGGTGGCCGAGCGATTGCGCGGCTCGAATCTGGTGATGATCGAATCGAATCACGACCGCGATATGCTGAAAGTCGGGCCCTATCCCTGGTCGGTCAAGCAGCGCATCGCCAGCAACGTGGGGCATCTGTCGAATGACGAGACTTCGCGGTGGATACGGGAAGACTTCGACGGGCAAGCGGAGTATTTGGTGCTCGCACATCTGTCGCGTCATTGTAATCATCCGGAGCTTGCGAGGCTCTCGGCGCTTCAAGCGCTCGAGCGCCACGGATCGCTGTTTTTTCCCAGGGCTGAAGAGCGAGTGCGAATTGCATTACCGGACCGGCCCAGCGAATGGTTTGAACTCTGATACATTATGATCGAACGCTACACAATGCCCGAGATGGGCGCGATTTGGACAGACCAAAATAGATTTCAGAAGTGGCTCGACGTCGAGATAGCAGTTTGCGAAGTCCACGCAGACATGGGCACGATTCCGCGTGACGCTGTCGATACGATAAAGCGCACCGCGAGCTTTTCCGTTGATCGCATAAATGAAATCGAACGCACGACACGACACGACGTAATCGCATTCACAACTGCGTTGGCCGAGAGTATTGGACCGGAGTCGCGCTTCGTTCATTATGGACTGACCTCGTCCGATGTAGTCGACACCGCAAACGCGCTGTTGATGCGCGAGGCCGCGACGCTCCTGCTGGAAGATCTCGATCGATTGGGTTTCGTGCTGAAACGGCGCGCGATCGAGCACAAGCACACCGCGATGATGGGCCGCACACACGGAGTACACGCGGAACCTACGACGTTCGGTCTTGTCCTCGCGCTTTACTATTCTGACAACGAACGCAACAAAGAACGGCTTCAACGCGCGCGAGACGTCATTAGCTACGGCAAGATTTCCGGCGCCGTCGGAACGTTTGCGCACCTGGATCCTGAGGTTGAAGAGCGGGTCTGCGCGAAGCTCGCTTTGAAGCACGCTCCGATTTCTACACAGATTATTCAACGCGATCGCTATGCGGAATTCCTCGCGACGCTGGCGATCATTGCATCATCGATGGAAAAGATTGCTTTGGAGGTTCGTCATCTTCAGCGCACCGAAGTTCGCGAAGTCGAAGAACCGTTTTCTTCCGGACAAAAAGGCTCATCGGCAATGCCACATAAGCGAAACCCGGTTACGTCTGAGCAAATCTGTGGGCTGGGCCGGGTTGTTCGCTCAAACGCTCAAGCAGCGTTCGAGAACATCGCGTTGTGGCACGAGCGAGATATATCACATTCCTCCGTCGAGCGAGTGATCCTCCCGGACTCGTGCATACTCGCGGACTACCTGATCCATAAGACCGAGTGGCTGATTGATGGCCTGGCTGTCTATCCGAATCGCATGCGGGCGAATCTCGAGTCGCTTGGCGGCGTTACTGCAAGCGGGCAGTTGTTGTTGGAGTTGACGCGCAAAGGTGTCTCCCGCGAAGACGCGTATGCCATCGTGCAGCCGCTTGCGATGCGCGTGTGGGACGAAGGCGCGAACTTCCAAGATCTTGTGATGAACGACAAGCGAGTAACCGACAGGCTTTCGCGCGACGAGCTGGATGACCTGTTCGACATAGATAAACAACTGCGCAACGTCGACAAAATCTTCGCGCGAGTGTTTCAAGAATAGTCATTTGTCCTTTGTCATTGGTCCCTTGTTAGCTGCACGCATCGGGGCTAACAAAGCAAATGACGAATGACAAAGGACCAGGGACAAATGACATGAAGGCAAAGATATTCGTCACGCTCAAACCCTCCGTGCTTGATCCTCAAGGCAAGGCCATACATCACGCGGTTGAAACGATCGGCTTCCACGGCATTCAAGACGTGCGCCAGGGAAAATACTTCGAAGTCTCAGTCAACGGCTCGCTCTCCCGCGAAGAAGCCCGCGCCGAGATCGAGCGAATGGCTCGCGATGTACTTGCCAATCCGATCATCGAGGACTACCGCGTCGAGCTAGATTCCGATTCGTGATCGTGCGATAATGCCGCTTACGAACCCCCGAAGCGGCATTCCCAGCCCGCATCACGAAAGGATCGGTTATGAAGTTCGGCGTAGTGATGTTTCCCGGCTCCAACTGCGATCACGACACCTACCACGTAATCAGCAAAGTGATTGGCCAGCCCGTTGATTTCATCTGGCATCGCGAAAACACCGTCGGCGATTGCGATGCGGTGATACTGCCGGGCGGATTTTCCTACGGTGATTACTTGAGGACCGGCGCCATCGCGCGATTCAGCCCGGTGATGGGCGCGGTCAAAGAGTTCGCCGCGCGCGGTGGATTGGTTGTCGGAATCTGCAACGGGTTTCAAATACTGTGCGAAGCCGGATTGCTGCCGGGCGCGTTGATGAGAAACAAGAATCTCAAGTTCATCTGCGAGCACATCAACATGCGGGTCGAAGCGACCGACAGTCCGTTCACGAATCGTTGCCAGCGCGGGCAAGTGCTCTCGGTGCCGATCGCGCACGGCGATGGTAATTATTTCTGCGACGCCGCGACGCTGGCCGAGCTCGGGCGTGAGAATCGAATCATCTTCCGATACTCGGACGCGTCGGGGAATGTGACCGCGGATTCGAATCCCAATGGCTCGCTCGACAACATAGCCGGCATATGCAATCGCGAGCGCAACGTGCTAGGGCTGATGCCTCACCCCGAGCGCGCAAGCGAGCAGCTTCTCGGAAGCAGTGACGGGCGAATCATTTTTTACTCGCTCGCCGATACGCTCGCGGAACTCGCGAAGGCTTCTTAGCAAGAGCTAGCCCGATCCTGGAAATAACACGGCGCGCGCGACCATTGATCGTGCGCGCCGATTGAATAAGTACGGAGCGATCCGCCTCAGTTGCGAGGGCGGCGCACCGAGTAATCCGGCCAACACACCAGCGGCGTGTTCGGATCCGAAGGATCCAAAGACTCCAGCCACTCGAGCAACTCATCAACACCTCTCCCGAACGGATTCAATGTCGCCGTTGCCGGAGCCGGCTGCGCGAACTTCGGATCGAGCGCTTTCGCGATTTGATCCTTTGCGTCCTCGAGATGCAATCGAGTTGTTCGATCGGTCGCGCGTATCATCGCTCGCGCGATCATCTGATTCAGCGAACGCAGCTCACCTCGAATAAACGGGCGCTGCTCGTCGGTGACGGCCCCGCGCCCATTCAACTTCTCAGCAAGCAAGTCCAGGTAAGCGCGCTGAAGGTTTCGCCGGAACGCGTCGATTCGAACCGAAGGCGTTTCAAGCTCGTGCCAGATACCGCGGCGAACATCTTCGAGAAACTCCGCTGGCTTGTATGCGCCCGCGCCGTCCATTGCTTCCTGCTCGACCAGCCGATTGAACCGAGCGCCGCTCATCAGTGAGTTCAACACGCGAAGCTGGCTCGCCTTGATCAATTCAAGCGTGCCGGACGGTTGAATTCGTCGAAGGACGTCTGCCTTGATCGCCCAGGTCGGAGTTGCGAACGCGTTGTCGTTCAGGAAGCGAACCGCCTCGGCTTGCTTCTGTCGCGGAACCGGTGTGAACAGAACTCCGTCCTGCCCGGCGTATTTCTCCTGTGAGTTGAAACCGCCGACGATTGCAGTGACGTGATTCAACTCCGTCGCCCACTGCCCGAGCATACGCCCGTACAACTCTTCGAGATCATCGTATGGTTCGCCCGCCTTCGTGGTTGTGGTCAACAGCATGTTGGAAACTCGTTCGAGATTCCTTATGCCCATCGCCGTAGACTTCACGGCATCGGCATCGCCGACTGCTTCGGTGTTCTCACCCGGATCAGAGCCGCGCGAGTTCGAGGTCGAGAACCGCAACCACGGAGTCTTGTCCTGGACGCGCGCCCACTCATCCAGCGTCTTCTTCTCTTCGTCGGGCGTGTGTGCGCCGGGGATTGGTTTGTATCCCCACATCGTCGCCCACTTGTCGTATGGTCCGATGCCGGGGATCAGCAGCGCGGGATCGACCTTGTCTTCAGGCTGCACGACGTAATTGAAACGTGAGTAGTCCATAAGCGTCGGCGTGTGCCCCATTGTCTTGAGCCATTCCTTGTCGCGAACTTTTTCAGCCGGATAGGTCGCGCTTGCCTTCATGTTGTGTTGGAAACCAAGAGTGTGCCCGACCTCGTGCGCGACGACGTATTCGATCAAGGTGCCCATCAAATCATCAGGCAACGGGAAGTGTTGCGCGCGCTGATCGAGGGGCCCGACCTGTAGGAAGTACCAGTCGCGCTGAAGGTTCATCACGTTGTGATAGAACTGAATGTCCGACTCGATGATCTCGCCCGTGCGGGGATCGTGAACGTGCGGGCCCGAAGCGTTCTCGATGGTCGAAGGCAGCCAGCGAATCACCGAGTAGCGCGCGTCTTCGGGGCTCCATTCGGGATCCTGTTCCGCGGAGGGCGCTTCTTTGGCGATGATCGCGTTCTTGAATCCCGCTTCTTCGAATGCCGCTTGCCACTTCTCGATGCCGCGCTTGATAAACGGCACCCACTTGGTCGGAGTCGCCGGATCGACGTAGTAGACGATCGGCTTCACGGGTTCGGAAACGGCGGCGTTCGGATCTTTCTTCTCAAGGCGCCAGCGAGTGATGAATCGCCGCTGGGCCGCGCGATGCTCGTCCTGTCCGTAGTCGGTCTGGCGAACGGTGAAGTATCCTACACGCTCGTCATACACCCGCGGCATCATCGGCTTCTCTGGAAGCTTGACCATGCTGTAGTGCATCAACACGGTGCCGCTGTTGTTGCGCATGCCGGCACCCAGAAACGGATTCGGCGGTGCTTGCGGCGTTGGAAGCCCTGTGTCCGGCGGCGATGTGAAAGTGTGAGTCGCTTCGACTTCGATGTTCGTCGGGAACGAGGTGATTCTTTCGATGAATGAGCGGCTGGTGTCGAAGCCTCGCGCGCGCAAGCGGGTCCTCGCGCTGAACTCGCTCACCTCCGTTGTGAATATGCGAGTCACTTCTATTACCGGCGCGTCATCCTTGCCCAGCGCCTCAATCCAGAACGACATAATGATTGGATTGTTGTTCGAAGCCTGAACCGCGCGCGAGACGGGGAGCTTTGGATCGGCGACAACTTCGTAAGATACGCTCCTGAGCAGGATTCGATTTCCGCGGCGTTCCCATCGCACCACGTGATTGCCGGCGGACTGGCCCCCATAGCCGACCCCGAGAGTCGTGCGCGCAATCTGACTCACCCAAAGAAAGTCTTTGTCGAGTTCACGCTTTGGAATCTCGTAATAGACCTTGTCCTTAATCCGATGAACGGTAAAGACGCCTGTATCGGATTTGGCGTCTTTGGTGATCACCTTGTCGTACGGTTTTATTTCCGGCGCGGAGTCGCGCCGGAAAGGCGAGTCGCCGATCTGCGGCGCCGCCGTTTGTGGCGGGGCGTCTTGAGACTCGATGGCGACTGGGCCAGTTGATTGAGCGGCCCCGACGCGGGAGTCCGTATGAAACACAAAGGCGGTCACAAGCACGGCGAAAAGCGAAGCGGTCAGTCGTTTCATAATTGATAACCTCGGTGAGTGAAAATCGTAAAGCCACTGGTGTCGGAGGACTGCGAAGCATATTTCTTTCAAATCGAGAATTCAAATTACTTTCAAGCGGAAGAAGGATTCGAAAGCGGGCGGTCACATTTGCTTGTAAAATATTCTTCTTGTCGGCTACCATTTCGGTCAATCTTTTCCGCCGTTAATTCCGATTGGAAACAATGATCGAACCCGCTGTCACCCCCGAACTCATTCGAAGCCACGGACTCACCGACGACGAGTACAAACGAATTGCCGATCTGTTAGGCCGCGAGCCGAACTACACAGAGCTTGGCATCTTCTCGGTTATGTGGTCCGAACACTGCTCGTATAAATCGTCACGCGTGCATCTGAAACGCCTGCCCACTGAGGGCGATTGCGTCTTGCAGGGCCCCGGCGAAAACGCGGGCGTCGTCGATATCGGCGGAGGCCTCGCCGCCGCATTCAAGATCGAATCACACAACCATCCTTCATTCATCGAGCCTTATCAGGGCGCGGCCACGGGCGTCGGAGGTATTCTTCGCGATGTGTTCACGATGGGCGCCCGCCCGCTTGCTGCGATGAACTCGCTGCACTTTGGTCCGCTTGCGATGGACGGCGATGCGTCAGCCGAAGATCGATCCACGATCGCGCGCAACCGATCGATCATGGCGGGAGTCGTCAAAGGAATCGGCGATTACGGAAACTCATTTGGAGTGCCGACGATCGGCGGCGAGGTGCAATTCGCAGAATGCTACTCGCGCAATCCGCTGGTGAATGCGTTCACGCTTGGGATCATGCGCAAGGAGCACATCTTCTACGGGCGCGCCGCGGGCGTTGGCAATCCAGTCATCTACGTCGGGGCAAAGACCGGGCGCGATGGAATTCACGGCGCGACGATGGCGTCCGAAGAGTTCGGCGAGGAAGCGCAATCAAAGCGGCCCACAGTCCAGGTCGGTGATCCCTTTCTGGAGAAACTTCTGCTCGAGGCGTGCCTCGAATCAATGCGAGCCGGCGCGATAGTCGGGATACAGGATATGGGTGCGGCCGGACTGACGAGTTCATCGTGCGAGATGGGCTCACGCGCGGACAACGGAGTCGAGATAGAGATTGATCTGGTTCCGCAACGCGAAACCGGTATGACGCCTTACGAGATCATGCTTTCCGAATCGCAGGAGCGAATGCTGATTGTCGCCGCGGCCGGGCGCGAGCGAGAAGTGGTCGACATATTCAAGAAGTGGGAGCTTGACGCAGTTGTGATTGGACGGGTGACCGGCGACGGGCGCTTGCGAGTAAAGAAGAACGGCCAGCTTGTAGCAGATATTCCCAACTCGGCGTTGACCGATGCTGCGCCGGTTTATCACAGGCCGTTGAACAAGCCACAAGCCCCGCCGCCCATCGAGATCCAGCAAATCGAGGCGTCTTCGACTGAACTCGACGCGACATTCATGCGCGTCATCGCCCACCCTACAATCGCGGCGAAGGAATGGGTCTATCGTCAGTACGATCACATGGTGCGAACGAACACGGTGGTGATGCCGGGCTCTGACGCGGCGGTGATACGCATAAAAGAGAAGCGGCGATTGCTTGCGATGACCCTCGATTCGAATGCGCGTTACTGCCAGGTTGATCCGAAGGCGGGCGCGCGATTGGTTGTAGCCGAGGCGTGCAGGAACCTTGTCGCGAGCGGCGCCCGGCCGCTTGCGCTGACAAACTGTTTGAACTTCGGCTCGCCCGAACGGCCCGAGGTGATGTGGCAGTTCAGCGAGGTCGTCGACGGGATGGCCGAGGCTTGCGCCGCGTTTGGGACGCCGGTCACCGGCGGAAATGTGAGTTTCTACAACGAGACTGATGGCCGGGGCATCGCTCCCACGCCCGTAATTGGGATGATTGGTGTGATCGACAACTCACGGCACATAGCGACTCAATGGTTCAAGGGCGACGGCCGAGCCGTGATCCTTTTGGGCAAGACCGCCAGCGATCTCG
>Ga0207684_10000139_pt1 | contig 131488 bp, 121 predicted proteins | sample KBSK5501metaG_FD_184342 | JGI IMG/M metagenome (GOLD analysis project Ga0207684, IMG submission 184342) | Corn, switchgrass and miscanthus rhizosphere microbial communities from Kellogg Biological Station, Michigan, USA - KBS K5-50-1 metaG... | ecosystem: Host-associated > Plants > Roots >...
GGTTCGCCCGGCGCGGGAAGCACACGAAGGGGACATCCTTCAGGTCACGCAGCCGAAGCCGCTTCTTCCGCGTCAGGAGGTGGCCCTTTGGCACGGCCAGGACCACCCTGTGCACCGAGACTGTCCGCTGCTCCAAGTCTTCGCCCAGCGCGGCCGTGCGGACGATGAATCCGGCATCGAGCCTGCCGGTCCGAACGGCATCCGCCTGGGCCATGGACAACATGGGGATGGGAATCATTTCCGCGCCTGCCTGCGTCTGGTGGAACCGGCGAAAAGATTCCGGGACGATGCCGTGCCACGAAATACTTTCCACGAATCCAATCCGAAGGGTGCCGGCCAGTCCCCGGGCCGCCTGCGCCGCGCGCCGAGCGGCCTCCTGAACTTCCGCCAGGATTCGACGGGAATCCTCCAGGAATAGTTTTCCCGCCGCGCTCAACTTCACGCCCCGTGGGAGGCGCTCGAACAGCGGACACCCGATTTCTTTTTCCAAATCCTGTATCTGGCGGGACAGCGCGGGCTGTGCGATATGGAGACGCTCCGCGGCTCGGCCGAAATGCTGTTCTTCTCCAACGCCCACGAAATAGCGCAGATGACGCAGTTCCATTCGATACCTCCCAGGTATCAGACCGATCAAAACACAATATTAGACGTATCGCGCGCAATTCTCGCAAGCTCGCGGCCGGATATGAAGGCGCTTGTCCTGAAAGCTCTGAGGCATACCTGGAGACTCGCTGCCCTGGCCCTCCTGCTGGCGGGGCCCTCGAGCCGAACGGCGAGTGCACAAGCTGCCGCGAGTCCCGACCGGTCGTCGCGAACCGATTCGCGCACGGCGCGGGTGGAGGGCTTAGCCGCGTGGGACCAGATCTACTCGGTCCTGACGCATCCACGCTGCATCAACTGCCATACCGCAACGAATTACCCGCAGCAGGGGGATGATCGTCATCGGCATTTCGCCAACGTGGTGCGCGGCGCGGAAGGCAAGGGCGTCGCGGCGCTGCAGTGCGTGAGCTGTCACCAGGAGGCCAACGCCGACACCACCGGCGTTCCCGGCGCCCGCGGCTGGCATCTGGCGCCTCTGTCGTTGAGGTGGCAGGACCGCAGCAACCGGATCCTGTCGAGCGCGCAGGTCTGCAGGGCGATCACGGATCGATCGAAGAACCACGATCTCGACGGCCCGGGGCTGTTGAAGCATCACACGGAGGAGCCGCTGGTTCTCTGGGCCTTCCAGCCCGGCCGCGGCATAGACGGCAGGCCGCGAACGCTGCTGCCTTTGACGCACGAGCAATTCGTCGAAGCCACACGCCGGTGGGTCGAGGTCGGAATGCCCTGCCCGCAGGGCCGCTGACTCGGGAGGCTCATGATGGAAACGTACGAGCTCATCGTGAACGGTCGTCCGATGGAAGTGACGACGGATCCCGGGACTCCTCTGCTCTGGGTGCTTCGCGAGGAGCTGAAAATGACCGGGACGAAGTACGGGTGCGGCATCGCGGCTTGCGGCGCCTGCACGGTGCATCTCGGCGGGATCCCGACGCGTTCCTGCGTCGTTCCGATATCTCTCGTCGGGGGCCGTCCGGTGGTCACGATCGAAGGCATTGGTCGCGACCCGGTCGGCCGCGTCGTGCAGGACGCCTGGGTCTCGCACGATGTTGTCCAGTGCGGTTACTGCCAGAGCGGACAGATCCTGACCGCGGTCGCGCTGCTCAAGGCGATCCCCAAACCGACGGACGCCGACGTCGAGCAATCGATGGGCGGGAATCTCTGCCGCTGCGCGACCTACGTGCGCATCCGCGAGGCGATCAAGATCGCGTCCGGACAGGTGAAGTAGCGGCCATGCGCAGAAACCTCGTGGCCGGGACCGATCCGGGTTGGAACCGACGGGCGTTCTTGAAGGTGTCGGCTGCAGCAACCGGCGGTCTGCTGGTCTCCCTCTATCTCGACCGTCCCGCGCTCGCGCAGGAAGCGACCTCGGCGCCGACGCCGAAGGTCTATCCGCCCGACGCATTCGTCCACATCCGGCCGGACGGAACGATCGTCATTCAAGTCAACCGTCTGGAGTTCGGACAAGGCATCCACACGGCGTTGCCGATGATCCTGGCCGACGAGATGGACGCCGCCTGGTCGCGTGTCGTCGCCGAGCTCGCGCCGGCGGGTGCGGTCTATGCCGATCCGGTCTTCGGCATTCAGATGGTCGGGCAATCGAGCTCCATCACCGACTCGTTCACCCAATATCGTGAGCTCGGCGCCCGGACGCGGGCAATGCTGGTGGGCGCCGCGGCTGCCCGATGGAAGATTCCGGAGGGCGAATGCCGCACTCAATCCAGCGTCGTCCATGGCCCGGACGGCCGATCCGCCACGTACGCCGAGCTGGCCGAGGCAGCGGCCCGAATCCCAGTACCCGAAAAGATACGGCTCAAGTCCCCGGGCGCTTTTCGTTTGATCGGCACGAAGACGCGTCGGCTCGACAGCCGTCCGAAGTGTGACGGGTCGCTGAAATTCGGACTGGACCTGGATGTGCCTGGGATGAAGGTCGCCGTCGTCGCGCATCCGCCGGTATTCGGCGCTCGCGTGAAGAGCTTCGACGACGCGGCGGCGCGCGCTCTCGAGGGCGTGCGATACGTTTTCGAAATTCCTCTCGCCCGAGGAACAGGTGTAGCCGTCGTCGCCGACAGGTTCTGGCCCGCGAAACAGGGCCGAGACCGCCTGCAAATCGAATGGGATCTCGCCGGCGCCGAGCGGCCGGATAGCACGCGGCTGTTTGCCGCGTATCGCGACCTGGCGCGCACGACAGGCAACATCGCCGTCGCGCGCGGTGACGCGAACGCCGTGCACGCGATCCCGGAAACGCGTCGCATCGTCGCGGAGTACGAGTTTCCGTTTCTCGCGCACACGCCGATGGAACCCCTGAACACGACCATACGGTTCGACGGCGACCGCACCGAGGTCTGGGCGGGCTCGCAGTTTCAGACATCGGATCAACTCGCCATCGCCGAAGTGTTGGGGCTGAAACCCGTGCAAGTCGTGTTTCACACCGAAATGACCGGCGGAGGGTTTGGAAGACGGGCCGTGCCGGATTCCCATATCCAGCGTGAGGCCGCCGCCGTTGCGAAGCGATTGCCGCGCGGCGTGCCCGTCAAGCTCATCTGGACGCGAGAGGACGACGTACAGGGCGGCTATTACCGACCCATGCATGTCCATCGTGTGGAGGTCGGCGTCGGGTCCGACGGCATGCCGGCGGCATGGCGGCACGTCGTGGTCGGCCAGTCCCTCGTCGCGGGAACCCCGTTCGCGTCGATGCTGATCAAGAACGGAGTGGATTCGACGGCGGTCGAGGGTGCGGCGGACACGCACTACGCAATTCCCAACTTTCACCTTTCCGCCCACCATCCCGTGAATAGCGTCCCGGTCTTGTGGTTTCGGTCGGTCGGTCACACCCACAACACGTTCGTCATCGAGACTCTCGTCGATGAATTGGCGACGCGCGCCGCAATGGATCCCATAGCGTACCGTCTCAAGCTCCTCAGACCGGGCGCCAAAAGAGTCCGTTCGACATTGACGTTGCTGCAGGAGAGGGCCGGGTGGCGGCGAAGCGTTCCTCGGGGCCATGCCGTTGGCATCGCATGCGTCCAATGCTTTGGAACCGCGGTGGCCTGCGCTGCCGAGGTGTCCGTCGAGGAGAAGCGTCCCAGGATTCACCGGGTCACCGTCGCTCTGAACTGCGGTCTGGCCGTGAATCCACTCACCATCGAGAGTCAGTTTCAAGGCGGCGTGGGCTTCGGCGTCACGCAGCTGATGTCAAAAGGGGCGATCACGCTAAAGGACGGCCGGGTCGAGCAGCGGAATTTCGACGGCTACAGCCCGCCGTACATGAAGGATGCGCCGGCTGCCGTCGATGTCCACATCGTGCCGAGCGACGACAAGCCAACGGGCTGCGGGGAGCCGCCCGTGCCGGTCATCGCGCCGGCCGTCGTCAACGCGCTGTTCCGGTTGACCGGCAAACGCTATCGAACTCTGCCTCTCATGGCGCTCTAGCCGCCAGAGAGGGAGGCGAGTGACCCATGCTTCGGTGCCTGAACGAATCGAAACGAGGAGGTCAGCTCATGAGCAAGCACGTCGCCATTTCGCCCGTCGAGGCCGCGGATCGCTTCGCCATCCGAGAGCTCGTCGAGGCAAACTAACTTGCCGGATCAGGATTTAGCAGAGCCCTGATCGGGGCTGTCACAGTCAAACGAAAAAAGGAAAGCCATGATTGACCATATTTTTCTCCCCGTCTCGGATCTGAATCGGTCGAGCGAATTTTACAAGAAGCTGCTTGAGCCGCTTGGCATCGACATGCCCTACAAGTTCGATCAACCTCCCATACGCGGTTTCGCCATCAATAACAATCCGGGTTTCTGGCTGAAGAACGGCGAAGTCGCCAAAGACCTTTACGTCGCATTCACCGCCAAGAGCGCGGACGCTGTCAGGGCCAGCTACAAGGCGGCGATAGACGCGGGAGCTACTTCAAACAAGGAACCGAGCCTTCGGCCCGAATGGCGTGCCGACTACTTCGCGGCAAACATCGGCGACCCGGACGGATACAACGTCGAGATTGCCTATAAGCCTTGGCTCTACAAATAAAAGGTACGAGCCATCTACCCATCTGAGGCCAACCGCCATAATCCGGCCCTTAGCATTCCCGTAGCGAGGGAGTAGACGCTATAAAAGTACACGCCCTAACCCCTTCGTCGACGCAGCCAATCCTGGACAGTTACGTCGGTTCAGCAGAAGCTAGAGCCAGCACTCCCGTTTACGGCGCCGCGACTTGGTCCCTTAATTCGCGGTAGCGATGAACCAAGCTGTTGCGACGGAGGGCGGGAAGATTTATCCGCGCACGAGGAGCGGTACGAGAAGAAGAAACCAGCTCATCTTCTTGTTCTAAGAGACCGTGACGGCTGAATCCATGAGGTGCCGTGGACGCAATGCGCCCTATTTGGAAGCGAGTGCGAAGGGATCCCGCAAGCCGAACCGCTTCTCGATCAGGCCGAGGGCCTTCTCGACCAGTGGGAGAAGGAAAGCAGCCTTTTGCTTGAGGAATTTGTCATGGTCGCGGACGATCTGCGCTTGTCCGGTTGTCGGAAATGCAAGCCTCGAGTTGAAGATGTCGGTTTCGTTGTTGATCAACCGGATTTGAGTTCTCAAGGTCAAAAGGCTTTGAGTCAGCTCCTGATCTTCGAGAACGATTGAATACAGATCAACAAGAAGTCGCTCCAGGACAGACACATCAAGGCGCGTGAGCGAGTAATGCTCGGGTTCAACTTTCAAGGATTCTTCTAGGTGGTCTTTGTTGAGGAGAAGTTCAATCAGGAGCAACTTTTGATCTTTTCCCTTCGCTCTTCGTAGTTGATGAATTCCGCCCGTATCTCCTCAAGCGTCATCTGCTCGCACCCCGAATTCGTGCGCTTCCAGAATACCCGCTTGTCTCGGTCGGACGCGAAGTGAGGTCGGTCGGGGCTTCGAGGGATCTCAATTACGTAGATCAGCTTCGGCGCGCTGATAACAGGGATCGGGTATGGAACGCTGAAGGAGATGGTTGGCGTAGCTTTCAACTTGCTGCCGAACTTGTTAGCGATATCGGGGTCCGGATCGAGGCCCTTCGGCAGAAAGTGACCCTTGAGCTGTTTCACGCCCAGGACGAAGAACCCACCCCTAGAATTTGCGAAGGCGCAGCACAGCTTGGTCAGAGTATCTGCGTCGGGTAATCCGAACTTGAAGTCGTGGCGGTCCGTTTCGATCTGGCCTAGCTGACAAAGCTCGGTCACCAGGTTCAAGTTCCACCCACCCAGGTTGCTTGGGATCGTCACGAGAGGCCGCCGCTCCTTTTGACTCAAACGTACGACGTTGGGCGGCCCTTAGCGTCACAATTTTGACTCCCGGCCTGGATAAGAAGAACCGAATAACCAGGTCGCTCCCAATGGGTCCTCCTGCACCCATTTTCCCTCCCATCCAACCTCGTTTCGCCCGTCCGAAGGGAACACCGATGGAACAAGACCCCCTCCGGGCGGCTCCGGAGGCTTCTTCTCCGATGGAAAAGCGGTTTGTCCCCGACGGGATTCGAACCCGTGTTACCGGCTTGAAAGGCCAGCGTCCTGGGCCTCTAGACGACGGGGACTTGTCTTTGAGTCGCGGGGGAATCGAACCCCCGACCCTCGGCTTAAAAGGCCGGTGCTCTACCGACTGAGCTAGCGACTCGCGAATGTCCTTTGTGCAAACCTCTGCACCCTTGATGGCGATCCCACCCCTGCCACGGGAACCTTAAAGGTACTCGGCGACCAATCTCTTCGCCGCGCTGATACCACGAAGGGAGACGAGCGCAACAGCGTCCGCTATAGATGACCCGCATGCGGGAGAGAGACGACGAATCGGAGTTGGGGTCGCCGGCGCAGCGGTACATCACCCGCGCTGGTGCCGAGCGGCTTCACCAGGAGCTGCTGCGCCTCTTGAACGAGGAGCGCCCGAAGGTGACGGCCGAGGTCTCGGCGGCGGCCGCGCAGGGCGATCGCTCGGAGAATGCGGAGTACATCTACGGGAAGAAGCGCCTTCGCGAAATCGATCGGCGAATCCATTTTCTTCAGAGGCGGCTCGACACTTGCACCGTGGTGGTTCCCGCGGAGCAGAGCGATGCGTCCCGCATTTACTTCGGAGCTACGGTTACCCTCGAGGATGAGGAGGGAGGCTCCAGCACCTACCAGATCGTGGGAGCGGACGAAACGGACACCAAAGGCGGGCGGATCAGCATCGAGTCGCCCATCGGGCGGGCGCTGCTCGGCAAGCGCAAGGGCGAGACGGTGACCGTTCGCAGGCCGCGGGGGGAGATCGAGCTGACCATCCTCAGGATCGAGTACATGTAGCTGCCCCGCCGTCGCCACGAGGACTTGCAGCCGCCGGATGATTACCTGCGGCCGCGTGGATATAGTTGTTCGCCAGCACTACCCCCTGGATGACCGTCGAAGTGGGTGGCCCCGGAAAGGCCCCTCGCACCCCCATGCGAAAAAACTTCATCCTCGATACCAACGTCCTGCTGCATGACCCCCGGTCCATCTACGGCTTCGACGACAACAACGTCGTCGTTCCCATCTACGTGATCGAGGAGATCGATCAGTTCAAGCGGGACCTCTCGGAGCTGGGGCGAAACGCGCGCCTGATCGCGCGCTATCTGGATTCCTTTCGGGCGGAAGGCTCGCTGGCCGAGGGCGTCCCCTTGCCGAACGGGGGAAACATCCGCGTGCTGTTCACCAATCGCGAGCTGCCTGCCTCGATGGCCAACGGCAACCTGATGGACAACCGGATCCTCGCCGTGGCGATCGATCTGATGGAGAAGGAGCCGAACCATCAGGCGGTGTTCATCACCAAGGACACCAATCTTCGAATCCGCGCGGATGCCCTCGGCTTGATCGCCGAGGACTACGACACCGAGCGGGTCGAGATTTCCGAGCTCTACACCGGCCACACCGAGCTGCTGGTTGCGGCAGAGCTGGTCGACCAGATGTACAAGGCCGGGGCGGAAGTGGTGGTGCCGGATCAGGACAAGCTGGCTCCCAACGAGTACGTCCTGCTGAAAGACGCCTCCAATCCGTCGCACACCGCGATGGGGCGTCTCTCGCCGGGCAAAGGGAAGATCGTCCCTTTGATACGGAGCGGCAAGGAAGGGATTTGGGGAATCCGGCCGCGCAACATGGAGCAGAGCTACACGCTGGACATGCTGCTCAGCGACGAGATCAAGCTGGTCACCATCGTTGGCAAGGCGGGGACGGGGAAGACGCTCCTGGCCATCGCCGCCGGATTGCACAAGACGACCGAAGAGGGCGTCTATCAGAAGCTGCTGGTGAGCCGGCCGGTGTTTCCGCTGGGGCGCGACATCGGGTATCTGCCGGGCGACATCGAGCAGAAGCTGAACCCCTGGATGCAGCCGATCTTCGACAACGTCGAGTTCCTGATGAACCTTTCTCGCGCGGACAAGAAGGCAGGGCGCGGTTACCATGAGCTGCTCGATCTCGGCATCCTGGAGATCGAGGCGCTGACCTATATCCGCGGCCGCAGCATTCCCAACCAGTTCATCATCATCGACGAGGCGCAGAACCTCACGCCGCACGAGGTGAAGACGATCATCACCCGAGTGGGCGACAACACCAAGATCGTGCTCACCGGAGACCCTTTTCAGATCGACAACCCGTACGTGGACTCCACCAACAACGGCCTGGTCCACGTGGTGAATCGGTTCAAGCATGAGAAGATTGCGGCTCACATCACGATGACCAAAGGGGAGCGGAGCGCGTTGGCCGAGCTGGCGGCCAACCTTCTGTGAGCGGCGGGCGGTGCGATGAGCTGGGCAGCGGCAGAGAAGAGTTCGCTGATTGAGTATCCGACCGTCTACACCTTCAAGGTGATGGGCCGGCAGGAGCACGGGTTTCGCGAGTACGTGCGTGCGCTGTTCAAGCGCCTGATGGGCACCGAGGTTTCGCCGGACTCGATCAGCGAGCGGCCCAGCAGCAGAAACAAGTACCTCTCCGTCTCGGTGTCGGTGTACCTGCTCTCCGAAGACCAGCGGCGGGCGATCTACCTGCAGCTCCACAAAGAGAAGCGGGTGCTTTATTACCTTTGAGCACACCGCGTAACTGGCGAGGCACTCCGCCTATCGATATAAGAGCGCTCACCAATGCCGTCTGACGAGCCCTTTCCGCTCTATTTCGTGGGTGATGCTCGACAGGGGCTGGTCAGCGAAGCCCTTCGCCGAATGGCGATTGCCGCCCACCTGGGAAACAACTCGCGGGTGCTCGACCTGGGAGGGCAAGGTCACGCGGCATTGCTCTTGGCGCGCGAATTCGGTTGCTCGGTGATCGCCGCGGATGCCGAGGGCTCCGACCTGGATCTGCTGCGGCGCCAGGTGCGGGCGCGGTCGCTGGACCACCGCCTGGAAATCGCCAAGGTGGACTATTCCCAGCTCTCCTTCCCCGAGGGAGAGTTCCATCTCATTCTCGCGCCGAGCTATACGGTGTTCCCGCTCGCCAAGGCGATGCAAAAGCTGCGGCGGCATCTCGCCCCCAAGGGAAAGCTGCTCGTCTGCCATCCGGTTCGCGTGGGAAGGGTTCCGGAGTCGCCCGTGGTTCAGCTGTGGGAGAAGCGACTGAGCGAACGGCTGCCGCTGCCTCGCGACGTACTCCAAACCTTCGCCGCGTCGGGCTTTGAACCGGAGAGCATCGAATCGCTGAGCGATGCGCAACTGGAGGACTTCCATCGCGCGTTGGAGCAGCATGCCAACGAGAAAGCGCCGCATGACGCAGGGCGCGCTGCGTCTCTGCGCGAGCAGATCCAGGTACACCGCTCGCAGGTCGGGAAGGCAACGGTCAGCTACGCCACCGCGGTCGGGCGTCGAAAAGAACCGGGTGAGAAGCCGGCCGCTTCGCGAGATCGCGGCTGAGGCGTCAGTTCACGGTGCCGTTGAAATCGACCAGCTCCACGTGCTCGGGAGCGATCCCGAAGGAAACCTCTTCCCGATATCCCTCGGCATCACCGGCTATCTGCAACGGCATCGGTTTCTCAAACCGGATGGTGACCTCGCGCGCGTGAAAGTCGTGGATGCCCGTCGGAAACCAGCGCCCGTTCCACAGCGCCGGAAGGTTCGCGAGAACGGATGGCGTCGAGACTTCGCCCAAGCGCAGGTGCATCATGGCGCGCCGCTGTCCCGCGAAAGGAAACATCCTGAAGGCGAACCCGTAGTACGGCATGGTGCCGGCCGAAGCCATCATCAAGCGTCCGCGGAAGATCGGCTCGCCCGGCGCGATCGGCTCGCCAATGATCGCGCCGTCCGCACCCAATCGAAACGCCGGCCCCTTGCTCCCATTGGTGACCTCGCACTCCACCGAGGCGGAGTGCGTGAGGTAGTGGGGGAGCGTCTTCAGCGCGACCGCTGAGAAGTACCCGCCGGTTCCGCTGAACAGGGCCTTCAACGGGCCCTTGCCGAGCGAATTTTTGACCCAAACGAAGTCGTTGAGCAGCTTGCCATCCACGCCCAAGCCGGCGAACGGCGTGTGCCTGCCCTCCGCGAGGAGGAGATCCAGCCGGCGAAACCCGGGCACCTCGCCGGCGCGAGCGCGAAGCACATCGTCGAGGATGCCGTCGCCGCGAGTCGGCGCTGCCCCCACCAACGCGGCGAGGCCATTGCCGGTGCCCAGCCTGAGGATGCCGAATTTAGGCGGTCGCCGCCGTTGAAATGCCGGGCGCGCGAGTTGGTGGAAGATCTCGGTCACCAGCAGTGAAAAGGTGCCGTCCCCACCGCCGCAGAAAACGATCTGGTATTTCCGGTCGATCAATGTTTGTGCCACTCGCCGGACCTGGACAGAGGAGTGCGAGACGAAGAGATCATCTTCGGAGACCACGTGCGAAAGCGCTCGCACGACTTTCTTGCTCACCTGACGCGCGTTGGCGTTGAGGACGACGGCGACTCTGGACTCAGCACTCGCCTCCGGGGCGGGAAAAATCCGCAGATCCGCAATTTGAGCTGGGCGTAGCAACATGCACCGTTCTCCGAGGTCAGCAATGGTTCTTTACGCAGTGCGGCAACGTGGGTCTCGCAGTGCACGTTCCTGGCCAAAGGGCGCGGTTGAGCATCAAGGCAAATCAAATAACGATCATCGAAGTTTGCATCTGTCGTGTGCGCGCTCGGCCGAGTCCCGCGTTGCCGATTGCAAAGCGGCGGTGGCGGTCGGTGCGCAAACTCTTATGCACGTTCGCTTGAGCGCAGTGCGGCGAATGGGCGGTCTTGAAGCCGATTGGAAGAAGCTCGGCACGTTTGACACACCGGAGCAGGTGGTTAGCTTAAGCCCACGTCAATAGAAGGAATTTTCCAATCCCATCAGGAGGATAAACTGTGGCGAAAACGATCGGCATCGACCTGGGAACGACGAATAGCGTCGTGGCCATCATGGAGGGCCGTGAGCCTAAGGTGATCACCAACGAGGAGGGAAGTCGCCTGACACCTTCCGTGGTGGCCTTTACGAAGGATGGTGAGCGGCTCGTGGGGCAGGTTGCCAAGCGTCAGGCGATCACCAATCCAGAGCGGACCGTGTACTCGATCAAGCGGTTCATGGGTCGCCGCTTCGAGGAAGTGACCGAGGAAGCCAAGCTGGTCCCGTACAAAGTCGTGCGCGGCCCCAACGGCGATGCTCGGGTGGAGATCGACGGGAAGCAATACAGCGCGCCCGAGATTTCCGCGCAGATTCTGCTCAAGCTGAAGAGAGCCGCGGAGAATTACCTCGGCGAGAAGGTCACCGAAGCGGTGATCACCGTGCCCGCGTACTTCAACGACGCTCAGCGACAGGCGACCAAGGATGCCGGTGAAATCGCCGGCCTCACCGTGAAGCGCATCGTCAACGAGCCGACAGCGGCCGCGTTGGCGTACGGGCTCGACAAGAAGAAGGACGAAAAGATCGCAGTCTACGACTTTGGCGGCGGCACCTTCGACATCTCGATCCTCGAAGTGGGCGAGAGCGTCGTGGACGTGATGGCCACCAATGGCGACACGCACCTGGGCGGCGACAACATCGACCAGCGGATCATGGATTGGTTGATCGGCGAGTTCAGGAAGGACACCGGCCTCGACGTCTCCAAGGACAAGATGGTTCTGCAGAGGCTCAAGGAGGCCGCGGAAAAAGCGAAGATCGAGCTGTCCTCGACGATGGAGACGGACATCAACCTGCCATTCCTCACCGCCGATGCGTCTGGGCCCAAGCACCTCAACTTGAAGCTGTCACGCGCGAAGCTCGAGTCGATGATGGAGGATCTGATCGAGCGTTCGTTGGAGCCGTGCCGAAAGGCTCTCAAGGACGCGGGGCTGGAGCCCAAGGATCTCAACGAGGTGGTGCTCGTCGGCGGCTCCACTCGAATCCCCAAGGTGCAGGAGGCGGTGAAGCGCTTGTTCGGAAAGGAGCCCAACCGCTCCGTCAATCCGGACGAAGTGGTCGCCGTCGGCGCGGCGGTTCAGGCGGGCGTTCTGTCCGGCGAAGTGAAGGACATCCTGTTGCTCGACGTGACGCCGCTGTCGCTGGGCGTGGAGACGCTGGGCGGCGTGATGACCCGGCTGATCGAGCGCAACACTACGATCCCCACTCGCAAGTCGGAGGTTTTCTCGACCGCTGCGGATGGGCAGACCCAGGTGGAGATCAACGTCCTGCAGGGCGAGCGCGAGATGGCCGCGGACAACCGGTCGCTGGGGCAGTTCCACCTGACCGGCATTCCGCCCGCACCGCGCGGCGTGCCGCAGATCGAGGTGACGTTCGACATCGACGCGAACGGAATCTTGAACGTCAGCGCCAAAGACAAGGCCACCAGCGCCGAGAAGAAGGTCACCATCACGCACTCGTCCGGCTTGGCCAAGGACGAGGTGGAGAAGATGGTGTCCGCCGCGCGAGCTCATGAGAGCGAGGACAAGGCGCGCCGAGAGCTTGTAGAGCTGAAGAATCGCGCGGAGAACCTGGTGTACCAGATGGAGAAGCTGATCCGCGAGAACAAGGAGAAGCTCTCCGCCGACTCGGTGAAGAACCTGGAGGACGCGATCAAAGACCTCAACACGGTGCGCGAGGGCCAGGACAAGGAAGCGATCAAGGCCGGGATCGAAAGGCTCGAGCAGGCCAGCCACAAAGCTGCCGAGGAGATGTACCGGGCTGCCGGCGGGCCGTCTGCGCCTCCGCCTCCGGGAGCGCAAGGTCCATCCGCGGCGCCTGGAAGTCAGGCCACGCCGAAGAAGGACGACGTGGTGGACGCCGAGTTCCGGACCAACTGACGCAGTCGAAGCATACGCGCCGTGCTCCTCACGAGAGGAGCTCGGTGCAGTTTATTCACGGTTGGTTGTCAGACCCTGTGCACCCAGCACGGCACTGGTCAGCGTATCGAGCCACGCCCGCGTCGCCTCCGCGGGAACCTTTACTTCGGTCTGAGCGCTGACGCTCCCAAGCCAGACGGTGCCATCTGCACTTGAGGACGCAAGGTACTTGCCATCCGGCGAGAACGCTACCCAACTGACGGTGCCGCCATGGCGGTGGACGATCGTGCCGCTCCCCCTGGAGAGGTCCCACAGCCTGACGGTCCTGTCCCATCCAGCTGAGGCGAGGTACCGGTCATCCGGCGAGAAGTCGACTTGCCGGACACGGTCTTCGTGTCCGAGTAGCACGCGCGCTTGCCCTTTTTGCGCGTTCCAAACACGGATGGTGCGATCCTCAGCCGCCGATGCCAGCCACCTGCCATCGTGCGAAAAAGTGACGCTACGCACGAACGCCTCGTGCCCACGCAGTATGAGAGTTTCGCGCGTGCCCAAATTCCAAAGCCGGACGGTCGAGTCTTCGCCGGCGGAGGCTAGCCAGTTTCCGTCAGGCGAGAACGCAACTCTGTACACTTCTCCTTGGTGTCCGCGAAGCAACGCCGGGCTGCTCGCGTCAAAGCTTGAAATTGCAATTGTGGCATCGCCGCTCGATGAGGCCAGTTTGCTTCCGTCTGGCGAGAATGCGATTGAGAACACCGAGTTCTGGTGGCGCCATCGCAGCTCTGTGCGGTCAGAGTCGGCGTCCCACGATCGTACCGTACCGTCCCCGCTCCCCCAGGCCAACCTTCGTCCGTCCGGGGAGAAGGCCAATGCCCAAACCATACTCTCCGCCCCCGAGAGCAGCTGACATTTGGGGTTGTTGTTTTGCCAGAGACAAACGCGGCCATCCATACTACCCGACGCTATTTTGTTACCGTCGGGTGAGAGCGCCACCCGGAACACGCTGTTCAAATGGTCGAGACGGATCAGGCTCTCGCCCGTGCTTGCATTCCACATGCGAACCGTTCGATCGTCACTTGCACTTGCGATCTCGCGTCCATCGCGAGAGAAGACGAACTGGAACACGTTGCCGCCATGCCCGGTGAAGATCTGCCCTTGCGCAGGCACACTTTTCCATATCCTGAGGGTAAAAGTATCGTTCGACGCGAGGTATCTACCGTCTGGTGAGAAGGCCACTTCCAGCTCGGGCGAACTGTGGCCAAGAAGGGTCCTACCGAGGCCCGAGCTCGTTCCCCAGATCTGTACAAGCCCATCCTCTCCACTCGAGGCGAGCAGCTCGCCATCAGGAGAGAAAGCGACTGACTTCACGCGCGCAAGATGACCCCGGAATGCGCGACCTCCCCCCTCCCTGACGTCCCAGAGTCGGACCAAGTGGTCAGCTCCCGCCGAAGCGACGAGCCGTCCATCGGGAGAGAACGCCAGGTTGCTAACCGCCGCCTCGTGGGCGCCCAATAAGCGACCATCTCGCGTCGACACTTCCCAGAGTCGCACCACTCCGTCCTCGCCGCTCGATGCCAACTGAGTGCCGTCGGGAGAGAACGCAATGGAGGTGACCTCACCCTGATGACCTCGCAGAATCGCGGCGCTCCAGTCTCCTAGGTTCCAGAGCCGAACGGTGCCGTCTATCCCGGCCGATGCCATAACTCCGAATTGCGGCGCGAATACAACGGTGACGACACGACCTTCGTGGCCCCGCAAGACCCTGCTCTCACCGCTCCTGAGATCCCACACTCGGATCGAGCCATCGAGACTTGCCGATATGAGACTCCTGCTATCCGACGCAAATGTTAGGACTACCTCCCAACCCTCGTGGCTTCGCAGGGAGCGGCTATCACCTGTCGAGACGTCAAAGATGCGAATGTCCCCATTAACAGTCCCGACGGCGACGAGGTCACCCGTAGGTGAGAAAGCCAATGATCCCACTACCTCCGACTCGAAGGGTCTCGAACCGAGACGCGTTCCGCGATCCAGATCCCAAAGCTGTAACCCGCCATACTTGGTAGCGTATGCAAGCGTGTTGCCGCGGGGAGAGAATTTCATCTTGAACTCTTTAGTGCCGGACTTGGCGCGAATCACATGGCTCGCAACGCCGCGACTCTCGGCATCAAGCGCAATCTGCCGCACCACCTCCCAGTTGGTGCCGTTCTGCGGATAGGTCTTCAGCAGAGCCACGGCCGCAGTCGGATCTTGATCCAGGTAGGTCTTGGCCTGCAGAAGCGTGAGCTCGTTCTTTCGTGCCTCGGCGCGATCCTTTTCTTGGACAATGCGGCGAATGCTCCAGCTCGTAAGTAGCGTCAGTGCAACCAAGAACACCGTGGTAACCGAAACCGAAAAACGATGGCGCCGCAACCACCGCCGTACAAGCGTGACGGTCGAATACTTCCTTGCGCTGATCAGTTGACCGGTTTGAAAGCGTTTCAAGTCTTCAGCGAGCTGACCAGCATTCGCGTACCTCTTGGTCTTCTCGCGTGCTATGGCTTTGCGAACGATCGAAGCCAGATCTTCTGGGATGCCACGTTGTCGCTTCTCGACGGGCACGGGTTCCTCTGACAAAACCTTATCGAGGACCTGCGCGGCGCTGTCGCCTTCAAACGGTGGAACGCCAGCCAGTACTTTGTAGAGCACAGCGCCCAGGGCATAGACGTCGGCGCGCTCATCCACGATTTCCCCCTGCGCTTGTTCCGGGGGCATGTACTCTGGCGTGCCCATCACGCTACCGACGGCCGTCAATCCAGCTCCTGCGATTTCAGGCGAGTGCAACGAAGGAGTATCTCCGTGACGAGGTCCGATGAGTTCGCTCGCTAGCCCCCAATCGATCACCATCGTTTCCCCAAACTTGCCGATCAAGATGTTGGAGGGCTTCAGGTCGCGGTGAATGATTTTCTTCTCGTGCGCGTAGGCAATGGCTTCGGCCACCGCGATCATGTTCGGAATCAACGCCAGCTTTTCCTCAAACGTCTGCTTTTCTTTGAGCAGCTCGGCAAGCGATTGCCCGGTCACCATTTTCATTGCGTAGAAGGGCTTGCCGTTGGGCCAACGAGCGGCCTCATACACCGGCACTATTCCGGGATGCTGCAACCGCGCCGTGACCAAAGCTTCTCGAACGAAGCGCGCTTTGGCCTCGTCTTCACTGCGACCCTCAAGAAGTTCCTTTAGCGCGACTGTCCGATCGAGTCGTCGATCAGTTGCCTCGAGAATACGGCCGATTCCGCCCCGCGCATGCTCGCCGCTGACAACGTAGAAACCCTCACTGATCAGTGGCCAATCAACAGTGCTGGCCTTGATATCCGGCTGGCCGGATTCCGGCTCATCAACTTGGTCCTCGGACATATCGGATTCGTCGCGATGAATTCGTACGGTGGTTTGTCGAGAGCCAGGTTTTGCGGCCATTCACGGACTCAAGTCGGCGCCGACCGTCCTAAAAGCCGTCCAGCAAATAGACGTCGGCCTTCTGAGGCTTGAGCGCAAACGCCAAGTGCCTTCCATCGGGGCCGGCCACAGGGTTGCCAATCCACTGATTGGCACTTTCATAGAGCAGCTGCGCTCTTCCGCCCAACTCGACCAAGAACAGCTTGAACTGTTTCTCGCCCGCGCACGTCGTGGTAACGAAGAGCGAGTTCCCATCTGGCAACCAGGTGGCGAACTGCAGACGGCACTTGCTCCGCACGTCCTGCTCGAGGACCTGTCGCGCAGCGAGGTGCAATATTCTCAGTCGCCCGTTTTCCATCGGAAGTGCAACTCTTGAGCCATCCGGCGAGAGATCCCACGAGACGATGAACGGCGTATTTTCCGCGTCGATTCGCATCAGCTCTCGCCCTTGACCCGAATTCGGATCGAAGCCCATGAAGCGCAGCTCGTTCCAAATCAGCTCGCTGTAGACGCATGCGCCACTCCGCGAGCATCGAAAGTGCACATTGCGAGGTGGAGGTCGTCCGTTCCGTTTGAACCGGACAGCCTGGCCACCCTCCATAACATGCTCCGCAGCCCCATCGGGCTGCGCGAGGCGCATCAGCTCGGGCTGCGCTGGCTCGTCGTTTAGAGCGGGTGGAAGCTGCCAGAAGAGAATCAAGCCGTCGCGCGTAAAGCGCGGCCAGGTGTGCCACGAGGGACCATTGGTCAGCTTTCGAGCCGCATCGTTGGAATCGACGTCCTGCAAAAACACTTGCTGAGCGCCGTTCTGATCAGCCATGAAAGCTACGGTCCGGCCGTCGGAGCTCCAGTCGGTGGGCCGCTGGTCGCGCCCTATCATCGTCAGCCGCTTAGGGGAGGCAGAGAACTGTCCGTTGTTCCCAAGCTCGGCGACATAGGCTGCCAGTTCGCCGAGGCACTGCAGAAAGGCGAGGGTACCTTTGGTGCTCACCGTGAGCTGCCCCTCGATCGGTCCGCGCCAGAATGCGCGCGGGCCTGCCTCGCCTTTAGGCACGCCCGTGTTGGGGTCCACGGCCAGAGTCCAAAGGGTCGTGCCCGGCTCCTTCGGCGGAGACTCGACCACGCCGTAGACGAGGCGGCCGTCCGGAGCCCAGCCCAAAGCCTCTTCGCCGCCTTCGGAGATCAGCTCCTGTCGCTGCACCACAATTCGCGGCGGACTGCCGAGCAGGTCTACCGTCTCGATGAATGGCTGCTGAACCTTCTTTGCTTCCCGGATCCGGACGTACGCGATTCGCTTGCCGCTCGGAGACCACGTCACATATTTGAAGTCGTCTCCCTCCGTGGACGGAACAACGAGGTGACTCGGTCCTCCGGATAGGGCCTTCCACAAGATACCTTCCCGGCCAACCCACGCATAGGCTTTGCCATCTGGCGAAATCCGGGGCATGAAGTGCAGCAAGGTGGGGGAGGGGGCGTCATCGATCTTTTCCGCACTCCCGTGCCTGCTCACCTTCCAGATGGAGTCTCGCGCCGTACCCTTGCCAAGCGCGCTCACCAAAAATGATTCGCTATCCTGAAACCACGAAACCGCAGACGGCACTACGTCCTCGGAGAACTGGATTCGCTCCGGAACGGACGACTTGAGCCTGCGCAGGAAAAGACCTGTCTGATCTACGTAAGCGACGAGGCTTCCATCGGGCGCGATCGCGGCATCTTGAATCAGGTTCTCTGCAGAGTTGGCGGTAAGCCGGTGTTCCAATGGCTTGGTATCGGCTAGGGCGACTGACTTGAGCCGGCTTGCCGAGCGCGAGAATGGACGGAACACCAACGCGAAAATCCCCAGCGCAACGGCGACTACCACGGCGACTCCAACTGTCCGCCAACGCGTCCGCAAGAGGGGGAGAGCATCGAACTGAAGCTCGTCTTGCGCGTGGCGTCCGAGTTGTTCCAGGGAGGCCAAGAGAACCCGGCCGTCCGCATATCGGCGATCTGCCTCAAGCTCAAGACAGTGCTGCACGATGCGAATCAAGCCTTCCCGAAGATGGGAGTTGGGCAGCGTGTCGTTCAGCGACATCGCGGCTGCGCCGGCAGGTTCAAGCGCCGTTGGCCTGCCGCGCGGCGGAAGATGGCCGGTAAGCAGCTCGTGCAGCACGACCCCCAGCGAATAGATGTCAGAGCGCGAGTCCACCGCCCTGCCATCCGCTTGTTCGGGCGACATGTACACCGGCGTCCCGAGAATCTGCCCGTCTTGCGTTGTGAAGGGCGACTCGCGGACGTCGCCATTCAAGTCCACGTCGTGCGCAGGGTCGATCTGTTGGAAGGGCTTGGCCAGCCCGAAGTCCAGAATCTTCGCATGCCCATCGCGATCGACCAGCAGGTTTTCCGGCTTGAGGTCGCGATGGACAATCCCTGCGTCGTGCGCTCGAGCGAGCCCCCGCGCGATCTCGATGGCGTAGTGCAGCACCTCTGCCTCGGGCGGAAGCTTTTTGCGGATCAGGCTGCGCAGGGGTTTTCCGTCCACGTACTCCATGGCGATAAACGCCATGCCGTCCGCGTGGCCAACCTCGTAAATGGCTGCAATGTTCGGATGGTTGAAGGATGCAGCGCTCTGCGCTTCACGCACCAGGCGCTGGTGTTGTGCCGCATCCTCCAAGTATCTCGGTCGAAGCACCTTTAGCGCGACCGGCCTGCGAAGGTTCTCGTCTTCAGCCTTATAGACGATCCCCATTCCACCCTCGCCAAGCCTGTCGAGGATACGGAAGTGCCCGAGCCGACGGCCCAGCATGACGCGCGTCTCAGGCGGCGCGCGAATGAAGGGGCTGGGGTCAACGTTCGGCGCCTGGGCCACCTCTTGCAGCAGGGCGTGCCATGGCTCGCCAATCTTGGCGGTCGGATCGACGGTCGAGGAGAAATAGAGCTCGTTCGGGTCGGGCAGCTCGAAACTGTCTTGCTGCTTTGCACCGCGCTTGAGATCGTCGCTCAATGAGCCATCTCCCCCATTCGTGAGTCTTCCATCGCTCTCAAACGGCCGTCAAGCATCGAGCACCCTTGGACTTGTGAAACAAGACGGCGAGGCTCTCTGGAGAAACGCGTGCAGACGACCTCGAAGCGGGGCGAGGTTGTCTTATCAAGTTGCCTTTACACAGTGAAGGGGCTAGGACTTTCCTCGAGCCACGGCGGGGGGTTGGATATGACTAAGCGGCTTTCTAAGAAAATGCGTGTCACCAAGGAAAGGCTGCGGAATCTTGTTCCCGCTGAACTGTCGGCGATCCTGGGCGGCGGCGACGACCTTAGGGGTGTCGAGGTGTTCGATCCTCTCGCGAGCCGCGCAGCTTGCCCGGAGTGTGAGACCCATTCGAAACAGTGCCTCGACGGAACCAAGAGCTGCGCTTTTCAATGAGGAAGGGTCGTTAGGTCAGCAAGGACGTCTGTCCTTGCACTGTATCCATTTGCATTTTCTCTTTGGACGGGATACGCAGGCGCGCGTGGGGGCGTGGTGCATGGGAGTGCTGGTGCATGAAAAAGCCCGTCCAGAGAAAGTTGACCATCAAGAAGGAGAAGTTGCGGACTCTGAGGTCAACCGAGCTGTCAGCGGTCGGCGGTGGAACAGCAGCGGACAGCGCCTATCCGAGCGAAGAGGTTCAATGTCTCGAGGGCACGGTCGGGTGCGAACCTTAAGAGTCTAGCGGCAAAACATACGCTCGCCACCGTTCTCGTTTTCGCTTCAGCAGACTGGGCCAGCTAGAACCGATCCAACAACCAGACGTCCAGCTTCTGGGGTTTCAGCGCGAAAGCGATGTGCTTGCCGTCCGGCGAGGCCACCGGGTTTCCGATCCACTCGTTGCGACTTTCGTAGAGCACGTGGGTCGCGCCCGCCTGATCCACGAACATCAACCTCAACACATCTGTCCCCGAGCACTGGCCCGTCGCGAACGTTCCGTTTCCATCGGCTGTCCACGATACTGACTGCAGGTAACAGCCCCCGGGAATCTCGATGTCCCGGATGCTTTGCGTGGCCAGGTCAACAATCCGCAGCCGACTGTCGGTCCGCGGCAGCGCGATTTTCGAGCCGTCCGGCGAAATGTCCCATTCGACCGCCCGAGGGGCTCTCTCCACGTTCAGCCGCAGCAGCTCGTGACTGAGCCCGGATTTCGGGTCCAACGTCGATATGCGCAACTGGTTTCTTTCCAATTCGCCCAGGAAACAAATGCCGGATTGACTGGGGCAGCGGAACTGCACGTTCTTGGGGGGTGGCCTGCCAACATTCCGGACTGCCACTGGCTCCCCAGCGCTCAGGACGGGCTCCGCAATCCCATTCGGGAGCGCAAGCCGCATCAGGCGAGCTTGTACTGGCTTGTCGTTCTCACTGAAAGGTAGCTGCCAAAAGAGGAGGAGCCCTGGGCCAGCGTATCGAGCCCAGGTGCTCCATGCCGGTGCATCGGTAATGATCCGAGGCGTCGCGGAAGTGAGTTCCTGGAGAAACACGTCTTGGGTGCCATTTTGGTTGGACATGAAAACGATCGTGCGACCGTCGGGGCTCCACCCGGAGGGCCGCTCGTCCAATTCCGTTGTGCTCATCTTGCGAAGCTTTCCCAATCGCCTGCTCTGATCAAGAAGCTCCGCGACATAGACGTCGAGCTGCCCGACATATCGCTGGAACGCCAGCCCTCCGCGAGAGCTGATTGAGATCCTGCCCTCGACCGAGGTGGTGGGGTCGACAACCTTCACCGGTATCCCGTCGACCTCGCCACTGTCCGGATTCACCGCCAGCGCCCATAGAGTCGTGCCCGGCTCTCGTGGAGGCCAATCAGCAAGACCATAGACGAGTCGTCCATCGGGCGCCCACCCAAGGGTAGGTTCACAGTTCTCCTGGACCAGGTGCAGATCGTCGATAACTACTCGCGGAGGATCTCCGTCGAGATCCGCTGTCTCGATCAGCGGCCGGAAGGCGGTGGCCGCTTCACGGACGCGCACGTAAGCCAGCCTCTTGTTGCTGGGCGACCAAGTAATGCTCTCAGGGAGGATCTCGTCTTCGTTCGGGGGCGGGCTTAAATCGTGTATCCGACTCTCGTGGAGTGCGGTCCACCGGATCCGCTGTCCATCCACCCAGGCAAACTTCTTCCCGTCCGGCGAGACGCGAGGGACTTCGGGCACGGATTTTTCGAGCAGCCTCTCGGCCGAACCATCTAGATGAATTCGCCAGACTGAGTGTCCTGACAGACCAGTGGTCCAGGCGCTCACGAACAAAGAGCGCGAGTCGGGAAACCAGCCGACACCGCTGATCAGTAGCTCCTCGGGTACGGGCAAGCGGTCAGTCCGGGGCGGATCGATTCGGCGCAAAAACAAGCCGACCTGATCGACGTAAGCGAGCATGCTGCCGTCTGGAGAGATCGCCGCATCCTTGATCATGTTCTCGATCGGATTCGCAGTGAGCCGGTGTTCCCAGGGTCGGGGCTCCGTTGATTTTGCCCTGTCGCTGGATGCTCGCCCCGGCGAGGTGCGGACTACTACTGCGATTGCAACCAGCGCTGCCGCGACCGCGATTGCCAGAAGCGCCCCCACCCCGCGCAGGCCGTGCTTTGTGGCGAAGACAGGCTGCCTTCGGCCGACCTCATCGAGGGCGGTGAGAAGCTCTGCGCCGTTGGCGAACCGCTCGTTCTTCGTTGTCGCCAGACATCGTTCGACGATCGATTGAAGCTTCGTGCCGTTGGACGATTGCGAACGTCGAGCGGTCCATCGCTGCTCACTGGTCATCGGCAAGCTGCCGGTAATCAGCTCGTGAAGCAAAACGCCGAACGAATAAATATCCGATCGGGCGTCCACCACCTTTCCGTCAGTCTGCTCCGGCGACATGTAAGGCGGCGTGCCCTGGACGTGACTTTCGTTCTTGTTGAGCAATTGCCAAGGACGCGCTGAGTCGGGCGGCGGGTCGCCAAGTTCGAGCTGCTGAAGAGGCTTTGCCAGGCCAAAGTCGAGGATCTTCACGCGCCCGTCACCGTCGACGAGCAGGTTGTCCGGTTTCAGATCTCGGTGAATGATTCCGGCCGAGTGTGCTCTGGCCAACCCGCGCGCGATGTCGAGCGCGTACTGCAGAGCTTCTGATTCGGAAGGTGGGCGTGACTCGATCAGCGAGCGAAGAGGTTTGCCGTCGACGTACTCCATGGCAATGAACGCAACGCCGTCGGCCTCTCCAACTTCGTAGATGGCAGCGATGTTTGGATGGTTGACCGCAGCGGCGCTTCGCGCTTCTCGAAGCAGCCGTTGATGTTGTGCCTGGTCTACCAGGTAACGCGGCCGGACAACCTTGAGCGCCACCAATCGCCCTAGTTTCTCGTCCTCAGCCTTGTACACCACCCCCATGCCGCCTTCGCCCAATCGTTCCAGAATCCGAAAGTGACCGAGGCGCTGACCAACCAGGCCCTGCGTTCTGGATGCAACTTTCATGAATGGAAGAGGGTCAACGCTGGGAGCCGAGGCCACTTCGCTCAGCACAGCCGACCAGCGGTCGTTCTGGGCCTCGGTGCCGCGACAGACTTCCCCCTGGGGCGAGAAGTCCGAGGCTTCCAACCGCGCGCTGTTTGTGTCCTCGCTCAACCGGGCCTCGAAGCGGGCGGAGTGTTCCAAAGCCGCTGATTCATCGTCAAGCACCGCGCACTAAGCCGCGGCTCTTTCGTCACCCCCGCGGCTGACTGTCTCGAAAAGCTGGATTTTCGCGACCACCCCCAAATAGTGCGCCACAAGATGTCACATTTGAGGTGAGCCGTCTCTAGCAATTGCGTTCGAGCCCAGATGCAGCGTAGCATCCGCGCCCTCGTTGGGACCTTGATTGGGAAAGAGAATGAAGCGTCCGACCGCGAAGAAGCTGCACCTCAGCAAAGAGACACTACGGACCCTGTCAAATGTTGATCTCCGAGCGGTGATCGGAGGAACGGATGTGGTCGTGCTCTCTGATCCGGCGGCGAACTGCCCGGATGTCGAAGGCACGTTCAGCTGTGCCGACAGCGCCGACGGTTGCGCGATCGACCTCAACCCCAATGTTCTGATCGGCGTGAACACGGCGAGGCGATTCTGATCGGTCTGTCCGGTTGGGGGGCTGCTGCAGCATGCGGAAGGGGCGTTCGAAGAAGCTGCTGCTGAGAAAGGAGATGCTGCGCACGGTCTCCGAACGAGATCTGTTCGCGGCACGAGGCGGTAGTGAAGATCCGAGCGTGGTGGGCTGCGGGGATTCGGGAACCGATACCTGTCCAATCGATCCACTTCATCCGTTGGTACTGACGCGGACCTGTCCCAGTAGCGCCTGCTGACCGAATCGAGTGTTCAGCCTCCATGGCACGACGATGAAGAAGCAGCGAAAAAGGCTCCAGCTGAGCAAAGAGATGCTACGGAAGCTGTCGCCCGACGAGCTCTCGATTCCCAAAGGCGGGGACGACACCGATCAGGGCTGCATCGGCACCGACACCTGCCTGACCACCGACACGGGGAACACCGTCCTGTTGACCGCGACGGTCGTCCTCGCGGAGACCGTGCATTGCAGCCTTCGCGAGGGCACCTGCGCCTAACCTCACGTTCGCCGCGCGGTCTGGTGAAGCTCGAGCAGGATGTTGCCCTCCTTGAAGAGTCGTACAGCGCCGGAGGTTTGGCTCACCACCAGCGCGATGGATTCGGTGCAGGAGGTGATCCCCGCGGATGCTGCGTGGCGGGCGCCGAGACCCAGCGGGATCTTGACCTCCTCATCTCCCACCAGCAGGTAGCGACCGGCGGACAGCACCACGCCGTCTTCGCGGATCACGAACGCACCGTCGAGCACGGAGAAGTTCTTGATCGCCTCGCGGATCTTCGGATCCAGCACGTTGCGCTCGGCTTCGCTCAGCCCCTGGAACGGGTTGATGGTCAGCTGACGGCTCTTCTCCAAGACGTTGGTGTGATCGCCGATGGTGATGATCGTCCCGATCGGATGACCCTCGAAGCCCTCCTGCCCAATTTGCAGCGCGAGCTGGATCAGCGCGTCCACCACCTGTGAGTTGAATTGGTCGCCCAGCTTGACGTTCTCGATCGCCACCCTGTCTTCGAGCGAACCGCCGATCCTCATTTGCATCAGCGTGTCCACCATGTGGCCGACTCTGCCGGTGACGCAGAGAACCAGGTCGCCCTCCTTGAACGCCTCCTGGGAGAGCGCAGAGACGAGCGCCACCTTTACGCGTTCTACGCGCGAGTAGTCGTACGCGGGGATCACCAGGGCGCGGTGCTTCTTGGCCGTGAGCTCCGCGGCCAGCATCTCGGAGGTGACCGCGTAGATCAGCTTGCGCCGGGCTTTGCGTCCGCGCAGATCCTGCGGCGGGATCGGCGTGTCGGAGATGAACAGGAGGTGATCGACGTCTGGTTTCGCCGCAAGCGCCAGGCTCGCCCGCAGAAACTCGCGATCGAATTTCGAGGTTTCAGACATGGACCTGCAGCGGGCGACTCGCTCTCACCCAACTTGACACCATCGGACTACCTGAATAAAGCTTCACGCCTTTTTTTTGACGGTCGGGGCATCTAGAATCGCCGGTCTTCACGGAGTTAAGGGTCTTGAACCAGAAAGATCTCAAGCGCTACAGAAAAATGCTGGAGGACAGCAAGGTCAGCCTGCTGCAGAGCGCCAAGAAAACGCTGATGGAGGAGTCCAACTTCGACACCGACGACCTCCCGGACGAGATCGATCTGGCCTCCTCTGAGTACGCGCAGTCGATGATCTTCCGTCTCCGCGATCGCGAGAAGTTCCTGCTCAAGAAGATCGAGAAAGCGCTGATGCGGATCGAGGATGGAACCTTCGGCATCTGCGAGCGCTGCGACGAGCCGATTTCCCCCAAGCGGCTGGAGGCGCGGCCGGTCACCACGCTGTGCATCCGCTGCAAGGAGGAGCAGGAGAAGAAGGAGAAGTCGTACGGGTAGCCGGCGGGTGTCCCCCCTGGCGACGCCCGCGCTAGCGCTCCGTCAGCTCCACCCTCAGCAACTCGCGCCCGATCAGCAGGTGGTCGCCGTTTTCAACGAATGTGGGCGCGGAGAGGCGGATGAACGTTCCGTTCGACGAGCCCACGTCCTGGATGAAGACGCGGTCCTGTCGGACCACCAGACTGGCGTGCCGGCTGGAGACGAAGCCGTCGGTGGGGAAGGTGATCTCACCGGCCTCCCGCCCGAGTGGATTTTCGCCATCTTTGAGCGGAAACGCCGCTCCGCGGATTCCACCCTCCAGCATCTGAACCAACCGGAACCGATAGCCAGGATCGGCCGACCCCCACAGCGTCGTACCCCCTGGGCCGGGGCTCAGCGCAGGCACTGGCTCGAGGACGAGCCGCTGGCGGCCCAGCCGCAGCTCTCCCCCGACGGGAAGCTCGAGCTCTTTGTGCAGCCTCAAGAAGACGCCGTTGCCCCCGCCCACGTCCTCGATCGCCAGCCGGCCGCCTGAAAAGAAAAACCGCGCTTGGGTGTCGGACACGAAGGGATCTTCATCCAGGGCGATATCGCCGCGCTTGCCGCAGCTGAGCTCGTCGCCGCCCATCGCCACCACCACCTCCGGACCACCGTCGGCGCGCACCACGCGGATCGCCACCTTGGGACGCGCCGCCGCCTTCGGCGAGCCCTTCGGCATGGCGCTGGAATTGAGCGGCGTCCCACACGAGCGGCAGAAGGCCGAGTCCGGCGAGTTCTGGGTCCTGCAGCGCGGGCAAATCAAGGATGCCATGATGCCGGTTCGCGGCTCCCTCTATATCAGGAGCGGGAGCCCTCGGCTTGCTTTGGGTGGAAAGTGGACGCGAAACTGAGCGCTGCAAACGTGTCTTGTCCGTCCTGCGGCACCGAAGCCGCGCTCGATTCAAAGTTCTGCCGCTCGTGTGGGTCCGCGCTCTCGGTCCCCGTCGCCCGCGATCCCTATCTGGGAAACGTGATCTCCCGGAAGTACCGAGTCGAAGAGCTGATCGGCGAGGGCGGAATGGGCAGGGTCTATCGAGCCAATCAGCTCTCGCTGGACAAGCCGGTGGTGGTGAAGGTGCTCCACCGGTCGCTGCTGGCCGATGCCGGGACCGTGGCGCGCTTCGAGCGAGAGGCGAGGGCGGCCAGTCGCCTGCATCATCCCAACTCGATCACCGTGATCGACTTCGGTCGCACCGAGGATGGCTCGCAGTACATCGCCATGGAGCTGGTCGGCGGAAAGGACCTGTACCAGCTCCTTACGACGCAGTGGCCGCTGCCCGAAGCCCGGCTCGCGCGCATCATGAGTCAGGTTCTCTCGGCGCTCGCCGACGCCCACGCGGCGGGAGTGATTCATCGCGACCTCAAGCCGGAGAACATCATGGTGGAGGAGCGGCGAGGCGAGGGCGAGCTCGTGAAGGTGCTGGACTTTGGAATCGCCAAGATCCAGGAGGCTGCCGGCGAGGAAGGCGCACCGCTCACCCGCGCGGGGTTCGTCTGCGGCACGCCTGAGTACATGTCTCCGGAGCAGGCCCGCGGAGCCGTTCTCGACGCGCGGTCCGATCTCTACACGGTGGGCGTGATTCTCTACCAGCTCACCACCGGGGTCCTTCCGTTCACGGCGGCGTCGCCCGTGGCTCTAGCCACCAAGCACTTGACCGAAAAGCCGGTGCCACCCCGTGAGCGTCGGCCGGACGCGAAGATTTCACCGCCCATGGAGCAGTTGATTCTGCGCGCGCTGTCGAAGAATCCGGCGGATCGCCCGCAGACGGCGCTGGCGTTCCGGGCGCAGCTGCTCGCCATCGAGCGGGGCGAGGAAATGCGCGAATGGGGATTGCCGCCTCGCGATCCTCCCTCGGCGATCGAGAGACAAAGGGCGCGCAAGAAACCCGGGCGGCCAGGTTCGCTCTCCGGACCCGGCACCGTCTTCTTCAAGTTCATCACCCTGATGCTTCTTGCCGCCTCCATGGGGCTGATGGGGTACTGGTTCTATCTGTCCCGAGGCGTCGGATCCGATGTCTGGGTGCCGCCTGCGAACGCCCCAATGCCCGGCGATAATTTGGACGGCCGTTGAACCAGCTTCGCGCCCTGCTCGTTTAGACTGAAGCCTCGACCTGAAGCACCTGTTGGCCAATCCGGAAGCGGTCGCCCGCGTTGAGCACGCGGACCGTGCCCGGGGCAATCCGCACGAAGGTGCCGAGCGCTCCGGACAGATCGCGCAGGATCGCGCCTTGGGGCACCGGCGACAGCTCGCAGTGGCGGCCAGCGAGATCGACGTCTTGAGGAAACGACAGGTCGCAGCGAAGCTGCCCGATGGTGAGCAGGGGCCCAGCGGTGATGACCGCTCTCCCCGGTCGGCCGCCCACCAACACCTCCTCGACGCCGTACACCGCTTGACCGGGCGGGATGGGAACGCCGTACACCTGCGGTTGCCCGATCGGGCGCCGCGCGTGCGGCTGCAGTTGGCCGAGGTATCGGAAGAGGTGCTGGCCGGCGCAGAAGAGCGCGTCGCGAGCAATCGTCTCCTGGCCCGAGATGGACACGAAAACGCCGGACGCGCTGGCCTCGTCCTGGATGCACAGCTGACCTTCTCGGACGGTCAGCGTGGCGTGATGCGTGGAAACGAAGAAATCCTCGGGGAAGAGGATGTTCCCGCGGCTTCGCCCGACCCAGCAGCCGCCGGACGGCAACCTGTAGCGCTGGCCCTTGCCGCTGCCGGCGATCACCGCCAACACGAATCGGTGCGCGGCGGTCGAGGTGGCCCCGCTCGCCGCGGGCCGCTTCTTCAGAAGCTCGCTGGCGGGGATGGGCTCGGAGGCGGCGCGCGGGGCCGGCGCAGGCTTTGGGATGGCCGGAGGCCCCCCGGGCCGCGATGGCCGCAGGCCGGGCGGAGAAGGCTCGGGCCGAGCGGTCAGCACGGGTGGAACCGGCTTGGGGGCGTGAGCAGAAAGAACGCTTCGTTGAAGCGGGGAGGATTTCGGAGCGGGGGCGGGTGGGCCGGTTGGCTCGCGCGACGCCGAAGAGCGCTGTGGCTGTGTGCGCGGGCGCGCTGGCGAAGCGGCCGGGCTGTCGGGGATCGTGGTGATGCCCGCCTGGGAAGGGGCGCCCGCGGCCGCGGCAAGCCGATCAACAGTCGATGCGCCGCAGAGGGCGCATCGTTGTGCGCGAGGTGCATTGAGGTGATCGCAAGCGGGACAAATGATGCCCAGCGAGGTGAGCAACAAACTGGACATGGGCCCCGCGATGTTAGGGACGGTTCAAAGCCGGGGTCAACGAATGTGCGCGGCCGGCTCGGCGCGGTCTGCCCGTGCCCGCCGGCACTTGGCTGACGCATCGCGGCGCCATTGCTCCCCGGAATTCGGCCAGTTACGATTGAACACGTTTCATGATTCGCCTCAACGACATCCTTCAGAGGGTCGCCTCCTACCATCCCGAACCAGACCTCGACCTCATCAAGAAGGCGTACGTCTACTCCGCCAAAGTCCACCAGGGCCAGCTGCGCAACTCGGGGGAACCGTACCTGGTGCACCCGCTGGAGGTGGGCGGGATCTTGGCCCAGCTCAGGCTCGACGAGGCGTCGATCGTCACCGGCCTGCTTCACGACACCATCGAGGACACCCTCGCCACTCTCGAGGAGCTGACCGAGCTGTTTGGCCCCGAGATCGCCCAGCTGGTAGACGGCGTCACCAAGCTGTCCAAGTTCTCCGCGTCGGCCACCTTGTCGCAGGAGGAGAAGCAGGCGGAGAACTTTCGCAAGATGATCATCGCCATGGCCCAGGACATTCGGGTAATCCTGGTGAAGCTCGCGGACCGCACGCACAATATGCGCACCCTGCAGCACATGAGGCAGGACAAGCAGCAGCGCATCGCGCAGGAGACGCTGGACATCTACGCGCCGCTGGCCAATCGCCTGGGCATCAGCTGGATCAAGACGGAGCTCGAGGATCTCTCGCTGCGCTATTTGAAGCCGCAGGAGTACTTCGACCTGCTCGAGAAAGTGAACCGGCGCCGCAAGGAGCGGGAGCAGTACATCGATCAGGTGGTGGGCTTGATCGAGTCCAAGTTGAAGGACCGCGACCTGCAGGGAAAGGTTTCAGGCCGCTTCAAGCACATCTATTCCATCTACCGGAAGATGAGGGCCCAGGGCATCGACTTCGATCAGATCCACGACGTGATCGCCTTCCGCCTGATCATGCCCACGGTCCCTTCCTGCTACGAGGCGCTGGGCTTGATTCACCAGCTCTGGAAGCCGGTGCCCGGGCGCTTCAAGGATTTCATCGCCATCCCCAAGCCCAACATGTACCAGTCGCTTCACACCACGGTGATCGGCCCGTTGAGCGAGCGGGTGGAGGTGCAGATTCGGACCGAGGAGATGCACCGGATCGCCGAGGAAGGTATCGCCGCGCACTGGGCCTACAAGGAAGGCAAGTCGCCGATCTCGAAGGACGACGAAAAGTTCGCCTGGCTCCGGCAGCTGATGGAATGGCAGCAGGACCTCAAGGATCCGAAGGAGTTCCTGGAGACGGTCAAGGTCGACCTGTTTACCGACGAGGTCTTCGTGTTCACGCCCAAGGGCGACGTCCGGAGCTTGCCCCGCGGCGCCACGCCGGTCGACTTTGCGTACTCGATCCACTCGGACATCGGCTCGCGGTGCGTGGGCGCCAAGGTAAATGGGAAGATCGTCCCGCTGCGGTACAAGCTCAAGAACGGGGACATGGTGGAGGTCCTGACCAGCCCCCAGGCGCATCCGTCCAAAGACTGGCTCACCTTCGTGAAGACCAGCCGCGCGCAGCAGCGGATCCGATCCTTCATCAAGCAGCAGCAGCGCGAAAAGAGTCTTCAGCTGGGGCGCGAGCTGGCGGAGAAAGAGTTCCGCCGGTTTTCTTTGAACCTGAACAAAATGCTGCGCAACGGCGAGCTGAAGACGCTCAGCGCCGACCTCGGCTTTCGCACCGAAGAGGACATGCTGGTCGCGATGGGTTACGGCAAGATCGTTCCCCAGCAGCTGATCAGGCGACTGGTGCCCGCCGAAAAGTTGGCGGTGAGCGAACAGCGGGCGAACTCCGAAGCGACCGGCGGAAATTCGGCGCCGGCCGGCATGCTGGGGATGAGCGGCCTGTCCCGGGTAACCGAGATCGCAAAGAAGCTGGTCGGTCGCCAGAATCGCAGCGGCGTCCAGATCGGCGGGGTGGACGACGTGCTGGTTCGCTTCGGCAGGTGCTGCAATCCGGTGCCGGGCGATCCGATCGCGGGCTTCATCACCCGGGGGCGCGGGGTGACCGTCCACCATGTCAGCTGTGAGAAAGCCCTGGCCACGGATCCGGATCGCCGGATCGACGTGCAGTGGGACGTCCGCGGCGACTTCAAGCGCCCCGTGACCTTGAGGGTGCTGACGGCGGATCGCCCCGGCCTGCTGGCAGACATTTCCAACACCTTCTCCAAGAAGGGCGTGAACATCTCGCAAGCCAACTGCCGAGCCACGGGAGACGACCGCGCCGTCAACACCTTCGAGGTCACAATCTCCGATCTCAAGCAGCTCACCGAGCTGATGCGGACGATCGAAGGCCTCAGCGGGGTGTATTCGGTCGAGCGGATTTAGCGCTGCGCGAAGCTTGTCGCCGCCCGCGGTTGCTCGCCGGGCGCAAGCGCGATAGTCACTCGGACCTCTCGGCGTCAAGGAGGGTCCATGCCGCGCAAAGCCGTTCATTCCGACAGTGCTCCCAAGGCCATTGGCCCCTACTCGCAGGCGGTGCAGGTCGAGGCGGGCAAGATGCTGTTTCTTTCGGGTCAGATTCCGCTCGATCCAAAGACCGGCCAGCCCGTGCAGGGGGATGCGGCGATGCAGACGGAGCGGGTGATGGAGAACCTCAAAGCGGTGCTCGCGGCGGCGGGGCTGGATTTTTCGCATGTGGTCCGGTGCGGGCTCTTCTTGATCGACCTCGCTGATTTCGCGCGGGTCAACGAGGTCTACGGCCGCTACTTCACCGGTGCACCGCCGGCGCGCGCCACGGTCCAGGTAGCTGGCCTGCCGCGGGGGGTTCGGGTGGAAATCGATGCGATTGCGGTATTGTGACGCGGCGGCATCGGCCGGAAGCGCGCAGAGGGGCTTTATCATGAAGCGCCTGATTCTCTCCTTTTTTCTCGCGCCGGCGCTCTGCTTCGCACAGTCCTCGTCGTACACCCCCCCGCCGCTGGTCAATGCGCCGACTGATCCACCGCCGGCCACTCAGCCGCCACAAGGTGCGCCGCCGCAGGGCGCACCCACTCCGATGCCGCCCGGCTACGACACGCCCCCGCCTGGATACGTTTCTCCCTCTGGGCAACCCTACGCGCCGCCGCCCGCGGCCGTTCCGTATTCGCCCTACGGTCAGCCGTACATTCCCTCGGGGAAGATCGAGACTGGTCCAGAAGTGGGGTTGATGATCACCGAGACCGCCTTCGGCGCGCTCACGGCGGCCACCACGAGCCTGCTCGGCTATTATCTGCTGCTCAAGCCTCTGCGGGACAACGCCTCCTTCGATTCGACGGTCACCAATGTGCTTTTCGTGGTCGTCTTCGCCGCCGTGCCGATGGCCGTCTCTCAGACCGAGCTGTCGCTCGCCAACGGAAGTCGGTACTACTACAGCGATGCGTGGCCCTCGATGCTCGCCGGTCTACTCTCCGAGGCCGCGGTGGTGGGTCTGTACTACTGGCTCCGTCCATCGATGCCGGACGGCGGCGAGGCTCTCTTGTTGGCCGGCACCATCGGCTTCGTTCCCATCGCGGAGATGGTGATGATCAACCTCACCAAGACGCCCCGGTACAAGTTGCCGATGGGCGGCGGAGGTTGGAACTACCGGGGCGCATTCAACTTCAGCCCCGGCGAGGGACTGCAGGCCGGGCTACCAACCCCTGCTCCGTTGATCGCCAATACCTCTCGCGGACTCACGCTCGGCATCGGGATCCCCGTGCTTGCAGGGCGGTTCTAGCCCCCGGCCGCTCAGCCCGTGCGTAGCGAAGCGGAGTCCACCGTTCAGCCCGAGCACTAGCGAAACGGAGTCCACCGTTCAGCCCGAGCACTAGCGAAACGGAGTCCACCGTTCAGCCCGAGCACTAGCGAAACGGAGTCCATCGTTCAGCCCGAGCACTAGCGAAACGGAGTCCACCGTTCAGCCCGAGCGTAGCGAAGCGGAGTCGAGGGCGACCCCTCGACTACAGGCTCGCGTGCGCTCGCCTTACGCTCGGGCGAGCGGGGGAGGCGTCAACGCGCGGCCGCGTGCTTCGTCCCGCGGGGCTTCTCAGATTTTTTCAGCTCGTCGTCGATGATCGACTTGAACGCGTCGATTGGCTGAGCGCCGACCAGCTGGCGTCCATTGATGAAGAAGGTGGGCGTGCCGTTCGCTCCCAGGCGGGTGCCCTCGGCGCTGTCGGCTGAGATTTGCGAGTCGAACTTGTTGGAGTCCAGCGCGGCCTTGAATTTCTGCAGATTCAAGCCAACTTGTTCGGCGTATTTTTCCAGCGAGGCGCGGTCCAGCGACTGCTGATTCTCGAACAGCTTGTCGTGGTACTCCCAAAATTTCCCCTGCTCGTTGGCCGCCATGCTCGCGGCAGCGGCCAGCCGAGCGTTCTGGTGCATCGGCAGGGGCTGGTGCTTGAAGGCGACCTTCACTTTGCCGCCGTACTGCTGCTCGATCGCTTTGAGCGTGGGAACGGCCCGGCTGCAGAACGGGCACTGGAAATCCGAGAACGCGACGATCGTGACCGGCGCATTGTTCGGTCCCTTCACGGGGGCGGACCCCAACGCGATCTGTTGAACGGCCGGAGATGGGGTGCCCGAGCTTGCCGCAGAAGTCTGCTCCTGCAGCTTGGCGTAGAGCTTCTCCGGCTTGGTGCCGGCGGCGAGCAGCTTGTCGGCTCGCTGGATCTCCTCGTCGATGGTGGCTTTGAAGGTCTCGTATGGCTGCGCACCGACTATGGGCCGTCCGTTGACGTAGAAGGTGGGCGTTCCCGATGCTCCGAGCGCGTTTCCCGCGGCCGAATCGGACTCCACCCGCGCTCGGAATTTGCCGCTGTCCAGCGCGTGCTTGAACTTCTCCAGGTTCAGCCCAAGCTCGCGAGCGTAGTTCTCCAACGAATCGCGATCCAGCGCGCCCTGGTTGGCGAACAGCTTGTCGTGGTACGGCCAGAACTTCCCTTGCTCATCGGCCGCCATCGAAGCCTCGGCCGCGAGCTTGGCGTTGTTGTGGAACGGCAACGGCTGATGTCGGAAGACCACGCGCACGTCCTTGCCGTAGACCTCCTCGACCTTCTTCAAGGTTGGAATGGCGCGGCTGCAGAAGGGGCACTGGAAGTCCGAAAACTCGACCACGGTGACCTTGGCGAATTTCGGTCCTTGCGACGGCGCGTCGGCGGGGATGTCCACCTTTTTGGCTGCAGCAGGAGCAGGTTGCGCCGCGGCCTGGCCTGGCGCCGCCCGCTCCCGACCGGCCTTGGGCGGACCACCGAACATCTTCGCCTGAATCTCGGCGGCGCTCTTGCCGTCCTTGGCCAGGCCAATGGCCTCCTTCAGCTTCGCTGGCGCCAGCGGACAGCTGGGATCCTTCTTGGCGCACTCGGCGAGCGTATCGTTGGCGCAGCCGCAATCGCAGGTGTTGTCGTTCATCACCTTCATCACCGCGTACTTCTGGGCATCGGTCATTCCAGTGAAGGAGTTGGCCGGCATGTCGGAGGCCTTGATGGGCAGGCTTCCCTCCGACTCACCGGTTGTCCCTGCGGTCGGCAACGGCTGATTGGCTACGATCGTCGGAGCATCCGATCGCGAGCTCGTCACCACTTTGCCAACGGCGAATCCCAGCACGAGCCCGACCAGAAGCACGACGATCACATTGGGTTTCATGATTTCCGATAGGCTCCTTCTGAGGGTTGAGCAGACGGCGAGCGCCGCGCGCGGCGAGCGGCTTGCATAACAATTCCCTTCTCCACCGCGTAAGATTCGATCGCCGCCGGATGTTACCAAATGGCACGTGGCGGCGCAGATTCTCGCATCGAGGTTAACCGGCTACAGTCCGGAGCCGACGCAGCGGTGCGGCTCCCGCTCGCCGCGCCGCAGTGGCTGCAGATGGAGCACATGCACGCCGAGTTGACCATAGATGCCGCCGGTACCGCTTGCCCGATTCCGATTGTCGAGCTGGCCAAGGGCATCCGCCGCGTGGCAATTGGCGCGGTGGTGCAGTTGATCGCGAGCGATCCGGCTGTCAAGCGGGATCTCGAGGCCTGGTGCGCCTCCACTGGACATCAGCTGCTCTCTTTTGCGGTCGACGGCGGCACCTATGTCGCACACGTGAGGAAGGTGGCGCGCTGAGCGCGCATTGCCTGCTCGTCACGCTGCGGGCCGTTCGGTTTTAGTGATCTTCGTTTTACTATGTAGACAGTCGGCCAACAGTTGGCCCGAAAGCTGAAGGAGGAGTGATTGGCGCCGCGATCTGGCGCAGTTCCCTTGATGGCCGTCAGCGACCGCGAGCAGGAGCTTCGCCGCGCCGAGCAGGAAGCCGCCGGACTGGAGAGCCAGCTCGTGCCGGAGATCACCCGGCTGGATTCAACCACTCAGCAGGTTCTCGCCCGATTTCAACAGGTCAAAGCGGCGGCAAATCAGCTGGAGCTGCTGGGCTCCGTGGATCCGGCGTTTGCCGACGTCCAGCACCGCCTGCGCCAGGTAGCCATTCCTGTCCTGGACGTCGCTCATCACCATGAGCGGGCGCTGCAGGCGCGCGCCCAAGCGGTGAGCGCGCGATTGGATTCCGCCGAGGCGATGAGGAGAACCATCGAGGTCTTCGCGTCCGAGCTCAGCCGGTTCTCGACCCAGCTCAGCGCCGACGAGGCGACGCTGCAGCGCTGCCACAAGCTGGTGCAGGAGGAGATCGCCAGACGCGCAGCCGAGGAGGAGCGGCGAGCTGCGCCGCCCCCGCCGCCTCCACCGGCCAAGCCGCCCCCGGTCAAGGTCAGCTTGCGAATGAGGATGACTCCGCCCGGGACGCGAGGCGGTCCGCGCGTGCGGATGCAGGCGGCCATCGATTTCCACAGCGACTCCAATTTCTACACGGGCTTTTCCACCAACATCAGCGAAGGCGGAATCTTCGTCGCCACCGTGAGCACGCCGGCGCGCGGGTCCCAGGTCGAGCTGCACTTCACCCTTCCCGGTGGCATGAGGGTGGATGTTCGCGGCGAGGTGCGTTGGTCGCGCGAGGTGAACGACAACACGCCCGAGATCTTTCCGGGCGTGGGAGTTCAATTCATCGATCTGTCGGAAAACGCTCACACGGCGATCAAGAAATTCATCGAGCAGCGCGAGCCGATGTTTTTCCCCGATTGAGCTTCAGGCGCGCGCTCAGGTGAGTTGAAGCACTCGCTCCTCCAGTTTCCTCCCGCGCGTCACGCCCAAGATCAGCACGCCGCGAGACGCGAGCAGCGCCACGGTGCGGGTGATGATTTCCTCGGGCGCGACGGCGCTGCCGTCGAAGCGGACGGTGAGCGCGCCGGACGGATCGAGCGATGCTCCGGTGCATCCGGCGAGCGCGCGAATTTCCTCCAGCGGGACGTTTCCGCGCGCCACTTGCACCCTGAACTCGGCTGCGGTGGAGGTCAGCTCGGCCATCGAGCCGGACTGAACGAGCCGACCACGGTCGAGGATCGCCGCTCCGTCGCAGAGCTCCTCCAGCTCCTGCAAATTGTGGCTGGAGATGACCACGGTGTGGCTTCCCTTGATCTCGCGCACCAGCTGGCGGACGTGAGCCGCGATGCGAGGGTCGAGACCTGCGGTGGGTTCGTCGAGCAAAATGATGGGCGGAGAGCCCATCAGCGCCTGCGCCATGGACACCCTCTTGGCCATCCCGTGCGAGAGCGCCTGCGCGACCGTGTTCCAGGTCTCGACCAGGCCAACCTTCTCCAGCGCTTCCCTGGCCTCGTGCTCCGGCTGCGCAAGACCCTCCAGCTCGGCCCAGTACGTCAGCAGCGGACCCACCCGTGCCCAGGACGGCAGGGCCGCGTCCTGTGGCAAGACTCCAACCACCCGCTTGAGCGCACCGGGGCGCTGCGGCGCGATTCCCAGAATGCGGATCTCTCCTCGGCTCGGAAAGAGGTAGCCGCACATCATCGAGAAGGTGGTCGTCTTGCCTGCGCCGTTGGGTCCGATCAGCCCGTAACACTCGCCGCCGGCGATGGTCAGCGACAGATCGTTGACGGCGATGGTTGGCCCGAATCGCTTGACCACGCCGGTCAGCTCGATGGCAGGCGCGCTCACAGATCTCTCGTGCGGATCACCGCGTAGGCGGCACCAAGGAACACGGCTGCAAAGCCCGCGTACGCGCCAACGCCGATCGCGAACTGCGCCACCCGCGGATCGAGAAGCATCGTGGCGTAGTGCGAAGGAGAAGCGTAGCGGATGGCGCCGAGCCCTGATTCGGCCCGCCCGACCACATCCATCAGCCAAAAGGAAAACAGCCCGACCAAGTTGACCACCAGGCTCAATGCGCTGCTCCGAAAGAGAGTAGAGCAAAGCGAGGTGAGCGCCACGTAGGCCAGCGAAAAGACCATCGCCGCCGCCCAGAATCGGGGTAGGGCGGACGCCAGCATCGCGGGAGTGAAATCCTCGTTGGTGGCCTTTGCATAGGCGAAGATCCCGAGGTCGATCACCAGCACCAGACCCAAGAGCAGCACCGCTTGCCCCAGAAATTTCCCGAACAGCACCGACGAGCGCCGCGCGCGCACGGTGAGGTAGCGGATCGATCGCGTACCCAGCTCGCCGCTGATCTGGTCAAAGCCCATCAGCGCCACATAGGCAGGAAGGAACACCAGCGTTACCTTGAAAACGATCAGCACCACCAAGGGGATTTCTTTGAGCGCCTCCAAAATTGCCGGCTCGTCGCTGAAGAGGAATCCCAGGATGCCGGTTCGCGCCTGGGCGTAGGCTTGCTGCACGCCCGCGTCCGATCCCAGTTGACCGACCTTCTCGTTGACGCTGGTGCGGACCGCCTTGGCGACCGAGCCGACGACCAGCAGCACCAGCACCGAAAACATGCTGTAGAGCCCGAACAGCACCAGCACCCGGGCGCTGCGCAGCATCCGGACGAGCTCCGAGCGGCTGATCGCGGCGATCTCTTTGATGTCCTCCACGGCGGGGAGGACGCTATAAGAGCGCGGTGAGGCGTGCCACGAGGAAACCTCCGGAGCGACGATGACTGAGCAGGTTCGGCCAGAGGTCCTGATTTCCCGCCTCACGGCGGAGAACGAGATCTGGCGGGTAGAAGCGGAGACCCGGCTGGTTGTGCTCGGTCAGTTGGCAGTGGATCCGCTGATCGGCGCGCTTCAACATGCGCACGCATCGGTGCGCGTCCACGCGGTCCATGCTCTCGGGCAGATCAAGGACCGGCGGGCCATTCCGGCCGTGGTCAGCGCGCTGGCGGATACGGAGAACAACGGCGCCGTGGCCATCGCCGCCGAAAAGGCGCTGATCAATTGGGGAGAGGATGCAAAGCCGGCGTTGATGGACGCGGCGAGCCACGGCGCGGAGCATGTTCGCCCGCGAGCGCTGCGCGCGCTCGGACGGATCGGCGGGGACGATCTTCGACCGTTCCTGGAGCGATTGCTTCAAGACCGAATCGCCCCGGTGAGAACCCAGGCCGCTGCCGCATTGGGCGCCGCGCTGCAGGAGCGCTCGATCGAGCTCATCGCACCCCTGCTCCGCGATCCGGACAAGTGGGTCCGCTACGGCGTCGCGGAAGCGCTGGTTCGCTGCGGATCCGTGCGCGGGGAAAGCGCCCTGCGAGAGGCAAATGAGGATCCGGAGGAGCAGGGTGGGTATCTGCGCCACTGGGCGGAGGAGTTGCTCGACGAGATCGAGGAGCTGAAGCGCACCGGTCGCGCGCTGGCGTGAGCAGTAACCGCGTTGACGCAGCGGAGATCTGAGGTACGATCCCAACCAGCGCGAGCATCTTTGAGACTTCTCCATCCCTTGACAGATTGGTTGTGGCGAGCTCGCGGCGTCGGCAGGCTGTGCGCGCTTTCATTGCTTGCCGCCACGGCACGGGCTCAGGAGCCATCCGTCGCGCCGGAGCGCGTGCCGCCGTGGATGCGCCCTGAGGTCGAGCAGATTCCAGAGCCGCTGCCCGATTCGGAGTCAGCGCCGACGCAGATGGGCGATGAGGGGCTCGAGGAAAACCAGCCCGTCATCTGGCCGGAGGGAGAGCTGGTGGTGCCGAGTCGGCTCACCTCTCCTCCGATCAGCAGCTGCAAACCGATCTCCGCGCAGGACGATCTGGTTTGGGCCGCGCGCAAGCGGGCCGACGGCCGATACGTCGTCCAACGAGCCGGCGCGGATCAGCTGCTCACGCTCGATGTCGAGCTCCAAGAAAAGCTGCAACAGATCATGAAGGGCTACCAAACGCCTTACGCTGCGGTCGTGGCCATCGAGCCTGCCACCGGCAAGGTCCTCGCGATGGCCGAGCACTCCGAGCGCGATCCGGCGATGCACGGCCTGCCGACCAAGGCGGTCTTTCCTGCTGCGTCGATCTTCAAGATCGTCACTGCTTCAGCCCTACTCGATGCTGGAATCAGGCCGGAGGACTCGCAGTGCTTCCACGGCGGCAAGCGGCGCATTTCGGAAAAGATGCTCCAGGACTCGTCTCGCGATCGCGTCTGCTATCCCTTGTCAACCGCGCTGGCGATGAGCGCCAACGGCGTGTTCGCCAAGCTGACGTACAAACACCTGACCGCGGAGAAGCTTCGGCTGTTGGCGGCCGCTTTTCACTTCAACCGCTCGATAGATTTCCCAATCCCCACCGAGGTTTCCTTGGCAGCCATTCCGGAAGACGGGTTGGGACTGGCGTCGGCAGGTTCCGGTTTCGGCGATGTCTACCTCTCGCCGCTGCACGGAGCTGCCATCGCAGCCGCGGTGGCCACCGGCGGGTTGTGGCGCACTCCCGTGCTGCTGGAGACCGAAGGACAGCTCCCCGACCCCGAACGGATCATCGCCGAGGAAAACGCTCACCAGCTCACCGAGATGCTGGAGCAAACGGTTAGTGCCGGCACGGCGCGCCGCATTTTCCGGGAGCGCGGGTTTCGGGTCCCCGGCGCCGTTGGCAAGACCGGATCGCTCGCCGATCGCAATCCCTTCCGGGACTACTCGTGGTTCATCGGCTTCGCGCCCAAGTCGGACCCTCGGATCGCGGTGGCAGCGGTGGTGGTCAACGAAGCCAGATGGCGGATCCGCGCCACCTGGCTCGGACGCGAGGCGATGCGCCTGTACCTGGATGGCAAGAACGCGCTTGCCAACAGCCGCTGACGATTGAGGCGCCGGCCTTTGGGTGCCAGGCGCCGCGTCAGCCGAGCTTCACCAGACCGGTGTCGATGAAGCGTTGGAAGAATTTCAAGGCTTCCAGCTCCTGGATCGGCGACGCGTGCACGATCGAGGAGAGGGAGCGCGTCCCGTTGATGCGCGACAGGAGATAGCGCTCGGGCGCAGAGAGAGGAAGGCTCTTCAGATCGGCCGCCGCCACCCGCAGCACCGGGACCTGATTGCCCATCAGCCCTTGCCGCAGCATTGCCAGCAGCGCGTTCTCCGCATCGTGCAGCAGATCGGCTGTCTCCGGTGTGGGCGAGAGTCGCCGGGCCTTTCGGGCCGCCGCTTCTGCCTCCCGCAGCTGTCCCGCTTCCATCAGCGCTCGGACCTGGAGGACGGCGTCATCGTCGGAGACTTCCTCCGCGGCCGCCACCTCCTCGAGCGACTCGGTGGGTGGCTCGGGGGGCAGCACCGTTACCGCGTCGAGCCGGTAGAGCGCGTAGAGCCGCTGGTAGAGATAGAAGTCGGTGGCGTGCAGCGCGAGGATCATTTCGTCGATGGTGGCCCCCTCCTTGATCAGCGTGACCAAGCGAAAGTCGAGGGTACCCGGTTTGGGTGGCTCGGGGAGATGCTTCTCGTTGAGCATTAGGCGGACTTGCCCATTCGGAAAGACGGAACGGATGGCGCGCCAGGCCGTCTCGCGGAACTCACCCTCCCGGTGGATGTCCAGCAAGTCGATCTGCAGCTCCAGCTCGTCGGGCACCTCGATGGTATCCGCGGGCTGGAAATTGAACGTCCCGGTGTCCCACCGAAACGCCTCGAGAAGAGTCTCCCTGAACTTCAAGCTGAGGCCGTTGAGGATCACCTTCTCCGAGACCAGCCCGATCATCGCCAGAATTTTTCCGAGGAAGACCTTGGTCTCCTGCTGGGTCTCGTACGCCTTGGTGAACTGGTCCTCGGTGATGTGACCCAGGTTGATCAGGAACTGACCCAGGTACTCCCGCCGCTGATTGGAGCTGGCCTTCACCACCAAGCCGTTGAGCACCTCCACCCGCTTGCGCACGCCCTCCCGTTCCAGGCTCAAGGCGCCGGACGCCCGCTGGTTGCCGAGGTAGACGACGAGGTCCTTTAGCGGCATGGTCCCGAAGTCGCCCTTCAGGCCGCGCATCTCAGCGACATCCTTCAGCACATGAAAGTCGAGATCTACTCAAAGCCGGATTGCCCACTCTGCGAGGAGGCCAAGCGCGTTCTGTTGGAGGTGCAGCGGCGGGTTCCCTTTCAGCTTTCGGAGGTCAACATCGAGGACGATGCCTCGCTCTTCCAGAGGTATCGCTTCGACATCCCGGTCATTTTCATCGATGGGCAGAAGTCCTTCAAGCATCGGCTCGAGGTGAGCGAGCTGGAACGTCGCCTCCGGCGCGCAGCTGGCATGGGCGTTGCTCGTTCCCCTGAAGAGATGAGTAAGAAAGTGCCCAACGACTGAAGATTCGGGGAGTTGGCATCCCGTCGGTTTGGCCCTCGACGGTAATTTTGGGGGCCTGCACCGCGAGTCGGCGGGTGGGCGAGGCTAGGGGAAGGTAGCGCGCGGCCATGGATGAATCGAAGACCAAGCTCCAGGCGAAGGTGCTGGTGGTCGATTCCAACCGCTCCAACCTCGATCGGGTGGCGCGCGCGCTGCGAGACGCGGGGCTGCAGGTTGTCGCGCTGTCTCGGCTCGGGGTGGCGCCCCCGCTCTACAGCGTGGTGAGGCCGGATGCTGCGGTCGTCGCTTGTCGATTGCCGGACCCGTCCGGAATCTCCGCGGCGCGGCGTCTGCGGCAACTGTCGAAGGGAACGCTGCCGCTGTTCTACGTGCTGGATGCGCCTGACGAAGAAGGGCGCCGCTATCTCCTGGAGAGGGCGAGGGGAACGGACGTATTGATCCAGCCGATCGATTGCCGCGAGCTCATCGCCAAGCTGAAGGCGCAGGTGGAGTTGAAGAGCTCGATCGAAAAGGTCGTCAGCGAGAGCAGCGCCCCGGCTCTGAACGATCAGTCGTCGGGAGTGCGCGACCGCGCATTCTTGACCGCGCTGATCGAGCACGAGGCGCGCCGCGCCGAACGGCATGGCGGCAGCTTCGCGGTGCTGGTGGGAGTGCTGGCCGGCTTCGAGCAGCTCAAGAAAACGCTGGGCGCCGAATGGAGCGATCGGATTGTGGCTCATGCGGCCCAGGTTTTCCGGCGCAACACGCGGGAATGCGATGTGCTGGCGAAGCTGGATCAGGCGGAGTTCGGGCTCTGCCTTCCGGGTGCATCGCGCGAAGGCCTGCCGTTCTTGCGTCACCGTCTGTTGTCCAGCTTCGACGCATCGCCGCTTCGACTCGAAGGTCGAGTGTTGAGACCTTCGGTTCTAGTCGGCGCCGCGTCCTTTCCGGAGACGGTGAGCTCGGCTCGCGATCTGCTGCGCGCGGCTTATCAGGACCTCCGGCGTCCGAGGGGATCGGTTCGCGCTCCCAGCGCACCGGGCTTGGCCCTTTGAGCGCAACCGGCCAGGTCGAGACAACGAAAGAGGAGGCATGATGGATTCGATGGCGGTGCTGGTGGTGGACGATGAGGAATCGGTCCGCACCTACCTCTCTGATTTCCTGGGAAGCGCCGGCTATCAGGTCCGCACCGCGTCCACCGGCGCGCAGGCACTGGAAATGCTGTCCGGGGGCTTCTTCGACGCCGCGTTGCTGGATGTGATGATGCCGGAGATGAGTGGCCTGGAGGTGCTCAAGCAGTACCGCGCCTCGGGTGGCGCCTCTCCGGTGATCGTGCTTTCGGCGCTTTCCGGTGCCGACGACGCGGTGCGGGCGATGAAGCTCGGCGCTTCCGACTATCTGTCCAAGCCGTTCAGCAACGAGGAGCTGGAAGCGTCCTTGGCGCGCGCGCTCGGACGAGTCACCGATCCGGCGGGCAAGAAGGAGCTGCTCGCCAATTTTGTCGCGGAAAGCGACGCTCAGCCCATCCTGGCGGTGCAGCTGACCGACTCGCAGCTCGACGCGCGTCAGCTGATCTCCATCTCTCCCGCGATGCGCCGGGCCAAGGCTTTGGCCGATCGGATCGCCGACACCGATGTCCCGGTGCTGATCCTCGGCGAATCGGGCACTGGCAAGGAGGTGATCGCCCGGGAGATCCACCAGCGCAGCCGCCGGCGCCCCCGGCCCTTCATCAAGGTGAATTGCGCGGCGCTTCCCGCCGAGCTGCTGGAAAGCGAGCTGTTTGGCCACGAGCGCGGAGCATTCACCGGAGCGACGGCGGAGAAGCCGGGCAAATTCGAGCTGGCCGATCAAGGGGTGATCTTCCTCGACGAGATCGGCGACATGGCGATTCGCCTTCAGGCCAAGCTGCTTCAGGTGCTTCAGGACGAGGAGTTCTTTCGCGTCGGCGGCAAAAAGAGCGTCAGGGTGGACGCGCGCGTGGTGGTTGCCACCAACCGCGAGCTGGAGCGGGAAATCGAATCCGGGAATTTTCGCGAGGACCTCTACTACCGCCTGAACGTGGTGTCGATCCGGATCGCTCCGTTGCGCGAGCGAAAAGAGGACATCGTCCCACTGGTCGACTACTTCCTGAAGCGCTTCGGGCGAAAGTACAGAAACGGCCTGTCCGAGCTTCCTTCCGAGGTGCTGCGGGCATTCATCGACTACGAGTGGCCGGGAAACGTGCGCGAGCTGGAAAACATGGTGCGCCGATTGGTGGTGCTCAATGATCCGGTGCTGGTGCTGGACGAGCTTCGCGGCAATGGAAGGTCGAATGGGCGGGATCCGTGGTCGCGCGCCAGCCTCCGGGTTGCATATCCGAACCCGTTCAACATGCCGCAACCGCCGCCGCCTTCTCCGAAGGTGCCCGAAGACGAGATGTCGCTGAAGGAAATCGGCAAGCGAGCGGCGATGCTGGCCGAGCGCGAGGCCATTCTGGCGATGCTGCACCGCACCGCCTGGAACAAGCGGAAGGCGGCCAGCAAGCTGAAGATCAGCTACAAAGCGCTGCTCTACAAGATCAAGGAGAGCGGGATCATCGATCCGCGAAGCTCGGCGGAGTTCTGAACCAGCCTACGGAAGCTGGGTCTTGCCCATCTTGAGGATCAACCGGAATTGCGCCGGGTCGACGGGCACTACCGAGAGCCGTGAGCGCGTCACCAGCTGAAATGCGGCCAGCTCCTTGGTGGATTTCACCTGCGCCAGGCTCACCGGCGACCCCAGCGCGACCACGGGCTCCAAGTCCACCGCCGCCCAGTCCTCGCGCGGAGCAGTGGGATCGGGACCGGGTTCGGAAACCACGCGCGCAATGCCGACGATCTCCTTGCCCTCGCCCGAGTGGTAGTAGAGCGCGAGATCGCCCGGCCGCATCGCGCGAATGTTGTTGCGTGCCTCGAAGTTGCGCACGCCCGTCCACGAAGTCTTGCCCTCGCGCTCGAGCTGCGAATACGGATAGACGTTTGGTTCGCTCTTGATCAGCCAGTAGTGGGAGGTTGCCATCTGGCGATCAATAGCTCAGCGCGCCCCCGGTCAGTAGCTCAACACGAAGACGCTGCCCGCGCCGTCGCGACCCTGCGGGCTGGCGTACGGCGCGCCCACCGCGACCTCCGCTCTGCCGTCCCCGTTCAAGTCGCCGACGATGGCCACGGAACGTCCGAGCGAATCTCCCGTCGCCTCTCCGTCCCAGCGAAACAGCAGCTCGCCGGCTACGCCCGAGAATGCGAACGCGCTCCCTGCTCCAACCCTTCCGTTGGGGCTGGCACCGGGCGAGCCAATCATCAAGTCGGAAATCCCATCGCCGTTCACGTCGCCGCCGCCGGCGAGCGAGGCGGCGAACTCGCCGAAGCTGGCAGCGCCGTCCAGGCGGTAGAGCAGCTCGCCGGTTGTGCCCGAGTACACGAAGGCGCTGCCCGCATTCTGCAAGCCATGCGGGCTTGCGCCGGGTGCGCCCACGGCAAAGTCCGGCGCGCCATCGCCGTCCACGTCTCCGATCGCGGCGATCGATTTGCCAAAGAATGCGGAGGGCTCTGCCCCTTGAAGTCGATAAATCAGCGCGCCCGTCGCCCCGGAGCGGACCTCGAGCATTCCCGCCTGGGGACGCTTGCCGGGGCTCGCGTTCGGCTCGCCGATCAGCAGGTCAGGCACGCCGTCGCCGTCCAGATCTTCAATTCCCGCCAGCGCAAAGCCGAGATAGTCGCCCGATTGGTCGCCATCGAGTCGATAGAGGAGCTCACCCGTGCGCCCGGATCGCACGAATACGTTTCCGACGCCGATGTCCTCGCCGCGCGTTCCATACGGCGTCCCGATCATGAAGTCCGGCGTCCCGTCTCCATCGACATCGCCGATCGCTGCAACTGCCCAACCCATGTACGTGCCCGGGTCGTCGCCCGTGAAGTTGAAGAGGAGCCGCCCGTTTGCGCCGGAGAAGACCAACACCGCGCCGACGCCGAAGCCGGCTTCAGTGGTGGTGTAGGGTGCGCCGACGATCAGATCAGGGATTCCGTCACCGTCGAGATCGCCAGTCGCGGCCAGGGATGCGCCGAAGAGACCGCGGATCTCGACCGGGTGCAGCTCGAGGAGCTTGGAACCGCTGCTCCCGGAATAGATGCTCGCGCTGCCGGTGATCAGCTCGTCCATCGGAGCACCGGCCGCGATGTCCGGGACGCCATCTCCGTCCAGATTCGCTGTGCCGGCCACCGAAGCGCCGAGCGTCTGACCGGAGCCGGTCCCATCCACGCGCAGCAGCACCTTCTGTCCCCGGGCCCAGCCGGGGCAGAGCGCGAGCGCAACGCCGATCACCAGTTTCCAGAGATGGAGCGAACGAGGTTTCACAAGATCAAGTCGGACGATGATGGACCTGCGGCGGAGGCACGGTTCGGCCGCGCCTCACTCCTCGGCGATCGCTACATCGGACAGTGGCTGGGCTCCGGCCTGTCGACGATCCGCGCCGTGCCGGCCTCCTGATCAATCTCGATCAGCAAGAACAAGCCGTTATTGGTGTAGTCGCTCTCGATGAGCATGCTGGTGGGGTTGATCCAGTGCAAGAACCAGTATTGTCCGCTCGGCACACCCTGGATCGGCACGAACTGATCCAGCCAATGGAAGGGGTAGATGTCTCGCGTTCCAGCGTTGATGTTGTCGGTCTGGAATCCCAGCGCGCAGGGAGCTTGCGCGGAGACGCCGGGGCAAGTCGGCGAGCTACCCAGACAGCACCAACGCTTCATCTGGCAGACCACCAGATCCCCGAGGCCGCCATCCTCGGCGACCGCGTACAGCGAGAAACTCGCCAGCGGCAGCCACCGGCCAGATTGCCCCAAAGGTACGACCGCGACCTCGGTCTCGATCGCGGAGCACTGTCCATCCTGATCCATCTGAGACGTCGTCTGGTACATGTGCCACCCGTCCGGCATCATGGCGCCGCGCCGGATCCGGAAGTGCCCCAGCCCCAGATTCGCCGAGCCGAGCTGGAAGGTGATGATCCGCTGTCCGGTGATCGGCGTCGGATCGATCTGCGTCCAGTCATCGCAGGAGACGAGCCGATCGCTGGAGTTCGCGGTCGCCATCCCGAATGTCGTGATCTCTTCTACGTTCCAGGGAACAAAATCGGGCAAGACATCCGTGAGAACTGGACCGGCAACCTCCTGCGATTGAGCTTCAAAGGCGACAACGAGAATTCCCAGCACGACCTTGCGAAGATGCATTGCCCCTCCTCGAACGCGGTTGCGCTCGCAGTGCAGTTTGGAGCGGCGGTTATACGTGGGTTCGTCGCGCGCGAAAGCAAAATCGCCGCGACATGCGAGATCACCGGGGCTGGCCGGCCTTTCCGACTTTCCGTGCGTATCCATGGTGGAGCTGTCGGCTGCACTCGACGCCTGAGCGATGCAGCCGCGCGGCCGCTACGGCTCGGTGGTGTCTCGGAGGCTAGCTAACTTTGGAAAGCGCGGTCTGCGACGGCTCGCCGGCGCCGACCCACTTACTCGCCAGGGCCTGGCTCATGCCGACCAGCGTGAAACCCACGAGGCCCAGCGCTGCGGCCTCGGAATATACGCCCAGGAATTGCGCGAGGAGACTCATCGCGCCCCCGCCCAACATGAAAGCCAACCACGCTGCACCCACGACCTTGCCCATTCCCAGACCTCGTTCAGAGTGCCTCAAAGGGTAAGAATGGCGATCGGCTATTTCAATTGCCGTGCCGGGCATCTGTAGTGCGCTTACCCCGGGCTCGCCTGCTGGAATGAGAACCGCGAGCGCCGGATTGGGAAAATTCTTCGCTTGCTTGGGGAGCGCGATCGGGTCCCGGGCGCGACTTGGGGGCAAATCACGTTCGCCGAGCGACCAAGACAGAATTTTTTTCTGGTCGTCCGCTGATCGGTCGGACGGTCTTGCTCAAACGTTCTGAAATTTGGGCCGTTCGGAGGGCCGCCAGGTGGCACAGGCGGTGCTACGGCAAGCGTCCCAAACGTCGCGAAGCTCGCCGGAATTGACCACTAGTGGACCGTCCTTTCCGGTGTTCGCGAGAGGAAGGAGAGCAGCGATGGGGAGGATTTTCAGCGGAGCTTCGATCGCAGCGGCGCTTCTGCTCGGCGGATGCGCGTCGCATCACGAGCGGGTCATCCCTGTCTCGACGATCGAGGAACCGTACCGCATCGGCCGGGAAGACGTGCTGGACATCGCCGTTTGGCGCGATCCCGATCTGTCGCGAACGCTGCCGGTCCGGCCGGACGGTTTCATCTCCATGAACATGGCCGGTGAGATCAAAGCCGAAGGGAAGACGCCGATCGAGTTGTCCGAAGAGATCAGCGCCAAGCTCAAACCATACATCCAGCAGCCGAAGGTGACGGTGATGGTCCGGGAGGTGAACTCCAGTCGCGTTTTCGTCACCGGGGAAGTGGCCAAGCCCGGAGCGTATCCGTTGCGCGGCAAGCTTTCGCTGGTCCAGGCGATCGCGCTGGCGGGCGGCTTCTCCGACTTTGCGAGCAAGGACAGCATTCTGGTGATCCGTCAGGGAGCCGGGGAAATTCCGGTCCGGTACAGCGAGATGGTGGAGAAGAAGGACGGACGGCGCGATCTGTACCTCAAACCAGGCGACACGGTGGTCGTTCCCTAGTCGAGCGGGCGCAGGAACGCGATCAATGGGCCGGAGCGCTGAGCACGAAGAGTTGGATAGCGAATGAATGTCCTGGGCTGGCGAATCGACAAGCTGATCGCGATCGCGCTGTTCGCGTGCGCAGTCAATGCGAGCGCCGAGACCGCATTCCTGCCCACGCTCAAGCTCGGACTGGAAGAGCGTTACGACTCGGACTTCCTGCTGCGCCAGGACAACCCGCAGGGGACCGGCCAGCTGATCACCAAGATCGCCCCGCAGATCGGACTGGACGTCAAAGACCACACCTTGAACGCGACCAGCTTCTACGCCAGCGACGTGTACTTCCGACATGGATCTTCGGTCACCGGCGTCGACCACCGCGGCGCCCTGGAGATCAAGAAGGAAACCTCCCGCACCACCGAGGTCGATGGGAAGGTGAAGATCTGGCGCGTTTCGGATCCCACCTCGTTGCCGCGGCTGGGATTGGCGAGAGAGATTTCTCCCATCCTGTTCGGCACGGCGGAGGTGATCGGAGCGATCCGCCTCAGCGCGCGCACCACTCTCCGGGCCGGCTACCTGTTCGAAGGGGTGAAGGTCTACGAGACCGATCGAGGCGTCCCCGCGTTTCTCAATGCGCCGTACGTGGAGACCTGGTACCGCGCGACGCGACGGACGGAAATCGGTGCCGAGTACCGCTTCCAATACTTCAGCTTGGGGGGCTCCAGAGCCGACTCGCACGCGTTGGCCGCGGCGTATCGCTACCACTTCACGCGCCACTCTCATCTGACGGCCAGAGCGGGGCCGGTTCTGTACGAGGATCGAGCGGATTCCTCGCGTACGGGTTGGTTGCCGCGGGTAAACCTGGAATTCGTGCAGGACCTGCCGCACTTCCAGATCGCGCTCGTGGCTGGGCACGATCTGACCGGCGCCTCGGGATTCAGCGCTGCGTTCTGGGCCGACTACGCATCGCTCTATTTGACGTACAAGGTCTCCAAGCCCCTGGGCGTGTTTGGCGGCGCCAGTTACTACCGAAATGGGCGAGCGCCCAATCAGGGGCTTTGGGTTTTCGACTCTCGCGCGGGAAACGGGACCTCGCAGGGCTACGCCGTCGGCGGCGGGCTCGAGTGGCGCATCGCGCGTTACCTCGCCCTGCAGGGCGCTCTGTATCGAATTGCGCAGGTTGCCGGACCGTCGGGTGGAGTCGATTTGTCGCGCAACATTGCTTCGGTCCGGATGGTGCTGACGGCTTTGTAGGGCAGACGCAAGGAGGAGCAAGAGATGGAGCGAGGGATGACGGCAGATCAAGTGGCGGCCGCGCTTTGGAGACGCAAGGGTTTGATCGCCGCCATCACAGTGGTGCTGTTCGCGATGGGCGCCGGGATCGTGGTGGGATTGCCCAGCATCTACAAGTCGACCGTGGTGGTCCGGGTGGAGCCGCTGCGCCCCACCGGCGAGATGGTGCAGAAGACGGTGGACGACGACATCGCCAACCGCTTGTTCACCGTGCGGCAGCAGTTGATGGGGCGGCCGGTCCTGCAGAAAGCGATCGAGGAGATGAACCTCTATCCGGAGGTCGTTTCCAGGGACGGCATGGACGCGGCGGCGGAGAGGATGCGCGGCGACCTCGAGGTCAAGGTGGAGGGAGAAAACGCTTTCGAGCTGACCTACGGCTCCAGCGATCCTCAGACGGCGGCCAAGGTGGCGAACCGGCTGCCGCAGATCTTCGCCGAGCAGGAGACCAAGTTGCGCCAAGACCAGGCAGTGCGCGCCACCAGCTTGTTTGCGACGCAGGTCGATTCGCTGAAGGGCGCGGTCACCGAATGGGAGAAGAAGATCGCCCAGTTCAAGGTCGACCACCTCGGCGAGCTCCCCGAGCAGATGGAGATGAACATGCGCAGCCTGGAGCGGATCGCATCGGAAATGCGGACCAAGTCAGACGAGCTGACCACGGCCGAAGGCCGCCGCTCCGAGCTGACCAGGGCGCGCCAGCCAGCCGACAGCGAGGTCGGGCGTTTGGCTGCAGCCGAGGACACCATGAACCAGCAGCTGATCTCCGCGCGCACTGCCTGGACTGCCGACCATCCCGAGGTGCAGCGGCTGAGCAAGGAGGTCGCGGCGGTCAAGCGCCAGCGCGAACAGGCGGAGGGAAAGCTGTCGGCGGAAAAACAAGAGAGGACCCGGGCCACCGCGCTGGTCGGTCGGCTCGAAGGCGAGATGGGGAAGCTTCAGAAGCAGGCGGAACTTTACCAGGCTCGGCTGGAGCGGGCTCCGAAATGGGCGCACGAGCTGGGCGTGATGCAGCGAGACTACGAGATCACCAAGGCGAAGTACCAGAGCCTGGTAGGGCGCAAGGTGGAGGCGGAGCTCGCCCAGGAGCTGGAGGCGAAGAACAGCAAGAGCTTGTTCAACGTCATCTCACCGGCGTTCGTCCCCAGCGCGCCGGCCAAACCGGACCGACCGACGGCGTTCCTGATCGCCTTCTTGATCGCGCTCGGCTTGGGAGTGCTGACCGCGGTGGTCATCGAGCTGCGGGACGACAGCGTTCGCGATCTCAACCAGATCAAGGAACGGCTGCCGCTGCCCATCCTGGCGGTGGTGCCTCAGATGAACGGCAGGGCCTCTCGCCGGGTGCTCCTGCCGTCCAATTACAAACCCTCGATACCGGCGTCTTTGAACTGACATGAAATCCGAGGCAACGATGAGGAGCGAGCAGATGGATCAGACGATGGAGAAGGCGGGCAACTTCTTACCTCGCGTGGACGACAGCACGCTCAATCCCAGCCAGGTCGATGGGCGGGTGGTGACCCTCACGGCGCCGGCCTCCACGGCCGCCGAGCAGTACCGCACGCTGTACTACCGGCTGGAGAGGATGCGCGCCCTTCGGCCGATGAAGGTGATGGCGGTCACTTCGGCTCTGGCCGGAGAAGGCAAGACGGTGACTGCGGTGAACCTGGCCCTCACCGCGGCCCGCGCAAACCCGGACAGCCGCATCGCGCTGGTGGACGCGGACATGCGCGGCAGCCAGGTGAGCGACTACCTCGGAGTGCGGCCCAAACCGGGCCTGTTCGAGCTGCTCGCGGGCGAGGCCGAGATGCGCGACGTAGTGAGGCGGTTCAAGTCGACCTCGCTGGCCATCCTCCCTTCGGGCGGCTCCTGCGAGGAGCCCACTCAGATACTCGCCGGCACGCGGATGAAGCGGCTGCTGCAGTTGCTGCGCGAGGCGTTCGATGAGGTGTACCTCGATCTTCCGCCCACGCTTCCATTCGCGGACGCGTCTATTCTCGGGAGCCAGGCCGACGGCGTGCTGTTGGTGATTCGCGCCAACTCCACGCCCGTGAGCCGCGTCAACGATGCCGTGGACCAGCTGGGCGGATCTCCGGTGATCGGCTGCGTGCTCAACGCGGCGGAGCTCTCGGTAGCGCCCTACTTGCGAAACCACGTGAAGAGATAAAGGGAGGCCGGAGGCGGGAGGTGATTGACCTGCAGTCGGTGGGTGCAGGGGACGGTCAATGATTCGGGTCTTTCATCACTACTTCTCCGGCAGAAAACTTCTCTTCTTTCTCGCCGAATCGATCGCCATCGCGCTTTCCTGCGTGCTGGGCGCGCTGGCCAGCGCGATGGTTCTCGCTCCCGCGGGGCGCTCGGCGGGTCTGCTCCCGAACGCCCTTCCCGGCCTCGGCGCGATCAGCGTGGCTTTCGTCTGCGTCTTCCAGTTTGCGCTCTACATCGTGGATTTGTACGACCTGCGAGTCGCCGGCGAGGATCGAAGCCGCGGCGTGCGGATCCTCAAAGCCGCCGGATTCGCGATCGCGCTGATGGCATTGGTGACCCTGGTTTTGCCGTTCCCGGTGCCGGGCGGCACGCTGATGGGCGGTGCAGTAGGAGCGATGGCCGGAGCCCTGGTGGTGCGCGCGGGAATGCGGACGGTCCTCGGCGATCCCAACAACGTCCTGATCCTCGGCCGTGGCGCGCCGGCTCGTGCGGTCGCCCAGGCGATCGAAGATCAAGGAGAGGACGTCTTTCGCGTCTGCGCGATGGTGGATCCGGTGGACATCGGCCGCCCGAAGATCAGCGATTCCATCCACTCGTTGGCGCGCAAGTTTGGAGCTGGCTACGTGGTGGCCGCCTGCGAGGAACCGGGTGGACCTTGGGCCGAAGGCCTGCTCCGATGCCGCATCGCCGGGCTCAAGGTTTACGACGGCGCCGGGTTTTGTGAGCGGGTGCTGCGGCGGATCCCGGTGAGCTGCCTGCGCGCACTGGATCTGGCATTGACCGAGGAGCTGCACATCTCGGGCACGCGGCGAGCGGTGAAGCGGGGCTTCGATCTGGCGATGGCGGTAACCTTGGTGGTGCTTGCGGCGCCGCTGGTGATGCTGGTGGCGCTGGCGATCAAGCTCGACTCGCCTGGGCCGATCTTCTATCGACAGGAGAGGGTAGGGCGGAACGGAAAGCTCTACACGCTCTGGAAGTTCAGGAGCATGGCCGCGGACGCGGAGAAGGACGGAGCGGTCTGGGCCAAGATCAACGACGAGCGGGTCACGCGCGTCGGCCGCTTCATTCGCAGGACGCGAATCGACGAGATCCCGCAGGTGTTCAACGTCCTGCTCGGCCAGATGAGCTTCGTCGGTCCGCGACCTGAGCGCCCGGTGTTCGTCGAGCAGCTCAAGGCGCTGATTCCTTTCTATGCGCTGCGCGAGATGGTGAACCCGGGGATCACCGGCTGGGCGCAGATCCGCTATCCCTATGGGGCCTCGGTCGACGATGCCCGCAACAAGCTGGAGTTCGACCTCTACTACATCAAGAACGGGTCGCTGTTTCTCGACCTGGCGATCATCTTTCACACCGTGCGCCACGTGCTGCGCGGTCGAGGTGCCCGGTGAAGCTGCGTGAGCGGGACGAACGGGTGGTTGCCCAGGGCGACGAACGCGAAGAGGCGACGAGCGAAACCTGGAGCGACGCGCTGGTCGCGAGCATCGCCCGCGGCCAGGACGAGCTGAGGGATTTCCGCCCGCTCCTCGCTCAAGGACGTCCGCTGAAAGTCGTATGCCTCGGCGGCGGAACCGGATTGCCGATCGTGCTGAAGGGGCTGGCTCGACAGGCTGAGCCCAAGGGTCGCCACCCGGGTCTGGACATCACCGCCATCGTGGCCATGAGCGACGATGGCGGCAGCTCCGGCAGGCTGCGGCGTTCAAGAGGTCTGTTGCCGCCCGGCGACGTGCGCAATTGCCTGGTGGCGCTCGCCGATCGCCGAAGCGAGCTGTCCAAGATCTTTCAGTATCGCTTCGGCGGCGGCAAGGGGCTGGCCGGGCACGCCGTGGGAAATCTGCTGATCGCCGCAATGACCGAGCTCAAGGGGGATTTCCTGGAAGCCGTCAGGCTGTCAGCCCACTTGCTCAACGCCAGGGGAACGGTGTTGCCGAGCACCCTGGCGCACGTGGAGCTGGTGGCCGAGATGGACAATCGAGCCCGGATCGTGGGCGAAAGAAAACTCGCCCGAGCGGTTGGCCGGGTGCACCGGGTGGAGCTCAAGCCGCGCTCGCCGCCGCCGTCGGAAGGCACCCTGGAGGCGATCGCCGGCGCGGACTTGATTTCCATCGGCCCCGGATCGGTCTACTCCAGCATTCTCCCCAACCTGCTGGTAGACGGGGTCGCCGCAGCGCTTCGTGGCACCCGCGCCCTCAAGGTGCTGATCGCCAATTTAATGACCCAGCCTGGCGAGACGGACCGAATGAGCTGCGCCGATCACGTCCGGGCGCTGGTCGATCACGTCGGGCCGGTGGTGGATTTCGTGCTGATCAACTCCACTCCTCCGGCGCTGGACGCCATCCGGCGCTACGCCGCGCGCGGTGCCCTCCCGGTCCAGGTGAACCGCGCGGACCTGCTCGGCACCGGTGTGATCGCGATCGACGGCGATGTCTTGAACCGCGGCCCGCGCATCCGCCACGACGGGCGAAAAGTGGCGCGATGCCTGCTGAAGCTCGCCCGCAGCGGGGCCTAGATGCTCCAGCGCGCACAGGCGAGGGCCGAGCGGTCGCCGGAGCCCGCGGGCGAGGACCGACAGCGGCCCATGTTCCGGTCCAGCGGACGGGCGGACCAGGTGATCGCCATCGAGGATCGCCCCTCGTTTTTGACCCTGGAAGATTCCTGGAACGCGCTCGTCGAAGCGACGGATCCGCAGCCGTTCTATCGACACGAGTTCATCCGGATCTGGATCGACAACTTCGCTCCCCGCCAGCCGCTGCACATTCTGACCCTCCAAGACGATGGTGGGCTGATCGGCGCCCTGCCGCTTTTGCGGCGACGGTCCCGGATCCTGGGCCTGCCGGTGAGGCAGCTCACTTCAACCGCGAACGTCCATTCCTGCCGGTTCGATGTGATCGCCAGGGAACCGGAACGCGCGGCGCGCGCGTTTGTTGCGCATCTGGCCGCAGATCGCTCCTGGGACATGCTGCAGCTGACCGACGTGCCCGAAGACGGGAATGCCTGGCATCTGTTTCGCGCGGCGGAGCGAGCCGGATTCCCGGTCGCATCCTGGGAGTCCATGCGCTCGCCCTACGTCGCTTTGCCACCGTCGATGGATCAGCTGGAGAGGGCGCTCTCTGCCAAGTTTCGTTCCAATCTGCGGCGGCGCCGCCGAAAACTGGAGGCGCACGGCCGCGTGTCGCTCGAGCGCGTGGACGGGGGGATGGAGCTGGAGGGCAAGCTGGAAGAGGGGTTTTTCCTCGAGCGATCCGGCTGGAAAGGGAAGAGCGGCACCGCGATCGCGCAGGACATCAGCACGCGCGGGTTCTATTCGGAGCTGGCAAGGGCAGCCGCGAATCGCGGGTATCTGTCGCTGTTCTCGCTGCGGCTCCACGGCAGGGCGACCGCCTTCCACTACGCCTTCAGCAAGGGGCGCCGGTACTTCCTGCTCAAGCCCAGCTATTCGGAGCGCCTCAGCGACTGCAGCCCCGGGCAGCTGCTGGTCCGCGAGGTGCTGGCCGATTGCGTCGGTCGGAAAATGGAGGAGTTCGACTTTCTCGGCCCGAACATGAGCTGGAAGCAGGACTGGACGTCTCTCGCGCGACGACATACCTGGCTATGGGTGTTGCGGGATTCGGGCTTTGGACGGGCGCTCTGCCGCGCCCGATTCCATTGGATTCCCGGCCTCAGAAGGGTCGTGCTGCGGTGGATTCGCTGAGCTACAGCCAGCGGGACGAGGCCCGCATGTTCGTCCCCGCGCTGCCGACGCTTTGGCCGAGCATGCTCGTCTCGCGCTCGGGTACGCGAGGCTTCTTCCCGTTCAACGCCGCGCAGGTGCACTACTTCTACTTTGGACGAAACGCGGTGTGGCTCGCCGCGAAGATTCTGGGTTTGCAGCAGAAAGAAGTGCTGGCCCCGGCCTACCATCACGGCGTGGAGATCGAGGCGCTGGTCGATGCGGGGGCAAGCGTCCGCTTCTACCGGGTCGACTCACGCTGGGAGGTGGACCTGGACGATGTCGAGAGGAAAATCGGCCCGCGCACCAAGGCGCTCTACCTCACCCATTACGCGGGGTTGCCCGGACCAGCGCTGGAGATGAAGCGGCTGGCGGAGCAGCACGGCCTGGCGCTGATCGAAGACTGCGCCTTGTCTTTGCTCTCCGCGGATGGAGACCGGCCGCTGGGCAGCACCGGCGACGTGAGCATTTTTTGCCTCTACAAGACGCTTCCCGTTCCCAACGGCGGTGCGCTGGTGATCAACGGCTCGCGCCACTATGGCATCCCGGCGCCAGCCCGCCCCGGGTGGGGCTCGACGTTGAGCCACGTGGCCTCCTCGCTGCTGCAAAACCTCGAGTTGCGCACGGGCGCAGCGGGGCAGTGGATCCGTTCCGCGGCTCGGCGGCTGGGCAGAACGACGGTGGAGGCGGCGGGCATCGAGCGGGTCGCCATGGGGACGCAGCATTTCAACCGAGCCCACGTCGATCTCGGCATCAGCGCGGTGTCGATGCGCGTCGCGCGCGCCCAGGACTTCGCCAGCATCGTGGATGCGCGCCGGCGTAACTTCTTCTTCCTGCTGGGAAGGCTGCGCGATGCTTCCCCGCCGCTGTTCAACCAACTTCCTCCTGGCATGTGCCCGCTGTTCTACCCGCTGGTGGTGTCCGACAAGCCAGGGCTGATGGCGAAATTGGAGCGCCGGGGGATCGAGACGGTCAACTTCTGGCGCGACTTTCATCCGCTGTGCGACCCGGCGCGTTTTCCGGAGGTCGCCAAGCTTCGCAGGACCATTCTGGAGATCCCCTGTCATCAGGATCTCAGCTCGGCGGCGATGGGGAGAATCGCCTCCGCGGTGCGGGAGGCGCTGGCGGAACGGCCGGAGCGCGCATCCTCGAGAGCTCAGCCGTGATCGCCGCCCGGGACATCAAGCAGTGGCCACGTCCCTTCGCCGAGCTGAAGGTGGACGTCGTGCGCGACGGCTTGTCGTTCGCCGCTCTGCGCGGCGAGTGGGACGAGCTGCTGGACGACAGCGAGGCCGGCGTTTTCAATTCGTGGGAGTGGCTCTACCCGTGGTACCGCCGGATCGCACCGGAGCGCGAGCTGCGCATCATCGAGGCGCGAAGCGATGGGCGATTGGTCGGCCTGATGCCCCTTTGCCTGGAGCGCCGGCGCGCGGCAGGCCGGATCGCGCGGCGCCTCTGCTTCCTCGGAGAGTCGGAGGTGGGGAGCGACTATCTGGACATCGTCGCGCGCCGTGGCTTCGAGCTGCCGGTGGCGCAAGCGGCGGCGGCCGCGCTGCGGCAGATGTCCAGCGACCGCGAGTGGGATCTGCTCGACCTCGTGGATCTCGATTCACAGAGCGCCAGCGTGCAGGTTCTTCGAGAGATCTTCGAGGCGGCGAAGTACCGGGTGCGGACCAGTCCGCGGTACGTCTGCCCGTTCGAGACGTTCGGAGCGGGAGAGACGTTTGAACGGTTTCTCGCGCGGACCCGGCGCCAGGACAATTTTCTTCGACGGCGAAATTGGCTGGAGAAACAGCCGGGCTATCGCCTGGAAATCGAGCGCCGGCCGGATCGAATGGCCTCCCCGCTGTCGGAATTTCTGCGGCTTCACGGGCTGCGATGGGCAAGCGACGGCGGATCTCAAGGCATCCGCGGCGCCCGAACCGAAGGATTCCACCGCGACGCGATAGAGCTGCTCGCCGAGCGGGGGCAAGCGCGCTTGTACACGCTCGCCATCGGCTCACGCCCGTTGGCGTCGGTGTACGCAATCGTGCATCGACGCAAGTTCATCTTCTATCAGTCCGGTTATGACCCGGAATGGCGCGGCAAGAGCGTCGGGCTGGTGCTCCTGGGGGAGACGTTCCGAGACTGCCTCGCGGGTGGCCTGGCCGAGTACGATTTTCTGCGCGGCGAAGAGGACTACAAGCTGGATTGGGTGACTCGCCAACGCCGCACCGTGGGCCTGCGCATCTTCGCGCCGGGCAGCGCCGGAGATTGGCTGGACAAGCAGGAGAGGGTGGCGACGGCGGCGCGCGAGGTGATCAAGCGCCTGCTGCCGGCGCGGTGGGTGGAGGCGATACGAATCCGGCGACGGCGTCGGTCTGTCGTCTGAGCCGCCGTCGGCCCGCGCGGCGTCGCTACTGTCCTGGCAACCCGAGCTGGTTGCGAATCATCGCCATCGCTTCCTTCAACCGGGGCGGGTGCTCGCGCGGCGGAGCCTCAGCCACGAAGCGCTCGAAATAGCCCAGCGCCCGCCGGGCGTCCTTGTTCTGCAGGGCCAACGCGCCGAGGAACAACAGCCCTTCGTAGGCGTCCGGGTAGTCCCGGGTGAGGTGCTCGAGCGCGGCGATCGCTGCCGGCTCGTCGCCCCGCGCGGCCATCAGCACCGCTCGGTGGATGCGCGCCTCGATGTAGAAGGGGTTGAGCCCGAGCGCGCGCTCGGTGAAGCGGCTGGCTTCCTCCCAGTCCTGCCGATTGATCAGCAGGTGGCTCAGGTGAGCCATCGCTTCGACGTTGTCGGGGTGGGCCTGGACCTGCGCCAGGGCCTCCGTGAGAGCCGGATCCTGCGCTTCGTTCGAGTCGGCGGCCGATTGCATGGGCGGGGTTTTGCCGGTGGCTTCGCCTCGCTCGCCCCGCGGTTTTTGTTCCTGGCCAAGCAACAGGCCGAGCACCACGAAGAAGAAGACCACTCCTCCGCCCCAGGCGGCTCCCTTGAGCTGCGGATGCCGCGCCCACCAGCCCTGGGCGCTCGTTGCAGCCGCAGTCGCCGCGGCCTCAGCGCCCTGCGGTGGAGCTTTGGGTCTCACGCCTCGCTGGTGCTCGTCGCGCGCGCGCATCGCGGCGGCCGCTTCCAACTCCAGCCGGCTGTTCTCGGCGGCGAACTGCTGGGCATCCAGGTGATGCCGATCGGCGCTGAGCTCCCTCAGCTGATCGAGCAAAAGCTGCACCCGCCCATCCAGATCAGCGAGGCGCTCGTCTCGCTTTTCGCGGGTGCGGACGGTGCGAGGACGGAAGAAAAGGAGGTACCCGGCTCCCAGAAACAAGCCGATGGCGAGAACGATGATGCCCGGCCACCAGTTGGTCTCGGTCATTGATCCAACTCGGAGCGAACTCGTTGCAGATATTCATCCCCCGCCGTCGGCGCGGCAATGGTCGGGCTGGACGGCTCGACCGCCTGCGGGTCGACCCGAGGCTTTGCTAAGGCGCCGCTCGCGCTGGGCGCTCCGCGCTGGATCTGCCGGATGATCACCGCGAACCCCACGAGGATCAGAGCTGCGGGAGCGATCCAGACCAGCCAGTTGAATCCGTGCGCGGGCGGGCTCAACAGCACCCACTCGCCGTAGCGGGCCACGAAATACGAGCGGATCTCCTCATCGCTCTTGCCGGCCGCGACCAGCTCGCGCACCTTGTCGAGCTGAGCCCGGGCCATCGATGCGGGCGAATCCGCGATCGACAGGCCCTGGCAGACCGCGCAGCGCAGCTCCTTGCCCAGCTTGTGGACCCTCGCCTCGAGCGTCGGCTCGAGCGGGGCGCTTCCCGCCTGCTGGGGCGCGTAGGCGCCCGTCAGCAGCGCGATTGAAACGGGCAGCGCGACCAGGGCCGCCGTCACTTCTGGACCTCCGCGGAGGCGCGCGCCTCGAGCAGCGACTTGAGCTGGGCGGCCATCGTCTTCGGATCGATGGGCTGTGCGTACTTGCCGCGGATCACTCCTGCCGCGTCGATGAAATAGGTTTCCGGCACGCCCGCGACGCCGTAGTCGACAGCGGTGCGGGAGAGCGGATCGACGAGCTGGGGATAGGGGGTGCCGTTCTGGCTCAAGTACGCGCGCGCGTTTTCCTCGGTGTCCTCGAAGATGGCGCCCAGGAATTGGATCTGTGACCCATACTCTCGAGATGCCCACACCAAAACCGGGTGCTCCAAACGACAGGGACCGCACCAGGTCGCCCAAAAATTGATCACCACCGGCTTTCCCCGCAGCTCCGCCAGGGAGATCTGGTGGCCGGTGTCCAGCGTCCGCAGCTTGAAGTCGGGCGCCGGCTTGCCCTTGAGCATGAAGGGCACCTCGTGGGGATCGCGCCCGAAACCTCTGGCCAGAATCACCACCAGCGCGATGCACGCGAGCGACGCGCCGACCGCAATCTTCCAATTCATGCCGCGCCTCGATCCGCATCGGCGGTCGCTACGCGATCGGAGGCAGACGATTGCGGCGTGCCGAGTCGGGCCACCTTCGACTTGCGGGCGGGCCAGATGGCGATCACCGCTCCCAGCACGAGGATCGGAATGCTCCACCAGATCCACCCGACCATCGGGAAGATCCAGGCATTGAACGTCGCGGTGCGCTCCTCGTCCGAGAAAGCAAGCAGCGAAATGTAGACGTCGCCAAACAGCGATGATCGAACTGCGGGCGTTCCGATCGGATCGGTGCTGCGTTCAAAGAAATTCATCCGGGGCGCCAGCGTTTCCGCCCGGCCATCGCGCCCCACCAACTCCACGTTGGCCGCTTTCCATCGCCGGTGCGGCTCTGCTCCAGTCTGAAATCCGACCAGCTTCACCCCGTAGTCACCGACCTTCAAGGACTGGCCGACTCGAAGGGTGCCCGAGGTGTGCGTCACGAACGAGGACGAGGCGGCGATGGCTACGAAAATCATCACCATCCCCAGGTGGACGACGTATCCGCCAAAACGCCTGCGCGCCCGGCTCGCGCTTCGCAACAGCGCGGTCCACGGCTTCTCCCGGTGCTCGGCAATCCGGACGCTCGCCGGCAACAACAGCTCTCGCAAAGTGAGCGTGCCGACGAACCCTGCCAGCCCGAAGGTGAGGATGGGCAAGAATCCGCGCAGGCCGAAGGCAAGGCAAGCCAGCGCCACCGCGATCCCGATCGCCGTTGGAAGGAGCAATTGCTTCTTCACCAGCTGCGGATTGGCGGAGCCCCAGGGGAGCATCGGGCCCACGCCCATCAGGAAAAGGACCGCCACGCCCCCGGGAACCGCCATCCGGTTGAAATAGGGCTCGCCCACGCTCACGCGCACGCCGCGAACCGCTTCGGTGACCAGCGGAAACAACGTTCCGAGCAGGACGGTGAAGGTGATTCCCACGAAGAGAAGGTTGTTCACCAGGATCGCGCTCTCGCGCGAGAGAGGGGAGCGCAGCTTGCCCTCGGCCGCGACCATCTGCCCGCGCGTGCTCAGCAGCGCGATCGAAAACACCAACAGCAGGCTGATGAAGACCAGGAACGTGGGCCCGATGTCCGACTGGGTGAAGGAGTGGACGGAGTTGAAGACCCCGCTGCGGGTCATGAACGTGCCGAGGATGGTGAGCAGGAAGGTGGCGAGCGCCAGGCTGAGCGTCCACAGCTTGAGGATCTTCCGGCGCTCCTGGACCATGGTGGAGTGGATGAAGGCGGTGGCGGTGAGCCAGGGAAGGAAGGACGCGTTCTCCACCGGATCCCAGGCCCAGTACCCTCCCCAACCCAGGACCGCGTACGCCCACCAGGAACCCAGGATGATCCCCACCGAGAGGAACGTCCAGGGGATCAGCGTCCAGCGGCGCAGCGTCGCCGTCCACGCTTCACCCAAATCGCCGCGCAGCAATGCCGCAACCGCGATCCCGAACGGGATCGTCATCCCCACGTAGCCCAGGTACAGCATGGGCGGATGGATCACCATCAGCACGTGGTTCTGCAGCAGCGGATTGGGTCCGGGGCCGTCGGCGGGAAGGGGCGAGACGGGCGAGAAAGGGTTCGCAGGCCCGGCGATCAGGAAAGCGAAGAAGACGCCGATGCCGAGCATCGTCCCCAGCGCGAGCGAAAGGTAACGGGCGTGTTGCCCCCGGTTCGTCAGGGCGAATGCCAGGACGTAGGTGCCCAGGATGATCCCCCAGAAGAGGATCGATCCTTCCAGCGCTGACCACAGGGAAACCACGGTGTAGACGAGCGGCGTGGCGCGGCTTCCCACGTGCGCCACGTACTTCACCGAAAAATCGTGCGAGACCAACGCCCACACCATGGTGAGGTTGGCGAGCAACATGCAGAGGAAAAAGCCGACCGCGGCTCTGATTACCCACGGCGTGCCGGAGTCCCGGCGCGCCAGCCCGGTCCCGATGCCGACCACGGCACCGAAAACGGCGCAGGCGAGCGCGCCGAGCACCAGACCGCACCCCAGAGATGAATTCACTGCGTCCTCGCGGTCGAGCTGGCGGCTTCGCTCACCGTCTTCTGCCACTCCCGCGGCTGTTCGCCAGGCTTGGGCGGGCGATACTCATTCGAGTGGTTCACCATCAATCGGTTGGAGGTGAACACGCCGGTCTTGTCGAAAGTTCCCTCCACCACTACGCCGATGCCCTCCCGAAACATCTGGGGCGGAACCTCGGTAGAGATCACCGGCACGGAAACCGCGCCGGCCGTCGGATTGTCCGCCACTCGGAAATTGAGCCGGCTCCGCTGAGGATCCCATTTCAAGCTTCCCGCCTGGACCACTCCTCCCAGCCGGATCGTCGCGTGGTACGCCTGGTTTCCCTTGGAGATCATTTCCCCCGGGCTCCAGTAGTAGACGAGGTTCTTTCCCAAATTTCCGAAGGCGATGAAGCCCAGGGCGCCTCCGGCGACCAGGATCGAAACGATGGCGATCAGGCGGTTGCGAGACGAGGTCGTCATTCGAGCTCCTTGGAATCCGCGCCCGGACGGCGCAGCCAGAGCGACAACGCATAAAGGCCCAGCGCGGTCCAGGTTATGGCGTAGGCGGCCCAGACATATTCCCAGCCTCCTACGATCCTGCCGCTGCCCACCGCTCGGCCAGCCTGAGCGAGAACGAGCGTGATCAAGTGGCCAGTCATCGCAGCGCTCCAGCCGCCGGAGTGCGGGACTGCGGCTCCGCGGCGAGCGCCTCAGGCGGCGCGAGCTCCCTTTCGCGCTGGTGGAGCGCGATGCGATAGCGCGACCAGATGAAAACGATCATCACCAGCAGGAAGGCGATCGCGTTCCAGCGAAGAACCAGGGTCATCTTCGGGTCCACGGTCGAGGGAGAGGATTGAACCTGGTGCAGGCTGCGCCACCACTTCACCGAGAACCAGATGATCGGTATGTCCACGAAGGCGATAATCGCTGCCACCGATGACCAGGTGGCGCGGCGCTCCGGATCTTCGACGAATCGGCGGAGCGCGAGGTATCCCGCGTACGAAACGAGCATGATCGCGGCGGAGGTCAGGCGCGGATCCCACGTCCACCACACTCCCCAAGTAGGCCGTCCCCAGATCGAGCCGAGCGTGACGCCCACCGCGCCGAAGAGCACGCCGACCTCGGCTGCGGCTTCCGCCAGCGCGTCCGCCTTCCAGTTGCTGCGGATCAGATATGCAATGGAGCAACCGAAGTTCAGCGTCACCGCGAGCAGCGCCATCCACACGGACGGCACATGGGCGTACATGATCCGCTGAACGTCCCCCATTTCCCGATCCGGCGGCGCCCAGACCAATGCGAGCCACGCCCCCGTCGCGAGCATGGCGACGGCCATTGCGATCACGAGGTAATAGATCCGTCGCGCCATTTCGTCCGTCACTCCTCTATCACTTGCGGGAAGAGCGCAAGGCCCAGTGCCCAGTAAATAAGATTGAATGCCACCAGCAACGTCAACCATGACCTCAACTGAAGCATCGGATCACCTTGCAGCACCAACGACGTGGCCTTCACCGCTGCGAGCAGCGCGGGAACGATGAGCGGGAACAGTAGAAGGGGCAACAGCACGTCGCGCGCGCGAGCGTTGCTGGCGATCGCGGAATAGACTGTGCCGGGCCAACTGATCGCAAAGCAGCCGAGCACCAGCACGACCACCAGCGGTCCGAAGCCCATGGCGATGGTGACCCCATAGAGCGCGACCATCACGGGTATCAACAGCAGGCCGATCAAGATCAGGATTAACCCGTTGCCGAGCGCCTTGCCCAGGAAGATCGCGCGAGCGTCGGTAGGCACCAGGCGAAGGCCGTCCAAGGACGCGTTCTCCCGTTCCACGCGGAAGGATTCACCCAGCGCGAGCACGCTGGAGAAGAGAATCGCGAGCCACAGGTAGCCGCCCGCGTTGCGCTCGAGCAGCTTGGTGTCGGGTCCGAGCGCGAAGGAGAACAGCAGCAGCGTGGCAAAGGAGAAGAACAGCAGCGCGTTCAGCCGCGTCCGGGTACGCCATTCGATCAGCAGATCTTTGGCCAGCACGATCGCGGCATTGGCGAACAGCTGCTGGATCAGGCCCAGCGCACCGGCCTGCGACGGTTGGTCCGCTTCAGAGTCCGGCGCGCTCATGCAGCAGCGACTCGCCCTTCGACCAGATGGAGCCGCTCCTTGCACAGCGCCTGCCCCTGATCCACCAGGTGGGTGGCGAGCACCACGGTCGTCCCCGAGCGCTGAAGCTCGGTCACGATCTGCTCCATCTGAGCGATTCCACCCGGATCCAGCGCGCCGAAGGGCTCGTCCAACAGCGCCACCTTGGGCGCCTTCAACAGCAGCCTGGCGATGGATACGCGCTTGCGCATGCCCGAAGAGAATTGGCGCACCGGATGCGCGGAACGATGGCCCAGACCCAACCGGCTGAGCAGCGAACCCACCGCTTCTTTGGGAGAGGGAATTCCCAGCAGGCGCGCCAGCAGCAAGAGGTTTTGCTCGGCGCTCAGATCTTCGTAGAGAAACGATGAATGCGACAGCAGGGCGACGCTCCGCCGGATCTCTGCGCGATTCGCCACCCGGTCCCAACCAAGCACGCGCACGGTGCCGCTGGTCGGTGGAATCGCGGTGGCCAGCGTGCGCAGCAGCGTCGTCTTGCCCGAACCGTTCGGCCCAGTCAGCAGCAGCGAGCCGCCCGCGGCGAGCCGGAAGGACACGCGAGCCAACGCCCAGCGCCGGCCATATCGGCGACTGACGTCCTGCGCCTCCAGCGCGTAGCTCTCCCTGGGCAAGCGACCCATTTAACACTCATTCAGCCCAGGTCTGCTGTCGAAAGCGAGACGGCGCGGTTCAGGGCGAGACAACAGAGATGGGCTTGCTACAGAAGTACTCGACCGTGGTCAACAGCGCGTCCACGTCCGGCGGCTTGACGATGTAGTCATCGGCTCCGATCGACAGCACGTCCTTGGTGAGGCGATCCGCGGTGAACACCACCACCGGGATCTTCGCAAATGCGGGGGTCCGCTTCAGCTCGGCCATGAATTGCCAACCGTCCATTCTCGGCATCCACAAGTCGAGCAGGATCAGATCGGGAGGTCGCTCGAGCTCCCGCAGGCGCTCGAGCCCCTCCACTCCATCCGCGGCCTGGATGACCGGATACCCGCTTTCCTCCAGCAACTCTGCAGCACCCTCGCGAAGCGAATCGTCGTTCTCCACGATCAAGATTCGGCACTCGGTCATCGTCATTGGGATAAGAACTCCCACTCTGCCTGTCAACCGGCCACCCGGACAGTTGCTGCCCAAAAGCATTGAACGCGTCCGCTGTCCGATCGCGGCTTGTGCAGTGGGCTCTTTTCGACAGATGGCCTTCGGGGTCTTCCCTCTACAGATCCGGGTTCCTACCTTGGGCGCTGAAAGGGACAGCCAATGGGCTTCGACGCGATGACGCTTTACCGAGCCGCGAAGAAGCTCCACCGAAAGGGGGTGCCCATCGTTCCCGAGGTGCTGCAGAAGGCGATCTATTTCTTGCACAGCTCCTTCGTTCCCCACCAGGCCGAGATCGGCGAGGGAACGCAGCTGGGGTATGGCGGGATTGGCGTGGTGATTCACAAGGACGCTCGGATCGGGAAGCATTGCCTGATCTCACAGCAGGTCACCATCGGCGGCCGCTCCGGATTGGAGGGAGCGCCGGTGATCGGCAATTACGTCCGAATCGGAGCAGGCGCGAAAATTTTGGGTCCGATCACCATCGGCGACTTCGCCGCCATTGGCGCCAACGCGGTGGTGGTGAAGGACGTGCGGCGCGGTGCGGTGGTCGCGGGAGTTCCGGCCAAAGAGCTCCGGCGCAAGCCTGGATCCGGCGTGGACTTGCGCAGTGAGCTGAAGGTGTTTCCCGGAGGGCCGGCAGACCCCAAGGCTGCGGAGGGGGCTGTGCGGGCCAGGAGGGCCCGATGAGCAGCCACGGGAGAGCCTGATGGCCCTGAGCCAGCAGGCAGAGGCGAGCGTCGAGCTCAGGCGAGGCCCGAGCCTGGCGGGTACTGCGCTTCACGGCCGCGACATCGTGGCCTTTTCCAATGACTGGGACGGGGATCCGCTCTCCAAAACGCACATCATGCGGATCCTCTCGCGCGACAATCGCATCCTCTGGATAAACAGCATTGGCAACCGGGCTCCTCGGGCGACCGTCCACGACATGCGGCGAATCTGGAAGAAGCTCTCCGCTTTCTCCGGAGGCATCCGCGAGGCCGAGCCGAATCTCTTCGTGCTCACGCCGCTGGCGATCCCCTGGTATGGATCGAAAGCGGTCCGCGGCGCGAACCGCGAGCTGCTCAACACGCAGATCCGCCGCGCGATGCGAAAGTTGAATTTCGAGCGGCCGCTGTCCTGGTCGTTCCTCCCGTCGTCAGCGCCGGTGTGCGGAACGCTCGGCGAGGAGCTGATCATCTATCACTGCGTCGACGAGTTTTCCGCTTTCGCGGACACCAATCCGCAGCACATCGCCCAGCTGGAGGATCAGCTGCTGCGCAAGGCAGATCTGGTAATCACCTCTGCTGAGCGGCTGCGAGCCAGCAAGTCGCGGATCAATCCGCACACCGTGCTGGTCCGCCACGGGGTGGACTTCGATCACTTCGTGACTGCCTGTGATCCGCAGACGGTCGTTCCGGAGGAGATCGCATCGCTGCCCCGGCCGATCATCGGCTTCTTCGGCCTCTTCGCCGAATGGGTGGACCAGCGCGCGTTCGAAGCCTGCGCCCGAGCGCATCCGGAGGGATCGGTGGTGGTGGTCGGGAAGATCGCGCCCGACGTGGACGTATCCGGCCTTCGCCGGCTGCCCAATGTCCACTTCCTCGGGCGCAAGCACTATCAAGACTTGCCGGGCTACTGCAGGGGCTTCGACGTGGCGCTGATGCCCTTCAAGCTGACCGAGCTGACCTTGAGCGCGAACCCGCTCAAAGTCCGCGAATACCTCGCCGCCGGGCTGCAGTGCGTGGCCAGCGATCTCCCGGAGGTGCGAAAGATTGGCCTCTGCAAGATCGCCCATACGCCGGAGGAATTCGTGCGCAAGGTAGACGAAGCGCTGGTCGATGGACCCGGTCCACGGCGCGAGCGCTCGATGAAAGTTCTCCACGAGAGCTGGGAAGCGCGCGTGGAAGACATCCGTCAGCATGTCTCCGAGGCCCTTCTCCGGGCGAGCCGAGCGCGAGAAGGAGACTAGCCGAAGGTTCCTGATCGGGGTGCGCGGGGTTGGCCGCGTCCGGCGATCTGCCCCTCCAGCTGTGCGAACTGCTTCGCCAGGCGCGCGTATTCTCCCGGCGAGACTGCGCGCGAGCTCATCGCGGCACGCAGTTGGCCATAGAGCTGCAGGAATTGCTGGCGCGGAATCCGGCAGATCTCTTGAAGAGCTTGGGCCGCTTCTTCCTCGGGAAGGGAGGGCGAGATCCCGAAGCGTTCCTGGAGCGCGATGCGAAACCGGCCGCCCAGCTCGGCCAGCAGCTCCTTCTCCACCTTGGCGCTGCGGGTCAACCACGCGAGCGAGGAGAGGTACTCGATGGCCGCGCGGTGGCGCTCCACTTGGACTGGCCTCGGCGGTCCGAGGCGACTGCCTTGCGCGTAGGCGAAGAAGGCGGCGCAGGCGAGGAATTGCACGCAGAACGCGATCAACCCGCCGGAGACGAGACGAGGCAAAGCTTCCCGCCGGCGGTGATGCGATTCGTCGAACAGCATCGGACCGCGAGACGCCAAGAGCTCCCACAATCGAATGTTGTCCAGAAGCTCGATGCGGCGATTCTCCGCGAGATCGCCTCCAGCAAAGGTCCACACCTCCCCGCGCTCGAAGGCCTTCCACAGGCCGTAGGTGGCCCGCTTGATACCGGCGATCGGAAGCGCATCCGGATCTTCGCCCTCCAAAGCACGGCTGGCGGAGACCCGGAGCTGACGCACTCCTTGCTCGGCACCTCCCGGAAACCAGGCCTCGACCGAAGCGCCGCCGAGATCACCGCGCTGGTCCGAGAGCGCCAGCGGCCGCGGATCGATCCACTCGCCGGTTCGCAGGGCAAGCCACTCGTCGGTCTCGGGTTGAGCTTTCGCGATCGGTCGCGGAGCGAGGTACACCAGTGTTCCACCGCGCCGGACGAACTCTTGGACGGATGCAAGCTCGCCGGTGCTCAGGTGGCGCGCAATGGGGGAGGGGAGCACCAGCGTTCGGGTGCCCTCCTGAATCTCTTCCAGTCCGTCGTCCTCGCGGCGCACCTCGTGGCCCTGCTCTTTGAGGTACAGGTAGAGGGCGCGGATGCCGGCCGGCCCGGAGTTGTCGACGGATGCATCGAGCGAGACCGGAGCATTGCGGCCCTCGGCGATCATCGCCGCAGCGGCCGCCAGAGCGAGCAAGGCGGCGTAGATGCCCCAGCCCCAACGGCGGACGTTCCGAACGCGCGCGGTTGCCATGGGCGGGGCGGCTGTGCCCCCCTGCGCTGACGGCGAGCTGCTCAATCGGGCACTCCCGCATGAGATGACTGCAGGTGGGCGATCCGCTCCAGAAAATCATGCGCCTCGCCGCGTTGAACCGGCGACAGCGAGTAGAACGCGGCGTCGTACCAGCGCATCAAGCCGCGAACGGCTGAGGACAGGTCGCTGCTCGCACCGCGGGCTGGAAGCTCCTCCGCGAGCTCTCGATTCGTCTTCGCCCGATCGGGTCGCGCCAAACGCCGGCGCTCGAGCCAGGAGAGAAGGCACAGCAGCCCTTGGCGGATTGCTTCACGCGGATCGGACGCGAGCGCTGCCTGCGCCGTGGCCAGGTGGACCGCGGGTGCTTCGAGCCGCAGCGGCGCCTCGCCGGTGGGAATCGCCGCGATCGCTCGGGACGGGCGGCGCACCCTCAACACTCGCATCAAGCCGGCGAGCGCGAGCGCGATGGCCATCGCCAGCACGGCGGCCCTCGTCCCCTGGGCGAACCCCAGCACCCCGCTGGACTGGAAGAAGGAATCCAGCCACTCTTTGAGCCACTCCACGGCGCGGGTGAGCCAGTCGTGGCTTCGAACCCGGGCGCCGGCGAACTCGGCTCGATCGAGGATCCGCTTCAGGCGCTCGCGGTCGCTGGCAGGGTACGAAATGAGACGGCGGCGAAGATCGCAGACTTCCTGCAGCCGGCGCGTCGCCAACTCGACGCGATCCTCGTCGCTGGTCCCCTCACCCTCCCGCAGCAGCGGGTGCCCAAGCTCCCCTCGCAGCGCGGAGAGCACGCGATCGAACGACGCTTGAGATTGATCTGCCGCCGCCCGAAGCTGCTTCGAGCTCTGCTCGACCGGATGGCAGGCGCTTGCCGACGCGAGAGCGAACAGCATGGAGGCGAGCGGAGCGATCATGCGGCGCGCGGATAGGTTCGATCCAGCTTGAGCTGCAGGTCCAGACCTTCCCGCCGCACCCGCATGTCCACGTAGAAGAGCGAAGCGAAGATCACGTAAAGCGGGCTGAACAATGCCTGGACGCCGATCTGGAACAGCTCGGCCGGGACGAGCAGCAGCTGCGGAACCGCCGTCGGATCCGAGCGCGCAGGATCCCACGGCGCGGTGTACGCCAGCGTCACCACCACCGCCGGCACGCTCCCGATGGAGGTGACCACGATCAAGACCATCCCCAGAACTGCCAGGAGCACGGCCGCCCGGATGCGGACGCGATTCATCAGCCCGGGGCCGATGCTCCCGGAGATAAGCTCGCGCGATCGCTTCAGGGCCTGGATTGCACCCAGCTCCTCCGCCGCGACGACGGGGGCAATCAGCAGGAACCGCAGGAGGTACCAGAGGAAGCACAGGAATGCGCCGCCCATCGCCAACAGCATCCCCAGCAGCAGGAGCAGGACCACCGCGCTCGTCCGGGAGGATGCCGCCGTGCCGATTGTTCCGAGGATCGCAAGGAGCGCGCCTGGGGCCATGAACGCAAAGCCCATCGCCAAGCCGATCAGCAGGCACAGCAGCAGCACCCTCATTGCGCGCCCCAGATGGCCCACGACGAAGCGAATGCACTCGGGAGGCGAGCTGGGCTCGCCCAGGTATTCGCGCAACACGAACCTGGCACCGGCAATCGCGGCCAGCCAGGCGATGATCAGGTAGAGCACCAGCACAGGCAGGCCAGCCAATCCCGCGAGAATGAACTGGCGAGCCACTTCCCGCGAGTCATTCTGGATCGCGTCCGCCAGGCGCATCCCGCCCTCGACCAGCGGAAACCAGATCCGAATCGCCACCCGATATCCCTTGATCGCCGCGTAGACGAGCAGCTCGAACCCCAAGAAGATTTGAAACAGCGGCTTGAGCTGCGCCCGCCAGAGCCGGGCGGAGCGATCGATCAGCTCGCCCATCGCCAGTGGGCGCAGCTCGGAGAGCGAGTCGGTCTGCAAACGGGTCTATCCTACCCCGTTCGGCCCGAGCGTAGCGTACCCCGTTCGGCCCGAGCGTAGCGCCGAAGGCGCGTAGTCGAGGGCTCGCTCGAAACTTGTCGGGTGTTCGTTGCGACCCCTCGACTCCGCTTCGCTACGCTCGGGGCGAGCAGATTGGGGCGACCCCTCGACTCCGCTTCGCTACGCTCGGGGCGATCGGAGGAGCGAAGCGGCCGCCTGACGGGGGTTGCTCGCCTTGAGCACGGAGGAGATCGCCGCGAATCCGGCCGCTCCCGCGAGCTCTTTCGCATTCTCCGGCGTGATTCCACCCAAGGCGAATGCTGCGCAGCGAACTTCCTGCGCCAGCTGCTGGAACCCCTTTGGCCCGAGGATCGGCCGATCGTCGGTGAGCTTCGATCCCGGCGGATACACCGGGCTGATCAGCGCCACGTCGGCTCCCTTCGAAGCAGCCGCCTCCTGCGAATCGTGAACGGCGATGCTCACCCACCGCTCCTCGGGCAGATGCGGCCGGACGTCCGCCACCGCGATGCCTCGAGCGGGCAGGTGAAGGTGGGCATCCAGCAGCAGAGCGACGTCGAGGCGTCCATTGACAAACAAAGGGTTCGCAGATCGAGCGCACCTGAGGGCGAGCGCGCGGCCCTCTTCGAAGAAGAGGCGATCGGCGGCACCCGGATGGCGGTGCTGCACCGCAACCGAGGGCCCCAAGGCGAGGACGGCGTCCAGGCGATCCAGCAGATCAGAGATCTGCCAGTCCGTGATCACGATCAGCTGCGGCAGGGAGCCCGGCCTAGCCGATGAGGCCATCGATCGGGCTCGACGCCGAGCCGTAGGCTTTTCGCGGAATCCGGCCCGCCAGAAACGCGTCCCGACCTGCTTCGATGGCTTTCTTCATCGCCGCGGCCATGCGCACCGGATCGCGCGCGCCAGCGATGGCGGTGTTCATCAGGACCGCATCGCAGCCGAGCTCCATCGCAATCGACGCGTCCGACGCCGTTCCCACGCCGGCGTCCACGATCACCGGCACCTTGGCCAGCTCTAAGATCAGCCGGATGTTGTGCGGGTTGCGGACGCCGAGCCCGGAGCCAATCGGAGCGGCCAGCGGCATCACGGCCGCGCACCCGATGTCCTGAAGCTTTCGGGCGGTGATCGGATCGTCGCTGGTGTAGGGGAGCACGGTGAAGCCCTCCTTCACCAGCGTGCGAGCCGCCTTGACGGTTTCTTCGACGTCGGGGAACAGCGTCTTCTCGTCTCCGAGCACCTCCAGCTTGACCCACTTGCTGAGGCCGAGCTCTTCCGCGAGATGACAGGTCCGGATGGCCTCGTCCGCGGTGTAGCAGCCGGCCGTGTTCGGCAGCACCGTCATCCTGCGCGTGTCGACCCAGTGCATCAGCGACTTCTCGCCCTTGGCGGACAGATCCAGGCGGCGCACCGCGACGGTGACCATCTCCGCGCCGGACGCTTCATGGCACTGTTTCATCAGCTCGAAGCTGGTGTACTTGCCGGTGCCGATGATCAACCTGGATTGAAACGTCCGGCCGGCGATTTGAAACGGCGCGTCTTGCATCAGCGTTCTCCTGTGATCAGCCTCCGCCCACGAAGGTGACAATCTCCACTTTTTCACCGCCCAGCAGCCGGTGCTCGGCGTGGCGCGCACCGCGAATCACTTCGGCGTCGACCTCCACGGCAACCCGCTCGGCGCGAATCCGCAGAGACTCGAGAAGCGAGCGGATGGTGGTGCCCTGAACCACCTCGCGGGGCTCGCCGTTCACCGTCACTTTCACCAGCGATTCGCTCATCGAACAAGCTCGGCGGGTTTCCCCGCTCGTTCCGGATACAAGGACACTTCTCTCCCTGTCAACACGACCCTGGGATATAACGCTGACGGTAGGGCGCATCGCACGCTGACCAGGAGGCTGGATGAAGCTGACGTGCAAGAGGTGGGCTCTGATCGCCGTACTGTGCGCGCCGCTCGTCGCTCGAGCGGCAGAGCCGTCCGCGGAAGCGAGCTCGAAATCGGCCGAGAAGTCCGAGCACCGGCACTACGCATTCCTCGCCGGCGGTGCGCTGCTGATCGGCGGGGCGGCGTTTGGCTTCGTGGCTCACGGGCAAGCCGAGCGCGCGCGGACGTTGGACAAGGCCCGGGAAAGCTCCAGGGGACTGGATGATGCGAAGCAGTCGGCAGCGACCGCCAACATGCTCTATGCGGCGGCCGGGGCGGTGATGATCTACGCGGTGCTGCTCGAGCTGCTCCCGGAAGCAACCGCCGAGAAGGCGAGCCTCACATTCCACTTCTAGTCGCGGGGCGCACGGCGCGATGACTCGAACCTCTTCATTGATCGCAGGCCGGGCAGGCTTGCTGTTGCTCGGCACCGCGGCGGCAGTGGGCGGCTGCCTGATCGACGACATCGACTTCACCGGAAAGACGTGCGAGGTCCCCAGCGACTGCCCGTCCGGGTTCGTCTGCCTTGCCGCCAGCGGGACGACGTGCCCACTCGGAAGCCGATCATGTTGCCAGTTGCCGCCGGATGCGCCGCCGACGTACTGCGCGGACGTCAAGCCGATCCTCGACGCGTACTGCGTCTCCACGTGCCACGGCCAGATCAACACGGGCAGCGGCCAGACGACCTTCCGCCTCGACTACTACGAACCGACGGACGGCGGCCTGCCGGGGGCGAAGGCCCAGGCTCCGCGGATCAAAGCGCGGGCGACGGATCAGAAGACGATGCCTCCGGTCGGGGTCGCCGCTCCGGCGGAATCTCAGCGAGCCACTCTCGGCCGATGGGCAACCGCGGGCGCGCCATTCTGTGGAGACGGCGGGACGCCTGACGGAGGCTGACTCGGCGCTCGCACGGCGTGCTGCCTGGCGCCGAATTTGTCGTGGCCGCAGCTTCGATCGGCGCCCATATCGTAAACAGATGGGCCGGCACGGCAGAAGCGTCCTGGGAAAATGTGCTCGCGATGGCGTCGCCCTCTTCGCAGCTCACGCGGTGGCTGGTTGCAGCAAGTCGCCGGAGCCGTCGCGCGCGCCACCTGACGACGTGAACGCCAACGCGACGATCGAGCGGATTCGCAAGGAACAGGCGCGCGGCAAAGTCAGCGTGGAACGGGAGGTCCGGCGAAGTATCCAGGAGGACAGAGTAGACGCCGGCGTGCTCGCTGCCGCGCCCCCGCGGGCTCCGGAAGAGCTCGGTCCATCGGAGGGCGGCGATGCCGGGCCTGCGCGGCCGGGCGCGGCCTCTATATCCGGAAAGCTGGAGGCGAGCGCGCCCAACCAGCTGATCATCCGCGATCACACCGGCTTCGAGTACCGGTTGAAGACGGATGGCCGCACGCGCGTGACGTTCAACGGACGGCCAGCGAAGCTGGATCAATTCAAACAAGGGACGGAAGTGCGCGCGACGTACGTCTTCGACCAGCAGAGCAGGGTGGCCACGGCTGTGGAGGTCCTCAGCCCAAGCGACGCGGGCCACGAAGCTGGCGGCTGATCCATCGCCTCCGTCAAAGCTTCTCGCGTACTCAGCCCGTCGGCTCGCGCCGCGCGCTCGCCAATTGCTCAATCAGAGGCCGATGGCCCTGCAGCGCGAAGCGTTGCATGTACAGCCCGAGCCCTCGAGCGCCGCCCAGCTCCTCGCCGCCTCCCGCGCGCCCGGGACCGCCGTGCAGCAACTGCGGAAGCACCGTGCCCGGAGGTATGGATTGGCCGGCGAGCTTCTCCCCGGAGATGCTCAGCCGCCCGTGGTACGGCCCGATCCCCATCACCACCTCCTCGATGAACTTCTTGTCGTCGGAGTAGATCGAGCTCACCAGCCCTCCGCCGGCTGCTACGACGTGCTCGACCAGGGACTGCGTGTCGCTGAAGGGCATCAAGGTGGCGACGGGGCCGAATACCTCGATCCGGTTTGCCACGTCGTCTGGCCGGGGCCTTCGCTGCAGCAATAGGGTAGGCGCGACGAAATAGCCTTTCCCGTGAGGGACTCCCGCCGGCTCGACCGCGCCCGCTCCGCCGAAGGCGATCTCCGATTGCCCGGCGAGTTGCTCGATGCCGCTCTGCACGTCCCTGAGCTGCTGTGCTGTCGCCAGCGGCCCCATGGTCGTCCTCTCGTCTGCGGGATTTCCCACCCGCACCTCGGACAATCGCTCCAACAGCAGGTCGCGGATCTCGTCGAGGCGATCCTGGGCGACGTAGATTCGACGCACGGCGGTGCATTTCTGGCCGGCTTTTTGGGTCATCTCCTTCACCACGTCCGAGAGGAACAGGTTGAGCGCCTCCGAGCCGGGCTCGACGTCCCCGCCGAGTATGGCGGCGTTCAGGCTGTCCGCCTCGACATTGAGGTGAACGTTGTAGCGCGCCAGGTTCTCCAGCCGCCGCACCTGGGCCGCCGTGGCGCCGGAGCCGGTGAACGCCACCACGTCCTGAACGTCGAGGTACGAGAGCAGCCCGCCCACCGCGCCGCAGACGAAGGAGACCGCGCCTTCGGGCAGCGTCCCCGATTGCACCCAGAGCTCCATCATCCGGTGCGCCATCAGCGCGGTGGCCGTCGCGGGCTTGGCGATCGCCGGGACGCCGGCGAGCAGACTCACCGCCAGCTTTTCCGCCATCCCCCAGGCGGGAAAGTTGAACGCGTTGATGTGCACCGCCACGCCGTGCCTGGGAACCAGAACGTGTTGGCCGTAGAGGCGGGCGGAGCGCCCGATCGAAACTCCATCGCCGTCCGCCAGAATGCGCGCGTCTCCGAGCTTCGATCCAAGCTCGGCGTAATACATCAAGGTCGCGGAGGCGCCGTCGACGTCAAACTTCGCATCGGAGCGCGTGTTGCCCGCGTTCACCATCCCCAGGCCGATCAGCTCCTCGCGGGCGTCGTTCATCGTCTTGGCGAGCTTGCGCAGCAGCTCCCCCCGCTGTGCGAAGGTCATCGCGCGCAGCGAGGGTCCGCCCCTCTCGCGGGCGAATCGCACCGCGCGCCCGAGGTCGAGGCCCTCGCTCGAGGTCTCCGCGACGATCTCCTCGGTGGAGGGATTGAACAGTTGGCTCTTGTTCCCGGAGCCTGGGTGCCATTGGCCGGACAGGTAGCTCTTGAGCTGGGTCAGCATGGCCTGGAACCTAACCAAGATTCGCGGTCTCGTGCACGCCCGCGTTGCTCCACGCTCCGGGCATCGGTCGGCGCGTCACTTGAGCGAAGGATCGTCGAGGTACGTTCGGGTCAGCAGCTTGGGCCGCGCGCGAAGGCCCCCCAGCCAGTGCCGGACATAGGCGCTGCCGATTAGCCACGCTCGACGCAGGGCGCTCAGATCCGCGATCGAGCCCTCGAGTACTCCCATGCGATGCAGCCGGAGCTCGAGCACGGCGATCAGCCGGTCCAAAAAGGCGGGCGCCTGACGGAGCACCTCGTGGTCGTGGCCCAACTTCTGCGCCACGTAGCGGGCCAGCCGCTTCATCGCCAGGATCGATCCCAGGTTGAGCCCCAACAGGTACGCGCCGAGTCTGGGATTGTGCTCGACCAAGCGGCGCGTCTGGCGCTCGCCGAAGGCGACGTGGCGCTCCTCTTGTCGGGCGGCGCTCTCCAGAATCTTGGCGATCCGCTGGTCCTCGATGGTGTCGATCAGGGCGTAGAAGATCATCAACACTAGTCCCTCGCCGACCGCCATCTCGGTGGCCACGTGCTCCGCGTAATTCGACCCCATCGCTCCGGTGGCCATGAAGCGAATGACCGGATGCGCCTCACCCGGCCGCACTCCAATCAGCTCGTAGATGCGCAGGAACTGCCGCACGTGGCTCAGCTCCTCCACCGCTTGCCGGGCGAAGAAGGTGGCAGCCTCCAGCGTCGGGGCGCGATAGAGCCAATGTCCGCACTGGATCCCCGTCACCTCGCCGTAGAGGAACTGATCGAGAATCCACTTCAAGAGCTCGGCGTCGCGGGGAAGCCGGAACTTCGCGCCGCCGAAGTCGAAACGCATTTCCAGGCGCGAGACCAGCATGCCCCCGGTATCGGGAGTCAAGTCCGCATGCTCGAGGGTCGGATTGTCCACGCAGACAATCTAGGCGGGCCGAGGGGCTCCGGGCAAAGAGAGAGGCCGCGCTCTTCGCGGACGCAGCAGAGTGGCTGGTTTGTACCAGACGGTTCAGGCGCGCGGCGCTTCCGTAAGCTCGGCATCGGCCTTTGAGAGCGTAAAGAATCCGCCTCGAGCGATCAGATCTTGCAGTTCGTACCGGGCGAACTTCCGGTCGAGGGGTACCTGCTGAACCGCTTCCAGGTCAGTCGCCGTCCCCTCGCGCCGCCTGCTCTCGATAATTCTGAAGCCGCAAGACGCGAAAAGAGCAATGTAGTCCGAATGGCGGAGCCGATTCTGAAAGTGAAGGCTTGGGTTGAACATTTTCCAAGCTGAATCGGAGTAACGCAGGAAGTTGTAGCCCGAGATGTTTTTGTCAAAAAGGAATAATGATCCAGGTAATCGACCATCGCGGTCATCATGCCGTCAGGACGCAGGATCCGGTGACATTCGCGCAGGATGGCTTGAATATCGGTTGGGCTGATGTGCTCGAGCGTGCTGGTTGAAGTGATGCAATCCACCGAGCCCTCCGGGAGACCCGTAGCACGCGCATCGCACGGCGCTCTGTATTCAATGCCGTAAAGCGCTTTCAATGACGGGATGAGGCATCTTTCGTCCACCAGTCGAGAGGGCCTGCGAGGAAGATGGAGCGCTATGTCGAGCTCGCGAAATTTCACGATGCTCTCGTTGATCAGCTCGGGCCTGATCAGTTGATTGATGTCGACAATTGTTTGCCGCTCGACCCCGAATGCGTAGTAGGTGAGAGGGAGGATCAGGTGATAACCGGCCCCGAACTCGTAGAACTGCAATCGGCTCAGCGGCAACGGATGGTGTCGGCGGATCGCATCGATGTGCGGCTCAGACCAGGTGACGATGTCTTGAAAACTGTTCTCGTCGATTGGAAACGAACGAGTGACATGTCGTTGAAACAAATAATTGACGTGGTGACCGCTGGGCAGATGCGAGAAGACACTTTGAAGGATTGCCTTCAGATGCCAATCCATTCGCCCCTCACGCTGAGTAAATAGGTGCCTTCAACGGTCGGGTCAAGCGCCGATCCACCCGCGACCAGGTCAGTTGTCGCGACGAGAACAGGTTGTGAAGCAAAGCTGGATGTCCGACACTGCCGGCGATGAACGCTCGGGAGCTGCAGCAGCGCGCCTTCGTGGCGGACGCTCACGCCGATTCGCTGATGTGGAATCGCGACTTGACCGAGCAGTCATCGGCAGGCCACGTCGATTTTCCGAGGCTGCGCCACGCCGGCGTGAAGCTTCAATGTTTCACGGTAGTCACCCAGGGCTTTCCGATCGTCGGAGGGTTCCCGCTGTTCGCCGCCTATCGCCGCTGGCCGAGAGAGGCCTGGCGCAGCGAGTGGACGCGCGCGCAGTGGCAAATCCATCGGCTGGAGGAGCTTTGCCGGAGATCGAGTGGCCAGGTGGAGCTGGTGCGATCCGCTGCGGATATCTCGCGGAACTTCGCCCAGGGGCGACTGTCCGCTGTTTTGGGGGTGGAGGGCGCGCACGTGCTCGAGGGAGATGGTTCTCGCGTTCAGGAGCTGTTCGATCGGGGCGTGCGCTTCATGAGCCTGACCCATCTTTCCAACAACGAGCTGGGTGGCTCATCGTTTCCCTTGATGCCGCGGAAAGGCGTGACCAGGCTGGGGCGAGAAGTGCTCGATGCGATGGCTCACCTGGGCATCAGCGTCGATGTGGCGCACGCATCCGATGCAACGCTGCGCGACATCCTGTCTCATCCCCGGGGTCGCCCGTTTTGCTCTCACACCGGCGTGCGCGGAATTCAGGGTGGATGGCGCAACCTCCCTGACGACGCGCTTCGAACGATCGCCGAAAGGGGCGGAGTGGTGGCGATCCTGTTCGCTACGGTCTACCTGGGCGGCAACCAGATCGCGGACGTGGTTCGGCACATCGAGCACGCGATGGCGGTGATGGGTGAGGACGGGGTCGCCTTGGGATCGGATTTCGATGGAATGGTTCCGCTACCGAAGGGCATGAAGGATGTTCGAGATCTCCACCTGCTGACGGACGCATTGCTGGAGCGGCATCCCGAAGCGCGGGTGGAGAAGATCCTGGGCGGGAATTTGCGGCGATTTTTGAATGAAACCTTGCCGTCTGCGTGAATTCATGATGTGCCGCTCTTGCTCGCGCCGGAGCGAGGCCGCAGGTTGGTGGGACATGCGCGTAGTTTGTCTTTTGTCGGTGGTGAGCTGTCTTGCGCTCGCTGCGTGCGGACCTCCCAGCCCGGGCGACTCGTGCAAGAACGATCTCGAGTTGACCTGCTTCAGCAGTTTTTCCGCGCTCGAATGCCGCGCAGGCAAATGGACCAAGATCCCATGCTTGGGCCAGGGCGGTTGCTTCAGGACCTCTGGGAGCGCTCTGTGTGACATCTCCTTCAATCACGTCGGCGACCTCTGTCCGAGGATCCTCACCGGCTACGGCTACTGCAGTGCCTTCGACAAGGTCGTCGCCTGCACCGACGGCGTGCTGCAGGAGCTGTCCTGCCCGAACTGCCCCAACTGTTAGGCTGTACGATTTTCAGGGTTCGCCCTGCAACACCTCGCGTCCTTGCCTCAAGTCTTTGCAAAGACGAGGGCTGAAGGCGCGCCTGGCTGGCATGTCGCCTGCTTAGTCTGAGGCGCGGTTTTGTTTTCATATCAACACGGCTCGGAGACCCGCATGCCCATCGCGCAGGAGCGCCAACCCGGCGACCGCATTGCCTTCGGGTTCTTGGTAGCCTTCGCCGTCCTGATGTACGCGATCCCCAGTGAGTGGATCGACGGCCTGGGGGCGCTGCGCCTGGCGCTGGTCACCTCGTCGGCGGCCGCGGGTCTGCTGCTGTTGAGGCGGTTGTTCCGATTTGAACCGATTTACCTGGACGGCATCCGAGGTGCCGCGCTGATTGCGTTCGTCACCCTCACCGTTCTTTCGCTCACCTGGTCTGCATATCCCGACGGAACTCAGTTCGCCAGCGCGGAGATGATCAAAGCACTCGCCATCTACCTGACGATGGTGAACGTGATCACCACTCAACGCAGACTCGTGATCTTCTGCGGTGCGCTGGTGCTGGCCTCGGTGTTTGCGAGCATAGGCGCGATCAACTATTGGCGCGCCGGGGTCCATCTGGTGGAGGGATTTAGAACGCGATGGGTAGGCGTCTTCGCAGATCCCAATTACTTGGCGATGCTGGTGGGAATGATCGTTCCCCTGGCTGTTGCGTTCGTGACACGCCGTGAGCAAGGCTGGCTCTTTCGCATTGCGTGTGCCATCTCGGGCGTGCTGGCGATCATTGCCATCGTGCTCACCCACTCCCGGGGTGGCTTTCTCGGCCTGATGGCGGCGATGGCGATGTGGTCATTCCGGGAGAAGCGCAGGCTCCAGGCAATTGTCCTGGGAACGGCCCTGGTCATCGGTCTGCTGGTCTTCGCTCCGGACACCTTTTGGCGGCGCAGCCAGACCATCGGCCAGTTTCAAGCAGATCCCTCCGCCATGGGGCGTGTTCACGCCTGGGAGGCTGCGGCCAACATGAGCAAGGCGCACCCGCTGTTGGGAGTAGGAGCCGGCGCCTTTTTGTACGTGTGGCCGCTCTACCGACCGGCAGCAGAAAAGACAGCTCACGTGGCCCACAACGTTTTCCTGGACGTGGTGGGGGAGCTCGGTTTCGTTGGATTGTTGTTGTTTTTGATGTTCGTGGGGGCAGCAGCCGGCGGAGCGTTTGCAGCGTCGCGTAACCCGGAGTTAGCCTGGCTCGCCCGTGCGATCGCGGCTTCCCTCGTGGGATACCTGACCAGCTCGCTCTTCCTCTCCGGCTACACGCTGTCCTCGCATCTTTACGTGCTCTGCGGAATCGCGGCTTGCGCCGAGCGGATCTCGCGCAGGGCGGCGGAGCCCGTGCGTCAAAGGTGGCGGCCTCCAGTCGTATCCTTCCCGCAAGGCGTCCGCTCATGATTGGTTTCAGTCGAGCGCCGCTGGCCTGCGGCCGCAAGTTTCAATAGCCGAAGAGCTCGACGGGGAGCGCGCGGATGGCGGTCCGGCAGCTGATACGGCGCTCGGTCAGACAAGCGGGAGCCACCTTCTTCCACTACTCGGGCTTGAGATCCGCGGCAGCGCTCGTCCGCCGCCGGTGGGCCGGTGGCCGGAGAGTTCTGATCCTCGGCTACCATCGCGTGGTGGACGATCTGCGGAGAGAGCTTCAACGCTCCATCCCCGCAGCGCTGATCTCCACCGGAACATTCCGGCGGCAGCTGGAAGCAGCGGCAGCAGCGGGATACGAGTTCGCCAGTCTCGATCGAGCGGTGGATGTGATCACGGGTCAGCGCCCCGCAAAGAAAGATTTGATCGTGATCACCTTCGACGACGGCTACCGCGATATTTATCTACACGCGTATCCGATACTCAAATTGATGGGCATTCCTGCCATCCTGTACCTGCCCGCCACTCTGATCGGGACGCAACAGCGATTCGATCACGACCGGCTGTATCAGGCATTGTGCGTGGCGAGACGCCGTGAGGAACGCATCCACAACGGACTTCCACCCAGTGCGGTGAGCTTGTTGGCGCCGGTGCTCAAAGGGAGGAAGACCGTTTCCCAAACTGTCGATGATTTCATTGCTCAGCAATCGTCGGAGTTACTGCACCAAGTCACCGAAGAGCTCTGCCGCAGTCTGGGGGATGAGTTAGGCAACAGTTCGGTCGGCGGTGAAATCATGAGCTGGCCCGAGGCCCGGCGGATGTCCTCCGATGGATTCCAGTTTGGGGCGCACACCCTGCGGCACGTAGTGCTGACCTGGGAAGGGCCGACCCGGATAGAGCGTGAAATCGTTGGGTCCAAGGAGCTGATCGAGCGCGAGCTGGGAACACGCGTCGAGCACTTCTCCTATTGCAACGGGTGGTACTCGGAACAGATTGTGCGTTGTCTGGTTCGTCACGGCTTCCGGTCTGCCGTCACCACCGAGGACTCGCTCAATCGGATCGGCGGCGATCCGTTTGCGCTCAAGCGGAAGATCCTTCACGAGAACTTCAGTATCGGTCCCACCGGCCGTTATTCGAGAGCCCTCACCGCCTGCCACTTGGACGATGTATTTGGAACGTTTGGAATAGACCGCCCGGTGATCGGCCGTCGCCGCCAACGGATCAGCATCCCGGCTGCAGTGGAAACGATGAGGGACCGAGCAGAAGCGGAAAATAGCCATGAAATCCGGGGCAGCTGAAGCGCCTAATCATGTGAGTCGATCCCGCGCCGGAATCGATGACCTGAACGACGCAGTCCGGCGTTACTGGGAGCATCAGACTTGTGGAACGGATCCTGCGATCACCCGTGGCCTGCCGCCGCTTTCCGCGGAATGGTTCAAGCGCATCGAGTCTCATCGGTACCAGGCGGAACCGCACATTCGCTCCTTTGTCCAGTTCAGCAGGCACGCCGGCGCGCGGATACTGGAGATTGGTGTAGGTGCGGGAACGGATCATCTCGAATGGGCAAGGGCTGGCGCCCAGTGCCATGGAGTGGATCTCACCGATTCAGCGATCGCGACTACTCGGGCTCACCTGAAGCTGCACGGCTTCTGCTCTGATCTCCGACGTTGGGATGCCGAGGATGATCTTCCATTTCCAGCTGACGCATTCGACATCGTGTACTCGTGGGGAGTGATCCACCATTCCAAGGATCCGAAGCGCATCGTGCAGAACGTCTTCCGGGTGCTCAAGCCGGGAGGTCTGTTCATCGGGATGATGTACGGACGGCGCTCGGCGGTGGCGTTCAAGCTCTGGGTTCGTCGCGCGCTGCTCAAGGGCAGGCCCTGGCGGACTCTGAGCGATGTTGTCTGGAACCACATGGAGAGCGTTGGCACGAAAGCCTATACCGTTCGCGAGCTGCGGATGCTCTTCGACAGGTTTCATCCCGTCGAGGTCACGCCCGCCGTAACCATATATGACACGAAATGGCTCCCGAAATGGTCTCATCGCTTTATTCCGCCCAGGGTGGGATGGAATCTCCTGATACGCGCTCACAAGCAGCGCAATGAGAATTCGCCATGAAGGCTTCGACAGAACCTGCCGATAGGCTCGAGAGAGAACGCCTGTTTCACAACAATGTCTTCGGGGGGACGCATCGCGTGGCGGCTGACCGTTTTTATACGATTACGCGGCGCAGCCACGAGCTGTACGCGCGCATGCTCGAGAATTTGGGCTCGAACAATCGCGTGCTCGAATTAGGTTGCGGTGATGGCAGCTGCGCCAGCGCATTCGAGTTGGCCAGATGGAATGCGAAGGTGACCGGAATCGACCTCTCGGAGATCGCGGTTGACAAAGCCAGGCAACGAGCGATCCAGCTTCATTTCCAGGACAGCGCGAGTTTCCAAAGGATGAACGCCGAGGAGCTGACTTTTCCCGCCGATACTTTCGACTTGATTTGCGGCATGGGAATTCTTCATCACCTGGATTTGGACAAGGTGCTACCGGAGATAAGCAGAACGCTCAAAGCCACCGGCTCTGCAGTTTTTATCGAACCGCTGGGCCACAATCCGTTGATCGAGTTGTATCGACGGGCAACTCCAAACCTGAGGACGCCGGACGAGCATCCGCTTCGGATGTCGGACCTGAAGAACGCCCGCAAGCATTTCGAAAAAATCGAGCCTCAGTTCTTCCACCTGGTGTCGCTGGCTGGCGTTCCGTTCAGAAAGTTCCGCTGGTTCAGCGGCCTGCTCACCACTCTAGATCGGGTGGATGAAATGTTGTTTCAAGTGGCGCCGTTCGTGAAACGTTTCGCCTGGCATGTTGTTCTGCTGCTCTCTGCGCCGCGAAAAGCGCAATTCGCTTCTCCCGACGGCCGTGCAGGGCCAGTGCTCGGCTCGCGCCCAGCAGAAGAATCGAGGTTACAATGAGCAGCCCAGCGGATCCCGCGCCTGCACTGGAGGAACAGCCCGCTGTGGCTTCCAAATGAGTCTCGGGAGCGGCAGCACCGGGGCCCCCCGTGGGCTTGGATCCCGGCGCGCCAGTGCCCGAGGCGGGCTCGTGGGTAGGGCTGCCGCCGTCTGGCCCAGGCGATGGGGGAGGCGGAGAGGCGGAAGCCGGGCGATACCCCAGCTGAATCACCTCGAAGTCCCAAGCAGTCAATTGACGGAACTGAGGATTGAGCAGGTCGTTGTCCCAGCGGCGGTCATAGGTTCCGCTCAAGCCCAGGTCGCCGCCGTTGTCCGCGACGATCAACCCGTACTTCTTCATCGCTCGGAAAATCTTCTGGACCTCCCAGCTGAAGTGGGAGATGTCGACATCCGCTTTCAGACGCAGTCTGGCGCCCATGGGCAATGCGCCAGCGACCCATGAAGTCAGATGAGAAGCGGGATAAACGTAACCATTGGTAACTCGAATCGTGGTACGAAACGCATGTTCGATCTCGCCGGCGCCATAAACCTCGTCGTAGCGAATCAGGCCGGGCAGGATTGCCAGGCCTGAGGCATCCGCCGATGTCCATCCCTCCGGGCGCCGGTTGTTTGTATTCATGTCAAAAAAGGCGCCCCCTCCGGCGCGCCACTGCCAGTTGGCGAGGTCGAACCAAACGTTCCACAGCTCGTAGAGATAGTTGTTATCGCGATCGACGATCAACATGTGGCGATCATGGTCTTGCCTGGCGTCCACGACCCCCGGCCAACCCGACTGGATCCAATGGGGCTGCAAGATCGCCTCATCGGGAATGGGATAGAAGGGGTAACCCACGCCGTCGCTCTCATTCCAATACTGAAAAGCGACAGTCTTCTTGGGTTGCGATCGATCCACGATGATGTACGGGTTGCCGAAACTCTCGTCGCTTCCCGGCCAAGCATCACCGCCGAAGGAAGGCTGGAGTGACTGTGTATTGGGAGTGTTGATGAACCGGATATACGCGTTTGAGCTCGAATCGATTGGCGCCGAGCTGATGCTGACGTTCCACCAGTTATCCGCGGGAAACAACCGCGGAAGTGGACCGCCTTGCTCTGCGGCCCAACCCAGGGAACCCACCAGTGACAGACTTGAGAGAACGGCGGCTTTGCGAAGACGGCGAAAAGCGCGGACCGCGCAAATTCGGGTCATCAAACCTCCTTCGTGAAGGAAGTCGAATTGGGGCCTGGCGAAAAACATTCCCGCTCTGTTTGGGTGGTGACAAATCGGTCGCTCGGTCGAGTGCTCAGATCCATGAGAGCAAATCCATGAAAGGTCGGACGTTCAACAAACGAGCGTGTTGAGTAATACCGGGTAGATAGCGAAGCGTTCAACTTCAAGGAAGACATCTCGACTCAATGGCACGGGTTCTGCTCGATCGGACTGGCCAAGCCAGGGCAGGACTCCCGGTCAAGGAAAGCGGCGTAGATGGCCAAGAGCCACGAGCCTCACCATGAACTTTTTACTTCGGCGAGCAGGGAGGCGTGTGCCGCCGAGCCAGGGCCCGCGGAGGAAGTCGTACCTCCTCCCGGCGCTTCGCGGTTGATCGACTCGCCCTTGGAAATGTCCCGGCACGCCCTCCGCGGATCGCTGTGGACGTATCTCGCATTCGCCTCGGGAAAAGCACTCAGCTTCGTCACCACGGTGATCCTTGCGCGCCTCCTCCTGCCGGAAGAGCTTGGCTTGGTTGGTTACTGCTTGATCGCCCTTCAGTACCTCGGGTTGCTCAACCTGTTCGGCATGGACGCCGCGCTGATTTCGCGGCGGGACCGGCTCGAGGAAGCCGCCAATGCGGCTCTGCTGCTGAACATCGCCACGGGCGGCCTGCTCTTTGTTGTTGCGTGGGTTGGCGCTCCCTGGGTGGCCAGGTTCTTCCACGCCGAGTCGGTCACCCACCTGCTCAGGCTCCTCGCGATATCGCTGCCGATCACCGCCCTGGGCGCCGTTCCCGATGCGCTGGTTCAGCGCGAGTTGCGATTCAAGGCGCGGCTGCTCCCCGAATTCGCACGAAGCTTGGTAAAGGGCGCGGTTTCCGTGGGGCTCGCCTGGCGCGGAATGGGCGCGCTGAGTTTGATCGTCGGGCAAATTGCCGGCGAGAGCTCGGCGACGGTGTTGGTATGGATTCTCGCCCGCTGGCGGCCGACACTGGTCTTCAATGCTCGGGTAGCGCGCGAGGTGACGCGTTTCGGCGCTCACATCGTGGCGATCGGAATTCTCGGAGCGCTGTTCGGCAACATCGATTTTATTTTTGTCGGTCGCATGCTGGGAGCGGGGGCGCTCGGATATTACACGCTGGCTTATCGAATTCCGGAGCTGGTTCTTGCCAATACCAACGTGGTGGTGGCTCGCGTCGCCCATCCGCTGTTTTGCCGGCTTCAGTCCGACGCACAGCAGCTTCGAGCGGCATATTTCAACTACGTTCGATACATGTCGCTGTTGATTTTCCCGGCCGGCGTGGGCTTGGCGATCACCGCGGCTCCCTTCATTCTCCTGTTTTACTCGTCTCGGTGGTCGCCCTCGATTCTCTCGATGCAGCTGATCTCCATCGCGCTGGCAGTGTCCTCGATCGGATTCGTTCCCGGCGTCTTGTACAAGGCCTTCAATCGACCGGAGATCCTGACGCGCCTGGCTCTCGTCAAGACGATCCCAGCGATACCCATATTCTGGTACGGGACCCGATGGGGTATTGCCGGCGTGGCCTTCGGCCAGATCGTCACCACGGTGATCAACGTCACTTTGGACGTGGTGGTGGTCAGCCGTGTTCTCCACTTCAAGCTAAGCGAGAACCTCAGGGCATTGGTTCCGGCTGCAGTGGCCTCGGGAGTGATGGGAGTCGTTGGGCTCGCCTTGGCGCCCATCTTGCTCCCCGCTGGCGTCCTCGGCCTCGTCACCCTCATTGCTGCCGGGGTTACCGTTTACGGACTGACGCTTATATTGGTCAGTCGCGAAAGCATCGTGCGGGCGCGAAAGGTCTTGCAGCCTTCGAGGTCATAGGAGAGCAAGGTTGATGGATGTTTCGAATCAAAACAGACCGCGCGTGGCTGCGATTATTCCTGCCTACAATGGCGAGGCATTCATCGCCGATGCGATCGAGAGCGTGCTGGCGCAGACCTACCCGGTGAGCGAGATCGTGGTGGTGGACGATGGCTCAACCGATCAGACAGCGGGAGTGGTCGAGCGATACGCATCCCGGGGTGTGCGGTGCATTCGGCAGGCAAATCTAGGCCCCACGGCTGCCCGAAACCGCGGCATTGCCGAAACCAAGGGCGAGCTGCTCGCCTTTCTCGATTGCGATGACATCTGGCTGCCCGAAAAGACCGCGCTCCAGGTTGAGTATCTGACTGCGAATCCGCAGGTTGGGTTGGTCGCCGGCCACTGCTGGTTTTGGGACACACAGACCAACCAACGATGGCTGGAGCGGGCGGATACCGGGCCAAAGGCCAACATCTGGCGCGAATTGATGATACAGAATTGTATCGGCACTCCGTCGGGAGTGATGGTCCGGCGCCGCACCCTGGAGCACGTAGGCGTCTTCGATCCCAAGCACACCTGGCCGGGGGATTGGGAGCTGTGGGTGCGGGTGCGATCTCGATGGAACATTGCGCTCCTCGATCGGCCGTTGATCGTCTATCGCCTCGTTCCCACCAGCATGACGCAGCACCATCGCTGGGATCACGTGAACGAGACTTTCCACCTTTCGCGCCAGTTCATCCGGAATCATTGGCCGCCGCTTTGGCGCCCGATCCTGCTGGCGCGGGCGTGGAGCAAGAGAGAGCAGAGCCGTGCCACCCTGGCGATCCATGAACACCTTCCGCGCCGAAAGTACCTCTGGCATGCAACCCGAGCGCTCTTCTCGTATCCATTCGACGAGCCGAGGATGAAGTTGAAACATTTTATTCGAGCCCTGGTGGGGGAATCGCTCTATCAGGCCTTCAAACGTAGGCGCGCCCCGGAGGGGGCCGCTGGTGTTCCCAGCGGCGCAATGTGAGGAGGGGAGGGGTCCCAAGGTGCGCGAACGCTTTTTCCCCAGCACGCAACCAGAGCTGCATCGATACCTGGAATTTTGCAAGTCCGAGCTGCAGCTCGAGCCGCACCAGATGAAGGTCCTGGATTTTGGCTGTGGGGAGGGGAATGCCACGCTTGAGTTCCGGAGGAAGGGCTACCAAGTCGTGGGAGCCGACATCGACCTGCGTTCACTTAACGCCGGACGCGAAAAGATTGCGGCGCTTGGTATGGACGCAAAAGAGATCCTCTTTGAGGTGGGCGAAGACGGGCGCCTCCCATTTCCCGACGGGATCTTTCACCTGGTTTTCTCCCAGCAAGTGTTCGAGCACGTGAAGGAGCTTGGGCAGGTCACCGATGAAATCCGGCGCGTGACCGCACCGGGGGGATGGGGCTTCCATATCTTCAGCCCCAAGTTCACCCCCCAGGAATTGCACTTTTTCATGCCCTTCGTGCATTGGCTGCCCAAGAACGGCCTGCGCAGATACGCGATACGAGCGTATGCGGAGCTTGGCGTAGGCATGCGGCCGCCTGAAATCCCCGACGCGAGCCCGCGAGAGCGAGCTGAATTTCTCTACAATTACTCCATAAATCAAACGTATTATTGGTCTTACAAAGAAGTGGCCAAGGCCTTCCAGCAGAGCGGCCTTGATGTGTGTTTCACGGTGACGAATCATCCGAAGCTGCGGAAGCTCGGACCCCTGGCGAACCTCTTGAAGGTGAAACCGATTCGCTCTCTGGTGGCCCGGAGCATTCTCACCGTCCGCACCATTCACCTGCTCACCCGCCGGCCCCGAAGCGAGAAGGAGGTGCGAACGCCGATCCGAATCGGTGAATGGGAGGACGAGTGGCGGCCCGCATTTTGCGAGACAGGGACCCGGGCCGCCCGCGACAAGCGATTCAGCCGCGCCGCTGCGTCGTGATGCGCGGCGGGATGAACCTGCACCGGGTGGATTGAAAACAGCCAGGCAGGCGTGGTGCGTGGGGCCGGGCTCTCCTCGTTTTCGAAATGACGACAGCTCGGACCCAAACCGTTCAAAAGGATGCGATCCGCGGACGGCGTCGGACTTGGCGGTGCGCGCCACAGTGACTATCTGCCTTAGGGCCCACCTCCTCAAGACCATGAACGGGACCCCCCTAGAGATTGAAGAACCCTCGGCCGGCGTTCTGCGCCCTGGCGAAGACTTCGAGGCGGATTCTATCGAGCTGAGCATCGTGATGCCTTGCCTGAATGAGGCCGAAACACTGGAAGTGTGTATTCGAAAGGCTCAAGGTTTTCTGCGCCAGCATTCGATCCGCGGAGAAGTGATCGTCGGTGACAATGGCTCAACCGATGGCTCCCAGCGCATTGCGCTGCGAAATGGGGCGCGCGTGGTCAAGGTGCCCCTTCGCGGATACGGGGCTGCCTTGTACTTTGCGACCAAAGCGGCCAAAGGGCGCTATGTGATCATGGGAGATTCGGACGACAGTTACGATTTCTCCAACCTGGCGCCGTTCGTGGAGCGCTTGCGCGCGGGTTACGACCTGGTGATGGGGAACCGCTTCAAGGGAGGCATTCAGCAAGGTGCCATGCCTTGGAAGAACCGGTGGATCGGCAACCCGATCCTCACCGGGATCGGCAGGCTGTTCTTCCACTGTCCGGCATCCGATTTTCACTGCGGACTGCGAGGCTTTTCGCGCAGAGCATTTCAGCGAATGGACTTGAGGACTACGGGGATGGAGTACGCCTCGGAAATGGTGATCACGGCGACGCTCGCGGGAATGCGAATTGCCGAAGTGCCGACCACGCTCAGTCGCGACGGCCGCAGTCGAAGACCCCACCTGCGGCCATGGCGAGATGGTTGGCGTCACCTGCGCTTCATGCTGCTTTTCAGCCCCAAGTGGCTCTTCCTTTATCCAGGTATTTTCCTGGTACTGGCAGGGCTCGCGGTGGGAGCGGCACTGGTTGTCCAGCCGATCACCATCCATGGTGTGACGTTCGATATTCATACCCTGCTCTATGCCGCGATGGCTGTGTTGATTGGCTTTCAAGCGATCACCTTCGCGTTTTTCACCAAGATCTTCGCCATCCAACAGGGCTTACTTCCTCCCGATCCGCGGCTCACCAGAATTTTTCGATTTGTCAAATTGGAGACCGGGCTGCTGGCAGGTGCTCTCCTGACAGTGATGGGGGTCGCCGGATCGATCTGGGCCGTTTACTATTGGAAGTCTCACTTGTTCGGTCCGCTCGATCCGATTCGAGTTTTTCGACTGGCCATCCCGTCCGCGACCGCCTTGACCCTGGGTTTCGAAACCATCCTGGCGAGTTTTTTCTTCAGCGTGCTGGGACTGAGCGTGCGGCAGCTCAAGTTAGCTGCGAAATAGAGCAACGTGGGGAGGGATGGCGTGATCTCGAGTGAGGCGGTTGTTGCGCGCCACGTTCCCGCGCATGTTCGCCGGTGGGAACGTGTTCGCTCCGTTGCGCCGGAGCTGGGCGTCCTGGTTGCTCTCACCGCAGTCGCCGTGGCTCTACAATGGGCGGCCGCCGTTTATCGCAGCGAAGTAGGTCACCACCCGGACGAAGGCGCGCATTTCGTCACTGGATTGATGGTTCGGGATTTCCTGGTTGCCCCCGACCATCGCGCGCCCCTCAGGTTCGCGGAGAACTATTACCTGCATTACCCAAGGGTGGCGCTGGGTCACTGGCCCCCGCTGTTCTACATCTTGCTGGCGCCCTGTATGCTGCTGTTCGGCGCCACTCCCGCTGCCGTTCACGGCTTGATCGCGCTGCTGGCGGCGCTGCTCGGTTTTCTCCTCTACCGCGCAGTGGCCGCTCGCCATGGCCGTGTAGCAGGGCTCGCCGCCGCCGCGCTGATGCTTGCGACACCGCTGCTCACCGAATCCACCGGCGATATCATGGCGGACATCCTCGTGGGTTTGACGGCGTTGGCGGCGGCGCTTTTCTTTGCGCGCTATCTGCAGACAGAGCGCCTTCGCGATGCCCTGTGGTTCGGCGCCTTTGTGCTGCTCGCCCTGCAGACCAAGGGAAACGCGATAGGGCTGGCCGCGGTGCCCGCGGTGGCCATTCCGCTGGCTCGGCGCTGGCGCGCGTTTACCCGCGCTCACCTATGGCTCGCAGCGCTGCTGGTACTTGCCGGCTCTGCGCCCTGGTACCTGATCACCCGGCAGATGGCCACGAGTGGGACGCTGGTGCAGGATGCCCCCTCGTTCGCCTACGCCGTGAGCGCCTTGCGCTATTACTCAACCGTGCTGTTTACAATGGCCGGCCCGCTGTTCGGGCTCGCGGCGGCCGTTGGAATTGCGGTCCGCGTCGCGCATCCGCTCTGGCGGGGCTTTCCGGTTCGTCCGCTCGAAGCCTCGATGATCGGGCTCCTGGTCGGGATGTTATGGGTCGTCTGTATCGTTCCCACCGGATTCAATGCACGGATGCTCGTTCCGGCTGCACCGGCGTTGTTGCTTTTCGCGGTCGAGGGCGTGGTTTGGACCGCATCGGCCCTCCCCAAGCTCAGGCAGAACCCGAAGGCGGGAGCGGCTCTGCTTGGAGCTGTTCCGGTACTCGCCTTCCTGGTGGGCTCCTTCCAGCTGGTGACACGAGCGAATTCCGGGTTCGGAGCTCCGAATGCACAGGTGCTCGTTCCCACCCTCGGGCAAAAGCCCGTCGTCTTGCTCGCCACTGATCAGACCGGAGAGAGCATGATGCTCAGCGACCTGGTACAACGGGAAGCGAGACCTGGCCACTTTGTGCTGCGGGCCAGCAAGGTCCTCGCGGATCAGACCTGGGTGGGGGGAGACTACTCGCTCCGCTATCACAGTCCGGCCGAGGTGCTCGCGTATCTAGATTCTGTCCCGGTTGATTATGTTATCGCCGACTCGTCGCCCAACGCGCTGTCGCGACGCGACCATCTGGATCTTCTCGAACGAACGATCCGCGAAGCGCCGGATCGCTGGCGCGAGGTGGGTCGGTTCCCGCGAGTGCGCGAGGGGCGCGCCTGGCCCGATGCTCTTCGCGTTTACGAATTCATCCATCCGCCTAGAACCGGCATCCACATCCGCATCGACCAGCGTCGAACGCTGAATCGACAAATCAAGACCGCAGAATGAGTCTCGGCAAGAGTGGAAATCTCTAGCCACTCGCCGAGCAGACCTCAATCACCGCGCCGCGGTTGGCCTGCGGCGGCCAGGTGATCGAGAGCCAAAAGCAAACAGCGCCAGGGCGCAGAGCAGTAAGCGAATGTCGCCGGTCGAACCGGAAGCATTGCACCCGGTCTTCTTTTGCATCTCGGGCGTTGAGCCCGGTGGCGTAGTCACTGGCGGTGGATCTCCGGGCGCAGCCGTGTAGGTGAACGCGGCGCTCAGCGTGGATGACAACCCGTCTGGATTTGCAACCGAGATATCCACCGTACCCGCGGCGTGAGGCGGAGCAGTGAACCTCAGTGACGTGGGCGCTGAAACAACCACGTCGCTGATCGGAGAGCCGCTCAGCAGTACAGAGGCGCCTGGCTTGAAGTTCTCACCCTCCACTGTCACCGGTGTGCCACCCGTTGCCGCGGCTGAGGTGGGGGAGACGTTCAAGGCGCGCGGAGGCAAAAGTATCCGCGCCGCTTCCTCGCCCATCACCCGTTGGCCGGCGATGCTGGGGTGGATGCCGTCCTCGCCCAGCCCGGGGCGAAACCGGTTGACGTCACCCGGCATGGCCAGACTGGCTTCGAAATCAATCACCGCTGAAACACCTGCGCGTCGCCGAATCCAGTCGTTTACCGCCGCCCGCCGGGCCACGATGGTCGGATAGTCGACCGTGCCGGGAATGTTTTCCTTTGGCAGAAGCGTCCCCAGCCAAAGCCGACAGAAGGGACGGAGCTGATCCAGCAAGTCACTCATTCGTGATTCGATCTGTTCCGCGGTCATTGCGCCCAGGTCGTTGGTGCCGATCAAGATGGCGCAGTCGGTAATCCCTCGCAGGGTGAAGACTTCGGTGGGCAGCGCTTGAATCGCGTCATTGAGCCCTTGCGCGGAGACCGCCGCGTTGGCCACCGGGATGTGAAGGATGTCTTGCGCTACCGCCGGCCACGCGTTCCGATAATTGTCGGCGTGGCCTCGATACAGCCCAACATCTCCAGATACATATCCTTCCGTGATGCTGTCGCCGAGCGCTACGATGGCGCGCCCAGGCGCGCCTTCCACGTCAACCGTGTCGATTCCAATCGCCCGCGGGAATTCCTCGCCGGGCGGAGGATTTCTGTCCGCGGCGTAGTTTCCCGGCCAGACGTAGCTATCTGGGAAGGCGTTAATTGTCGAACCCCCGAGCGAACCATTGGCTTCGTACGAGACGTAGACCTCTGCCCCGAAAGAGGAGACGAAGCTCACTGGGTCGCTGACGATCCGTTGGTGCGGCGAGACGGCAAAACCGCGAGATCCGTTGAACGTGAGTTGAACCGGATCCGACGCCAGCGCGCCGCGCGTGCCGGCGAGGGCGATGTTGGCGACGAAGACCTCCAGCGGCTCGTCGCCCGACTTGAACGCCACGCGCACCCGGTTTCCGCCGTGGCCCAGTGGGAACTTCATGCGATACGTCACTCTCACGCCGTGATTGAGCGACCAGCGGAGACCTTGATGAAACGCGGGAAGGAAAACCGGCGCCTCCTGGTCGGCGTCAGCCACGCTCGTTGAGAGGGCTGCAAAGGCAAAACACGCAGCGATAAAAGGCCGCAAACGCCCGCGAGTCGGTTTTGCTGTGCGCTGCTCGGGATTGCCCAGGTGCATGGCTGATCTATTGCTGCGACAGCAAGCTGCGGCGTACGCACAGCAGGAGTAAGCAGTGCTCGACCGGAATCCAACGGCCAGTGTTCAACATTGAAAGCGTCACAACCATCGCTGAGCCCCCGGTGTGATTTGTCACACCGATCGTGAAGGCCAAGCTCACCGCAGATGAAGAAGTCGGCGATATGACCCGCGGGTAAGCAGGCTGCCTCACGAGCGAAAGGCGTTCAGCCAGTGGCTCGAACTGACGCTCGTCCGAAATTGCCTAATTTTGAACGCTCGCGGATTGGGGCACAGTGAGACCGTTGAACGCAGCTTGGTTGCAACGTCAACGAAAGGAAAATGGAGAGTGAATCTACGAACGCTGCTTCCCCAACTGAAGTCTCGTGTTACCGCTGGCTCGAGTGCAGGGGGTACTGGGTCACGAACGCTGCCTTTGATCGCGCTTGTGTCACTGAGCGCGATCGCCTGGGCGGCGGGTCCGCAGCAGGGAGGTCCGCTTCCTCAGCCATTCCCACTGTTCCCTCGAGACAATTGGTGGAACGTCGATATCACCTGGGCGCCCGTCGATTGGAATTCCAACGCCTACATCAATTACATCAATTGGCCTGATACCAAGGTGCTTCATCCAAGTCTCGGGGGCGATGTGGGCTGGTGGACCGATGAAACCTGGGGGACCCCATACATTGTGGTGGATGGTTGGCAGCCGAAAGTGATGGTCAATTTCTACTATTGGACCGAGAGCGACGGGGTAGGGTACCCCTTCTATCCGATTCCCGATGAAGCGATCTGGGAGCCACGCTGGATCCAGTCGGGCTGGCCCGGAGTGGTGGACGCGCGGGCAGAACACGATCGCCACATGTTGATCGTCGATCGAGATAACAATTATCTCTATGAGCTCTGGAACGTGTGGTTTGACGTCAACAACTGGCAATGGTACGCCGGCGGCGGGGCCTTTTTCGACATGAACACAAACAACCGTCGCCCCGAGGGGTGGACCTCCGCGGATGCCGCGGGGCTGGCGATTCTACCTGGACTGATTCGCTACGAAGAAGTGTACGGCCCGGACGAGATCGAGCACGCCTTTCGGATGACCGTGCGGGCCACCAATGGTTATGTGTATCCCGCATCCCACTTGACCTCCTTTAATCCCGGAGCGTTGCCGATGGGTGCCCGGCTACGGCTGAGAGCCGATGTCGACATCTCCGGTTTCCCCTGGGAGGTGCAGAAGATCTTCCGCGCCTTGAAGAAGTACGGACTGATCGTCGCCGACAACGGTGGAGACATGCAGGTGGGTGGGACCTACGATCGGCGTTGGAACAATGACATCATGAATCCCGCGTTCCACCGGCTGACAGCGTGGGACTTCGAGGTCATCCAGCTCGGTTATCAACCCTGATGATGAATCCGGTCGGGCCGGCCAAATCCGCAGGGCCGACCGCATCAGTCGCCGGAGTAGATGCCGATCGCACCCGGTCTGCCGGCGCCGCCGAAGAACGCGACCAGGATGCGTCGATTGCCGCCAAAATTATCGCTCTGGATGTCTGGAATTTTGCCCTGCACGAGGTCCTGACCGAGGACGCGGAAGTCGTATGGCACATACTGGCTCCCCCTGAGACGGGCAAACCCGCCATACGTGTATCCGATCCAGAGCGAATTATCCCGTGGATCGCGTTCGAGGCCGGTGACCGTGCTTGTCACCGGATCTCGAAGGTACTCAATCGGGCGACCAGGCACGTAATGCGCAAGGCCGGAATTGGTGAAGGAGCTGATCCACACGCTGCCATCGGGCATCGCCGCCATATCCGAAACCCAGTCGTCGACGCGCTCGCTGGGAAGGGGGTAGTTGGGCTCCCCAACCCTGTCGGGCCAGACGTCGATGCGGTTGCTGATGTATTGCGACGCCTCGGTATGGTCGCCCGCCGTGAAGAAGTCCCGGCCGTAGGTCACGTAGCCGAAGTGAGTCGATCGGGCGGCCCCCCCGGCCCATAGGTCTCCAATCGGATCGACGGACATCCCATAATAGTCGCCGGTGAGGAGGATGACACTGGTCCGAGCCTCGTCGCCCCAAGCATTGATCGCCGGATGGGAGTGCTCCCTCACTCCCGAGCACGCCAGCTGACCATTACAGGTGGGATTGCCTGCGTAGTTTGCGTCTCCCCAGGCGAACCCGTGATTCCCGCCAAACCAGACGCTCTGAGTCAGCGGGTCATACACGATGCGCAGGATGTCGCAGATCTTTTCCCGGCCCTCGAGCTCGTCGCGAATGATACCCGGACCGGTGAAGATGTCGTAGTGCACTACCGAAAGCCGATCCCCGGCCTGCAGCGTGACTCGGTCCGCGTCGCCGCTCTTATAGACGCTGGGATCCCGCGGCTCCTGGAGCGGGGGAGGGAAATCAGGACCGTACCAACTGAACTCACAATTGAAATGCCCCGGCGCCGGAGGCTTGCCTTGATAACCGACAAAGACGGTGTTCGCCGGACCCCCGGAGACGGAAATGACTTTCAAATATTTGTCACCCGGCGGATCGCTGCCATCGGGCATGTAACCGTACGGACGCAACCCATCAGACATCGTGTAGCGCCGATAGGTAGAGCTCCCTGGCTTGAGCAGGAAGAGACCCTCCTCACCACCTGCCACCCATACGTTGCCCCCTCGATCGGAAGTGACGCCATAGACGGTGCGCGGCCCGCCGTGCTGAGTGCCGTAGAACTGCCAGCCAGTCAGGTTCGGGAAGGTGATTACGATTCCGCCGTCGGTTCCGCCATCCGGCCCCGGGCCTCCGTCAGTTCCTGGGCCTCCGTCAGTTCCTGGGCCTCCGTCAGTCCCCGGGCCTCCGTCAGTCCCGCCATCCGGTGTACCTCCCGTTCCCGAGTCGTCGGGGCCAACAATCGGAGTGGAGTTCCGACCACAGCTTGCCGTCCAGGCGAAAACAAGAACGGCAGCGAATATCAGTACTGCTCCACCAGCTCTTCGCCACACGGTCAAAATCCTCTCTCGGCCGAACAAAACAGATGTGTCCGATGATCCTGAACGCAAAGTGGGGGCCACGGAGGGGCAACTTGAAAAGCGCCGCTAGCGTCGTCTTTCAAACAGCCCCGGTCGCCTGCGTTTCTATAGATGGAACCTTCGCTTCCCACGTTTGGGCGCAAGAAGTCCTTCGAAACGCCTGATTCAAACAGTGCGCGATACGCCGATCAGGGCGCACTTCACGTTGGTAATATTCCCAGTTGTCTTTCCTCATCTGGTTTGCAAGTGCATCATCCTTCAAGATCTGATTGCAACGGTCGATACACTCCTCGGGGGAGGAGAACTCGAGATAGTTGCGGCCGGCTACCAGGGGACTCGGCAGCTCATTTCGAAGAGGTTCCGCAACAATACATTTCGAGCCCGCGAGGTACTCTGCAAGCTTGAAGGCCATGGAGTGATGCAGGCCGCGGGTGTAGATGCCAATCATGATTCGCTTGCTTTGCGCGACGTAGGCGGACCTTCGTTTGGGCTGAGCAGAAAGCTCATCGGGGCAGTACCGATGCGCATTTGCAGTGGGCACGATGCCACCGTGGAAGGCGGCGCCGAACTCCTTCTTCAGCAATCGCGTCAACTCCACCCGCGGTCGGTTTACCTCCTCGGGTGAATCTGGCCCGAGAGACTCTTTTTCCCAGATGCGGCTCTGGAAATGGACCGCGCGCTTCAGGGGGAAATCTGGAGGATGTTCGAAGGCCGCTACGTCTGGGCTCATCAGGAACCCTCGCAACTCCCAGCTCAAGAGTCTCCTGATCGTTCGCGCGGGCGATTTCACGATCTCCAACGCCCAGGTAGGAAGAAGGGCTGACAACGTCCGGCGAGTGCTCTCCGCGCTCCTACAGGGGTAGATCAATCCGAACGGTGCAATCTTTCTTCGCAAGTCGCTCGAAAGCTGCCTGAGATCCGGCAGGTAATAACTTCGTTTGAAATATACGTCGCAGAGCTTCAGGGATTCGTTGACGAATACGTTGCTGTGGTCAGAGATTTCGAAGACGATCCTTCGCTCTTCGCGCGTTTTCGTGTCGGTAACTTCTGCCCAGACAGCGACCGGACTGAGTCCGTAGCCAGCGGAGCTTTGCGGCTGTTTGAACTCGACTGCTGCGAAATTCTGGCGTGCCAGCGCGCAGATCCCGGTGTGTACGTAAGAGAGGTGATTCAGATTTTGCGATCGATGTATGAAACAACGGATGTGGTACGCGGGAAGTCGGGTAGAAGACATCATCGTTGCTCCGCCCGGCCGCTGCCCCAGCCAGCCTGCATTCGTCTATCGAGAGAGTGATGCGCCATTCGGGACCGCAGTCGGCAGGAAAGCGAGGCTCAGATACTCACCCGGCGACAAGCCGCCAAGTGGGGAGCCAAGCTTGAGTTGTGAATCGACCGATCGGCTTCGCGGTTTCCATTAGCCGAGCAGCGAGGCGCGCTCGCAGCTTCGCGCGCACAAGATGTCGGAGCTTTCCTGGTTACCCAGTCATCCAGCCACCATAGGCTATGAGGGAGCTTCGTCCGCAAACCAATCGAGTGAGCACCTGATCGATCGGCTCTCACGTTCGAGTTCCACCGTGTCCATCTGCCGTCGATGGCGGTGGAGCTGCGGCGGAAATTTAAAAAGCTTCGCGACTCGAGAGATGTCTTCGGCCTGGCGGGTGGACTGAAGGTGCTCTTGCACTCGAAGCTTCGCTTCGCACCCTGGGACCTGTTCTCGCTTCAAATTCCAGGAGTCCAGCACGAGGTCTACGGTCGCACACGCACCAGCGACCCCTGGGTGCTCCAGCAGATTTTTCTCGATCACGAATATGCCCCGATCGACGACGAGGAGCACGTGAGCTTCGTCCTCGATTGTGGCGCCAACGTCGGCTATTCCAGCATCTATTTCCTCAATCGCTTCCCCGGCTGCAGAGTATTGGCCGTCGAACCGGACATCGAGAGCGTCTCATTGCTCCGGAAAAACCTCGAGCCGTATGGCCAGCGCGCCCAAGTCGTGGCGGCCGGGGTGTGGTCCAGGCCAACGGCATTGGTCCTGGTTCGCAACGACGAGGCATGGACGACCCGCGTGAGAGCGGCACGGCCTGACGAGACGGGAGACCTCGAAGGCGTGGATATTCCAACCCTCCTTCGCTACTCGGGCTTCGATCGCGTGGATGTACTCAAGATGGACATTGAAGGCAGTGAGGCCGAGGTGTTTTCTGGCGATGTCGGATGTTGGCTGTCGAGTGTCAGAACGCTGGTGCTCGAAATCCATGACGATCGCTCCTCGAGCATCGTGCACGGCGCGATCGCCGACTACGACTGCAGAAAGTGCACCAGCGGCGAGCTATGGATTTTCCGGGACATCAAGCGCCAACCGAGTCGGTAACGGACGGCCATTTTTTGCAAATCAGCCTGGAGCACTTTCAGTTCTTATGCGGTTAGTTTCAAATCCAACATTGTCATAGATGAAGAATTGGGGTGGACTGGCGATGTTGGCTGGCATGCAGTCTGCTCGCAGGCTGCCTGGATGAACGTCCCGCGAACGCGAATTGCCCAACTCACCACCGGCCTGTGGCTCGGTGGAGGCGAAATCCAGTTTGTCGAGCTGCTGAGAGGTTTGCGCGACAAATACGAAATCAAAGTCGCGGTGATCGAGGACGCCGGGCTGTTGCGCGAACCCGTCAGCCAAATGGGGCTCAAGCCCACTGTCTTTCCGCTCAACGGTTCTTTGGTTCAGCCCAATACCGCGCGTCAGGTTGCCCGGCTGGCCCGCTGGCTCAAGGAGCAGCGAATCAACATCGTTCACGCCCATGACCTGTACACCATACTGCTTGCAGTGCCCGCGGCGAAGATTGCTGGCTGCCGGGTGGTGGTGGGGAGGCTTGATCTGGTGCACTGGGAAGGGCGGGGCCGCCGCGCCGCCTTGACGATTTCGTCGCGAGTAGCGGATCACGTGATCGCCAACGCCGCTGCGGTCCGCGCCATGCTGATCGAAAAGGAGCGAATCCCATCGGATCGGATCTCGCTCATCTACAATGGAATCGATCTCGCGGAGTTCGACAGGCGATCCGAGCAACCGGCGCTGGCGCCCCTTCCGGAAACAGGTCGCTCGCCGGTTGCAGTGCTGGTTGCGAACATGGTCCATTCAGTAAAACGCCAAGAGGATTTTCTTGAGGCGCTCGCGCTGGCCAGAGCGAGATGCGGCTCGCTGCAAGCCTTCCTGGTGGGCGATGGGCCGCGACGCGCGGAGTTGGAGCGGCTCGCCGCGCGTCTGGGCCTGAACGGCGATGCGGTGCATTTCCTCGGTTACCGAGTCGACGTTCCCTCGGTGCTGAGAAGAGCAACGCTGGGAGTGCTGTGCTCCAGCAAAGAGGGCCTCTCCAACGCGGTGATTGAAGGCATGGCTGCCCACTTGCCGATGGTGGTGACCAACGCGGGCGGCAACCCGGAGTTGATCGAGCATGGGAAACGTGGGCTCGTCGTCGGCGTTCAGCGGCCCCAAGAGCTGGCCGACGCCATGTTGCAATTGCTCGAAAATCCCGGGGCCGCGCGCCAAATGGGGGAGGCGGGCAGGAAGTTTGTCGCAGAGAAGATGAATTTGAACCGGATGCTCGAGGCGCACGATCAGCTGTATCAGCGGCTTGCCAATGGAAAGATCAAACCTTCGTTCGGCCAGTGAGCGCCTCCTCTATCGTCTCTTGGGGTCCTTGTCGTCCGATGCGAATCGCAGGACGGAAGAAGAGATCGACGGCGACATTGACGATACGGAGCTGCGTCGCGGCGTATTTAATAAAATATCGCAACGATTTGGCCCGGACTTCGACATCGCAGGCAAACGTGTTCTGGAAATTGGCTGCGGAGTTGGAGATCTCGCGATCTGCATGGCGGAAGTCGGCGCTCAAGTCACTGCGCTCGATATCGATGCTGCGCGCATTGAACAGGCTGAATTGAAACGGATCGCCGCAGGCGTGGGTCAATCGGTGCTATTTGTACACGCCGATTTCCTGAATTTCGAAGGCGACGCCGTGTTCGATCGCATCGTGGCGCTCGAATCTTTTGAACACCTTCCTGCACCGGAGCGCTTCTTGAAGAAAATGGCCGGCCTGCTCACGCCGGGCGGAAAAATCCTGAGCGTCTGGGGACCCACCTGGCTCAGCCCTTTTGGAGCGCACCTGGGAGGATTCACCCGGATACCGTGGGTCCACTTGCTCTTCCCCGAGCAGGTGGTACTGGCGGTGAGGCGCGCGATGTACAGGCCAACGGATCCCGCCAAGAGGTATGAAGAGGTCCGGGGCGGTCTAAATCGGATGACCGTGGCTCATTTTCGCGAGTGCGTTGCTGAAGCGGGGCTCGTGCTCGACCGCTTCGAAGTGAACCCGCAATTCGTTCGCGAGCCCTTGCGAACGATCAACCGGCTGGTGACCGCGGTCCCGCGCCTGGGAGAGTTTCTTTCGCATACCGTTCTGGCGGTGATTTCCAGGTCATGAGCTCCAATTGTCGTACGCTCGACGGTCGTGCCGCGGCGGTCATTTCACGACAGAGGGTTAGGTAGCCGAGCACTTGGCGCCTCGCTGGCGAATGACTACATGGAGCCGTCGTTTGCACTGTTCCATTCCTGGACAGGAGAGATCCATTCCCAGCCCGGACATGCTCGCCTCTGAAGCGGAATCCCAGCCCCGAGCGCGCATCAGCGCCATCATCACTGCCTACAACGGTGAAGCGTTTGTGGCCGATGCGATTGAAAGTGTCCTGGCGCAAACGAGGCCAGTCGATGAGCTGGTGGTGATCGATGACGGCTCCACGGACAACACGGCTCAAGTCGTGGAGAGATATCGAGAGCGAGGCGTCCGCCTGGTGCGCCAGCAGAATCGCGGACTGTCAAATGCACGGAATCGCGGCGTCGAGGAGACAACCGGGAACTTGATTGCTTTTCTCGACTGCGACGATGTTTGGACTCCTGAAAAGACCGCGCTGCAGTCACAATTGCTTGCCGCCAATCCGGAAGCTGGCCTGGTCACGTGTCATTCCTGGTGGTGCGATGTCCAATCCGGGCGTGGTGGACTCTATTTCCAGCGGCTCGGACGAACGCACGCTGTGCTTCGCAGAAAGCTCGCGGTTCGGAATTACGTCGGCAACGCGTCGGGTGTGATGACACGCCGCCGTGTCCTGGATGAAATCGGCGGGTTCGACCCAAGCCAGGTCTGGGCCGAGGACTGGGAGCTCTGGCTGCGAATCGCCGAACGATACAGAATAATGTTGGTTGATCGTCCCTTGATGACTTATCGGGTAGTGCCCGACAGTCTCACCCAACAGAGGCGTTGGGCCCGCTCGGATGCGTACTACCGATTTTCACTTGCGGCCATCCGGAAAGTAAAACCGGTATTCTGGCGGCCGATTCTATTTCTCCGTTCCTGGAGTTGGCGTGAATATTCGTGGGCGGTCTGTGCCCGACTCGAGGGTCTTCCGCGCTGGCGATACCTGGCCCACGCATTCCTCGCCTTGATTTCGTATCCGTTCGAGTGGACGGTCGAAAAGAGCAAAGACCTCATTCGTGCGCTTTTGGGAGAGTCGTTCTACAAGATCTACCGAGTATTGCGGCCCCTGGGGGTACCGGCCCCAGGCCGCTTCGATGTGCGCTCCAGTAATTCATGAGTTGATTGAAACCGAGGGTCTCGTGAGCCTCAGCGTTTACTTCAAAGGAATTGCCACATATGTCCCGGGGCTCTATCCACAACTGATGAGCCTGATCCGTCCTCCTCGGACAGGCGGAACGGATTCCGCCAGGTATTGCTACAGCGTCTGGCTCAGGCACCTGGTGATGGCTTCGATGAATGGCCTGCGGACTCGCCTGCACTCGGTGGCCGAGCTCGGTCCTGGCGATTCGTTGGGCACCGGCATCGCCGCACTGTTGTCCGGAGCGGACGCCTACTACGCGTTCGATGTCGTGCCGTACGCAACCAATGAGCGAAATCTCAAGATGGTTGACGAGCTGGTGGATTTATTCCGCAGCCGGGCGCCCATTCCGTCCGAGCCGGAATTCCCCTGGGTGGAGCCGCGATTGCCAGCGTACGACTTTCCCCGAGACATTCTGACCGATTCGCTGCTCTCGAGAGCTCTGAGCAAGGAGCGAGTGAAGGCGATCCGGCGCGCGGTTGCATCCGTTTCGGCAAAACCGACAGACGGGATTCAAATCTCCTATCGCGTGCCTTGGGACGAAGCCAGCATCATCCAGCCGCACTCGGTGGATTTGGTGTATTCGCAGGCTGTACTGGAGCACGTAGAAAGCCTCCAGCGAACGTACCGCGCGCTGTTTCAGTGGTTGAAGCCGAGTGGATATATGTCCCATACGATCGATTTCCGCTCCCACGGCACGGCGACGGAATGGAATGGTCACTGGTCGTATTCAGAGCTGGAATGGAAGGTCATCCACGGCAAGCGAAGGTGGTTGCTCAATCGCCAGCCACATTCCATCCACATCAAATTGGCTGAGCAGGCTGGGTTCAAAATCGTTTCAGACCTGCGACAACAGGGGCGAGAAGGCTTGGAACGGAAGCGGCTCGCGCGAAGCTTCCAGGCTCTATCCGACGAGGACTTGTCGACAGCGGGCGCTTTCATACAAGCTGTCCCCCAACTGTCGATGTGATCGCGCATCACGTATCGGAGACATGTGAGACATGCGGACGCCTGCTCGATTGCATTACGGGCTACTACCAGAGGGGCCTTGGCTTGGTCTGAGATGATGATTATTCCTCGGCGCACCGGAGGAGCACCTGATGGGTAGGTGGGTGGGTTGGTATAGGCTGCTTCTTGTTTGGCTGACTGCTTGTAGCTCTGGTTCGTTGGTGGCTCCCCGAGCCGATCCTGATCCGGTGCCTCCTCCAGAGACCGGCGCCGGCCCCGGCTGTCAGTCAAATTGTCCTCCCGCCCGAGGGAAAATCGAGCGACAGCCCGGGGCTAATCCCATTCCAGCCGAGAACCAGAAACCGGGCGATCCGGATTGGAGAAACGGACGGCGGGCGCTCTCGGGCGAGCTGGAGGTCTATCTTTCGAGCGACTCCGTTGCCGCGGGCGACGATGTATCAGTGATGGCTTCTGCAGATGTCCCCTCGTCTGCGACCGTCGATGTGTATCGGATTGGATACTACGCAGGAGCGGGTGCTCGAAAAGTGTGGAGCGGAGGCTCGTTCAACGTCGCCCGGCAGCCCAGCTGTCCACGGGACGCGGCGACGGGCTTGGTCGAGTGCCGCTGGAGCGAAACGCTTTCGTTCAACATCGGCGCCGATTGGGTTTCCGGCGCGTACATCGTGAAGCTGACGCGTTCCGATGGATTCAAGCGCTTTGCGCCGATGGTGGTTCGGGATCGCCGCGCGGCAGAGGTGTTGTTTCAAGCGGCATTCAACACGTATCAAGCGTACAACGCCTGGGGCGGGGAGAGCCTGTACTTCGACGGGTCCGGCACCATACGCAGCGGCCGCGCTTTTCAAGTCTCCTTCAACCGACCTTACCTGGACGAGGACGGAAGTGGTCAGCTTCTTCTTTGGGAGTACCACTTCATTCGCCTGCTGGAGAGGAACGGTTACGACGTAACCTACGCGACGAATTCAGACTTCTCCCGCTTCTCCGATCTTCTCAATGGGATCGGAGTTTTCGTGGTCGCCGGACACGACGAATACTGGACGACGGTGGAGCGCGCACAAGCCGATGCGGCGCTGGCCTCGGAGCAAACCAGCCTGGCTTATTTCGGGGCCAACGGATCGTACTGGCGCGTGCGATACCTCGATGACAGCGTTGGAGCAAGCCTTCGCACCATGGTCTGCTACAAGACTGATTGGGCGCGAGATCCCATTCCCTACTCCACAATTCGTTTTCGCGATGCTCCCGACTCACAACCAGAGAATCAGTTGTTCGGGATCATGTACGACTCCTGGCAGCAACTGCCCTTTCCCCTGATCGTGGGTGATCCGGACCATTGGTTGTTCAGAGGAACGGGGCTCAGCTCGGGCGAGCCACTGCATGGGTTGGTGGGCGTTGAATTCGATCGCATCTATCCGGATTGGAATACTCCAGCCGATGTCAGAATTATCATGGAAAGCCCAGTGATCACCAATGAAGATGCGGCCAGTGTCTCGCATGTGGTGGAACGCACGCTTCCGGCCGGCAACACTGTCTTTGCCGCAGGAACGATCAATTGGTCCAACGCCCTCGTGCCCGATCGGGACGATACCGATGACCGGGTGGCGCGGATGACCTTGAACGTGCTCGAGCGTTCGCTTGCGCACCGCCGTCCGCCGGTGGAACCACCGCCACCAGGACCGGCCAGGCCCGGTGCGCCTAGCATTCAGCCGAGCTGGGTTCCAATGGTCGAAGCGTTCGCCGGTTCGCAGGGAGTTTCCGGGTGGAGCGACGGGCCGGGCAACACGGCGTTGTTCTCCAGGCCGACCAACCTCGCATCGACTGCTTCCGGGCAGCTAATCGTCACCGATACCGGCAACCAACGCATCCGCCTGATTGAGAACGATCCACAACATACCGTCCGGACCATCGCCGGGAATGGCACCTTTGGATTCCGAGACGGGCTTGGCGCCGATTGCATGTTTCGCAATCCGAGCGCGGTCGCGGTTGGCCCTGACGGTGCAATCTATGTCTCGGATACGGGCAACTATGTCATCCGACGCATCGAGAACAATCCTCCCAATTGGACGGTGTCGACATATGCCGGCGGTCCGGAACAATACGGGTTCGTTGACGGACCGGCCAGCGCCGCGCGCTTCATGCGTCCCGTGGCGGTGGCATTGGACAATCAAGGCAATTTATACGTCGCCGATCTGGAAGGCCGCCGGATCCGCCAGATCCGCGCGGGCACTCGCGAGGTGAGCACGTATGCCGGCGATGGCAATTCCGCCTCCCGTGACTCTGACAACGGCCTCACCGCTTCTTTCGAAGCACCCAGCGCCATCGCAGTAGCGCCCACCGGCGAGGTCTACGTCATCGATGCGTATAGCCAGTATGTCCGGCGGATTTCTCCCAGTGGCAATCACGCTGTCGATACCATCGCTGGCCAGTTCGGTCACGCTGTCGGGCACGTTGATGGGGCCGGCTCATTCGCACGCTTTCGAGCTCAGATGGGAATTGTGGTGGCTTCCACAGGTGAGATCTTGGTTGCGGATACGGCCAACTTCCGCATCCGCAAGATCGTTCCCGGGAGCAGCGCGTCCAGCACGCGCGTGTACACGATCGCCGGGACCGGCCGCAGGATGACGGGTCTGGGCGCGGGCGACGTTGCCGGACTGGTTGCGCCGAGCGGGCTTACAATCGCTCCCAACGGGCGCCTGTTCGTTTCCAATTCGTTCGACCACCTCATTCGCAGCATCGTTCGCTAGTCGGCGCGCCACGAGCTGCCGTTCGCGTCCGCGGATCGCCCGATTGAGCTCGCGAGCGTTACCAGCGTAGGTGTATCCGCTCCAACGCGTGGCAGTTGAGCACCCATTCAGATCCTCGCGGAAATAGACCCTATTTAAGCGAACTGAGGCTCGACCCTCCGTCAGCCCACCGAGCGTCAAGGCGGGCAATTTGCGACCCAGGAATTGGGCGGAATGGCCATGGGGCGAGGTGGTTTGAAGCCTCTTCCGTTTCCCAAATAGTGTCCACTACTCAACCACCCACGCGAATTCGGGAATAATTCGAAGGAGAGGACTGAATGGGACGTTCGATTCGGCTGGGGATGCTGGCGATCATGGGCTCGCTGGCATTCGCAAACATCTCTGTAGCGGCCCCTCAACTGTGTGCACCGCTTCCATCGCCCCTGTTCCCGCCGGAAAATTGGTGGAACCAGGACATCACGTGGGCTCCTGTCGATTCGAATTCGGACGCCTTCATCTACTTCTTGAACCGTTTCGGGACGGTCCGAACCGCCATGGTTCTGGGTGGCGACGTCGCCGGATACTATCCGGAAATTTGGGGATTCCCATACGCTGTCGTCGACGGGTGGCAGCCCAGAGTCGCAGTGAACATCGAGTACTGGAACGGGAGTGATGGTGTCAATCAGCAAACCGGCGAGCCCTATCCCTTCTACCCGATTCCAGACGAAGCGATTTATCAAGCTCACTGGATTCAGTCGGGTTGGCCCGGCGTGGTGGATGTCCGGTACGACCATGATCGGCACATGATCATTGTCGATCGAGACAACAATCACTTGTTTGAGCTCTTCAACGTTTGGTTCGACGAGTATTCATGGCAATGGTACGCGAAAGCGGGCGCATTCTGGGACATGAACAGCAACGATATCCGTCCGGACGGTTGGGGCGGAGCGGATGAATCAGGCCTGGCCATACTGCCCGGGATTCTTCGCTACGAAGAGGTGTACGGCCCCGATGAAATCCAACACGCTCTGCGCGTCTCAGTGCCAAGCTCCAACGGGTACGTCTTTCCGGCGACGCTCGGATTCCAAGAGACCCCCGGGGCTCTCCCACTGGGTGCTCGGCTTCGACTCAAAGACTACGTGGACATTTCCGGGTACCCCTGGGAAGTCCAGAAGGTGTTCAGGGCTCTGAAGAAGTATGGGTTCATTGTGAGCACGTTGGCGGATTCCGGTTTGGTTGGGCTGGGCACCTACGACAGCCGCTGGCAAATGGATGTCTTGATTCCCGGGCTCAGTAGCCTCACCGCTTGGGATTTTGAAGTTATCCAGCTCGGTTGGCGGTAGTTCCTGCACGTTGGCTCGCCATTGCAGCGTCAAGCGATGATCGGCTGACGCTGCGGGGCCGTGAGCGGGAGTCGCGGGACCGATACGGCGGCCGAACAGAGCGGGCGCTTGAAATCGTCTCTTGCCCACCGAGCGCGAGTGCGCTTGAACACGTCGTGGCTGCGCGCTGAGCGCTGATCGAGCGGCTTTTCGTTCGCTCGTCAACCGTCGCACTGCGCGCGCCATTGCCGTTACCCGATTCGTGCACACCTGCAGTCAGCAGCAGCTGCCCGATGGGTTGGCGATGGTTCGTGCTCCAAGCTCGGCCTTGGCCCCGGGACACAAGGGAACGGAGCGATACGGGATGGAAACGGCGGGCATTGTCGAAGAGACCACGCCAAGTGCCAACGTTCCGAAGCTGACGGACTCTCAACTCAGGGATTTCGACATCGAATACGTCACCCCTGAGATGTGGGAGCGAACCGAAAGCTGGTTCAGCCAAGCGTTCCCAGAGGGTGAGTTTTCATTTTTGGATGTCGGCGGGGGGAACGGTCGCTTCACCGACTCGCTGCTGGAGCGCTTCCCCAAGGCGCGGGGCGTGCTCATTGACAATGGCGCGCCTCTGCTGTTGGCCAACAAGACTCATCCGCGAAAGACGGTCATTTGTGAATCGGCGACAAACCTGGAGCGCAGGTTCGAAGGCCAGGAGTTTGACCTGATTTGCTTCAACTGGCTTCTCCACCACCTGGTGTTGAGGTCATACGACGCAACGTGCAGACTCCAATTGCAAACGATCGCTGCTGCGCGGAATCTACTTTCATCGAGGGGCAAAATCTGTGTGTTCGAGGATCTCTATGAGGGCATTTTCCTCGATACGCTCCCAAGCCGCATCATCTATCAGTTGACCTCCAGCAGGATCCTCTCGCCGCTGATCAAGCGCATGGGGGCAAATACCGCAGGCTGCGGCGTCTGTTTTCACAGCCTATCGCAGTGGGACGAATTCTTCCGCGAAGGCAAGCTTGCGATAGAACAGTTTCACACCTACGAGAAGTGGCCGGTGAGCCAGCTGCGAAGGATTGCGCTCCACCTTGGCTCAGCGAGAATCGGACAGTACTTGCTCGCCCCGAGACAATCTCCGGAGACCCGTCTGGGCGCGGGGACGAGGAGCTCCAGCAGAGCACGGGGAGCCGGAGGAGCCGCGGGCCGGGCGCACGCTTGCCAGATGACCGAGTGATGCACATCTTCGGGCGCTTGGCATCGGTTCAGCCTGTTCGGGGCGGAGGGTATCGAGGTGATGGTTCGTTACGGTCTGAACGCTGAGTTTGCGGCTCTCACCAAGGTCCTGGCGCTCGTTGGAATGTGGGTCGCTACCGGGCTGACCCAGGACGTACCCCTGCGCCGAAGAGCGATCACTCTCCTGCGCCGTGCATGGGCGCGCTTCAAGGTGATCAGCCGGATCATCGGCAACTTTCAATCCAGGGTGCTGCTGACCATTTTTTATTTCCTGATTCTCGCCCCCTTTGGCTTGGCAGTGAGGGTGTTTCGCGATCCGCTCGGGCTCAGGCAGCGTCAGGGTTCGCATTGGTTTCACCGGACCAGTGCGGCTCCGGCCAGCTTTGAGGGTGCCAGGAGGCAATCCTAAATGGATATCCTGGGCGTCTCCTGCTTCTTCCATGATGCCTCGGCGGTGCTGTTGCGCGATGGAGAAGTGATTGCCGCAGCCGAAGAAGAGCGCTTTACCCGAAAGAAGCATGACTACGGTTTCCCCGCGAATGCGATCCAGTTCTGTCTCGATCGAGGAGGTATCCGCGGCGAGGACCTGGACTACGTCGCTTTCTTTGAGAAACCATTTATCAAATTTGAAAGACTGCTCTTCTCGCTCCTGCAGACGTTCCCGCAATCCAGGCGGGTGTTCCAGGAATCGATGATGAGCTGGCTCACCGACAAGCTCTGGGTGAAGAATCTCCTTCAAAGCAAGCTCAACGTTCCTCCCGAAAAGATCCTCTTCAGCGAGCATCATCTGTCGCACGCGGCCAGCGCTTTTCTCTGCTCGCCTTTCGAAAAAGCCGCCATTCTCACCGTGGACGGCGTCGGAGAGTGGGCAACGGCCACCTACGGAGTGGGAAATGGAACGGAGATCACCCTCAAGGACGAGATCAGGTTTCCGCATTCGCTTGGGCTCTTGTACAGCGCTTTCACGGCGTTCCTGGGCTTCGAGGTCAACGAGGGCGAGTACAAGGTGATGGGGATGGCTCCCTTCGGGAAGCCCAGATACCTGGACAAAGTCTACAAGCTCATCCGCGTGGAGGACGATGGCAGCTTTCAACTGGACATGGATTATTTCTGCTTTCATCACTCCACCGATCGCACCTACAACCGCAGGTTCCTCAACCTCTTTGGACCGGCCAGGGATCCGCGTTCGCATTTCTTCACTTCCAACAGCGGCTTCCCCTCGTATTTCGGCGACAAGCCTTCCAACTATTCCGAGCTGGCCTCCGAGAACGAGCACTACGCTGACGTAGCCGCCAGCATCCAGGTGGCTACCGAAGAAATCCTTCTCAAGATGGCCAACCATCTTCATCGACAGACGGGGTTGACCAAGCTGTGCATGGCCGGCGGAGTGGCTCTCAACAGCGTTGCCAATGGGCGCATTCTCCGCGAGACGCCTTTTGAAGAGATCTACGTTCAGCCCTCAGCAGGGGATGGCGGAGGTGCGATGGGCGCGGCTCTTTGGGCGTACCACACGGTGCTCGGTAAACCCCGCAAGTTCGTCCTCGAGCACGCCTATCTCGGCGACGAGCACGGGCGTGCGAAAATCGAGACATTCCTTACCAGCAACAACATTCCCTACCGTACCGTCGACGACGATCAGCGGCTGTTGGATCAGGTGGTCGAGCAATTGGCGGCCGGCAAGGTGGTGGGTTGGTTTCAGGGGCGTTTTGAATGGGGGCCGCGAGCCCTGGGCAACCGGAGCATCCTGGCGGACCCTCGCCGCGCCGACATGAAGGACATCGTCAACACCAAGATCAAGTTCCGCGAGCCCTTCCGCCCATTCGCGCCGTCGGTCCTCGAGGAGAAGACCGATGACTTCTTTTCGCTTCAGGAGCCAGCACGTCACTATCCGGCTCGCTTCATGCTGTATGTGGTGGATGTGAAGGACGACCAGCGAGAAGTGATTCCGGCGATCACGCATGTGGATGGAACTGGGCGGCTGCAAACGGTGAACCGGAAGACCAATCCCCGGTACTACCAGCTGATCGAGCGCTTCGGACAAGCCACCGGGGTGCCGGTGGTGCTCAACACCTCCTTCAATCTCAAAGGAGAGCCGATTGTGAATACGCCGGAGGAAGCGTTCAGCACCTTCAGTCGTTGCGGAATGGATGTGCTGGTTCTCGACAATTGCATCATCAATAAGGCTTGAATTCAGCGGTCGATCGGAGACAGCCGTAGTCAAGTGGGGAAGTGCGATGCGTTTGTTTCAGGGATTATTCGGGCGATTCGGTATTGCTTCTGAGTTGTTGCAATTCTTCTGGCAGCGACGGCTCTGGTGGATCATGCCGATGCTGATCCTGCTGATCATTTTCGGCTTCTTGATCATCTTTGCCCAAAGCTCGGCTATCGCTCCTTTCATTTACACCATTTTCTGAGCCTGGCTGTACGCCGCGGGGATCAGCGCCAGTGCATCTAGAGCGACGGGAAGTTGAGAATCTGGCGATGACCGAGCTTCAGGCTCAAGCCGAGCAACTGGGCGCCAGGAAGACTGCGCTCTCGGGCACCGCCAAATGGTTGGTTGCGTCTCTGATCTGTCTGGTGTTGACAACAGCGCTCCTGGAGGCGTTACTGCCGCTTCTTCATCGCAGGTATGCGCCCTACTTCAGGCAGCAAGTCGCCACGTCCAGCCTGCGCTTGGATGACGCCCGGCGATTCGTGGGCGCAAAGACCTTCGACTCGCAGCTGGGTTGGAACGAGGCTCCTTCTGAGCGCAACTTTGTCCCCGGCAAGCAGTACGTCGCGCAGTCGTACGGCGACTCCTTCGTCAAGGGCGATGGAGTCGGCCCGGAAGAAACGTGGCAAGCACACTTCGAGAAGCTTACCGGAAACGCGATCTTGAATCTGGGGGTGGGCGGCTATGGCCTTGACCAGGCCGTGCTGAAATTCGAAAAGTATGCCCCCAATTACCCCACCCGGATCGCGCTACTCGGGTTGTACCCTCATATGTACCGTCGAATGTTGTCTTACCATTCGTTCTACTATTTTCCGAACAGGGAAGGCTTCGTCTTCGCTTTCAAGCCTATCTTTGTAAACAGAGCTCAGCGGTTCGAGTTGATTCCCCCTCCCTGCGTTGACGCGGCCTGCCTGGTCGAGGTGTTGTCGAACAAGAACAGTGACGTTTGGCAGGACGTGGCGCGTTACGACTACTGGTACCATCTCAATCAAGAAAAGCCGGTGCCAGGGTTCCCCAATACGATCAAGTATGTGCAAGTGCTGCAGCAGATTCGGCGAACGCAGCGCGAGTATCGGGGAGCGGAGAACTACTTCTTCGTGAACGCCACCGCCTTTGACTTGGCTGAATACCTCATTCAACGATTCGTAAACGAGGCCCGGGCGATGGGCATGACGCCGGTGTGCGTGATGTTGTATTCGCCGGACGATCTACGGGTGATCAAGTCGGGAATTCGGCTCGACGACAAGCTGCTCAACTTCTTGGCGTCAAAAGGCATTCCCCACCTGGATACGTCGCAGTACATCCTGAACCAATACTCGCGCGACGATCGTTTTGAAAGTCTCAGTGTCAGCGGGACTGATCGACACATGAATAGCCAGGGGAATCGCCTGATCGCGGAGGCCCTCGCCAGAGGGTTGGGGCCGATGGCAATGCTCGGGGACTGAGCATCAGCTCCTGAGCGAAGCCGTGACGCGCTGCGTCTGTCTTTCACGGCATTCAGCCTTTGGGAGCACCTCATCGATTGTGGTGAGGCTTGCCGGCGATGCTGCTGCACCCTCCGTCAGGGCATACGAAGAGTGTGTATGGGTTGACCATGGCTTTAATTCAATCGAAGCCTGCTCGCTTGCTCTAGATTTCGCTTCCTTTTAACAATGTCTCATAAGATAAACGCCGCCGCTTGTTATTTTGCGATCGGCTGATCAACATCTGTCAACCCGCCAGAGGGAGGACCTTGATGCGTGGGGTTGCAGTTTTCGCGAGTCTATCTTTATTTGCACTTGCTTGCGGCAGCCGCACCTCCGACCCCAGCTTTAAGGAGCGAAGGGGACCGACTGCCGTTCAGCTCGGGAGAATCATCGACGACAACCCGATCCCCGCCGAGAACCAACGGCCCGGAAATCCCGAATGGCGCGACGGCTGGCGGTCGTATTCGCGCGAGCTGGAGCTGTATCTGTCGACCGATTCGCAAGTGCAAGGTGGATTCGTCTCGGTAAAGGTGTCCTCGGACATCTCGTCAACCGTGACGGCCGAGGTGTACCGCCTCGGGTACTATGGAGGCGCGGGTGCCCGGCGAGTCTGGAGCGGCGGCCCCTTCAATGTCTCGACACAGGGAGGCTGTCCGGTGGACCCAACCACGGGACGGGTAGAATGCGACTGGAACGAGACTTTCTACTTCCAGACCGGGACGGACTGGGTATCGGGCATCTACCTGGTGAAGGTGCAAAGGCCGGATCCCTTGCCTTACAAACGCTTCGCGCCATTCGTGGTGCGGGATGGTCGGGCAGCGGAGATATTATTCACGGCCGCTTTCAACACATATCAGGCCTATAACAATTGGGGCGGCGAGAGCCTTTACCAAGACGACTCTGGGCTGCATTCGGGTAACGCCTTCGAGGTTTCGTACAATCGACCATATGTCGAGGGTGAAGGAGCCGGCCAGGCCTTGGTCTGGGAGCAACCTACGCTTTTTATTTTGGAGAAGAGCGGTTACGACGTCACCTACGCCACCGATGTCGACTACTTGAGGCGGTCCAACCTGGTCGATGGCATCGGAGCGGTTCTCATTGCCGGCCACAGCGAGTATTGGTCCGTCGAGGAGCGCGGGCAAGTGGACGCGGCGCTCAACTCCGGTCAGACCAGCGTGGTGCACCTGAGCGCCAATTCGTCCTACTGGCGCGTCCGCTTCCGCGACGACTGGCGCGGCAATGGGTTGAGAACCATCGTCGGCTACAAAGGACAGTGGTGGCTGGATCCCATTCCGGGCTCCACGCTTCGCTTTCGCGATGAGCCGAACGCCAACCCAGAAACACTGCTGTTCGGAGTAGGCTACGATGGCTGGCAATACCTCGGATTCCCGCTGGTAGTGCGCAATTCCAATCACTGGTTGTTTCAGGGGACCGGGATCACCGACGGCGAGCTGATACCAGAGCTGGTGGGTACCGAGTTCGATCGACTTTGGCCCGATCTGAGCACGCCACCCGACGTGAACCTCATTGCCGATAGCGCGCTGGTGAACGCGGATGGGTTTACCAATCGATCGCACATGGTCGAGCGCACCCTACCGGCAGGCAACACCGTCTTTTCCGCTGGGGCGATCTCCTGGGCAAGTGGGCTGAACCTCAATTGGCGTGGCGGTGGGGACGAGCGCGTGGTTCGGATGTTCCTCAACGCGATAGAACGCGCGTTGACCCATCGCCGCGCTCCGGTGGAGCCTCCCGCCCCGGGGCCAATCCGACCGGATCCGCCCGTGATACAAGGTGAGTGGGCTTTTTCGGTCGAGCCGTTCGCCGGGGTGGCAGGGGCGTCGGGATGGAGCGACGGTTCCGGCGACTCGGCGCTGTTTTCCAGACCGTCCGGGCTGGCGTCGATGCAATCGGGACAGATTGTGGTCAGCGACGCAGCGAACCACGTCATCCGTCTGGTTGACACTGATCCGGCTCGAACGGTGCGCACCATCGCCGGGACGGGCAGCATTGGAACGACAGATGGCGTGCCGGGTGCTCAGGCGAAGTTCGCCAAGCCGAACGGGGTGGCAATCGGAGCGGACGGAGCCATCTACGTCGTCGATACTGAAAATCAGGTGATTCGCCGAATTGAAAACAATCCTCCCACGTATTTTGTCTCCCGGTACGCGGGGCGAATGCAGCAGGCCGGATTTGTCGACAGCCCGGATCCGTTGCAGGCGCGGTTCAACTGGCCGGTCGGGCTCGCGTCGGACTCCCAAGGCAACCTTTTTGTCGCCGAGATCCGGGGGAATCGGATCCGGATGATCCGGGCCGGCTCAGGAGAGGTCACCACCTATGCCGGGAATGGAGGGTTCGGATCATTCGACGCGCCCATCGGAACCAATGCTTCCTTCTCGGCGCCCACCGCGCTGGCAGTCGGGCCAACGGGAGACATTTATGTGATGGAGGCATACAGCCAATACATTCGACGCATCTCGCCGGCCGACGGGCATCGAGTAGACACGATCGCCGGACAGTTCTGGGCGGGCGTGGGGCAGATTGACGGGGCTGGCTCGGTGGCACGCTTCCGAGCGGTGTTGGGCATGGCGGTCACTGCGGCCGGCGAGATCCTGCTCGCGGACACCGCAAACTATCGCATCCGCAAGATCGTCCCGGGCGATAGCGCCGATTCAACCCGCGTTTCCACCATCGCCGGTTCCGGTCGCGCCGGCACGCAGCTCGGCTCCGGAGATGTATCAGACATCGGGGCACCGACGGGTCTGACCATCGCCCCAGATCAATCGCTGATTGTCTCGGATTCCTACAACCATGTCTTGCGGAAAATTACTCTCGGGGCAACCGGCGCGAACGGGGGCGGCGGAAACTAGAGGCGCGAGAGGAACGAATCCAGGGCTTTGTTGAACGCCTCCGGCGCCTCCATGTTCGAAAGGTGTCCCGCGCGCGGGATGGTCACCAGCTCCGCTGACTGGAGCAGGTCCTGCATTTGCCGTGCGCGGTCCAGCGGCGTCAGCGTATCGAGCTCTCCGACCAAAACCAGAGCGGGATTGCCGAAGCGGGCGAGGATGTCCTGGCTGTCCGGGCGCAGGGCCATTCCGCGCAAGGCGGCCGCAACCCCAGCGGGCGAATTGGAGCGAATCATCCGTTCCACCTTCCTCCTGACCTCGGGCTTCGCGTCCGGAGCGAGGAGCCTGGGCAGCATCGATTCGACCAGCACGTGCACGCCGCGCTCCAGCACCAGGCGCGCCGTCTCCTCGCGGCGCTGCTTCGCTGCCTCGTCGTCGGCCACCGCCTGGGTATCGGCGAGCACCAGCGCTTTGACGCGACCGGGGTCCTCGCGTGCCAGCGCCATCGACGCATAGCCTCCCATCGACACCCCGCCCACCACGGCGGAGCGCACGTCGAGCGCGTCGAGGATCGCCAGCGCGTCCCTTGCCAGCCGCGACATCTCGGTGACGCCCTGCGCGGGCCCGCCGCGGCCAAACCCCCGGTGGTCAGGGACAATGAAGCGATATTTTCCGGACAGCGCGCTCACCTGGGCGGCAAAGCTGTCCCCGTTCAAAGGGAAAGCATGCAGCAGCAGGACGGGCAGTCCCATCCCGACGTCCGAGTAGTGAAGGTGCACGCCATCGTCGGCCACGGCGATCATCGAAGCCTCCTGGGAGCGATGTCCTTCGTTTAATCACGGTCGGGCGCTGCGCGCACGAACGCTGGTAAGCTCCAGCCAGCGTGGATTCCGGGGGCAACATCCATCCGATTTCCGCTCGGCTCGAGGAGTTGCTCGAGGCCGTGCCGGATCGGGAATTCGCCGGCAAGCTGAAGAATGTCTACCAGGTGGCCTTCCAGACGATCGCGCGACTGAGGGAAATCGACCTGGTCAAGTACGAAACCACCATCGGCGAAGACGAGGCGGGCCTGTCCCTCTGGGAGGAGATGGCGCCGATGATCCGCGACACGGTTGCCGACGTGAACTCGCTGCTGATGGCGGTGCACCAGCAGTTTCCGATACCTCTTGCGGGCGCGCAACGCAGCGCGGCCCCGCCGCTGGATCGCCGGGCGCAGCGCGCCGTCTCGTCGTTGCACGCGGCCTCAGAGCTCCTGGCCAAGGAGATTACCCACCTGGGAGAGCGCATCCGCAGCCCTTCGGTGGTAGGCGATCGATGGAACTTGCTTGCGGTGTTGCAGGCTTCGCGCGGAGGTTTTCGCGAGCAGATCGGAAACCTCCTGTACATGAGCGCGGCCGCGTTCGGCCACGTGTCGCGGCAGGAGGTGGTTCCCGGACATCACGAGGAAGTGCGTTCGGCGGTGCTGATCCGCGCAGCGGTGGCGGACCTGCTTCAAATGCTGGCCGCCGGCGTGGAACGGATCCGGCAGGCCGAGCCCGAGGACGTCCAGTGGCACGCGCAGCATCTGCAGAGGGAGATGGACACGCTGGGCCGCACGCCGGCGTACAAAGCTCTACGGGCGCAGGACAAGAGAGCGCTGATCGAGTTCCGAGCGGAGATCGGGACGCTGGCGGGCACGCCTGGCGCGCCGAAGCCGCGGTTACTCTTGCTGGTCGAACGGTTCCTGAAATTCGCCGCGACGCTCAAGCAGGTCAACGCTCGCGAGGTGCTGATTCACCACGACCGCGACGTCTGGGCTGCTTGCGGCGCCCAGATCGAAGAGGCGGCCCGCCTTCTCGAGGTCGATCCGCCGAAAGCAGCAGCTGCGCTGGCTTCCGCGGGGCAGGCGGCGCAGGCGCTCTACGGCCGAGATCCAGAGCTGGACGTCTTCCTCCGAGAGATTCGCAGGAAGCCGCTGGGCCAGCTCGGTGGCCCGGAGCTGCAAAAGTCGCTGGAGAAGTTTCGCGAGCTGGTCGCCAATGCGTCGGTCTTCTGAAGAATGCGCCGAGACTCCCTGCCCAGACCGCTGCGCTCGGCGGACCTGAGCCGCGTTGAAGCGGTGCTCACCGACGTGGACGGAACTCTGACCTCCGGCGAAAAACTGGAGAGCCGGACCTTGCGTGCCCTCGAGCGGTTGGAACGCCACGGTCTCAAGGTGGTACTGGTGAGCGGCCGGCCCGCGGGTTGGGGCGAGTGCTGGGCTCGCACGCTCCCCGTGCATGGGGTGATCGTCGAGAATGGCGGCGTGACTTTCGCGCGCGACGGGAGAGGGCGGCTGCGCAAGAGTTATGCACAGCGGCCGAGCGAGAGAGAGGCGAATCGGGCGCGCCTGCTGCGCGAAGTAGCACAGGCCATGCGCCGCGTTCCCGGCGCCAGATTGTCCTCGGACAGCGCGCACACCGAGGTGGACATCGCAATCGACTACAACGAGGAGGCCCGGCTGCGGCCGGACCAGGTTCGCGCGCTCGAATCGCGGCTGACGCGGCGGGGCGTGACCGTGGCGCGATCGTCGGTGCACCTCAATTGCTGGATCGGATCGTTCGACAAGCTTTCAGCGACCCGGCGCTTTCTAGCCAGCGAGTGGAGCGTTCGCTCGCGAAAACGAGATTCGCGATTCATCTTCGTGGGCGACTCGCTGAACGACGCGCCAATGTTTGGGGGCTTTGAGCTGACGGTGGGCGTGGCGAACGTGCTCGACGTGCTCGAGTCCCTGGAGCACCGGCCCGCCTTCGTCACCCGTGCTCGCGAGGGCCGCGGTTTCGAAGAGGTGGTGGACGCCATCCTCCGGCAGCAAGATCGAGGGGCATGAACGTCGTTCGCCTCGAGCTGTCGAAAGGGCTGGCGCGGCATTTGAGGGCCGGCCATCCGTGGGTGTACCGCAAGGCCCTGGAGCGACCTCCCAAGCTTCCGGCGGGCTGCGTGGTGGACGTGACCGAGCAGGGCAAGTTCGTCGCCCGGGGCTACTACGATCCTCATTCGCCCATTGCGGTTCGCGTTCTGACGCGCCATTCGCGCGAAACAATCGATTTGAGATTCTTCGAAGATCGCGTGCAGCGGGCGGTCGATCTGCGCAACTCGCTGGCCGACCTGAGAGACACCGACAGTTTCCGGCTCGTTCACGGGGAAGGCGACGGATTGCCCGGCGTGGTGGTCGATCTCTACGCGGGTTTCGCCGTGCTCAAGCTCTACTCCGCCGGCTTGACGCCGTCGCGCGCGCTGATTCTCGAAGCGCTCAAGGCGAACGTTCCCGGGCTCAAGGGGATCGTCGGCCGCGACGAGATCGGACGCGACGACGCGGAAGACGATTCCGGTGCGGGGGCCGGCAAGCCACTGTGGGGCGAGAAGGCTCCCGAGCGGATTCTCATTCGCGAGCACGGAGCCCGTTTCTGGGTCGATCCCTACCGCGGGCAAAAGACCGGGTTCTTCCTCGATCAACGGGAGAACCGCTCGTTGATCCGCCGGCTGGCCAGCGGCCGGCGCGTGCTCAACTGCTTCTCCTTCACCGGCGGTTTCTCGGTGAATGCTGCGCTGGGCGGGGCGGAGAGCGTGCTGTCGATCGATTCAGACGCCGAGGCGATCGCCCTTGCCCGCGAGAATTTCTCCTGCAACCAACTCAGCCTGGAGCGGCACGAGTTTCTCGGCGCCGACGTGTTCCAGGCGTTGCCCGGGCTCAAGGAAGCGGGGAGGACTTTCGACCTGATCATTCTCGATCCGCCGGCCTTTGCCAAAAGCCAGCGCGCGGTAGACGCCGCGCTGCAGGGATACGCGTCGCTGAATCGGCAGGCTCTGGCCCTGCTGCGCCCAGGCGGCCTGCTGGCCACCGCGTCCTGCTCAGCGCGCGTCAGCCCGGAAGCTTTTCAAGAAACCCTCAAGGAGGCCGCGTTCAAGTCCGGCGTGGAGTTGGCGCTGATCGAGGAGCGCTACCAACCGCCCGACCATCCGATCCGCATCCATTTTCCGGAAGGGCGCTACCTCAAGTTCTTCGTCCTGCGCAGCGTTTGAGCGATAGTCCGGCCGTGGTCTCGAAAGGCCAGTTTCTCGAGCGGCCCACGCTGATCCCGGTGCGCCAATACGTTCTCGAAGGGTTGTCGCACCGGGGCGACGCTCGTCCACCTTTGCTGACCATTCCGCCGCCTCCGGGTCAGGGCGGAATGGATCACCCCGTGGCCGCAGAAGTTGCCTGGACGGCCGCGATCGCGGGCTTTCCCACGCTGCGATTCAATTTCCGCGGCGTCGGCGCTAGCCAGGGGGCGCCGGGCGGACCCGAGGAGCGCCTCGAGGACTGCGAGGCGGCGCTGCGAGTGCTCGAGGAGAATGCGCAAGTAGCGACCGCCGCTGTTGCCTCGCTCGGCGCGTCGGCCAGCACGGTGTGCTCGCTGACGGATCTGCACCCGGGTATCTCGGGAGTCTGCCTGATCAGTCCTTCTGATATCCTGCTCGCAGATCTGGCCCGGGTCCCGGTCAGGCTGCTTGCGATCGTAGGAGAAGAAGAGACTTCCTTGCCGAGGGCCGCGCTGGCGGCGGCCGTGACCGAAGCCGGCGGTCGACTGGAAGTGATTGAAAATGACGATGCCTCCTTTCGGCGCCACCTGACCTACGTGGGGAAAACCGTCGCGCATTGGCTGGAGGAGCTCGGTTCCTGACTCGCGTCTTAAATAGTGAAGGCCTTGAAATCATTCGACCGGCTGATTCAGCCTGGACGCACAGCCACCATCCGGACTTTCCGTTGAACCCAATGGTTTTGCGGTTCGTTCGTAGGAGGACCTGAAAGGGGAATGCCTGTGTACGAGTCCCTAGCCAAGTGCTCGGTCCACCTGCTCGTCGCCGCCGCGCTGGCCGCAGGTTGTTGTGCCAAATCCAAGGTCGGCCCTTCCAAAGGCGCCTCCTCCGATGACCCCGATGCCCGGGTGCCCGGCGCGATCGTGGTGGACTTCAAGGACGGCACCACCAAGGAGGAGTTCGACGCCTGGGAGAAGGAATGGGGCGTGGATCTGGAGTTCAACTCCATCGAGGGGCCGGTGGATGGCGTGACGATCGCGGTCGGCGTGAAGGACGTGGACCAGGTGCTCGAGAAAATCCGGAAGCACCCGGCCGTCGAGGCGGCCGAGCCGCTGATGTCGTTGCAGGCATCGTTCGTCCCCAACGATCCGGAGTACCCGAAGCAGTGGAACCTCCGCCAAATCCACATGCCCAAAGCCTGGGAGATGAGCCGGGGCAGCGGCGTGATCGTCGCGGTGATCGACACGGGGATCGCCTACGAGGACTACCAGGAATTCCGCCGCGTGCCGGACCTCAAGGGAATCAAGTTCGCCAAGGGCTACGACTTCGTGAATGACGATGAGCACCCCAACGACGATCACGGCCATGGGACGCACGTCGCGGGGACGATCGCCCAGGCCACCAACAACGGCGAGGGCGTGGCAGGCATCGCCTTCGAAGCGACCTTGATGCCGATCAAGGTGCTGAACCAATTCGGGATGGGCGTTTCGTCGGACATCGCGGATGCGATCCGCTTTGCCACCGATCACGGCGCGAAGGTGATCAACATGTCGCTCGGCGGTGGCGGCTACTCGCGGGTGATCGAGAATGCGATCAAATACGCGCGGAAGAAAGGCGTCACGGTGGTCTGCGCCGCCGGCAACAGCGGGCTCGGACGAGTCAGTTATCCGGCCGCATATGACGGCGCGGTGGCGGTCAGCGCAGTCGGACCCGACGGCAAGCGGGCCCCGTACTCGTCGTTCGGCAAGGAGCTTGATATCGCAGCGCCGGGCGGCGATAAGCGATCGGGCCCCGAGGGCGGCATCCTTCAAAACACCATCGATCGCCGCAACCCGGCGCGCTCGGTCTACGAGTACTATCAGGGGACGAGCATGGCCGCGCCTCACGTCTCCGGGGTGGCCGCCCTCTTATACGCCCGGGGCGCTCGCGGTCCGGAGGAGGTCGAACGCGCGCTGTTCGAAGGCGCCTCCCCGGTGGGGGACAAGGATTGGTCGGAGGAGTACGGCCACGGGCTGCTCAACGCCGAGGCATCCCTGAAGCTGGTTGGAAAGGGACCGGTGCCCGTCGACTGGGCGCCGCTGCTGATCGGGGCGGGTCTGCTGGCGTTCGTCCTGCTCACGCTCAAGACCCGCCAGCGGATGGGCTATCTGAACATCCTCTTCAGCCCGGGATTCTTCATTCCGCTGGTGCTGGCCACCGTGGGCGTGTTCTTCGCCCGGTGGGCGTTCGGCGGAGCGTCAGGCGTCTCGGGCGAGATCGTCAATGGGGTCTCGTTGCCGATTCCGGATTGGGGCCGGATCATTTTCGGGCGCGGCAAGATGGCCAGCCCGATCTTCTACAGCGCGCTGATCCCTCTCGTCGCTTCGCTGATCGCGATCCGGGCGAAGGGATTGCGCGACGTCGTTGCCGGGCTGGGGATGGGCTTTGCTGGATTCCTCGCCTACGCGGCGTGGGCCAAAGCGCCGCCGCTCGCGTACATGCCGTTCACCTTCCTCGCCTTGCCATGGTTGCTGGTCAACGCGCTCGTTTGCATGTTCATCGCGCGGGCCATGCTTCGCAAGGAGGCTGCGCGATGAAGCTGAGCGGCAAAGTTGCCTTCCGCGATCTCGAGGGCGGCGTCTGGGTGCTGGAGGCGGATGACGGCCAGATCTACGAGCTGGCCGGCGATCGCCGGATCCAGAAACACGGGAAACGGATCGAGGTGGAAGGGGACGTGAATTCGCAGGGCGTCGGCATCGCCATGGTGGGACCGGTGCTGTCAGTCAGGCGCTACCGGTTTCTCTGAGGCGGCTCGACCCCGTCGCTGCTTGCGCAGCCGCTCGGAGAGCTCCTTGCGGTACTTGGCGTATTCCTCGATCGGAATCCGGCCCCGGCGCGCCTCGGCGCGAAGGCGCTGCAGCTCTTCGCGCGCTGCCCGCTCGTCCGCCGCAGGCCGAGACGCCTCGGAGGGCAGCTGGTACTTCAGATCGTAGAGGCTGAGCACCGCTCCTCGAGGGTTGGCCAGGCCGAACAAGAGCAGCGACGCGACTGCGGCTGAAATCCACGGACCCGCCACCGAGAAGAGCGAACGCGGCGCAGGCGGCGTTTGCCCCGCGCCGTCCGTCGCCCGGCGGACTTGCAGAATTTCCGCATGGGTCCGAGCAATCGATATCAGCCAGAAGAGCAGCGCGTTCCCCGCCGCGGCGAACGCCAGAACCGCCCACCAATCGCGCTGGTTTTCCGGCGGCGCGCTCGCATCGTTGAAAGCAAAATAGATCGCGGTGGAGACGAGATTGTTGGCAGCGTGCGCCATCGCGCCGGGCCAGATCGTCCCCGTCTTCCAGAAGAGCACGCCGAAGAGAATTCCCAGCTCGAGCCTCGCGGCGAATCCGACCGGGTCCAGGTGCGCAGCACTGAAGATCACCGCGGTCCAGGCGATCGCTTTGCGCGCATCGCTGGAGCGGTTCATCAAGCCCTGTTGCAGCACACCGCGAAAGACGAACTCTTCACAGAACGGAGCGGCGATCCCGATGCCTCCAATCAGGGCAGCGAGCTCGTACGGCGTCTGATTTCGAAGCAGATGGGACATGTCGAACTGCTCCCGCATCCACTTGGGCGCGATCGATTGCGCCGCGAACTGGATGGGCACGACCACGGCGAAGAAGTTCACCGCGCCGAGAGCGAATCCAAACAGCGCGGGCCGCCATCCGGGAAAGGAGAGCCCCGCGTAGCGCACCGGGTCGCGACCGCTGAAGCGAACCATCACCCAGGCCACGCCGAAGAAGATGAACACTTCGGTGAACCAGATTCCGAACGCCGGGTTGAGGAGCTGGATGGCGACGCCGAAGGTGAGGAACAAACCGAAGACCAGGCAGACCGTGACGATGGCCAGCATCTTCCGGCTCGGAAGGGCTGCGTCCGGCGAGCGACTCAAGTCTTCGCCACCGTCCCGCTCTACGGCTGCGGATTCGGAATGGTACTTGCCGTCGCTTCCGATCTGCGGCGAGTCTGACTCTGGTCCGTTGGTTTTCTGCTCGGTCAATTCGCTGGCTCGCCCGTCGGTTGCCGGTATAATGCGCCGCCTGCCACGTCGCGCAGATGCTCAGCCGGAGGGAACGCCTCACGTGACGGTACCCAGCGGGGTTGGAAGGTGCACCTTCGCCGGCGTCGTTTTCCTCTGCGCTTCCAGCACGGCGTGGTCATCCGCGTATGTCCTCGAAGCTCGGACCGAGGCTCAGGCGTATCAGATCCGCGCGTACCGTGGCACCGATCCGGATAACCCGGTCCTGCTCCCGCGTCGGAGAATTGTCCAGTACCTGGGGCTCAACGGCTTCGAGCTGATCACCGGCGAAGATCTGTCGTTCGAGTCCAGCGTGCGCGTCTACGCGGACTTCGGGCTGCCGCGCGGCGAGGCGGCCAGACTCGATGGAATGCCGGCGGAGCAGGCCGATCTGATGTACGCCAACGCCCGGTTTCGAACCGGTGGGCTCGAGCTGCAGCTCGGGCGCCAAACTTACGTCGACGTCACCGATTACATGGCCTTCGATGGGCTGCGCGCCCGGTACGTCACCAACTTCTATCTCGGAGCCGAGGCGTATGGCGGGCTGTGGGTGAAGGCGGCCAATCTTCTCGGTTCATCCGTCTACCAGCTCGACGGCACGCGCGAGTCGGATCAACGGCGAATCAAGAACGGCGACACCACCGCGGACCCCACGCTCACGGACATCGAGCCGGTGTACGGAGCCAAGCTGTTGCTGGAGAACCTCAAAGGAATCTATGCCGCTGTGGGCTACCGAAAATCTCTGGTCGACGGCAAGACCGACCTGGAGCGAGCGACCGGAGAGCTGCGCTACGGGCGCGGCAGAGGGATCAACCTGCTGGGCGGCGTGGATTACGACCTGAGCTTGTCCCGCCTGGCCCAGGTTCGCGCTCAAGTTCGCTATGACAACGCCAAGTTCGCGGTGATGGCCGAAGGGATGCGCCTGGCCCCGGTCCTCGCCGCGGACTCGATCTGGTACTACTTCGCCACCGCGCCGCGCGACGAGCTGCGTTTGCGCGCGGACTACACGCCGGTGGGCGCCTTCCGCTACTACCTGCAAGGAGTCGCGACCCACTACAACGAGAACCTGCGGCGCATCACCACGCCGACGCTCGCCAATTACGTCGGCGATCTCAGCTTTGCCTCCTCGACCAATGCGGGCGGCTCGGGCGGAATCGCCTACCGCGAGGGAGATGTGCGGCTCGCCGCCGACGTGAGCGTGCGGCGCGGGTTCGGCGGCAGGCAGTATTGGCTGGACTTAACCAGCGGGTATGTCTCCGAAGAAAACCACTACACGCTGGACGGGCGAATTTCGATCGCCCACATCTCCGACGATTTGAACCCGCTGCTGCACGGGACCTTCTACGGCGCGCAGGCCTGGGCCAGCTATTTGTTCACTCGAACCGCGCGCGGCTCGCTGGCACTGGAAGGCAACGCCAACGCCTTCACGCATTTCGACTTCAAGGTGTTCCTCCTGTTCGATCTCAAGGTCACTCTCTAGATGCGCCGCTCGGAAAAAATCACCGTGGCAATCGCGCTGGCGCTCCTGGTTGGGGCCGGCCTGGCGATTGCTGCCTCCGGACGCGAACGCAGCCTCGCCATCTATCCGGCCCAAACCATTCCTTTGCGCTTCGATCACGGCGTGCATCTGCAGGGAGGCGCGGACTGCACCACCTGCCACGACGCGGCGCGGAAGAGCACCCAGGCATCGGATCGCAATCTTCCCAAGCATCCCGAATGCGAGCAGTGCCACGACATCAAGGCCGCCGCGCGCGGCAAGAAGGTGGACCCGCCCGCCACCTGCGAGTACTGCCACCCGGGCTTCGATCCCTCGGCGCGAAAGGAGCCGGCGCCGGTCGAGTTTCCAACGCCCAACCTCAAATTCAACCACAAGGTCCACGTCGACAAGCACATCGAGTGCACCACCTGCCACGGAAAAATGGATGAGGTCACTTTGGCGACGCGGATGCAGCTCCCCAAGATGGCCACCTGCCTGGAGTGCCACGACGGAACGGTGGCTTCCGGTGCGTGCACCACCTGCCATCTGGAGAGGGGCGGCGGCCGGCTGCAGGTCAGCTTTTCTTCGGGAACGCTGCGCCCGATGCAAGGCAACCCCTTTGGTCTGGACCATGGCGTTCGCTACGACTTCACCCACGGCAATCGAGCTTCACTGGATCGGCAAGCGTGCGCGCAGTGTCACGCCGAGTCCGAATGCCAAAGCTGTCACAACTCGCTGCAAAAGCCGCTCTCGGTCCACCCGAACGACTACATCACGCTGCACCCGGTACAGGCGCGAATGGACTCCAGCCGTTGCGAGGGATGCCATCGACTCCAGTCGTTTTGCGCGGCCTGTCACGAGCGCACCGGCGTCGGACAAAACGCCGAGCCTTCCTTCCGGTCGAACAAGGTCCGCGTGCATCCCGATTACCAGCTCTGGGTCAACGTGTTGGGTTCGCAGCACCACGGACTGCAGGCGTCGCGCGACATCAAGCAGTGCATCTCCTGCCACCGCGAGGAGACGTGCATGGCTTGCCACTCTGATGCGGACAAGCGCGGTGGGCAGGTGGGGGACCGGCGTCAGTACAGCCCTCATCCGGATGGCTTTGCCCAGATGTGCAAGGGGCTTGCCTCGAGGAACGATCGGCCTTGCCTCAAATGCCATACCGAGTTCACCTTGAGGAACAAAGGATGCAGGTGATGCGGACGGCCGCAGCATTGCTGGCGCTGGTGCTGGGTGGTGGATGCCTGGACGCCGGCTCGGGTTACTTGACCGGAAAAACGGCGCCGTACGTCCGCAATACCTCGCCGGACATGGGCAACCTTGTTCGAAGGGGGGACTATCTGGAGGGTACGGGGAACGACACGCTCGCGCCGAATGGACAGATCGTGGTGACCTTCTCCAAGGCGATGAACGCGACTCCCAGCTTGCTCGCCGCCGGCATCGTGGTGTGCTGCGTTCCCGGCACCAGCAACAACGTCCCGCTGGTCGCGCCGACGCCGCAACCTGGTCAGCTTCAGGAGACGCCGGAGACCGGAGACGTTCCCTTCACCGTGATTACCTCGGCCAATCCGCCGCTGGCGGGAAACGCCCAATACACTTTGATCCTGAAGACGCTACTCCAGGACGTCTCCGGGACGCCGCTGCGCACCGAAGTTCGGGTGCCGTTCTCGACCACGCCCTGACATCGGCTATGCCGAAATTTCTTGAGGAGCGCACCCGCGAACTGCTTCGCCGAGTATCAGCGGCTGAGGAAGGAGTCGATTCGACCGGCAAGGCCTGCTCCGCCCGTTCGGTCCTGCGCAGCCGGCCCAAGCCGTAGCTTCTTCGCATCCGCGGTCAGCATTTTTTGATCGAGCAAGTACAGCACCGCATTCTCCAACAGCGGTCTGGAGAGCGCCTCGAGCGCGAGGATCCTCCGGGCCAGGTACTCGGCGCGCCCGGTCTCCAGCGCGGCCTTCACGAAGGTCTTCTGATCCATCGAGCGCGCCTTCGCGAGATCTTGAAGCGTGAGGGCCGCCACCCGGTACGATTCCAGGTAGTCCCGCAGCAGATCCGCCAGGAAGGTGAGCAGCGGCCGGCTGTGGGATTCCGGCGCAACGTCCAGCCCTTGATCGCCGCGCAGCACCAGCCCGAGCCGGACCAACCTCTCCAACGCCTCGGTGAACAGCGCGTCGAAGGGAACGCCCACGCGATAGACGAATTCGAACTTGAACAGGCGGGACAAGAAGAGCGCACGCTCCTTGACGTCGCGCTCGCTCGCTGCGGGTCCGGAGGCAATCAGCGCGTTGGCCACCAGGCTCCGGGGCGCCATCAAGTTGATCAGCGTGTTCTTGTAGAAGGACAGCTCCAACCGGCGTTCTTCTTCGGTGGTGTAGATCACCTCGCCTTTGACTTCCTCGCTTCGAATCATTTGGTCATCGACGAAGTTCCGGATGGCGTCCTGGATGGGGCCGATCACCGTCGGATCAGATGGCGAGTTGGTCAGCGTCGCCGACAGCGGAGCAGATTCTTCCTCGGCGATTTGGCGCAACAGGCCGATGCGCTCGCTCAGCTCGCGCGCCGAGATGCCGCGGCCGCGGTGTGCCAGCAGCGCGGCGCTCACCAGCGCATGCGGGGTGATGGTGGAAACCCGGTAGATGCCGTGCATGATCCGGTTTCCCAGGGCGCGGACCAGCGCCTTCTTCTGGTCGTCGGTGATGCCATCCTCCGCGGCCAGGCCGCGCCCGCGCATGAACTCGCGCAATGAGATCGGCTCCTCGAACCGCAGGTGGATACGCCCGTAGTGGGAGGTGAGGACCTTCGGGGCCGAAAGCAGCGACCGGATGTCCTCGGGCTTCTTTTCTGCGCCAGCCAGCTCGCGCGAATAGTGGCGGGACTCGACCACCTTCTCGTAGTCGATCGCGATGGGAACGAAGTGGAGATCGTTGCGCGCTCCCTCAAGCACCGCATCCACCTCCCAGGTGAGCATGCCAAGCTTGGGCATCAACAGCTTTCCGCTTCTGGAGCGTCCCCCCTCGAGAAAGAACTCCTGGTGAACGCCGTCGCGGACGAGCTTCTTGATATAGGCCTTGAAAGCAGCGGTGTAGACCTTGTCGCCTTTGAACGACCGGCGCAGGAAGAATGCGCCGCCGCGCCGGAAGAACGGACCGAGCGGAAAGAAGGACAGGTTGGCTCCCGCGGCCACCAGCGGAACCGAGTATCCGCGCCGCCAAAGCACGTAGCTCATCACCAGGTAGTCGATGTGGCTCTTGTGGCTCGGGCAAAGGACAATGGGGGCGCGCACCGCTGCCTTGATCGCCCGCTCCAGGCCCGCCTCGTCCACCTCGATGCCGTCGTAGATGCGGTTGAGGACCCAGTGCAGGACGGGCACCGCGAGCCCGACCACCGTCGCGCTCGGGCGAGCGGCGATGGACTTCAGATCTCGCCGCGCCTCGCTCAGCAGAGAGTCCAACCTTCGATGGGTGGCGGGCGCGATCTCCTCGAGCGTCTGGCGGAGCAGTCGATCGCGCATCGCTTCATCGATCACCCGGTCCCATCTCTTGTGCGGCGGTCCGAAGACGGCTCGCGTTTCCCTCGCCAGGTGGTGATGGAGGGCGCCGCGAACCTTCCGGGCGATCGCCGCGTCCGGTTCATTGGGATGCTCGGCGATGAATCTCTGCAGATCGATCGGCTCTCCGATGCGAAACTGCGCCCGCCGGTAGTTGCGCCAGAACGCCAGCACGCTGTGGAGGAATCCGGGGGCCTCTGGGCTTCCGAAGAGAAAGTCCACGATCCCCGGCTGCAATCGCTGGTGCCACTTCTCCCAGACGAACAGCTCGGGCACCAAAAACACCGGGCGATCCGACTTGCGGGTCAGCGCTACCAGCGCGGGAAAGGGATCCTCGCGCGTGGCTTTGCCTCGCGCCGTGCCGATGGCGGACTTCTTCAGGAATACGAGGGCCGAGCCCCGCTGCCGACGCGCGTACGTGAAGCGCACGTCGAAGTCGCCGCGCTGGGCGGTCTTTCGCCACGGTCGGGTGAACCAGCGCCGCAGGTTGACCACCGCGCGGATGGGGGGAAGCCCGCGCTTGATCAGCGCCCAGCTCAGGTACAGGTAGTTGACCCACGCGGTGGTGCGCATCACGTGGACCACGAAGCCCTTGTCGCTGAGCCGCGCCAGCTCGGATTCAGCCTCGGATGGGAAGCGGACGTCTACGAAGTAGCGCGAGGCAAGAATCCGCCCTACCGGGCCGAAGTCCTGGCTGATCGCGCGCGCGTCATCCCTCTTCGGGCTTTGAGCCAGCGCTGTCTCCACGGTCGAGCCTCGCGGCTCCGATTCAAGCGCAGTCGCAGTACTTTTTCACGGCCTTGATCAGGACGTCCGCATCGAATGGCTTCTTGATGAAGTCCTCGGCTGCCGGAGCCGCGTTGGAGATCGCCGATACGACCACCACCGGGATGTCCGCGAACGAGGGTTGCGAGCGAAGGCGAGCGAGGAACTGTTGTCCGTCCATCACTGGCATCATCAAGTCGAGCAGAATCAGGCAGGGTCTGGCGGCCCTCAGCAGCGCCGCCAATGCCTCTTGCCCGTTGGCGGCCGTGCAAACCTGGTATCCCTCGCCCTCCAGGATGTCGCGGACGCTGTCCCGGATGTCCTCGTCATCCTCGACCACCATGACGGTCTTGCCCGCATCATCGTTGGGCACGGTTGGAGTATAGACTCGCCCCACGCTGCTCCGCGGTTCGCGGATGTACGGGCAGGTACGGGCGCGAACCCACTGAGAGCTTTTCGACAGAGCTGGGGCTTGCCCTTCCTTCGTTCCGAGGCGGTCCTTACCTTCGCAGGGGCCGAAATTGGAGGTGAACGGCAGCGACTGGGCAGTGGATCAGGCTGTGTTGGGGACGGAGGAGTGCACTTCGATGAAGATCCTCGTGGTCGGAGACTACCCGCCTCCCTACGGAGGAATCGCCGTTCACGTGGAGCAGCTTCATCGGTTTCTGCGACGCGAGGGCATCGAGAGCCGAGTGCTCGACATCGGCAAGGGCGGTCGGCCGGATCCAGGCGTCCTCACGGTGCGCTCGCGGGCTGGATATGCTTCGCAGCTGCTCCGATTCGCCTCGCGCGGCTGGCTCACCCACCTGCACGTCACCGGAGACAACGCCAATGCGTGGCTGGCGATCGCCTCCGTCGTTGCCGCTGGACGTGCGTTCGGCTTGCCACCGGTGGTGACGCTCCACTCAGGCCTCATTCACCAATACCTGGCCGCTTCGCGCACCCGGCGTCTTCGCGCCCGCGCCCTGCTGGGGGGTTGCGCGCAAGTGGTCGCGGTCTCCGACCAGATTCGATCGGCACTGCTCCAGGCGGCTGTGGATCCGCAGAAGATCTCCGTTCACCCCGCGTTCTTTTCATTCCAGGTGGAGGCGAGCGACCCGCCCACCGGCTTCGATGTCCTTCGAAGCGAGCGCGATCCGTTGCTGGCCATGGCAAATCACCCGGCCCCGCTCTATGGCCGCGAGCTGATGTTGCAGGCTCTGCGGCTGGTGGCGGAAGCCCATCCGAGGGTGGGGCTCGCGCTGTTCGGTCCGGGCGTTCCGGAGGAGCGACTCTCAGCGGAGACGCGGGCAGAAGGCGTCGAGGCGCGCATCCATGATTTTGGTGAGCTGAGCCACTCCGCCGCTCTGGGGCTGATTCGTCGCTGCAATGCATTCGTTCGCCCTACCACTGCGGACGGCGATGCGGTTTCAGTGCGCGAGGCACTCGCCATGGGCGTGCCCTGCATCGCGAGCGATGCGGTGCCGCGGCCGAATGGCGTGGTCCTCTTCCGGACCGGCGACGCGGTCGATCTGGCGGGAAAGATCTGCCGCGCGATAGCGATGGAACCCGTCGCAACAGAAGCTCCCGTCCTGGGCCCGGTGCTACGGGAGCTTTACGCGAAATCGTTCGCCCGGCGGACCGCCTTGTGGCGCCTGTTGCGGCGAGCGTCGCCGGAAGGGAAAGGCTCCGAGATGCGTCCAGGCCTGGGTCTGGGCGATCGGTAACGGCGGGAGAGGCCGAGAGCATGTGCGGGATTGCGGGGCGGATGAATGCCGAGCAGAACGGAAGAGTGGATCCGATCCACCTGCGCGAAGCTACGCGATTGCTGTCGCATCGAGGTCCGGATGGAGAAGGATTCCTGATCGAGCACAACGTCGGCCTTGGGCACCGCCGTTTGGCCATCGTCGACGTCGAGGGCGGCGCGCAGCCGCTGGCGAATGAAGACCGCTCGGTATGGGTCACCTACAACGGCGAAATCTACAACCATCTCGATCTTCGTCGGCAGCTGGAGGCAAAGGGTCATCGATTCTCGACGCGTTCGGATACTGAAGTCCTGGTCCACGGTTACGAAGAGTGGGGCGACGAGCTGCCGACGCGGCTTCGGGGCATGTTCGCCTTCGCGCTGTGGGATCGCCGCCGGCGACGGCTGCTACTGGTGCGCGATCGCTTGGGCATCAAGCCGCTGTATTGGACCGTGGCGGGCGACGACCTGGTGTTCGCGTCGGAGATCAAATCGCTGTTGGCGTTTCCGGATGTCCGCCGCGAGCTGGAGACATCGCGCATTCCCGAGTACCTGGCCCTCCGCTATGTGCCGGGTCCGGTCACGCTGTTCCGCGGCATCCAGCGCCTGGATCCGGGTTGCGCGATCTCTTTCAGCGATGGACGGCTGCGCTCGTGGCGGTTCTGGGACGTGCCGCTCGGCGCTGCCAACGAACGTTCAGCGGTGGCCAGCAAGGTTCAGCGCGAGCAATTCCTCGAGCTGCTGCTCGAGTCCGTCCGCATGCGTTTGATGGGAGAGGTTCCGGTGGGCTTGTTCCTCTCGGGAGGCATCGACTCCACCGCCGTCGCCTGGGCGATGAAGCAGGCGCATCCCTCCGAGCTCAAGAGCTTCTCGGTCGGGTTCGAGGACGATTGCGAAGGAGAGCTGGCGTATGCGCGGCTCGCCGCGGAGGCGATTGGAACCCAGCACCGGGAGGTGCGTGTTTCGAGCGAGGCCTTTCGGGCCAGCCTTCCAGATCTCGCCTGGCATCTCGACGAGCCTGTCTCCGACGGAGCGTGCATTCCGCTGATGCACCTGGCCAAGCGCGCCTGGGAAGAAGTGGTGATCGTTCTCTCCGGAGAAGGTGCGGACGAGGCGCTGGCCGGATACGAGATCTATTCCAGGATGCTGGCCATCGAACGCGCCAGAGCGATCGGAGGCTCGGCGTTTCAGGTTTTGGCCGGCCTGGCGCTGCGATGGGTGAGCAGGCCCAAGGTGCGCCGGTACCTGGCGATGGCGCAAAATCCGCTGGCCCAGCGCTATCTCGGAATCGGGCGCGCCTTTGACGACGAGCTGATCTCGCAGACGTTCGGACCAAGCGAGCTGGAAAGGCTGCGGGCCCGGTTCGCGCCTCGATGGGAAGCATCGCGAGGGGCGGAGCCACTCAACCGGATGCTCTACGCGGATACCAAGATCTGGTTGCCGGACGACCTGCTGATCAAGGCGGACAAGATGACGATGGCCTGGGCGGTCGAGCTGCGCGTTCCGTTCCTGGACCACGTTCTGCTCGAGCATGCGTGGACGCTCCCGGTTCAGCTCAAGCGCAAATGGGGAGTCGGCAAGCGCCTCCTGCGATCCACCATGCGGGGCAAGATTCCCGAGCCCATCCTGCGCCGGAGAAAGAAGGGCTTCCCCGTTCCAATCGGTCGCTGGCTGAGAACGTCGCTCTACGACGCCTGCCGCGAAGAGCTGCTGGCTTCGTCGGCGTCCATCAAGTCCGTCCTCGGAGCAAAGCTGATCGAGCGGCTGCTGGAGGAGCATCGCAGCGGCCGCGTCGACCGCACCGAGGAGCTGCACGCGCTATGGATCTACGAGGCGTGGCACCGGGCGTTTTTCTCGGAGGCGAGCGTGCGGCGGCTGGGACTTCGGGATTTGCGCCGGCGCGCTCTACCGCCAGCGCCGAGTCCCCCGTTGAGCGGCTGGATATCGCTCGACGCTGCTGCTTCGTAGAGCGGCTACCGTCAGCCCGAGCGTAGCGAAGCGGAGTCGAGGGCGATTCCGTTCAGCCCGAGCGTAGCGAAGCGGAGTCGAGGGCGATTCTGTTCAGGCATCTTGAATGGATGGCGGCTCGGGGCTCTGACGACAGGCAGATGAGCAAAAAACGGGTGTCCTGCCCCGAATCAACGAGGCTGGAAGGGTCCGAGCGGACTCAACCGCCTATCGAGGAGG